>Ga0208758_100003_pt1 | contig 742796 bp, 650 predicted proteins | sample LakWasM116_HOW13_2_FD_183930 | JGI IMG/M metagenome (GOLD analysis project Ga0208758, IMG submission 183930) | Freshwater sediment methanotrophic microbial communities from Lake Washington under simulated oxygen tension - Sediment Metagenome... | ecosystem: Environmental > Aquatic > Freshwater... | reverse complement strand
AGTCCACCGTACGTCCCTGCCCGTCCGTCATGCGGCCGTCGTCCAGCACTTGCAGCAGCACATTGAAGACGTCGCTGTGGGCCTTTTCGACTTCGTCGAGCAGGATCACGCTGTAGGGCTTGCGCCGCACCGCTTCAGTCAGGTAGCCGCCTTCGTCATAGCCCACATACCCCGGCGGCGCGCCGATCAGCCTTGCCACCGAATGCTTCTCCATGAATTCGCTCATGTCGATGCGGATCATCGATTCCTCGGTATCGAACAGGAAGTTCGCCAGTGCCTTGCACAACTCGGTCTTGCCCACGCCTGTCGGTCCCAGGAACATGAAGGAACCATATGGCCGGTTCGGGTCGGACAGACCGGCGCGCGAGCGCCGGATCGCGTCGGCCACGGCGACGATCGCTTCATCCTGGCCCACCACCCGCTCGTGCAGTTTTTCCTCGATGTGCAGCAACTTGTCGCGCTCGCCCTGCATCATGCGCGAGACCGGAATGCCGGTCGCGCGCGAGACCACCTCGGCGATTTCTTCCGCGCCCACCTGGGTGCGCAGCAGCTTGGGCTTGGCGTTCACGTCCTGGCGCGCCGTATCGTCCTCGGCGTGCTTGAGCTGGGCTTCGAGTTCGGGCAGTTTGCCGTACTGGAGCTCGGACACCTTCTGCCAGTTGCTGGCGCGCGTCGCTTCTTCCATCTGCAGGCGCACGCGCTCGATTTCTTCCTTGATGTGGGTGGTCCCCTGCACCAGCGCTTTTTCGGACTTGAGCACTTCCTCATAGTCGTTGTACTCGCGTTCCAAACGCGCGATTTCTTCGTCGATCAGGTCCAGGCGGCGGCGCGAGGCTTCATCCTTTTCCTTCTTGACGGCTTCCTTCTCGATCTTGAGCTGGATGATGCGCCGTTCCAGCTTGTCCATCACTTCCGGCTTGGAGTCGATCTCGATCTTGATCTTGGACGCGGCTTCGTCAATCAGGTCGATCGCCTTGTCGGGCAGGAAGCGGTCGGTGATGTAGCGGTGCGACAGCTCGGCCGCGGCGATGATGGCCGCGTCCGTGATTTCCACCTTGTGGTGCAGTTCGTACTTGTCCTGCAGGCCGCGCAAAATGGCAATGGTCGCTTCCACGCTCGGCTCGTCGACCAGGATCTTCTGGAAGCGGCGCTCGAGCGCGGCGTCCTTCTCGATGTACTTGCGGTACTCGTCCAGGGTGGTCGCGCCCACGCAATGCAGTTCGCCGCGCGCCAGCGCGGGTTTGAGCATATTCCCGGCATCCATCGCGCCTTCGGCCTTGCCGGCGCCGACCATGGTGTGCATCTCGTCGATGAAGACGATGGTCTGGCCTTCGTCCTGCGCCAGTTCCTTGAGCACGGCTTTGAGGCGTTCTTCGAATTCGCCACGGTATTTGGCGCCCGCCAGCAGGGCCGCCATGTCGAGCGAGAGCACGCGCTTGCCCCTGAGCGAATCGGGCACCTCGCCGTTGATGATGCGCTGGGCCAGGCCTTCGACGATGGCGGTCTTGCCCACGCCGGGCTCACCGATCAGTACGGGATTATTCTTGGTGCGGCGTTGCAGCACCTGGATCGCGCGCCGGATCTCGTCGTCGCGGCCGATCACGGGATCGAGTTTGCCCAGGCGGGCGCGTTCGGTCAGGTCAAGCGTGTATTTTTTCAGCGATTCGCGCTGGCCTTCGGCATCGGCCGACTTGACGCCCTCGCCGCCGCGCACGGCGTCCACCGCCGATTCGAGCGCCTTGCGCGTCAGGCCGTTTTCGCGCGCCAGGCGGCCGGCGTCGGATTTGTCTTCGGTCAGCGCCAGCAGTACCATTTCGCTGGAGACGAACTGGTCGCCGCGCTTCTGCGCTTCCTTGTCGGCCAGATTGAGCACCGCGATGAACTCGCGCCCGACCTGCACTTCGCCGCCGGTGCCGGACACCTTGGGCAGGCGCTCGAAGGAACTCTTGAGCGCGTTGGTGAGCGCGCCGACATTCACGCCGGCGCGCTGCAGCAGCGACCGGGCGCCGCCATCGTCCTGGTTCAGCAGGGCGGTGAGCAGGTGGACCGGTTCGATGTACGGGTTGTCGTTGCCGACGGCCAGGCTTTGCGCATCGGACAGCGCTTCCTGCAATTTCGTGGTTAATTTGTCTTGTCGCATGGTCTAACTCCAGCAAAGGGTTTGTTTTTCAGTTACTTGCAAGATTGGGCCGCGCGTATTGCTTTTCAAGACATGTCAAATTATTCCAAGGCGACCGTGAAAGTGATATTGTTGCAAACACAAAATTTTCCGATAGGACAACTCCCGTGAACCGACTCGTTCCACGTGCCCTGACCCTCGCCATCAGCGTGATGTTGGGCAGCACCGCTATCCAGGCCCAGGCCCAACCGGCCGCGGCCACCTCTTCCCCCTCAGTCCGCGCCGAGAACGCCTTCCTCGCCCAGGCCGACGCCAAGGCCCGTTCAGCCCGCGTCTCGAATGTCGCCTACGTGCTGGCCTTCGAGCTGACCGGCAAGGAGACTTTCAGCGGCACCAGCACCATCAGCTTCGACCTGAAGGACAAGAGCACGCCGCTGACGATCGACCTGGACAAGGCCACCATCACCAGCCTCACCGTCAATGGCAAGACCGTCACCCCACAGTACAACAACTGGTTCATCACGGTCGCCGCCCAGGACCTGGTCCAGGGCAAGAACGCCGTCAGCGTCAGCTACAGCCGCCCGCACAGCACCAACGGCGAAGGCCTGCACCGCATGGTCGACCCGGTCGACGGCAAGGTCTACACCTATTCGCACTTCGAGCCGGCCGCCGCACACCAGATGTTCGCCCTGTTCGACCAGCCCGACCTGAAGGCCACCTACACGCTCACCGTGACTGCGCCGGCCGACTGGCAGGTGGTATCGACCACCCGTGAAAGCAAGATCGAAGAGAACGGCGCGAACAAGCGCTGGACTTTTCCGGCCACCAAAAAGCTGAGCGCCTATAACTTCTCGCTGCATGCCGGTCCGTACAAGGTATGGGAAGACAAGTCCGGCAAGTACCCCATGCGCCTGTTTGCGCGCCAGTCGCTGGCCGCGCAAGTGACCCCGGCCGACTGGTTCAAGTACACCAAGGCGGGCCTGGATTACTTCGACAAGTACTTCGGCATCCCCTACCAGTTCGACAAATACGACCAGATCCTGGTACCCGATTTCCTGTACGGCGCGATGGAAAACGCCGGCGCGGTGACCTTCGCCGAACGCGGCTTCGTGTTCAAGACGGCCATGACCGCCGCCCAGCGCGAAACCCTGGCCGAAGTGATCCTGCACGAGATGGCGCACCAGTGGTTCGGCGACCTGGTCACCATGGACTGGTGGAACGGCCTGTGGTTGAACGAAAGCTTCGCCTCCTTCATGGCCACCATGGCCACCGCGGAGTCGACCGAATTCAAGCACGCCTGGCAGTCCTTCTACATCGACGGCAAACAGGGCGCCTATGCGCAGGACGCGGGACCGTCGACCCACCCGATCGAAGTACCGGTGCCGTCGACCGCCAACGCCTTCGACAATATCGATGCGATCACGTATTCGAAGGGCGCCTCCACGCTCAAGCAGCTGCGCCACCTGCTGGGCGAGGAGACCTTCCGCAAGGGCGTGCACAACTACCTGGTCAAGTACCAGTTCAAGAACGCAACCCTTGAAGACTTTCTGGGTTCGCTCGGCGCCGCGGCCGGCCGCGACATGCGCCCCTGGACCGACGAATGGCTGGCCAAGGCCGGCGTGAACACCATCGCCGCCGACTACCGCTGCGCGGCCGGCAAGGTGGCCAGCTTCACCCTGCGCCAGAGCGCGCCCAACCCTGCCCTGCCGACCCTGCGCGAACAGCGGGTGCAGGTCGCCAGCTTCCGCCAGCAGGGCGGCAAGCTGGTACTGGTCAAGAACGCCGCCATCACCTACAAGGGTGCGGCCACCGCCGTTCCCGCGCTGGTGGGCAGCGCCTGCCCGGACCTGGTCTATCCGAACTACCAGGACTGGGGCTACGCCAAGGTGGAGCTGGACCAGCGCTCGTTCGCGACCGCCAGCAAGTACCTGTCGGGCACCGACGACGCCCTGCTGCGCACGATGATGTGGCAAAGCCTGTGGGATGGTGTGCGCGACGCCAAATACCCGCTCAACGAATTCGTGCAGGCCGTATTGACCCATGCCCCCGCCGAAAAGAACTACACCCTGCTGGGCGATGTACTGGGCAAGGTGCGCGCTTCCAAGAACTACATGGACCGCATGGAGTCGGCGCCGGCCTGGCGTGCCCAGACCATCACGGCGCTGCAGGACATGGCCTGGAAAGGCATGTTGGAGAACAAGGCCGACAGCAATTTCGTGCGCCTGTGGTTCGACCTGTACCAGACCGTGGCGACCGACAAGGCGGGCCAGGACAAGTTGGCTTCCATCCTGTCGGGCGCTACCGTGGTCGAGGGCATGCCGCTCAACCAGGACCTGCGCTGGAGCCTGATTTTCAGCCTGGCGCGCTATGACTATCCCGGCAGCGCAGCACTGATCGAGGCCGAGCAGGCGCGGGACAAGAGCGATACCGGGCAGGCTGCGGCCTTGCGCGCGACTGTGGTGCGGCCCGATCCCAAGGTCAAGGCAGAGTGGCTGGCCAAGGTCGAAGACCTGAAGACGGCGCTGCCGTTCTCGCGCGTGCGCGGGGCCATGAGCAGCCTGTATCCGGCCGAGCAGGCGGCCTTGTCGGAAGCGACGGCGGAGCAGCGCCTGACCAGCCTGGCGGCGCTCGACAAGGTGGCCGGGCCGGTGTACATGCGCTCGTATGGCGGGTCGATGATCCCGGCACGCTGCACAGCGGAGAGCGTGCAGCGGCTGGAGAAAGCGATTGCGGGAGCCAGGGAGCTGTCGGCGGGCACCCGTCGCGCCCTGGCCGATGCGCACGAGCAGGACAAGCGCTGCGTGGCGATCAAGCAGGCCTTGACGGTGAAGTAATGTGAGTGGGTTGAGCGGCCTGAGCTGGGCCGCTCGGGTGGGCGGTGGGCACAGCATGCCCACCCTACGTGTGCGAATACCGCTGGTGTAGGGTGGGCAGCCTCTGCCCACCGCAACCCCGCAACCCTTTTATTCCTTGGACAAATCGATCATCCCGCCGTTGCCGCTTTCTTCATCGGCCAGCGCGACGTCGCGCACGTTCTTTTGCACGGCTACCGCGGCAAACAGGCTCAATACGAAAGACATCGCGTAAAAGCCCTTCTCGCTCTGGCTCATGGTGGCGTTCCACAAACCCACCGTCAGCAGCACCATCGACAGCAGCAGCGACACCCAGCACAAGCCGTAGTAAATCCCGGTGACCTTCATCCCTTCGAGCCGGTCGCGCACCGACTTTTGCAGCGAGACCGCGGCAAACAATCCGTACATCAGCAAGGTGAAGTAGTAGCCCTTTTCATTGAGCTGCATGTTCGCGTTCCACAAACCGCTGATGTAGGTAATGGCGCCGACCATCAGGGCGGCCCATGAGGCGCCGATGAAAGCGGGGGTTGGGCGCTGCGTCACTAGTCTGGACATTCGATACTCCTTTTTTTAACTACGATGAAATCGTGCGCCAGGTCGCGAAACCGGCGATACAGCAGGTAATCGATCCAGCCAGGTGCAACAGCGAGTGGGCCAGCGCCCAGCCGTAGTCGCCGCGCTGCAGCAGCAGCATGGCTTCACCCGAGAAGGTGGAAAAGGTCGTCAGGCCGCCCAGAAATCCGGTAATCGCAAACAGCCGCCATTCGGGCGAGAGATGCGGATAGCTGGCGAAGAAACCGAGCGCGATGCCGATCAGGTAGCCGCCGCCCAGGTTGGCGGCCAGGGTCCCGAACTGCACCTTGTCGTGCACGCCGCCCAGCCACAGGCCCAGGCCCCAGCGCAGCCAGGCTCCGAAGGCGGCGCCCAGCCCGATCGCGACAAAACTCATGCCGCGGTCCACTTGGCCAGCGCGGTGTCGTCGGTGACGCGGGCATCCACCCAGCGCGCGCCGTCCGGCGTCTGCTCCTTCTTCCAGAACGGTGCTTCGGTCTTCAGGTAATCGATGATAAATTCGCAGGCTTCAAACGCTTCGCCACGGTGGGCGCTGGTGCAGGCGACCAGCACGATCTGGTCCATCGGCTTGAGCGGGCCGACCCGGTGCACCACCAGCGCGCCATACAGCGGCCAGCGCGCCTTGGCGCGCGCGACGATCTGTTCGAGCGCCTGTTCGGTCATGCCGGGATAATGTTCGAGCTCCATTTCGGCGACCTTGGCGCCCTCGTTCATGTCGCGCACCGTGCCGACAAAGCTGACCACCGCGCCGACCCGCGGATCCTGCAGGCGCAAGGCAGCGATGTCGGTCGTCAGGTCGAAGTCGCCGGTCTGGACCCGGACCGCGCTCATTTGCCGTCCTTGGCGATGCGCGTGAACAGGTGCTCGATGCGGCTGGCGGTGCGCGCATCGACCAGGGCCGGCATCGCGCACAGTTGCAGGAACTGGGTGGCCTGGGTGGTCGGCTTCTGGCCCGATTTGAGCGACGACTGGAGCGTCTCGACCTGCAGCTTGAGGCGCTCGCGCGCGAACTCGCTGCCGCTGTCCACCCCGGCGGCGATTTCGAGCCGCAGAATTTCGTGCAGCAGCGGGCCGCAGTTCTTTTCCAACAGCGCGGCGTAGTCTTCACGTCCGCCGTCGCGTTCACCATCGCGCGCCGCCAGCGCCGCATTAAAGCGTGCCTGCAATGCGCGTTCGTAGTCGGCGCTGAGTGCGGGCAGCGCGCTCCAGCGTGCGTTCCAGTCGGTGTCGGCCAGCGCCGGTGTGCCTGCGGCAAGCGCCGCCTCAAGTTCCTGGCACAGGCGCAGCTTGTCGCGCAGGGCACCGGCTTGCGCCCTGCCCGCGTTGCGCCTTGCGATATCGATGTGGTGCTGCAGGGCGGCCACGGCAGCCTGGTAGCGCTTGTCGACCTTGGCTTCGTTGGCACGCGGTACCGCGCCGATGGTGTGCCATTCGGCCGCCGCCTCGCGTATCAGCTTGCCAGCGCTCGTGGCATCGACGTCGGTGCCGGCGGCGGCCTGCTCCAGGCGTGCGCTGATGGCGTCTTTGGCTTCCTGGTGCGCGCGCCGTTCGGCATCGGCGGCATGCGCGCTTTCCTTGCGCTTGGCGAAGACCGCGTCGCAGGCGGCGCGGAATTTCTGCCACAGGGCCTGCTCGGCCTTGCGTTCCAGCGGCAGCGCGCGTGCATGCTCCTGCCATTGTTCCTGCAGCGAGCGCAGGGTGTCGAGCGCGTGGCGGTCCTGGGGATTGAGCGCGGCTACCTGGGCGATCAGCTCTTCACGGGTCGACACTTCGCCCTTGCGCTGCTGCTCCAAAGGCGCTTGCAGGGTATTGAGCGCAGCCGTGAATTCCTGGTCCAGGCGCTTTTTCTCCTTGCGGTCGATCGCCCCCAGGTGACTCCACGCCAGGCGCAGTTTCTGCACGGTGGCGGCCATCTGCTTCCAATCCACCGCGGCTTCGTTCTCGCCCAGTTGCGCCGTTTGCGCTACCGCGTCGGCGATCAGCGCCTGGGCTTTGGCGGCATTCGTGTGGCGTTCGTCCGCCAGGTGCTTGAAGTGGGCGGCCGCCGGCGCATAGGCCGTGCTGCAGGCCGCGTCAAAACGCTCCCACAGGCTCTTGGGCGCGGAGCCGGACAAGGTATCGAGCGCCTTCCAGCGGTCGCGCATGCTGCCGACCTTCTTGGCCAATTCGCTCATGGGCAGCTTCTGCGTCGCCAGCTGCTCGACCGCCTTGATCAGTTCTTCGCGCGAGACGTTGCCACCCCAGCGCGCCCAATCCGACAGGCGCTTGAGTTCGGCGCGGGCGTGCGCCAGGCGGTCCGTCAGCGCGGTACCGAGGCGCGCGCCCTTGCTGTCCTTGAGGATCTTGTCGAGATCGGCCGCGGTGCCCAGCGAACCTTGCTGCAGCGCCGCTTCCATGGCGTCGAGCGCATCGAGGAAATGCTGGTCCGGCGCTTGGGCCGCTGGCTTGTTTTTCTCTTTTGCCTTGTGCGCGGATGTGGCCGGAATCGCGGCGACAGGCGCCTGCGGGGCCAGCGCCAGCAACTCGTCGAACTGCTGCTGCAGGCCGGCCGCTGCGGATTCAGGCGCTGCCGGCAGCTGCTGCCAGGCTTTGCGCAACTGGTCCTGGTTCAGAGCGTCCGGCTTGCCGGCGCGCCACTGGGCCAAGGTCTGCTCGCGCGCGGCGGCAGCGTCCTGGCCTTGTTGCAAGGCGCCCAGCGAGGCGGTCAAGCGCGCATGTTCAGAGGCGAATTCGTTGGTCAGGCTGCGCGGCAGCGAGGCATATTCCGGCGCCGCCAGCGCCGCCGCCTGTTCCTGCCCCATTTGCTCCAGGCGCTGCGCCAGTTCCGCCGCCGGCAAACCGGCGCTGCCCAGTTTGCGCATTTCCGCCAGCTTGTCGATCATGCTCCGCTGCAGCGTGACCTGGGCTTCCAGGCGCTGCGCAAGCTGGGCGCGGACGGCGTTGAATTGCTCGCTCAGCTCAGGCGCGGCGATCACCGACCAGCGCCGGTCCAGCTCGGCTACGTGATTGGGTGTCAGTTTTTCTTCCTTCAGCAGCACCTGGGCCTGGTCGATGCAAACCTGGCCGCGCTGCAGTTCGGACTGGTGGTGGCGGATGGCATCCAGGCGCGACTGCATGAGCTTGGCGACACGGCGGTCGGTATTGCGCATCGCGGCGTGCACCCGTTCGAGCTGGGCGGGCGATGTGATCAGGTCCGCCGCCGTCAGGCGCAATTCGGAAAATTCGCATTGCAGGATGAAGTCCGCCGCGGCGTTTTCATCGCCGGCGAGGGCGGCGAGTTTGTCGGCCTGCAGGGCACGTGCCGGGTTCGCTTGCGCTGCAAGCGGACCGTCCTTCTTGCCCGGCTGTGCGGGCTGCCCGGACGGGGTCTCGTCGGGCTTGTCGCCCGGTCGCTTGAAAAGGAATTCGAACATGACGTGATATCAACCATTCAAAACCACCATGATAGCAAGAATGGCGCTGAAAGCATGCGGGCGGATCCAGTATTAATCGGCAATACCGGCAGTGGCGGAGTTTGCCGCGCGGCATTTATTACCGTGGGGCTCACCGTGGAGCGGCGGCGCTTGTGTCACCGGCGCCATGGCCAGATACCGCCCAAGGGCCCGTTGGGGCGGTATCTGGCCATGCCGACGGCGGGACGGCTCAATGCACGTAGTGCGGTACGTACTGGACTTGATTGGGATCTTCGGCGAAATAGTCGTCCGGCTCCAGTTCGGCGCGTGCCGTCTGAACCACTGGCGGCAGCGCGGGTCCGTAGCGCGAGGGCTTGGTGTCCTGGACGTAGGCATCGTGGGCCAGCATTTCGTTGGCGATGGAGAACCAGGTCTCGCCCGAGATGACGGCCCTGGCCACGGGAAACAAGTCTTTCTCTTCGCGCTCCAGGCGTTCCAGGGTGGCACTGCAGAACGCTTCCAGCGCCGAACAGAACTGGATGACGGCGCTGTGCGTGTCGATCGCCATGGAGCCCAGGCGGATGACCAGCACACCCACGGCGTCCGCGGCAGCCCGGCCCAGTTCGTCCAGGTCCTGGAGCAGTTTGTCCGCCTCATGCGTGGACTTGCGGATCGCGGGAATCAGGAAGCGCTCCAGCTTGCGCCAGTGACAGCTTTCGTAGATGCGCTTGACGGTCTCGCAGGCGGCACCGACCTGCACCGGCGTCAGCGCCGTTTGATGCACAAAGTTCGATTGGAGCATTTGCTGCAGTGTTTGCAGACTGACACGGACACTGGACTGCTCAACCGATAGTGCAACTAGGGTATAGGTCGCCGTTAACATTCGTTCTCCTCAGATGGTGCCCGCATACGCAAGGCAACGTCCGCTTGGAAGCGCGGGCGAAAGCTTGGCTGGAGTCGTCGTGTTTTGAACAGGCTTGAGTAGGTTCTTTAGGAACTTTTGCTTCAGCCCGGAGAAACCAGTGTAAAGAACTCCGACACCCCCGGTTTGATCTAGCGCAAGTGCTCGTCCTTGACTCCTTGCATATCGGCATTTCCGCAACCGTGTGACTTTCCGCAATACGGTGCCGCCTCCGGGATTGCCCTGCCTGCCAACCACTGTACAAAACCAATATTAGAACAAGATTAAGACAACAGATTAGGACAACAACATGACGAATTCAAGCTCAGACGCGGCCGCGCCGCGCCGCCTGCAGCGCCGCCTCCAGCAGCGGTCCGAATCCGGCCGGCACCGCCTGCGCCAGCTTCACCTGGGGGCAAGCATGCCAGTATGCACAGCGGGTCAGCGCCGCCGCAATGTCGGCCGCCAGGCGCTCGCTCAAGCGCACGCCCGGCTCCAGCTCCAGCGCTTTGAGCTCGAATACGCCTTCGCGCCGGTGCGCCTTGGCGTCGACCCGGCCCACCAGTGCCCCGCGCCGCAGGATCGGCAAGGTGAAGTAGCCGTAACGCCGCTTGGGCGCCGGCGTGTAGCACTCGAGCCGGTAATCGAAGCCGAACAGTTCCAGCGCGCGCCGGCGGTCCCATACCACCGGGTCGAAGGGCGACAGCAAGGTCGTCAGGGTCGGCGTCAAGCCACCACTGGCCGCCGCCTGAGCAAGTGCCAGGTGATCCGGATGCAGATAGGCCGGCTCGTCCCAGCCCTCCACCCTTACCCGCAGCAGCTCACCACGATCGGCAAGTGCTTCCGGGTCGGGATGGGGACGGCGCGTGCGGTGGTAATCGGGAATCCATCCGGCCCTGGCCACGCCCATCGCCTTGACCGCGCGCAGCACGAACTGGCGCCGCGTCTCTTCCATGGGCGGCATCTGGCTGTCATGCCAGGTAGGATGCACGCGTTCGGTCAGGTCGTAAATGCGCTGGAAGTTGTGGCGTTTGGCGATCATTAGCTTGCCGGAGGTGAACAACACTTCCAGCGAGCGCTTTTCGGGCTTCCATTCCCACCAGCCACCGGCCTTGCCGTCGGTACGTTCAAAATCCGAGGAGCGCGTCGGGCCATGCTCACGGATGTGCGCCAGTACCGTCTCGACTTCGGCCGCCCGTTCGCGCATCCAGGTCTCGGAATACTTCCAGCCCATCGCGGCCGGGTCCAGCATGCGATGGCGGTACAGGCCGTAATCCTCAATCGGCACGAAACAGGCTTCGTGCGCCCAGTACTCGAACAGGCGCCCTTCGGCCAGGTGTTCGCCCAGCCAGTCGGGATCGTAGACGCCCAGCCGGCTCCACAGTACCAGGTAGGGGCTGCGCGCCACCACGCTGATCGTATCGATCTGCAGTACGCCCATGCTGCGGATGGCCGCCAGCACATCGTCCTTGTCCGCCTTGCGCCGGCGCGGCTGCAGCAATTGCTGTGCGGCCAGATGCAGCGCCCGCGCCCCAGCCAGGGAAAGTTGAATATCAGTCATGCCGTATTGTAGTGAGAAGTGAATACGATGGGCCGGCTTCGGTCCGTTTTGTTCTGACCGGGGAATTTTTTGTATTAGCGAAACAAATTCAGCGGTTTTGCGCGCAAAATGTGAGTTAACGATGAGCACTATTTAAAAGATTTTCAAAATTATAAGTTTTCCGAGACGGGACGCAGTGAACTTCGACCAGACAGGGCTGCATTGACTACGTCAGAAAGCAAGGTTCGCCAGACCGCCAGGCGCCTGTTCCGGGTATTGCTGCTCCCGGGCTTCGCACTGTCATTGCTCGCGGCAATGTGGATTGCCCTGATCCTGCAGATGAGCAGCGAGCGCGCCGTCGCCCATCACGACGCGGTGGTACACAGCCAGTCGCTGGCCCGGGTACTGTCCGAACACGTCACCCATATCCTGCGCCAGAGCGACCATGCCACCCAGTTATTCAAGCTGAAGTACGAAGAAAACGGTGGCAAGCTCACCTTGAGCGAATTCGCGCGCCGCAACGGCCTGCTCGACAGCGTGCTGCCGGCCCGCCTGGACTTGCCGATGGCCGTGATCGACCGTCACGGCAAGCGCACCGACAGCGCGAATGCCTTCATCGCCGACGACGTCGCCGGCGAACCCTATTTTCAGACCCTGGCCGGCGCGAGCGGCGACGCCGCCCTGTTCTCCACCCCGCTGGTCGATCCGCGCACGAAAAAATGGCAGATCCAGGTCGCGCGCCGCCTCAACGACAGCGCCGGCCGCTTCGACGGCGTGATCGTGCTGATGATCGATCCGCTGTATTTCATCGACGACTATGACCGCCTGAACGTGGGCGATGACGACGCCATGTTCCTGCTCAGCCGCGCAACCGGGCTGTCGATCGGCCGGGTCGGCGAACGCCTGGTCATCAGCGACCGGATCGATTTTGTCGCGCGCGGCGCCTTTGCCGCGGCCGCCGGCGAGGTGCTGCCCAAGACCCAGTTCGACACCGGCGACCGTATCTACGGTTACAGCGACATGCCGCGCTATACCCTGGCGGCGGTGGTCGGGGTCACGCGCCAGACCGCCATGGCCAAGTTCGAACGCCACCGCCAGCGCTACACCTGGATCGCACTGGCCGTGACCTTCATGATCTTGGCGGTGGTGACAGTCCTGATGAAGCAGAGCGCCCGCCTGCGCGCCAGCATCCGCGCCGCGCACGACGCCCAGGCCACACTGCGCGCGGCCGCCGACGGCAGCCTGGACGGCGTGCTGTTCCTGACCGCCTGCCAGGTGGGCGGCCAGGTCGAGGACTTCCTGATTGCCGACATCAACGACAAAGGTGCGGCGATGCTTGGCCGCCCGCGCGCCGCCCTGCTGGGCCAGCGCGCCTTTACCCTGCTGCCGCGCTACAGCCGCACCGGTTTCTTCCAGCGCTACCGCGATGTCTTCACCAGCGGCGTGCCGCTCGAAGAAGAAGTCGAAATCAAGCTCGATGAAGGCTCGCGCTGGATCCACCATCAGATCGTGCCGATTCCCGGTGGCGTGGCGGTCACCTCGCGCGACATCACGGCGCGCAAGCGTACCGAGATCGAGATCATCGGCCACCGTGGCTTTCTGCAGTCCCTGATCGATCACCTGCCCCTGCTCATTTACGTCAAGAGCGTGCGCCCGGTCAGCTTCGGCACCATGGTGGTCTGGAACAAGGCCGCCGAAGCCGTCACCGGCTACAGCGCCGCCGACGTCATAGGCAAGACCGACTGCGACGCCTTCCCGCCCGGCTTCGGCCTGTGCCAGCGCGACGAAGACGACGCCATGATGCGCGATCCCAGAGTCATGGACCTGCAGGACAAGCCGCTGCAGCGCCCCGACGGCGCCCTGCGCTTCCTGCACGCGCTGCAGGTGCCGCTGTTCGACGAGGGCGGGCGCGCCGAGTACATTCTGTGCATCGCCGAAGACATTACCGTGCGCCGCGAGCAGGAGCAGAGCCTGCGCACCAGCGAAGCCCAGCTGGCGGCGGTGACCAACGCCTCGCCGCTGGGCCTGATCCGTGCCGACACCAACGGCAGCGCCACCTACATCAACCGCATGTTCGAAACCATCACCGGGCTGACACGCGAACAGGCGCTCGGCAACGGCTGGATCGCCGCCCTGCACCCGGACGACCGGGACAGCGTCGAAGGCGTCTTCAAACATCAGAAGACCCACCTCGAACCATACAAACGCATCGTGCGCTGCCTGCATGCGGATGGCAAGGTAGTGTGGGCCTCGATGAAAGTGGCGGCGGTCCGCATCGGCGAGCGGATCGAGGGCTTCGTCGGCAGCATCGACGACATCACCAGCCTGCGCGAAGCCGAAATGGCGCTGCGTGAAAGCGAGGCGCGCCTGCGCACCATCGCCGACACCCTGCCGGCGATGGTCGCCTATATCGACGCCGGCCAGGTCTACCGCTTCCACAACCTGGCCTACGACCGCGAGTTCCGGCGCGACGGCCGTGACATCCTGGGCCACAGCATCGTCGACACCCTCGGCGAAGCGCGCTACCAGCGCCTGCTGCCCTACATCCTGCGCGCCCTGTCCGGCGAGCGCCTGGTGTTCGAAGAACACGACGAAAGCAGCGGCATCGACCGCACCCTGGAAGTGAGCTACATCCCGCAACTGGGCGACGATGGCGAGACCGTGGTCGGTTATCACGTCATGCGCCAGGACATCACCTCGCAAAAGCGCGAGAAACGACGCTTGCTCAAACTGGCGCAGGTGGATGCCCTCACCGGACTGGCCAACCGCGCCGGCTTCCTGCAAAAGCTCGACACGGCGATGCAGCAGAGCGCCGACGAAGGCCAGCTGATGGCGGTCATGTATATGGACATCGACCATTTCAAACCGGTCAACGACACCTATGGACACAATGTCGGCGACGCCCTGCTCAAGGCTTTTTCGGCGCGCCTGACCCAGACCATGCGCGCCAGCGACACCGTGGCACGTCTGGGCGGCGACGAATTCACCATCATCATGGAGCGCATCGCCAGGCCGGAGGACGCCTCCGCCATCGCCGCCAAGATCGTGACGGCCATGCAGATGCCGTTCGAGCTTGACGGGGTCAGGGTGTCGGTATCGGCCAGCATTGGCCTGGCGTACTTCCGCGACGGCGCCGTCGATCCCGACGCATTGCTGAAGGAAGCCGACATGCTCTTGTACCAGGCCAAGCAGGCCGGCCGCAACACCTACCGCGCCGCCGCCTAGCGCGTGCACGCGCTATCGGGGAGGCGGAGTTTTGCTATGATGCCTGCTTGTTGAATCCCATCAAGCGACCTCATGCGGCTGTTGCACACCTCCGACTGGCACCTCGGCCAGACCCTGCACAATTACGAACGGACCTACGAACACCAGTGCTTCCTCGACTGGCTGCTCGATACGCTCGTCGAGCAGGAAGTGGACGCGCTGCTGATCGCGGGTGATATTTTCGACACGGCCAACCCCTCGGCGGCTTCACAAAAGCAGTTGTACCGTTTCCTGCAGCAGGCGCGCGCCCGCTCGCCGCGGCTCGATATCGTCATCATCGCCGGCAATCACGACTCGCCCGGCCGCATCGAAGCGCCAGGCCCCCTGCTGGAAGAAAACGGTACCAGCGTCATCGGCCACGTCATGCGCCGGGCCGATGGCCAGATCGATGTGGCGCGCATGCTCATCCCGCTGCACGACAAACACGGCGCCGTACAGGCCTGGTGCCTGGCCATCCCCTTCCTGCGGCCCGGTGATCTGCCACGCCTGCCGGAAGCGGAGGATGCGCAAGCGCCTGCTTTAGATCCTTACATGGCGGGCATCGCCCTGCTCTACCAGCAGGCGTTCGCACTCGCCCTCGAAAAACGCCAGCCCGGCCAGTCCATCCTCGCGATGGGCCACTGCCACATGGTGGACGGCCAGGCCTCGACCGACTCGGAGCGCCGGATTGTCATCGGCGGCACCGAAGCGCTGCCCGCCGGGATCTTCGATCCGGCCATCGCCTACGCGGCGCTGGGCCACCTGCACCTTGCCCAGAGGGTCGGCCAGAAAGACCACATTCGCTATTGCGGCAGTCCGCTGCCGCTGTCGTTCTCCGAAGTCGGCTATCAGCACCAGGTGCTGCGCATCGACCTACAAGACGGCGTGGCGCGCGAGGTCACCGCCCTGCCGGTGCCGCGCGCGGTCGAACTGCTGCGCATCCCGGCCAAACCGGCGCCGCTGGAAGAAGTATTGACGGAGCTGGCTGCCCTCGACCTGCCCGCCATGCATCCGCAGGAACGGCCCTACCTGGAAGTGCGGGTGCTGCTCGACGCGCCCGAGCCGGGCCTGCGCGGCAGGATTGAAGCAGCGCTCGTCGGCAAGCCGGTAAGGCTGGCCAAGATCGAACCGACCCGCAAAATCGACACCGTCAGCGCCGACACCACCGTCATGACGCTCGACCAGCTGGCGCAGATGCAGCCGGACGATATCTTCCGGCGCCTTTACCGCCAGCGCTACGGCGACGAGGCGCCCGACGATCAGTTGAACGCTTTCGCGGAGCTGATGGTGGCCGGCGCGCGCGAGGGCGAGCTGTGAAGATCCTCAAAATCAGCGGCAAGAACCTGGCCTCGCTGGCCGGCGAATTTTGCGTCGACTTCGAACAGGAGCCGCTCGCCTCGGCCGGGCTGTTCGCCATCAGCGGCCCCACCGGCGCCGGCAAAAGTACCCTGCTCGACGCCTTGTGCCTGGCGCTGTACGACGCCACGCCGCGCATGCTCAAGATCGGCCGCAACGGCACCGTACTGCCCGACGCCGGCAAGGACTCGGTATCGGTGCAGGACCCGCGCACCCTGCTGCGGCGAGGTGCTGGCGAAGGCCATGCCGAAGTCGATTTTGTCGGCAACGACGAGATCCGCTACCGCGCGCGCTGGAATGTGCGCCGCTCGCGCGCCAAAGCCACCGGCGTGCTGCAACCCCAGCTCATGAGCCTGCAGCGCTTGCACGACCAGGTCGCACTGGGCGGTACCAGGACCGAAGTGCTGGCCGAAATCGAACAGCGTATCGGCCTGTCTTTTGAACAGTTCACGCGCGCGGTGCTGCTGGCCCAGAACGAATTCTCGGCCTTCCTCAAGACCGAGGAGAACGAACGCGGCGCCCTGCTCGAAACGCTGACCGGCAGCGCGATATACAGCGCCATCTCGCGCCGCGCTTTCGAGCGCTACCGGCTCGAACAGCTGGCCACGCAGCGGCTGTCCGGACGCCTGGCCGACCAGGCCCCCATGCCGGCCGAGGCGCGCGCCGAACTCGATGCGCACAGCAGCGCCGCCGACGCCGCACTGGCCGTGCTGGACCAGCGTAAGAGCACTCTGGAGCAGCATCTGCGCTGGCACCAGGAAGCCGGCAAGCTGCAGCGCGCCGTCGACGCGGCTCACGCCGCCGTGGCGGAAAGCCTGGCCCGGGTTGAGGAGGCCGCTCCACGGCGCCGCCGCATCGCCACCATCGACGCGCTGCAGGCCGCCCGTCCGCAGCTGGCCGAAAGCGCCCGGCTGGAGGCGGAAGCGGCCGGCCTGCGGGACGCCATCCACGGCGCTGACCAGCAATTGCAGCGTGCGCTGGAAGCGCAGCAAGCCGCCACCCTGGCACTGGCCGACGCCAGCGCGCGCCAGCAGGCCAGCGAAGAAGCGCAGCGCGCGGCGGGGCCGCAGCTTGATGTGGCCAAGGCGCTCGACGCCAGCATCGCGGCGCTCGCGCCGTCGCACCAGACAGCGCACCAAGCCCTGCAGGCGGCAGCGCGCGAGCTGGCAGGCGCCGGCACCGCGCGCGACGACAAGGCGCGCCAGCTCGCCGACACGCTCAAGACGCAGCAGCAAGGCGCGCAGTGGCTGGCCGCGCATCAACGCTGGGAACTGCTGTCGGCGGAGTGGCCGCGCTGGGATACGCTGTTCGCGCAGGCCGGCAAGGCTGCCGCCATCGACGCCTCGGCCGCGGCGGCCCTGGCCGCGGCCGAGGCCACCTTGCGCGCCGCGCGCGACAGTCACGCAGAAACCACGCGCGCCTTCGAACAGGCCGCGACAGAATTGAGCGAGCGCGAAACGGAGCGCCAGCAAACGATTGCCGCACTTACCGCCTTCGACGGCGAACAGCTGCGCGCGCAGCGCCAGGCGCTGGAACAGCAGCGCGACAAACTGGCCAGTGCCGAGAAAATCTGGACCGAACTGGCAGCCGCAGGCCAACGCCTGCAGCAAACAGCCGCGCAAGCGCAGCAACTGGCGGCCGCCAAGGTACAGGCCGAGGCAGCGCTGGCCGCGGCGACGGCGCAAGCCGGCGCCTTGCAAGCCGCACTGGATCAGGCCGAGCGCTCCCTGGGCGCGGCCGAGCGGGCGTGCGCCGACAAGGTCGTCGACCTGCGCGCCACCCTGGCCGAGGGCGAACCCTGTCCCGTCTGTGGCGGCGAGGAACACCCCTACCAGCACGGCGACGCCGGCACCGTCCTGCGCCAGATGCTGGCCGGCCTGCGCAAGGAAGTGACGCAGTGCCGCAGCACGCTGCAGGAGAATCTGTCATCCCAGGCCGCGCAAGGCGCCATCATCGCCTCAAACAGCAAGCAATTGCAGGTGGCTGAACGCGACATGAAGGAACTGTCGGCGGTGGTGGAACGATGTGAAGCCGCCTGGGAGACTCATCCGCTGGCGTCCACCGCGCCGCAAGAAGGCCGCGGCGCCTGGTTCGCTGCCGAACAGGCATCCGTCAAGGACGCGTCGCACCGGCTCGACGAACACGAGAACGCAGCGCGCGCTGCCGCGGCAGCGCGCGACACAGCGCAACAAGCCTGCGACAAGAGCGCGGCCGAACACGCACGCCATCAGCAGGCGGTCATCGGCGCCGGTGCGGCCCTGGCACGCGCCGACGCCGATCACGCCGCACTGACCGAAAAACGCGAACTGGCCGCAGGTACCGTGGCAGGCCTGCTGGATGAACTGGACGGCGCCTTCGCGTACGACGACAGCGACCTGTTCGCGTCCGGTCCCGACCAGGGCGACTGGCGCAGCGACTGGCGTGGCAACCCCGCCGCCTTTCGCGCGGCTCGCGGCACCGAGGCAAACCAGTGGCGCGAACGCGCGTCGCAGCAAGCCGCGCGCGTCGGGCAGATCGCCATGCTGGAGGCGGAACATGGCGCGGCACTCAACCGCCACGAACAGCTGCAGCTGGTGCATGACACGGCCGCTGCGGACTTCGCGCGCGTGGACGCCGATATCGCCGCCAAGCGCGTGCAGCGCGCAGGCATCTGGGAGGGCCGTCCGGTAGGCGAGGTCGAACGCACCCTCGCGCAGGCAGTCGACGCGGCGCGCGGCGCAGCCGCCGCACAGTCGCACGCCGCCCAACAAGCCGCACAAGCCGAAGCGCGTGCGCGCGAAGCGCTGGCCCACACCGGCGCGCGCCAGACGGCCGTGACCTGCGCCGCCGCGGCGGCGCAGGAGCAGCTCGCGCAATGGCTGTCGGCCTTCGCTGCCGGCCATGCCCACCTGGACCCGGTGACTGACATCGCGCACTTGAAAGAACTGCTGGAGCAGGACAGCGCAGCGCTGGCCCGCGAGCGCGATGCGCTGCACGCGATCGATGGCGGCGCCGCCAGCGCCCGTACCGTGCTGGCCGAACGGCGCGCGCAATATGAGCAGCACCAGCAAAGCGCGCCTCTTGACGCGGGCGACGAAGCCGCGCTGACGCAGGCACTGGAGCAGCTGCTGGCCGAACGCAGCGCCGCGCACGACATGGCTGGCGCGCTGCGCCTGCAGATCGCGCAGGATACGGCGCGGCGCGAGAGTGCGCAGGAGATGATGGCGGCGATCGAACAGCAGCAGCAGGTGGAGCTGCGCTGGGGCCGTATGAATGAGTTGATTGGGTCGGCCGACGGAAAAAAATTCCGCAACTACGCGCAACAGTTCACGCTCGATGTGTTGTTAGGCTATACCAACAGCCACCTTCAGCAGTTGGCGAAACGCTACCGGATCGAACGCATCGTCAACGCGGCTGGGCCGTCGCTGGGACTGATGGTGCGCGACCAGGACATGGGCGGCGAAATCCGCTCGGTCAATTCGCTCTCGGGTGGAGAATCCTTCCTGGTGTCGCTGGCACTGGCGCTGGGATTGGCATCGCTGTCGTCGAACCGGGTGCGGGTGGAGTCGCTGTTCATCGACGAAGGCTTCGGCAGCCTTGACAGCGATACTTTGCGCGTGGCGATGGATGCACTCGACGGCCTGCAGTCGATGGGCCGCAAAGTCGGCGTCATCTCGCACGTGCAGGAGATGACGGAAAGGATCGCGACACGGATTCTGGTGCAGCCGGCAGGGGGCGGCAGCAGTACGGTGAGTGTTGGGTGAGGATCGGTGCGGCTTTAGTACTGGTACTGGCCTCTACCGCATGAGCCGTCATTCCCGCGCAGGCGGGAACCCATAGCACGCGGTAGTATTCGTGGTGCAAGCGTAGAGCAACTCTATTCATCTGTGCTATGGGTTCCCGCCTCCGCGGGAATGACGGTTCTTAGGTTGGGGGGGAGAAAATGCCCCAGCATCACCACCACCTAACGCTTGCGCTCAACCGGCAATTTGATCAACTCCCATCCCAGCTCGCGCCGGATCTGCTGTGGGTCGGGCGGCGGGCGCCGCTGGTCGATTTGTGCGCGCAGCCACTTGCGCACGCTTTCCTTGCTGGGTTGCTTCTGCTGAGTCATTGCACATCCTGGTCGAGGAACGGACTCGTATGAGCCCGTCCGGTTAACGCCGGACTGGAGCTTCAGTTGACCGCTCCCGTCCACCCTGGATGATAAAATGCGCGCTTTCCACCCGCCACACACATCGTCATCATGTTCAAACCTGCTCGCGTACTGACATTCAAGTGCGAAAAATGTTCGAAATCGGTCAAAGTGTTTCTGCAGAAGGTCTCGGCCTGCTCGCATATCCAGCCCTACCAGGGCCTGTGCGCCTGCGGTGAACTGAAGCGCCACGCCACCGGAAACAAGGATGCGGTCCAATCCTATCTGGAATCGGCCGACGGAAACTGGTCCCATCACCATTGATTGACATGCCGCAAGGCAATAAAAAAATATTTAAAAAATAACTAAAGTACCGGAACAGGCTGCCGATAACCAGAAGGTCAACGATCAATCCGGAGCTGGCCGCCATGTCCTCTCTCTTCGCCCTGGGCGCACGCCCGCAAGCCTCAGCCGCCCTTCCCGCTCACGCGCAGGGCGCCGGCAAGGCCTATGGCGCGCAACTGGCGCCCGCCAGCGGAAACGTCGCTGCGCGCCTGCCGGTGGTCGATCCCGTCGCTTTCGACGACGAGATTGTCAATCTGTCAGCACAAAGCCTGCAGCGCACCGGTCAACTCGCTGGCGACACCGTGGACGCCGCACAAAAGTTGATGAATACCTTCGTCGATAAACTGTTCGGCGACCAGGCCAAAGGTGCCAGCATCAGTTTCGATTCCGTCTCTCTGGAAGCCCAGTCGAGCTATTCGGCCTCGGCCACCCAGGGGACGACGGAACAAGGCAGCACCCGCAGCGCTCAGTTTTCGCTCAACGAGAGCGCCAGCTTCATTGGCAAGGGCCAGCTGGTCACGGCCGACGGCCAGAGCTACGATTTCGAAATCGAGATCAACTATAAAGCTAACATCCAAGCCAGCATCGAAGCGAGCGCGGCGCAGACCGCCCAAACAGCACAGGCCGACAGTATCGATGCGCCGGACGTGGTGGTTTTGACAGGCAAGCCACTGCCGGCCATCAAATACCCCGGCAGCCTGGACGACCTGTTCAAGCTGCTCGGCAAGGAACTCCAAGGCAGTCTGAAGGGCAAGGACGAAGCCGGCGACACCGATCTGGGCAAACTTAGCCTGCGCCTCCTGCGCCTGGTCGACCGCGCCGCCCTTCTGGCACCGCGTCCTCAATCCGACGACGTCCCGCCGGCACCAGCAGAGCGCAGCCGCGCCGCCACGTCCTACGCAGCCCAGGCCGCCGGCTGATCCTGCCCGCCGCGGCCTTATAATAGAGGTGGCGCCGTCCCGTGCATGCACGGGCATGCCCGCATCCGCCGACGTTCCGCGCCACCCTATTCAGACTGACACAATGCAATCGACCGAAGCCGGCGCCCCGCCCCGCATCCACTGGACCGAAGCGGGAGAACCCCGTTCCGCGCGCTGGCGCTCCGAGAGCGGCATGCCCGCTCCCAAAAAAGTCGTCATCGCCGACGACACCACCTCCGCCGACGTGGCTTACCGCCTGGCCTGCGAAGGCACCGCCCTGCTGTGGCGCGGCGACTTCCAGAACGCGCGCCAGCTGCTGCAGGCGCTCGCGCGCAGGGCCGACCACAAGGGCGGCGGCAAGCGCGCCAAGTCGGCCAAGCCGCCTGCCTCGCCGGCCGAAGCCTTCCACCTGCACCGCCAGGCCCAGTCGCAGCGCGCGCGTACCCTGGCCATGCTGCTGATTCCCTTCGAGGCCGACTACACCATCGCGCTTCGCCGTGCTCCCGACGTGACCCTGGCCTGCAACGAGGCTTATGGCCGCGGCGGGGAAGCCTTCGTGGCCTCGCTGCGCGAACTGCTTGGCCTGATCGGCGCGCACGAATGGCGCAAGAACGGGGTCGAGATCCCCGCGCTGGACGCACGCATCCATCCGCACTACGGCGTGTTCTCGCCGATCCGCGGCGAATACGTGCAGCTGGTGGCGAGCGCCCCGTTGCCTTCACCCTGCGCGCTGGCCTTCGACATCGGCACCGGCACCGGCGTGCTCTCGGCCGTACTGGCCAAACGCGGGGTTGCGCGCGTGATCGCCACCGACTTGGACGAACGTGCGCTGAGCTGCGCGCGCGAGAATCTGACCCAGCTGGGGGCCGCGCCGCACATCGTCGAACTGCTCAAGGCCGACCTGTTTCCTGAAGGCCGCGCCGACCTGGTGGTGTGCAATCCGCCCTGGCTGCCGGGCCGTCCAAGCTCCTCCATCGAATACGCCGTGTACGATCCGGACAGCCGCATGCTCAAGGGCTTTCTGGCCGGACTGGCAGCCCATCTGGCGCCCGGCGGCCAAGGCTGGCTGATCCTGTCAGACCTGGCCGAGCACCTGGGCCTGCGCCCGCGCGCCCAGCTCGACGCCTGGATCGCGGACGCCGGCCTGACCGTCATCGAACGCCACGACGTACGTCCGACCCACCCGCGCGCCAGCGACGCCAGCGACCCGCTGCATGCGGCACGCTCGGCGGAAGTGACCTCGCTATGGCGGCTCGGCGCGCGCTGACCCTGGCCCTGGCCGCGCTGGCCGGGCTGGCCGCGCTGGCATTGGTGACGTCCGCATCGGCCATCGCCTGCAGCAAGCCCCTGACCCTGATCACCGAGGAGTGGCCGCCCTACGCTTTCAATTTCGGGCGCGAGGTGCAGACGGGGCTCGACATCGAGCTGGCGCGCACCATCCTGCAGGAAGCCGGCTGCAGCCTGGTCACCCTGCCAGCTGTGCCGCCGGCGCGGCGCATGGTGTTGTTCGAGCGGGGCGAAGTCGATCTGCTGCTGGCTGCTTCCGACACGCCCGAGCGGCGCCGCTTCGCCCGGTTTTCCATCGCTTACCGCAACGAATCCGTGGGGTTGTTCGTACTGGCCGCGCACCTGGAGCGCTTCCACCACATCGACAGCATGGATGCCCTCGTGCGTGCGCAGGCAGGCTTGCTCGCGCCGACCGTGGGCTGGTACGGCAAGGACTACGAACGTGTGCGCGCCACCCTCAAGAGCCGCGCTCGCCTCTCTTCCTACAGCAAGCTCGAGCAAGGCATGCGCATGCTGGCCGCCGGGCGCGCGCCCTTGATCATGGGCGACAGCGCGGCCATCCAGTATGAAGCGCGCAACCAGCAGCTCGCGGTGCGCCAGCTCCCCTTCACCGTGCTGCAGGCGCCGGTGCACCTGATGCTCAGCCGCGCCAGCACCACCGCCGCCGACCTGGCGCGCATCGACGCCGCCATCGTCCGACTTGAGCGCAACGGTACGCTGAAAAATATCCGCGCCGACTACGGCTTGCGCTAGCGGCTTGACCTCTGTATAATTCGCCGCTCAGACGCGGGGTGGAGCAGTCTGGCAGCTCGTCGGGCTCATAACCCGAAGGTCACAGGTTCAAATCCTGTCCCCGCAACCAGATACGTGAAACCGTTGATTTCTCGCAAGGAAATCAACGGTTTTTGCATTTGTGGCCTTGCCGCCGGCACCGGGTTGATCTTTCGTTTTTTCAATCCCTTGTGATACACTTCAGCGCGCCTGACGGCCCGCAAGGACCGGCAGAAAGCAAGAACCATCCTATTTTTGAACGAAGCCCGAAGCTGTCAGCCGGGCTTTTGTTTTTAGAAAGGGGCCGGCTGCCTCAAGCCGGTCCGCACAGCGGCACATGAGAGACAAAAAAGATAACGCGACCTTCGATCTGCCGGGCTTCGGCACGGCTGCCCCCCTGGTCCACAACGCCGCCGAAGCGCGCCGCACCACCGTGCCGCGCCGACGCAAGGTGATCGTCAAACAGGAACAACTGCCACTGCTCGACGAAACCGATGCGAGCGGATTGCCCGTGTGGCGGCGCGACGAGAATACCGATCTGACGGGTTTGCCGGTCTGGGCTGCCGCCTGAGCTGATGTCAGAGCTGTCGTCTTGACTGATTGTTCGTGTCCGCGCCAGGACAAGGACACGGACACCCACCCGCTATTAACCCCGCAGGCCTGTTAGACTTGGCCCGTTTCCCCCTATTGCCGTCCGCCCCCGCCGCCATGAATCCACTCGCCTTCGCCAACCTGCCCCTCACCGCCTCCTTCCTCGCCAACCTCGATACGCTCGGCTACAAGGAGATGACGACGATTCAGTCGCAAAGCCTGCCGCACGTGCTGCAGGGGCGCGACCTGATCGCCCAGGCCAAGACCGGCAGCGGCAAGACAGCGGCCTTCGGCATCGGCATCCTGCACAAGCTCAATCCCGCCTGGTTCGCGGTCCAGGGCCTGGTGCTGTGCCCCACCCGCGAGCTGGCCGACCAGGTGGCGAACGAATTGCGCCGCCTGGCGCGCGGTGAAGGCAATATCAAGGTGCTGACCCTGACCGGCGGCGCCCCCATGCGCCCGCAGATCGCCTCGCTCGAACACGGCGCCCACATCGTCGTCGGCACGCCGGGCCGCATCCGCGACCACCTGGGCCGCGGCACCATCAACCTGGACAAGGTCCAGACCCTGGTGCTGGACGAAGCGGACCGCATGACCGACATGGGCTTCTACGACGAGATCGCCGGCATCGTCAGCGCCTGCCCGGCGCGCCGCCAGACCTTGCTGTTCTCGGCCACCTACCCGGACGATATCCGCAACGCCACCGCCTCCTTCCTGAACAACCCGGTCGAAGTCGTGGCCGAGTCCCAGCACAGCGGCGACCAGATCGAGCAGCGCTTCTACGAAGTCGGCTTCGATGAACGCGACCAGGCTGTCGGGCGCCTGCTCAAGCACTTCAAGCCGGTATCGGCCCTGGCCTTCTGCAATACCAAGGTGCATTGCCGCGAACTGGCCGACGAACTGCGCGCCCAGGGCTTTTCGGCACTCGCCCTGTACGGCGAACTGGAACAGCGCGAGCGCGACGAAATCCTGGTGCTGTTTTCGAACCGCAGCTGCTCGGTACTGGTCGCCACCGACGTCGCCGCGCGCGGCCTGGACATCGCCAACCTGGGCGCGGTGATCAATGTCGACGTGTCCAAGGACACCGAGGTGCACATCCACCGCGTGGGCCGCACCGGCCGCGCCGGCGAATCGGGCCTGGCCCTGTCGCTGTGCGCGCCCAACGAAAAGAAGTGGGTCAAGCTGATCGAGGAATACCAGAACGCGCCCGTGCAGTGGCACGACCTGAAGGAACTCGATGACAGCGGCGATGAAGCCGCCCCCGCGCCCATGGTCACCCTGTGCATCATGGGCGGCAAGAAGGACAAGCTGCGTCCGGGCGACCTGCTGGGCGCCCTCACCGGCGACGCCAAACTGAGCAAGGAGCAGGTCGGCAAGATCAATGTGTTCGAGTTCATGACCTATGTGGCGCTGGACCGCCATGTGGCCGAGGTGGCGTTCAAGCGCCTCAACGCCGGCAACAAGCTGGGACCGGACTTCGGCAACATCAAGGGACGCAGCTTCAAGATGCGCTTCATCGAGGTCTGAGCGGCGAGGCGTGATCGCCAACATTGACTGAAGATCATCCTCTATACTCCTCTTCTGCGGGGCTGTCCCGCAGCCTTGACCAGGAGTGTGAATGACCGTTCGTCCACCGCTGTCCGTCTTCCTTCTCGCCGCGCTGGCATCCGGCGCGGCCATCGCCGCCGAACCCACGGTCGAAGAACGCCAGGCCGCCATCGAGCGCGCACTCCCGCCGGCCCAGATCCTCAAGGGCGCCCCCGCCAGCTTTCCCTCCCTTGCCGCTGAAATGCAGCGCCTCAAGGTGCCGGGCGTGAGTGTGGCTGTCATCCGCAATGGCGACATCGCCTGGGCCAAAGGCTATGGCGTGGTGACGGCCGGTGGCGCCCCGGTCACGCCCTCCACCCTGTTCCAGGCGGCCTCGATCAGCAAACCCGTGAGCGCGATGGGCGCCATGGCGCTGGTCCAGGCGGGCAAGCTCGATCTCGACGCCGATGCCAACACCTATCTGCAAGGCTGGAAGCTGCGCGGCGAGAAGGCGAGCGACAAGGCCACCCTGCGCCAGTTGTTGTCACACACGGCGGGCCTCGGCGTGCATGGCTTTCCCGGCTACGCGGCCGGCGCGCCGGTGCCGGCGGTCGTCCAGGTCCTGGACGGCGCCAAGCCGGCCAACACCAAGGCAGTGCGCATCGAAAAGGAACCTGGATCGGAATGGCGCTACTCCGGCGGCGGCTACACCGTCATCCAGCACATCATGGCCCAACGCAGCGGCAAGGGTTTCGCCGAACTGATGGCCGACAGTGTGCTCGGTCCGGCCGGGATGGCCGACAGCAGCTTCACGCAGCCGGCCACGCCACCCATGCTGGCGCGCGCGGCCCTGCCCCACGGCGCCGATGGCAAGCCGGTCAAGGGCGGCCCGCACACCTATCCCGAACTGGCCGCCGCAGGCTTGTGGACGACACCATCGGACCTGGCGCGCTTCGCGATTGAAGTGCAGCGCGCCGCGGCCGGCAAAGGCAAGGTGCTCAAGATGGACGCCGCCCAGCGCATGCTCACGCCGGTCAAGAACGGCTATGCGCTCGGCTTCGATATCGAAGGCGAAGGCGTGGCGCGCGCCTTCGGCCACGGCGGCAGCAACGCAGGTTACCAGAACTCGCTGTTTGCCTACAGCGGCAATGGCGACGGCGCGGTCGTGATGACCAATTCAGACGCTGGCGGCGGCCTCGCACGCGATGTGATCCGCGCTATCGCCGCCGAGTACAAGTGGCCCAGCTACCGCAGCGTGGAACGCAGCTTCGTCGAGGTCGACGCCAAGGCGATCAAGGCCTTGACTGGCACCTATAACGTCAAGCAGCTGGGCGACTTCAAGATCGGCAGCGAAGGCGGCAAACTGACCCTGTGGCTGCGTCCGGGCCAGGGACAGACCCTGTACGCCCAGTCGCCGACAGTGTATTTTGTGCTGGACCAGGAACTCGAACTGCGCTTCGACCAGGCCGGCAATTACAAGAGCGGGCGCGTGGTCTCGGGCGCCTTCGACGTCAAGTTCAACCGGGTGCCCTGATCGCCACCGACCGGCGCCATCGGGGCCGCCCTTGCCAACTCCATGAGCGAAGGCGGCAGTATAAGTTTGCGTATTCGTAATATCAACGATACACTTTATGCAAGCTGGAGCGGAGCACACCGTTTGCCCGGTGGCCTGGAAGTCTTTCTGCGGCCGGATGGTGATCCGTTGTCAACTATTTGTGAAATAATGCGACGCGCAGGACCGATTGACTCAATTTAGCCACGTTCGATTGATGCGCACGTGGACTAAATCTGGCATGATTGCCGTAGATAAACATCGTCGATCACCCCGGCTGAGCACCCATGACTACTACTGTTGCGCTAGATGAAATTGAAACCTTGAAACAGGCTTTCCTGCGTGGCGCCGGTATTGCGGCCGATTCGCCCGGAATCGCGCTGACTCCGGACACCATGGAACTGATGGGCAAGCTGCTCGCCGGTTCCCTGCAAGGCACGATCGACCTGCTGGCCCTGCGTTCGCTGGTCAAGCAGGAGGTCAAGGCGGATGTGACCATGGTTGTGGTGCGGAATAACAATCCGCTCAAGTTTTTCCCGGACAGCCAGACCGTGCTGACCCAGATGCTGCGCAAGAAAATGCCGGGCTTCATGGAACCGCTGGAGGCGATCGACGACGCCCAGCGCGACCTGTCCGGCCACATGAAAGGCGTGGTCGCCGGCGCGCGCGCCAGCATCTATGCCGTGATGCGGCGGGTCGGGCCGCATGGATTTGAAGAACAGCTGCCGCCGGGCACAGTGCTCGACGCGCTGATGCCCTCGCGCCGCAAGGCGGCGCTGTGGCGACTGTATAAAAAAGAATACAAGGTCATCGCGGCCGACGCCAAGGATCCCTTCAAGGGCGTGCTCGGTCCCGACTTTGTAGCCGCTTACGAAAAAGAAGTTGATGACGCATTGGGCGAAAACGATGAGTGAATCCGTGCCGGTCCGGCTATCCTGGACGCGCATAAATAAAATAGGCATGCGCGCCACCAATCAGGATGCGGTCGGGCAGGCCCAGCATGGCGATATCGCCTGCTTTGTCATCGCCGACGGCGCCGGCGGCCATGAAGGCGGCGAGATCGCCGCCAAACTCGTGGTCGACGCCACCCTCGGCAGCTTCGCGGCCGCACCGGCGTTCGGCGCGCGCGCCCTGATTTCCTACGTCCAGGCCGCCGTCGACAGCGTGGCCGAGAATAAAAAACGCCACCAGAGCCGCGCCGACATGAGTTCGACCGTGGCCGCCCTGCTGATCGACGGCGCCAGCGGCCAGGCTTTGTGGGCTCACCTGGGCGACACCCGCGTCTACCTGTTCCGCGCGAACAAGGTACTGGCGGTGAGCAAGGACCACAGCCTGACCCAGCAACTGATCGACGCCGGCTATGCCCGCGCCGAGCAGCTGCGCGTCCACCCGCAGCGCAATATCCTGTTTGCCGCGGTCGGCTCCGAAGGCGAGACCCCGATCGCGCTGGGCGAAGGTCCGCTGACCCTGCGCGACGGCGACGCCCTGCTGGTCTGCACCGACGGCCTGTGGGAATGGGTCCAGGAAGCGGACATGGAAAACACCCTGGCGCTAGCCGCCGATGACGTCGAGTGGATGGAAGCCCTGTGCGCCATCGCCGACACGGTCTCCGCGCGCTTCGAGAAAGAGCGCGACAACTTTTCAGCGTACGCAATTCGCGTGCAGGAAGCGGCAGTATGAGCGCAATGGCAGCCACCGGCTCCGAAAACTGTCTGGCCATCGGCACCCGCCTGTCCGACTTCGAGATCACGAGCGTGCTCGGCGAAGGCGGCTTCGGGATTGTCTACATGGCCTTCGATCACGCCCTGCAGCGCAGCGTGGCAATCAAGGAATACATGCCCGGCGTGCTGGCCACGCGCGGCGACGACCACAGCATCACGGTGCGCGCCGAGCGCCACCAGGAAACCTTCAATGTGGGGCTCAAGAGCTTCATCAACGAAGCGCGCTTCCTGGCCCAGTTCGACCATCCCTCGCTGGTCAAGGTGCACCGCTTCTGGGAACAGAACCAGACCGCGTACACGGCCATGCAGTACTACGATGGCCGCACCATCAAGGACATCGTCAACAACAGCCCGGAACTGATCAACGAGGCCTGGTGCCGCAAGATCATGAAGCAGATCCTGGAAGCGCTGGAGATGCTGTACACGATGCGCATCCTGCACCGCGACGTTTCGCCGGACAACATCATCGTGCAGGACAGCGGCGACGCCGTGCTGCTCGACTTCGGCTCGGCGCGCCAGATCATTGGCGACCGCACGCGCGGCCTGACCGTGATCCTGAAACCGGGTTATGCGCCGGTGGAGCAGTACGCCGGCGACGCCTCGCTCGACCAGGGCCCCTACACTGACATCTACGCGCTGGCCGCGGTGATGTACTTCGCCATCATGAAGGAAGCGCCGGCCACCTCGATCGCGCGCATGGTCAAGGACCCGATCACGCCGCTGGCCGAACGCGGCGTGCCTGGCTACAGCCGCGAGTTCCTGAGCGCGATCGACAAGGGGCTGGCGGTACTGGCCCAGGACCGTCCGCAAACCATCGACGCCTTCCGCGCCCTGCTTGGGATCGAGCCGCCCGAGTCGGTGCGCGCGCGTCCGCCAGTGCCGGGCCAGCGCTTCGCCACGCTTGACCGCCTGCCGGAAGCGCTGGCGCCCGCGGCGGCCCCCTTGCTCGACAAGCAGCAGGCCGATGCGACCGTGCCTGCCGCGCCGGCGGCGGTGGTTGCAAGCGCGCCAAACTCGCCACCGGCGCCGGCCACGCCCCTCAATGAGATCAGCGGACACGGCGCGAGCGTGCACGACGGCGACGCCGACGCCACCGTACTGGCTCCGCCCAGGAAGCAGCCGCCCGCGGCCGATCCGCTGGCCGGCGCCGCGGCCAAGCCGGCCAAACCGCTCGACAAGGGTGCCGACAAGTCGTCGGACAAGACTGTCAATCAGGCGGCTTCCAGGAAGGAGTCCAGGCCGGACGCCAAGGCAGGCGCCGCGGCCAAGCCCAAGGACGGGGGCGGAAAGCGTACCTCGACCGCCCTGATTGCAGGCGGCGTGGTGCTGCTCGCAGCCGCCGCCGGCTTCGGCATTTATTCGATGGTCTCGCCGAGCGACACCATCATGGTGGCGCCACCGCAGGCGCCGCTGGCCGACGCTGCGCCGGCACCGGCACCGTCTGCGGCCGCGGTACCGGCCGTGGCAGCCGCGCCTGCCGCTGCCGCCTCGGCTTCGGCTTCGGCCGCCGCCGACAATGCGCCGCTGGCGGTCCTGACCAATACCCCTGAACCGGTGGCCGACCCGGCCGCCATGATCGCCGAAAAGCTGGGCGAAACCCCGCCCGAGGCGCCGGTCGACGCCATCTATCGTCTGTCGGTCAAACCCTGGGGCACCGTTTTTGTGGACGGCAAGGAAAGCGGCGTCACCCCGCCGATGAAAAAGCTGACGCTGGCGCCAGGAAAACACAAGATCCGCATCGTCAATCCGAGCTTCCCGGATTTAAACCTCTCGATTGACCCATCCAAAACCAAATCACGCACGATTGAACATGATTTTGCAGCGCAGCCCAAGTAAACGCATTAAGATCGCGATATGAACCGATCCCGACACTACCTCCTCCTCGCCCTGGTCAGCGGCGCCGCCCTGATCTCGGGTTGCGATACCGTCCCGCAAGCCAACGCGCCGGCCGCCACGCCGGCCGCACCAGGTACGCCGCCTGCGCGCGGCTCGACGCACACGCCAACGCCAGGCACCACGGTCACGCCGCCGGCACCGCCCGTACTGAGCGTCGACCAGGTGGCACTCAACGATGGTATCGAGCTGTATAACAAGGGCCAGTTCAATGACGCCATCAAACGCCTGAGCGGACCGGAGATCACCTCCGGCCCGGTGACCAACCAGGTCGCCGCGCTCAAGTACATGGCGTTCAGCTATTGCGTGACCAACCGCACCACCCTGTGCCGCCAGCAGTTCGAAAAGGCCTTCAAGCTCGATCCGAACTTCGACCTGGCGCCGGGCGAACACGGCCACCCGCTGTGGGGCAAGGTCTTCTCGCGCGCCAAACCGGCGGCCGTCAAGCCGAAGTAAGCGGAGCCGCCCCGGCGGCTCCTCTACTGTGCGCTAGCGGATACGCTTCGCCCTAGCTGACACTCTTGGCAAAACCAGGCGCCTTGCGATGCAAGGTAGCCTGCTCATAGGCGTAGGCCATGCGGATCAGCGCAGCCTCGCTCCACGCAGCGCCCACAAAGCTCAAACCCACCGGCAGGCCGCGAACATAGCCGGCCGGCACCGTCACGTGCGGATAGCCGGCCACCGCCGCCGGCGAGGAAAAGCTGCCGCCGTAATGGTCGCCATTGAGGGTATCGGTCAACCAGGCCGGCCCGCCGGTGGGCGCCACCAGGGCGTCGAGCTGGTGCTCCTTCATGACCTTGTCGATGCCCTCCTCGCGCGCATAGCGGCGGCCGTTGGCCAGCGCCTCGGTGTATTCCTTGCTGTCGAGCGCGCCCTTGGCCTGTGACTTGACCAGCAGTTCCTGGGCAAAGTACGGCATCTCCCGGTCCGCGTTCTTGAGGTTGAACGCGATCACGTCGGCCATGTTGCGCACCCTGGCGCCCGGCGCGTATTCGAACAGGTAGGCCGCCAGCCCCGGCTTGAATTCATACAGCAGGACTTCGGTTTCGCTGTCGTCATACTTGTCGATATTCGGGACCTTGACGTCGACCAGCACCGCGCCCTGGTCCGCCAGCACCTTGAGCGCGCGCTCGATGACGGCGTCGACCTTGTCGCTGCGCCCGAAAAAATTACGCGCCACGCCCAGGCGCATGCCCTTCAGGCCATCCTTGCGCAGCGCCGCGGCATAATCGGCCGCCTTGCCGGCGCCCTCCTTCGTCACCGCATCGAGCGGATCGACACCGGCCATGGCGGAGAGCAGCAGGGCCGCATCGGCCACGCTGCGGGTCATCGGGCCGGCCGTGTCCTGCGAGTGCGAGATCGGGATGATGCCGCTGCGGCTGACCAGGCCGACGGTGGGCTTGATGCCCACCAGGCCGCAGGTGGAGGCCGGCGACACGATCGAGCCATCGGTCTCGGTGCCGACCGTGAGGGTAGCCAGGCCGGCCGCCATGGCCGCGCCCGAGCCGGAACTCGAGCCGCTGCAGTTGCGGTCGAGCGCGTACGGGTTGCGGGTCAGGCCGCCGCGCCCGCTCCAGCCGCTGGTGGAGTGGCTTGAACGCATATTCGCCCACTCGCTCAGGTTGGTCTTGCCGAGGATGACGGCGCCGGCCGCGCGCAGCTGCGCCGCCACATGCGCATCGCGCACCGCGCGCACGCCGTCCAGCGCCAGCGACCCGGCGGTGGTGCACATCTTGTCGCCGGTGGCGATATTGTCCTTGAGCAGAACCGGAATGCCGTGCAGCGGCCCGCGCGTCTTGCCGGCCTTGCGTTCGCGGTCCAGGCCCGCCGCGATCTCGAGCGCGTCCGGATTGAGCTCGATGACGGCATTGATGCGTGGCCCGGCCTTGTCGAGCGCGGCGATACGCGCCAGATACTGTTTGGCCAGGGCCTGCGCCGTCAGCTTGCCGCTTGCCATCAAGGCCTGCTGTTCCATTGCACCAAGGTCGAGCACGCTTGTGGCGGCTACTGCGTTGGTGGCGGCGCCAACACGCGCCGTGGCGCTGGCCGTGGTGACGGCCATGCCGAGTCGAACAAAATCCCTGCGATCCATAGACTCCCCATTTTTGTTTGATAAGCAAAAAAAGCAGGGAAAGGATAGCAGCGAAATTTGCGCCGTCGCCAATGTACAGGGCGCTGATACAAAAAAAAGCACGCCGGGCGAACCCTGGCGTGCTTTTTTTCATTGCTGCGGCAGAACCGCAGCGTCGAATCAAGGCGACTTAGTTGCGAACGACGCGCTTGTATTCGTTGGTACGGGTATCGATTTCGATCACGTCGTCGGTCGACACGAACAGTGGCACCTGCACGGTGTGTGCGTGTGCTTCGATCGCGTTTTCCAGCTTGGCTTCTTTCAGGACGTTGCCCGACGTGTTGCCCTTGACTGCAGGCTCCGAGTAAGCAACCTTGCGTGCGATCGTGGTCGGCAGTTCGACCGAGATTGCCTTGCCGTCGTAGAACACGGCTTCGCATTCCATGCCGTCTTTCAGGTAATGCAGTGCATCGCCCAGGTTTTCTTCTTCGATTTCGTACTGGTTGTACTCTTCGTCCATGAACACGAACAGCGGATCGGCGAAGTAGGAGTAGGTCACCGGCTTCTTGTCCAGCACGACCACGTCGAACTTGTCGTCGCCGCGGAACACGTTTTCCATTGGGCTGTTGGTCAGAAGATTCTTCATCTTCCATTTGTAGGTGAAGCCCGTGCGGCTCGAACCGTTGACGTCGGAGCGCAGAACGATGAATGGCTTGGCGTCAACCATGATGATATTGCCAACACGAATTTCTTTTGCAGGTTTCATAAAGAGTTTACGTAAAAAGGGGGTTGCATGAAAATCATCAGGGGCCAGGCGCAGTGCCACGGGCGCACGTTTGATCGAAAATAAATCCGGTAGAGATTAACCGCGCATTGTACCTTACTTTTGCCCCTTCACCCAGCCAGGGAGCGCGCAAACTTGAGCAAACTCGAGGCCAGGTCGCCATTGGCCAGCATGGCGCGCTGCCACTGCGCCGCGTGGTGTACCAGCGCCGGCATGCCGTCGACCAGGCCCTGCCATAGGGCGGGCCAGCGCACCGCCTCGTTCTGGCCCGGCGGCGCCACCCCGTTCCACTGCAGCGACAAGGCCGCCATGGCCGCGGCAGCACCACCCTGATCCTGGCCGTAGCGTTGTAAAAAGGCCCGCAGCTTGACGTGGTGCAGGTTCTCGTCCTGGGGATAGATATGCCAGATAAAGGGACGGCCGGCCCACTGGGCGCGCACGAAGGAATCCTCACCGCGCACGAAATTCACGTCGCAGGCCCATAGCAAACGGTCATAGTCGGACTGCTCGACAAACGGCACCACACGCAGGGTCAGGGCGCCGCGCGACCGCACCGCGCCAGCCATGGCGGGCTCGCCCAGGAAGCCTTGCAACACCTCCGCGCCCACCGTCTCCGGCACCAGGCAGGTGACCGGGGCGGCGCCATTGCGCCAGGCCGCGAACAGCTCCGACACGGGCGCATGCGGATAGCAGAACAGCGACACTTTCAGTCCAGCCAGTTCGGCAGCGCTCACGCCCAGGCGCGCCAGGAAGGCCGCCATGGCCGCGGGATCGGCCTGGAAGGCGCGCCGCTCCTCGTCCAGGGCCGCTTCGCGCAACAGCCCGCCGGTCTTGGCGGTAAAGCCAGGGAAGAAGAAATGCTTGGTCAGCGGCAGGCGCGGATGCATCGAGGGCAAGGTGTGGCAGCCCTCGACCCACTCTTCGGCCGAGAGTCCCTCCAGGTTGATCCAGGCCGCGCGCGGCGTGCGTTCGGCCATGGCCGCGATGTAGCCAGGCGGGATGTCGCAGGCAAAAAATTCGATGACGATGTCGGCCACGTCGGCGGCTGTGAAGACCCCGTCCTGGCCGCGCCAGTGGCGTACCTCGACCCCGCTCACCGTCTGGCTCGCCGCCCCGGTCCGGATTTCCGGGCAGATGCGGCGAAAGCTGGCCAGGTCATCGACCCACAGGGTGACTGCGACGCCATGCTCGCGCTGCAGCTGGCGGGCCAGACGCCAGCAAATGCCGATGTCGCCGAAGTTGTCGACCACCTTGCAGAAGATGGCCAGGGAAAGTGTGCTGGGGATCATGTCGTGAAGAACGCGGGGATCAAGGCCGCATGATAGCCGATCGCGGCGGCATGGCCAGAAAATCTCGCCGCCACTTCGGGGCGGACAACAATGCAAAAAGCCGCACTAGGCGGCTTTTTGCAGTCGATTAAACGACCCGAATCCTGGCGTCCCCAAGGGGATTCGAACCCCTGTACTCACCGTGAAAGGGTGATGTCCTAGGCCTCTAGACGATGGGGACCTTGAACTGCAATCCGGTAGTGGCATCTACCGGCAACTCTTTTACGACTCTTCGCGCTATCTGCGTCACTTCCGCAGGAAACTTGGTGGAGGTAAGCGGGATCGAACCGCTGACCTCTTGCATGCCATGCAAGCGCTCTCCCAGCTGAGCTATACCCCCCGTATCGCGAAGAAGCAGGATTATAGCCTAAGGCTTCCGAGAAATGAAAGGCAAATTATGAAATAAATGATGAAAGCAGTAATGCGATGGCGGCCGTGGAAAAGCCTCGATGCAAATGGCCCGCGATGGCGCGGCTAACCGGCCCGGAATGCAAAAAGCCGCACAAGGCGGCTTTGTTGCGGTCGTTGACGACCTGAATGCTGGCGTCCCCAAGGGGATTCGAACCCCTGTACTCACCGTGAAAGGGTGATGTCCTAGGCCTCTAGACGATGGGGACAGAAATCTGTCCTGGATGCATTGTACATCCTGACCTGGTGCTGGCCACACTGCGTTTTGTATCGCGCCAATAAAAAACCCTGACGTATCAGGGTTGAGCGATACAAACCGCAAAACATCGTGTGACCGATTTACTTCTCGAATCCTGGCGTCCCCAAGGGGATTCGAACCCCTGTACTCACCGTGAAAGGGTGATGTCCTAGGCCTCTAGACGATGGGGACCTTGAACTGCAACCCGGTAGTGGCATCTACCGGCAACTCTTTTACTACTTCGCTTCGTGCTTTTCAGTTCTTTGCGTGACATCCGCAGAAACCTGGTGGAGGTAAGCGGGATCGAACCGCTGACCTCTTGCATGCCATGCAAGCGCTCTCCCAGCTGAGCTATACCCCCGTAGCGCGAAGAAGCAAAATTATAGCCTACAGGTCGGCAATATGCAAATGCCTGAGCAAGAATATCGCCGAAATCATCACAGGTATTTTTTCACGCGCGCCAGTACCGACGCGCGGCCGAACAGCACCAGCACCTGGTCGATGGCCGGGGTCTGCAATTGTCCGGTCAACACCAGGCGCAGGGGCATGGCCAGCTGCGGCATCTTCAGTCCATTCGCAGCCAGCACTTCCTTGATCATCGCCGCCAGCGCTTCCTTGCTGAAGTCGACATCGGCGCAACGCTCGGCGAACTGAGCCAGGGCCGGCTTGACGGCGTCCGTGAGGTGCTGGGTCAGCAGGGCCGGATCCGGCTGCGGCGTGCGGAAGAACAGCATGGCCGATTCGGCCAGCTCGTTGACGGTGTTGGCACGCTCTTTCATCAGGCCCAGTGCGGCGGCCAGGTCCGGCGCCCCGTTGAAGTCGGCACCGCCGGCTTCCATCAGCGGCCGTGCCAGCTCAGCCAGGCGGGCGTTGTCGGCCAACTTGATGTAATGGTTGTTCAGCCAGGCCAGTTTTTCGGTATTGAGCTGGGCAGCCGACGCGGTCAGGTGATTGGTGTCGAACCAGGCGCAGAACTGCTCCATCGAGAACACCTCATCATTGCCGTGGCTCCAGCCCAGGCGCGCGAGGTAGTTGAGCATGGTCTCAGGCAGATAGCCCATGGTCGCGTATTCCATGACACTGGCGGCATGCTTGCGCTTGGACAGTTTCTCGCCGTCGGGGCCAAGAATCATCGGCAGGTGGCCGTACTGCGGCAGCGGTGCGCCGATGGCGCGCAGGATATTAATCTGGCGCGGGGTGTTGTTAACGTGGTCGTCGCCGCGCAGCACGTGGGTGATCTGCATGTCCCAGTCGTCCACCGCCACGCAGAAATTATAGGTCGGCGTTCCGTCCGGACGCGCAATGATCAGATCGTCCAGTTCCTTGTTGCCGATCGTGATCGTGCCCTTGACCACATCGTCCCAGCTCACTTCGCCGTCGAGCGGATTCTTGAAGCGCACCACCGGCTTGCGGTCGGCAGGCACGGCAGGCAAAGTCTTACCCGGCTCCGGACGCCAGGTGCCGTCGTAGCGCGGCTTGGCGCCGGCTTCGGTCGCGCGGTCGCGCATGGCCTGGATTTCTTCCGGCGAGGAATAGCACAGGTAGGCCGTTCCGGCTTCGAGCATCTGGGCCACCACTTCACGGTAGCGCTCCATGCGCTGCATCTGATAGAACGGGCCTTCGTCATGCGCCAGTCCCAGCCACTGCATGCCTTCCAGAATCGCCTGCACCGCTTCCGGCGTCGAACGCTCAACATCGGTGTCTTCGATACGCAGGACGAAGGTGCCGCCGAAGTGGCGGGCATAGGCCCAGCTGTACAGGGCGGTACGGGCGCCGCCGAGATGAAGGTAGCCGGTGGGGCTGGGAGCAAAACGGGTGCGGACGATGGTCATGGCGGCAATATGCAAAGGTAAAGGACGCTATTTTACAGCGTCGCCACCGTGCCATGCAGGTTCCCCGCGAGCCGCCGCGCCACTGTGAGCCGTCTCAACATCCCTCATGGCGCGCCTGCCGATACTGAACACTGCACACGGTAGCACCGCCACGTTTCCCGGCCGGAAGCGCCCCCACCCACATCGAGAACAATATGGAACGGCGTGTATTTCTAAAGATAAGCAGCGGTGCCGCACTCGGCGGCGCCATCGCGGCATGCGGCGGCGGGGGCGGCTCCCCCGGCACGCCTCCCCCCACCAATCCTCCCCCTGAACCAGCGGCCGCCAGCGCGGCCCTGCAATGGAATAAAGTTGCCCTGGCGGCGATCCTGACCGGGCGCACGCCGCCGCCCATTGCCGCGCGCGCCCTTGCCATCACGCATACCGCGATGTATGACGCCTGGGCTGCTTACGATGCCGTGGCCCTCGGCACCCGCCTCGGTGCGCAGCTGCGCCAGAACGCCGCGGCCCGGACTGCGGCCAACCAGACCCGCGCCTACAGTTACGCGGCCTACCTTGCCCTGGTCGACCAGTTCCCGGCACAGAAAGCGGCTTTCGACCTGCACCTGACCACCATGGGCTATTCGCCGGCCGACGCCATCCCGGGCGATGCCAGCCCCGCCGGTATCGGCAGCAAGGCGGCGCTGGCCGTACTGGCTTACCGCCACAGCGATGGCGCCAACCAGCTGGGCGACCTGGCGCCGGGCGGCGTCCCCTTCGCGGACTATAGCGGATACGTTCCCAGGAACCCGCCGCTGGCCGTGGTCGAACCCACCCCGCGCAGCGCCATCCCCTACCCCGGCCACTGGCAGCCGCTGCGTTTCCGCGACGCGGGCGGGGTGGTGCGCACCCAGAGCTATCTCACCCCGTTCTGGGGCGAGGTCAAACCGTTTGCACTGGCTTCGGGTCAGCAGTTCCGTCCAGGCCCGCCTGCCGCCTTCGGCACCCCGGCCTTCGACGAGCAGGCCCGCCTGCTCGTCGAGACCCAGCGCGACCTGAGCGAACTGCAGATGGCCCTGGCCGACTTCTGGGCCGGCGGTACCGCAGGAGAATTGCCCACCACCTACTGGAGCGCGTTCGCCCAGATGATCTCGCGGCGCGACCGGCTCGATGCGGATGGCGATATCAAACTGTTCTTCGCACTGGCCAATGCCAATTTTGACGCCGGTATTGCAGCGTGGGATGCCAAGCGGGCCTTCGATTCAGCGCGGCCAATCACCGCGATCCGCTACCTGTATGCCGGCCAGTCGGTGTCGAGCTTCGGCCCGGACGGCCCTGCCGCCGGTCTGCGCCTGGTGCCGGGCGAGGTATGGATGCCCTATCATCTTGCCAGCGCACCGACGCCGAACCATCCCGACCATGTGTCCGGCCACAGCACTTACAGTGCGGCGTCGGCGGAAGTGCTGCGCCGCTTCACCGGCAGCGATCGGTTCGAGCACAGCGTCACACTCAAGGCCCGCAGCCTGCTGTTCGATCCTGCCCTGCCGCGCGCCGACCTTACCCTGACTTGGCCCACCTTCAGCGCCGCCGCCAACGAAGCGGGCAACTCCCGCATCCTCGCAGGCATCCATTTTCCGATGGCCAACGAGGCCGGCAAGTCGCTGGGGACACAGGTCGGCGCTGCCGCGTACAAACGGGCCCAGAACTATTGGCTGGGACGCTGCGTGGCGACCTGCACCTGATACCGCCCGTATCCGGCTGCAGATTCTGCCGCAGAAATTTATTCTCAGAAAAAACTTTCCATTTTCTGCGGCAGCGGTTAAGTTAATGACTTTAATTATTTGCCAATGCTTCTCTGAAGACAAGTTGGCGTGTATGAAGCTTCATGAACCTGACCGCCGAACAAATTCTCGCGCTGGCGCCCGACGCCAGCGCAGCCAAGGCCGGCAGCCAACAGGCGGCACCAGCCAAGTGGAGCGGTCTGGGCCGGACCGACAGCGCCGTCTGGGGCGAATGCCAGGGCAGCGGCAAAGATCCCTACCGTACCCAGATCGACCTGGGCGAACCGGCGTTCAAGTGCTCCTGCCCCAGCCGAAAATTCCCGTGCAAGCATGGCCTCGGCCTCTATCTGCTGCTGGCCGGGCACCCGCCCCTGTTCTCCAGCGCCAGCGCGCCGCAATGGGTGACGGACTGGCTGGACAGCCGCCAGCAGCGCAGCGAGAAAAAACGCGAAAGCGCTTCCGAGAAAGCGGCAGCGATGACGCCGGAGCAGATCGAGGCGCAAGCGGGGGCGGCGCGCAGGCGCGAGGACAAGCGCGATACCAAGGTCGCGCGCGGGCTGGAAGAGCTGCAGACCTGGCTGGAGGACCTGGCGCGCGAAGGCTTGTCGAGCTTGCGCGGGCGCGGACCTGCCTTCTGGGAAGCGATCGCCGCGCGCATGGTGGATGCTCAGGCAGGCGCGCTGGCAAGCCGCTTGCGGCGGGCCAGCGGCTTGTACTTTCAGACCAGCCTGGCCGACAGGGAAACCCGGCTTGCGCGCGAGCTGGCCTCGCTGTATTTGCTGGTGGCCGCCGCCAAGCGCCTGATCGGCAACGAGGAAACCTCAGCACTGTCCGCCGAGCTACCTGTGGAACTGCAAGCGGATATCCGCAGCCTGATCGGCTGGAACATCAATCAGGATGAATTGCTGGCCCAGGCAGGCGTCGCCGACCGCTGGCAGGTACTGGCGCAACGCACCACCGACGATGAGCGCGTCAAATCGCGCGCTACCTGGCTGCGCGGCGCCGGCAGCGGCCACTGGGCGTCGGTCCTGCATTTCGCCGTCGGCACGCAGGGCTTTGACAAGCTGCTCGCACCCGGAACCGAATTCGACGGCGAGCTGGTCTACTATCCGGGCGCCTGGCCGCAGCGCGCCCTCATCAAGAACCAGGACAAGCTCGCGACAGTAGCCGCCCTGCCGCCGGCAGCGCCGCTGCAGGACGCACTGAACGGCTACACGGAAGCCCTCGCCGTGCACCCCTTTCTGGAACGTTTTCCCGTCGCACTGGACGCAGCCCTGCCCCGCTACGACGGCAGCCCCTGCGTGCAATGCTCGGATGGGCGTACCCTCCCGATCCACCCGGGCTTTCGGCACGCGTGGCAACTGCTGGCCCTGAGCGGCGGCCACCCGCTCCCCCTGGTGGGCGAATGGGACGGCCACGCACTGTTCCCTCTGAGCGTCTGGACCGAGGGGCGCCTGCATAACTTCGACAGCGATAGTCCAGCATGAGTTCATTCCCGGGTAAATTGAATACGACCTTGCAGATCGGCACCTCACGCGCCGGGGGCAGCATCATCGACGACCTGCCCGCGCCGCTGCGCGCGCAAGTTGCCAACGCGGCAGCCACACCCGAGGCAGCGCTCTGGCTGTCGCTGGGCGCCCTCGACCTCTGGCAACGCGCCGGCGCGGAGGCGGGAAAGGCCGACAGCGCGCCGCCGCAAGCCAGCGGCGAAGAGTCCCTGCATCCCTGTCCCCCTGCCGCCGAAAGCGCACTCTCGCTTCTGCTGCAAGACCTGTATCCCCAGCTGCGCGCCGAATGGCTGACCCTGCTGGCGGCGCGCCACTGCCGCCTGCCCCTGCGTTACCTGCCCAAGGTACTGGACCTGGGAACCCAGCAGCGCGCGCTGCGCAGCCTGATCGTGCCGGTGCTGGGCGCACGCGGACACTGGCTGGCGCGCCAGAATCCCGACTGGGACTGGGTCGGCACGCCGGCCACCGACCATGCGCGCTTGTGGGAGGAAGGCAATCTCGACCAGCGCGTCTCGGCGCTGTATGCGCTACGCGAACAGGATGCGCCCGCGGCGCTGCAAGCCTTGCGCGCAGTCTGGAGCAGCGAGCCGCCCGACAGCCGGGCCGCCTTGCTGGCCTCGCTGACAAACGGCCTGAGCCTGGATGACGAAACCTTTTTGGAGGCCGCGCTCGACGACAAGCGCAAGGAAGTACGGCTGGCCGCCCAGCGCATGCTGTCGGCCCTGCCCGGTTCCCAACTGGGCCAGCGCATGGCCGCACGCCTGGCTCCGCTGCTGCGTTACGAACGCCGTCTGATGGCGAGCAACCGCCTGCTGGTCGAACTACCGGCTGAGCGCGACAAGGCCATGCTGCGCGACGGCGTTGGTACCGGCGTCTATCACGGGCTGGGCGAGAAAGCCGGCTGGCTGGTCGACATGCTCGCCGTCGTCTCCCCGGCGTACTGGACCGACGCCTTCGGCCTCCCGCCAGCCGACTGCATCCGCGCCGCGGCAGCGACCGACTTCCAGCACGCCTTGCTGCTTGGCTGGGCCAGCGCATTGCAGCGCCAGCTGCCGGTGCAAGGCAATGCCACCCTGTATGCATGGTTCAGCGAATTGGCCGGGCTGTTCATCGCATCCGACAGCGCCCGCGCCCAGCTGCCACGCGACTTTTTCGCGCTGTTCTCCGCCATTCCCGCACCGGTGGCCCACCAGCTGCTGCAAGCCCTTGTAGATCAGGGAACGGGCGCCTGGAACCAGGATCAAGCCAACCTGATGGTCCTGCTGGGCGAAGCGGCGCAGGCGAGCACGCAAGCCTGGCCTGCCAGCCTGGCATACGCCATCACTGCGCGCATCCGGGCAGGCATCGCGAGCATCGTGCCGCCGGGCTGGTCCCTGAGCTACGCCCTGCCTTCGTTCGCGCTCGTCTTCGATCCGGCCGGTGCCGACGACTACGCGTCCGGCTGGCCCGATACCAGCCCCGCTTGGGAACAGTGGCGGGAACCCATCGACAAATTCCTGAGCACTATCCAATTCAGACAGCAGATGCATTACCACTTCCAGGAGCACGCCGCATGAGCGCCACCACCATTCTTCGCCAGCACGCCGAAACCCAGTACGCCACCGAACTGGAGGCACTCGCCGCGGTCGACACGCGTCAGCGCCCGCCGCGCTGGAAACTGTCGCCCTGGGCCGTGTCCACCTATCTGCTGGGCGGAAAGCTCGACAATGGCGTAGAGATCAGCGCCAAGTACATCGGCAACGCCCGCGTGATCGAGATCGCCATCGCCACCCTGGCCACTGACCGCGCACTGTTGCTCCTGGGCGTTCCCGGCACGGCCAAGTCCTGGGTGTCTGAACACCTGGCCGCCGGCATCAGCGGTGACTCGACCATGATCGTGCAGGGCACCGCCGGCACCAGCGAAGAGGCGGTGCGCTACGGCTGGAACTATGCCCAGCTGCTGGCCAAGGGCCCCTCGCTGGAGGCGGTCGTTCCCAGCCCCATCATGCGCGCCATGCGTGAAGGCAAAATTGCCCGTGTCGAGGAACTGACCCGCATTCCCGGCGAAGTGCAGGACAGCCTGATCACCATCCTGTCGGAAAAGATGCTCCCGATTCCGGAACTCGACGAGGAAGTGCTGGCCCAGAAAGGCTTCAACATCATCGCCACCGCCAACGACCGCGACCGCGGCGTCAACGAACTGTCGAGCGCGCTCAAACGCCGCTTCAACACGGTCGTCCTGCCCTCGCCCGCCACTGCGGACGAAGAAGTGCGCATCGTCGAAACGCGGGTGGCCAGCCTGGGCCGCGCGCTCGAGTTGCCTGGAGAAACGCCGGCGCTGGAAGAAATCCGCAGGGTCGTGACCATCTTCCGCGAACTGCGCGCTGGCGTCACGGCCGACGGCAAGGTCAAGATCAAGGGTCCCAGCGCCAGCATGAGCACGGCCGAAGCAATCTCGGTCATTACCAACGGCATGTCACTAGCGGCCCACTTTGGCGACGGCACCATGCGCGGGGCGGACATTGCCGCCGGGATGGTCGGGGCCATCGTCAAGGATCCAGTACAGGACCGCGTGGTCATGCTGGAATACCTCGAAACCGTGGTCAAGGAAAGAGAAGGCTGGAAAGACCTGTACCGCGCCTGCCGCGACGTGATGAACTGAGGCTGCCGCATTCCATGAGCGTTCACCTTTTCGGCATCCGCCACCACGGCCCCGGCTGCGCGCGCAGCCTGCTGCAGGCCCTGCAGGCGCTGCAGCCGGACTGCATCCTGATCGAAGGCCCGCCCGAGTGCGACGAGCTGATCGCCTTCGCCGCCGACCCTGCGCTGCAACCGCCGGCCGCGCTGCTGGTCTACTTGCCCGCATCGCCCGAGCGCGCCGTGTTCTATCCGTTCGCACAATTTTCGCCGGAATGGCAAGCCATGCGTTTCGCCACCGGCAACCGCATCAAGGTCAGCTTCTGCGACATGCCGCAAAGCCACAGGATGGCCATGGCCGATGCTGCCGATATGGCCGAGGCCGCCGAAGCGGAAGCCACTCCTTCTGCCGAGGAAGATCCGGAAACCGCATCCTTGCACAGCGATCCACTGCAATGGCTAGCGGGCGCCGCCGGCTTCAGCGATACCGAAACCTGGTGGGACCACCTGGTCGAGCAGCGCAGCGACAGTCTCGAACTCTTCGCCGCCATCGAAGAAATGATGACCGTGGTAAGGACCGAGATCGCGCCCGCGCCAAACCGTTTGGAACAGCAGCGCGAAGCCTATATGCGCAGCATGATCCGCCAGGCGGAAAAACAGGGACACCAGCGCATCGCCGTGGTGTGCGGGGCCTACCACGTGCCCGCGCTGGCCACCATGCCGAGCCCCAAAAGCGACGCCGAACTGCTCAAGGGACTGCCCAAGGTCAAGCTCGCCGCCACCTGGACTCCATGGAGCTACGGCCGCCTGGCCTTTCGCAGCGGCTATGGCGCCGGCGTCGATGCGCCAGGCTGGTATCAGCATCTATGGCAACGCCCGGAACAAGCCAGCCTGTACTGGCTGACCGATGTGGCCATGTTGCTGCGCAAGCACGACCTGGACGCCTCCTCCGCCCACGTGATCGAAGCCTCGCGCCTGGCCGACACCCTGGCCGCCATGCGCGAACGTCCGCGCGCCGGTCTGGCCGAATTGCAGGAAGCGGTGCGCGCGGTGTTCTGCTACGACAGCGATACGCCGCTGCGCCTGATCCGCGAAGCCTTGCTCATCAACGACAGGCTGGGGCAGGTCCCGGACAGCGTCCCTACCCTGCCGCTGAGCCAGGATGTGGCGAGCCAGCAAAAGCGCTTGCGCATGGCGGTGCGCGCCGACGTCACCGAACTCGACCTCGATCTGCGCCAACCCGCCCATCTGGAAAAGAGCGTGCTGCTGCACCGCCTGGCGCTGCTGGGCATCGGCTGGGGCCGCGCCACCGGAGCGCGCGGCAAGAGCGGCACCTTCCATGAAGTGTGGCGCTTGGCATGGGAGCCGGAATTCGCGCTGCGCCTGATCGAAGCGAATGCCTGGGGCGCCACCCTGGAAGCGGCCGCCACCGGACGGGCATTGCAGCAGGCCACCGATGCCCAGACCCTGCCGCAACTGACCGCCCTGATCGAACAGGTGCTGCTGGCCGACCTGCCGCGCGCCATTGCATCACTGATGCGCCGCATCGAAGACGTCGCCGCACTCACGCCCGACCTCGGCTTCATGCTGGGAGCCCTTCCCCCGCTGGCGAACGTGATGCGCTATGGCAGCGTGCGCGGCACCGATACGGCCGCACTCGGCCACGTAGTACAGGGACTGGTCACACGCGCCAGCATCGCCCTGCCCTTCGGCGTGCGCGGTATGGCCGACGAACCGGCCGAGGCCCTGGTCGGGCAACTGATTGCGGCCGACCAAGCCATTCGCCTGCTGCAGCAGGATGATTATCTGGCGGCCTGGTTTGGCGCGCTGGAGCAAGTCGCCAGCAACGAGATGTCGCATCCGCTCATCGGCGGGCGCTGCACCCGCATCCTGTTCGAGCAGGGCAAATGGGATGTGGAGCAGACCGCGCGCATGCTGTCGCTGCGCTGTTCGCATGCCAGTGAGCCGCTGGCCGCGGCCAACTGGCTCGAAGGTTTCCTGCGCGGCAGCGGCGCCCTGCTGCTGCATAACGACGCCCTGTGGCAACTGATTGATCGCTGGATGGCAGGCCTGGGCGCCGAGACCTTTGTCGAATTGCTGCCGCTGCTGCGCCGTACCTTCGGCGCTTTTGAGTTGCCTGAACGGCAGCAACTGGCCGGACGCGCCAGCGCCGCCGCCCAAGGGCGTGGTGGCGCCGGCAGCGGTCAGCCGGCCGCCATGGCCGGCATCGACCCGGCGCGCGCGATGCGCATCCTCCCCATCCTGGGCCGCATCCTCGGCCACCCGGAGACCAGCCATGGCGAATGACATGAATCCGAACGAACAGGCACGCCGCTGGCGCATGGTGCTCGGCGGCAGCGGCGCCGGCGAGGATGCGTCGCTCGGCCTGAGCGCCGACGACCTGGCGATGGACCGTGCCCTGTCCTCGCTCTACAACAACGATCCCGGCGCCAAGCGCAGCGCCGGCCTCGGCGGATCGGCACCGAACGTGTCGCGCTGGCTGGGCGACATCCGCCAGTATTTCCCATCGAGCGTGGTGCAGGTGATGCAAAAAGACGCGCTGGAACGGCTCGGCCTGCAGCAAATGCTGCTGGAACCGGAAATGCTCAAGGCGGTCGAACCGGATGTGCACCTGGTCGCCACCCTGCTCAGCCTGAACCGGGTCATGCCCAACAAGACCAAGACCACCGCACGCCTGGTGGTACAGCAAGTGGTCGACCAGCTCGAACGCAAGCTGGCCAATCCCTTCCGCCAGGCGGTCACGGGTAGCCTCAACCGCGCCACCCGCAACCGCCGTCCGCGCCACCATGAAATCGACTGGCTGCGCACCATCCGCGCCAACCTGCGTCATTACCAGCCGGAATACCGCACCATCATTCCCGAAACCCGCATCGGCTTCGGGCGCAAGGGCCAGTCCCTGCGCGACATTGTGCTGTGCATCGACCAGAGCGGCTCCATGGCGCCTTCCGTCGTGTACGCCAGCGTGTTTGCGGCGGTGCTGGCCAGCATCAAGGCCGTGAGTACCTCGGTGGTGGCTTTCGACACCGCCGTGGTCGACCTGACCCCGCTGCTGGCCGATCCTGTCGATGTGCTGTTCGGCACCCAGCTGGGCGGCGGCACCGATATCAACCGCGCGCTGGCCTATTGCCAGAGCCTGGTGCAGCGTCCCCAGGACACCATTTTTGTACTCATCAGCGATCTGTATGAAGGCGGCAACAACGCCGAGATGCTCAAGCGCGCCGCCGCGCTGGTCGCCAGCGGCGTGCAAGTGATCGTCCTGCTGGCGCTGGACGACAATGGCGCGCCGGCCTACGACCACAACAATGCCGCCCATTTCGCCGCCATGGGCGCCCCCTGTTTTGCCTGCACACCCGACCTGTTCCCCGACCTGATGGCGGCCGCCATCAAGCGCAGCAATATGGACCAGTGGGCAGCCGAGGCCGGTATTGTCACGGCAGTTGCTGTGTCCGGCTCGCAAAAACGTTAAACTATCGCCACGATTGGGGTGCTGGAAGATTTGGGAACGTTATGGACACTGCGCAGTACTTGCTTCGCGGCATAGCCGCCCTGACCCTGGCCGCACCCTGTGCCATGGCCGAGGCGGCGCCAGGTCCCGATCCACGGGGCTATGTCAGCGCCTTCCAGTGCGACGGCCCGCCGCTGGGGCTCAAGCTCCCATCCTCGTACCGCGCCCTGCGCAAACTCGCACCCATCGCACAGGAACAAGTCATCGAGGCGGAAGAAACCGACGGCGCCGACATTGAACGACGGGTCATCATCTTCAAGGGCGGCCTGGAGCTGGCCCTGATCCTGTTCGCCGACGACGCCGACCGCTACGCCGTCGAAGCGGCCGTGGTCACCGCTCCGCGCTGGCGCGTGACCGGACCCTTGCATGTGGGCCTGAGTGCCGGCGAAGCGCGCCAGCGCCTGCGCCGCCTGCACGCCTATCCCGACCGCTCGCTCGGTTTCGGCAGCGAAGGCGGCACCGTCAGCCTGAAGCAGGTGCAGGGCAAGATCGTGCAGATCGCCTACTCCTGCTTCATTGGCTGAGTTACCGGACGGCTAAGCCAGCATCAAGGCGCTGGCGAGGTCGACTCGTACGCCCCGATATCGAGCGCACCATTGACCGGCCGCGCCATGCCCAGCGCAACATGTTTATACGCGGCCACCGGCGTCAGCGGTACGCCTGTTACCGACACGCCCGGCGCCGTACCCGCATCGATCACCTGCGCATTGGCGGTCGGGCGCAGTTCGTAGGCAGCGCGGTTGACGAAGCCTGGCGCCACCGAGCGGTAGTTGGTTTTCTGCACGGCGGACGCCTGAGTAGTCAAAGTTCCGATCCCCGAGAAAATGTTGTTCTGAATGAGTACCGGCTTGGTCACGCCGCTGCCCACCATCACAAACACCCCGCGCGCGGTATCGTCGTTCAGAAAGGTATTGTTGACCACATACAGGTTGTGGCCCGGATTGCTCGCGCCCTCCTCGCCATAGGCCAGCAAAGCGCCGTTCTGGTTCGCGGCCGGCTGCTGGATCACATTGCCAATCACATACGAGGTGCCGGCGTTCGGCAGGTCGATCTCGTAGCTCGGCTGGCCGCCGGCGGTGGAGCCGGTCTGACCTGGCGCCAGGCTGGAGAAGCGGTTGTACAGGATCGTGTTGGTCTGGGCACGCGACTTGAGATTATGGCCCACGTGGGCGTCGTGCGAGAAGTTGTAGCGGAAGGTCAGGCTGCGCGCGTTGCCGATGTACAGGTTGTGGGTCTGGCCGGTACCGTAACCGTTGTGGCCGAACTCTGAGTTTTCGATCAGAATGTCACTGTTGAGATTAGCTCCCGACAAGATGCCGTTCTCATTGTCGTGCAGGAAACTGCGCCGCAAGGTGAATTTGGTGCCTTCCAGACGCAGCGCGGCGCCGTTGCGGTCGGGCACCTTGGCCCCGTACATCTCGACATTATCAATGGTCACGTTATTGCCCACGACAACCCAGATCGCCTTGCCCATTGAATTGCGGCCGGCCGCATCGATTTTGGGACGGCCGTTGACGCCACGGATGGTGAGGTTATGGGCATAAATGCCGCAGACATCGCCGCTGTACGTGACGCCACCGGTGATCTCAATGGTGTCGCCCGCCGCCGCTGCCGCAATCGCGCGGCATGGGGTGGCATACGACTTGCCCGGCCCGACCGATAACACGGCCGCGCTGGCCTGGGCGACTACGCCGGCGCAGGCGATGCCGATTGCATACTTGAGAGGGGAAAAAGTGGTTTGCTGCATGATGGTCTCCCGGAATAGTTACGACTTGAATGATGATAAAAATCCAGAACCGCAATTTATCAAGCAAGCCGGTCCCGACGGCGCGGAATTAAAATTATCTTGAAGGCAATATTGCAAATGAAGACAAGGAAAGGTGCGCCGGCGCCTGCCGACTTTTGCTAGCATCCCCACATCATGGTGACCGCCACCTTCCGTTTTTACGAGGAACTCAACGACTTCATCGCGCCCTTTCGGCGCCGGCGCGCCTTCAGCTGTCACTGTGCTCGCGCCGCGACCGCCAAGCACATGATCGAAGCGCTGGGCGTGCCGCATACCGAAGTCGAGCTGGTACTGGTCAATGGCGAATCGGCGCTGTTTGGGCAGATGCTGCAAGACGGCGACCGGGTGGCCGTGTATCCCCGGTTCGGGACCTTCGACATTTCCAGCCTGCAACGCTTGCGTGAGCATCCCCAGCCGAGCCTGCGCTTCATCGCCGATGCCCACCTGGGCGGCCTGGCGCGCATGCTGCGCATGGCCGGTTTCGACACGCTGTACGACAACCAGGCCGACGATGCGGACATCGCCAGCATCGCGGAAACTGAGGAAAGAGTGGTGCTGACGCGCGACCGCGACCTGCTGATGCGCAAGGGCATCGTTCACGGCTGCTATGTACGCGCGCTCAAGGCTGAACAGCAATTGCAGGAAATCGCGAGCCGGCTGGATTTATTGTCCAGCATGCGGCCGTTCACGCTTTGTCTTCGCTGCAACGCGCCGCTAAATGAAGTAACGCGTGCCGAGATCGATGGCCCGCTGCCGCCCGCTGTGGAAGCGACCCAGACCATATTCAGCACCTGTGCCCTGTGCAAGGGCGTGTTTTGGAAAGGGTCGCACTGGCAGCGCATGCGCGCCGTGCTGGCACGCTGCGGCATGCCGGACGACGCGCTGCGCCAGGTTTCTTAGTCGTTCTTGATTACGATGCTAGGAAACTTGCTGGTCATATCCTTGGCTTTATCAGCGATCTTGATCGCCACCTTGCGCGCGATATCCTTGTAGATCGCCGCCACCGGGCCATCCGGCTCGGCCACCACGGTCGGCTTGCCCGAATCGGTCTGCTCGCGGATCGCCATCGTCAGCGGCAGAGCGCCGAGGAAGTCCACGCCGAAGTCCGCGCACATCTTGGCGCCGCCGCCGTGACCGAAAATCGCTTCGGTATGGCCGCAGTTCGAGCAGATGTGTGTGCTCATATTCTCCACCACGCCCAGAATCGGAATGCCGACTTTCTCGAACATTTTCAAGCCCTTGCGGGCGTCGAGCAAGGCGATATCCTGGGGCGTGGTGACGATCACGGCGCCGGTCACCGGCACTTTTTGCGACAAGGTCAGCTGGATGTCGCCGGTGCCAGGCGGCATATCGACCACCAGGTAATCCAGGTCGCGCCAGTTGGTTTGCTCCAACAATTGCTGCAAGGCCTGGGTGACCATCGGACCGCGCCAGACCATCGGCTCGTCCGGATCGACCATGAAGCCGATCGACGATACCTGCAGGCCATGGTTTTCCAGCGGTTCCATGGTCTTGCCGTCGGTCGTTTCCGGCCGGCCGCTGATGCCCAGCATCATCGGCTGGGATGGACCGTAGATATCGGCATCGAGCACGCCGACGCTGGCGCCTTCGCTGGCCAGTGCCAGGGCCAGGTTGACCGCGGTGGTCGACTTGCCGACGCCGCCCTTGCCCGAGGCCACGGCGATGATGTTCTTCACGTTCGGCATGATCTTCAAGCCGCGCTGCACTGTATGGGAAATGATTTTCGAGCTGACATTGACCGTGACCTGGCCCGCGCCCGGCAAGGCTTGCAGCGCGCCGGCGACCAGCGCGCGCACTTGTTCGAACTGGCTGCGGGCGGGATAGCCCAGTTCCACGTCCAGCGACACGACGCCGGCGTCGGTCTTGATGTTCTTGATGGTCTTGGAAGAAACGAAGTCTTTACCTGTGTTTGGATCGATAACTGCCGTCAGTGCCGCCTTGACGTCTTCTACTGTGATGCTCATGTAACTCTCCGGGGAATGTGGTGCCGGCGCTTGCCGATGCTCCCCCGAAGTTTAGCGCAAATCGACCCGGCCGGCCTTGCCAAAAGGGCAAACTGGCCGAAAGGCTCCTGCGCATTCACGTCATCCGCTGGTAAAATGCTTTCTTCGTTTTATCAAAAACTCACACAAAGCCCTACGACCATGACCCGCAAGCTGTTCGTCACCACCGCCCTGCCCTACGCCAACGCAGCCTTCCACATCGGCCACATGATGGAATACATCCAGGCCGATATCTGGGTACGTTTTCAGCGAATGCAGCGGGATGGCGGCCAGCAGCGCGAGGTGCATTTTGTCTGCGCCGACGACACCCACGGCACCCCGATCATGATCGCGGCCGAAAAGGAAGGCATCACGCCCCAGGAATTCGTGGCCAAGATCGCGGCCGGGCGCCAGCAATACCTGGACGGCTTCCACATCGCCTTCGATAACTGGTATTCGACCGATTCGCCGGAAAACGTGGAGCTGTCCCAGGGCATCTACCGCAAGCTGCGCGAGACCGGCCTGATCGTCACCAAGACGGTCGACCGCTTCTTCGACCCGGTCAAGGGCATGTTCCTGGCTGACCGCAACATCAAGGGCGAGTGCCCGAAATGCGGCGCCAAGGACCAGTACGGCGACAATTGCGAAGTCTGCGGCGCGGCCTATCAGCCGACCGAACTGGTGAACCCGTTCTCGGTCTTCACCGGCTCGACCCCGATCCTGAAGCCTTCCGAGCAGTATTTCTTCGCGCTGTCCGATCCGCGCTGTTTCACCTTCCTCAAGGAATGGCTGAACACGCCTGGCCGTTTGCAGTCGGAAATGGTCAACAAGGTATCGGAATGGCTGGGCGACGCCGGTGAAAAGCTGGCCGACTGGGATATTTCGCGCGATGCGCCTTATTTCGGCATTCCGATTCCTGATGCGCCGGGCAAGTTCTTTTATGTCTGGCTGGACGCGCCGGTCGGCTACCTGGCCAGCCTGAAAAATTACTGCAGCAAGAAAGGGATCGATTTCGATGCGCTGCTGAAGGACCCTGCGACCGAGCAGGTGCACTTTATCGGCAAGGACATCGTGTCCTTCCACCTGCTGTTCTGGCCCGCCATGCTGCATTTCGCTGGCCACCCGATCATTGACAAGCTGAAGGTCAATGTGCACGGCCATCTGACCGTGAACAACGAAAAAATGTCCAAGTCGCGCGGCACCGGCATTTCGCCCCTGCGCTACCTGGACCTGAAGATGAATCCGGAATGGCTGCGTTATTACATCGCCTTCAAGCTCAATTCCAAGGTGGAAGACCTGGATTTCAATGGCGACGACTTCGTGGCCCGCGTCAACAGCGACCTGATCGGCAAGTACGTCAACATCGCCAGCCGCTGCGCCGGCTTCATTGCCAAGAGATTCGACGGCAAGCTGGCCACGACCCTGTCGCCGCAGGCCCAGCAATGGATCAGCCGCGCGCTGACCGTGGACGGTGCGGAGCGCAGCGCCAATATCGCCGCCAACTTCGACAACCGCGAGTATGGCAAGGCGCTGCGCGAAATCATGGAAATCGCCGACATCACCAACCAGTATGTCGACGAAAACAAGCCATGGATCCTGGCCAAGGATGCGGACAAGACGGCCGAACTGCACGATGTCTGCACCGCCGCCCTGATCCTGTTCCGCCAGCTGACCATTCTGCTGGCGCCAGTGTTGCCGCAAGTTGCTGCCAAGGTGTCGGAATTCCTCAACGACAGCAGCCTGAGCTGGGCCGACACCCAGGGCGAGGCCGTCTACAACACCATGCTGGGCCGCACCATCGGCGCCTACAGCCACCTGATGACCAGGGTCGACGCCAAGATGGTGGAAGACCTGTTCGACCGTCCGGCGCCGGCTGCCTTGCCCGCAGCCACGGCCGATGCCGCGCCGGCAGTGGACGCTGCGCCGGCCTCGGACATCGAAGCGCTCGCGCCCGAAATCAAGATCGACGACTTCACCAGGATCGACCTGCGTATCGCCAAGATCGTCAATTGCGAACAGGTGGACGGCTCGGACAAGTTGCTGCGCCTGACCCTGGACGTGGGCGAAGGCCGCCTGCGCAATGTGTTTTCCGGCATCAAGTCGGCTTACACGCCTGAGCAATTGATCGGCAAGCTGACCGTGCTGGTGGCCAACCTGGCGCCGCGCAAGATGAAGTTCGGTGTGTCCGAAGGCATGGTGCTGTGCGCCTCCGCCGCGGACGAGAAGACCGACCCGGGTCTGTATCTGCTGGACCCGTGGCCAGGCGCCAAGCCGGGCATGCGCATCCGCTAGGCTTCGCCCGACCTAAAGCCAACCACGATGAACATCGTAGTACGACCGGCAAGGGATGACGATGCCCAGCTGATTGCCGAACTGACCCGGGCTGCCTGGGCCGGCAAGGTGGCGGTGACCTCCAGCGGGCACCGCGAAACCGCGCAGCGGGTCAGCGAACAGTTGCGCAACGGCGGGGCTTTCATCCTGCTGCAGGACGGCGTGCCGGTCGGCTCGGTACGCTGGGCGCCGCACGACCTGGACCAGGACGTGTGGGAAATTCTGCGCATGGGCGTGCTGCCCCACTGCCGCGGCAGCAACCTGTCGCAGCACTTGCTGGAAGCGGTCATCCACCACGGCCTTACCAGCGCCGTGCAGGAACTGCGGCTGGCGGTACGCAGCGACCAGCCGAAACTGTTGGACTTCTATTCAGCGTACGCGTTCGAACTGGCCGAAGAACTCGATTATTCGCATGCCAACCCGGCCGAACCACCGCCACTGGTGATGCGGCGGCGGCTGCGCCATTGAGGCCTGCACCGGCTCGCATCGCCTTGTATTACGCAACTCCCGCGGCAAGAAGATATCAATCAATTCAGTGGACGCGGCGGGCGCTATAATGGCGCGTTTGAATAAACCCGATCAAAAAAAACAACGTTCCTGTGCCATGTTCAGCCAGTACCACGGGCAAGAGCAGCATAGGCCGGTGGGCCAGACGCCCGGACCTTCTTATTACTTGAGTACATAACATGACCGATTCGACATTCGATGGGACTTCCCTGCGCCATATTCCGCAAGCCAATCCATTTCGCAAGGGCGACGTCTTCGTCCTGTTCGGCGAACTGTTCGGCCGCGGCTATGCGAACGGCCTGATCGACGAGGCACGTAAGGCAGGCATGACCATCGTCGGAATCACGGTCGGCCGGCGCGACGAAAACAATGCACTGCGCGCACTGAACGCGGAAGAACTGGCCGAAGCCGAAGAGAAACTGGGCGGCCGCATCATCAACGTGCCGTTGATGGCCGGCTTCGACCTGGATGCCCCGCCGGGCGAGCAGAACCCCACCGAGATGCTGTCCGGCATCACCCTGAAGAGCTGGCAGGAAGACAAGCTGGACTGGGCCAGGATCGACGCCTGCCGCGCCGCCGGCGTGCGCCGCTTCAGCGAGTCGGCCACCCTGGCCATGGCCGAGATCGACAAGCTGATCCCGGACGGCAGCAATGTCTTCTTCGCCCACACGATGGCAGGCGGCATTCCCAAGATCAAGGCCTTCCTGGCGATCGCCAACCGCATCTACAAGGGCCGCGGCGAGCGCTTCATGTCCTCGCGCGCCCTGCTCGACAGCGACCTGGGCAAGCTGATCCTGATGAACTTCGATGAAGTTACCGCCAACACCCTGCAACACCTGATTACCGCCAGCGCCGGCATCCGCGAGCGCGTCCAGGCTACCGGCGGCTCGGCACGCTATACGGCCTACGGCTACCACGGCAGCGAGATCCTGATCGGCGGCGAGTACCTGTGGCAAACCTACACCAACTACACCCAGGGCTACGCCAAGATGCGCCTGGAAAGTGTCGCCGGCGCGGCCTGGTCGCAAGGTATCCACGCCACCGTCTTCAACTGCCCTGAAATCCGCACCAATTCCTCGGATATTTTTGTGGGCGTGGAACTGTCGCTGTTCCCGCTGCTCAAGGCGCTCAAGCGCGAAGGCGGCGGCGCCTGGGCCGATCAGCAGTGGGCTATCTGCGAAGCATTGCTGGAGGAAGGCACCAGCCTGGACGCCATCCTGGAGATGATCGAAGCCTATAACAACGATCCGACCAGCGCGACCTTCCGCAACTTCCGCGACTGGCCGATGGACAATACGCCGGCCCTGGCTGACGTGATGATCGGCACCTCCGAAGAGATCACCAAGCTGCACAAGGACCGCAAGGCCCTGATCACCGATCACCTGAGCGCGCTGGTGCTGGAAGCGACCGGCCCGCTCATGTTCCACGGTGCAGCGGAGCAGATCGGACCGGTACTGTGGCTCAATCACGACATTATCGCGCGCGAGCTGAACGCGCTGCATCCCTAAGCTGCAGGCCGGCGCAGGGGGAAGGCGGCCGCCGCGCTCCCCTTGCCGCCGGGAATTCCCGCTGCCCCTTGCAACGGGGTAAAATAGCGGTGTCCGCCTCACTATTTCACATCATGAAACTCTCCAAGCAATTCAGTCTGTACGAATCCGAGCACACCTTGTTCATCAAGGAGCTCAAGGCCAAGAACCCCGGCATGGAAGAAGGCCAGCGCGCCGGCCGCGCCCTGCTGTGGGACAAGGCGCCGACGTCACTGTCCGACCAGGACAAGACCCGTGAATCGCGCGTCAAGCAGCAAGCCTACGTGTACCAGAACAAACTCTGATCGATCAGGGCGAGACCATGTTGCCAGAAGAGGCGGCGACAGATGAACTCGCCGCCGTGACTGACGATCCGGCTGCGGCTGACGCCGTGGCCACCGATGCGGCGCCAGCACCGGCGCCCGACGTCACCGCCATCGCGCGGCTGTACGGCGAGCCGCTGCTGCGCATGCCGACGGATCTGTACATCCCGCCCGACGCGCTGGAAATCTTCCTTGATGCTTTCGAAGGTCCGCTCGACCTGCTGCTCTACCTGATCCGCAAGCAAAACTTCAACATCCTCGACATTCCGATGGCGCAGGTCACCCTGCAATACCTGAAGTATGTCGACCAGATCCGCCTGCACAACCTGGAACTGGCGGCCGAGTACCTGCTCATGGCCGCCATGCTGATCGAGATCAAGTCACGCATGCTGCTGCCGCAGCGCAAGGCCGACGACGAAGAGGCAGGCGATCCGCGCGCCGAGCTGGTGCGCCGCCTGCTGGAGTACGAGCAGATCAAGCTGGCCGCCTACGACCTGAACGCCATTCCCCAGCTCGACCGCGACTTCGTGCGCCCGCAGCTGTTCGTCGAGCAAAGCAATATCCCGACCTGGCCGGACGTCGAGCCGGGCGACCTGCAGCGCGCCTGGCTGGACGTGCTCAAGCGCGCCAAGCTGACCCAGCACCACCGGATCGGGCGCCAGGAGCTGTCGGTGCGCGAGCACATGACGGCCATCCTGCGCCATCTGCAATCGAACCGCTTCGTCGAATTTTCCGAACTGTTCGACGGCCAGGGCAGCGTGCCGATTATCGTGGTCCACTTTGTCGCCATGCTCGAACTGGCCAAGGAAACCCTGATCGAAATCACCCAGGCCGAACCGTTCGCGCCGATCTACGTGCGCCTGGCCTATTCGCCCGCCTGAAGTGAACCCTATTCCATTCAATCGCTGAAAGAAACGCCCCATGAAAATCATTTCGTCCGTAGAAGAATTGCGCGACCAGCTGAGCGGACAACTGCGCACCGCCTTCGTTCCCACGATGGGCAATTTGCACGAAGGCCACTTGTCGCTGATGCGGCTGGCGCGCAAGCATGGCGACCCGGTGGTTGCCTCGATCTTCGTGAACCGCCTGCAATTCGGGCCGAACGAAGACTTCGACAAGTACCCGCGCACCTTCCAGGCTGACGTTGAGAAGCTGGAAAAGGAAGGCGTCTATGTGCTGTTCGCGCCGACCGAAAAGGATTTGTACCCGGAGCCGCAGGAATTCCGCGTGCGTCCGCCTGACGACCTGGGCAACACCTTGGAAGGCGAATTCCGCCCGGGTTTCTTTACTGGCGTCACGACGATCGTGCTGAAGCTGTTTTCCTGCGTGCAGCCGAAGGTGGCCGTGTTCGGCAAGAAGGATTACCAGCAGCTCATGATGGTTCGCAATATGAGCCGCCAGTTTGCCTTGCCGACCCAGATCATTGCCGCGGAAACCTACCGCGCGGACGATGGCTTGGCGCTTTCCTCGCGCAATATGTACCTGTCGGAAACGGAACGGGCGGAAGCACCGGCGCTGTATCGCAGCCTGAATGAAGTGGCTGAGGAAGTGCGTGCAGGACACCTGGACGTGTTCCAGCTGGAGCACAAGGCCATGGAGAGCCTGGCCCAGCGCGGCTGGAAGCCGGATTACATCTCGATTCGCAAGCGCAATGATCTGCAGCCGCCTTCAGCGGGAGATCTGGCGCAGGGCGCGCCGCTGGTAGTGCTGGCCGCTGCCAAATTGGGTACCACGCGCTTGATTGATAACCTCGAGATTTAGCAAGAAGGCGACTAACGCAGTAGTACGTCGTTAGCGCATCGTTAGCGAATTTATCACCAAAAAAATAAAAACCGTCATTCCCGCGGAGGCGGGAACCCATAGCACCGCATTTAAGCCGCGGTTTTAGCAGTCAGTAACACTACTCGACTGTGCTATGGGTTCCCGCCTCCGCGGGAATGACGGTTTTTCGGTTTGTGGTGCTCGTTATTGCGGCGGCAGCGCAAACAGGGGGCCACAAGTCAATAACGCCAGCTCTTACCCCGTACTCACATTCTGCGCCCACGCCAGTGCGGACAAATGCGCCTTGTTCACATCTACCGGTGCAATGTTCAAGGTCGACGCCAGCGACGCCACCAGATTCGAATTGAGCTCACACGCCTCGGCCAGCGCGAGATACGGCCCATACATGCCGCCCCGTGTCAGCAAGGCGCGCACTACTTCTTCCGGCAACTGAATGGTATCGAGCACCTCGCGCATCGGCAGGCCCAGCAGGCGGTCCAGCAGCGAGAACATCCCCGCCACGAACAGGTTTTCCCCCTCCCCGCGCGGCAGGGCTTTGACGCCCAGCAGTTCGGTCAGGCGTCCGCGCACCACGGCCGTTTCCATCAGCACCGGCGAATAGCCACTGGTACTGGCGGTGGCCAGCAACAAGGTCAGCCAGCGGTACATCGGCGCATAGCCCAGCATGGTGATCGCCTGGCGCAGCGACTGGATCTCACGCCCGACACCGAAACCGGCCGAGTTAATGAAACGCAGCAGCTTGTACGACAGCGCCGGATCGCGCTTGAGCACGTTCTCGATCTTCGGGATGTCTTCGTTCTTTTGCACCATCTGCATCAATTGCAGGATGATGGTCTGGGCCGGATTCAAGCCCTTGACCGGCAGCCCGGGCCGCGGGGTCAGGTGCAGCTTGCCGACAAAGGCGTCCAGGCCGAGCGCGGCGCAGGCGTCGAAATCGGCCCAGGTGCTGACTGGACGGCCCACCATGCGCACCGCCGACTGTTTGGCGGCAGCGTAAGTGCGCGCCTGGGCGCCCACGTCGGCGTCGGAAAAGCGTACCTCGATATAAGAGGCGCTCATGCCCAGGTTCTTGCCCAGGTGAGCCAGGTCGCCGTCGCGCACGGAAATGCCGACACCGCCGGCGCGCAAGCCCTGCACCGCCGACAAGGTGTCGGGATCGGCCAGGTCGGTCGCCTTCATGGTCAGCACGGTGCGCTCTGGCGGCATGGCGAACAGGGCGTCGGTGGACAGCATATCGGGCACGGCGTCGAGGAACAGGACCTTGTCGCGCAGCAGCCAGCCCTGCTCTTCGTCGTTGACGTTTTCGGCCACGAAGGCAATCAGGGACTCCAGCTCGGCATCGGTGACCGGTGTGTTATTTTGTTGTTGCCACGATAACTCGTAGCCGATGACGCGCTGCTTCGGATCGAGCAGCGGTTCGCGAACGATAAAATTTGTTTCTTGCATTGTAGGGTCGCTAGGTGGAGCAGTGCAAACAGCGGACAAATCGGGGCAATGCACCCCGGATGTGGCAGCCCGGTCTTAAAACCCCAGGCTGTCGAGCAAGTCGTCGACCTGGCCCTGATTCGCCACGACATCCTGCCCGGTCGGGTTGATCTGGGGACCGTTGAGCAGCCCGCTATCGAATTCGCGCTTGACTTCGGCCGGCGCGAAATCGACCAGCATCTGCACCAGTTGCTGCTCCAGATTCTGGGCGATGGTGGTGACCTTGGTGATCACCTGCCCCGTCAGGTCCTGGAAATCCTGGGCCATCATGATGTCCATCAGGTAGCCCTTGGTGGCGCCCGTGGAACTGCGCGTCTCGCCCATGGCGGCCACGCTTTGCTGCGCCAGGGAGCGCCACTCGGCTTCGGTGGTGCCCGGCGCATCCAGCAGCGCCTGCCACTGTGCCGACAGGGTCGACGAGGACGCCTCGATGGCATCCTGCAGCGGTCCGGCGGCGTCGGTGGCGTTGAGGACCTTCTGGGCGGCCTGTTCCGACAGGCGCGCAACGTAGTCGAGCCGGTCGCGCGCGTCAGGAATGTCGCTGGCCGCTTTTTCAATCAGCTTGTCCAGACCCAGGCCGCGCAGGCTTTCGTGCAGCGCGCGCGTCATGTGCCCGATGCGGCTCAGGAATTCGTCGTGCGCGCCCGCCTCTCCCGAGGCGCCATCCGCGAGGACCGCGCCTTCGGTGCTATGCTCGCCCATCTCAGGCTCCGACTTTTTCGAGTTTCTCGAAAATCTTGTTGAGCTTCTCGTCCAGGGTGGCGGCCGTGAACGGCTTGACCACGTAGCCGTTGGCGCCAGCCTGGGCGGCGGCGATGATGTTCTCTTTTTTCGCTTCCGCGGTCACCATCAGCACCGGCAGCTTGGCCAGCGCCGGATCGGCACGGATGTTCTGCAGCATGGTCAGGCCGTCCATATTCGGCATGTTCCAGTCCGAGACCACGAAGTCGAAGGTTTCGCTACGCAGCTTGGCCAGCGCCATGACGCCGTCTTCCGCCTCGTCGACGTTGGCATAACCCAGTTCTTTCAACAGATTGCGGACAATGCGGCGCATCGTCGAGAAATCGTCTACTACTAAAAAACGCATCTTTGGATCAGCCATGAATTACTCCGTTGATTCTCTTACTGGGTTTATTGATAAATTTGAAACTGCGTGTATACCCGGTCTCCCGCGGCATTTCACATTGCATTCGGCATTGCGTAAGCTAACTTAAGGATAGCATTTTTGTTGCTGTGAAGCGAATAAAGCAGGAGCAAAACGAGGTAATTCCACAGTAAATCGCCGTGAAATGCGACGCAGGTGATTCAAACGCGCAACGCCCTGCTGCCATGCGTTGCCAGATAGCCAAGGACCATGCCGGGCAGCGCCGTCAAGGCCCCCACTTCGTGGGTGCCGCCAAGCGCGATCGCCTCGCGCGGCATGCCGAACACCACGCAGGATGCCTCGTCCTGGGCGAAGTTATACGCCCCCGCGTTTTTCATCTCGAGCATGCCGGCCGCGCCATCCTTGCCCATGCCGGTCAGGATCACGCCGACCGCGTTCTTGCCGGCCGCCGTGGCCGCCGAGCGGAACAGCACGTCGACCGAAGGCCGGTGCCGGTTGACCGGCTCGCTCTGCTCGATTTTGGTCACGTAGTTGGCGCCGGAACGGGCCAGCAGCAAGTGAGAGTGGCCCGGTGCGATATAGGCGTGGCCAGGCAGTACGCGCTCGTCGCCGGCCGCTTCGCGCACGCTGATCTTGCACAGCGAATCGAGGCGCCGTGCGAACGAGGTGGTGAAACCTTCCGGCATATGCTGGGCGATCAGGATGCCGGGGCAGTCCGAAGGCATCTGCATGAGAAATTCGCGGATCGCTTCGGTGCCGCCGGTGGAGGCGCCGATGATGATCAGTTTTTCCGATGAGGTGAGTGGATTGCGCAGTGCCGGCAAGGCCGTCGCCGGCGCACCGGCAGCCAGGGTGCGCGGCTTGATGCGGGCCTTGGCGGCGGCGCGGATCTTGTCGGAGATCAGGTCGCTGTATTCGCGCATCCCGCTCTGGATCGAGATCTTGGGCTTGGTGACGAAATCGACCGCACCCAGTTCCAGCGCGCGCATGGTGATCTCGGAACCGCGCTCGGTCAGCGAGGACACCATCACCACCGGCATCGGACGCAGGCGCATCAGCTTTTCGAGGAAGTCCAGGCCGTCCATCTTGGGCATCTCGACGTCGAGCGTGAGCACGTCCGGGTTGGTCTGCTTGATCAGTTCGCGCGCCACCAGCGGGTCCGGCGCCACGCCGACCACTTCCATGTCGGGCTGACGCGAGATGATCTCGGTCATCACGCTGCGGATCAGCGCGGAATCGTCCACGATCAGTACCTTGATCTTCATAATTCTCTTCTTTCTCTACTTTCGTCGCTGCCGCTCTAGAACAGGTCGATCTCGCCGCCCACAGGTTCGACCTTGAGCCGGCTGGCGTAATCGAGCTCGCGCCGGGCCAGCGTGTCGTTATGGGTCTGCATCAGCTTCTTGACCAGCACCTTGCCGGTACGCGGAAAAAAATACACCTTGCGCGGCCAGATGTCGTTCAGGTCTTCCGCCACGACCCGGATTTTTTCGGTCTTCAGAAAGCTCATGACAAAGGCCGCATTCCGTTCGCCCACGTTGATGGCCGTGAAGCCGCGCAGCACGGCGCCGCCGCCGAACACTTTCGCTTCCATGTTCTCGCGCTTCGCGCCCGCCTTGAGCAGATCGTTGATCAGTACTTCCATGGCATAGGTCCCGTAGCGCATCGAGGCCGAGACGGGGCTGTTCGGATCGCTGCCGCCGTCGGGCAGCATGAAGTGGTTCATGCCACCGAGGCCGGAGACGCGGTCGCGGATGCAGGCCGACACGCAGGAGCCGAGCACGGTCACGATCAGCATGTCCTTGGGCGTGTAGTAGTACTCGCCCGGCAGGATCTTGGCCGCGTCGCAGTCGAAGGTACGGTCGTAGTAGACGTTGGTAGCGAATTGCTTGGTTTCGATAGCCATCTTGAATCCTCAATTCACTGCGGCGCTGCGCCCGGCGGGGCGGGCATCGAGTTCGTACACTGTTTTGCCGCGCAGTTTCAATGACTCCGATACGTACAAAAAATTCTCCGAGTGGCCCGCAAACAGCAGCGCATCCGGCTTCATGAGCGGGACAAAGCGCGCCAGGATCTTGCGCTGTGTCGCCTTGTCGAAGTAGATCATCACATTGCGGCAGAAGATCACGTCGAACGGTCCCTTGAGCGGCCAGCCGTCGGCCAGCAGGTTCAGCTGCTTGAACGTGATCAGCTGGCGCAGCTCGGGACGCACCCGCACCAGGCCTTCCTGCTCGCCTTTGCCGCGCAGGAAAAAGCGCCGCGCGCGATCGGCTTCGAGCTTCTCGATGCGCTCGATCCCGTACACACCCTTGGCGCCGGCAGCGAGCACATTGGTGTCGATGTCGGTGGCGATGATCTGCACCGGCGGCGTGAGGGTATTGAAGGCCTCGCAGGCGGTCATGGCGATCGAATACGGCTCCTCGCCGGTGGAGGCGGCCGAACACCAGATGGTGACCGGACCGTCGCTCGGCCTGGCTTTTTTCAGGTGCTCGGCCAGCAGCGGGAAGTGATGGGCCTCGCGAAAAAACGAGGTCAGGTTGGTGGTGAGCGCGTTGGTAAACGACTCCCACTCCTCGCCCAGGCGCCCTGCTTCCAGGTCGTCCAGGTAGCGCTGGAACGAAACAATGCCGGTCGCGCGCAGGCGCCGCGCCAGGCGGCTGTAGACCATCTCCTGCTTGCTGTCAGCCAGCGAGATGCCCGCGCGCTGGTAAATCAGCGCGCGCACCCGTTCGAAGTCACTCTTGGTGAAGTTGAATTCCTTGGCGGTTTCTGATTTCATGTGCGCCACTTTGCTTCACCTTTGTCTGCTTGTCGTTGGGCGGACCAGCCGCCGCGGCGCTTAAAACGGCGCTTAAAACGGCGTTTAAAATTCTTCCCAGTCCTCGCTGGCCGCCGCCGCGAGCTTCTTGGGCGCGCGGGTCGGAGCAGGCGCGGCCACCGCACGCGGCGCCGGGGCCGGCGCACGCACCGGGGCGTGTTGCGCCGCCACTGCACGGGCTGGCGCGCGCTTCTGCACCAGTTTTTGTTCGTCGCCATTGAGCTTGAAGATACTGACCGCCGCCGCCAGTTTCTGCGCCTGCTCCTGCATGCTCTCCGCCGCTGCCGCCGCTTCTTCCACCAGGGCCGCGTTCTGCTGCGTCATTTCGTCCATCTGGGTGATGGCCTGGTTGACTTCTTCGATACCGTTGCTCTGTTCCTGGGTCGCCGCGGTGATTTCACCCATGATGTCGGCGACCTGCTTGATCGAGGTGACGATCAGGTCCATGGTCTGGCCGGCTTCGTCAACCAGCTTGCTGCCCGCATCGACCTTGTCGACCGAATCGCCGATCAGGGCCTTGATCTCCTTGGCGGCACCGGCCGAACGCTGGGCCAGGTTGCGCACCTCGGATGCCACCACCGCGAAACCGCGTCCCTGCTCGCCGGCGCGCGCTGCTTCCACCGCGGCGTTCAGTGCCAGGATATTGGTCTGGAAGGCGATACCGTCAATGACGCCGATGATGTCGACGATCTTGCGCGAACTTTCCTTGATCGAACCCATAGTATCAACAACTTGCGACACCACGTCGCCGCCCTTGACCGCGACCGACGATGCCGACACGGCCAGCTGGTTGGCCTGACGCGCATTGTCCGCGTTCTGCTTGACGGTGGAAGTCAGTTCTTCCATTGAGCTCGCGGTTTCCTCGAGCGAGCTGGCTTGCGATTCAGTGCGCGAGGAAAGGTCGGCATTGCCCGAGGCGATCTCCTGGGATGCCACCGTGATGGTCTCGGTACCGGCACGCACGTCGCCCACGGTCTTGGCCAGGCTTTCGTTCATGTCCTTGAGCGCCTGCAGCAGTTCGGACGTTTCGTCGCTGCCTTCCACGTATACCTGCGAGGTCAGTTCGCCGCCGGCCACTTTCTTGGCCACGGCGACAGCGCCCGACAAAGGCCCGGTGATCGAACGGGTGATGAACATCGCGCACACCACGCCCAGGGCCAGCGCGGCCGCGCCGAGAGCGAACATGATCATCATCAGGCGGCGGTCGGCCACTACCGAGTTGTCCAGCGTGGCGCGCGAGGCGGCGTTCTGCATGTCGACCAGCTTGTTCAGCGCGGCCAGTGCCTGCTGGTTGAGCGGGTCGATGCGGCTGGCGATGACCTTGGCCGCGCCTTCGCTGTTAAACGCCAGCACCTGGCCGATGGCTTCCTTGAAAGCGGCATCGACTTCCTTGTCGAGCGCCGCGATATCGGCCAGCACCTTCTTTTCGGCGTCGTCCAGGCCCGAGGCCTGCAGCTTGGCGCGGGCGTCGTCATAACGCTTGCTCTGCACCTTGACCTTGTCCTGCTCCTTCTGCATCAGCGCGACGTCCGCCTGCAGGCCAATATTGCGCATGGCGATACCGGTTTCCAGCATGGCGCTCTTCATCGTGGCCGCGTGCAGGCTCTTGGCGTTGGAGTTGGTCAGTCCCTCCATCAGGCTGTTCTTGTTGGCCGCGTTGAGCGCGTTGGCCAGCACGATCACCACCACCAGGATCAGCAAAATGCTGCCGAAGCCGATGGCGAGCCTGGAACCGATCTTGAAATCGCGCAGATTCATGTTTTTCTCCTCGATACTGCTGTTTTAATTGTGGGCGTACAGGGGATGAACCGGGTCAGGCGGCCAGCTTGTCGATCAGGCCCATTTCGCCCGAAGACATCAGCTTGTCGATGTCGATCAGGATCAGCATACGCTCGTCCACGGTGCCCAGGCCGACCAGGTAGTCGGAATTGAAGGCGGTGCCCATTTCCGGCGCCGGCTTGATCTGGTCGGCGGACAGCGTGGTTACGTCGGAGACGCTGTCGACCACCATGCCCATGATGCGACCGCCGATGTTGAGGATGATGACAACCGTGAACTGGTCGTACACCGGGGTGCCGAGCTTGAACTTGATGCGCATGTCGACCACCGGGATGATGATGCCGCGCAGGTTGATCACGCCCTTGATGAATTCAGGGGCGTTGGCGATGCGGGTCACCGCCTCGTAACCGCGGATCTCCTGCACTTTCAGGATGTCGATGCCGTATTCTTCCGAGCCGAGCGTGAACGCCAGGAACTCGCTGCCGGCACCATCCTTGACATCGCCCGATTTGGTGGTTTGTGAGGTCATAGACATGATGGTTTCCTATTCTGTGTTCGATGAAGATGCTAAAAAATCGGTGCTGGTAAGCAGTTAAGAAAAAACGGTGTCGTCGGCCATCTGGCGCGACGAGCGCATTAGCGCCGACACGTCCAGGATCAGGGACACGCCGCCATCGCCCAGGATGGTGGCGCCCGAAATTCCGGTGACCTTGCGGTAGTTCGATTCGAGGTTCTTGACCACCACCTGCTGCTGGCCGACCAGGTCGTCCACGAACAGGCCGGCCTTGCGCCCGTCCGATTCGAGGATCACCACGATCCCCTCGCAGGGGTTGGTGAAGCGCGGGGCGATGTCGAACATCTGGTACAGCGGTACCAGCGGCAGGTATTCGCCGCGCACCTTGATCACGCGGCCCTTGCCGCTGATTTCCTTGATGTCTTCCGGCGCCGGCTGCAGCGACTCGACCACAAAGCCGAGCGGCAGAATGTAGACTTCCTCGCCGACCCGGATCGACATGCCGTCCAGGATCGCCAGGGTCAACGGCAGCGAAATTGAAATCGTGGTGCCGAAGCCTTTGGCCGAACGGATGTCGATGGAGCCGCCCATGGCCGCGATATTGCGCTTGACCACATCCATGCCGACGCCGCGCCCGGAGACGTCGGTGACGATTTCGGCGGTCGAAAAACCGGGAGCGAAAATGAGCTGCCAGACCTCGCTGTCGGACATGTTGTCGGACACCGGCAAGCCATTCTGGCGGGCCTTGGCCAGGATGCGCTCGCGATTCAGGCCGCCGCCATCGTCGGACACTTCGATCACGATATTGCCGCCCTGGTGGCCGGCCGACAGGAACAGGCGCCCTGCCTCGGTCTTGCCGGCGGCGACACGCGCTTCGGGCATCTCGATGCCGTGGTCGATACTGTTGCGCACCAGGTGAGTGAGCGGATCGACGATGCGCTCGATCAGGCCCTTGTCCAGTTCCGTGGCCGCGCCGTGGGTGATGAAGTCGACCTTCTTGCCCAGCTTGGCGGCCAGGTCGCGCACCATGCGCGGAAAGCGCGAGAACACGAAGTCCATCGGCATCATCCGGATCGACATCACCGCTTCCTGCAGGTCGCGCGTATTGCGCATGAGCTGGCTGATGGAGCCAAGCAGGCGCTCGTGCACCATCGGGTCGAGCGCGTCGCTGCGCTGCTCGATCATGGCCTGGGTGATCACCAGTTCGCCGATCAGGTTGATCAGCTGGTCGACCTTCTCGATCGAGACCCGGATCGACGACGATTCGGCGCCGCCGGCCGCGCCCCCGGCCTTCTCTTCCTTCTTCTGGGCGGCCTTCTTTTCAGCCGCCACTTCGGTGATTTCGAGCGCTTCCTGGCGCACCGGCGCGCTGGCGCTGGCCGGCGCCGCCGCCACAATCCCGGCGTCGGCGCGAATCTGTTCGAGCGGCTGGAAAAAGCCGTAGCCGCGGGCCTCGTCGCGGATATGTTCGAGCGGCTGGAAGAAACCGTAGCCGCGCGATTCGTCGCTGTCGGCTTCAGCGCGGGCCGCTTCTTCAGGTTCGAGCGGATCGAAGAAGCCGTAGCCCTGCTCGTCCTCGACCTTGGCGCGGGCCTGGTCTTCGATGGCTTGCTGCTCGGGCGTCAGGGCCGGCGCTTCAAATATTTTCAGGTCGTCCGGATTGAGCACGAACGAGCAGATCGCCACGATGTCGTCGAGCGACTCGTGGGTGGTGACCGTAATCGCATGGCGTTCGCCGCCCAGCGGCGCGACCGACACCCGTCCCAGCAGGCCGAGTTCGGCCGCCAGCGCGTTGATGTCGCGCTGCTCGACGGGCGGCAGTTCGACCCGGAAGCGGCGCGCACCGACGCCCACCGTGGGTCCGTCGCCGGCGCCGGCCTTGGCCGCGCTCTGCACAAAACTCGGCGCCGGGGCTGATGCCACCGGCACCACGTCCTGCGACAGCGACTGCAGCATCATGCGTACATTGGCGACGGCATCCTGGTCGACGGCGGCGCCATTGCGGTGGCCGTCGAGCTGCATCTTGAGGATGTCCTTGGCCGCCAAAAAGGCGTCCACGTGCTCGGAGGTGAGCGCCATCTCGCCCTTGCGGATGCGGTCGAGCAGCGACTCCAGGATGTGGGTCACTTCGGTCATGTCGTTCAGGCCAAAGGTCGACGAGCCGCCCTTGACCGAATGGGCGGTACGGAAGATCGCGTTCAGATCCTCGGCATCGGGCGCGCTGATGTCGACGGCCAGCAGCAGCCGCTCCATTTCGGCGAGCAGCTCCTCAGCCTCATCGAAAAAGACCTGGAAAAACTGGCTTATATCGATGGTCATGACGAGACTCCATCCATGTGTCGATGCATCATTGCACGTACTCCAGCGTACTCGTTACAGCTCATCAGCCGATGACTTTTTTGACCACTTCGATCAGGCGCTGCGGGTCGAAAGGCTTGACCAGCCAGCCATTGGCGCCGGCCGCGCGGCCCTTCTGCTTCATCTCGTCGGACGACTCGGTGGTCAGCATCAGGATCGGCACCTTCTGGTAGGCCGGCAGGCCGCGCAGCAGCTTGATCAGCGACAGGCCATCCATCTTCGGCATGTTCTGATCGGTCAGGACCAGGTCGACGGTCTGCAGCTTGGCTTTTTCCAGGCCGTCCTGGCCATCGACTGCCTCGACCACGAGATAACCCGCCGCCTTCAGGCTGAATGCGACCATCTGGCGCAGGGAACTGGAATCGTCGACTGCAAGTATTGTTTTAGCCATCTTTGCTCTGCCTTTGTTTAAATCCGGGCCTGTGGCGCCCTTGTTGTCATTGGTGGTAAATGGTGCTGCGGTTCAGAACAGCTCGATGTCGCCGCTTTCCAGGTGCTGCTGGTTGACCGCCTTGCGCAGCACGCTGCGCAATTCCAGCGACTGGATCGCCAGCGCCATGCTGACCTTGCTGAGCAGCTCGACGATTTCCTCGCTGCCGCTCTCGGGCACGATGTCGGCGCCATGTGCGCCCAGGGTGCCCAGAAATTCACGCAAGCCGGTCACGCGCTTGAGGGTGCGGTCGATCAGCTGGCTCGTCATGTCCTGAAACTGCATGCTGGTGATGGCGGTGTTCACATGCTCGCCGATCTCGCCCGACATGCCGCCCAGGCGCGCGCTCTCTTCCGGACTCGGCGTACCGCCCGCCAGCAGCAGATTGATGGTGTCCTGCTGGGCGCCGACGGCCGTGTGGATCGCCATGAAGCTGCTGGTCAGCTTCTCGATGGCTTCTTCCAGCAGCAGCTCGGTCTGGATCAAGTCGGTCTCGACTTCGGTCAGGTGTTTCTTGCCATGGTCGGAGACGCCCGACAGCAGGCGCTTGACATGCGAACCCAGTATTCTTTTTCTCGCCATTCGACTTCTCCAATCAAAACCTGGCCATCAGTGCGCCGCTGCCGCTGCTGCCGGCGCCGCCGCGGGAGGCGCTGCCGGCGCAGCTGGCGCCGAAGCGGCCGCCGCCGGCTGCTCGGGCACTTCCATCGTCGCACTGTCGCGCATGACCGCCTCCTCCGTGCGCTTGTTCATGACGATGATGCTGATGCGCCGGTTGATCGGGCTGAACGGATCCTTGCGGTCCAGGTGGGCGGCCGAGGCCAGGCCCACCACGCGCAGGATCTTGGCATCGCTCATGCCGCCGATGACCAGTTCGCGGCGCGAGGCATTGGCCCGGTCCGCCGACAATTCCCAGTTACTGTAGCCCACATCGCTCATGTACGGGGTGGAATCGGTGTGGCCGGACAGGCCGATCTTGTTCGGCACTTCATTGAGCACGATGCCGATCACGTGCAGGATGTCGCGCGTGTAGGGCTGCAGCTCAGCCTTGGCCAGGGCGAACATGGGCCGGTTTTGCTCATCGACAATCTGGATCCGCAAACCTTCGCTGGTGATATCCAACAACAACTGCTTCTGGTATTTCTTGAGCGTGGGATTAGCCTCGATGGTCGCTTCGATCTTCGACTTGAGCAGCTTGAGGCGATCCGCCTCCTCGCGCTCGAGCTGGGCCTTGGCCGCCTTCAGGTCGTAGGTCTTCTTTTCCAGCGCGGTATCGCCCTTCTTGACCTGGCCGGCGCGGCGCGACAAGTCCTGACCGCCGCCCTGGATCACCGAGGAACTGTCGCCGCTGCCCGAGCCGCCCGACATGGCCACCTTGAGCGGGGTCTGGAAGAATTCGGAAATGCCGTTCAGGTCGCCCTTGCTGGTGGAGCCAAGCAGCCACATCAGCAAGAAGAAGGCCATCATCGCGGTCACGAAGTCGGCGTACGCAATTTTCCAGGCGCCACCATGGTGGCCCCCTGCCGTCTTCTTGATGCGCTTGACGATAATCGGTCGCAAGCCCTCATCGGCCATATGCACTCCGGATAGACACGTTCAGATTCACGCCGCTGTGGATGAAGTCAGGCTGCATGGCTTACTTGGTCTTGGCTTTCTTGATGTGCTCTTCCAGTTCGCTGAAAGTCGGGCGCTCGGTCGAGTACAGCACCTTGCGGCCGAACTCGACAGCCAGCGCGGGCGCGTAGCCGTTCAGGCTCGCCAGCAGGGTCACTTTGACGCACTGGAACATTTTGGTCGACTCTTCCAGCTTCTGTTCGAGCAGGCTGGCCAGGGGGCCGACGAAACCGTAGGCCAGCAGAATGCCGAGGAAGGTACCGACCAGCGCCTTGGCGATCAGAATGCCCAGCTCGGCCGGCGGAATACCGACCGACTCCATGGTGTGCACCACGCCCATCACGGCGGCCACGATACCGAAAGCGGGCAGGCCATCGCCCAGCTTGGCGATGCAATGGGCCGGCACCGCGCCTTCGTGGTGATGGGTTTCGATCTCGTTGTCCATCAGGTTTTCGATCTGGAAGGCGTCCATATTCCCCGACACCATCAGGCGCAGGTAATCGGTCATGAATTCGACGATATGGTGGTCCGCCAGCACGCCCGGATACTTGGAAAACACGGGCGATTCTTCCGGCTTTTCGATGTCGCCTTCGATCGACATCAAGCCTTCCTTGCGCACTTTGGAGAGGACGTCGAACAGCAGCGACATCATCTCCATGTACAGTTCCTTGGTGTGGCGCGAACCTTTGAAGATGCCGGGAATGGCGGCCAGGGTTGCCTTGATCGACTTGCCGTTATTGCCGACGAAAAAAGCCCCGAAGGCCGCGCCCCCGATCATCACCAGTTCGAGCGGCTGGAACAGCGACGCAAGATGGCCGCCGCTGGCGGCAAAGCCGCCGAATACCGAGGCGCAAACGATGACGTATCCGATGATGACTAACAAGTGCGGGAACTCCCAAGGTGGACAGAGCGCGGCGGACAGAACAAAGCTCGATGTCCGACGTTTTCAAGATGGCAAGCGATTTGCTAACTATGGGTAAACTTAACAATTATCACGAATGCATCTCGTAAATCTCTTGATTCAAATAATTTACGTACGGAACTACAATAGCGTGAGAAAGCGCAACCGGCAAGGGAAAAGCCCCGTTTCGCACGGGTTTGTGAAGCGTTTGTAGCCTAAAAGTGCCAGACGTACAGAGCCGGTCCTCGACCTATAGGCAAGATGGTAATGTCCGGCTTTTTTTCCGTTATCAGAAACTCATAACTGAGTAACATCGAACCGGGCTGCATCTCGGCCGCGGCCTTGCGCCACAGCGCACTCATCGCCGCCGGCGAGAGGTAGGCAAAGACACAATCGTATTGACCGAGGTCCAGGCTTTCATAGTCGCCGCGCACGAAGCGCACGCTGCTGCCCGACAGCAGCGCGCGCAGGCGGCTGAGCAGCCAGGGCAAGGGCGCCAGTTCGATCCCGACAAAATGCGAATCCGGACGGCGCCGCGCCAGCTCCAGCACCAGCCCACCGAGGCCGCTGCCGATATCGATGGCCAGTACCGGCCTGCCCTGCGGCAGCAGCTTGTCCACCTCGTCCCAGACCCGCTTGCCCGATGGGTAGTACGGCACCTGGGTGCGGAAAGTCGACCAGTACAGCGCCAGCAAAAACAGGAAGGCGGCCAGGAACAGCCAGGAGGGAATGGCAAAGCTCAGTCCCTGCATCAGGGCTAGCGGAAACACCAGCTGTATGCCCAGCCACCACACGGCCAGCTTGCGCAGGCGCGTCAGAAAGCAGGCGACCACGCCCTGGATCAGGGCCGCGTCGGCATACGACAATTGGGCACCGCTGCGTGCCAGCAGGAACACGATCAGCAAGGTGGGCAGAAAGGCGCCGCATTGCAGCAGCAGCGCCTGCACGGCGGGCGAACGCCAGATGCGCGAAAGGGCAAGGCTCGCGCCCTGCCCTTCGGGAGGTGTCCGGCGGCGGCCGGCGGAGGTAGTGGATGAGGCGTCGGGCGGCGCTGTCGGCCGCGTTCGTTTACCGGTCACACGTCAAGCAGCGCCGAGGCTGCCGCATCCCTGGATTTTTTGGTCTTGCCGGCGCGCGAAGGCATGTGGCACAGGCCGCACAGATAACCCTGGTTCAGGTCCAGCGAATCGACCACGAAGTTGCCCTTGCATTTATCGCAAGGCGCCATCATCAGCATCTTGCTCTGGAAGAAACGCACCAGGGTCCAGGCGCGCGTCAGCGACAGCAGTGGCTCCTCGCCCGGCTCCGGCGGCATCTGTTCGAGGTAGAGTTTGTAAGCCTTCATGACCGCTTCGATGCCGGTGGCGCCGGCGTGGTCGACCAGGAATTTATGGATATTGATAAACAGCGAGGAATGGATATTCGGCTGCCAGGTCAGGAACCAGTCGGTGGAGAAAGGCAGCATGCCCTTCGGCGGCGAGACGCCCTTGAGTTCCTTGTACAACTTGAGCAAGCGCTCGCGCGAGAGCGAGACTTCGGTTTCGAGCAGCTGGAGGCGGGCGCCAAGCTGGATCAGTTCGATCGCAAGCTGGATTTCCTGGGCTTCCGAAACGACGCTTTTCTTGGTCATGATGCTGCTCCCGCAATACTTAAATCTTCGACAACGACGTAAGCGTTGCCTGTTACGCGATCTCTTCGACAGCCTGGCCGGCCATCAGGATGGCGGCGTGCGACTGGGCCAGAACGCGGTCCTTGCTGTTGTTCGTCAGCATGGACAGGATAGCACTGTCGTCGAAGCGGAAGCGCGCCAGCATCATGTTGCCGCCAGCGAGCTTCAGAATCTGGGAGTTGCTCATGTTTTCGATGAGTTCCGCGATGTCGGCCGAGATGCCCAGACGGAAAATCGCGGTCACCTTGTCGGCGCGAATCATCTGCTGCGCGAGCATCAGGTAGCTCAGGTTCGCATCGCGGATTTCAGCCATCATGTCGTTCGCAGTCATTTTCCATCTCCTTGTTGCCGTTGAAATCTGGCGCTGTGTTCGTGTTGCCAGTGAGATACATTCTGACCGTGAGGCAACAAAACCGGAATAGGCGCACGGCTGTATTTCAAATGGGGTATTGGCGAAGTCATGCCGTAGGAATTTATCCTACACGACATCTTGAAATAGGGTCGCGCCCCTATGAGAACAGGGGCGGAGATGGGGTCTGGCCGGAGGCGTTTGGCTGACCTGAGGACGGCAATCTTTCGTCGTCTTGTATCGTTTACGTCAAAGGTTTTGAGAACTTTAGGGTTTTTCGAAAATATTTTTAAGAATTTTTCGAGGGACTCACTTCCCCTTGTCTGATCCGGTTACGGCGGCGTTTTCGGGAACTTGAGGGTTTTTCGAAAAAATATTCAATCATTTTAAAAAAGGACTTCTCCCCCCTTGGCAGAGGCGTTTTGCTACACTGCGCCATCGCCTCAAGATATATTAGGCTTAAAGTACTTTTGAGATTAATTTATGAACCGACAAGATTGCCAGTCGCGCGACCGGGACGACCCGCTCGCCTCCTTGCGTGCGCAGTTCGACCTGCCCGATGGCGTGATTTACCTCGATGGCAACTCCCTGGGCGCCCGTCCGGCCTCCGCCCTCCCCCGCGCCCAGGACGTCATCGCCCGCGAATGGGGCCGCGACCTGATCAAGAGCTGGAACACAGCCGGCTGGTTCGACCTGCCCAAGCGGCTCGGCGACCGTCTCGCCCACCTGATCGGCGCGCGCGACGGTGAAGTGGTGGTCAACGACACCACCTCGCTGAACCTGTTCAAGGCCCTGGCCGCCGCTTTGCAGATGCAGGACGCCAATCCCGAGCGCAAAGTCATCGTCACCGAGCGCGGCAACTTCCCCACCGATATCTACATGGCCGAAGGCCTGACCAGCTGGCTCGACCGCGGCTACCGCATCCATCTGATCGATGCAGTGGACGAATTGACCCATGCCATCGGCCCGGACACGGCCGTGGTCATGTTGACCCATGTGAATTACCGCACCGGTTACCAGCACGACATGGCCGCCGTCACCGCCCTCGCCCAGGCGAACGGCGCCCTCATGCTATGGGACCTGGCCCATTCCACCGGAGCGGTGCCGGTCGCCCTGCATGCCGCGAACGCCGACCTGGCCGTCGGCTGTACCTATAAGTACCTGAACGGCGGACCGGGTGCGCCCGCCTTCATCTGGGTGCCGGAGCGCCATCAGGCCCGCTTCACCCAGCCGCTGTCCGGCTGGTGGGGCCACGCCAATCCCTTTGCCATGAGCCCGGCGTATGTGCCGACGGCAGGCATTGGCCGTGCCCTGGTCGGCACCCAGCCGATCGTCTCCCTGAGCCTGGTCGAATGTGGACTGGAGATTTTCGAGATGACCAGCATGGCGGCGATCCGCGCCAAGTCGCTGGCCTTGACCGATCTCTTCATCGCACTGGTGGAAGAACGCTGCGCCGGCCATCCGCTGGGCCTGGCCACCCCGCGCGAACATGCACGCCGCGGCAGCCAGGTCAGTTTTACCCATCCGCACGGGTTCGCCGTGATGCAGGCGCTGATCGAACGCGGCGTCATTGGCGACTACAGGGAGCCGGAAATCATGCGTTTCGGCTTCACGCCTTTATATACGAGCTTCACCGATGTCTGGGATGCGGTCGAGATCCTCAAGCAGATTCTCGACGCGCGAGCCTATGATGTGTCCGCTACCCGCGGCGCGGTTACCTGAAAGAACACCATGTCAGACCAAAACAAATGCCCGGTCACCGGGGAATGGCACGGCGCCAGGATGGATTTTAGCGAGGCGATGAGCTACGGTGACTACCTCGGACTCGAGCAAATTCTTAACGCCCAGCATCCGCGCTCGCCCAACCACAATGAAATGCTGTTCATCGTGCAGCACCAGACCAGCGAACTCTGGCTCAAACTCATGCTGCACGAAATGCAGGCGGTGCGCGTCAACCTGCGCGCGGGCGAGTTGCAGCCGGCCTTCAAGATGCTGGCCCGAGTGGCGCGCATCATGGATCAGCTGGTGCACGCCTGGGATGTGCTCGCAACCATGACGCCGCCGGAATACACCGCGATCCGCCCCTTCCTTGGCGCTTCGTCTGGTTTCCAGTCGCACCAGTATCGCGAGCTGGAATTCATCCTCGGCAACAAAAACGCGGCCTTGCTGAATGTCCACGAGAGCGCGCCGCCCGCGCATGCGATCCTGGAACGCGAGCTGCACGCACCTTCCGTGTACGACGAAGCGGTAATGCTGCTCGCGCGCAGCGGCTTTACCATCGCGCCGGAACGCCTGAACGCCGACTGGACCCAGCCGACAAAGGCCGATGAGTCCGTCAAGGCCGCCTGGCTGGGCGTGTACCAGGATCCCTCGCGTTATTGGGCGCTATATGAACTGGCGGAAAAGCTGGTCGATCTGGAGACGGCCTTCCGCTTCTGGCGCTTCCGCCACGTGACAACGGTCGAGCGCATCATCGGCTTCAAGACCGGTACCGGCGGTACGGCGGGCGTCAGCTACCTGCGCAAGATGCTCGACGTGGTCTTGTTTCCAGAATTGTTCACCCTTCGTACCGCCTTGTAGCATCGGTGCAGCCATAACCCGAGGTTGTGGCCTGGCCTGCATTTTTTTGTTTCGCAGAAAAAGTGATTGCGATATCATAGCAAAATTGCAATTTCGCAAACAAAGAGGTACAGGATGAAACGCATAGTCGAGCCCGCCAAGGCCGTGATCGAGAACGTAGGCGGCGCCGTGAACGAAACCACGGAGCTGTTTGGCCAGAGCGGCCCGCTCAAGGGCCAGGGCCTGGCCAGCGGCGTCACCGCTTTAACCTTGGGCATCCTGTGTCTGCTCGGCGTGTTCGCCTTCCACTTCCCGCAATACCTGACGACGCCGGAGCTGCGCCGCCAATACAATCCCGACATCATCCGCCACATCATGTTCGCCGCCCTGGTGCTGGCCGGCTCGATCAGCGTGCTCAATGTCCTGTTCAAGCGCCGCCGCGGCCTGAACTTTGTGGCCGGACTGTTCGTGCTCGCCAGCGTTGCGCTCGGCGGCTCCCACGTACCGGTGGCGGACTTCCCCGACAACACGCCTTACATCGGCCTCGACTGGTTCATCCTCGACCTGCTCGGCTCGACCGTCATTTTCGCCGCCATCGAAAAGATGTTCCCGCTATATAAAGGTCAGATGATCTTCCGTAAGGAATGGCAGACCGATATGGTGCACTTCGCGGTGAACCACTTCATCGTCGGCCTGGCGCTCCTGACCGTGAACTTCGCGATTCACCGCCTGTTCGGCTGGATGGCCCACGACGGCGTGCGCCAGGCGGTGCAGTCGATCCACTTCATCCCGCAACTGCTGTTGTGCGTCCTGGCGGCCGACTTCGTGCAGTACTGGACCCACCGCTCCTACCACGAGATCCCTTTCCTGTGGCGCTTCCACGCCGTGCACCATTCGGCCAAGACCATGGACTGGCTGGCCGGCTCGCGCCAGCACATCCTGGAACTGATCGTTACGCGCGTCGGCGTGCTGGGTATCCTGTATGTGCTCGGTTTCGAGAAGAAGGTCATGGACCTGTACATCGTCATCGTCGGTTTCCAGGCCGTGTTCAACCACGCCAATGTGCACCTGCCCTGGGGTCCGTTCAAGTACATCTTCGTGACGCCGGACTTCCATCACTGGCACCACTCCTCCGACGATGTCGCGATCGACAAGAACTACGCTGCCCATTACGCTTTCCTGGACCATTTGTTCGGCACCGCCATCAAGGGCCAGAAGGGCTTCCCGGAAAAATACGGCGTGCAGGGCGACTATATGCCCGACGGCTTCACCAAGCAGTTGCTGTTCCCCTTCCGCAAACAGAAGTAGCTCGCCAATAGCTTTACAATCGAGGCTACGAACGTTCAACCAGCGGAGGCATGATGGATTGCGATGTACTGACATTGGCGGGAATCTGGAACTCGGGGCCGACCCATTGGCAAACCTTGTGGGAGAAACGCCATCCCGAATGGACGCGTGTGGCGCACCGCGACTGGAACAATCCCGACTGCCGCGAATGGGTCGATGAACTCGACGCCGCCATCGCCATGTGCGAGGGACGTCCGCTGCTGGCGGCGCACAGCCTGTCCTGCGGCATGGTGGCGCACTGGGCCAGGTCCGATTCCGCCTTGCGCATTGCGGGCGCTTTCCTGGTCGCCCCGGCCGATGCCGAAGGACCGTCCTTTCCCGGCGAGGCACAGGGCTTCGCGCCGATGCAGCTGCACAAGCTGCCCTTCCCCAGCATCGTAGTGGCCAGCGCCAACGATCCGTATGTGAGCATCGAACGCGCGCGTGCCTTTGCCGAGGCCTGGGGCAGCAAGTTCGTCGAGATCGGCGAGGCCGGGCATATCAATGGCGACGCCGGCTACGGCGACTGGCCCGAGGGAGAGAAGATGCTGATGGAATTCTGCAAGGAAGTCTCGTAGGGTGGGCACGCCGTGCCCACCGCACGAACTGCATCGAAGCCTCCACATCATTGCGTAGGGCGGAAAAGCGCAGCGCCTTCCGCCGTGCATCGGCAGAGTCCCCGACGGCTCTTGCGATGCACGGCGGAAGGCGCTTCGCTTTTCCGCCCTACGAAAGTTCAACGTGAATTTCTACCACTCGTCATGCGTACACTCTTCGCCGTTCTCCTGATCGCACTCTCCAGCAGCGCCTTGGCCGCCGATCCCCCGCCCCGCCCCAAAATTGGCCTGGTGCTCTCCGGTGGCGGTGCGCGAGGCGTGGCCCATATCGGCGTGCTCAAGGTGCTCGAAGAGATGCGCATCCCGGTCGACTATGTGGTCGGAACCAGCATGGGCTCCATCGTGGCCGGCGCCTACGCCATGGGCAACGACCCGCGCGAGCTGGAAAAGCGCATCGGCGAAGTCGAATGGAACAAGGTCCTGACCGACGACCCGCCCCGCATCGAGCGCTCCACCTATGCCAAGGCTACCGAGCGCAATAACATCGTCAGCGGCGAAGTGGGTTTTCGCGACGCCGAAATGCGCCTGCCGCGCGGCCTCAATTACGGCCAGCAGATCGAGTTCTTCTTCAATACCCTGGCCGCGAAAACCGGCGACGTGAGCCACTTCGACCAACTCGATATTCCTTTCCGCGCGGTTGCCACCGACATTGAAACCGGGAAGATAGTGGTGCTCGAGCGCGGCGGCATCGCGCGTGCAATGCGCGCCAGCATGTCGGTGCCCGGCATCTTCGCGCCGGTGGAAATCGACAACCGCGCCCTGCTCGATGGCGGCCTGGTACGCAACCTGCCGGTCGACGTGGTGCGCGCCATGGGCGCCGACATCGTCATCGCGGTCAACCTGGGCACGCCACTGCTCAAACGCGACCAGATCGTCTCGGCCTTCGGCGTCGGCCAGCAGATGCTCAACATCCTCACCGAGCAGAATGTGGAAGCCTCGCTGCGCGAACTGACGCCAAAGGATGTGCTGATCCTGCCGCAACTGGGCGACTTCAGCGCCGCCGATTTTGACAAGGCCACTTCCACCATCGCGATCGGCGAAGCGGCCACGCGCGAGGTGGCGGCGCGTTTGGCTGGCTTGAGCCTGTCCGAGGCCGACTACCGCGTCCACCTGGCGCAGCGCGCGGCGCGCCATCCGGTGGCGGTCAAGGTCAACGCGGTACGCGTCGAAACCGGCCAGATCAAAAACGTCAGCAAACAGTTCGTCGACCGCAAGCTGTCGATCAAGCCGGGCGACGTCTTTTCCACCTCCGAACTGCAGGCCAGCCTGAACAGCCTGTACTCCACCGGCGACTTCGAAAACGTCACGCACCGCTTCGAGGATGGCCCGGGCGGCCGTACCCTGGTCATCGAACCGGTGGAAAAAGCCTGGGGCCCGAACTACCTGCAAGCCAGGGTCAGGCTATCGACCGATCTGGCCGGCGAGAGCGATTTTTCGATCCTGCTGGCGCATCGCGGCAAGTGGCTGACCGCGTCCGGGCTCGAATGGCGCAACACGCTGTCGCTGGGCCAGGTCAACGCCTTCAGCTCACAGCTCTACCAGCCGCTGGGCGACGGCAAATGGTTTTTCGCGCCGTCGATCCGGCTATCCCAGAACAACGACAATCTGATCGTCGACGACAAGCCGGTGGCGACCTACAGCGTCAAGCAAAAGGCGCTGGCGCTCGACCTGGTCCGCCATTTCGACAACGACAGCACCTTGCGCCTCGGCGTGGAACGCGGCAGCGAGCGCGCCGATCCGAGCGTGGCGGTGCCCGACTTTACAGCCGAACGCAATCCGATCGGCGTGTTCAAGGCGGAGTATGTGCAGGACCGCCTGGACGACTGGGTCTTTCCCGCAACGGGCAACTACACGTTCGCCAACGCGCGCATCGCCACCACGGCGCTGGGATCGAACGCTAACTACAAGCGGGTCGAAGCGGGGCACGAGATGGCCTGGAGCCGCGGAGCGCACCGCTTCAACCTGGGCGCGCGCGTGGGCCACCTGTGGGGCGCCGAGCTGCCTTTGCTGGAACTGTTTTCACTGGGCGGCTTCCTGAACATGTCGGGCTATCAGGCGCGCCAGTTCCTGGGCGAGGATTATGTGTTCGGGCGCGGCGTGTACACCCTCAAGACCACCCTGTTCGGCGCGCGCAATGTGTATCTGGGCGGCTCGCTTGAGGCGGGCAAGATGACGCGCCGCTTCAACGGTCCGCAGATGGAGCGGGCGCAGTTTTCGAGTTCCGTGTTCGGCGCTGTGAACACCGCACTGGGGCCGTTCACCGTGGCGGTGGGCGTTGGCGAAAACGGCAACCAGACCTTCTATCTGTTCTTCGGCAAACCCTGACCGGCGCCGGCACGCTCAATACACAGTGCGAACCCAGCTGAGATAGATCGGCACCCCGACCAGCACGTTGATGGGAAAGGTGACACCGAGCGAGGCCAGCGTGGCGAGCCCCAGGTCCGCGCCCGGAATCGCGGCGCGGATCGCGGCCGGCGCTGCGATATAGGATGCGCTGGCTGCGAGTGTGGCCAGCACCAGCGCGCTGCCTTCGGGCAGGCCGAGGGCCAGTGCCAGCGCGATACCCAGCCAGGCCAGGACGAACGGCGCCACCGCCGCGAACGCCATCAGACGCCAGTGACGCCACGGGGCCGGCCAGCAGGCACGCGCTGCGCACAGGCCCATCTCCAGCAGATACAGCGCCAGCATGGTGCGAAAGCCGTCGATCAGCACCGGCTCGAGCGGCGCCAGGCCGTGCGGTCCGTAGGCGTAGCCGATCGCGACGCCGCCCACCAGCAGCAGCACGCCGCGGCTGGTGAGCGCTTCGCGCAGCACGCCCCCGCCAGCGTTGCCGCTGCCGCTGGCATGGCGGCGCCAGGCCAGCATCACAATAATGGCAGGCAGCTCCAGCATGACCAGGTACAAGGTGGTTTGCGGCGCCAATCCAAGGCTACTCCGTTCGGCCAGCGCCAGCACCACCGCAAAGGTACCGGCACTGACCGAGCCGTAATGGGCGGCGATGCTGGCGGCATCGTCCTGGTTCAGCCGCACCAGCTTGCGCAGCACCGGATAGCACACCACCGGCAACAGCACGCCCAGAGCGGCCACGGCCAGCAGTTCGGGCAGCAAGGCGGTGGTGAATTTCCCGTGCAGGGCCATGCCGCCCTTCAGTCCTAATACCAGCATGAGCAAAATGGCCAGGGTGTCGTAGATTGAGGGCGGTACCTTGAGGTCGGATTTGAGGAGTCCGGCGACAAGGCCGAGGGCGAAAAAAGCGATGACAATATCGGGCATAACGGGACGCGAAAGTGTGGGAGCTGGTGATTGTGCCCGCGACGCGCTATATTGGATAATAAATTCTATCCGCACACTCCATAGACGATTCTCTATGCAAATACGTCACCTCAGCTTTCGCCTCTTGCAGGTGTACGTTCAGGTTGTCCGGCTCGGCAGCATTTCGGAAGCCGCGCGCCTGCTGCACCTGACCCAGCCGACCGTGTCCCTGCAGATCAAGCGGCTGACCGAAGCGGTCGGCGAAACGCTGCTGGAAAGCCGCGCCGGACGCATGTTCGCCACTGCCGTCGGCGAAGAACTATATGGCGCGGCTTGTGACGTGCTTGGACGTTTCGACGACTTCAACGGCTTTCTGGAGCAAGCCCGCGGCGGCCAGGTCGGGCACCTGCGAATCGGCGTGGTCACCACCGCCAAGTACATCCTGCCGCGCCTGCTCGGTCCCTTCAGCCAGCAGTTCCCCAAACTCGATGTCACGCTCAACGTCGGCAATCGCGCCCGCATCGTCGAGCGCTTCGAGCGCCAGGAAGACGATCTGTTCCTGTTCAGCCACCCGCCGAGCGGCAAGGCGGTGCGCGCCATGCGCATGCTGAAAAATCCCCTGCAGCTGATCGCACCGGTCGGCCATTGGGCTGCGGGCAAGCGCGCGCTGCCTTTCGAAGCGGTGCGCGAAGAGCGTTTTCTGGTCAGGGAGCCGGGGTCGGCAACCCGCATGATGTTCGAAGCCTGGCTCAGCGCGCATGGCATGGAACTGGGACGCACCATGCAGATCGAGAGCAACGAGGCGATACGCTTGAGCGTGGCGTCGGGACTGGGACTGTCGGTGATTTCAGCGCACACGCTGCAGGAAGGCCGTGACAAACTGGCCCTGCTCGACGTTGAGGGCTTTCCGCTGGAGAGCAACTGGTATCTGGTAGCGCGCAAGGACAGGCGCCTGCCCTACGCGGCGCGGGAACTGATCCGCTTTATCGGTCAGCACGCCGGCGAGTACATCGAAGCGGACTGGATCTATCCCGGCCTGGAGGCCGTGGCCGAACAATTCCTGGCCGGGTGAATACGCGTGGGCAGAAGGTGCCCACGCGCGTGGACTACATTTACTTCGACAGCAGCATCTCGTTCAGACGCTTCACAAACGACGCCGGATCGCTCAGGGTGCCGCCTTCAGCCAGCATGGCCTGATCGAACAGGATGTGCGCCCAGTCGCCGAACTGCGTGCTCTCGGCGCCTTCGTACTTCAGCCGCGTGACCAGCGGGTGGTTCGGATTGATTTCGAGGATAGGCTTCGATTCCGGCGCATCCTGACCTGCGGCCTTGAGCATGCGCAGCAGGTTACCGGACAGCTCATTCTCGTCCGCCACCAGGCAGGCTGGCGAGTCGGTCAGGCGGAAGGTCACGCGCACGTCCTTGGCCTTGTCGCCCAGCGCCGACTTCATGCGCTCGACCAGATCCTTGTAGGCGCTCTCGGTCTCTTCGTGTTCCTTCTTCTCGGCCTCGTCTTCCAGCTTGCCCAGATCCAGGCCGCCCTTGGCCACCGACACCAGTTCCTTGCCTTCGAACTCGGTCAGGAAGGACAGCATCCATTCATCGACACGGTCGGTCAGCAGCAGCACTTCCACGCCCTTCTTGCGGAAGATCTCCAGGTGCGGACTGTTCTTCGCGCCGTTATAGCTCTCGCCGGTGACGTAGTAGATCTTGTCCTGGCCTTCCTTCATGCGTCCGATGTAGTCGGCCAGCGATACGCTCTGGTCGGCATTCTCGTTGGCGGTCGAAGCGAAGCGCAGCAGCTTGGCGATGCGGTCCTTGTTGCCCGCGTCTTCGCCGATGCCTTCCTTCAGCACCTGGCCGAATTCCTTCCAGAAGGTGACGTACTTGTCCTTCTTTTCCTGCTCGTCGGCGTTCGCCAGTTCTTCCAGCATGCCCAGCACACGCTTGGTCGAGCCTTCACGAATCACCTTGACGTCGCGCGACTCCTGCAGGATTTCGCGCGAGACGTTCAGCGGCAGGTCGTTCGAGTCAATCACGCCCTTGATGAAGCGCAGGTAGGCCGGCATCAGCTGCTCGGCATCGTCCATGATGAACACGCGCTTGACGTACAGCTTGATCCCGCCGCGCTTGTTGCGGTCCCACAGGTCAAACGGCGCGTGGCCCGGCACGTACAAGAGCTGGGTGTATTCGCTGCGGCCTTCGACACGGTTGTGCGTATGGGTGAGCGGCGGCTGGAAGTCGTGCGAGACGTGCTTGTAGAATTCCTCGTACTGCTCTTGGGTGATATCCGATTTGCTGCGGGCCCACAGGGCGCTGGCCTGGTTGACCGTTTCGTATTCGTCCTTGAGGACCGTTTCCTTCTTCTCGGCGTCCCACTCGTCCTTCTGCATCAGGATCGGCAGCGAGATATGGTCGGAGTACTTGCGGATGATGGACTTGATCTTCCAGCCCGACAGCAGCTCATCTTCGCCTTCGCGCAGGTGCAGGATGACGTCGGTGCCGCGCGAGGTCTTCTCGATCTGCTCGACGCTATAGTCGCCCTCGCCGCCCGACTCCCAGCGCACGCCTTCTTCAGGCGCGGCGCCGGCGCGGCGGGTTTCAACCGTGATCTTGTCGGCCACGATGAAGCCGGAGTAGAAGCCCACGCCGAACTGGCCGATCAGGGCCGCGTCGGCCTGCTGGTCGCCCGACAGTTTGCCGAAGAATTCCTTGGTGCCGGACTTGGCGATGGTGCCCAGGTGCGAGATGACTTCATCGCGGTTCATGCCGATGCCGTTGTCCGAGATCGTGATCGTGCGCGCTTCCTTGTCGTAGGCGACGCGGATCTTCAGCTCATGGTCGTTGCCGTACAGGGCATCGTTGTTGATGCCTTCAAAGCGCAGCTTGTCGGCCGCGTCGGACGCGTTCGAGATCAGCTCGCGCAGGAAAATCTCCTTGTTCGAATACAGGGAGTGGATCATCAGTTGCAGCAACTGCTTTACTTCCGCCTGGAAGCCAAGGGTTTCTTTTTCGGCGACAGCCATTTTTTAGTCCTCGTAAAGGTTAAACATAATGCGGGTTTGCACAGACTGACGGGATATGGGGATGGGCGGGCCGGTTGCAAGAGGGACATCGCAAAAACCCTGGCCTATACCCAAGGCTGCGCAATGGTAAGCTTAACTAAAATGCAAAAGCCGACCCGCCCTCCGAGATGCCAATGACAATTACACCACTGAAACTTTCGAACACCTTCCAGCAGTTCTTCGCGTCCGAAAAAGCCGGCGGCACCCTGTTGATTGCCTGCACCGTCATCTCCCTGCTGCTGGCCAATTCCCCGCTGAGCACCGCCTATCTGGGTTTCTGGCATCAGTATGTGGGGGGCCTGAGCATCGAGCACTGGATCAACGACGCGCTGATGGCGATCTTTTTCCTGCTGATCGGGCTGGAACTGGAGCGCGAACTGTACAACGGCGAACTATCGAATATCCGCAACGCCCTGCTGCCCATGTTCGCCGCCGCGGGCGGCATCGCCGTGCCGGCCGCCATTCACTTCGCATTCAATAGCGGCACGCCGACCGCGCCCGGCATGGGCATCCCCATGGCCACCGACATCGCTTTTGCGCTGGGCGTGCTGGCCTTGCTGGGCAGCCGGGTGCCGGCTTCGCTCAAGATTTTCCTGACCGCGCTGGCCGTGATGGACGACCTGGGTGCGATCATCGTCATCGCCGTGTTCTACACCGCGAACCTGTCGCTGCCTTATCTTCTCGCTTCGCTCGGCGTGTTCGCGCTGCTGGTGGCGCTAAACCGTTTTCTGCGCGTGATGGCGCTCACACCCTACCTGCTGGGCGGCGCGCTGATGTGGTTCCTGATGCTCAAATCGGGCGTGCACGCGACCGTGGCCGGCGTGCTGCTGGCCTTTGCGATTCCATTCTCGGCGCGCCAGGATGACGAAACTTCCCCCTCGCACCGGCTCGAACACGTGCTGCACAAACCGGTGGCTTTCGTGATCCTGCCGATTTTCGCGCTGGCCAATACCGGCATCGTGATCGGCAGCGGCTGGGCCGGTGAACTCGCGTCCAGCAACAGCCTGGGCATCATGGGCGGCCTGGTACTGGGCAAACCGTTCGGCATCCTGCTGCTGTGCTTTATCGCCGTGAGCTTTGGCGTGTGCCGTCTGCCGCAGGACCTGTCCTGGCGCCATGTGGCCGGCGCCGGCATCCTGGGCGGGATCGGTTTCACCATGTCGATCTTCATCACCAACCTGGCGTTTACTGGTAACGCGCAGGCGATCAACGCCTCCAAGATGGCGATCCTGCTGGCGTCGCTGGTGGCCGGTATCGCGGGCTATGCCTGGCTGCTGCTGTTTGGCCGACCCGCCGCCGACGGCGAGCCGGCCGCTAGTGTCCTGAGTTGAAAGTTCGTTGATATAAATGGGCCGAAATCGCCGCGAGACAAGGAACAAAAGCGGAGCAAGGCTGGAGCCTTGCGAGCATTTTTGACGCAGTATCGCGACGATTGTCGGGTCATTTATGTAACGAACTTTCAACTCGGGACACTAGTTAAGCGCGGTCAAGCTCGCGCGCCAGGAACTCCCATACGAACGGTTCCTGGCTGGTCGCGATATTGATCCGCATGCGGGTCGATGGCAGCTGGTTGGGCGAAAACAGGCTGCCCGGCGCCAGCAGCAGGTCATGCACCATGGCTTTTTCGGTGAGCACATTGGTATCCATGCCGGCGTCGGCCCAGATGAACAGGCCGGCGGGCGGTGCGATATCGACGCGCAGGCCCACCCTCTCCATCTGGCGCAGGGTGCGCGCGCGCAGAGAATCGAGGCGCGCGCGGATACGGTCCACGTGCTTGCGGTACAGGCCTTCGGACAGGATCTTGTACACCACCCGCTCGCCGATTTCACTGGTGGTGAGCGTGGCCAGCATCTTGCGGTCGCACAGGCGCTGGGCCCATTCGCGCGAGGTCGCGATAAAGCCGACCCGCAGATTGGCCGACATCGATTTGGAAAAGCCGCCCAGGTAGATCACGCGCTGGAGCTGGTCGAGCGCCGTCAGGCGGGTGGCCGGCTGCACCGCGCTGCCCGGATGCAGATCGCAGTAGATGTCGTCTTCGACGATCGTGAATCCGTATTCCTCCGCCATGCGCAGCACCTGAAAGGCCTTGGGCGCGGACAGCGAGGTCGAACTGGGATTGTGCAGCACCGAATTGATCACGTACAGCTTGGGCTTGTGCAGGGCCGCCATGCGGGCCAGCTGTTCCAGGTCCGGCCCATCGGCCAGGCGCGGTATGCCCACGACCTTCAGGCCCATCGCCGCGAAGGAACCGAACATCAGGAACCAGGCCGGATCGTCCACGAAAATGGTATCGCCGGGACGGGTGAATTCGCGCGCCACCAGGTCCAGCGCCTGGGTCACGCCGACGGTGGTGACGATCTGTTCGGGCGCGGCCTCGATTTCGAGTTCGGCCAGCTTGAGCTGGAGCTGCTGGCGCAGCGGCAGGAAACCCTGCGGCGCGCCGTAATTGAGCAGCACGCTGGCGTTCTGGCGGCTGATCGAGCGCAGCGCATTGGCGATGGCCACGCCGTCCAGCCAGTCCGCCGGCAGCACACCCGAGCCGGGCACGCGCTGCAGCGGGGTCTGGCGAAACATATTGCGGATCAGCCAGACCACGTCCAGCGGGCGGCCTTCTGCCACCGGACCCGGGTTGAGTGCCAGGGGCGCGGAACGTTCGCCCGTATTGAGCGGCGATCGCTCGCGCACAAAGAAGCCGGCGCCGCGGCGCGACTCCACATAGCCTTTGGCCACCAGCTTGTCGTAGCTGGCCACCACTGTGAAGCAGGATACTCCGTGGCTGGCGGCGAACTGGCGGATCGATGGCATGCGCGCGCCGCTGCGCAAGACCTTGTCGTCGATGCGCGCGGACACGGTGCGCACGATCTGGTCGATCAGCGATTCGCCCGAATCGCGCGACAGCAGATGCACCAGCGGCGCGGCTGGCGTGGCCGCTGGCAAGGCGGCTTGCGCCGCGGTTGGCGTATTGGTCATTTAACCATCACAGTATGTCGGATTATGTTTCGAGGTGTACTGGTACTGTACTGTATTTCTCGTCTAGGATACACCCATCGTCCTGCAGTTTCCACTTGCAGTTTGCCTTTTCGAGAAAGCCACGCCATGTTGCCCGCCACACCGCTCGCCGCGCCCCTCCCTACCGCTTCCGGCCTGTCGGACGACACTGCCGGCATGCTGCTGGGACTGGTGGGCGTGACCCTGTTCAGCCTGACTTTGCCCTTTACCCGCATGGCGGTCGCGGGACTGGACCCTGCCTTTGTCGCACTGGGTCGCGCGGTGGTTGCGGCGCTGCTGGCGGCGCTCTGGCTGCTGCTGCGCCGCACGCCCCTGCCGCCGCGTTCGGCCTTGATGCCCCTGGCCACCGTCGCACTGGGCTGCGTGATCGGCTTTCCCTGGCTGACCTCGATCGCCCTGCGCCAGCTGCCTGCCTCGCACGGCGCGGTCCTGGTCGGCATCCTGCCGCTGGCCACCGCCATCGCATCGGCGCTGCGCGGCAACGAGAAACCGTCCTTCGGCTTCTGGGCCACCGCGCTGACCGGATCGGCCATCGTCGTCGGTTTTGCCCTGCGCAAGAGCGGCGGCAGTTTCCATCTGGCAGATTTGCTGATGCTGGCCGCCGTCGCCTCGGCCGCCCTGGGCTACGCCGAAGGCGGCAAGCTGTCGAAGAGCCTGGGCGGCGAACAGGTCATCAGCTGGGCCCTGCTGCTGTCGCTGCCGCTGGTACTGCCCCTGCTGCTGTGGCTGTGGCCCGACAGTGCCCAGCTGGCCGCCGCTCCGGCCAGCGCCTGGCTCGGTTTCGCCTACGTGTCGGTGTTTTCCATGTTCATCGGCTTTTTCTTCTGGTACCGCGGCATGGCCCGTGGCGGCGTGGCCCGGGTCGGACAGGTGCAGCTGGTGCAACCCTTCCTGACCCTGCTGGGCGCCTGGGCGCTGCTGGGGGAACCACTGGAAGCGGCCAACGCTGTCTTCGTCGCGGCCGTGATTGCCACTGTCGCCGTCGGTCGCCGCACCCAGATCAAACGCTGAATCCCTCGTTCTTATAAAAGGATAGACCCATGTACCTGCCCCACCTCGCCGACCTTGATGCCGCCGCCGCCACGGTCTACGCCGGCATGCCGCCGACGCCGCAGTTTTCCTGGCCGCAGATCAATGCCGCCCTGGGCGCACAGGCCTGGATCAAGCACGAAAATCATTCCCCCCTCGGTGCTTTCAAGGGGCGCGGCGGCCTGGTCTACATGGAGGCGCTGGCCCGGCGCGAACCCGGCCTGCGCGGCGTGATCGCCGCCACCCGCGGCAACCACGGCCAGTCGGTCGCCTTCGCGGCGGCGCGCCACGGCCTGAGCGCCACCATCTTTGTCCCGCACGGTAACAGCGTGGAGAAGAACGCCGCTATGCGCAGCCTTGGCGCGGAACTGATCGAAGTCGGCGACGATTTCCAGGAGTGCCGCGAGCATGCCGTCGCCGTGGCACAGCGCGACGGTCTGCACATGGTGCCCTCCTGGCATGAGGATCTGGTGGCGGGCGTGGCCAGCGGCTGGCTCGAACTGTTCCGCGCCCAACCCGAGCTGGACCTGGTGCTGGTACCGATCGGCCAGGGTTCCGGTATCTGCGCCGCCATCGCGGCGCGCCAGGCGCTGGGCCTCAAGACCCGCATTGTCGGCGTGGTGTCGGCCCATGCGCCGGCGTACCAGTTGTCCTTCCGCGCCGGCCACAGCGTGGCGGCGCCGGTATCGACCGTTGTGGCCGATGGCCTCGCCTGCCGCCAGCCCGATCCCGCCTCCCTGTCGGCCATCCTGGAGTGTGCCGACGATGTATTGGCCGTGACCGATGACGAAGTCGCCCGCGCCATGCGCCTGTATTTCCGCGCCACCCACAACGTCGCCGAAGGCGCCGGCGCCGCTCCCCTCGCAGCGGCGCTGCAACTGGGCGAGCGCATCGCCGGCAAGAAGATCGGCCTGCCGCTCACGGGCGGGAATGTGGATGCCGACTTGTTCAGGAAGGTCCTTCAAGGACCGTAACAGCCGTATCCATTACGCGAGAACCCCATGAAAACATCAGCTTGTTGTGCCCAGCTTGCCTGTCTGCTTGCCTGCCTGCTCGCCGCCTGCGGCCCCCAGCTCGAAGGCGAGTACCGCGATTCCGAAGGCGGGAGCGGGTTTCGCCTTGCCAACGGTAAATATTTAAAGACCCATGCCGACGGCAGCCTGGTCAAATTCGGGCGCGAGGGCCACTTGCCGCTGCCGGTCGCCTCGCCCTACAAGGTCGCCGGCGCCACCCTGGTGGTCGACGGCGCTCCAAACCGGGCGCAATTCATTATTTTGCCCGATGGCCGACTAAAATTATCTCAGGACGGCCGCGAGCTGATCTTTGTCCGCAAATGATAGTTCGTGTCGCAATTCCGATGGGAATGCCAAAGCGTGCGACGTACAATAACGCCTTGTCATCATGCCGGGCCGCCAGATTAGCCCCTGGAACGGCCCGCGGGTCCGCTTTTATTTAACGCACCAGGAAACCTCATGTCCGTCTACGAAAAACTCAAAGCCCTCGACATCACGCTCAAGGCGCCTGCCGCCCCGGTCGCCGCCTATGTCATGTACGTTCAAACCGGCAACCTGGTGTTTATCTCGGGCCATATCGCCAAGAACCCGGACGGCTCCGTGATCGTCGGCCAGCTGGGCAAGGACACCACCACCGAGCAGGGCCAGCAAGCGGCGCGCAATATCGCGATCGACCTGATGGGCACCTTGCAGGCGGCCTGCGGCGGCGACCTGAACAAAGTCAAGCGCATCGTAAAGCTGATGAGCCTGGTTAATTCCACCCCCGACTACACCGAACAGCACCTGGTCACCAACGGCTGCTCGCAGCTGCTGGCCGATGTGTTCGGCGATGCCGGCAAGCACGCGCGCTCGGCCTTCGGCGTGGCCCAGGTACCGCTGGGCGCCTGCGTCGAGATCGACATGATCGTCGAAGTCGAGTAAAAAATACGCTGAAACCAAAACCACGGGCGGCGCTTACCCGGCGGCGCCCTCAACCGGCACGCTTACAAAGCGTGCTCTACAACGGCCCGGTACCGACGCGGCCCTTACCACAGTGAGACCAGCATGAAAATCGAAAATCCAAACCCCATCGAGTGGCACTTCTCGGAACGTGCGATGCAGCTGCAAAGCTCCTTCATCCGCGAAATCCTGAAGATCACCCAGCGCCCGGAAATCATCTCCTTCGCCGGCGGTCTGCCGTCGCCGGCCACCTTCCCTGTCGAGCGCATGAAAGCCGCCTACGACAAGGTTTTGACCGACAACGGCAAGGTGGCCCTGCAATACGGCCCCACCGATGGCTACCCGCTGCTGCGCGAATGGATCGCCAACTCACTGTCGACCGCCTCGTCGAAGATCCTGCCTGAACAAGTCCTGATGACCTCCGGCTCGCAGCAGGCGCTCGACCTGCTGGGCAAGGTACTCATCGACGAAGGCAGCCGCGTGCTGGTCGAAACCCCGAGCTACCTGGGCGCGCTGCAAGCCTTCTCGGTCTACCGTCCCGAATTCAAATCCGTCTCGACCGACGAGCATGGCCTGGTGCCGTCCTCGATCGATCCGGTGGCTGAAGGCGCGCGCCTGCTGTACGCGCTGCCGAACTTCCAGAACCCGACCGGGCGCAGCCTGTCGGTCGAACGGCGCCTGGAACTGGTCGAGACCTGCTCGCGCCTGGGACTCCCGCTGATCGAAGACGATCCTTACGGCGCGCTGAGCTACAAGGGTGAGCCTTTCCCCAAGATGCTCAACATGAATCCGGACGGCGTGATTTACATGGGCTCCTTCTCCAAGGTGCTCACGCCCGGCATCCGCCTCGGCTACGTGGTGGCACCGCTGCCGCTGGTGCGCCGCCTCGAGCTGGCCAAGCAGGCCGCCGACCTGCACACCGCCCAGCTGACCCAGATGGTGGTGTATGAAGTGATCAAGGACGGCTTCCTTGACCAGCACATTCCTACCATCCGCACCCTGTACGCGAACCAGTGCCAGGCCATGCTCGATGCGATGGCCGAACACTTCCCGTCCCAGGTCAGCTGGACCCGTCCCGAGGGCGGCATGTTCATCTGGGTGACCCTGCCGAAGAATATCGACGCCATGAAGCTGCTGGATCAGGCGATTGCGGCCAAGGTGGCGTTTGTGCCCGGCGCGCCGTTTTATGCGAACGAAGCCGAGACCAATACCTTGCGCCTGTCGTTTGTGACGGTGCCGCCGGAACGGATTCGCGAGGGGATTGCGACCTTGGGAAAATTGATCGCCAACCAGCTTTAAGGAAATCGAACGGAGGCGGCAACGTCTCCGCAGTAAAAAAACGGAGCCGATATCGTCTCCAACATCGTAGGGCGGATGAGCGCAGCGTTATCCGCCGTTTACACGGTTCGCGTAGAAGCGAATTCCGTAAACGGCGGATAGCGCTACGCTCATCCGCCCTACGTCTTTTGTGAGGCCAACCACACGGCTGGGACTTAACCCTGATGCAACAATATCGTGAAAGTGTTGTTTTTCGGAAAATAGAGTTGCCCGTCTATTAGTTTTTTCAAGCAAATCTAGCCAAAACTATCATTTTTTCACGAAAGTAATATACAATTCCGTGTAGAAATATTAATTACCCTTTATTCACAACGAATCTAGGGTCTCGCTCTTTTACACGGCTGCCTTGCAGCCCTACACGGATAGGTACTTCAATGCACACGCTCGCCCTGGATTTATCACGACAACCCACCATCGCAAAAGCACCGCAGGATCCCGCCCCGGACATGGCCGACCTGTTGGTCGCCTACCTGGAGCAGCTTGGCATTGAGTACGTATTCGGCATTCCCGGCGGCGCCATCGAGCCGCTGTACAACGCCCTGGCCCGCAGCGAACGGCGCGGCGGCATCCGCCACATCCTGGCACGCCACGAAGCCGGCGCCGCCTTCATGGCCGACGGCTACGCCCGCGAAACCGGCAAGATCGGCGTCTGCATCGCCACCTCCGGCCCCGGCGCCACCAACCTGATCACCGCCGTCGCCACCGCCTACGACAACAACATCCCCATGCTGGTCATCACCGGCCAGCCGGCCCTGCCTTCCTTCGGCAAGCACCCGCTGCAGGAATCGGCCTGCACCGGCATCAATGTGCTGGGCATGTTCCGCCACTGCACCCGCTATAACTCGCTGGTCTCGCACGCCCAGCAGCTCGAATCGAAACTGGTCACGGCGCTGCAGCGCGCCACCCGCAGCCCGCGCGGTCCGGTGCACCTGACGGTGCCGGTCGACGTCTTCCGTGCACCCTCCACCCTGCCCGGCCAGGCGCTCAAGCCGGCCTACGATCTGCAGGCCCTGCTGCGCCCTTCCTCGCTGGTGGACGACGACGCCGTCGAACACCTGCGCACCATGCTGTCGGAAGCGCGCAATGTGGTGCTGCTGATCGGCGGCTGGGCCGGCGAAGGCATCGATTCGATCGTCCAGTTCGCGGCCCTGAAAGGCGCGACCTTCGTCACCACCCCGGACGGCAAGGGTCTGGTCAGTCCCCAGCACCCGCTGTTTCGCGGCGTCTTCGGCTTCGGCGGCCATGCGTCGGCCGAAGCGGCGCTGCGCGATCCTTCGGTCGACCTGATCCTGGCCATCGGCGCGTCCATGGGCGAATGGAATACCGGCGGCTGGAGCGACAGCCTGCTCAACGACCGCCTGGTCCACATCGATGAATCGGAAGACCACCTGGCACGCACGCCGATGGCGCGCTTTCACATGCGCGGTTCGATCCGCTCGATCTTCAACCGCCTGGTCGAGCGTATCAACGACGTCCGTATCGGCACCGATGTCACGGTCGAAAAACGGCGCGCCTCGCGCGAGCTGTCGGCCCTGAGCTGGAATCCGGACAGCATCCTGGCCGCTCCGGAATGCTTCGAGAGCGATGCCACCCCAATTAAGCCGCAGCGCCTGATGCGCGACCTGTCGCGCATGTTCCCGCCCTCGACCCGCTACCTGGCCGATACCGGCAACAGCGTGGCCTGGGCCACGCACTATCTGCAGCCACAGGACCGCCGCATGGGCGAGCGGCGCCTGGGCGGCGGTGCGCGCAAGCGCGTGCCGGGCCAGCGCGTGGCGCACGGCGGCTGGCTGCGCGTGACCATGAACTTCGCGGCCATGGGCTGGGCCATCGGCGGCGCCATCGGCACCGCTGCGGCCAATCCCTCGGTACCGGTGGTCTGCATTACCGGCGACGGCAGCATGCTGATGAACGGCCAGGAGCTGTCGGTGGCCGTGGCCGAGCAGCTGACCGTGGTGTTCGTTGTGTTGAACGACAGTTCCCTCGGGATGGTGCGCCACGGCCAGCGCCTGGCCAAGGCCGAGCAGATCGGCTGCGCCATGCCGCGTACCGACTTTGCGATGCTGGCGCGGGCCCTGGGTGGACGTGCCCACACCATCCATTCGCCGGCCGACATGGCCGCGCTGGATGTGGATGCGATGCTCAATTACCCGGGCCCGACCCTGCTCGACGTGCGCATCGACGCCGACGAAGTGCCGCCGATGAACAGCCGCATGCGCGTACTGGCCGGCGGCCTGTAAGCCCCCTGCCTGTCAGCCCCCTACCATTTTCGAGGACGCATATGAGCGACAATTTCAGCCAGGTCATCCACAGCAATTTCTGGCACGAGCAGCCCGAACCCGGCAACCCTTTTGCGGCGCAAGTGAGCCGCTGCAGCGGCTACGACGTGTATGGCGACTTGCTGGGCAAGGCAAGCTATATCGAGTACCTGTACCTGATGCTGCGGCGCGAGCGCCCGACCCGGGCCCAGGCCGCAGCGCTTGAGGTGCTGGCGATCGCCCTGGCCAACCCCGGTCCGCGCGATCCGTCGGTGCACGCGGCATCGGCGGCTGGCGTGACCGGCAACCCGGCGGCCTCGGCGTTGATGGCGGCATTGGCCGCCGGTGCCGGTTCGTCCGGCGGTGCGCGCGAGGTCCTGCTGGCGATGCAGCTGTGGCAGCAGTGCGGCACCCTGCTGCCGGCATGGCGCACGGCGCTGGAAGGTCCTGCGCCGGCCAGCCGCCCCCTGTTCTGGCCCCAGCGCGACGCCGCGCCCGGCTTCGACCAGCATGGCGGCCCATGCGCCCTGCCGGTACGCCAGAGCCTGGACGCACTGGCTGCCATCCTGCCCGACAGCGGCCTGTCCTGGCTGGCCGCCGAGCGCGAACAGCTTGAAGCGGCAGCCGGACTGCCGCTCGCGCTGTCCGGCGTGGCCGCCGCGGCCTTTTGCGCGCTCGGGTTCACGCCCGCCCAGGGCGAGATGCTGACCCTGCTGATGCGCCTGCCCGGCGCCGCCGCCCACGCACTGGAACAGGCCGACATCGGCTTTCGCCAGTTTCCATTTTTTGAGCTGGACCTGCAAAACGACCCGGCCCGCCACACCGCCAAGGAATGCGCATGAGAGACCTGCCCACCATCGATACCGCCGCCGAGCACCCGCTGTGCGCCTACGAAGGGCCGATGGCGACCCACATGGGCCAGTGCTTTCCCGGCGAGCGCACCGTGTTCCGCGGCGTCGACCTGCATGCCGAGTTCCTGGACGCCGACTGGATCGACCTCTACCTCTTCAGCATCACCGGCCGGCGTCTGCCCGCCAATGCGCTGAAAGTGCTGCAGTCGGTCTGGGTCTACACCAGCTATCCCGATCCGCGGCTGTGGAACAACCGGGTCGCGGCCCTGGCGGGCAGCGCGCGCGGCACCGGCGCCCAGGCCATCGGCGCGGCCATGGCCTGTTCCGAAGCGGCGATTTTTGGGCGCCAGCCGGAAATCGGCGCGGCTGATTTCCTGGTGCGCGCCCTCGCCCGCATCCATGCCGGCGACGCGCTGGAAGACATCGTGCGCGCCGAACTGAAGACGCACAAGCGCATCATGGGCTATGGCCGTCCGGTGGCGGCAGCCTTCGTCGATGAACGCATTCCCGTGACGCTGGCGATGATGAAGCGCCACGGCCTGGCGATCGGTCCCCACCTGGCCCTGGCCTTCGAGATTGAAGCGATGCTGGAAAAGATCATGGGCCGGCGCCTGCCGATGACCTATTCGTCCGTCGTTGTTGCAATTCCACTCGACCTGGGCCTGACACCCCAGGAATGCTACCTTTATATGCAACCGTCATTTGTCGCCGGCATGATCCCATGTTATCTTGAGGCACTAGATAGGCCAGCTGGAGCAACTTTTGCCCTGCGATGCGATCGGATACAATACGACGGCCCTGCGCCCCGCCAGTGGGAACAGGGGCCGGCAGCTGGCTCTCAGTAGCAAATAAACAACACCGCGTGCGCGGCACGCAACAGGAGAGCAATTGATGTACAGAGGGATCGGAAAAGCACAAGTGCTGGCATTGTCCATCGCACTGGCCTATTGCGGCATTACCCGAGCCCAGACGACCGACGAAGACGAACTGGCCCTCACCTACGGCGACCAGGCCGTCGTCTCGATCGCGACCGGCAGCCAGCAACCGCTGGCGCGCGCACCGGCCGTGGCGTCAGTGATCCTGGCGTCCGACATCGAAGCCATGGGCGCGACCGACCTGGACCAGGTCCTGGAAAGCGTGCCCGGCTTGCACGTGTCGGTGTTTTCCGCGCCATTCAATCCGATCTACAGTTTCCGCGGCATCCACAACGGCTACAACCCGCAAGTGCTCATGCTGGTCAACGGTCAGCCGATCACCTCGGTCTTTGCCGGTAACCGCGGCCAGGCCTGGGGTGGCATGCCACTCGAGAACGTGGCCCGCATCGAAGTCATTCGCGGACCGGGATCCGCGCTGTACGGCGCCGATGCGTTCTCCGGCGTGATCAACGTGGTGACCAAGACCGCGGCCGACCTGCGCGGCCTGGAATACGGGGTTCGGCTCGGCAGCAACCGCAGCCGCGACGCCTGGATCCAGTCCAGCCACACCTGGGATGCGCTGCGCGCCGCCTTCTATCTGCGGGCCGGCAGTACCGACGGCTCCGACCGTGCCGTCGAGAAGGATGCCCAAAGCGCGCTCGATGGGCTGTTCGGCACCCGCGCCTCGCTTGCGCCCGGCAAGGTCGGCGCCGAACGCCAGGCACTCGACGCGCGTGCCGATCTCGAATGGGGTAACTGGCGCCTGCGCGGCGGCCTCCAGAAACGCGAAGTGGGCATGGGCGTCGGTCTGGCCGACGCACTCGACCCGGCCGGCCGCATCCCGGAAACGCGCGGTTATGCGGACCTGAGCTACCAGAAATCGAACTTCGTGCCGCATTGGGACCTGTCGGCGGTGCTTGGCTACTACGTCATCAACAACCGCTCGGGCGATCCGGCCTACAAGCTGTTCCCGGCTGGCGCCTTCGGCGGTCTGTATCCGCAGGGCGTGGTGGGTAACCCCGGCCACGCCGAACGCCACACCAACGCCAGCGTCTCGGCTTTCTACACGGGCTTCGACACCCACCGCGTGCGCGTCGGCGTGGGCTACCGGCTCGACGACATGTACAGCGCCACCGAACAGAAGAACTTCAATTTTATCGTGGTGCCCGGCATGGGACCGAGCATGGTGGCGCTGCCTGGCGTGGTCGATGCCACCGGCAATCCGAACCTGGTCTACCTGACCCCGCACCAGCGCCAGGTCAAGTTTGTATTCGCCCAGGACGAATGGCGCATCGCCAACGACTGGACCCTGACCGCGGGCGTGCGCTACGACCGCTATTCCGATTTCGGCGGCACCACCAATCCGCGCGCGGCCCTGGTCTGGGACGCGGCGTACAACGTGATCGTCAAGGCGATTTACGGGCGCGCCTTCCGCGCGCCCCACTTCGTCGAAATGTACACCATCAATAACCCGGTCAACGTCGGCAATCCGAATCTCAATCCGGAGACCATCGACACCGGCGAGCTGGCCGTTTCGTGGCAGCCTGCGACCGATTGGCGCACCAGCCTGAACCTGTTCCGCTACCGCATGCGCGACATCATCGTCGCCGCGCCCAACCTGGACGCCAGCACCGGCAAGACCTTCCGCAACACGGGCGACCAGACCGGCACCGGTTTCGAGTTCGAAACCAGCTGGACTCCGCTGCGCGCGCTGCGCCTGACCGGCAGCGTCTCGGTCCAGCACAGCACCGATGAAGCGACCGGCAAGGATGCCGGCCTGGCGCCGCACCGCCGCCTGTTCGCACGCGCCGACTGGCGTATCGATCCCGCTTGGCAGCTTGGCACCACCGTCAACCACGTGACCGGACGCCAGCGCGAACCGGGCGACACCCGCGCGCGCCTGGCCGACTACGTCACCGCGGACCTGAGCCTGCAGCGCGATAACCTGTTCGGTAACTGGGAGCTGCGCGCCACGGTGCAGAACCTGTTCGACCGCGATGCCCGCGAGCCGAGCGTCGCGCCCGGGAACATCCCCTTCGACCTGCCGCTGCCGGGACGCAGCTTCAGCGTCCAGCTCAAGCACAGCATGTAAGATGCGCGCGCGGCCCCTCCTTCCCCGTTGGCGGCCCGTTCCATCCAGATCGGGTATGCGCCTCCTTGGACTGGCCGCGGCGCTGGCAATGCCGGCCTGCGCCTGGAGCGGACCGGCCGGCCAGGGTCAGCCGGCCGAAGAGGAAGACCTGGCGATGGTGTACGGTGTCTCCGGCAGCGGCAGCGTGAGCATCGCCACCGGCAGCGAACAAGCCTTGCGCCGTGCACCCGCGGTGGCCTCCGTGATTACCGCCGCCGACATCGCCGCCATGGGCGCCACCGACCTCGATCAGATACTCGAGTCGGTGGCCGGCATCCACGTCACGCGCACGCCCAACCAGTATTCGCCGCTGTACATCGTGCGCGGCATCGTCAGCCCTTATACGCCGCAAGTGCTGATGCTGCAGAACGGAATCCCGATCACCACCGCCTACCTCGGCAACAAGGGCAACGTCTGGGCCGGCTATCCGGTCGAACACATCGCCCGCATCGAAGTGCTGCGCGGCCCCGGTTCGGCGCTGTACGGCGCCGACGCCTACTCCGGCGTCATCAACATCATCACCAAGAGCGCCGCCGACACGCCCGGCACGGGTGTCGGCATCCGCGCCGGCAGCTTCGGCACACGCGACGCCTGGGTCCAGCATGGCGGCAAGGCCGGCCCCTTCGATGTCGCCGTGTATCTGCGCGCGGGCAGCACGGACGGCTTCCGGCGCACGATCAATGCCGATGCCCAGACCCGCAACGACACGCTCACGGGCACGCACGCCAGCCTGGCGCCCGGATCTGTCAATCTGGGCAACGAAGCCGTGGATGCCAACCTGGACCTGCGCCTGGCGAAATGGCGTTTGCGCGCCGGCTACAAGCTGCGCGACAAGGTGCAGACCGGCGCCGGCATCGCCGCGGCGCTCGACCCGATCGGGCAGTCGAAAAGTGAGCGCATCAGCGGTGACCTGTCCTGGACCGATCCCCAGTTCAGCCGCGACTGGAGCGTGGGCGTCACGCTCAGTAGCCTGCACTACGTCCAGACCACGCCGGTCGACTACCAGCTGTTCGGCCCTGGCTTGCGCTTTCCCACGGGCCTGTTTCCGGACGGGATGCGCGGCGGTCCGGACTTCTGGGAGCAGACCGTGCGCCTTGGCGCCTGGGCCGGCTATGCCGGTTTCCAGCGCCACCATCTGCGCATCGGCGCCGGCCACGACGACATGCACCTGTACCGCACGCGCGAGACCCGCAACTTCAATTACACAGCCGCCGGCATGCCGATTCCGCTGGCGGCGGTGAGTGCCGCGGCGAATGACGTGATCTACCTGCTGCCGCAGCGGCGCCGCATCGACTATCTGTACCTGCAGGATGAATGGAACCTGGCGCCCGACTGGACCATGACGACCGGGGTTCGCCACGACCATTATTCCGACTTTGGCGGCACCACCAATCCGCGCCTGGCGCTGGTGTGGGATGCCTCGCTGAACTTGACGGCCAAGCTGATGTACGGGCGCGCCTTCCGCGCCCCGGCCTTCCTTGAAAATTACGGCATGGGCAACCCGGTCGCCACCGGCAATCCGGACCTGAAACCCGAGACCAACAACACCGTGGAACTGGCGCTGGCCTGGCAGGCGCGCAGCGACACCCAGCTCAATCTGACCCTGTACCGCTACGGCATGACCAATATCATCCGCACGGTGCTCAACCAGACGCCGGGAACCGGCAGCACCTACCGCAACACCGGCGACCAGAACGGGCATGGGCTGGAACTGGAAGCGGCCATGCAGCCGCTGCGCGGCCTGCGCCTGGTGGCCAACTACAGCTGGCAGCGTTCCACCGACAAGGCCAGCGGCGCCGATCCCGGCTATGCGCCGCGCCATCATTTGTACGGGCGCGCCGACTGGCAGCTGAGCGAGATGCTGATGTTTGGCGCGCAAGTGAACTACGTGGCGGGCCGCCAGCGTCCGCCCGGCGACAAGCGCGCCCGCATCGCCGACGACAAGACGGTGGATCTGAACCTGCGCAGCAATCACGGGCGCGGCAACTGGGACTTTAGCGTGGGCGTACGCAACCTCTTCAACGCCGATGTGCGCGAGCCGAGTCCAGGTCCGGGGCTGCAGCTCCCGGGCGATTTGCCGATGGCCCCGCGCGCCTTGTCGCTGCAGGCGAGTTATCAGCGTTAAATCCTGGCCCGGTTGTGCGTTCGCAACATTTCGCATGCGGCGCGCATGAAATACGCCGCGTAATCAAACCCTGGTTCGCTTAACTGACTGTAGAGAAACATTTCTTACCAACAAGGCTGAAGGGGCGCTATCATGAAAGCGCCCCCACACTCCCGGTTCGCCGAGGAAGCCATGACCCATGCAGCATCACCCCGCCGCCGCAGCGACGCCGGCAATATCGACGCCAACGATGCGGTGATCCTGATCGTCGACGACGCGCCCGACCATCTTGCTGCGCTGCGCAAAGCGCTGTCGCAGCAGGGTTACCAGACCTTCGTCGCCACCAGCGGCGAGCGCGCCCTGAAAATCGCGCGGCGCGTGCTTCCCGACCTGATCCTGCTCGACGTGGTCATGCCCGGCATGGACGGTCTCGAAACCTGCCGCCAGCTCAAGGGCCACGCCGCCACCGAACGCATCCCGGTCATTTTCATCAGTGCGCGCGCCGGCACGGACGACATCGTGGCCGGCTTCGACAGCGGCGCGGTTGACTATATCGGCAAGCCTCTGCGTCTGCCCGAAGTGTGCGCCCGCGTGCGCGCCCAGCTCGCACTGCGCAAACGCCACGAGTCCGAGAAAGAGCAGGCCGAACGCCTGCGCGCCGTGATTGACGGCATGGCCGAAGGCTTGCTGATCGTCGAAGGAAATGGCCGTATCCAGTACGTCAACCCGGCCTGCGCCATCTGCCTGGGCTACGAGGGCAGCGCGCTGGCCGGCAGGCAGCTGAGCGACCTGCTGGCCGCCCCAATGGCGCAGGAATACCTCGATTACTTTGCCGGCCACGCGGCCGACTCCAGCGGCGCCATACGCCAGGGTGCGCGCGAAGTGCAGATCCGCCAGTGCGACGGCGCCCTGCGCGCGATGGAGCTGACCCTGACGCCCATGCCGGCGCGCGATGGTCTGTTCATCGGCCTGCTGCACGACATCACGCGCCACAAGCAGCACGAAAGCGCCCTGCAGCATGCCGCCATGATCGATCCGCTGACCCAGATCGCCAACCGGCGCCATTTCGACAGCTTCATGGATCTGGAATGGCAGCGCGCCATCCGCAGCGGCCAGCCCTTGTCCTTGCTGGTGCTCGATGTCGACCATTTCAAGCTGTACAACGACACGCTGGGTCACGCGGCGGGCGACGGCGCCCTGCGTCATGTGGCGGCCGTGTTGAGCAACCATGCGATGCGGCCCACCGACCTGGCGGCGCGCTACGGCGGCGAGGAATTCGCCGTGCTGTTCGCCGAGACAACAGGTGTGAATGCGGCTGCACTGGCTGAATCGATCCGGTCCTGCATCGAGGCGCTGCAGCTGCCGCATCCAGGCTCGCCAAGCGGGCGCTGGCTGACCGCCAGCATCGGCGTGGCCAGCATGGTGCCGACCCAACTGGACGATATCGCCAGCTTCTTCGTGACGGCGGACCGTGCGATGTATGCGGCCAAGGACGCCGGCCGCAACCAGGTGCAGGCGGTCGATAATGGTAACAGCGCCTGGGAGGCGGTCAAGGCGCTGGTCATGCGTTAACATGGCATCACTGCTTCGGGTAACCCGTGATGTCGGCGATTTCCTGGTACATCGGCTGCAGGCGGGCGTACATCTTCTTGTACACGCGCTTGTACAGCCGGTCGTACATCGCGTGATTCGCCGCGATCGGCTGGAACACTTTGCCGATCCGCGTCATGGCCGCGATCGCGCTGTCGAAATCCGGATACAAGCCCAGGCCCACGGCGGCGTCGATGGCCGCGCCCAGGCCCGAGGTTTCGTACACGTGCGGGCGGGCCGTCGGCAAACCGAAGATATCGGCCGTGAGCTGCATGGCGGCGTCGCTTTGCGAACCGCCCCCCGATACACGCAGTTCGGTGATCGGCACGCCGCTGCGCTGCTCGGTTCGTTCTTTCCCTTCGCGCAGCGCATACGCCAGACCCTCCAGGATCGCGCGGTAGACATGGGCGCGCGTGTGCACATCGCCAAAGCCGATGATCGCCCCTTTCGCTTCCGGCCCCGGCACCTTGATGCCGGGGCTCCAGTAAGGCTGCAGCATCAAACCCATGGAACCGGGCGGCACCGCGTTCACCAGTTCGTCGAAGAGCGCTTCCGGCGCCACATCTTCGGCCAGCGCGCGCGCCTGCTCGTGATGCCCGAACTGCTCCTTGAACCAGTTCACCATCCAGTAGCCGCGAAAGATCTGCACCTCGGTGCTGTAGAAGCCGGGGATCGCGGCCGGATACGGCGGAATGAACGGCGTCACCTCCACGTAGCGGCGGGTGGTGGTGTTGATGGTGGCCGTGGTGCCGTAACTGAGGCAGCCGATGTGGGGCGCCTGGCAGCCCGCGCCGATCACTTCGCAAGCCTTGTCGGCGGCAGCGGCCAGCAGCCTGGTGCCTTGCGGGATGCCGGTGGCGGCCGCCGCCGCGGTATCGATGGTGCCCAGTACCGATCCCGGCGCAACCAGCTCCGGCAGCATGTGCGGCTTGACGGCCAGGGCCTGCCACTTCCAGTCGCGCTGTGCGGCCCAGCGCTGCTTTTTGTAGTCGAAGGGGACGTAGGCCACCTGGGAACCGGTGGAATCGGCGAAACGGCCGCACAGGCGGTAATTCAGGTAGCCGGACAAGAGCAGAAACTTGTCGGTGTTTGACCAGACTTCCGGCTGGTGCGCGCGGATCCAGTTGATTTCGGCCTCGCTGCGGAAGTAGTCGATGGTGCCCTTCACGCGCGCCAGGCGGAAGGCCGCGCTCCACCAGGGTCCGATGGGCGGCACGCTGTCGGTGCGGCGCTGGTCCATCCAGGTAATGGCCGGGCGCAGCGGCTTGCCGGCACGGTCCAGGTTGACCACGGTGCCGCGCTGGGTGGTGACCGCTACCCCAGCCACCGTCGCCTTGTCGGCGCCCGGCTGCAGCCACAAGTCGGTGCAGGCGCGGCACACCGCCTGCCAGTAGCCTTCGGGCTCGTGCTCGGCCCAGCCGGGATGCAGCGAAAAATAGGCGTCCAGCTGCACCTGCACCTTGGCGACGATGTTGCCCTTCAGGTCGAACAGCATGGCGCGCACGCTTTGTGTGCCATTGTCGATGGCGAGGATGGTCTGGTCTGGCATGTGAATGGCGTCAGGCGGTGTTTGGCGTTGTGGGCGGCAGGCTGTAATGCGTATTCCATAATGCCAGATAGGCGGACCAGCCGGCATCCCAGCGTGCGTCGTCCCAACCCAGTTCGTCCTGGCAGATGGCGCGGATGCGCGCCGCGTGGCGCGCGCCGCCGCCACGCAGCTGCAGGCCAAGGCGGGTACGGCGCAGCATCAGGTCTTCCACCCGGATCACCGCCTCGGTGCGCGCGGCCCAGCGCAGTTCGGCCCACAGCGATTCGGTGCCGGGAATGGTGGCCAGTTCGCCCGCTTCCGCGCAATCGATCAGCCACTGCGCGCATTCGCCGTAGCGGCCTTCGAGACGGCGCCGCTGGGTGCCGTTCAAGCTGGTGACGGTGGCCGGTGCCGGGGCAAACACCGGTTGCGGCGCAAGCTCATCCTCCCAGTCTGGCAACAGCGGCCGGGCATGGCGCAGCGCGTCCAGTGCGATCACGCGGAAGGTGGTCAGCTTGCCGCCGGTGACAGTGAGCAGGCCGTCGTCCAGCCACACCGCATGGTCGCGCGATGCCTTGGATGGGTCATCATGCCCGCTGTCGATGACCGGACGTACACCGGCATAGGTGGCGACGATGTCCGATTCGTCCAGCGCCAGCTGGGGGAACTGCGCCCGCAGCGCGGCCAGCAGGTAGTCCAGCTCCCTGCGCGTGATGGCCGCTTCCTGTGCCAGCGGCGCAGCGTGATCGACATCGGTGGTGCCGACCAGGGTTACCCCCTCCCACGGGAAAGCGAACACCGGGCGGCCGTCAAGCGGGTGCATCAGGCTGACCGCCTGCGCCAGGGGCAGGCGCCAGGCCGGCAGCACCAGGTGGCTGCCGCGCAGGGGCCGCAGCCGGGGAGCCTGGCCTGCCTGGCCACGCAGGGAATCGGCCCAGGCGCCGGTGGCATTGATCACCACGCGGGCGCGCACGCCGTGCAGGGCGCCGTCGATGCCGTCGGCCAGCAGTGCGCCAGTGACCTTGCCTTCATCGCGCAGCAGCGATTGCGCCGCCATGTAGTTGACGGCCACGCCGCCGTGCGCCTGCGCCTCCTGCAGTACGCGCATGACCAGGCGGGCGTCATCGGTCTTGGCGTCGGTGTAGAGAAGGCCGCCGTGCAGGCCTTGACGATCGGCGTTCGGCGCCAGCATGAAAAAGTCGTCGCTTCCGGCGTAGTGCTGTTCGCGCCGGCCGCCCATGGCGTCGTACACGGCCAGGCCCAGCATGAACATCCTGCGGCCGGGTTTGCGGCCCAGGTAGTCGCCGAAGGCGAAACCCTGAGGCTCGACCAGACCAGGCGCGCTGGCCAGCAGCGCATCGCGTTCGCGCACCGATTCGCGCGTCAGGCTGAAGCGTCCTTCCTTCAGGTAGCGCAGGCCGCCGTGGACCAGCTTGGACGAACGGCTCGAGGTGCCCCAGGCGAAGTCGCGCTGCTCCACCAGCAGCGCCTTCAGGCCGCGGCGCGAGGCTTCCAGCAGGATGCCGGCCCCGGTGATGCCGCCGCCGATGATCAACAGGTCCCAGGGCTGGGCAAACAGGGCGGGCAAGCCCTCGCGCCAGCCGCGCTTCCAGTGCGCGCTCACGCCGCGCTCACCAGTTTGCCCGGGTTCATCCGGCCGTCCGGGTCGAAGTGGCGAAACACGGCGCGCATGGCCCCAAGTCCAAGGACGCCCTTCTCCGCCTCCAGGTAGCGCGCATGGTCGGCGCCCACCCCGTGCTGATGGCTGATGGTACCGCCACCCGCCACGATGGCGCCCGACACCGCCGCCTTGAGGGCACGCCAGCGCCGCAGGTCTTCTTCATAGGTCCCGGACAGACGGTAGACGAAGGTGGTGTACACGCTGGCGCCCTGGGCATACAGGTGCGAGAGGTGGGTGTAGGTGTGCACGCGCTCCCCGCTTGCTGCCAGCGAGGCCGTGGCGGCCTGTTCGACCGCGTGCATCATGGGTGTCACGCCACCCCAGTCGACGGCGGTTTCCACCGTATCGATGGCGTAGCCCTGCTCCCAGGCCGCGTTGCGCAGGTAGACATTGCGGAAGCGGTTCTGCTTCCATTTGTCGCCCATGGCGCGGCCCACATGCACGCCCTTGCCGGCCCGTGCCAGCGCCAGCGCGGAGCGCAAGGCATGGCGCGCTTCCGATTTGGTACCGCTGGCGCCGATCATCAGCATGCAGCGGCCATCGCCGCAGCCGCGCCAGCGCAGGTAGGTGTCGAGCATGCCGATCAGGCGCTTGTGGCCCGCCAGGGTCAGCATGGTCAGTGTCTCGAGCGGATTGGACAGGCGCAGCATCGACAGCGGCAGTTTGGCCTGGGCCAGCGCGCGGGTGGCGGCACAGGCACTGTCCCAGTCGGGGAAGAACACCGCGTGGAACGCTTCGTAGGGCGGCAAGGGCGTGATGCGCACCGTCGCTTCCGTCAAAATGCCGGCCCGGCCTTCCGAGCCGAGCACGATTTCGCGCAGATCGGTGCCGGCCGCCGAGGCGGGGAAGCTTGGCAGGTGAAGGGTGCCGGCCGGTGCTTCCATGCGTCCGCCCGCGAACAACTGTTCAATACGGCCGTAGCGCAGCGATTGCTGGCCGGACGAACGGGTCGCGATCCAGCCGCCCAGGGAAGAATATTCGAAGGATTGCGGGAAGTGTCCCAGCGTGTAGCCGTGGGCCCGCAACTGGGCTTCCAGGTCGGGACCGAAGACACCCGCGCCGAAGGTGGCCAGTTGCGCTTCGCGGTCCAGGTCGAGCAGCGCGCGCATGCGGGTCAGGTTGATTGTCAACACCGGCAGGTCCACCTCCGGTACGCCCACGTGCCCAGCCACACTGGTGCCGCCGCCGTAGGGAATGACGAAGGCGCCGCACGATGCCGCGAAGTCGAGCAGCTCGCGCACTTCCTCGCCACTCTCGGGATAGGCGACGCCGTCCGGGGCGGTGTCGATGCGGCCGTAGCGAAAGCGCAGCCAGTCCGGCAGGCTCTGGCCCAGGGCATTGGCAAGCCGTACCGGCGGCGTGCTGTCGACCAGCGGATGGGCCGGCAGGCGTGAAGGTTTCAGTGTCGCGCACACCTCGCGCCGCGCCGCCTCCGGCCCTGGCGTGCCCTCACCGATGCGCTCGCGCAGGAAGGCCAATGCCTCCGCGTTCAATGCAAATTGAATGGCGTCGTCGCCCCAACCGTTCCATCGTTTCATGCTGTTTTTTCCCCGCCTTGTTCCCGGCTTGTCCCGTTATACTCGTGGGGCTGTCCCACCTCTGACCACGGCCGAAAGCGTATGCGCGTGCGGCTTTTTCGTATTGCGCTTTCATGACACCTGTCTTGTTCGAACATGCCACTGCCGCGCACTGAGCCCCGCCGCCGGGTCACCGGTTCCTATCTGCAGCCGCTGGTGGAGGCAGCACAGGCGCGCGGCGTCGGCCCGGCTACGCTGGAAAAGGCCTGCGGCCTGCCCGCCGGCGCGCTCGCCCCCAACGCGGAAACGCTGGACGCGGACGATTACGTGCGCTTGCTGGAGCAAGGCGCCGAGCTGGCGGACGACCCGCATTTCGGCCTGCACGTGGGCGAGCGGGCGCGCCTTGGCACCTACAGCGTGTACGGCTTGATCCTGCTGTCCTGCCGCGACTTCGGCCAGGCCATCGCCCAGACCCAGCGTTACGAGCAGCTGGCGCACGACCTGGGGCGCTCGGCCCTGAGCCTGGACGGCGCGGTGGCACAGTACGAGTGGATCAGCAATTACCCGGACGGCAGCCGCCACCTTGCCGAGAGCGTGTTCGCGGGCATCCGGGTGTTCACCACCTGGCTGGCCGGCACCGCGTTGCCGTCGCAGCATGTGGGCTTCAGGCACGCGCAGCAGGCTGACGGCGCCGAGTATGAACGGGTGTTCGGGATGATGCCGCGCTTCGGCGAGCGCGCGCACGCGGCCAGCTTCGACGCCGCCGTGCTGGCGTGGCCGGTGCCGAACGCCGACGTCGGCCTGTATCCGGTGCTGCAGCAGCATGCCGAGCAGCTGCTGCGCGAGCGCGGCACACCGGGCGGCGACATCGCCGCGCAGGTCCGGGCCGCCATCATCCGCAACCTGGCGCACGACAAGGTCAGGCTGGCGTCGATTGCCGCCGAGCTGGGCCTGACGCCGCGCACGCTGCAGCGCAAGCTGAGCGAGGCCGGCGCCAGCTTTCAGCAGGTGCTGGACCAGGCGCGCTATGCCCTGGCGACCGACTACCTGCGCCAGGGAGGCCTGTCGCTGGTCGATATCGCGTTTTTGCTGGGCTACCAGGAGCAAAGCGCCTTCAACCACGCTTTCAAGGAATGGTCCGGGATGAATCCGGGCGCGTGGCGCGAGCACGCGCAATCGCGCCCGCGTTTACCTTTATAATACCGGGGCTATTTCGCGCTAAAGCTAACCCTGGTAACGACGTGAATCCACATCTCGACAAGCTGCACCCCTACCCCTTCGAAAAGCTGCGCCAGCTGTTTTCCGGCGTCACGCCCAATCCGGAATACGCCGCCATCAGCCTGGGTATCGGCGAACCGAAACACCCTACGCCGGCCTTCATCCAGAAGGCCTTGATGCACAGTGTGCAGGGCCTGGCGAACTATCCGACCACGGTCGGCAGCGACGCGCTGCGCCAGGCCATCGCCGGCTGGATCGAGCGGCGCTACGGCGTGCCGGCCCTGAACGCGGCGACCCAGGTGCTGCCGGTGAACGGTTCGCGCGAGGCGCTGTTCGGCATCGCTCATTGCGTGGTGGACGCCACCCGCGGTGGTGCGACCCCGCTCGTGATGTGTCCCAATCCGTTTTACCAGATCTATGAAGGCGCGGCCTACCTGGCCGGCGCCGAGCCTTACTTCGTCAATTCGGAACCGGCCCGCAATTTCGCCTGCGACTACGCCAGCGTGCCGGCCGAGGTGTGGCCGCGCGTCCAGCTGCTCTACCTCTGCTCGCCCGGCAACCCGACGGGCGCCACCTTGTCGCTGGACGACTGGAAGCAGCTGTTCGCGCTGGCCGACCAGTATGGTTTCGTGATCGCGGCCGACGAATGCTATTCCGAGATCTATCACACCAGTGCGGCGCCGCTGGGCGCGCTGGAAGCGGCGCATGCGCTGGGCCGCAGCGGCGGCGAGCATCCGTATGCGAACCTGATCGTGTTTTCCAGCCTGTCGAAACGCTCCAACGTGCCCGGCATGCGCTCGGGCTTTGTGGCGGGCGACGCCGCCATCATCAAGAAATTCCTGCTGTACCGCACCTACTGCGGCGGTGCCATGTCGCCACCCGTGCAGGCGGCATCGATCGCGGCCTGGGGCGACGAATCGCACGTGCTCGAAAACCGCACCAAGTACCGTGAGAAATTCAACCTGGTCACGCCGCTGCTCAAGCAGGTGATGGATGTGGAACTGCCCGACGCCGGCTTCTACCTGTGGGCCGACGTGCGCCGCAGCGGCCTGTCGGACACCGAATTCGCACGCCGCCTGTACGCGGAATATAATGTCACGGTCCTGCCGGGCAGCTATCTGGCGCGCGATGCGCATGGCAGTAATCCGGGCAGCAACCGCATCCGCATGGCCCTGGTCGCCGAGGTCGACGAAGGCCTCGAAGCGGCGCAGCGCATTGTGCAGTTCTGCCAGTCCCTGAAAAACGCCGCGGCCTCCACAGCACCGTAGTCGCCATCAATATAGTCACCATCAGTAGCGCCACCATCACTATCACCACTAGAAGAACGATCATGACCCAACAACTCCAGAACATCATCGACACCGCCTGGGAACAGCGCGCCGAAATCACCCCTGCCAACGGCAGCGCCGAATTGCGCGAGGCAGTCGCCCACGTGATCGCCGGCCTGGACGACGGCAGCCTGCGCGTGGCACAGAAGACCGGCGCCGACTGGGTAGTCAACCAGTGGATCAAGAAGGCCGTGCTGCTGTCCTTCCGCCTCGAGAATAATTCGGTCATGACCTCGGACGGCACCATGCAGTTCTACGACAAGGTACCGACCAAGTTCGCCAACTACAGCGCCGACGATTTCGCGCGCGGCGGTTTCCGCGTGGTGCCGCCGGCCGTGGCGCGCCGCGGCAGCTTCATCGCCAAGAATGTCGTGCTGATGCCTTCGTATGTCAACATCGGCGCGTATGTCGATGAAGGCGCCATGATCGATACCTGGGCCACAGTCGGCTCCTGCGCGCAGATCGGCAAGAACGTGCACCTGTCCGGCGGCGTCGGCATCGGCGGCGTGCTGGAACCGATGCAAGCCAATCCAACTATCATCGAAGACAACTGTTTCATTGGCGCGCGCTCCGAAGTGGTGGAAGGCGTTATCGTTGAGGAAAATTCCGTGATTTCGATGGGCGTGTACATCGGTCAATCGACCAAGATTTACGACCGCGCCACCGGCGAAGTGACTTATGGTCGCATTCCCGCCGGTTCGGTCGTGGTATCGGGCAATTTGCCTTCGGAAGATGGCAAATACAGCCTGTATTGCGCCGTCATCGTCAAGCGTGTGGACGCAAAGACACGCGCCAAGACCGGAATCAACGAGTTGCTCCGCGGAATTTGATACAGTAAGCGAAAATTTACTGAGCGGACTAAGGAGATTGATATTATGGCAATGGACCGCTTGTTCCATTTGATGAAAGAAAAGCACGCGTCGGACATGTTCTTCGCGGTCAATTCGCCTGTGCACATCAAGATCAATGGAAACCTGATTCCGATTAACCAGCAGAAACTCGAGCGCGAGAACATCAGCGCCCTGCTGTCGGAAGTGGCAACACCGGAGCAGATGGAAGAGCTGGAGCGCGAGAACGAGCTCAACATGGGTATTTCGGTACCCAACCTGGGACGTTTCCGTCTGTCGGCCTTCCGCCAGCGCGGCAGCATTTCCGCCGTGTTCCGTTTTGTTCCCGCGAACATCCCCCTGCTCGACGACCTCGGCCTGCCGGCCGTGCTGGCCGACCTGATCATGGAAAAACGCGGCTTGCTGCTGCTGGTGGGCGCCACCGGTTCCGGCAAGTCGACCACCATCGCCTCGATGCTGGACCACCGCAACGAATTGCGTGCGGGCCACATCCTGACCCTGGAAGACCCGATCGAGTACCTGTTCAAGAACAAGAAATCGATCGTCAACCAGCGCGAGATTGGCAGCGACACCAACAGTTTTTACACGGCGCTGCGCAATTCCATGCGCCAGGCACCCGACTGCATCCTGATCGGCGAGATCCGCGACAAGGAAACCATGGCGGCGGCGCTGGCTTACGCCCAGTCCGGCCACCTGGTGCTGGCGACCCTGCACGCGAACAACAGCTACAACGCGTTGAACCGGATCATCAGTTTCTATCCGATTGAAAACCGGGCCGCGCTGCTGCAGGATCTGTCGTCTGCGGTCAAGGCCATCGTGTCGCAGCGTCTGGTGCGTTCGGCGGCAGGCGGCACGCGCCAAGCCGCGGTCGAGATCATGGTCAACACGCGCTATGTGTCCGATCTGATTGAAAAAGGCGACATCGGGCAGATCAAGGAAGCGATGGAGAACAGCCTGTCGCCTGGATCGCAAACCTTCGAGTCCGCACTGTACGAGCTGGTCAAGAGTGGCCTGGTGACGCAGGAAGAGGCCCTGGCCAATGCCGATTCGGCGACCAATCTGCTGTGGCTGTTGAATAACGGCCCTGAAGTCAGGCAGCCCGATGCCGAGGAAGCGTTGAAGGCGCCCGAGGAATCGTCCTCGTTCACGGAGTTCACCCTGAACTCGTAGAGTGGGCAGCTCTGCCCACCGGCGGACACAGGATGCGGCAGACGTTCGCGGCGCATCCGGTGGGCGGTGGGCACCCGTCGGATCGCCGCCCGGCGCACGCTAGGGCCTGCGCTCAGCCCTTTCCCAGTCCACCGTCACATCGGTCGCAAATGCCTTCGGCTCGAAAGACAGCCGCAGGCGCCCTTCCTCCGCTTGCTCCAGCGTTTCAAACACATACGACGCGACCGGCCTGATCTCTACCTTGCCGGTGGCGCGCGTCTCGGCCCAGAACCGGCGCCGCTCGCGTGAGACGCGCATGGTCTCGCCGTTGTCCATGTGGTACACCCCGTAGATCTCCATCATCTCGTTGGGGGTCATGTAATAAGTGCGCGGACCTGTCGGGCTTGAACAGGCGGCCCCCGCCAGCGCCAGCGCGCAGGCGATCATTGCGTTGGAAAAGAGCATACATCCTCCATCAGGAAGGGAAGCTCTCCGTTCGACCGCGGGCCAGTGCGTCAGTTCAGGCCAAATCGGCGCAAAATGACCGGCGATGGGGGCGCTATGGTATCCTCTAGGGTTCCCCAAACGCATTTTCGGTCGACAGCGCCCTGATTGGACGTTTCGTCGCAGGTGCCGCCACGCACAGCAGCTTTTGATACGCACTATGAAAAAAACACTTTACGGCATCCCCAACTGCGACACGGTCAAGAAGGCCCGCACCTGGCTGGCTGACCATCAGCAGCCTTTCGACTTCCACGACTTCAAGAAGCAGGGCCTGGAACGCGCCACCGTGGCCGCCTGGCTCGAACAGCTCGACTGGGAAGTGCTGGTCAACCGTAAAGGCACCACCTGGCGCAAGCTGTCCGACGAGCAGCGCGCCGCCGTCACCGACAAGGCGTCCGCCCTGGAACTGATGCTGGCCAACCCTTCGGTGGTCAAGCGCCCGGTGCTGGACCGCGGTGGTAAATTCTCGGTCGGCTTCTCGGACGCGCAGTACCAGCAGCTGTTCGGCGCCGTATAAGGTGCATGCAATGACGCCATCCCGCACCCTCGCGCTGACTGAAGAACTGATCGCGCTGTCGTCCATCACGCCGGACGACAAGGGCTGCCAGCGCCGCCTGATCGCGCTGCTCGAACCGCTGGGCTTTGTGTGCGAGACGATCGTATCGAACGGCGTCACCAATCTGTGGGCGCGCAAAGGCACAGCGGCCCCGCTATTCGTGTTTGCCGGCCACACCGACGTGGTGCCCACCGGCCCGGTCGAGCAATGGGGCTCACAACCCTTCACGCCCACCCAGCGCGACGGCAAGCTGTATGGCCGCGGCGCGGCCGACATGAAGGCGTCGATCGCGGCCATGGTGGTGGCCTGCGAAGAGTTCACCGCGGCGCATGCGGACCACACCGGCTCGATCGCATTTTTGATCACCAGCGATGAAGAAGGTCCAGCCACCGACGGCACCGTCATCGTCTGCAATCTGCTGGCCGAACGCGGCGAGAAGATCGACTTCTGCCTGGTCGGCGAGCCGACCTCCGCCCACATCCTGGGCGACATGATCAAGAACGGCCGGCGCGGTTCGCTGTCGGGCAAACTGGTCATCAAGGGCATCCAGGGCCATATCGCCTACCCTCAGCTGGCGCGCAATCCGATTCACCAGGCCGCGCCGGCACTGGCCGAACTGGCCGCCGAACAGTGGGACGCGGGGAACGAATACTACCTGCCGACCTCCTGGCAGATGTCCAACATCCACGCCGGCACCGGTGCCAACAACGTGATTCCGGGCGAGGTGGTGGTCGACTTTAACTTCCGCTTTTCCACCGCCAGCACGGCCGACGGCCTGGAAGCGCGGGTGCACGCCATCCTCGACAAGCACAATCTGGAATACGCGCTGGCCTGGACCCTGTCCGGCCTGCCCTTCCTGACCCCGCGCGGCACCTTGTCCGATGCGCTGTCGCAGGCCATCCATGCCGAGACCGGCGTGCACACCGAATTGTCGACCACTGGCGGCACCTCGGATGGCCGCTTCATCGCCCGCATCTGCCCGCAGGTGATAGAATTCGGCCCTCCGAATGCCAGCATCCACAAGATCGACGAGCACATCGAAGTGCGTTTCATCGATCCGCTCAAGAATATCTATCGCCGCACCCTCGAAAACCTGCTGGCGCCAGCGCCGCCTTTCGACTGAATCGAGACCGCCATGACCACTACTGTCTTCACCACACCGCGCGACCTGCTGCGCTATGCCATTACCCGCTTCAACCGGGCCAAGCTGTTCTTCGGCCACGGCAGCGCCGATGCGCTCGACGAAGCGGCCTACCTGATCCTGCATACGCTCAAGCTCCCGCTCGACAAGCTCGATCCCTTCCTCGACGCACGCCTGCTGCCGGAAGAAGTGCTGCAGGTGCTGGCCGTGATCGAACGCCGCACCGTCGAGCGCGTACCGGCGGCCTACATCACCAACGAAGGCTGGCTGGGGACCTACGCGTTCTACGTGGACGAGCGCGTGATCGTGCCGCGCTCCTTCATCGCCGAACTGATTCCGCACCAGTTCAGCCCATGGGTGGAAGATCCGGACAGCGTCGAAGACATCCTGGAACTGTGCACCGGGTCCGGCTGCCTGTCGATCATGATGGCCGATGCCTTCCCCAACAGCGTGGTGGACGCGGTCGATATTTCGGTGGACGCACTCGCGGTCGCCGAACGCAATATCCGTGATTACCAGCTGGTGGGCCGGGTCAATCCGATCCAGTCGGACCTGTACGAGAACGTCCCATTCAAAAAATATGATCTGATCATCACCAATCCGCCGTATGTGAATTCGAGTTCGATGTCGGCCCTGCCGCCGGAGTATTTGCGCGAGCCGCAGATCGCCCTCGATGGCGGCAGCGACGGCATGGACTTGGTGCGCAAGATCGTGGCCGGCGCGGCCGAGCGCCTCACACCGAACGGTATTCTCATGGTCGAAATCGGCAATGAGCGCGACTTCGCCGAGGCCGCGTTTGGACATCTCGGTTTGACCTGGCTTACCACCAGCAATGGTGATGATATGGTTTTCCTTTTGACAGCCGAGCAGTTGCAGGCTGCTTAGGCGTCGTTGGCGGTTCATGGTGGATAGCGCTGCGCTCATCCACCCTACGGAGCGTGGCCTGCGTGCTTTGAAAGCATGGCTATCGTGGACCGTAGGGTGGATAAGCGTTGCGCAATCCACCATGAGCCGCCTCTATACATTCAATAAAGTTAATAATGATCCGTTTCCTGAACGTTAGCCTCATGCGCGGCACCAAGCCGCTGCTCGAGAGCGTCGACCTGACCCTCAACCCGGGCGATAAAATCGGCCTGATCGGCGCCAACGGCGCCGGCAAATCCAGCCTTTTCGGCATGCTGCGCGGCGAGATCCACGCCGACCAGGGTGAGATCGATTTCCCCGCCAAGTGGCGCATGGCGTACGTGGCCCAGGAAACGCCGCCGCTCGAACGCGCAGCGCTCGACTACGCCATCGACGGCGATGTCCACCTGCGCCGCCTCGAAGCCGAACTGGCGCGCCTGGAGTCGGAACCCGAATCGACCGAGAACGGCATCGCCATCGGCGAAATCTACAGCGCGCTGGCCGATGCCGACGCCTACACCGTGCAGTCGCGCGGCGAGCAGCTCCTGCTCGGCCTGGGCTTCACCCTGGCCCAGATGCAGCAGCCGATCGCCAGCTTCTCCGGCGGCTGGCGCATGCGCCTGAACCTGGCGCAGGCGCTGATGTGCCCTTCCGACCTGCTGCTGCTCGATGAACCGACCAACCACCTTGACCTGGACGCGATCATCTGGCTGGAAGACTGGCTCAAGAAATACCCCGGCACCCTGATCATCATCTCCCACGATCGCGACTTCCTCGACGAGATCGTCAACGTGATCGTGCACATCGACGAGCGCAAGCTGAAACGCTATTCGGGTAATTACTCCGGCTTCGAACGCCAGCGCGCCGCGCAAATGATCCTGGCCGCCGGTGCCCTGGCCAAGCAGCAGCGCCAGCGCGCCCACCTCGAGTCCTTCGTGAACCGCTTCAAGGCCCAGGCCTCGAAAGCACGCCAGGCCCAGAGCCGCATGAAGGCGCTCGAGAAGATGGAAGAGCTGGCGCCGCTGCGCGCCGCCGCGGAATTCTCCTTCGAATTCCGCGAGCCGCTGGCCGCGCCCAATCCTCTGCTGGTGATGGAAAACGTCAACGCCGGTTATCACCTGCTCGACGAGCATGGCGACAAGGTGGGCGACAAGACCATCGTCTCGAACATCAAGTTCTCGCTGCAGATCGGCCAGCGTATCGGCCTGCTGGGCGTGAACGGGGCCGGTAAATCGACCCTGATCAAGACCATCGCGGGCGAACTCGAACCGCTGACCGGCGACGCCACGCTCGGCAAGGGCCTGTCGATCGGCTACTTCGCCCAGCACCAGGTGGAGATGCTGCGCCACGACGAATCGCCGCTGTGGCACCTGGCCAAGATCGCGCCGACGGTGCGCGAGCAGGAACTGCGCAACTTCCTGGGCGGCTTCAACTTCCCCGGCACCATGGTCACCAGTTCGATCCGTCCTTTTTCGGGTGGCGAAAAGGCGCGCCTGGCACTGGCCCTGATCGTGTGGCAGCGCCCCAACCTGCTGCTGCTCGATGAACCGACCAACCACCTGGACCTGGAAACGCGCGAAGCACTGACCATGGCGCTGGCGCAGTTTGAAGGCACGCTGGTGGTGGTCTCCCACGATCGCCACCTGCTGCGCGCCACCACCGACCAGTTCATCATCGTCGCCGACGGCAAGCTGCAGCCTTTCGACGGCGACCTGGACGACTATAAAGACTGGCTGTTCCAGACCAAGCTGGGTAAGGGCACCACGGTGCTGCCGGCGGCGGGCAAGGACAACAAGACCGCCTTCCCGGTGGCCTCGGCCGTGGCCCCGCCACCTGCGGCACCGGTGGTCGACAAGAAGGAAGCCAAGCGCCTCGACGCCGAGCAGCGCCAGAAACTGGCCACGCTCAAAAAACCGATCGAGAACAAGATCAAGCGCCTGGAAGAGCAGATCGCCAAGCGCAACGAGCAGAAGGCCGAGGTAGACGCCAAGCTGGCGGAGGCGAGTATCTATGAGGCGCCCAACAAGGCCAAGCTGAAGGCGGCGATGGCGGATCAGGCTTTCTACAAGAAGGACCTGGCGACCCTGGAAGCGGAGTGGCTGGAGTTGCAGGAGCAACTGGAAGGTCTGGCCGCGTAAGCCGCGGCGCGAAGAAAAACGTAGGGCGGAAAAGCCCGGAGGGCGCCTTCCGCCGCGCTTCGGATGAGCCGCAAGCGGCTCATGCGTGGCACGGCGGAAGGCGCGCTTCGGGCTTTTCCGCCCTACGCAAGCTAGGCTGCTTTCTGCATGCCCGGCTCGCGCTGGATCGACATCAGCTTGTCGATATCGACCAAAATCAATCGACGCGTGCCGCTCTTGCCCAGGCCTGTGAGGTAATCGCAGCCGCTGCCGCCTTCGATCCCCGGCATCGGGGTAATCTGCGCGGCCTCCAGGCGCACCACATCGGTGACGCCATCGACCACCATGCCCATCACGCAGGATGCCAGCTGCAGGATGATCACGTCGGTGGTCTGCGCCGGCGTGAAGGCCTGGTCGCCAAAGGCCACGCGCATGTCGACGATCGGCATGATCACGCCGCGCGACACCGCCACGCCTTCGACGATTTCGCCGTCGGCGGCAAAACGCTCCAGCGATTTGAGCGTGCGCAGCTCCTTCACCTTGCGAAAATCGACCCCGTATTCCAGGCCGCCTAACTGAAAGCTGAGGAAGTCGAGCGTGCCTTGCGGAGCACCCTGCGTTTGCGTGATATCCATATCGTTCCTTTCGTCTCTGCGGGGTTGCGGCGAGCTAAGCGGAACCCCACTTTAATGCTCGTGCGAAACGAACCCATTGACGAAAATCAATCTTCGCGGCGCAGACGCCCTGCTTGCAATGCGACTGGAAGCCTTTACAATGGGGACGCGGATGTAACACATTCTGATGCCGCATACCTTGAGGATGATCAAATTGAAATGGTTGCGAAAACTGTTTTCTTCGGCTTCGGCGTCTGAACAGGCACAGGCCCAGCCGGCATCCGCACAGCGCGCGCCTGAGGTGCCGGCCGCAGCCCCAGCGACGGCGTCGGCAGCGCAGGACGGCATCACCTTCGAGCAGCGCGACCTGGTCAACGGGAGTTATTACAGCTGGCTGTTCGACACCACCGTCGCATCCGGCCTGGACACCAATGCCGCCGAAGACCAGGTGCTCGACGCCCTCAGTTCCCTGATCAAGTCGCAAAGCGGCGCGGCCCTGGTGCGCCGTCTGCCCGGCCTGCTGCCGCAGCTGCTGCAAAGCCTGCGCAGCGATACCTTCTCCGGCGCCCAGCTGTCGCGCCTGATCTCGACCGATGTGGTGCTGGTGGCGGCCGTCATCCGCGTCGCCAATTCTTCTTTCCGCGGTACCGGCACCCGCATCACCAGCGTCGAACACGCGGTCATGCTGATCGGCCAGGAAGGCTTGCGCCAGCTGATTACCAGCGTGGCCTTCCGGCCCATCATCGACCTTAATTCCGGCTTCTATACGCGCCTGCTGGCGCCGCGCATCTGGGACCAGTCGGAGCGCTGCGCCGTGGCCGACCGCATGATGGCCGAGGAGATGGACGTGAATCCTTTCGAGGCCTTCCTCGCGGGCCTGGTGCAGAACGTGGGCCTGATCGTGGCGCTGCGCTTCATGGACCAGATGACCAAGGTCGACCAGGCGCTCGGCTCCGAAATGTTCTGCGCGCGGCTGGTGCGCGAAGCGCGGGTACTGGCCTGCAGCATCGGCCGCGAATGGAACTTCCCCGACAGCGTGGTGCAGGCAATCCAGGAACAGGAAGGCATGAAGAAAGGGACCACGATTTCGCCGATGGGGCGCCTGCTGACCCAGTCCGACTACCTGAGCAAGCTGCGCATCCTGATCGATCAGGAGCGGCTGGGACGCGCCGATCCGGCCTTGTTCAAAGGCTTGTCGGTGAATGCGCTCAAGTGCTACCACGCGCTCGATAATGTGGATGAAGCGGATGCGCCGCCGCAGCCGCAGTCCGTCACCGCGCCGTGAATGCGCTGATCGATCCGTCCGAAGTCGAGATTACCGCGATCCGGGCCCAAGGCCCGGGCGGCCAGAACGTCAACAAGGTCTCGTGCGCGGTCCATCTGCGCTTCGATGTCGCCGCCTCTTCCCTCCCCGATGCGATCAAGGAGCGCCTGCTGGTTCTGCGCGACCAGCGCATCACGCAGAACGGCGTGGTGGTGATCAAGGCGCAGCAGTCGCGCAGCCTGGAACAGAACAAGGAAGATGGCTTGCGGCGCCTGCAGGAGATGGTCGATTCGGTCGCGGTGCTGCCTGCGGCGCGGCGCCCGACCAAGCCAACCCGGGGTTCGCAGCGGCGAAGGCTCGATTCCAAAACAAAGAGCGGTCAGACCAAGGCGCTCCGGGCGAAGGTAATGTAGGAACCGCAAGTCCGCCTAGGTACTCCACTCCATGCTGCCGCTGGAACCGGTCATCAGTACTTCGGCCGCGGACCTGGCACGCAGGCGCGCCTTGATATCCTTGCTCGGCAAGTCGAAGGTGCTGGTCCCATCCGGATTGAACTTCATCGAGCGCAGCGTGGTATCGCCTGCCAGGGACTGCACCGACACCGACGACACGCCCTCGCTGTCGCTGCGCTGCTGGACCAGTTGCGCCAGCAGCGCTTGACCGGCCTGCTGCTCGGTCTCGGCCGCCTTCACCTCCAGCGACACCTTGGCGATCGCCTTGAGCGCCGGTCCCACCGCGAGCGCCATCTTCTGGAATACGGGTAGCTGTTCCGGCGTCAGCGTCAGCTCCTTCTTGCGGATTTTAGAAGCCAGCATCACGTACTTCTTCACTTCCGGCTCGCCCGTCAGGCGCTCCATCTCGGCCTTGCGCTGCGCCGCCAGCGCGCCGAATTCGTCGCAGCGGGCTCCGATCGCGCCGATCACTTCGTCGATGCGCGCGCTGTCGGGCTCCAGCGCGTACAGCGCCATTTCGCTTTGCTTGCGCGGACCGGCAGTCTCGATGATGATCTTGCGCGCGGCGATAGCACAGCCCTCGGCCTGCTTGATGATCACTTCCTCGGCCATGATCTCGCAATTGGCCGCGTGCTCGATGCGCACGCGCGTGCCCGAGATAATGCAGCTCTCGGCGCGGTGCATCACCACTTCGCCCTGCTTCGTCTGCACCACGGCGCCCGAGGCGATCCCTAGTACCTGGACGTTACCGCGTGCGTTGTGCACCGTGCCGCCAACCAGGTTACGGTTCAGGAGCACCAGTCCACCGCGCGAAACGATGTTGCCGAACACGTCGGCGTGGATGGTGATCCCTTCGCCTTCAATGACGCGCTTCTCCTGGACTTCGCCGAATTCCTCGTAGTCGCCGGTGAGCTGAAGATTGCCGGTGGTGCGCGAACTGACGCCGTCGTGGCTGACGATCTTGTCGCCGATCGAAATCTGCTGGGTCTTGCTGTCCACATTCAGATAGCCGGTCTGCAGCGCCACCAGGAATTCGCCCTCGCGGCTGATGTCGATGACGGTGCCGGCACCGGCCATGGGTCCCATATCCACGTCGTCCGGCATGGGCGGCAAGAGCGCAATACCGGACAGCTCGAAGCCGTTCTGCCCTGCCGCGCGCGGCAGCTTCTGCAGCAGGCGCACGCCTCTCTGGATCTGGGGGAAGCGGTTCTGGAAAGCCATCAGATCGAGCTTGCCGTTGGCGAGCTGGCGCGGCGCATCGCTGCGATGCAGTTCGCTCGCCACTTCAACGATCTGCGCATCCACACCCGGCACCGCGTCCAGACGCCGGGCCACCGTGACCCGCTCGGCCTTGCCGCCATCGATGGCGCTGCGCACGGCAGCGGTGTCGACACCGAAGCGGATGCCCTTGCCCCACATGTCGGCCACGAATTCGTCCACGTCGAGCCGGGTCGGCAGCTCGGCGCCGGGCGCCGCGGGATCGGGCAGATAGACCGGTTCGAAATAGTACTCGGCCTCGCCGCCGTTGATCTTGACCGCCTTGTAAAGTTTGCGCCGCACCGGATCGAAAGGGACGATGGCGGACGCAAAACGGATCATCGCTCCGCCCTGGCCGGCCGCGCGCAGCTCCGGGCCAACGCCATAGATAGCGCGCATCAGTACCGGATAATCCAGGCCGGCGAAATAGCGCCCGCTGGCGAAAGTGCCGCCGACGGCGCCGCTCAAGGTCGCGCCAAGGACGCTGGCATCGGCATACACGCCGTCGGCCCGTTCGACGATGCAGTGCTCCATCCCGGGCGCGTGGGTCATGGGGGCGGCAGGTGCATCTAGGGACACGGCAGCTCCGGTTAGGCTACAAAACGATTATGAAAAAGGCAATATTATTTCGCCATTGGTAAGTTTTTCTAGCGTAACATGTTGCGCGCTGCAAATAAACACATGGGATAAGAAAATGGTATCTATCGCGCGCCGAGGCTGAGAACAAAATGGAAACGGGCGCCATTGGCGCCCGTGCAGGAAATAAGATGAGATGGCCGGCGCGGGATCAGCGGCGCGGCGTGCGCGGATACAGGTCGGCGCCGGCTTCGTTGATCTGGCGCCGAAGGTCGCGCCGCTCGTCCGGCGTCATGCGGCCGCTGCGGCGATTGGCTTCCGCATTGTTGCGATCGTTTTGTTCCTGCTGCGCCTGCAGCTGGCGGCGCTGCTCTTCGGCGCGCGCCTCGAAGGCGCGGGTGTCGTATTGGCGCTGGCCCTGCTGGCGGTCGCGCTGCTGCGCGGCGCGCTCGTCGCGTTCCTTGTCGCCGGGGCCGGCATGCGAGACCGAGATGCCCGCCAGCGCCAGCATGCAGCAGACCGCAACGCGACGCACCAGCTGGCCGCCCTGAACGCGCACGCGTGCCGATCCGCCGCTGGCTGCGTCGGTCACTGCCCTGCTTTTTGTGTGCGCGATATTCATGGTGTTCCTCTTCCGCGATGCCATGTAAACATATAAGCTTGCTTCTGCTTGAACCCAGTGTATGACGATCTTCTACAGGGGATAAGCGGATTTGGGTAAAGTTTGTAACAGTATGTAATGACCTTGACGCAACGCGATTTATCGGGCGATAAGACGTTACCATAGCGACATGAATCTGACAAATCTGACAGCCAAATGAATACACAAACCCCTCCGAACGCAGGCAACAATACAACGCCGGCCAACGCCAATGGTCATGCCGCCAAGATTATGGTAGTGGACGACGATGTCCGCCTGCGCGACCTGCTGCGCCGCTATCTGACCGAACAAGGATTCGCCGTGGTCACCGCCGAAAGCGCGCCGGCCATGAACAAGCTCTGGCTGCGCGAGCGCTACGACCTGCTGGTGCTCGACCTGATGCTGCCGGGCGAAGACGGCCTCTCGATCTGCCGCCGCCTGCGCGGCGCGGGTGACCAGACACCGATCATCATGTTGACCGCCAAGGGCGAAGACGTGGACCGCATCGTCGGCCTCGAGATGGGCGCCGACGACTATCTGCCCAAGCCCTTTAATCCGCGCGAACTGGTGGCCCGCATCGGCGCGGTCCTGCGCCGCAAGGGTCCCGACGAAATTCCGGGTGCGCCATCGGAGACGCCGCAGTCCTTCGAGTTCGGCCAGTTCGTGCTCGACCTGGGCACGCGCACCCTCAAGAAAAATGGCGAGACGGTGCCGCTGACGACCGGCGAATTCTCGGTGCTCAAAGTCTTTGCCCGCCACGCGCGCCAGCCGCTGTCGCGCGAAAAGCTGATGGAACTGGCGCGCGGACGCGAATACGAAGTGTTCGACCGCAGCCTGGACGTGCAGATCTCGCGCCTGCGCAAGCTGATCGAACCGGATCCCTCCTCGCCGCTGTACATCCAGACGGTGTGGGGACTGGGCTATGTATTCATCCCTGAAGGCCAGCCTCGCTAGTGCCGGCCCGTGAACCGAAGGCGCAGGCCGCACCTCGCCTGAACTGGCTCAGGAGCGGCCTGTTCTGGCGTACCTTCCTGTTACTGAGCATCCTCACCACCGTCTCGATGGCGTCGTGGATTGGCATGATCAGCGCCGTGCAGCGCGGCCCGCAGGTGCAGCAGACGGCCGACCTGGTGGTCTCGGTGGTAACCATCACCAAGGCCGCCCTCACCCACTCGGCGCCCGAACTGCGCATGGAGCTGCTGTTCGAACTGGTCAGCAACGAGGGCATCCGCATCCACACCCTGGAAGACTCGGACGCGGTCGACCCGCCGCCGGACAATCCCCTGATGCCGGAAATCGAAGCGCTGATCAAGTCCAAGCTGGGCGCGGACACGCGCTTTTCCAGCAAGGTCAATGGCGTCTCGGGCTTCTGGATCAGCTTCAACATCGACGAAGACGCCTACTGGCTGATGCTCGAACGCGAACGCCTCGAAGGCCTGACCGGCGTGCAGTGGCTGGGCTGGGCCGGCGTGGTCGGCGCGCTGTCGGTACTGGGCGCGGCGCTCATTTCCAGCCTGGTCAACCTGCCGCTGGCGCGCCTGACCGCGGCCGCGCGCGCCATCGCCGAAGGCAAGCGTCCCGATCCCCTGCCCGAAAAAGGCTCCAAGGAGATCATCGAGGCAAACCGCTCCTTCAACCAGATGGTCGACGATCTGCAGCGGGTCGAATCGGACCGCGCCGTGATCCTGGCCGGCATCTCGCACGATCTGCGCACGCCGCTGGCGCGCATGCAGCTCGAACTCGAAATGGCCAGGCTGAGCACGGAAGCGCGCGAAGGCATGCAGTCCGATATCGCCCAGATGGATGCGATCATCGGCCAGTTCCTCGACTATGCCAAACCAACCGAAGCGAGCACCTTCGAAGCGATCGATATCGGTGAACTGCTGCAGGACAGCGCGCGCGAAGCAGAACGCATGCTGGACGTGCGCGTCAACCTCCGGGTCGAGGAGCGCGTCCTCGTGATGGGCAATGCGACCGACCTGCGGCGCGTGTGCAATAACATCATCGAGAACGCGCGCCGCTACGGCAAGACTGCGGGTACCGACTACACCGAGATCGACATCGATTGCCACATCAAGCCGGTCGGCATGGGCAAACGCGCGGTGGTGCAGATCGCAGACCATGGCGCCGGCGTTCCGGACGACCAGATCGCGCAACTGCTCAAGCCCTTCACGCGCATGGACAGCGCGCGCGGACAGGCCAATGGCGCCGGCCTCGGTCTGGCCATCGTGGAGCGGGTCGTCACCCGCCACAATGCGGAGCTGAAGGTCAGCAACCGCGAAGGCGGCGGCCTGCGCATCGTGCTGGTGATGCCGCTGGCGACCTGACTGCCAACGCGGGCACACGCTGCCCGCGGCCTACTTCACATGATAATTCTGGATGTCGAAGCGGCGCGTGATCCAGCGGTAGAGAAAGCTGAAGCCAGGCCAGATCGTATAGTTGCGGCCTTTCTCATCCAGGTACCAGCTCTTGCAGCCGGTACTCCAGACGCCGCGCGCCAGACGCTTCTGCAAAGCGGCGTTGTAGCGCGCCTGCACCTCGGCCTTCACGTCAACCGAATGCAGTTTGCGTTCACGGATCATCCTTATCGCGTCGAGCGCATACGCCGCCCCTGACTCGATCATGTAGATGATCGAGTTATGTCCCAGTCCCGTATTCGGCCCGGTGATCATAAAGTAGTTGGGGAAGCCCGCCACCGTGCAGCCCTTGTACGCCGCCAGGTCGTCCTGCATCAGGCGCTTGCCGTCCCTGCCCACCACATCGACCGCCCCCATCGTATGTTCGACATCGAAACCGGTGCCGAAGATGATCACGTCGGCCGGCCGCTCCTGGCCCTGCGCATCGACCACGCCACCGCCGCGCACGGCCTGGGCGCCACCCGCGACCAGGCTGACATTGGGCCGCGCCAGCGCAGGATAATAGCTGTTGGCCAGCAGTACGCGCTTGCAGCCCATGGTGTAGTCGGGCGTGAGGGCGCGCCGCAGCGCCGGATCGGCGACCTGCCGGTGCAGGTGGCGCAGGGCGAGCGCCTGCGCCACGCGGAACAGGCGCGGAAAGTAGGCATACAGCAGCGCGCGCGATTCGTACTGGACGTAGTTGGCGCCCCGATACAGCAGACGCAGCGCCGCTGAACGCGCCAGGCGCGCCTGCTCGGCGGGGCCGATGGCGCGATCGGGGCGCGGCAGTATCCAGGGCGCCGTGCGCTGGTACAGGTCGAGATGTGCCACCTGGTCCACGATCTCGGGCACGAACTGGATCGCACTGGCGCCCGTTCCGACCACGGCCACACGCTTGCCGCGCAAATCGACAAGATGATCCCATAGACTGGAATGGAACACCGGACCCTGGAACTGCGCCAGCCCCGGCAAGGCGGGAATGGCGGCGCGGTTCAGCGCGCCGAGTGCGCTGACGATGCAGCGCGCACTGGTCTCGCCGCGGCTGGTCTGCACGATCCAGCAGCCCGCCGCCTCGTCGAAGCGCGCGCCCAGGAAGGCGGTGGACACACGGATGTGCGGCGCCAGGCCGAAGTCCTGCGCCACCGCGCGCGTGTAGGCGAGCAGTTCGGCACGCGGGGCAAAGCGGCGCGACCAGCCGACGTAGCGCGCAAAGGAAAACGAGTAAAGGTGGCTGGGGATGTCGACCGCGCAGCCGGGATAGGAATTGGCCCACCAGGTACCGCCGAACTCGGCATCTTTTTCCAGGATGAGGAAGTCGGCGATGCCCGCCTGCCTGAGCCTGACGCCCATGCACAGCCCGGCAAAGCCGCTGCCGACGATCAGGACCTCGTGCTCCGGTTCAAGTTTCATCATTTGCCAGGTGTAAGATCGGACGATCCCGACCATAGACGGGGACGGCGTGAAAGTCAATTGCCTAAGCAGTCTCATCCATATGAGCGCTCCCGCACAGACGTTCAATTTCTCGAAGGGTATAAATGCAGGACGATGTTTAACCAGGAGATGAAAAATGATGAAAAAACTCTTAATCGCCGTCGCCATCGCAGGTTCGCTCGGGACCGTCACCCTGCCGGCCGCCTCGGCCGTGATTCTGGTCGAAAAAGCCCCGCCTGCGCCACGTTCCGAGCGGGTGCCCGCCGCACGCCGCGGCTATATCTGGGATGCCGGACATTGGGAATGGCGCCGCAACCAGCACGTATGGGTCGCCGGTAAATGGATTCGTGACCGTAAGGGCTATGTCTACAATCCGCCGACCTGGCGCGAGCGTGACGGACGCTGGGAATTGCAACGCTCAGCCTGGGTGCGCGGTAACCGCGACAACGACGGCGACGGCGTGCGCAACCGCGACGATGCGCGTCCGAACAATCCGAACCGCCAGTAAGCAAGGGTTGAAGTTAGTTTGAATTAGCTCGCCGCCGGCATGGTGGCGGGCTGAGCTGCCGTGCGCTCCCTACACGGCCGAGGTCATGCCGCCACTGCCGCGCACCAGGTATTCCTTGACTGCGCGCACGTCGGTAAAAGGCAACTCGCCGATCACCTGGCGGATTTGCTGCAAGGCCGCCCACAGAAACTCCTGATGGCCGCTCGACACCGGCACCAGGCGGTAGATCCCGGTCTGCGCCCTGAACAAGCCGCGCTTGTTGGGTATGGTGAATTCGGGTTGCAGCGGCGAACCATCGTCATCCCAGAAGCGCCACAGCGTTGATTCCACGTCCAGTCCGTCGACATAGGCCGTCGCCGTTTCCGCGTCCGGAAACACATGCAGCGACCGCTCTTCGGTTTCAGCAGCGAAAATCATGGCTATCGTCCAGGTAGAAGTGAGTTTCCGAGACACACTTATTTTCCATAAAGGTAACATAATTTGCTGCAAGGCGCGGAGAATTATAGGTCGCGCGACTTGTCAAATTGATATAAACAACATCTTTATGCACCCTGCATCAGGGAAGACTTGCCACCGGCTGAGTTCCCAAACGTGTTCCGCTACCGCGCGCGGCAAAGCGGATCACAGTCAGACGCCTGAATTCTGTTAAAGTTCCAATGACATTCTCCGGCGAAACTTCCAAACATGCTAGTTGCACCCGTTCCCGACAATGAAGCCGAGCGCCTGGCCAACCTGTACGCCTTGCTGCTGCTCGACACCCCGCCCGAAGAACGCTTCGACAAGATCGTCGCCTTTGCCGCGCAGGAATTCGAGGTGCCGATCGCCCTGATCACCCTGCTCGACAGCGAACGCCAGTGGTTCAAGGCCCAAGTGGGCATGACGGCCTGCTCGACCGCGCGCGACATTTCCTTCTGCGGCCACGCGATCATGCAGCCGGACACCTTCGTGGTGCCGGATGCCGCCAGCGACCCGCGCTTTGCCAACAATCCCCTGGTCACCGGTGCGCCCCACATCCGCTTTTACGCCGGCGCGCCGCTGGTGATGCCCTCGGGCCATGCACTTGGTACTCTGTGCGTCATCGATACCAAGCCGCGTGCGCTCGATCACACCGATCTGACGATCCTGGCGGCCCTGCGCGACCTGCTGGTGAAGGAACTATCCGGGGTGGGTGAGAACGAAGGAGAGAATCAACATGGCTGAAGCCGCGGGCAAGGCTGCGATGCTGCTGCTGGAACCGGAAACTTTGCTGCGCCGCACGGTCGCACTGACGGCCAGGTCGCTCGGACTGGCGCAGGTGCACGAGGCCGCCAGCACCGCCCTGGCCCGGCGCCTGCTCAAGTCCCAGGTGTTCAATGGCGCCGTCATCGCCATCGACCGCGAACAGGCGGACGGCGCGCCATCTCTGGAACTGATCGACGAATTGCGGCGCGGGGAAACCGCCAGCAATGCCGCCATTCCCATCGCCGTCATGGTCGAGCGCTGCGACGCCGCCCTGTTGATGGCCCTGCGCGAACGCGGGGTCGGGCGCATCATTCTCAAGGCCTTCCGCGCACGCGCCCTGCTCGATACCTTCGCCGAATTCGAGGCCGCGCGCCTGCTGCCAGCAGCGCCGGTTCTCCCCTACCGCAGCGAATAATCCGGACTGGCCCCGCTCAGGCCGACCTCGCCAGCGCGTCGCGCACCTCGGCCGCATCGGCCGGACGCGTCACGCGTGCCAGCTCCTTGCCATCCTTGATGACCACCAGGGTGGGCCACAGCTTGACGCGGAAGGAACGGCCCAGCGCGCGTCCGCTGCCGTCTTCCACCTTGAGGTGGCGCACATCGGGAAAATTCTTCAGCGCGTCGGCAATCAAGGGAGCGGCGGCGCGGCAATATCCGCACCAGTCCGTCCCGAATTCCAGCGCCACCACGCCTTGGGTGGCATCGATCGCGCTGCGTTCAGGTTGCGCCGTTGCATATGCTTGTGCCATGTTGTGTCTCCTGCGATGTCGATACCCTAGCCTACCGCAAAACAGCCTGCGCGACCGCACAGCTCGCACCCTCGCGCGCGTCAAGGGAACTTTCGCGCCGCTTGCGAGCCTTACCTTGTTTCACCAGCTGGAGGACATCGTGCCGAAATCAACCTTGGCGGGACACCCGCTGCACCCCATGCTGATCGTCGCCCCGGCCGCGCTGATCCCCTTCGCCTTCGTCATGGACGCCATGTACCGCGCCAGCGGCAAGGAAAGCTACGCGGATGCGGCCTTTTACGCCCTGTGCGGCGGGCTGGGCGGAGGCGTGGCGGCCGCGGCTGCCGGCATCATGGATTACCTGTCGATCGATTCAGGGAGCGAGGTCAAGCGCACCGCCAATACCCACGCCCTGCTCAACAGCGGCGCGCTGGCGCTCACGGCCGCCAATGTCATGCGGCGTAAGGACCAGCCCCAGCATACGGGCGGCTCGCTGGCCATGTCCGCCCTGGGGGCTGCGTGCGTGCTGCTGTCCGGCTGGTTCGGCGGCAAGATGGTGTATGAACAGGGCATGCGCGTACGCGGCGCCAGTCCGGTCGCCTCCGCGCCCGAGCTCGAGGCGCCGGCCGACGATCTCATGGAGCGAGCCATGGCCATCATGGAACGGGCGGCGCCGCGGTCCGGACCGGTACTGCGCTAGCAGGCGGCCGGCACGCTGTTTGAAGTGCCCAGGTGCTCGATGGTGCGGCGCACGCGCATCGCAAAGCCATGTTCAGGTCGCTCATGACCAGGGTGAACATGCCGCACCTCACGGACAGCAGCGTCCGGCTGCGGCATGAACGCTTTGCCGTCTGGAAGAGAACGTTCAGCAGCATCTGCCTCTACTGCTGGGATGATCGTTGTTTTCCTTTCTTGTCATGGCTGGCTATAGGGAAAGGACGGATCCATGCAGCCGCTGCGCCAGAAAATCGACCAGCGCGGCAACCCGCGGGGCCAGCGCGCCCTGCTTGTAAAAGACCGCCCACACCGGCTGCGACCACGGCAAGGTGTGCGGCGCCATGACCGGCAGCAAACGTCCCGCCGCCACGTCGGCATGCGTCAAAAAATCGGCCAGGCAGGCAATTCCGGCACCGGACAAGGCCAGGTGGCGCAGGGTTTCGCCGCTGGACGCCGCGACGGCCGGGCTCACGGTCAGGCCTTCCGCTTCGCCGTTGGCCAGCGGCCAGGTGTTCAGCGAAGCCGGGGCCGTAAAACCCAGCAAGCGATGCCGTGGCAGTTCCTCGGCCGAGGCCGGCGCGCCGAAACGCTCCAGGTAGCCCGGCGAAGCTAGCAGGCGAACCGGGCTGCTGCCCAGCTTGCGCGCGTTCAGGCTTGAGTCGGACAGGTGGCCGATGCGGATCGCGACGTCAGCCCGTTCCTCGATCAGGTCCACGACGGTTTCGCCGCTGGCCAGTTCCAGGCGAATCAACGGGTAGGCCTCGAGAAAGTCAGCCACCAGGGGCGCCACCAGATGGTCGAGCGCCGGCGTGGCGGCATTCACCCGCACCAGGCCGGACGGCTGGGAACGGCGCGCCGCGGCCTGGGCCTCGGTATCGTCCAGCTCGCGCAGGATGGTGCGGGCGCGCGCCAGCAGCCAGTCGCCCTCCCCGGTCAGGTCCTGGCGCCGCGTGGTCCGGTGCATCAAGGTCATGCCAAGTTGCGCCTCGAGGCGCGCAATCGCACGGCTGATGCCCGAGGGGGTTTGCCCAAGTCGCTCAGCGGCAGCGGAAAACGAACCGGTGTCGACCACGGTTACAAAGGCGGCCAACGCTTCCACATCAATCATTCGTGACTCCGCATCGTCATATCCGGCAAATATTACGCGAAATTGGCCGAATTGATGCACCTCAGTCACAAGTGTAATGTTTCACAAAGGATTTTTCTTTGCTCCTCCGACAGTCAGACTGCAGGGCATCGCAAATCACTTTACCGGAGCACTTATGCTACTGACACGCATGCCCCTTGCCCTCTGGGCGCTGACACTGAGCGCATTCGCCATCGGCACCACGGAATTCGTCATCGTCGGGCTGATTCCCACCATCGCCGCCAGCCTGGGCGTGTCGCTGCCTTCCGCCGGCCTGCTGGTGAGCCTGTATGCGCTCGGCGTCGCCGTCGGCGCACCGGTCCTGACCGCCCTGACGGGCCGCGTGCCACGCAAGCAGTTGCTGCTCGGGCTGATGGCGCTGTTCACCATCGGCAACCTGGTGGCCTGGATGGCGCCCGGCTATTACGCCCTGATGGCGGCACGGGTGCTTACCGGTCTGGCACACGGCGTGTTCTTTTCGATCGGATCGACCATCGCCACCAGCCTGGTGCCCAAGGAAAAAGCCGCCAGCGCCATCGCGCTGATGTTTTCCGGCCTGACCGTCGCACTGGTTACGGGCGTACCGCTGGGCACCTATATCGGGCAAACCTTCGGCTGGCAAGCAACCTTTCTGGCCGTGTCCCTGCTGGGCGTGATCGCCATGGCCGGCAGCTGGGTCCTGGTACCGGACACGATCGCCATGAGCCCGCCTTCCAGCCTGCTGACCCAGCTGGCGGTGCTGCGCAAACCGCGCCTGCTGCTGGTGTACGCCATGACCACGCTCGGCTATGGCGGAACCTTCATTGCCTTTACTTATCTCGCGCCCATCCTGCAGGAAGTCTCCGGTTTCTCGGCGTCCAAGGTCAGCCTGGTGATGCTGGTGTACGGCGTCTCCGTCGCCTTCGGCAATATCTGGGGCGGCAGACTGGCTGACCGCACAGGCCCGGTTCGCGCCCTGCAAATCGTGTTCGCCCTGCTGGCGGCCGTCCTGTTGCTGCTCACCTTTACCGCCTCGAACATGTGGCTGGCCCTGGCAACCGTGCTGCTATGGGGTGCCGTCGCCTTCGGCAACGTGCCCGGCCTGCAAGTGTATGTCGTTCAGCGTGCCGAGCGCGATGCACCCCAGGCGATCGACGTCGCCTCCGGCTTGAATATCGCCGCCTTCAACCTGGGTATCGCGTTGGGTGCATGGGGTGGTGGCTTGATCGTGGCGCATATCGGTCTGATGGCCACGCCGTGGATCGGTGCAATCGTCGTGACAGGCGCGCTGGCACTAACGACGCTGGCCGGCATCCTGGACCGGCGCGACGGCTGCGCACGCCAGACCAGCCCCGCGCGCGCCGTAACGGCAGCTTGAGCAAGCCGATCGGGATAGTTACTTTTATTCGCTCAACTATACCGCCGGAAAACCCTACATGCCGCGATGTCGATGCCAGGCGAGTCGTATTCAATCCAGGCGGAGTACCGGCAGGACCGGGAGCGCTGGCCTGGCTAGCGGTCCAGTTCCGGATAATGCCGAAAAATACCATCCTCGTTGAAGGGTATTCTTCGCGCCGAGGCAAGATAGGCCGCAATAGGGGGCCGTGCGGCCACCCGCGCATGCAGGTCGGCCAGCGCCGGATAGCGCGGAGCCAGCTTTCCCATCGCCTTGGGAAAGGCGTAGCGCAAGCCTTCGATCACCTGGAACATGGACAGGTCGGCATACGAAAATCGCTTGCCTCCCAGCCAGGGATTGCGCCGCTCAGGCTTGCGTAACAGGCCTTCGAAATAATCAAAAAACTTCGGAATGCGGTGTTCTACAAAGTCGGCCGCGCGCCGTTTCGCTTCCTTTTTCTGGTCTTCGTAATACAGCGTGGTGCCCACCGGATGATGGGTATCGTGGGCCTCGTTGACCAGGTCCGCCAGGGTCAGCTGCAACTGATGCACCCACAAGCGCCCGGCTTCGGCGCGCGGCGCCAGGCCATGCTTGCCGCCCAGGTAGAACAAAATGTTCGCGGTCTGTCCGATCAGCAGCTCGCCGGCTTTCAGGAAAGGCGGTGCGAACGAGGGCGTCCCCGGCGCGTCGAGCAGCGCCATCATGGCCGGCATGCCCTTCTTGCGCCGCGCCACATCCACATACGCCGCGCCGGCCTCCTCCAGCGCCAGCCGCACAAATTCCCCGCGTCCCTGGATCGTCGGCCAGTAGTAAAGTTCGTACGTCATTGGCACTCCTTTGGTTGGATCAGCATCCTGCAATGCACGGCCGCATTATGGCCCAGACATTTTGAACAGGGAGCGCGCCTCATGCTACTCTCGCGGTTCAGCGTCAATCAGGTAAAACATCAGTTAAAACATCAGTTAAAACAATAGGGGAAACCATGTTCAAAAAGATTCTGGCTGTCCTGCTCGTTGTTGTGATCGGCATCCTTGGCATGGCTGCGATGAAACCGGACACCTTTGCCGTCACGCGCAGCATCACCATCAAGGCGCCCCCTGACAAAATCCTCGGCATGGTCGGCGACTTCCGTCAATGGCAATCCTGGTCGCCATGGGAAGGGCTCGATCCGCAGATGCAGCGCACTTTCAGCGGCCCCGCCAGCGGCAAGGGCGCCGTCTACCAGTGGTCGGGCAACAAGGAAGTCGGCCAGGGCCGCATGGAAGTGAGCGAGGTGATACCGGCCTCCAAAGTCGTCATCAAGCTCGATTTCATCACGCCCTTCGAGTCTTCCAACATGACCGAGTTCTCCACCGTGCCGCAGGGCGACGCCACCAATGTGACCTGGACCATGACCGGCCCGATGCCCTTCATCTCCAAGGTGATGAGTGTCTTCATCAGCATGGACAGCATGATCGGCAAGGATTTTGAAAAAGGCCTGGCGAAACTGAAGGCGGCGGCCGAGGCTTGATGGCGGCAGCGGGTGGTGCAGAGACCTGGAGCACACGAAAACGCGGCATGAGCGATAATCCTTGTTTGCCGTTTTCGCATTCCACGCCATCCCGCTTTTTTCGCCATTGAAGGAAACAACGTGCTTAACTTCGACTTCTACAACCCGACCCAGATTCTTTTCGGCGCGGGCCAGATCGCCGCGCTCGGCAAACAGATTCCCGCCGACGCCCGCGTGCTGGTCGTCTACGGCGGCGGCAGCATCAAGCAGAACGGCGTGTACGACGAAGTCATCGCCGCCCTCGCGGGCCACAGCGTCAGTGAATTTTCCGGGATCGAGCCGAACCCCAGCTACGAAACCCTGATGCGCGCCATCGCCCAGGTCAAGGCCGACAAGATCGACTTCCTGCTCGCCGTCGGCGGCGGCTCCGTCATCGATGGCGTCAAGTTCATCGCCGCCGGCGCGCTGCTGGCGGACGATCCCTGGACCATCCTCGAAAAGCACGGCGCCAACATCGAGCGCGCCATGCCGTTTGGCGCCGTGCTCACCCTGCCCGCCACCGGCTCCGAGATGAACAGCGCCAGCGTCGTCACGCGCAAGGCGACCCAGGAAAAATTCGCCTTCATGAGCCGAAAGGTGTATCCGCAGTTTGCCGTGCTCGACCCGACCAAGACCTACTCGCTGCCTGCGCGCCAGGTCGGCAACGGCGTGGTCGACGCGTTTGCGCACGTGATGGAGCAGTACATGACCTACCCGGTCAACGCCAAGGTCCAGGACCGCTTCGCCGAAGGCATCTTGCTGACCCTGATCGAAGAAGGCCCGCTGGCCCTGGCCAATCCGGAAGACTACGACGTGCGCGCCAACGTCATGTGGTGCGCCACCCTGGCCCTGAATGGCCTGATCGGCGCCGGCGTGCCGCAGGACTGGGCCACCCACATGATCGGTCATGAGCTGACCGCCCTGCACAATCTGGACCACGCACAGACCCTGGCGATCGTCATGCCAAGCATGCTGCGCGCACGCAAGGAAGGCAAGCGCGCCAAGCTGCTGCAATTCGCCGAGCGCGTGTGGGATCTGTCGGGCGGCGACGAAGACACCCGCATCGAAGCTGCCATCACCCGCATGGAAGAGTTTTTCGAGCAGATGGGTGTCAAGACGCGCCTGGGCGACTATGGCCTGGGCCGCAAGGATGTCGATGGCGTGGTCGCCGCGCTCGAAGCGCACCGCATGTTCAAGCTGGGCGAGCACCGCGACGTGACTCTGGAAGTAAGCCGCAAGGTACTCGAAGCCAGTCTGTAAGGCGACCCCCGTCGTTGACGGGACCAGATGCGTAGGGTGGATAAGCCGCAGGCGCCATCCACCGATTGCAGCGCCGGGCATGACCGCGAACGTTGCAGTTGGTGGATGGCGCCTTCGGCTTATCCACCCTACGCAATGGCAGGTATGCGGCCAAGGGAGGCGCCAGCGCCGCCGTTATGCTAAAATCATCATTCGCTAGGGGTCCTGGAATGCAAATTCCGGGTGAGAGATACCCTCCGTACCTGATCTGGATAATGCCAGCGAAGGAAAGCGCAAAGTAGTTCCCTCCCTTCTTTGTTTGCTCCCCCGTTGGCTCCGGCTATTCCCAAAGCAGCGTCCTGGCTTCGCCGGCGCGCTCAATTAGCACACTACGAGCACAATACGAGCACACTATGTCCTACCAAAAATTCAAGCAGTCCGCCCTTGCCCTGGCCATCGTGCAGGCGTTCGCCTTTTCCGCCCAGGCGCAAACAGCCGGCCAGCCGATGACCGAAGTCGTCGTCACCGCCAGCCGGTCGACGGTCACCGACCGCGCCGGCGTCGCCGGTTTTTCCGACACCCCCCTGCTCTACACACCCGCTTCCGTGGTCTCGATCAGCCGCACCCAGATGCAGGACTACAGCATCCGCAACGCCACCGATGCCATGAAGTTCGATGCCAGCGTGGGCGATGCCTACAACGCGGTGGGCTACGCCGAGCAGTTCTCGATCCGCGGCTTCATGCTCGACAACGCGTCGAGCTACCGCAAGGACAGCATCGCCATTCCCGGCGACGCCCAGATCCCGCTGGAGAATAAAGAGCGCATCGAAATCCTGAAAGGCCTGTCCGGTCTGCAGGCCGGTGTGTCGGCGCCGGGCGGCATCGTCAACTACGTCACCAAGCGTCCGACCGCCACGCCACTGCGCTCGGTCACCGTCGAAGCGCGCGAACGCGGCACCCTGTACGGCGCCGTGGACCTGGGCGGCCGCTTCGAAGACCGCCGCTTCGGCTACCGCATCAACGCCGCCGGCGAGCGCCTGCGGTCCTACGTCAAGGGTGCCGATGGCGAGCGCGAGTTCGTCTCCGGCGCCTTCGACTGGCAGATCTCGCCCCAGGCCCTGCTGCAAGTCGACATGGACTACCAGCACAAGTCGCAGATGACCGCGCCGGGCTACCAGCTCATTCGCGGCGTGGCTCTGCCGACCGGCGTGTCGCCCAAGATGCTGCTCAACGAGCAGCCATGGGCCAAGCCGGTCGAGACCAAGTCCAGCAACGTTGGCCTGCGCTTCGAATACCTGCTGAACGACGACTGGCGCGCCACCTTCAGCGCCAACAAGCATGTCTTCAAGCGCGACGACTACACCGCCTTCCCTTACGGCTGCAGCAATGAGGGCGACGGTTTCTACCCAGGCTACTGCTCCAACGGCGACTACGATGTCTACGACTACCAGAGCGTGGGCGAGCGCAAGTCGCCGCTCGGCGCCAGCCTGCTCTTGCAGGGCAAGTTCGCCACCGGCGCCATCAAGCACGAGTTGACGGTGGGGTCGACCTACACCGAACGCAGTGATCGCTTCGGCGCCTATGTGTATGACTACGCGGGATCGAGCAATATCTACAAGAACGCGATCGTGCCGCCGGCGCCGGGCAACCCGAGCACCGGCCCGATCCGCGATCAGCGCGAGGATCACGAGCGCGCGCTGCTGGCCCAGGACATCATCGCCTTGTCCGAGCAGTTCAAGCTGCACGCCGGCCTGCGCTACGTGGACGTCAACCGCCAGGCGCGTCCCCGCCCCGAACTCGATCTGAGCACCACCACCGCCACCGGATTCCTGCTGCCGAACGTCGCCCTGGTCTACAACCCGAGCGCCGACTGGACCATCTACGGCCAGCTCTCGCACGGCATGGAGCACGGCGGCATCGCACCGAAGCGCACCGCCAACCAGTTCCAGGGCCTGGAACCGAGCCGTTCGCGCCAGCTCGAGGCCGGCATCAAGGCCATCGTCAACGACAAGCTCAATCTGTCGGCGGCCTTGTTCGACATCGTCAAGGGTCTGGAGTACACCAACGCCGCCAACACCTTTGTGCGCAACGGCGAACAGGAACACCGCGGGATTGAACTGTCGGCAGACGGCAAGCTCGCGGCAAACCTGAAATACAGCTTCTCGCTGATGGCGCTCGACACCGAGCAATCGGGCACCGGCAGCGCATCCCTGGACGGCAAACGCGTGACCAATGTGCCGAAGTTCAAATCGGCGGCGGTGCTGGAATACGCGGTACCTGCGCTCGATGGCCTGAAACTGACCGGGATGTGGCAGTACGCCGGCAAGAAAGCGTTTGACCCCGAGAACACGGTCTTCGTGTCCGGCTACAGCGTCTTCAACCTGGGCGCGGCCTACGCGACCCGCGTCGGCGGCCTGGCCACGACCGTACGCGCCAATGTCGACAACGCCGGTAACAAGTTCTACTGGCGCGACGTGACGCAGGAAGTGGGCGGCTATCTGTTCCCGGGTGCACCGCGCACCGTGCGCCTGTCGGCGCAGTTTGATTTCTAAGATCAGCTCCTGATCAGGAACTAGGCGGGATCGATCAGGCGCCCCGCCTGCAGCATGCGCTGCGGCAGGCTGCCCGTCACCAGCAGGTAGGCAATGCCGCGCTCGTGCAGCATCTGCAGGACCTGCTCGTGGATGGTCTGGCGCACCGCTTCCGATTCGCGCTGCAGGCCGTCCGCTTCCCACGGACTGTCGGGCGCCGTCACCAGGGTGTAGGCGTAATCGTGGCGCTGCTCCAGCTGCGACAGCTGGGCATCCACCCGGTTCCAGTACCAGCGGCTGTAAATGGCGGTCATGAGTGGCGTCGTGTCGCAAAACAGGAAGCGGTTTGCCTTCGCGGCGGCCGCGTCCTCATGCTGCATCTGGGTGCGCGCGATCGGATACTGGTCGCATTCCCGCGGCACCCTCTCCTTCTCTTCCACGAATTCACGCAGGTATTCGGGCACCCACAAGGTCTCGTAGTGCGCCGCCAGTGCGGCAGCCAGCGTCGATTTGCCCGACGATTCGGCGCCCAGGATGGCGACTCGCTGCACTTCGTTCACGCAGCCTCTCCTTCGCGCGCGATGCGGCTCCAGGCGCGCAGGCCGATCGCTGCCAGCACCACGAAGACCGCGTACAGCACGGCGGTCAGATACAGGTCCTTGTGGACGTACAGGCCGACATACAGCACGTCGACCACGATCCAGACGGTCCAGTTTTCCACTTTCTTGCGCGACAGGAGCACCTGCCCTACCAGGCTGCCCGCAGTCAGGAAGCCATCGATATAGGGCACGTCGGTATTGGTCCAGGTGGCCAGGAACCAGGCCAGCAGGGCAAAGCCGATCAGCCAGGCCGCGATGCCCTTGCGCCAGAGCGCGGCATCGGCGCGCGTGACGGCCAGCGCGCTGTGCTGTTCGCCCCCGCGCAGCCACTGATACCAGCCCCACACCGAGACGGCGATGAAGACCCCCTGCAGGCCCATGTCGCCGTACAGGCGCGCATCGAAAAACACGAAGGCGTAAGTGGCTGACGACACGATCGCGAACAGCCAGGCCCAGTGGGTCTGGCGGATATTGAGCACCACCGTGATCACGGAGAGTAAAAAGGAGATCAGCTCGAGCGGCGTAGTCGCCAAGCCATACAGAAGTAGGGAATCGTTCATTGAAGAGGACGGCAAAATGTGGCGCAATTGTAACGCAAGCGGACGCGGTGCCCGCCCCGTCTTCGCCAAGGACACTATTAACCCTTGGAAATGTTAGTATTTGACTCAAACAATCGGAAAGACAATATGGTCCTCAAGCTTGCCGCCCTGCTGTGCCTCGCCCTGCCCGCAGCTGCGGCAACGGCAACGGCGCTGGTGCCGGTCGAACACTTCACAGAAGAAGATACCTACAGCAACCCGCGTTTGTCGCCCGACGGCAAGCATATTGCAGTGAATGTGAGAATGATGCGCAACGGCCGCATGATTCCCACCATGACCGTGTACAGTCTGCCTTCACTCACCCTGGTCAGCACGATCGCCCTCGACGGCTTCGAGATTCCTGCCGATTTCATCTGGCAGACCAACAACCGTCTGCTGGTGCGCAAGGGAATCGAGATCGGCCGCCGCATACAACCGCGGCTCACTGGAGAGATCGTCGCCGTCGACCTGAACGGCGCCAAGCCGCAGTACCTCTACGGCTACAAGGCCTTCCGCCAGTCGAGCAAGGGCGAACGCTACGGCGATGACTACGGTTATGCCGACATTGCCAACATAGCGGAACCGCGCAGCGCTAAAGTGCTGCTCAGCACCCATCTCTGGCAACACGAGCGCAGTGCACTTTACGAGATCGACTCCTACACCTCGCTACGCAAGGAGATCGCCAACATCGCTCATAAGGACCTTGACTTTGTCGTCCGCAACGACGGCACGCCTGGCTTCGGCTGGTCCTATGACGACGACAACCACTTCGTGCTGTTTCGTCCAGATGCCGACGGCACCTGGAAAAAGGCAGAGCTGGCAGGGGAAGGCGCCCGTTACCTCCCTTACCGCTACAGCCCGGACGACCGTGCGCTGTACATCACGTTCAGCCCGGATGGCGGCCCGGACAAGCTGATGCGCGAAGACGTCGCTACCCGCAAGCGCACGATCCTTGCCGAAGACACCGTTTTCAGCATCGGCGCCGTCCAATATACCGCGCGGCCCGTGCAGCCATTTGCCGTCTCGCTGGCAGGTGGTCGGCCGGTCGCCCGCTATCTGGACGACAACCTGCCCGAGGTAAAACTGCACAAAAGTCTGAGTGCATCGTTTCCCGACGCCTTTGTCAATTTCATCAATTTCACGGACGATGGCGAGCGCCTGCTGTTCTCTGTGCTCAGTGATCGCGACCCAGGCTCCTACTATCTCTACGACAAAAAAGCGGGCAAGGCGGAACTCCTGTTCAATAACATGGACAAAATCGATCCGGAGCGGATGACCGAGCGCCTCCCGGTCAGCTTCAGCGCCCGCGATGGCCAGGTGCTCACGGGCTTCCTGACCGCACCTGCCAATCCAGGCAAGCATAAATTGCCGCTGGTTTTGCTCCCGCACGGCGGGCCGATCAGTGTTCACGATGAATGGTATTTTGACAGCGACGCCCAGTTTCTCGCCAGCCGGGGCTATGCGGTACTCCAAGTGAACTTCCGCGGTTCCAGCGGTCGAGGTATGAATTTCCGCAATGCCGGCTACCGCGAGTACGGCGGCAGGATGCTCAACGATATGATCGATGGCGTGAAATGGGCCAATCAACGTCCCGACATTGATGCTGGGCGCGTGTGCGTGTACGGCGCCAGCTTTGGTGGCTACGCGGCACTGATGCTGCCGGTGCGTGAGCCGCAGATGTTCAAATGCGCAGTCGGCTATTCCGGGCGCTATCATTTGCCCAGCAAGTACAGCCAGGACAATATCGCCGGTGATATCCAGGCGAAAAATTACCTGATCAAGACCTTGGGCGCCGACATGAAGCAACTGGAATCGATCTCGCCGACCTCACTTGCTGCCCAGATCAAATTGCCGGTACTGCTGGTCCACGGCGGCAATGACAAGGTGACGGAACTCAAGCAGGCCGAGATGATGCGCGACGCCTTGATCAAGGCCGGGCATCCGCCTGAATGGGTCCTGGAAAAAGACCAGGAGCACGGCTTCTACGACCCCGCACTTCGTAAAGCCTTCTATGAGAAGCTCGAAGCCTTCCTGGGCAAGCATATCGGCAAATAGCCGCATCGCCTCAGGGCGGTGGGCAAGGATTGCCCACCCTGCCTTCTGGCGGTTCTAGAGCTGAAAAGCGGTGGCCGGCTTTCCAGTCCCTGGTACAAAAAGACCGCCGTGACAGGCGGTCTTTTTTCGCTTGCGCGCTTACTTTTTCGGATACTTCACCGTCATCTCCCTGAGGAGATTGTCGGCACCGTCCACTTCCTTCATCACCCACAGCATGTAGCGGATATCGAGGTGGATGGCGCGCGTGATGGCGCTGTCGAAGTACCAGTCCTTGGTCACCGATTCATAGGTCGAATCGAAGTTCAGGCCGACCAGTTCCCCGCGCTTGTTCATCACCGGCGAGCCGGAATTGCCGCCCGTGGTGTCCGCACTTGACAGGAAGTTGACCGGCACCGTACCGAGCACCGGATCCTTGAACACGCCATAGCGCTTGCCCTTGACCGCCTCGATCAGCGCGGACGGCGCCTCGAACGGATCGGCGCCGGTATGCTTTTCGACGATGCCCTCGACGGTCGTGAACGGCCCCTTGACCAGGCCATCGCGCGGCGCATACGGCGCCACGGTGCCGAAGGTCACGCGCAGGGTGGAATTGGCGTCCGGGTAGACCGGCTTGCCCTGCGACTTCTTGTAAGCGATCAGCGCCGCCATGTACTGCGGGACCGCGCGTTCCAGGTTGCCATCGATCTCCTTGCGGCGGTTTTCGACAGCCATCGTCACGTCCTGGATCTTCACGGCCAGCTTGATGAAGGCATCATCGGACTTGAGGAATGCCTCGGGATCCTTGCCGATCCAGGCCATGCGCCTGGCGGTGTCGGCCAGTTCGGACTGGCGGTACATGGCAGCAATCGCATCGGCCGACGGCAGCAGCGGGTCCAGGCCGGCGGGATGGGTCCGGGCATCGAGTGCCTGGTAGCGCTTAAGGCCTGCGCTGAAACGTGCCTCATCCACCGCCGGCACCAGCGACTGCTCCAGGCGGGACAGGCGCGCCTTGATCAGGTTCAGGTCGCGCGCCTGGTAGCCGCTTTCACGTTTCGCGTCCGGCTTCTGGTTCTCCAGCGCCAGGCGATACAGGGTGCGCGCGCTTTTGAGCAGGTCGCTGTTCGACACCACCGTCCAGGCGAATTCTTCGCGCTGCAGCGCCATGTCGGCGGCAATCAGCGCGTCCAGGTCAGACAGCAGCGAAGGCGATGCGCCGCGCTGGTTGGCGGGCTTGGCGTACCACTGGCGAAATTCCACATCCTGCACATCCTTGATGGCGGCGATGTCCTTGCGCGCGAAGCCATCGAGCAGGCCCTGGGTTTTCTTGAGCACGTTGTTGATGCTCTTGACCACGGCGGCGTAGCGCACGTCATAGGCCGCATTGCCCTTGGTGGCGGCGGCGATCACGGCCAGGTCGGCCTTCATCTCGGCCACGCGCACCGGGAAGTTGGTGTCGCGTGCGAAGCGGATTTCCGCTGGCAGCTTGTAGCGGCTGGTGACGCCGGGATAACCGGCCAGCAGGATCGGATCGCCATTCTTCAAACCCTCCGCCGACACCACCAGGAAGTCCTTGGACTTGTACGGCACGTTGTCGGGCGAAGGATCGGCGGGACGGCCATCCTTGCCCACGTAGGCGCGCAGGAAGGAGTAGTCCCCGGTCTGGCGCGGCCATTCGAAGTTGTCGACGTCGCCGCCGAAATTGCCGATCTTGTCCGACGGCGCGTACACCAGGCGCACGTCGCGGATCGCCAGCTGGCGGATGCGGTAGTACTCAAGGCCGCGGTGGAAAGCCGGCACCGAGCAGCGGTAGGCCTTGTCGCTCTCGCACTCGGCGATCAGGGCCTTGATGCGGCTCTGGACTTCTTCCTTGCGCTCGCGTCCGGACAGGGCCGCCGGCAGGTCCTTGAGCACGCGCTCGGTGACGTTTTCGAGCTTGTCGGTCACGTAGACGAAGTAGTCGGCGCCGGCCGGCAGTTCTTCCGCGCGCGTCTTGGCCAGAAAGCCGTTGGCGATCAGGTTCTTGTCGGCGGTCGCATTGCGCTGGATCGCCTTGTAGGCGCAGTGGTGATTGGTGACGACCAGGCCGTCGCCGGAGACGAAACCGGCCGAGCAGCCCGGCAGGGCGACGATGGCGCTCATGGGGTGCCTGGACAGGTCGGCCAGTTTTTCGGCCGGGATGGTGATGCCGATGCGTTTGAGCTCGGCCTTCAGTTGCGGCAGCTGGTAAGGCTGCCACTGGCCTTCGTCGGCATGCGCGGTAGCGAATGCGCCGACCAGGGCGATGGGTAATGCGATGGATTTCAACAAGATATACCCCGGATAAAAGAATGCGACCGGCAAGTATATCGCTGATGCATAGCGCTGGAAACCGCTTTATCGCCAGCGTATTGACACCCGGCGGAGCCGCCGCCCCGCCAGGTGGATCATGCCCCGACTGCTAACCGCGCGTGCGGCGCAATCCCATCAAACCGAGCAAGCCCAATCCAAACAATGCCGCCGAACCCGGTTCAGGCACGCCGACCGTCACCGAATCGATGGCGGCGCTACTGAAGCCGCTCGTCCGGTTGGCCGTCGAAAACGCAAAATAGCGCACTTCATCGAAACCGGCCAGATCGGCGAGTGCCAGGATGCCCCCGCCATTGCGGCTGAAGTTCCCTGCCCCGGTCTGCACCGCATCGTTGAAAGTACGCCAGTAACCGTTCAGGTTCAGGTAACCCGAACCCACCGCAAACTCGATGCGCTCGAAATCCGATCCATCGGCCTTGCGGATGCTGACATACGCATTGTTCCCGGCCGTGGCCATGTAATTACCCTCGAAGCCGATGCCGATTTCGGACGGCGAATCGTAGCAATCGAAACCCGCATAACCGCAGCCATTGTTGGCGAGCGAACCGCTGAAATGAAACAGCAGGCCGCCCTCGGTGTAATCGTTGGCCAGGCTGGTGTTCGCATCGAAAGTGGCGCTGTTGGTCACCGTCCTGACCACCGAGCCCGCGCCGAAAGACTGCACCACGGCGGCCGACGCGCCGCACGACGCAGCCGCCGCCAGGGCCGCCACACTGAACTTCAACAACATCTTCTTCATGAAATACATCCCTTTTATTGTGCTGCCGGAGTTGGAATCAGGTCGACGGCATCGTAGGAATAGCCCGGGCTGAGAAAGCCGGTCGAGGTCTGGCCGCTGATCGCCGTCAGGGTCACCACGTTTTGCCCCACCACCAGCTCACTGGCCGGGATATTGAAGGTGTACATGGTGTTGTTGCCGCGGTAGGTCCCCACGGTCAGCGTACGGGTGTTCGGCTGCGTCGAGGCCGCGGGATTGGCCGAGACCCAGCCATTGACCTGGGCCTTGGGACGCCCGCCTGCGTGGGCCGTGGTGATACCGGCGCGCAGCGTGTAGTTGGCGATCTGGCTTGCGCGCAGGTTGAAGCGGATGGTGATCGCGCCATTGACCGCTTTCCACTGGTAGGCCGGGAAGCCGGTTTTGGCGGTGGAGGTGCCGACCACGTAATCCGGCGTCACCCAGGAAGCCATGCGGATGTCCGACGGATGCATGGTGGTGACCTTGTCGCCGTTGAGCAGTTCCTGCGGCGAGCCATCCCAGGCGCCGATACGCCACACCGGTGCTACCGCGCCCGGATCGTCGGCAATGGTGATGGTATTGAGCGCCAGCGTGCTGCCAGCGTTGACGGTGACGGTGCGCTTGCCGACCACCAGCTCGTTCTTGTAGATACTCATGGTGTAATCGCCGGGCAGCATGCCGCCGCTATTGAAGCTGCCGGTGGCGGCCGAGGCATTGGTCCAGTATTGTGCCTTGGCGTTGGAAAAGCCGACCGTGTACGCCTGACTGGCATCGCGGCCGCTTAACCCCACCCCTGCCACGCCGCCGCGCGCCGCCGGCGCCACATAGCCCAGCAAGCCCATGCCGCTGAACCAGCTGGTGTCGACCGGGCCAGGCGCCGCGCCATTGTTGAAGACCATGGTGTAGCTGTTCAGGACACTCAGGCGGAACGGCTCGGTCTGCGCTTCGCCGTAGTTGACGATATAGGTCAGCTCCTGATTGGTGGCGGTGGCCTGGTTCAGCAGGCTGCGGTAAAAGGGTCCGCCCGAGCCGCCCTCGTTATTGTCACGCACGATGTACACGCCCGCCGTGGCGCTGGTCGCGCCGATGTGCTGCCAGTCTTTCAGGCGCAGGTTGGAGTAGTGCTTGGAGCGGGTCTGGCCATCGGGACGTCCGAACACATCGCCCGACTCGATGGCGCCGTTGGTGCCGCGCAGGTCCGACGGTTCCGGCCCGTTCGGCAGCGCGTTGATCGGGATGCGCACGATGTAGCGCACCAGGCCATGGATGTTCGGCTCCGACGTGAAGTAGGTGCCCATGTAGATGTTGGCCTCACCGCGCTTGACCATGTAGTAGTGGGTCAGGTCGCCCGCCTTCACGGTCACTTTGATATGGTCGGCATCGACCTGGGTCGCGGCGACGGTCACGGCCGACACGCCGTTGTACAGGTAGTCGAAGCCGGAAGTGATCTGGCTGCCGCGGGTGGCGTCCTGGTATTGCACGCCGTTGTAGATCATTGAGGCGATGTCGCCCGCGGACTGGGTGTTGGAGCCGTTGTCGAAGCGGCGTACCTTGAACACCAGTCCGGCGCCGGTATCGATGGTGTAGTAGGTCGCGTCTTCGGTCAGCCCGAAAGAGGCAATGTCTGCGCGGGTGGCACTCTGGGTGCCGGCCGCAAACTGGGGGGCCGGGGCCGCGCTGGCGCCGATCGCACTATTGCCGATGCCGCCGCCGCCGTCGCTGCCGCCGCAGGCTGCCAATGCCGCGGCGACCGCTGCCGCGCAGCCGATCCGTATCGCTTGATGCTGCTTCATATGTCCGTCTCCATGATGTTTTTTATGTGCTCGTTTAAGCCGGGCCAGTATCCGTTTGTGCAGAAATGGAATCAATACAGGCACGTGAGAGTTGGTAAATACTCATTGTCATGAGCGGATAGATGAAAAAACTGCGCCTGTTTTCGCCTGTCCGCGCGGAACCGATATCAACCGCGATATCTCTTCGTCATCGATACCATAGGCTACAATTCAATATTATTAGAAATGCAAAATAACCATGATCACTCGCCCCGTCCTGATCCGCAATCACCTCCATCCCGCCGACGAAAAGCCGCTGCTGATCCTGCATGAGGATGGCGTTTATCTTCCCAAACCCGCACTGGTCGCGCTGATCGGCACCTTCATCGACGATGGCAAAGGCGGCTTGATTGCCGCCGGTAAGTGCGAAGACGGCCGCTTCGGCTACCTGAACGGCCGCGGTCAATGGGTCGTGCCGCCAACCCTGCAGGATGCAAAGAACTTCAGCTCGGATCGCCTCGCCCGCTTCTGTGACTGCGGCCTTTGGGGCTATCGCGGCGTGGACGGCAGCGTCACCATCGCGCCGCAATTCGAGATGGCGCACGCCTTTAACCAAGGCCGCGCCGCGGTCAAGACCGGCAAGCGTTGGCACTACATCGATCACCTGGGGAACCCCGCGTTCAACGGCGATTTCCGGGTCGCGGAGGCGTTTAGCGAATGCGGCCTGGCGCTCGCATGCGCGGAACTGTCGAAAGGTTTCGGCTTTATCGATCGGGATGGGAATTGGGCAATCAAGCCGCAGTTCTCGCACTCGCCCGGGTTCTCGCGGCAGGGCGTGGCGCCGGTGTCGCTCAATGGAGAGGACTATGGTCTCATCGACCGCAACGGCGCATGGATACACAAGCCTGGCAAGCTGCACATCAAGAAGTTCAATGACGAAGGCTATGCCTACTATTATGAGACGCGAGCGGGATTGGACAGGGAAGGCTACCTCGACACAAGTGGCAGCCCGGCTATCGCGGGTGAGAGCCGCCTGTCAAAGCAGATGCACGCCGGACTTGCGCTCAGTAGCGCGATAGGATTCGTAGGCCCTGCTGGCCGGCTGGAGACTTCCGACCACATCTCCTGGACCACCGATTTCAACGAGCACGGTTTTACCGTGGCACGCGCCTGGGGTGTCGGCAACCGGGCCGCACGCTGGGGCATACTGCACATCGACGGCAGCTTCAATGCGGCACCCGATGGCGTTCTCGAGCCGCTAACCGATACGGAAGGCTGGATTGTGCCGCCAGAACCTGACACGCCGCTTGCGCCATTCTGCACGCAGGACAAGGCCGTTGCCCTGCTCGACCAGACCGGCGCGACCGCGTACCGGCTTGAAGCTGCGCCATCCGTAGCTGGCCACAGCATTACCCTGCGTGACGCGGACGGATGCATGCTCTGGCAAAGCGAAGGGTGTGCGCATATCAGCCCGGCCGCTCTCTTCTTCGAGATGCCTGGGGAACCCTTTCTGGAAGGCCTTGACGGCTGCGGCGACATCGCCGGCACGGTGGAGACAATGCTGGCCGAGGCCGAACGCAACCTGCACGGCCTTGCGCGCGGGGAGCAGGAAAATGAAGCTGCTGGCGACGGGGAGGCGGATCATGTCGATGATGACGAGGAGGCGGTGGAGGAGGAGCACGACGACGAGGAACTGGACCATGTCGCTTTTGCTGCGGAGCTTTGCACCAGGTCGCGGCGCGTGTGGCGCGTCTATCTCGATGAACACATCTGGGGCGAATACGAATTCTTGGGCGACCAGCGAGGTGGCTTGCGGGACCAGATACATCAAAGCCTGATCGCCGAACTCACGCGAGCCTACGGCAAACCCGATCCGGACCCCGACTATGCCAATCGCGACATCCACCGCAGCACCCTGGCCTGGGCCTTCCCACTGCGCAGCGCCCTGCCGGGCGCAAACGATGCGCGCGCCTACGACAGCCGCCTGTGGGTTGGCATCTCGGCTTTCAGCGACTGCGGCGACGGCGACGTTTGGCACGAAATCTGGCTGCACTGCGCACCCAGCATCGAAACACTGGAAGCGGCGATAGCGGCAGCTCTGCTCACCGGCGATGATTCCCTCGAGGATGACAGCGATGAGGAAGCGGCATCCGGCGCCCAGGCGGACGCGCCTGGCTACGATGCCTGGATGGCGCGGGTGCGCGAGAGCGACGATGAGGTAGGCAAGGTGCCACCGGAGATGTTGGACGATGCGATGGCCGACGCCGCTATTGAGGCCAACACAACGGCCTTCTCCTACCTGCCGCCGGCTCTGCAGACGGCAGCCCGGCTTGAACGCATCGTGCGCAAAAGCGCTGAAGATGCAGCACATATCAGCGCCCCATGCATGACGGCGAACGCCCTCGCGCTGGCCCGCTCCCTATATGCAAACGATGCGACCTGGTACCGCAAGGACGAACGAAGGTCAAGAATCCCGAAGCGGCGGATTAACCGCAACAGCCTGTCGGAGGTCTGGGGTTGCCTGGTCGACGACAAGCTCGCGCATGCCGCGGTCACGGCGGGCGTTAGCTTGGGCGACATACCGCGCTGGCTGCGCAGCGATCAGCTGGACCATGCTGCGCTGCAGGCCGACGTGAACAACATCGCTTTCCTGGCGCCGCACAAGGTCACGCCCGAACTGGCGCTGGCTGCCGTCCGCGAGAAGTACAGCGGCCTGATCGAAGCGCTGCCGCTGGAGCTGCGCACCGCCCAGGTCTGTCTTGAGTCCGTGAGCGTCGACGGTAGCACACTCGAATTCGTGCCCGACGAACTGAAAACGGCGGCACTGTGTGCAAGCGCATTGCGCCAGTCCGCAGAAGCTTTCGAGTTTGTTCTCCCTGAGGTGGACGAACAGGTCTGCGCCCTGCTCATCATGGAGGATCTGGCGGCCCGGGATGGCGCGGAAAAAGGCGGGACGCGCTGGCACGGAGTGCGCGCCTGGTCTCGCCTGTGGCGTAAAGAGTACGAGGGCGCGATCGCGGATGCCACGCTGGCACTAGCCCACGTGCCCTTCCCTGCGCACCAGCACTATATTCTGGCGCGTGCCTATATGGCGCTTGGACAGTCACTCAAGGCCGCGGCACACGCCGCAGCTGTGCTTTCCATCGAGAACAGCTACGAAACCGAATACGCACGTTATCACGAAACGGCCTGGTTGAAGCGCGTCGCCGCGTCCGCGATGCGTGCCGCGGACGATGCAACCTTGCTGACCGAGGTAAAGGCCAATCCGCTCGCATTGTCGCAGATCCCTCAATCGCGCGTGACCGCCGCCATGGTTGCCGCCGCCGTCGCGGCCAATCAGGAGACGGTGCGCTACGTTCCGAAGCGGCTGATGAACAGCGCCTTGTACGCGCTGGCCGTTGAGCTCGGAGTCAAGTCGAAGGAGCAGGTTCCCGCAGCATTCAAGCGTGCCCCGTAACGCGGTACGGGTGCACGGATGTCACGAGTTGAGTAAGGTGGATAAGCGCTAGCGCCATCCACCAAAAGCCGCCCGGGACGAGCGCGCAGCCTTATGGATACAGGCCGCGCACCTCGCGCGCCTGCAGCACGCGCGTGCAGGCCACCACAAACGCCGCCGTGCGCAGCGAGATCTTCTTGTCCTCGGCCACCTGCCAGATGGCGGTGAAGGCATCGCGCATGATGCCGGTCAGCTTGGCGTTGATCTCGTCCTCGCTCCAGAAGAAACTCGTGAAGTTCTGGGCCCATTCGAAGTAGCTGACCGTGACGCCGCCGGCGTTGGCGATCACGTCCGGCACCACCAGCACGCCCTTCTCGCGCAGGATGTCGTCCGCTTCGGGCGTGGTCGGGCCGTTTGCGCCTTCGAGGATGATGCTGGCACGGATGCGGCTCGCGTTCGCACTGGTGATCTGCTGCTCCAGCGCCGCCGGGATCAGGATGTCGCACTCCACATCCCAGAACTGCTCGCGCGAGATGTTCTCGTCGGCGCCGTTGAATCCGGCGACCGTGCCACGCTCGGCCACATGGGCCAGCAGCGCCGGCACATTCAGGCCGCCTTCGCTGACGATCGCGCCGCCATGGTCCTGCACCGCCACCACGCGCGCACCGGCTTCGGCGAACAGGCGCGCGGCGATGCCGCCCACGTTGCCGAAGCCCTGCACCGCAACGCGCGCGCCGGAAATGCTCAAGCCGCGCTTGGCCGCTGCCGCGCAGCCGATCACGTACACGCCGCGCCCGGTGGCGTCGCGCCGTCCCAGGCTCCCGCCCAGCGAAATCGGCTTGCCGGTGACGACACCGGTCGCGGCGCTGCCCTGGTTCATGGAGTAGGTATCCATCATCCACGCCATGGTTTGTTCGTTGGTGTTCACGTCCGGTGCGGGGATGTCCTTGTTCGGCCCGATGATGATGCCGATCTCGCTGGTGTAGCGGCGCGTCATGCGCTGCAGTTCACCTTGCGACAAGGTCTTGGGGTCGACCCGGATGCCGCCCTTGGCGCCGCCGTAGGGCACGTTGACGGCCGCGTTTTTGACCGTCATCCATGCCGACAGGGCCATGACTTCGGACAGGGTCACGTCCTGGTGGAAGCGCACGCCGCCCTTGCCCGGCCCGCGCGACATATTGTGCTGCACGCGGTAGCCTTCGAAGTGGGCGATGGTGCCGTCGTCGCGCTCGATCGGCACGTCGACAATCAGGATGCGCTTCGGGCGCTTGAGCGTTTCGACCCAGCGCGACAAGCCGCCCAGGTGGGGCGTGACGCGGTCGATCTGTTCAAGGTAAACGCTCCAGGGATTGCTTTCCTTGGGCACCAGGTAGGATGGGATTTCGTGATCGTGCATGTGATAACTCCTTGTTAAAAGCGGTGTGACTGAATGGTGTTGGCCTCAATGGATGATCTTGGCCAGGAAATCGCGCGCCCGGTCGGAGCGCGGCGTACCGAAAAAATCGTCCTTGCTGCAGTCCTCGATGATCTTCCCCTGGTCCATGAAGACGATGCGGTTCGCCACCCGTTTGGCGAAACCCATCTCGTGGGTGACCACCATCATGGTCATGCCTTCCTGGGCCAGGCCGACCATCACGTCGAGCACTTCGTTGATCATCTCGGGGTCGAGCGCGGAGGTTGGCTCATCGAACAGCATGGCGATCGGGTCCATCGACAGCGCCCGCGCAATGGCCACGCGCTGCTGCTGGCCGCCGGAGAGCTGGCCGGGAAATTTATCCTGCTGCGCGATCAGGCCGACCCGGTCCAGGTACTTGAGGCCCTTGGCATTGGCCTCGTCGGCGCTGCGGCCCAGCACCTTGATCTGGCCGATGGTCAGGTTCTCGCGGATGGAAAGGTGCGGGAACAATTCAAAATTCTGGAACACCATGCCGATGCGCGCGCGCAGCGTGGACAGGTTGGTCTTGGGCGCACCGACCGAGATGCCGTCGACCGTAATGGCGCCACGCTGGAAGGGTTCCAGGCCGTTGACGGTTTTTATCAGGGTCGATTTTCCCGAGCCGGAAGGCCCGCAGATGACCATCACGTCGCCGCGGCTGACCTGGGTGCTGCAGTCGGTCAGCACCTGGAAGGCGCCGTACCATTTGCTGATGCTGTTCAATTCAATCATGGTTCATTTCTCCAATGGGACTGGGCAGTCGGGGCCTAGTGTCCCGAGTTGAAAGTTCGTTACATAAATGACCCGACAATCGTCGCGATACTGCGTCAAAAATGCTCGCAAGGCTCCAGCCTTGCTCCGCTTTTGTTCCTTGTCTCGCGGCGATTTCGGCCCATTTATATCAACGAACTTCCAACTCAGGACACTAGCGAATGATCGCGACGCGGGTATGCAGGCGCTTGACGAGCCAGGACAGGCCGTAGCACAGCGCGAAGTAGACCAGGGCGACAAAGGTGTACATCTCGATCAGGCGGCCGTCGCGCTGGGCGACCTTGCTGGCGGCGCCGACAAAGTCGGGGATCGACAGCACGTACACCAGCGACACGTCCTGGAACAGCACAATGGTCTGGGTCAGCAGCACCGGGATCATGTTCCGGAAGGCTTGCGGCAGCACGACGTGTGCCATGGTCTGCCAGTAGTTCATGCCGAGCGCCTGCCCCGCCCAGACCTGGCCGCGCGGGATCGACTGGATCCCGCTGCGCATGATCTCGCAATAGTAGGCCGCTTCGAACAGGATGAAGGTGATCAGCGCCGACGAGAACGCGCCCACCTGCACCGGTTCCTGGGCGCCGATCATCCAGGCGGCGATGTAGGGCACCAAAAAATAAAACCAGAAGATCACCAGCACCAGCGGCACCGAGCGCACCAGGTTGACGTAGCCGGTGGCGAACAGCGACACGCTGCGGTTGGCGGACAGGCGCATCATGGCCAGCAAAGTGCCCAGCACGATACCGCCGGCCATGGCCAGCAGGGTGAGCTTGAGCGTGAACAGCATCCCGGTCTGGAACAGGTAGACCCAGGAACGGCTGATCACGTCGATATCGAAACTGCCCATGTCAGTGCGCTCCCTTGGCGCCGCCGGCGACGATAAAGCCCGGGATCGCGACGCGGCGTTCGATGCGGTGCATGCCGAATACAACCAGGGCATTCACGCCGACGTAGATCAGCGTGGCTGCCGTGAAAGCTTCAAATACCTGGAAGGAGAACTCCTGGATGGCGCGTGCGCCGGCCGTCAGTTCCATCAGGCCGATCGTCAGCGCGACCGAACTGTTCTTGATGATGTTGAGGAACTCGCTGGTCAGCGGCGGCAGGATCACCCGCGCCGCCATCGGCAACAGTACGTAGCGGTAGGTCTGACCCAGCGTCAGGCCCAGCGCGGTACCGGCCATCTTCTGGCCGCGCGGGAGGGCCGCGATGCCGGTCGAGACCTGCACCGCCACCCGCGCCGAGGTGAACAGGGCCAGGGTCAGCACGGCCGTGACGAAGGGGGCGTTTGGCAAGGCCTTGACCCACTCGCCGGCTGCCTGCGGAAGCAATTCGGGGGCGACGAAATACCACAGGAACATTTGCACCAGCAAAGGCACGTTGCGGAACAGCTCGATGTAGCCGTTGGCGGCGCGCACCAGCCACTTGTTGGGCAAGGTGCGCACGGTGCCGATGACCAGGCCGAGCATCAGCGCGATCACCCAGGCGGTCAAGGCGGTTGCCAGGGTCCACATCAGGCCGGACCACAAGGTGTCGAGATAAGTGCCGACGCCGTCGGGCGCGATGTCCCAGAAAATACGCCAGTTCCAGTGGTAGTTCATAGTGTCCCCTCTTGCTTTTTTATGTGTGCTGCTGTTTTTGATTTACTTCTTTTTGCTGGCCGCGTTTTGCGCTTCCGGCACCGCGGCATACGCAGCCGGGTCACCGGAATCGGTCGGCTTGGCCAGCACCGCGGCCAATTGCGGCGGCATCGGGAAGTTCAGATTGATGCCCTTCGGCGGGATCGGTGACATGAACCATTTCTGGTACAAGGCCTGGATATCGGCGCCGGACTGATAAAAGCGCGTGATGGCGTCATCGACCGCCTTCTTGAATGCCGGATCGTCCTTGCGCAGCATGATTCCGTAAGGTTCGACCGACAGCGCCTCGGTCGTGATGACATAGTCGCCCGGGGTCTTGGCATTGGCGCGCTGCGAAGCGAGCAGAATGTCGTCATTGGCTTCGGCGGCGGCGCGCCCGGTTTCCACCATCAGGAACGATTCCGGGTGATCCTTGCCGACCACGATATTCATGCCCAGGTTCTTTTCCTTGTTCAGGATGGTCATCTGCTTGAGCGTGGACGTGCCGGCGGTGGCGACCAGGGTTTTGCCTTTCATATCGGCCAGGCTGTTGATATTCGAGGACTTTTTCGCCAGCAGGCGATTGGCGATCACGAACATGGTGGGTGCAAAAGCCACCTGCTGCTGGCGCTCCAGGTTATTCGTGGTCGATCCGCATTCCAGGTCGATGGTGCCGTTGGCCATCAGTGGAATCCGGTTGGCCGAGGTCACGGGATTCATCGCCACTTTCAGTTCCGGCATGCCCAGCTGTTTTTGCAGGGCCGCCACCACTTTCAGGCACAGGTCGATCGAATACCCCTGGTATTGCTGCTTGTCGTCCAGGTAGGAGAACGGTACCGAGCCGTCCCGCACGCCCAGGGTGATGGTGCCGGTTTTCTTGATCTTGGCGAGCGTACCGCCAGCTTCTTGCGCATTGGCCGCGGCGCAGCTAGCGCCAATCAGCACGAGTGCCGCGATATTTTTCAGGATGGTCATGAATACACTCCGTATCAGAAAATGTGGCGGATGCCGATGTTGGTGCCGGTATGGCCGGTGCCGTCCGTGGTCGCATTACCGACCGTGAAAGTGGCGCCGTTACGGTTGTCGATGCGGGCATAGGCCGCATACAGGTCGGTGCGCTTGGACAGCAGATAGGAATAACCAAGCGCCCATTGGCTGGCGTCGCGGTTGATGGCGCGCTTGTCGTCGTGGCGGATATACGAACCGAATACCTTGCCGGCCAGTGCAGGGAAAGACACACCGGCGATGATGTCATTGCTGTCGGCGCCGGCCAGGCCCTTGTTGGAGGCGTAGGAGACGACACCTTCGGCAAATCCGGCGTTGTATTTGACGGATAAGATGCTGTTGCGGGCGTGATCGGTCGCGGTCGGGTTCTGCTTCTGGTGCCAGGCGCCGGCCACCGTCAGCGGACCGCTGGCATACGTGAGGGAAGCGCTGAACACGCGGTTGCGGGCGCTGTCGCCGGCCACTTCGCCAAACCCGGTGGCGAGATCGGCGGTGAATCCATAGACGTTCGGCGAGACGTACTCCGCCATATTGTCGACGCGGGTATTGGTCGCCATCAGATTGCTCGCGGTACCGGCATAACCGACTTCGAAAGGATCGGCCACGTCACGCACAATGCGGTAATACGGCGAATACTGGCGGCCCAGGGTAAGCGTACCGGCCGTGCTTTTCAGGCCTACAAAGGCCTGGCGGCCAAACAGCAGACCACCCTGCCCGGTCACGCCGGTATCGACGTTAAACCCATTCTCGATCAGGAAGAATGCGGTGGTGCCGCCGCCCAGGTCTTCCTTGCCCTTGAAGCCCAGGCGTGCGCCGGATGCCATGCCGCTGCCGAGATTAGTGACATTGCCGGCGGGGCCGCCGGTTTCACGGGTGATGCCGGCGTCGACGACACCGTAAATGGTGATGCTCGAATTGCTTGTTTGCGCCAGGGCGGATCCCGATACGATGCCGAGCAAAGCAATCGCTGTACTTATTTTTTTCATGGCTGTCTCTCGTTTTGAACGTACTTTAAAAATGGAAGGGTGTGACGATCCACGCGCAGCGCTGCAGCGCGAGCGCGGACCTCTATCTGTTCAGGGTTGGTGTGCGAGGGGACTTCGCTTGTGGCGAAGGCGGCCTATGGGGGCAGCGTCAACTGTGCCCGCGTGGGCCGTCGGGACGCTCCTGCAGGATATTCCGGGCGAGTTTGGTTTGCTGCACGATGTTGGCGGCGAACCCGCGGAACACATGGCCGGCCGGTGTCAGGCTGGGCGGCATGCAACTGCGATCGATCAATTCGGTACCCAGCCAGACTTCGAGCGACTGGATGCGCCGGCTGAATGCCGATTGGCTGGAATGGCGTTCGCTTGCCGACCGCGAAAAGCTGCGGGTATCGGCAAGGCACAGGAAGTCTTCTGCCCATTTGGTGTCCATGTGTTCTCCGTATATTTTTTGTCCACCGATAGTTTCAGTGGTGAGCACCCTTTAGCAGTTTGCGTGCCTGCACCTTCAGCGCCATGTCAGCAAGTGTATGTACTTGATTACAATGGGAAATTTATTACGGTGCGTGCGTGACCGGCCAGAATCCGTGTGGACATCCACACGCCAAAAACACCCCGCGTGTGGACTTCGACACGCACGACTTTCGCGGACTGTCCGCGCGGCCCGGAGCGCCGTTGAATTCCATGTCGCAGCTAATTTTCTTCAGGTAAGATGGCGCGACCACCCCTTCTACGGGTGCAATTTCCCACTTCCAAAACGAATCTGATATGGTGCTCAGCCGCAGCGCCGCAACGGCGGCCAAGGACGAACGGCCGCCCGGCCTGGCCCGCGGCGCAATCCGGCTTGCCGTGTTTGCAGCCGCGCTCGCCGCCGGGGCCGCCTTCGTCGTGTTCGCCTATCAATGGCGCGAGCGCAGCGAATACGCCAGCCTGAACGAAGCACTGGCCCATCAGCTGGATCTGTACGCGGCCTCGCTCGACAGCGAGCTGGGGCGGCACGCCTACCTGCCCGGCATCGTCGCGCTCGACGGCGATGTGCAAGCCCTGCTGGAAGCGCCCAACGATGCGCAGCGCGCCGAAAAAGCCAACAAGCGCCTGACCAGCCTGAACGTGCGTGCCGGTTCGCTGTCGATCTTTGTCATGGACGGCCAGGGCCTGGTGCGTGCCGCCAGCAACTGGTACCAGCCAGAAAGTACCGTCGGTCAGGACTTGTCGGCCATGCCCTTCTTTGCGGAGGCCAGCAAGGGCAACACGGCGCACGCCTTTGCGCGTAGCGCGCTGCGCGATTCGCCGGAGTACTACTTTGCCCAGCCCGTGATGCGCAACGGCAAAGTGGCCGGCATCGCCGTGGTGCGCATCAGCCTGGAGCCGATCGAATCGACCTGGATCGCCTCGGGCTCGCAATCGAACCAGGAAATCATCCTCGTGCTCGACCAGAACGACGCCATCATCCTGGCGTCCGAGCCGGACTGGCGCAACAAGAAGGCGCAGGCGCTGACCTCCCGCCTGCGCGCCACCCTGGCCGCGCCCGGCGCAAAAGCGGCACCGGATACGCCGGCCGGCTTCAACGTGGCGGTGGTGGAAACCCGCGAGCACGGCAACCAGCTGGTGCGCTGGGCCGGCCTGAACCCGAGCGCGCCACGGGTCCTGTACGCCACCCAGAACAAGCTCATGGCCAGCCAGGGCTGGCGGCTGATTACCTTGACCAATGCCTCGGGCGTGAGCGCCAGTGCCTGGCAAACGGCCTTCGGTGCCGGTGCCCTGGCCGCCTTCCTGGGCTTGCTCGCGATGTTCGTGACCCAGCGCCGGCGCGCCATCGCCAGCCGCCTGCGCGCGCGCGAAGCCTTGCAGAAAGCGCACGACGAGCTGGAACAGCGCATCGCCCTGCGCACCACCGAGCTGTACGACATGAACCAGGAATTGCTGCGCGAGATAGGCGAACGCAAGCATGCGGAGCAGGTCCTGCGCGAATCTCAGGACGAATTGATCCACGCGGGCAAGCTCGCCCTGCTGGGTCAGATGTCCGCCGGCATCACGCACGAGATCAGCCAGCCGCTCACGGCGCTGCGCTCGCTTGCCTTCAACACCGCGCTGCTGCTCAAGCGCGGCGACCTCCAGCGGGTCGAGAACAACCTGCAATCGGTGAGCGACCTGACCGAGCGCATGGGCCGCCTGACGGAACAGCTTAAGTCCTTCTCCCGTAAGACACCGCTCACGCTCGAATCGTTCACCCTGCAGCGCGCGCTCGACAACACCCTGCTGCTGCTGGAAAACCGCATTCGCACCGAACGCATCGTGCTGACGGTAGATGCCGCGCCCGGCCTGCGCGCGTTGTGCGACGGCAACCGCCTGGAGCAAGTCCTGATCAACCTGTGCGCCAACGCCATGGATGCGATGCGCGACTCGCCCGTCAAGCAACTGACCTTGCGCGTATGGAGCGAACACGACAAGGCATTGATCCGCGTAAGCGACAGCGGCACCGGCATCGACGCGGCCGCCATGAAACGTTTGTTTGAACCGTTTTTCAGCACCAAGCCGCAGGGCGAAGGCCTGGGCCTGGGCCTGGCGATCTCGGCCGATATCGTGCGCGAGTTCGGCGGCGCCTTACGGGCATTTAATATCGACGGCGGTGCGGCATTCGAGCTGACCCTGCCGCTACTGGAGACTGAAGTGAAGGAAGCAAGCCATGTTTGACGGACTGCAAATCATCTTTATCGAGGACGACCGCGCGGTGCGCACCAGCGTCACCGAAACCCTGGAACTGGCCGGCTTCGACGTGGTCTCATTTGAAGCGGGCGAACGCGCGCTCGAACACATCGAGCCCGGCTTTGCCGGTATCGTCATCAGTGACGTGCGGCTGACCAATATGGACGGCTTCGCGGTGCTGCGCGCGGTCAACGCCATCGATGCGACCATCCCCGTGATCCTCGTAACCGGGCATGGCGACGTGTCCATGGCGGTGGAAGCCATGCGCGACGGCGCCTATGACTTTATCGAAAAGCCCTTCGCCATGGAACGCCTGGTCGAGGTGGCCACACGCGCCATGGAAAAGCGCGGCCTTCGGCTGGAAGTCGATGCCCTGCGGCGCCAGGTACGCAACAAGGCGGGCATCGAGGCGACCTTGCTGGGCGATTCACCGGCCATCAAGGAAGTGCGGCGCCAGATCCTCAACCTGGCAGACACCTCGGCCGACGTGCTGGTCTACGGCGAAACCGGCACCGGCAAGGAAGTCGTGGCACGCTGTCTGCACGAACACAGCAAGCGCAGCAAGGCCAACTTTGTCGCCATCAACTGCGGCGGCCTGCCTGAAAATCTGTTCGAGAGCGAAATCTTCGGCCATGAACCGGGCGCGTTCACCAACGCCAGCAAGCGGCGCATCGGCAAGATCGAGCATGCCAATGGCGGTACCCTGCTGCTCGACGAGATCGAGAGCATGCCCATGGGTTTGCAAGTCAAGCTCTTGCGCGCACTGCAGGAACGCAAGATCGAACGCCTGGGTTCCAACGAGCAGGTACCGGTCGACTTCCGGATCGTGGCCGCCACCAAGTGCGATCTGGCCGAGCTGAGCGCCCAACAAAAGTTCCGCAGCGACTTGTACTACCGCCTCAATGTGGCCGTGCTGGAACTGCCGCCGCTGCGCGAGCGGCGCGAAGATATCCCGGTGCTGTTCGAACACTTCCTGCTGCAGGCGGCCATGCGCTACGCGCGCGACGCGCCGGCGGTCGATGCCAGCCAGATGCGTTCCCTGATGGCCAGCGACTGGCCGGGCAATGTGCGCGAACTGCGCAATGCGGCTGACCGCTTCGTGCTGGGTTTGCCGGGTGGACCGAGCGGCGCGGCCGCGGCACCGATGACCCTGGCGTCGCAGATGGACATGATCGAGAAGACCCTGATCGAGCAGGCACTCAAGCAACACAGCGGGCGCCCGCAAGTGGTGTGTGATGCCCTGGGGATCGGCAAGAAAACCTTGTATGACAAGCTCAACAAGCATGGCATCGCGATCGATGCCTTCCGTCCCGCAGTGGGCGGCGATGCACAGTAAAGCGCTGCAGATCAGCGATAGGCAGCCGGATCGCCCGAATCGGTCGGGCTGGCGATCGCATTCCTGAGCGCATTGCTCATAGGAAGCTGCAAGCTGATCTTGTTCGGTGCAATCGGCGCCTGGAACCATTTACGGTAAATCTGCTGAATCTCGCCCGATTTGAATACCTCGACAATTGCCTCGTCAACGATCTTTTTAAATTCAGGATCGTTCTTGCGCAGGATGATGCCATAGGGTTCAACCCGCAAGTCGGCATTCACAATCACATAATTGGCCGGATTGCTGCTGCTTGCCGCCAGGCCGTGGAGCAGGACATCATCCATCACAAACGCGACGGCGCGATCGGTTTCCACCAGCAGGAAGGCATCCGGGTGATCCTTGCCCGCCAGGAGATGCATGCCGAGGTTCTGCGTGCGGTTGATCTCGGTCAGCGCCTTCATGGTGGTGGTGCCGGCGGTGGACACGGCGGTACGGCCCTTTAAATCCTGCAGGGACTGGATATTATTCGCCTTCTTGGATACCAGGCTGCTCGCCGCCACGTAGGTGGTCACGGAAAAGGCGACTTCTTTCTGGCGGTTGATGGTATTCGACGTAGAGCCGCATTCCATGTCGATGATGTCGTTGACGACAAAGGAAACGCGATTGGCCGCCGTCACCGGGCGCAGCATGACTTCCAGGCCCGGCAGTTTGAGCCGTGTCTTGAGCGACTCGACCACCCGGTAGCACAGGTCCATGGAATAGCCGATCGGCCGCTGCTGCTGGTCCAGATAAGAAAAGGGAATCGACTTGTCGCGAAAGCCAAGCGTGATGACGCCGGTTTCCTTAATCTTGCGCAGGGTCGGCGATTCCTGCGCGGCCGCATTCGCGGCCAGCGCCGTTCCGACGATAACGAACAGCTTCCACATTCTCATATAGCATCCAGCACATTCCAGTGGTTGGCAAAATAACACATGACGGCGACGTGACCGCTACGGGAAAACACGTAGGAGCGAATCAAGCCGGTTCCTACCGGCAAGCCATACTCCCACGGCCCCGCTGGCGCGACAACGTCTATGCAAACATCACATGTTCAGCCAGCCTGCAGAAAAATTTCTGTTTGCTATTTTATATGAGCCGGGTTAACATCCGCATCCTGTAAAAATCATCACGCATTTCTTTACTCAGAATCGAGAACCTACCGTGCCTGTACACAGTCAAGCCACCTGCTGACGATATCGATCGACCTGCCCGGCGTAGCGCCCGGTAAGGCTGTGCATGCCGCTTTTCCACGACGTCCTGTCGTGGCGTAGTTCCCTTTCATCGTCAGCTCCCATCATCACACGGAGCACATCATGACGAATCACATCCACAATCTCGAATTACATAAATATCCGTCGACCCGCCATCTGGAGGGCTCGCAACTGCAAGCCGGCGACGCAGGCCACGGCAAATCCACCAAACGCGGCGACCCGCGTGTTGCGTACGCCAGCCTGGCCGGACGCCCCATCGTGGTCGAGGAAAAGCTGGACGGCGCCAATGCGGGTATCAGCTTCGGCGCCGGCGCCGAACTGCTGTTGCAAAGCCGCGGACATTATCTGGCAGGTGGGGGTCGCGAACGGCAGTTCGGCATCTTCAAACGCTGGGCCGCCGCGCATGACGCCACCTTGATCGAGCGCCTGGGCGAGCGTTACGTCATGTATGGCGAATGGATGGCGAAAAAGCATAGCGTGTTTTATAACCGTCTGCCGCATTTTTTCTGCGAATTCGATATCTACGACCGCAGCCGGGAAGTCTTTCTGTCGACACAGGCACGCACAGCCTTGCTCGGTAATGCGCCGGTATTGTCGGTGCCAGTGCTGTATGCCGGTATCGCACCGCCCACGATAGCCGAACTGCTTTGCTTCCTGCGTCCTTCGCTGGCGAAGGATACGCAATGGCGCGGCGATTTTGAGAACACCGTGAAGCGCGAAGAACTGGACCTGGCCAAATGCTGGGCCCAGGCCGACAAATCCGACCTGGCGGAAGGCCTGTATATCAAGGTCGAGGAAGACGGCGTGGTCAGTGGACGCTACAAGTGGGTGCGCAGCGATTTTGTGCAGGCGATCCTCGATTCGAACATGCATCACTCCCAGCAGCCCTTCGTGCCGAATCAGCTTGCGGAGGGCGTGGATATCTACGCGCCGCAGTTGACGAAAAACTGGCAGGACCTGGGCCTGATCACCGTGAAAGGAAGCACATCATGATGCGCTATAAAGACATGGCGGCGCACGTTCCCGCCCCCGGACAGATGCCGGACTGGGCCTGGTTCCTGCATGCCATTCCGGCGCTGGCCCTACTGGAACAAACGCCGCAGGATCCGTATTATCACGCTGAAGGGAATGTCTGGATTCACACAAGGATGGTGATCGATGCGCTGATGCGCGGCGCGGACTATATCGACGGCGGCCATGACGAACGGTTCGTCCTGTTCTATGCCGCGCTGCTGCACGATATTGCCAAGCCAGCGACGACCGTGATCGATACCGAGACGGGCCGAATCGGACAGCCCGGCCATTCCAGGCGCGGCGCCATCGATGCGCGCATCGTGTGCTGGCATGCAGGCGTACCGTTTGCCCTGCGCGAAGAACTGTGCCGCATCATCACCGTGCACCAGTTGCCCTTCTTTGCCCTGGCGGGGAACAAGAGCGGCCAATCGGCCGAATTCCTGATTCGCAAACTGTCGCATGAACTCGATCTGCGCCTGCTGGCAGCGATGGCTGAAGCGGACATGCGCGGGCGCGACTTCGAGAAGAAAGCCGATTGTCTGGTCGATATCGCGCTATTCAGGGAACTGGCGCGCGACGAGCACTGTTATGGCACACCGAGGGAATTTGCCGATCGTCACACGCAGCTGGCGTATTTTCGCGGCGCGCAGATTGCACCCGATTTCGCGCATCACCAGAATGCGGGCTCGCAGGTGACCATGATGTGCGGCCTGCCCGCATCTGGAAAAAACTGGTGGGTTGAAAAGAACCGTCCGGGCCTGCCCGTCGTGTCGATTGACGATGCGCGCCTCGAACTCGGTCTGAAACATGGCGTCAATGAAGGTGCGGTGGCGCATCGGGCGGTCGACTTCGCCAAGGAACTCTTGCGCGCCAAGGCGCCCTTTGTGTGGAACACGACGCACCTGAGCACCCAGATGCGCAAGAAGACGCTGGACCTGCTGTATGCCTACGACGCGCAGGTGGAGCTGGTCTATCTGGAACAGCCGCCTGAGCTTATTTTCAAGCGCAACAGCCAGCGCGATACCAGCTTGTCGAACAAGGCGATCGAACGCATGCTGTTCAAGTGGGAAGTACCCCTTCCCACCGAGGCGCACACGGTCAGCTATCAGCCAAACGGCGTGTAGACGACGCCGTGTTCCAGCACGCCCACAAGCGCGGCGACATTTTCGGCACTCTCGCTGAACGATGCCAATACCGAGGCGACGTTGCCGTGGCCCTGGTCAAGCACATTGGTCCAATAAGCGATGCCGGCCGCTTCACCGGGACGGTGCAGCACGTTCAGATATAGCGTATCGACGATGTGGGCGTTGCTGGCGTTGGCGCCGTACAGCGACGCGAATTCCGCCGACTGCGCAAACCCGGTCGCGACGCTGGTGAGCGACTGGCCTTTGTCCATGGCGTCAATCCAGTAGCCCAGGCCGCCGGAGTCCGGGCTGCGGTTGAAGGCGGCCTGGTAGATGCGGTAGGCCTGCCCGGCAATGGCGCCGGCGCCCATGGTATCGAGCGCGATCATGCCGTCCGTGAACTGGAGCCTTTCGATACCAGTCAGGGAATCGGCGCCGTCGCGGCCCGCGCCACGGTCACTGACAAGGAAGGAAGCGCCGCTGGCACGGATATCGTAATCGGCGGCCTTGCCGTGGTAGATGGCCGTGTCCAGCTTTGCGCTGCCGGTCATGTTGTCATTGCCGCTGCTACTGACCAGGGGACCGCCGCCCGCCTGCACGGCCAGACTGCTCGACTGGGTCGGTGCCGCTGCGGTGCTTGCAGCTGCGATTGTGGCCGGCGCGCCGGACAAGCTGGCCATCACCACATCCCAGCTCACATCGAAATTGAGGCCGGCCAGGCCAGCATAGCTGACATAGGACAGGTGGCTGCCGTCGCCGCTGAAGACGGATGCAATGGCGTCCTGGCCGATGGCGCTGCCCTGCGACACCTGCGTCAGCGCGCCGCTCTGCATGTCCTTGACGTAGACCTGTTCGATACTCGAGCGTGCCCCGCCCACCAGATCGGCGGCATCGTAGGTAAAGCTGACGAAGCGGCCATCGGCCGACACCGAGGGATCGGAGGCCCAGCCATTGCCTTGCACCGAAGCCGAATTGCTCGACACCAGCTGCAATGTACCCGTCACCAGATCCTTGCGGAAAATATCGTAGTTGCCGTTGGTGTCGCCGGCCAGATTGCTGGCCGAACTGAACACGACGTAGCGGCCATCCGCGGACATCGCAGCGGAATCGTCCACCGCATCGACTGCCTGGCCAGCGCCGTTGGCCGACACCAGGGTCACGCTGCCGGTAGCCAGATTCTTTGCGTACAGCTGGGGCGAGGCGAATCCCGCCACGCCAGGCAAGACGGGGCCGAGCGAGCGGAACAGTACCACATTGCCATCGTCCGAAATCAGCGCGCCATTGCCACCGCTCCAGAGCTCGCTGCCGCCGGCGCTGATCGATACGCGCCGGACCGCGCCGGTCTGCATATCCTTGACGAAGACATCGTCAACACCGTTGGTGTCGCCGCTGACCAGGTTGGTGGCAGCGCTGTCGAAGGCGATATAGCGGCCATTGCCGGAAACCGAGGCAAAGCGGCTGTCGCCGTTGGCAGCCACGCCGGCCGCGTTGGTGGAGGCGTAGCCGATCGCGCCGCTGGCCAGGTCGGTGACGGCGATTTGTTCGCTACCCGGCCAGCCCGGCGCGACGGTGGTGAAGGCCAGCGTTGACCCGTTGGACGACAGCGCCGGAGAATAGTTCTCGCTGTCCGCCAGCACGCTGCTCAGGATGCGCGTCGTGCCGGCGATGGTATCGCGCAGGAAGATGCTGCCGTGGCGACTCGCATCGCTGAAGGAAGCGTAGGCCAGCAAGTGGCCGTCGGCGGAGATCGAGATGGACGGTTCGAACAGGCCGAAGGCACGGGTGAAGTAGCTGAGAGTGGCGGTAGACATGGCGGTCAAGGAGAGTGTTGGCTTGAGGCACTATTCTATGCCGTTTAGTTTCCGCACAGCACTAACGACGACACATTTTTTGCCGTAGCGCAACACAACGGCGAGCCAATCGGCCGTAAGTGCCGTTCAATATCTATCCGCCATTTGGCGAACCGGAAATAGGTGTGACAAGCCCGACAATGTCACACTCTCATTCCAGCATCGCGCGGGATGCAGGCCGGAAAAGCGACGCGCCTTCCGACGTGCTAAGGATGAGTCAGAGCGCACTCATGCGTAGAACGTCGGAAGGCGCGCGACCCCTTGGTATCCGACCTGTCAATGCCGGGCTTACGCCTGTGTCTGGCTTGCGCGCTTGCGCTTCTTGGGCGCCAGCATGGTCCCGGTGCAGCTTGGTGCGCCGCAACGGCACTCGAACGCCTTCTTGACAGCGGGCGTATGCCGCTCTTCGTAAATAAGCGCGTAGTTGTAATTCAACTCCTCGCCCTTGTCGATCGGCTGCAAGGCGTAAATGTAGACGCGTCCATCTTCTTCCTGCGCCTCGCAATTCGGCTCGCACGAGTGATTGATGTAGCGTGCATCGTTGCCACGCCGTCCGCCATCGATCACGCGGCCGTCGGCCAGCGAAAAGAAGAAGGTGTGGTTGACCGGGCCACCGCCGGCTGCGGCGCGGATCGCCGATTCTTCCGCGGTGATGCGCTCGCCCTTGTACTCGTCGATGCGCTCGCCCGGTTCGATGGCGCGCGTGGCGAACACGCCGTTGCCGTGGATGGTGGACCGCCTTACCTCGTAAGGAAGGGACTTTGTTTTGGCTTTGGTGGTTGGAGTGGATTTTGTCATGGTGGGTGTATTCTACTGCGCTTGCCAGCCCCCGCCCAACGACTGAATCAACGCGACCGCGGTGGTCTGGCGGTCGGCCTGGGACTGCACCAGCGCGCGCCGCGCCGACAGCGCCGTGGCCTGGGCCTGTACCACTTCGGTGTAGCTCACCTGCCCCGCCTTGTAGCGGTTGAGCATCTGCGTTTCGACCTGGTCGGCCGCCTCGGACGCCTGCTTGCGCAGCACTTGCTGCTGGGCCAAAACACGCGTGGCGGCAAGCTGGTTTTCGACGTCGCCAAAGGCATCGAGCACGGTCTGGCGATAGCGCGCGACCGCGACCTGCTGCTGGGCCTCGGCCCCGGCCACGTTGGCGCGCGTGGCGCCGGCATTGAACAAGGTCTGCGCCGCCGACAGGCCGAACGACCATAGCGCGGTGCTCGCACTGAACAGGTCCGACACGCGCGTACCAGCGGTCCCCAGGCCGCCGGTCAGGCCGATGTTGGGGTAGTAGGCCGAGCGCGCGATACCGATTTGTTCGTTGGCGGCCGCCACGCGCCGTTCCGCCGCGGCGATGTCGGGCCGGCGCTGCAGCAGCAGCGAAGGCACGCCGACCGGCACATCCGGCACTGCAGCCGTCCACGGCGCCGGGGCCAGGGTAAAGTCAGCCGGCGCCTTGCCGAGCAGGATGGCGATGGCGTGTTCGAGCTGGGCGCGCTGGCGCGACAGGGTCAGGTCGTCGATCTGCGCGTTGGCGAGCTGGGTCTGGGCCTGCAGCACATCGGACTTGGCCGAGATGCCGGCGTTGAAGCGGTTCTGCGTAATCTGGGCCACCCGCTGGTAGCCCTCGATCGTCACCGCCAGCAGCGCGCGCTGGGCATCGCTCTGGCGCAGCGAGAAATAGTTCAGTGCGAGTTCGCCCTGGGCCGACAGGCGGGCCGCGGCCAGGTCGGCGGCGCTGGCCTGCTCGCCGGCGCGCGCGGCGCTCACACCAGCGCCCAGGCGGCCCCACAGGTCGGGTTCCCAGGTGGCGCCGATATTGAGCCGGTAGCGGCTCTCGGCCGGCACGTCCTTGCCGCCGGAGCGGTCGCCGCTGGCGCTCAGCGAGACGCTGGGGAACAGCGAAGCGCGCTGCTGCGCCACCAGCGCGCGCGCCTGCGCGTAGGACGCCACGGCAGCGGCCACGTTCTGGTTGGAGACCTCGACCTGCGACGCCAGATCGTTCAGCAGCGGATCGTTAAACAGGGTCCACCACGGGCCACGCTCCAGCGTATCGGCCGGCGCGGCGGGCACCCAGCCCTGCGCTTCCTTGTACTGGGCAGGTTCGGGCGTGGCCGGTTTCTGGTACGCCGGACCGACCGCGCAGCCGCCCATCAGGCAGGCCGCGACGAGGGCGGGAAGGATGCGCAGGCGGATAGTCGATTGCATAGGATGGCTCATGGTGTCGTAGTAGGTGCGGGATGGTCGGCATGGTGTCCCAGCTCGCTCTCGGCGGGACCACGGCGGCGCAGCTTGTCCATGACGATGTAGACCACCGGTGTGGTCAGGAGCGTCAGCAACTGGCTGGCAATGAGGCCGCCGATGATGGCGATGCCCAGCGGCTGGCGCAGTTCCGAGCCTTCGCCGAAGCCGATCGCCAGCGGCAAGGCGCCCAGGGCCGCGGCCAGGGTTGTCATCAGGATCGGGCGAAAGCGCAGCAGGCAGGCCTCGCGCACCGCATCGAGCGGCGCGAGGCCGCGGGTGCGCTCCGCTTCGAGCGCGAAGTCGATGATCAGGATCGCGTTCTTCTTGACGATCCCGATCAAGAGGAACACGCCGATCAGGGCGATGATCGAGAACTCCATCTTGAACATCAGCAGCGCCAGCACCGCGCCCACGCCGGCCGAGGGCAAGGTGGACAGCACGGTGACCGGGTGCACCAGGCTTTCGTACAGGATGCCGAGCACGATATAGATGACGACGATGGCCGCCAGGATCAGCAAGGGCTGCTGCTTGTTGTTCTCGTCGGCCGCCTTGGCGGCGCCGGCGAAGCTCCCGCGCACATTATTGGGCATGGCGATGTCGGCTTCCGCCTGCTTGACCGCCGCCTGGCCGTCTGCCAGGTTGCTGCCCTGCGCCAGGTTGTAGGAGATCGTCGTCGCCAGTTCGCCGTCCTGGTGGTTGACCGAGGTCGGCGTCGCGCTCTCGGCAAAGGTGGCGATTGCCGACAGCGGCACCATGGTGGTGGCCTGGCTGGACAGGGCCGAGCCGCTGGACGGGTCGCGCGCGGCCGTCAGGTTGGCGCCCGCTGTGCTGGCCGTGCCTGTGGCACGCGCCGGCACATACACGTCCTTCAAGGCTTCCGGCGTCTGCGAATACTGCTTGGCCACACCCATGATGACGCTGTATTGATTGAGCTCGTCGTAGATGGTGCTGACCTGGCGCTGGCCGAATGCGTTGTACAGCGCATTGTCGACATCGCGCGGGTTGATGCCCAGGCGCGCGGCGCTGTCCTTGTCGATCTTGACGTACATTTCCACGCCGTTTTCGGCCTGGTCCGTATCCACATCGACCAGGGCGCCCTGACGCTTCATGGAATCGGCCAGGCGCGTGGCCCACTTCTTCAGGTCATCGCGGTTGTCGCTCTTGAGCGTGTACTGGTAGGTGGAGTTGGACTGGCGACCGCCGATGCGCAAGTCCTGCACCGGGTTGAGGAACATCGACACGCCCGTCACCGTGGCCAACTGCGGACGCAGGCGCGCGATCACAGCCTGGCCGCCGTCGCTGCGCTCCGAGACGGGTTTGAGGTTAATGAACATGAAGCCGCCCCCTGCCCTGCCGCCGCCGGTAAAACCGACCACCGTCGCCACCGCCGGGTCCTTGCGGATGATGTCGACCAGTTGCTTGAGCTTGGCCTGCATGGCCTGGAAGGAGATGCTCTGGTCAGCGCGGATACCGCCGTTGATCTGTCCCGTGTCCTGCTGCGGAAAAAAGCCCTTGGGTGCGGCACTGAAGAGGTAGACGTTCAAGCCGATCACAAACACAAAAATCAGCATCACCAGGGCCACGCTGTTCAGGGCCCAGTCCAGCGAATGCTCGTACATCAGGTGGATGCGGTCGAAGCCGCGCTCGGCGAAGCGCGCCAGGCGGCCCGGCTTGTGCTCGATGCCGCCCGGCTTGAGCAGCCAGGCGCACATCATCGGTGTGGTGGTCAGCGAAATGACCAGCGAAATCATCACCGCCGCCGACAGGGTGACCGCGAATTCGCGGAACAGCCGTCCCACCTGTCCGCCCATGAACAGCAGCGGAATGAACACCGCCACCAGCGACAGGCTGATCGACAGCACGGTAAAGCCCACCTCGCGCGCGCCCAGCAGCGCGGCCTTCATGCGGTCCATGCCGTTTTCGATATGGCGCGCGGTGTTCTCGAGTACGACGATGGCGTCGTCCACCACGAAGCCCGTGGCTACCGTGAGCGCCATCAGCGACAGGTTATTCAGGCTAAAGCCCAGCATGTACATCACGCCAAAGGTGCCGAGCAGCGAAACGATGGTTGCCACCGCCGGGATAATGGTCGCGCGCACGCTGCGCAGGAACACGCTGACCACCGCCACCACCAGCAGGATCGAAATGATCAGCGTCATTTCGATTTCGTGGAGCGAGGAGCGGATCGAGTTGGTGCTGTCGGACGCGACCTGCAGCTTGATATCAGGCGGCAGCTGCGCCTGCAGGGTGGGCAGCAGGTCGCGCACGCCGTCCACCGTTTCAATGACATTCGCGCCAGGCTGGCGCGTGACCAGCACAATGACCGCGGGCTCGCCGTTGAACAAGCCAAGTGTATTGACGTTTTCCACACCGTCGATGACCTGCGCCACGTCGTCCAGCCGCACTGCCGCGCCGTTGCGCCATGCGACCACCAGGCCGCGATAATCTGCCGCGCTGCGCCCGCCCGTGGCGGTGCTGGCCTGTGAATAGATCTGCATGCGCATGCCGTTGCCTTCGATCGCCCCCTTGGGGCGGTTGGCATTGGTGGCCTGGATGGCGGCGCGCACGTCCTCGGTGGAGACGCCGTAGCGGTTCAGCGCATACGGCAGCAGCTCGACCCGCACGGCCGGCAGCGAACCGCCGCCGATCTCCACATCGCCCACGCCCTTGACCTGTGCCAGCTTTTGCTGCACCAGGTTGGAAACCGATTCAAAGATCTGTCCCGGCGATTTGCTGGCGGAAGTGAGCGCCAGGATGATGACCGGCGCATCCGAGGGGTTGGCCTTGCGGTAGGTCGGATTGCTCTTGAGGGTGGACGGCAGGTCCGCGCGGGCGGCGCTGATGGCGGCCTGCACTTCGCGCGCGGCCGAATCGATCTTGCGATTGAGGTCAAACTGCAGGCTGACCCGGGTCGAGCCATTGCTGCTCGACGAAGTCATTTCGTTCACACCCGAGATCACGCCCAGGCGCCGCTCCAGCGGCGTGGCCACGCTGGTCGCCATCGTATCGGGACTGGCTCCAGGCAGCGAGGCGCTGACCGAGATGGTCGGAAAATCCACCTGCGGCAGCGGCGAGACCGGCAGCACAAAAAACGCGCCGATGCCGGCCAGCGCAATACCCAGGGTGAGCAGCACCGTGGCGATCGGGCGCCGGACGAAGGGCTCGGACAGGTTCACTTGAGGGCCTCCCCGGGATTGCCCTCGGCCCGGGCGCCACTGCTCTTGTCGGCGCCGCGGCCGGTCCAGCGCCGCGCCAGGCTGTCGAAGCCCAGGTAGATGACCGGCGTGGTGAACAGGGTCAGGAGCTGGCTGACGATCAGGCCGCCGAAGATGGCCAGGCCCAGCGGCCGGCGCAGTTCGGCGCCCTCGCCCCAGCCCAGCATCAGCGGCACGGCGGCGAACAAGGCGGCCAGGGTCGTCATCAGGATCGGGCGGAAACGCAGCAGCGCAGCCTGGTGGATCGCTTCGCGCGGGGCCATGCCCTGCTCGCGTTCCGCCTCGATGGCGAAGTCGATCATCATGATCGCATTCTTTTTCACGATGCCGATCAGGAGGATGATGCCGATGATGCCGATCACGCCCAGGTCCTGGCCGCTGATCATCAGCGCCAGCAAGGCGCCCACGCCGGCCGACGGCAGGGTCGACAAAATGGTCAGCGGATGGATGTAGCTCTCGTACAGCACGCCCAGCACGATGTACACGCACACCACCGCCGCCAGGATCAGCCAGAGCTGGTTCGACAGCGAGTTCTGGTAGGCGCCGGCGGCACCCAGAAAGCTCATGCTGACCGAGGCCGGCATGGCGATTTCCTTGGCAGCCGCGCGGATCGCATCGACCGACTGGCCCAGCGAGCTGCCCGGTGCGGTGTCGAAGCCGATGGTAGTAGCCGGGTACTGCGCCACGTGGGTGATCTGCAGCGGCGCCGGCTTTTCCAGGATGGTCGCCACGGCTGCCAGCGGCGTCGGCTGACCGGAGCCGGTCTTGATCTGCAGGCGGCCGAGCGACTCGACCGACATGTCCTGGTCGCGCTGGGCTTCCAGGATCACGCGGTACTGATTGGTCTCGGTGAAAATGGTCGACACGATGCGCTGGCCGTAGGCGCTGTACAAGGCGTCGTCGATCGATGCGGCGGTGATCGACAGGCGCGAGGCCGTGTCGCGGTCGATGCTGACAAAGGCGGAGGTGCCGGTGGCGCCGGCGTCCGTGACGGCATTGTGCACGCGCGGCTCGGACTGCAGCCGCTTGACCAGCTTGTTGGCCCACTCGGTCACGGTGGCGTTGTCGGCGCCCTCGATCGACACGCGGTACTGGGTCGGCCCGCTCTCCGCATCGATAGTCAGGTCCTGGGTCGGCTGCAGGTACAGGGTCACGCCCGCCACCTGCGAGACGCGCTGGCGCAGCCTGGCCATGGTCTCGGCCTGGTTGGTGGTGCGTTCTTCCTTCAGGTTGATCAGCATGCGGCCGGCGTGCAGCATGGTGCTGTTGGCAGCGTCCACGCCCACGTTGGAACTGAGCGAAGCCACGTCCGGATCGGCCAGGATGGCGCGCGCGGCCTGCTGCTGCAGTTCGGCCATGCGGTCATACGAAATATCCTGGCGCATCTCCACGCGCGCCTGCAACTGGCCCGTGTCCTGGGTCGGGAACAAGCCCTTGGGGATGACCATGTACAGGATCACCGTCAGGATCAGGGTCGCCAGCGCCACCAGCAGCGTCAGGCCCTGGCGCAGCATGACCCAGTTCAGGGCATGGTCGTAGCGCACGATGACGCGATCGAAAAAAGCCTGGGTGCGGCGCGCCATGGCGTTGGGCTTTTCGTCTTCGTGGCTCCGCAGCCAGCGTGCCGACATCATCGGCACCAGGGTCAATGACACCACGCCCGAAATCAGGATCGTGATCGACAGGGTGATCGCGAACTCGCGGAACAGGCGCCCCACCACGTCGCCCATGAACAGCAGCGGAATGAGCACGGCGATCAGGGACACGGTCAGCGAGATGATGGTGAAGCCGATCTGCGCCGCGCCCTTGACGGCTGCCGCCATCGGCTTTTCGCCCTTCTCGATATAGCGCGCGATGTTCTCGATCATGACGATGGCGTCATCGACCACGAAGCCGGTGGCAATCGTGAGCGCCATCAGGCTGAGGTTGTTCAGGCTGTAGCCAAGCAGGTACATGGCGCCGCAGGTGCCGATCAGGGAAATCGGCACGGCCAGGCTGGCGATCACGGTGGCGCGCAGGCTATGCAGGAAAGCGAAGATCACCAGCACCACCAGCACCACGGCCAGCAGCAGTTCGAACTCGACGTGCTTGACTGAACCGCGGATACCTGTGGTGCGGTCGGACAGCACGTCCAGGCGCAAGGCGCCCGGCAAGCTGGCCTGCAGCTCGGGCAGGCGCTCCTTGATAGCGTCCACCGTGGCGATCACATTGGCGCCCGGCTGGCGCTGCACATTCAGGATGATGGCCGGCTTCATGTTGGCCCAGGCACCCAGCTTGACGTTTTCGGCGCTGTCAACCACCTTGGCCACATCGGACAGGCGGATCGGCGTGCCGTTGCGATAGGCGACGATCAGGTTCTGGTAGTCCGGCACCTGCAACAGCTGGTCGTTGGCATTGATGGCGTACGAGCGCGTGGGACCGTCGAAATTACCCTTGGCGCTGTTGGCGTTGGCGCCGGAAATCGCGCTGCGCAAAGTGTCCAGGCCCAGGCCGTAGGATGCCAGCGCGCCGGTGTCGGCCTGGATGCGTACCGCGGGCCGCTGGCCGCCCGACAAGGTCACCAGGCCCACGCCGGACACCTGGCTGATCTTGAGGGCCAGGCGCGTGTTGACCAGATTCTGCACTTCCGTCAGCGGCACCGTGTCAGAGGTAATCGCCAGAGTCAGCACCGGCGCGTCGGCCGGGTTGACCTTGGCGTACACCGGCGGGGCCGGCAGGTCGGTCGGCAGCAGCGAGCCGCCGGCGTTGATGGCGGCCTGCACTTCCTGTTCGGCCACGTCCAGGGTTTGTCCCAGGCCGAACTGCAGGGTGACGATGGAGACGCCGGAGGCGCTGGTGGAGCTCATGCGCTGCAGGCCGGACATCTGGCCGAAGCGGCGCTCCAGCGGCGCCGTCACCGTGCGCGCCATGACTTCGGGACTCGCGCCCGGGTACAGGGTCTGCACCTGAATGGTCGGAAAATCGACCTGCGGCAGTGCCGACAGCGGCAGGAACTTGAATCCCACAAAGCCGGCCAGCACGATCGCCAGCATCAGCAACGAGGTCGCAACCGGACGGTGGATGAATGGCGCTGATGGACTCATGTGCAGTATCCCGTAAAGAGCGCATCGTCATTCCCGCGGCGGCGGGAATCCAAGGCAGCTTGCTTCACCATCACGGCGTCGCTCCCTCGCGCTGGCGGCGCGGACGTTCGCCTTCGGCGCGTGGTGCGGCTGGCGCATCGCCTGCACCAGCAGCAGCAGCAGGCCGTTCGCCGCGTCCCTGTCCACCACGGCGCCCGCCACCCGCCTGCGGCTTGTCCCCGGGCAGTGTGACCTTGGCGCCATCCTTCAGGCGGTCCGCGCCTTCGGTGATGACCTGCTCGCCCGCTTTCAGGCCGGTCTTGACTTCGACCTTGTCGACAGTCGCCTGGCCGCGTGTAACCGGGCGCACCGCCACCGTGCGTTCCGCTGCATTGAGCACGTAGACGAAGTCACCCGACGCGCCATGCCGCAGCGCGGTCACCGGCACCACGACGGCGCCTTTGATCATGCGCATCTCCAGCCGCAGGTTGACGAACTGGCTAGGGAACAGCGACTGGTCGGCGTTATCGAAGCGCGCCTTGGCCTTGACGGTACCGGTTTGCACGTCGACCTGGTTATCGAGCGCCGCAAACTTGCCGTTGGCGAGCGCATTGGTGCGGGTGCGGTCGAAAGCGATGGCCGGTAAAGCCCCGCCTTCCTTGACGCGCGCCTGCAGGTCCGGCACGCGGTCCTGGGGTACGGCGAATTCGACATCGATCGGCGAAAGCTGGGTGATGACCGCGATGCCATTGGCGTCGCCGCTGCCGACCAGGTTACCCATGTCGATCACGCGCAAACCCACGCGGCCGGTGATCGGCGCCTTGATCTGGGTATAGCTGAGATTGAGCTTGGCCACGCCCTCGGCGGCGCGGTCGGTCATGGTGGTGCCTTCGAGCTGTTTGACCAGGGCTGCCTGGGTATCCACGTCCTGGCGCGCAATGGAGTCCTGGGCCAGCAGGGTGCGGTAGCGCTCCAGCGTGACCTTGGCGCTGTCGAGCTGGGCCTGGTTGCGCTGGCGCGTGCCGGTTGCCTGCAGCAGGGCCATCTCGAAAGGACGCGGATCGATCACGGCCAGCACCTGGCCGGCCTTGACCAGCTGGCCTTCGGTGAAGTTGATCTTCTGGAGGATGCCCGACACTTGCGGTCGGACCGTGGCCGTCGCCGCTGCGGTGACCGTGCCGAGGGCGTCGAGGATGACCGGAATGTCGGTGGTTTCGGCAGTCGCCACGCCCACCGTGGTTGCCAGGCCACCGCCGCGTCCACCGCGCCCACCGCCGCCCCCGCCGCCACCACCTGGACCACCGCCACCGCCACCCGCGCCCGGGGGACCGCCGGCGCCGGCCGGGCCGGAGGCCGGCTGGTGCGTCAGGTACCAGGCCAATCCGCCCAGGGCCAGCATCGCGAGAATCGCAATAATGCTGCCGATAATCTTGGCGCGGCGGCTGCGCCGTGGCTGGGGAGCTGCAGGTTCCATACGTATCCTTGTCGTGTTTGCAACGAATTTTGTAAGGACTCTAGCATGGAGACGATTTTTAATATGTTTCGAAGCGTACCAACGGCTTCGCCAAAGTACGTAATTCGGTGGGGTGTATTGCAGTTGACGTGAGGAAATTTGAGCTCTTCATAGGGAGAAGCTATGAAGCGGTACTGCGGAGGCTGCTACAAGACGTTACAAATTTGCTACATTGCGGCGGCTCAGGTGGGCACAGGTGCCCACCGAACCGGACCGGTACGTCGAATTATGGCGGGGTGCACATGCAATGCACGACCGCGGCAAACGGCTTGCGCCCCGCGGTCAGGTCGGACAGCCACGCCAGTTCCTTGGTCACCTCGGTGACGGCGCTGTTCGGCAGGCCGGTCGGCATGAAACCCAGCTTCACTTCGATGTTGACCGCGGTCGCAGCCGACGCGCCGAACGCCATCAGCAAGCGCTCGAAGGCCGAACTGTCACGCTCGATGTAAGCGACGCGATAGTCGCCACCGAGCTTGCCGCGCTTGGCCGCCGACTTGAGCGCGTCGCTGAAGCTGCCAATCGTATCGACCAGGCCGCGCTCCTTGGCCTGACTGCCGGTCCAGACGCGGCCCTGCCCCACTTCGTCGATCTTGGCCGGGGTGGTCTTGCGCGCCGCCGCGGCCTTGGTGGTGAACTCGCTGTACACGTGGTTGATGCTGCTCTGGACCACCTGCGTGAAGCGTGGATCGAGCGAGCGCAGCGGGTTGTAGGCGTCGGCCAGCCAGGTGGTGGTGGTGCCGGCGGTGTGGATACCCAGCTTGTCGGCCACTTTTTCCGCCGTCGGCAGGATCGAGAACACGCCGATCGAACCGGTGACGGTGGCGCGGTCGGCGATGACTTCATCGGCCGCCATCGAAATCCAGTAACCGCCCGAAGCCGCCACGCTCCCCATGGACACCACCACCGGCTTGCCGGCGGCGCGCGTCAGTTCCAGTTCGCGCCGGATCAGTTCCGAACCATAGGCGCTGCCGCCTGGCGAATCGACACGCAGCACGACGGCCTTGATCTGGTCGTCCTCGCGCGCCTTGCGTACCAGGGCAGCTGTGGACAGGCCGCCGATGGAACCCGGACCGGCAGTGCCGTCGCTGATGTCCCCGGCGGCGACGATCACACCCACGCCATCGCCGAAGATGGCGGGCTGGTGGCGCGCCAGGTAGTCGTAAAAGCCGACCTGGCGGAAGCTCTTGCCTTCCACATCCTTGGCGCCGCGCGCGATCATCATGGCGCGCACTTCGTCGCGCGTCTTGAGGCCGTCCACCAGCTTGGCCGACACGGCCAGCCTGGCGCTGTCGCCGTTCGCTTCGGTCATCAGGGTGGGCAGATTGTCGATCATTTTCATGATGGCCCCGGCCGGCAGCTTGCGGTTCTTCTCCACGTTGGCGGTGTAGTCGGACCAGAGCGCGTTGTACAGATAGGCCTCGGCTTCCGACGCCGCGGGCGAAGGGCCATTGCCGATGTAAGGCTCGGCGAAGCTCTTGTAGGTACCAACCTTGATCAGGTTGACGGTCACACCCAGCTTGTCGAGCGCATCGCGGTAGTAATTGCGATAGCGGCCGAAGCCTTCGATGCTGACCATGCCCATCGGGTGCAGGTAGACCTCGGTGGCGTGCGATGCGATCAGGTACTGGCGCTGGTCATAGCGGCCGCCCCATGCGACGACCGGCTTGCCGGCGGCTTTGACCCGGTCAATGGCGGCGCCTACTTCGTGCAGCATGGCCAGGCCGGCGCCATCGAGTTCATCGAGCAGCAGCACGACGCTGCTGATATGCGCATCCTTGCCGGCGGCGTCCAGTACGGTCAGCAGATCGCGCAGCTGCACCGAGCGGCGCTGTTCGCCGCTCACATTGGCCATGAAGGCGTCGCGCACAGTGCCGGAATGCTGTTCGACCAGATCGCCGCGCAGTTCGAGCACCAGCGCGGTCTTGGCGGCGATCGGCTTGACACCGCCCCCGAACATGGCGATCAGCAGCACGATCACGATGATCAGGAAAATCAGGTTCAGCACCACGCGGCGGGTCGCGTCGACTGCGCCCCACATCGCGCCGAAACCACGGCGCAGGGCCGTTAATGGTTTAAAAGACATTGATACTCCGGCTAAAAAGGAAGGTAAAACGAAAATATGTGTTGGAACAAATGCTTACTGTAAGCGAAAACCGGGAAAGATGGACAGAATGCTCACGCGGCAACAGTCGCGGCATCCGGTGTGGCGGGCCGGGAGATCGCAAACAGGCCCGCAAACACCAATATGCCATTGATGATGAGCAGTTCAAGACCGAGGCGATAACTTCCCAATAGCAACTGTTGATTAAACTCAAGCAGCGCGCAGATCACCGGCGCGGCCACCGTTACGATCGGCACCCACTTGTCGGTCAGGGTGCGGGTGGTCAGGATGCCGAAGGCGAACAGGCCCAGCAGGGGTCCGTAGGTATAGCCGGCCAGTTTCAGGATGACGGTGATCATGCTCGGGCTGTCGGCCCACTTGAAGACCAGCACCAGCAGCAGGAAAGCGAAGGCAAAGCCGAGGTGGACGCGGCGGCGCAGGCGCATGCGCGCCTCCTCGCTCAGGTCCTCACGGCGCTGCATGCCCAAGAGGTCGATGCAGAAGGTGGACGTGAGCGCGGTAATGGCGCCGTCGGCGCTGGGAAACAGTGCCGAAATCAAGGCGATCAGGAAGATGATCTGCACGGCGGCGGGCAGATGGCCCATCACCACGGCCGAAAAAATCTTGTCGCCGGTGGCCGTCACGCCCGCGACCGGTGCATATAGATACAGCAGGCCGCCCAGGAAAAGGAACAGCATCAGCACCACCACCAGCACGGCGGTCAGGGTCAGCAGGTTCTTCTGCGAGTCGCCAAGGGTTTTGACAGAGATCGTTTTCTGCATCATTTCCTGATCCATGCCGGTCATGGTGACGACGATGAAGGCACCTGCCACGACCTGCTTGAGCCAGAAACCGGGACTGTCCACAGCGGTCGTGAATACGCGCGACAAGCCGCGCTGCTCCATCTGCACCAGGCTTTGACCGAGCGACAGATCCAGCTGGTTGAGCAGGAAAACGACGCAGGCGACCAGGCCGAACAGCATGCAGCTGGTCTGCAGGGTGTCGGTCCAGACGATAGTCTTGACCCCGCCCTGGTAGGTGTACATCAGGATCATTCCCAGAATCACGAGGGTGGTGAGCCAGAACGGCACGCCCAGGCTGTCGAGGATGATGGCCTGCAGAATATTGACGACCAGGTAAAGCCGCGCCGTGGCGCCCAGCAGGCGCGACAGGATGAAGAAGGAGGCGCCGCTCTGATAGGCGCGCCGTCCCAGGCGCACGTCCAGATAGTGGTAGATCGACGTCAGCTTGAGGCGGTAGTACAGCGGCAGCAGGATGTAGGCGACGGCAATATAACCGATCACGTAGCCGATCAGGATCTGGGCATAGCCCCAGCCGTCGTGGCCAACCGCGCCGGGGACGCTGATGAAAGTGGCGCCGGACAAGGTGGTGCCCACCATGCCGAAGGCGACCAGCATCCAGTTGCTGCTCTTGTTACCGATGAAAAAGCTGTCGTTGGTGGCATTGCGCGAGGTGGCCCAGGCCACACCGAGCAGCAACGCGAAATAGGCGATGAGGATGGAAAACAGAAGGACGGGAGACATTGCGGGCCGATGGGTGCTTGTTGATCAGTTCGGCAGCAATATACACCCTTCGCGAGCCGCCGCCGAATTGCATCAACGCCAGTAGCTTTCGGCCGAGAACGGCGTGGCAGCCAAAGCCAAGCCATGAAGTCTTAGCGTTCAATCAAATCAAGCACGCGCGCGTCGACGACGCTATTCTCGATCACAATCTCCGCCGCGCTGATCGGCAAACTGAACCTGCGCGGCCCGGCACTGCCGGGATTGAGGTACATCACCGCACCCCGGTGCTCCACGACCGGTTTGTGGGAATGCCCGTAGACCACCACGCCAACACCCTGCTTCACCGGATCGATATCGAGCTGGCCGATATCGTGAATCGCATAGATCCGCACTCCACCCACGGTCAGCAAGGCCGTCTCCGGCACCTGCTCCGCCCAAACGCCGCGGTCATTATTGCCTCGCACAACCGTGAGCGGCGCAATCGCCGCCAACTCGTCCAGAATCGCCTGGTTACCGATGTCGCCGCCATGCACGATATGGTCGCTCCCGGCCAGAAAAGCTTTCGCCTCAGGCCGCAGCAAACCATGGGTGTCGGAGATCACCCCGATGCGCAGCGCCACTTACGTCCCCTGCCCCGGCACGCGCTGGAAGGGCCCGATGCAGGCATCCAGAGACTCGGCCGCGCACATCAGGAACAGCGAACCGGAAGGATGAAAGTGGATGAAATTGGTCGCCTTGTTCCCGACCTTCATGATCTCGCCGGAACAATCCTTCTTGCCGTTGTCCTTGACGATGCGGTCTTCCAGTTTGTAGAAGCCCTTGGCGCTCGGTTCGGCCGGGATGTTGAATTCGCTTTCGGAGATCTCTTCCGCGCTGGTCACCAGGGTCGTGCCGTCGCCGCGAAAGCGATAGGTTTCGGAGCAGGTACCGTCGGGAAGCGTCAGCTTCCAGATGCCGAGGATGGGATGGCTGGCCGACGGCGGTGCCGCTTGCGCCGCACATGCCAGTAAGGCCGAAGACAGCAACAATCCAGTGAGCATGCGCATGGCGGCACTCCTTTGCAAAATCGGTTAGACCCGGCGTTCAGGCACCAGTTTGCACGATTTTGCGGGAAAGCGCCGAAACCTCGCAGGCAGCACGATTTTGTAAATCCATGTAGGGTAATCACCTGTGCACCCGCTTAAATAACTAGGAGAAACAGATGATCGCGCTGTACACCTGGACCACGCCCAACGGCCGCAAACCGGCCATCCTCTTGGAAGAGTTGGGTATTCCCTACACGGTCCATGCCGTCAATATCAGCAAGGATGAGCAATTCAAACCCGAGTTCCTGGCGATTTCACCGAATAACAAGATTCCGGCGATCGTGGATGATGAGGCGGACGGCGGCGCGCTGTCCGTATTCGAGAGCGGCGCTGTCTTGACGTATCTGGCGGAGAAGTACGGGGAATTCCTGCCTGCTTCGGGCCCCGCTCGATACAAGGTGCTTGAGTGGCTGCACTGGCAGATCGGCGGTTTGGGGCCGATGCTGGGGCAACTGGGCTTCTTTGAGAAGTTCTCGAAGGAGAAATCGCCCCTGGCGAGTGAGCGGTTCAAGAAGGAAGCCGACCGCTTGCTGGGGGTGATGGATACGCAGTTGGCGAAAACTACTTATCTGGCCGGCGCTGAGTATTCGATTGCCGATATTGCGGCGTATCCGTGGGTGTTTGCGGCGACGACTTTTCTTGGCGAGGTGCTGGCCGACAGCCTGGCGGCCAAACCGTCGCTGCAGCGCTGGATCAAGCTGGTGGGCGAACGGCCGGCGGTCAAGAAGGGGATGGCGATTCTATCGCAGCCATGAACTTGTCATGATCAATGAAGTGCAAGTAAGCACGGTGTTCGAACGCGGCCCGGCCCTCGCTATCTGCACCATCACGTCATTCCCGCGGAGGCGGGAATCCATAGCACAGTCGATTTGAGTTGCTGTCCGCTTGCACCTTAAGCGCTCAGGCGCTTTCCGGTGGCGCTTTCGGCTTGGCGGTGCGGCGGCTGCGGGCTGCTGACTTGCGCGCTGGCTTGGCCGGTGCTTCCGCCTCTGGTTCCGCAGCCGGTTCTGGCTGCCGCTCGGGTTCCGCTGGGATCTCGATGTCTGCCGCCGACAACTCGATCGGTGCGTCCACCTGCTTCGCCCCCTTCTTGGCGGCGCGCTTGGTGCCCGGACGCGGTGGAGTACGGCGCTTCTCCTTCGCTTCGGGCACGGCCGCGACTTCCGGCGCCACTGCTACCGGCTCGCTCTGCAATTCCGGTTCCTGCACCGGTGTCTCTTCGATCTCAACTTGTAGCGGCGCTTCGACAGCTTCAACCGCCTCGACCAATTCAACCTGGTCATGCTGCTTGCGGTTACCGCGTCCGCCGCGGCGGCGCGACGATTCCGGCTTGGCTTGCACTTCCTCGGCCACTTCCGCGACCGGAGCGGCTTCCTGGACATGGACTGTGTGCTCGGAGACCGGAACTGCGTGCCCGGATGCGCCTGCGCTGCTGCGATAGACATAAGCCCCGGACTTTTCGTCGCGGCCGAATTCGAGCATGCCGCGGTTCTGCGCTTCTTCCAGCAGATTGCCGAAGGTGCGGAAGCCGTAGTAGGTCTCGTTGAAATCCGGACGGCGGCGCTTGAGGGTGTCCTTCAGCAGCGATGCCCAGATCTTGCCGCTGTCGCCACGCTCCGACACCAGCGCGTCGAACATCTCGACCACCAGCTCGATCGCCTGCGCCTTGCGCGCTTCCAGTTCTTCCTTGCGGCGGTTGCCTTCGTCCGGCGACTTGCGGGCCGGCGGTGCGACCTTGCGCTCGTCGCGCTTGGCGGCGGCACGGCGCACTTCGCGCACCAGGTCGTCGTAGAAAATGAATTCGTCGCAGTTCGCCACCAGCAGGTCGGAAGTGGACTGCTTGACGCCGACACCGATCACCTGCTTCGCGTTCTCGCGCAGCTTCGATACCAGGGGCGAGAAGTCGGAGTCGCCGCTGATGATGACGAAGGTGTTGACGTGCGACTTGGTGTAGCACAGGTCGAGCGCATCGACCACCAGGCGGATGTCGGCGGAGTTCTTGCCGGACTGGCGCACGTGCGGGATTTCGATCAGTTCGAAGTTCGCTTCGTGCATGGTGGCCTTGAAGCCCTTGTAACGTTCCCAGTCGCAGTAGGCCTTCTTGACGACGATGCTGCCCTTGAGCAGAAGCCGTTCCAGCACCGGCTTGATGTCGAATTTTTCGTAGTTCGCGTCACGTACGCCGAGTGCGACGTTCTCGAAGTCGCAGAACACGGCCATGCTGATGTTGTCTGAGGATGAAGCCATAGATGTTGTTCTCTAATGATGGTTTTGGCAAAGCTGAGCAGCGATTATACGCAACTGGCATGAAGGGGCCGTTCAGCCCCACAGATTAGGCGTCACCGCGTTCACGTAGCCGGACACGAAGGGCGTCGCCGCGCCGGTCGCGGGATCGTACACATGGCGCGCCACCCTGCCGATATTGGCGCCGTAGACGTGGATGCTGACCGAGACCCTGTCGCTGTAGGCATTCGAGACGCGGTGAATATCCCCGATGGTGGGCGACACCAGGTCTACCGCGCCGGCCGGCAGATTGTGCACGTGGGTGCACTTCATGGCGCCGTTTTCTCCTGCGTCGAACTCCTCGCAGGTTTCGCCGCCGCGCAGCACTCCCACCATGCCCCAGACGGTGTGGTCGTGCAGCGGCGTGCTGTGGCCAGGTCCCCACACGAAACTGGCCACGGAAAAGCGCTCCAGCGGGTCGCAGTGAAGCAGGTATTGCTGGTAGCGTTCCGGCTGCGCTTGCGCGAACGCCTCGGGTAGCCAGTCGTCGCTGGCGATCAGGGCGGCCAGCAGCTCCTTGCCGTCCTTGAAGATGCGCTCTTCGGTCGCGCCGCTGTCGACCAGATGGGTAAAGGCCTGCACGAAGTCGCGCAGGCGGGTGGGCTTGTTCATCGATCCTGCTCCGGCTAATCGGGAAGCGCCCAATATAGCATCCACGCTTGACGCAGGTCCGGTGCGCTGGCACACTGGCCATCCCTTTTTCACATCCACAGGAGAATTCCATGCAAACGTCTGACATTGCCCTCCTGTCGGCCGCCTGACCGCGCACCCACCGCCTGTTTGCTCCAAGCTGTAAAACCGCTGTACCGCAAGCTGTGTTGATGCGCGCCTGACGCGCCGGCCTTTCCGTTTTCCTTTGCCTGCGCGCTGCGTGCAGGCTGTGCCCGCGCGCGCCGCGGGCTGACGAAACCGCCGAATACACACCATCATGATCGACATCGATTTCGCTTTACTTCGCACTATCGGGCTGACCCAGTCCATCGCCAGCCAGCTTTCCCACCGCGCCGATGCAGGCGACACCACCTTTCTCGCGCGGGTCGCGGAGGTGAACCGCGACTGGGCCGCCGTTCACGACGGCACCACCCAGCACAAGGCCCGCACGCTCAACAAACTGGTGCAGTCGCTGCAGGAGGATGACGCCAGCCTGGCTGTCGGGGACTGGGTGCTGGTGGCACGCCACGACAACGGCGAATGCTGGCTGTCCGACCGGCTCGAGCCGTTTACCCACATCGCCCGCCGCACATCGGAGGGGCGGCGCCAGTCCCTGGCGAGCAATGTGGACACCGCACTGCTGGTGATGGGGCTGGACCACGACTTCAACCTGCGCCGCCTGGAGCGCTATGTGACGATGGCGGAAACCTGTGGCGTGGCGCCGGTGGTCGTGCTGACCAAGGCCGATACGCGAACGGACGTCGCGGAACGCCTGGAAGAAGTCCAGCGTCGGCTGCCGGCGCGCGTGCCCTCCTTCGCCGTCAATGCGCTGGCGCCCGAGACACTGGCGGCGCTGGCGCCGTGGATGTCAGCGGGGCAGACCCTGATACTGCTTGGTTCATCAGGGGCAGGCAAGTCCACTCTGACCAATACTTTGTCCGGCGCCGGCCAGGAGACCGGGGGCGTGCGCAAGGGCGACAACCGCGGACGCCACACCACCACCGCGCGCTCGCTGCATCTGTGCGACGGGGGCGCCTGCATCATCGACACGCCGGGATTGCGCACGTGGCAGCTGGACGCGGACGAGGATGCGCTGGCGGCCAGCTTCGACGACATCGCATCGCTGGCGGGCCAGTGCCAGTTCCGCGACTGTCATCACGAGCAGGAGCCTGGATGTGCGGTGCGGGATGTGGTCGATCCGGACCGGCTGCACAACTATCGCAAGCTGTTGCGCGAAGTGCAGCGCAGCCAGCAAACGCCGCTCGACCGCATCGCCGCCAGGGCGAAATGGAAGGTGTTGATGAAATCCGTGCAGGCGAAGGATAAGTTGCGGCGGCTTTCGTAGGAACAGGCAGGTGTTGGGTCTTGACGGACGAGCCGGTGGGGACACACCGGGGTCAGACCCCCAACTGAAAAACCGGGGTCTGACCCCTACCGCACTCGCTGCTCGACCTTGGCCCGTTCAATGTAGCGATTCACATCCTCATCGAGCATCAAGCCCTGATCGCGCAGGGCGCGCGCGGCGAAGGCGACCTGCTTGGCATACTCAAGGCGCGACGTGTAGCGCTGCGAGATCGCCCGGCGCGGATCGCCTTCGCGCGGCGTGGCTGGCAAGGGCGCATACATGCCGTTCAAGCCGCATAGCTGCCCTTCCGCGAATACCGGCCGCCGCAGGTTCCAGCCTGCGTGCGTCGCCAGCGGCACTTCCACATCCGGCAGGCGGATGCCGGTGATGTCATGCCCGTCCTGATCCGCCATCGGCACCAGCACTTCATAGCGCCGCGCAGGATCGGGTTTGCCAAGCAGTCCGTTGTAATTCACCACCGTCAGCTCATTGATCACCTCCGGATAGCCGATTCCGATCTTGCTCAGGTCGGGAAACCCCACGGCATCGCGCTGCGGCGTGGTCAGCATGCTGTTGCCACGTTGCGGATAGCGGCTGGCCGGCGGCTCCTTGCCGTTACGCGTCCACGCCACCAGCTGGTCCAGCAGCGCGCGCACGATCGGCCCCTGGGCCGCTGGATTATTTGGGTATTTGCAGATGCCGACCGTGGGCGTGGCCGCCGTCATGTGCTGGGTCGACGACATCAGATAGGCGCGCACGTTGGACGGCAGCGCGATGTCCTTGCCCGCGCCGTCGGTGACGACCAGCGATGCACGCGCCTGCCAGAACTCGACGCTGCTGTCCACGTGCATCAGCCTGGGGCAGGTGTTGGTGGCCTGGCAGCGCGCGAAGATGCCGTCGGTCGCACCACTCACCGGGTCGCGCGTGACGGCATAACTGAAGGGGAACTGGTCGCCGTAGGTGATGTGGTCGATGTGCTGGGTCGAGTAGCGGCCGGGCTGTCCAAAGCGGATATTGACGAAGCTCTTGCGGCTGCCGGCGATCAGCGGCATGGCGCCGTCGAACACCTTTCCGCCCGCCGGATCGGCATTGAAGCCTTGCCACAGCAGGTCGCGCAGAAAGCGGCCCGACTGCGAGACGCCGGCCGCCAGTGCGACATCGGGCCGTATATCGGCCAGGGGATTGGGCTGGCCGGCAGCATCCGGCGCGCCTGACTTGAGGTAGCTGCTGACGTCGCGCAGCGCCGCCATGCCGAGTCCCATGACCTTGGGGTCGCGCGCCTGGTACTGGAAGCGGTAGATGGCGCCGGCGTCAAAGCCTTTGGGCCGGGTCACCTCCACCTGGCCGGCATTGACAAAGCGCCAGGCACTGGCCGGTAATGCCGTAGGCGCCGCAGTGGCAAAGGGACGCACAGTCAAGACGGCGCCCGCCTGGTCCAGCGATGCTGGAGGGTAGGCGAGTTTGATTGTTCCAACAGGCTTGATGTCATCGAAAACGGCTTCCTCGACGCTGGTGCCGGTGATGGGCTGGCCGTCCAGGGTCGCGACCGGGAACTCGGTCCCGGCGGTCTTGCCGTTTGCCGCCAGCTTGATATCGCCCTGCCAGCCGATCCATGCCAGGGTATGCCCGCGCCGCATCAGAAAGCCATTGCCCTCGCCCGCATATCCTTCCAGGGTGCCGTTCGATTCGTTGGCCATTTCGGTCAGGAGCTTGTTGCCGCGGTTCGGCACGTCGAGAATCATGACCTTCGATGCGGTGGCGGCGTTACGCGGGCGCAGGATGACGACGTCGGTCTTGTACCTCACCCAGCCATCGGCCGCGGGCGCTTTGTCCAGGTCGGCGATGATGCGGTTGGCCGGGTGACGCGGGTTGATGCGCATGTGCGCCACCGCGACGATGGTGTCATAGGGACCGGCGTCCTCAAAGGCCTTGCCCCCAAACGCGGGGGTGCGGCTGACGATCTCGATCCGCTCGACCTGCGAGGCCTGGGTGGCAGTAGGTCCCGGCGCCGCGCAGGACGCGAGCAGGGTAATCGAAAATACACACAGCAGGCTGCGGGGGTGGGTCAACATCGTCTCCTTGTTCGATGGCGAAACGATACCACGATGCCTCAGCCTTGCAAGCGCTCCAGGGTGGCGGGATCGGGCACGCCGCCAAAATACTTGTCCAGGCAGTTGCGGAACACTGGCTCTTGCGGCGCGGCCTGCGCGAACAAGGTCATCGAGGAGCGGAACTTGATATCGTCCGGATCGCCAAAGATGGCGTTGGCGCTTTTGCCGTCGATGGCGGCGACGATCGCGCTGCACTCCAGCAGCCGGGCACCGAGCAGCGGGTGCGCGAGGTAGGCAATCGCTTCGTCCAAGGAACCAATGGCATAGGCCTGCGCGGTGGCGCTGCGTCCCAGCCCTGCGATTTGCGGGAAGATGAACCAGATCCAGTGGCTGCGCTTGCGCCCTGCCCGCAGTTCGGCCAGCACGGTGTCGTACACGGCCGCCTGCGCGTGCACGAAACGATCGAGATTGTATTGATCCATATTTTCCCCTAAGCGAACACGCGCTTATGCGAACACGAGCGACTGGTGGGCGAACACGCCGGCGCTGACGCCGTCGGACGCCGCCCAAGTCGCATTATGCGGCTGACGCGCCATGTCGCCGGCTGCGTAGACGCCGGCAACGGTGGTTTCCTGGAACTGATTGGTACGTACGTACTGACCCAGCGGCCCTTCGTCGAACTCACATCCCAGCTGGTGCGCCAGCGGACTGCCTGGCGTAAGCTCGGTCGCGATGAAGGCAGCATCGATCGACACCGCGCGACCGTCGGCCAGGACGACAGCTTCCATCGCCGGTGCAGGACCGGCAAAGGCCGCGACCGGGCTGTGCTCGATCTTCACGCCCCGCCGTGCCAATGCGTCCGCCTGCTCCTGCTCGAGCGGCATGCCGTTGACGAAATAGGTTACGTCGGTGGACCAGTCGGCGATCAGTTGCGCCACATGGGCGGACACGGGATGCAGGCCGATCACGGCCAGGCGCTGGCCGCTGTACTCGTAGCCGTGGCAGTAGGGACAATGCAGCACCGAGACACCCCAGCGTTCGCGCAGGCCCGCGATGTCGGGCAGCTGATCGACCACACCGGTGGCCAGGATCAGCCGCTTGCAGGTGAGGCGCCCCCCCTCGTCCAGGTCGACCGCGAAGCCTCCATCAATCCGTTCCGCCTTGAGCGCGAAGTCGCTCACGATCGAGGCGCTCGGGTAGGCCAGCAACTGGCGGCGGCCGTCCTCCATGATAACCCCTGGGGCACGCCCGTCGTGGCCCAGAAAGCCGTGAGCTGCCGCCGCGTAGCGGTTACGCGGCATGCCCGCATCGATCACGCGCACGCGCCGGTTGGTCCGCGCCAGCTGCACGGCCGCAGCCAGGCCGGCAAAGCTGCCGCCGACGATGATGAAGTCAGTGTCCATGGTGGTGTTGTCCATGCTGTGCCCCTTTCAGTTGCGTGGCGAGATCCGCCAGCGAGAGTTGATTGAATCGTTGGGCGAGCAAGGCTTCCGCTTCGCGCACCACGCCGTCCATCACGCCCGCGATGGCGTGCTCGATCAGGCAGCCCGCATGGGCACCGGCCGGCCGTTCACGCGGCTGGAACAGGCTTTCGCCCAGCGCCGCGTACACATCGCCAAGGGTGATGTCGGCGGCGCTGCGCGCCAGGGTCCAGCCGCCGCCCCGCCCTGCCGTTGATGCCACCAGGCCGGCCTCGCGCAGCGATGCCATGGTCCGCCGCACCACGACCGGGTGGGTCGACAGGCACACGGCCAGCGCCTCGGACGTGAGCGACTGCTGGGGGCTGGCCGCAATGTGCATCAGGGCATGGAGCACGGACGAGAGTTGATCGCGTTTTTTCATGTAACTATAATAGTTACGATATAAATGCTTGTCAAGCACGTCCCGGCCTCCCGCTCCGGGCGGCGCTTTTGCGCTAAAGTGTGGATCTATGAAACCAGAACACCTCCCGCTCCTGCTGACGCGTGAAATGCCGTTTGGCAAACATCAAGGCACGGTCATCGCCGACTTACCGAGTACCTACCTGAGCTGGTTCGCCCGTGAGGGGTTTCCCAAAGGGGAGATTGGCGAGCTGCTCGCCATCATGTACGAGCTCGATCACAACGCCTTGCGCGGTTTGCTCGATCCCTTGCGCCCGCCGGGATGGCGCAGCATGCCAAAAAAAGCAAACAAGCATCGCTTCGGGACGTGATCCTGCCGCGCCTCGCTACCTTGGCTTTGCCTGGCAAATCGCATTGACGAGCCCGGCAATTACGCGGATCGTTGCGCAGTGCCCTTTTCGGGCTCCAATCCACTTTCTGCCGGTTCCAAAATGAAAAAAATTCTCCGTTTTTTACTCCTGGCCGTCATTGGCTTCGCGTTGCCACTGCACGCCGAGGAAGCGACATTTCGCCCGGCCTTTACGCTCAAGCTACATGTGGACAGTGAGCATTATTACAGCCAGGACTTCCCGAAGATTCCTTATGTCCATCAAGGGATCATTTATCTGTTCGCGGGCGACCGCTTCGGAGTTAACCTGAGCGGGGGACCCGGTCCGCAATCCCTCAGCTACGCTACGGACGTCGACAAGGCGGACTTGATTGTCGACTTCAAGCAAAACGTGGGCAAGGATGGCACGGCGATAATGATGCTGGAACTCAAAAATAACACACCAAACAAATTGGAACTGGACGCCGGAATGACCACTCCTGGAACAGAAGGTATGCGTAAGACTTCGATCATCCCGATAGAACCTGGCCTGGTCAATTTTGAATCCTGGCCCCACCCCATCATTCAACTCGTGTTGATGAAGCTGCGCGTGGCAAAGTAATGCCTCGCCAAGGTCTATCGCTAACGCGCGAGATCGATCACCTGTCGGAAAAAGCGCAACAAGTCCGGAACGTGGTGGTCGAAAGTGAATTTGTCACGTGCCTCCCACACCCGTTCCCGGATACGCTGCATGCCGGCCCGATCGTGCAGCACCGTTCCCAGTTCTTCCTCATCGTTGAAAAATACCCCGATGCCGTGCTCGCGCGCCAGCGTCTGCGTCGCGACCAGGGCGCCTGTATTATCCCGCTGGATCATCGGCAGCCCCGCCGCCGCCAGCGTGGCAATCCGCGCGGGATAATTCAGGTCGTCCCAGATCGCGCGACGGATATCGCCCTGATTCGTGCTCTGGAAAGCGTGCAGCCAGCCCGCGTCATATTGCGAAAACTCCCGGACCCAGCGCCGCTGGTCGATATTCGCATGCAGATGCAGATGGCGCGGCGCCAGCGTGCGCGCGTCGTCTATCCATTTACGCCACTGGCCATGCGTAAAATCACCATAGAAATGCAGGTGCATGCGCTGGCGCGCCAGGTCGGCGACGGTATGCGGATGCAGTCCTATCGGACGGCCCGGTACCACCGTATGAATCTCGCCATCGGAAGCGGATAGCAAAGGCGCGCGCGCATCGGTGAACCAGTCCCGCTTAGGCAGGTCGCCATCCAGGATATGGCAGGGTTTATTGCGCGACAAATCGGGAATCACAGTATCGAACCAGTCGCGCATTTCGGGACTGGAGAAAATGCAGCCGTCCGAGTACAGGGTCAAGTCGATCAGCTTCGGCCAGCTTCCCTTCTCCATGCAGATGAACGGCCCTTCCTTGAAATGCCAGACAAAAGGAATGCCCAACCTGGCCATTAGCACCTCGTGCGCGAAAGGCACGGCCTGCCAGTTAAGAAGGGCGTAAATCACGTCTGGCTGAACCCGCGCAATCTCCGCTCGCCAGTCCTCACTGGACAGATCTTGCACGTGGCCGAAGGGCACGGGGCCGACCGTGTTGTACCAATAAGGATCGCCCATCCACAAACCGAACAGCTGATGGCCCGCCTCTTCCAGCGCCAGCACGCGGTCGGGGTTGTAGGCCAGTTCGCCGACCAGTAAGATTTTCAAGCCGTCGCGCGCCAAGGGCGTCGGCGGGCGCTCGCGCTGATGGCGGTAGAGTGCCGCCTCGTCGATATCGTTGCCGACCGTTGTGTGAAAGTGCAGCGGCTGCTGCACGCCATAGTGACGCCGGAAGAGATTGATGCCGCCGACAGGTTCCTGCATCAGCTTGTGGCGCTGGGCGGGATGATCGGCCCATTCGCAGCTGACCTGGCCGGTGCAGACGGTGTCGCCTTCCTCTTGCAGCCGAGACCAGAACAGGCGCGCCAGGTCATCCGATTCGAGTTCCTCCCTGGCGGTCCAGCGCAGCGGGGTGCGCCTGTGCATGCATTGCACCAGCTGCAGGCACACGCCAGGAAGCGGCCCCTGCGACTCGCGGTTGTAGTGATGGCGCATACCGCTGCTAGCCAGTATTGCGCCCCCGTCGGACTTCAGGCAGTCGCTGAGCTGCTGCAGGTGCCCGGAATAATATAGGTCGTCGCTGGGTAAATAGGCGATCAGGCGCGCACGCGCACGGTCCAGGCCGCAATTGAGCGCATTGCCAAGACCGGTATTGACCGGCAAGGAAATGAGATGAATGCGCGGATCCTGCAGGTAAGGACGCAGCGCCTGCGCCGTGTCGTCTCGGGAACCGTCATCGATGACAATCAATTCCCAATCGGCCAGTGTTTGCGCAAGCAGGCTGTCCAGTGCGCGCCGGATGAACTGGCATTGGCCGAAGATTGGCATCAGCACACTGACGCGCGGTATTTCTGCCGAAGATGTTTGCATTTGTTCTCCTCAAGGGCGGCTTGACCCAAGAGGAAATGATGCGCGGACAAGCGCTGCTTTACTTGATTCTGAACAGAGTGGCGCGGGGGCGCTGGCCGGCCGTTAGCACTTTTCATATTTCCAGTTGCGTTGCTTGCCTTCCGCGATCCATTCGATGGCCTGGGCCAGCCGACGCTGGCGGGTGGCCTCGGTCTTGGCTTCTTCGAACCAGTCGAGGTATTCACGTTTCTGGCTGGGACTGAACTTGGCGAAATATTCTTGGGCCTTCTTGTCAGCGGCTAACGCGGCAGCGACGTGCTCCGGCACGGTGACGGCTTTCGCCGCGGCGGGACGCGCCCGCGCCGGAATCTTCCCGGGCTCCGTATTTAATTTCATGGCCTGCTTGATGTAGCCGGTCAGTGTCTTTTTGCTGGGCAAATCGGCCACCGCTGTAATGCGCCCGAACTGGCCCATCGCTTCCTGGGTCTTGTTGTCGGCGTCGGCCAGCAGCAACTTGGCCTGCCAGAAACCGAAAGAGCAATGCGCCTTGAAGGAAGCCATGCTGCACAGCATGCCCTTGTACATAAAGTGCGGAAAGCCCCACTTGATGGTTTCCTCTACCTCGGGACACGCCTCGTGGACGATGGCCCGCAAGTGATGCAGGATGGGCTGGGCGAAGTCGGCGGACTTGGCAATGTAGTCGTCGATGCGCGGGTCAAGAGTGGGCATGGCAGATTCCGGACGCGTTGGGACTGTCCAGAATAGCGCTGCGCAGTGCCGCTGGCAATACAGCATTAACCTGGGACTACATAGCGGGGCAGAATCGCATCGATAAGTCACCAAGCACGGGCATTGTCAATTCACGCAACACGTAAATAAAGTGCACGAACTTCCCAGTCGCTAGCTGTCCCGCCGCCACGCCCCGGCTCGGTCGTCGGCCAGCTGCTGGCTCTGTCGTAGTCAGCTTTTGTGAGGGGATCACGGAGCAATACTTGCAGCAAGGCAATTGCTGAGCGTACGCTTGCCGTGTTTCAGTTATGGTGCAAATTCTTGGACTAAAATTGTGCACCATACCGCTCCCCTGACGGTATATGTGCAGCCACACCTGAAGACGCTCGTATCTCCCTTCAGGCTTTCTCGCGGCCTGACGCTCAACTGGTAAGACGCAAAAACTCGAGCTTAGCCTCCAACGCCGCTCGCTGGTCGTACTCCAGCCTAACGCCGTCGAGCCACACACGCTTCACACTGCGACTTTCCAGAAGAACTTTCGTGATGGCGGCGGCGTCGAGCGGAGGCGCAGTGTCCCTCCGGCCAATCGACACGTATTCGAGATTGGGGAGCGCTAGCAACATTCTGAGATCTGTGGCGTTCAAGTCAAGTGCCCACAGGTCAAGGGAATGCAACTGCGTCATTTTCGCGAGGTGTGCAAGGCCGACATGCGTTAGTCGTGTTCCTCCTACCTCAAGCGAGCTTATTTTAGTGGAGCGGCTGATTTTTCTCGCCATTCTGTCATCCAAGCGAGTACTTTCCAGATCGAGGTCAGTCAGATTGGGCATGGATAGCAACGCAGCGATCCCGGCCGACCCAACTTGGGAGGTTTGCGCGCCGAGAATGCGAATCGAAGGGCATTGCGCCACTTGCAGCAGGTCGGACTCAGTCATGTAGTGATTCGCGCGAAAAACCTCGAGCTGTGCGGCCTTGTGGAAACTCTTCAATTTACCTGGTCCGGACATGCAGAGAATATCGAGCTCCCGAAGTCCATCCAGCTGAAGGAGATGGTTCATCGCGCCGCGCGTGACATCGCACCATATCCACAGTTGCTCGACCCGCAGGTCCGCTAGACAGCGTGCGTGCCCAATACCAAACTGAGTGATCTCTGTGATGCTTAGCTTGAGCGGCTCCACCGCACTGCGTTCCGCCAACTGCCGCATCGTTTCGCGTGGCAGTTCCCGTGTCAAACAGTAGTAGCCTCGCTCGTCGGGTGTGATCAATATTTCTCCACGCAAAATACCGGCAACACACGCGTTGCCACTTAATGAATTGCCCCTCTTCACGGCGCATATAGCACCGCAAGCATTCCTCATACTTTTTTGTTGGTCACGTTGGCTGAAAGCCAATATCCTGAAGCGCCCACTCTACACGAGCGCCACTATTGCTGATAGCCGGCGCCATCGGTTATCGGGAACAGAACAAAACTCAATCCATTGTTTGCCGACCGAATGTATCGCGTCAGGTTACGCAATCCCGGCCGACTTTATTGTCGACCTACTCGACTTCACTGATCGAATCTGCCGCCTCAAGCCGCCCGTTTCATCACTTCCAGGCGCTTGCCCTCACGCTTCATGCGCGCAAACTCCGCGGCCGGGACAGCGGCGCTGAACAGATAACCCTGCAGCTGGTCGCAGCCCAGGTCGCGCAAAAAAGCCATCTGCTCGCGCGTCTCCACGCCTTCGGCCACGATCTCCTGGCGCAGCTGCTGGGCCATGGTGACAATGGCCCGCGCAATCGCGCAATCGCTTTCTTCGTAGGGCAGGCCAATCACGAAAGAGCGGTCGATCTTCAGGGTACTGATGGGAAATTTCTTGAGGTAGGCCAGGCTCGAATAGCCGGTGCCGAAGTCGTCCAGCGCCAGCGCCATCCCCATGGCCACCAGCTGGTTCATGATGGCGATGACGTTGTCGGCGCCGCGCACCAGCAGGCTTTCGGTAATTTCCAGCATAAGCTGGCCGGGCTGCACGCGGTGCCGGTCCAGCGCATCGCTGACGCGCGCGGGCAGGCTGTGATCGAACTGGCGCGCCGACAGGTTCACGGCGATCGGCGGCATCGCCAGGCCGGCATCTTCCCATGCGCGGATCTGGCGGCAGGCTTCATCGAGCACCCAATTACCGATCTCGAAAATAAGTCCCGTCTCTTCCGCCAGCGGGATGAACACGCCCGGCGAAATCATGCCGCGCTCGGGATGGCGCCAGCGGATCAAGGCTTCCGCGCCGACAATCCGGCCGCTGCGCAGGCTGACCTTGGGCTGGTAGTGCAGTTCGAGCTCGCGCGTGGCCAGGGCGTTGCGCAACTCGTTCTCCAGGCGCAGCTGCTCCCTTGCGCGCTGGTCCATTTCGTCACGGTAGAACATGAAGCTGCCCGCACCCGCTTCGGCGGCCTTGGCCATCGCAACGTCGGCAAAGCGCACCAGGGTGGCGGTATCGGTGCTGTCTTCGAGGTAGAGCGAGATCCCGATGCTGGCGCCCACCTGCAGGCTGTGGCCGGCGACGGGAATCGGCGCGGCCAGGGCGGCGAGCAGCTTCTGGGCGACGATGGCGGCATGTTCGCGCTTTTCGATCTGTGGCAGCGCGACGGCGAATTTACTGCCGTCGATGCGGGCCAGGATGTCCGGGTCGCGCAGCACGCAGCGAAAGCGCCGCCCGATGGCGCAGATCAAATCACTGGCGACGTCGTGCCCGAGCGTGTCGCTGATGGTGCCGACGCGGCTGACATCGATGACCATCAGCGCGCCGAAGTCGTCGGCGCGCCGCGCTTCGCTCAGTACCTGCCCGACCAGATGGTTGAACAGGGTGCGGTTGGGCAGTCCGGTCAGGCCGTCGTAGTTGGCCATGCGCTGCATGCGCGCCTCGGTGTCCTTGTGCACGCTGATGTCGGAGAACAGCGAGAAGGTATGGGTGATCCTGCCTTCGCTGTCGCGCACCACGCTGATGGTCACCGACTGGGGAAACAGTTCACCGTTCTTGCGCTTGCCGACGATTTCGCCGCGCCAGGAACCCTGGCCGGTCACGGCGGCGCGCAGCCTGGCGCGGAAGTCGGCATCGTGCACGCCGGAGCGCAGCAGGTCCGGCGTGCGCCCAATCGATTCGGCCTGGGAGTAGCCGGTGATGCGGGTAAACGCGCTGTTGACCGAGACGATGCGTTCGTTGGCGTCGGTAATGAGTACGCCCTGGTCGCTGTCTTCGATGATGCGCGCGTGCAGCTGGACCTTGTCGGCCTCGCTCAGTTGCAGGGTCTGGGGCGACAGGTGGACCAGCATGCCGGCGGTCTCGTTGGCGTCGTCGTGAATCGGCGACATGGCCAGACGTACACAGATCACTTCCCCGCTCCTGGTGCGGCGCCTGACATCGGCCAGGCTCTTGCCCTCTTCCTGTATCAGTTCGGCGATGCTGCTGTCGTCGTCGTCTTCCACATACAGGAACAGCACGTGCTGGCCGATTGCTTCCTGGGGGGTGTAGCCGAACATGGCTTCGGCCCCGCGGTTCCAGCCGGTCAGGTAGCCTGCCAGATCGAGCACGATCACCGCTTCTTCGGACTGTTCGAAGGTATCGGCATGCTGGCGGCGCAGGCGTTCGGCCGGCGCGTGCAGCTCCTGCCTGACTTCCTCCAGCGCCGCTTCGAGATGCGCCAGCGTCTGCACCAGGGCGTCGCCGTCCATGTCGCGCGCGGCGCGCAGCAAGGTCAGGCTGCGCTCGACTGCGGAATCATGCATACGGTTTTCCCTTGCTCTCGCGGACGGTGCCCAGCATCCAGCGGTTGGCGTCGACCATGACGGCATTGAAGTCGGCAACGCTGGCCTGCATGGTGTCGAGCTGCGCGGCCAGACTGTCGACATTGCCCTGTTCAGCGGTTTCGACCACGCGCAGCAGGGCGCCGAGTTCGCCCTTGCGTTCGATCAGCGCGCCCTGCACGGCGTCGCTCAGCGACAGGGGAGCGAGCACCTCCGGCAAAGGCATCCCGAACAGCACGCCGAGCAGCGAGAACATCCCGGTCATGAAAGCCTGTTCCTGGGTCAGTTTGTCGAGACCGCGCGCACGCGCCAGCATTTCGAGCGCGCGGGCGCGCACGGCCACGCGCGCCAGCAGCATGGGCGAGCGCACGTCGCCCTGGCGCGCGGCGAACAGCATCAGATTGAGCCAGCGCCGCAGTTGCTGGCGGCCGAGGATCATGAGCGCCTGCGAAAAGCTGGTCACGCGCCGGACCACGCCCATGCCCAGCGAGTTGACGAGGCGTAGCAGCTGATAGGACAGGGTCGGATCGCGCCGCAGGATCGCTTCGATTTCGTGGGTATCGGCGTCGGCGGCGACCAGTTGGACCAGCTGCAGCGCGAGCGCCCTCGAAGCGGCCTGGGAGCCGCTGGGCCGGGGCGGCGGCGCCATGTACCATTCGCCCTCGATCCATTGGGCGCAGTCGGGAATGAACTCCCGTACCAGCTTGTCCTCGACGTGAAACAGGGTGCCGGGAGCCATTTCCTTCCAGCCGGCGTCGCGCAGTGCGGCGCCCGCTTCTTCAGAGATGCCGCTGAGGTATTTGCAGGGGAATTCGCTGGCCAGGGAGACAGCCCCGGCCTCGGCCAGCGCAGCGCGAATCACCGGTAGCGGGGCGCTGCCGATATCGGCAAGCAAGGCCGATGGCAGACCGGCGCGGTTGGCGACGATGCGGAAAATGATCAGCGGGGGCGAGCTTGGCGAAGTCATTTGGCGGTGAGGAAAAAAATTGCCGGAAGTCCATATTCCTCCAGATTATTTCCATGCGCCAACGTTTAGATCAAAGTCTGGTGCGATTGCCACTGCTGTGGCGCGCTGCGCCACAGCTCACGCAACAGCTCAGATAGCGGGCCGCGGCAGTTGCCGGCACAAGCGGGCGAACAGGTCGGGCGCCTGCATGCGCTCGCGCCACCAGCGCAGGGCCGCGCCCTCCTCGCCCACGCGCCAGGCCAGGTACACGGTTTCCTTTTCGCGCACTTCTTCCACCTGTTTTTCGACCAGTAAACCGGCGTCGACGGCGGGCCGCGCCACGCTTTCGGGCAGAAAGCCGAAGCCCAGTCCCGCCAGCTGGAGGTCGAGCTTGGCCTGCATGGTCGGCACGGTGAGCGCATCCTGGCCCAGCAGCAGGCCGACCGTGCGGGCCGCCATTGTGCGGGCCGAATCCGCCACAACAATGGCGCGGTACTCCTGCAGGTGCAGCCGACCCAGCGGCTGCTGGACGGCGGCCAGCGGGTGATGCGGCGCCACGGCAAACACGAAGCCCATGTCGCCGATCGCGCGCGCCACGTAACCGCCGCCGGCGGGACCTTCTCCCGCCACGCCGACCAGCAAGTCCACGCGGCGATCGAGCAAGGCTTCCCAGGGCCCGGAGAGCGTTTCCTGCACGATGCGCAGGCGCGTCTGTTGCGCCACTTCATAGAAAGCGCGTATATCGTCTACCAGGGTGATCGGCGAGAAGATGGAATCCATGCCGATGCCCAGTTCCGTTTCCCAGCCCGAGGCGACACGCTTGACCCGGTGCTCCAGATCCTGGGCCGCCTTGAGCAGGTAGCGCCCTTCCTTGAGCAGTTCGCGGCCTGCCGGAGTCAGCAGGATGCGCGGTCCGTTGCGCTCGAACACCTGGACCCCGAGGTCGTCTTCCAGCTTGCTGACGGTGTAGGAAATGGTCGAGGGAACACGGTGCAACTCCACGCCTGCCTTGGAAAACGATCCGCGGCGGTCGATGGCGTCAATGATTTGCAAGGCTTCCAGGCTCAGTTTAAGCATTCGAATTTTTCGATCATAGAGGACGAAATTTTCCGTTTTTCAAAACAAAACGGGAGGCATATACTTCTTCCATCGATGCAGCAAGAGCGAAACAGTGCTGAGACTGAGTTGGCACTGAGCGCAAAGATGATTCGAAATTATTGCACACTAACCTTAAAGAACGGAGCAGACCATGTTAGAAATTCGCAAAAGTGAAGAGCGCGGCAATGCCAACCACGGCTGGCTGCATTCCAAGCACACCTTTTCCTTCGGCCACTATCACGATCCGAAGCACAGCGGTTTCGGCCCCCTGCTGGTGATTAATGAGGACCGCGTGGCGCCTGGCCAGGGTTTCGGCACCCACGGCCACCGCGACATGGAAATCATTTCCTATGTGCTCGATGGGGCTCTGGAGCACAAGGACAGCATGGGGACCGGTTCTGTTCTGCACTATGGCGACGTGCAGCGCATGACGGCCGGCAGCGGCGTGCGGCATAGCGAGTTCAACGGCTCGCAGACCGCGCCGGTGCATTTCCTGCAGATCTGGATCCAGCCGAATGTGACCAACATTCCGCCAAGCTACGAGGAAAAGCACTTCGCACCGGAAACCAAGCAGGGCCAGCTGCGCCTGGTGGCTTCCGAGGACGGGCGCCAGGGTTCGGTGCTGATTCACCAGGATGCGGCGATTTACGCGGCTATCCTGAACGGCAACGATGCTGTGGAGCACACCCTGGCGGAAGGCCGGACCAGCTATGTGCACGTGATCCGCGGCAATGTTACGGTCAACGGCACCGCTTTGACAGGCGGAGACGCCCTGAAGATCACGAAGGAAACTTCAGTGAAACTGGGCAACGCCGAAGCGGCTGAAGTGCTGGTCTTCGACCTGCCGTACTAAGCGGCAAAAGCGGGTAGGCAAGAACTTGTCCACCCGCTACGCCACCCCTGCGCATAGTCAGTATTAGAGCCCCGTGCCCAACGGCGGTACCGGAATTCCGTTACACTTGCGGGTACAGCAATAGATTCGAGAACGACCAATGCCCTCCGCGCCTACTGAAGAACTGTTGGATTACACCACTTCGTGCCTGCTGCCCACTCCATGGGCGCAGTTTACGCTGCACGCTTTCGTGGAACACGCGACCGGCAAGGAACACCTGGCAATGACCCTGGGCGACATCAGCGACGGCGAACCCGTGCTGGCGCGGGTGCACTCCGAATGCCTGACCGGCGACGTGCTGTTTTCCCAACGTTGCGACTGCGGCGCCCAGCTCGAAGGCGCGCTCAAGCGCATCGCCGAGGAAGGCCGCGGCATCTTGCTTTACCTGCGCCAGGAAGGCCGAGGCATCGGTCTGGTGAATAAAATCCGTGCCTATCGCCTGCAGGAAGCCGGCGCCGACACGGTCGAAGCTAACCTGGCCCTGGGCTTTCATGCCGACGCGCGTAATTACGCGCTGTGCCAGCCGATGTTCGCCCAGTTCGGCATCACCTCGCTCAAGCTGATGACCAACAATCCCCGCAAGATCGACGCCATGGAAAAACTGGGCGTCACGGTCAGCGAGCGCGTACCGCTGCTGGTGAACCGGAATGCGTTCAATAACAGTTATCTCAATACCAAGGAAGCCAAGCTGGGCCACATGATGACCCCCTTGGCCGAGGCAGTCGCACAGGACGGCGAACTCTAAATTTCGGCAAATAGGCTAAGCTGGTGGCAAGATAGAGGAAAACTCTGATTGCCATTCAAGGATTGCATGAAATTAGCCCATATCGCCCTGCTGTTGTCCTGCATCGGCGCCAATGCGTTCGCAGCTCAGGCGCCGGGCTCGTCACCTGGATTGTCACCTGGTTTGTCACCCAAGCCACCCGCCTCCGGCATTGTGTTGCCGCCGCCCGCGGCCAGGCCGCCGGGCACCCCGAATGCCACGCAGCCCAAGCCGGCGACGCCCGCCAGCCCGGCCGTTCCGGGGACACCCAACACCCCGCCAGCCCCTGCCGCCGAAGAAGTCACCGAACTGCCGCCGCCCTCCTCAGCCGCGCAAAAAGTGTATTCCGCGGCCAAGGCCGACCTGCTGCAGATCCGCATGCTGCTCAAGAACGGCCGCAGCCAGTCGACCGTTGGCTCGGGCTTCATGGTCGGGACCAGCAACCTGGTCCTGACCAACTACCATGTGGTCTCGCAGATGGCCCTGGACCCGGACGTGTATGTGGGCGAATACATCGATACCGACGGCAAGAGCGGTCCGGTCGAACTGCTGGCGGTGGACGTGCTGCACGACCTGGCCGTGGTGCGCATCAACCGCAGCGGCACCGGCTTCTTTAATATCCCCGAAAAACTCGCCAGGCTGACGCAGGGCCAGTACCTCTACTCGCTCGGCAATCCCCTGGACCTGGGCTTTGCGATTTCGGAAGGCTCGTACAACGGCATCGTGACGCGCAGTTTTTACGACCAGCTGATGTTTACCGGCCCAATCAATTCCGGCATGAGCGGTGGCCCCAGCGTCACGGTGGGCGGCGACGTGGCCGGGGTCAATGTGTCCAAGCGCCGCGACGGAGAGCTGGTCAGCTTCCTGGTGCCGGTGCGCTATGCGCAGGAACTGCTCAAGAAGGTCGCCGCCCAGGCAGCCGCGCCCAAGGACTTCAATCCGCTGATCGGCCAGCAACTGCTGGCGCACCAGCGCGCCATGATCGACCGCCTGCTCGATTCGCCGCTGTCGATCAAGCACATGGGCCCCTACCAGGTGCCGGTGCGGGAATCGGACCAGGTGCGTTGCTGGGGGCGTTCGAACGTGAAGGCGGAAGCGAGCTTCAATGCCGACACCATGGCCTGCGCGATGGAGTCGGCCATCTTCGTATCGGAGTCGCAGCAGACCGGCCACGTCTCCATGACCCACCAGTACGTGCGCTCGACCAGTCTCGATTCGATCCGCTTCGCGGCGCTGGCCACGACCCTGTTCAAGACAGATAACCTTGGCAACGGCAAGGACACGCGCATGACCAAACCCATGTGCACCGAAGAATTCGTCAAGACGCGCAGCCTGCCGCTGCGCGCCGTGACCTGCGTGCGCGCCTACCGCAAGTTCGAGGGACTGTATAACTTCACCTTGCTGACGGCCAGTACCGACGATCCCAAGGCGACCCTGCAAAGCCGGCTCGATGTGTCGGGCGTCTCGTACGACAACGGCCTGCGCACCGTCAAGGCCTTCCTGGCGGCCTTGGGCAAGGGAGGCAAGCAATGAGCGCCCCCTACTTCATCGAAATGTTGGCGCGTAACGGCGACGTGCTGCACCGCCATCAGGTCGACGGCCTGCCGATCCGGCTTGGCCGCGGCTACGACAACGACTTTATCCTTGACGACGCCTTCGCCGCGCCGCGCCACGCCGTGATCGAAGCAGGCGAGAACGGCGAGATGGTCCTGCGCGACCTCGGCACGAAAAACGGCGTGGTCCACCAGGGCAAGCGCAAGGCCAGCCTGGTGCTGACCGGCGACACCGTGGTGCGCCTTGGGCACACCAGCCTGCGCGTGCGCGCTGCCGATTTCCAGGTCAAGCCGGAACTGCTGGACCGCACCATGCACGGCTGGGAAGGCGGCATTCCCGGCCTGGTCGGCATGCTGCTGATCGGGATATTCGCCGTCTTCACCATGTGGCTGAACGACACCCAGTCCTTCCAGCTGATCCGCTACCTGCAGGCGCTCGCCTACGGCATTGGCGCGGGCCTGGTCTGGGGCGGCGCCTGGGCCTTTGCCAACCGCCTGTTCGGACGCCACGCGCGCCTGGGGCGTCACCTGTTCATCTTCGGCTGCGGCCTGGCGGCGCTCACCTTGTACAAGGTTGTGTCCAGCACCCTGGGGTATTCGTTTTCGCTGGCCTGGCTGGTCAAGTATGCCTCGCATTTCGCGATCGTGATCATCGCCGGCATGGTGTTCTTCCACCTGGGGACAGTCAAGCCACACCAGACGCGCCGCTTTGCCACCACCTGCCTGATCCTCGCGATCCTGGGCTCGGGCCTGACCCTGATCAGCAACCAGCAGCGCAGCGGCAGGCTGGCCGACGATCTGTTCATGTCGGTGCTGATGCCGCCGTCGATGCGGGTCAGCCCGGATCACAGCGTCGACGAATTCATGACCGGCGTGACCGCCATGAAGGCCAGGCTCGATGCCGAGCGCGCGAAGAAGGTCAAGGACGAGGGCGACGACGACTGAGGAGCAGTCGCTGTCCCGTCATGGCACCAGCGTCAGGGCACCAGCTTTTCGCCGCGGGCAAGCCTGGCGGTGAAGTCGGCGATGCGGCGGGCCCGCGTGTCCGCCTTCTTTGCAGTCTGAATCCGGAACAGCACGGCGTAGCGGTTGCGCGAGTCGAGCGTCTCGAAAAAGGCCTGCGCGCCGGGATGCGCGTCGAAGGCCGCCTGCAGGTCGGGCGGCACCTGTGCCGCGCTCACGGAATCGTAGGCCGCATCCCAGCGGCCGTCGGCCCGTGCGCGTTCCACCTCCGCCAGTCCGCTCGGCTGCATCTTGCCTTGTTCGATGTATTCAAGCGCCTTGGCGCGGTTGATCTTGGACCAGATGCTCTTCGCCTTGCGCGGCACCCAGCGCTTGAGCCAGGACTTCTCCCCCTCGCTTTTGGTCTGGCCGTCGATCCAGCCAAAACACAGCGCCACTTCCAGCGTTTGCGCATAGTTGAAGGCGCCCTCGGTGTTCTTGACATAGCGTAGCCACACCCCGGCCGATTTGTCATGATTGGCCGCGAGCCATGCGGCCCACTCGGCCTGATTGCCAAAGACCAGCGGTTCGGGTGCGGCGGGTAGCAGTGCGTTCATCGTGGTCCTGTCACTTTCTGATGCTTGTTTTGACATCGTCGGAAGAATACGCAATCATCAGCGCTTCGCCACCGTATTGTGCCAGACACCCATGCCTCTTTCCCGCACCAGCATCAGCATCGGCGCCGCCTGGATCCTGTTCTGGCTGCTGATGGTATCGGTCGCGGTCCAGGACTACCTGCGCGACGATGGCCAGTATCTGTGGCAACCAATCCTGTGGGAGAGTTCGTCGATGGTGGCCGCCACGATCCTGCTGGCGGTGCAGCGTTATTTTGCGCGGCCCTACGACTACCTGCTGGCGCAGCCGTGGCGCTGGTTCAGCCTCCAGGCCCTGTTCCTGCCCATGTACTGGATCCTGTTCGTGCCGCTCGCCTTCGGTGCGCGCCACGGCGTCTACGCCATCATGGGCATGGTGTACGAACATGAAGCCTGGGGCCAGACCTTCCTCTATGAATCGGTCAAACTGACCGTGTTCATCGGCCTGTTCACGCTGGCCCTGTTCGGCATCCTGTCATACGCCGAACTGCTGCAGGCCAAACTGCGTACCGAACGCGCCAACGCGCTACTACGCGAGGCCGACCTGCTGCGCCTGCGCCAGCAGATGCAGCCGCACTTCCTGTTCAACGCGCTCAATACCATCTCCTCGCTGATGCACACCGATGTGGATAAGGCCGACGCCACCCTGATCGAACTGGCGGACGTGCTGCGCACCACGCTCGATGTCAGCGAGTCCCATGAAGCGCCGCTGTCGACCGAGCTAAGGCTGGTGCGCGGCTATGCTCGCGTGATGGCCGAGCGCTACGACGACCGGGTCGCGATCGACTGGCGCATCGATGACGCCGCGCTGGCCTGCAGCGTGCCGGTCATGAGCATCCAGCCCCTGCTCGAGAACATCTTCAAGCACACCGTGGAGCAGCGCCGCGAGCGCACTCACATCACCATCGCCGCCGCGCGCACTGGCGCCAGCCTGACCATCACCCTGGACGACGACACCGGCCGCCTCATCGAAGATGGCAAGCCCGGTATCGGCCTGGCCAACCTGCGCGCCCGCCTCGCCATGCTGTATGGCGAGCAGGCGAACCTGACCCTGTCGCAACTGGCGCCGGCAGGCGTGCGCGCGCAGATGGTGGTGCCATGCGCATCCTGATCGTCGACGACGAGCGCCCGGCGCGCGACAAGCTGCGCCGGCTCCTGACCCACGAGACCGATATTACAGAAGTGGCCGAAGCGCGCGACGGCATCGACGCGATGGAACAGATCCCCGTCTTCAAGCCGGATGTGATGTTCCTCGATATCCAGATGCCCGAGATCAGCGGGATCGAACTGGCCGCCTCGCTGCCCGCGCCTGCCCCGCTGATCGTCTTCGCGACCGCCTTCGACGAATACGCCATCCGCGCCTTCGATGCGAATGCGATCGACTACCTGCTCAAACCCTACGACCAGGCGCGCCTGCAGCGGGCACTGGGGCGCGTGCGCGAGCGCCTGAAGGCCAGTGTGCCCACCCTGCCGGCCTTCGACAGCGGGCACGCGGTCGACAAGCTCCTGATCACCGAGCGCGGCGTGACCCGCGTGATCCGGCTAGAGCAGATCCAGTGGATCGAAACCGCCGACAACTACGTGGTGCTGCACCTGGAAGGCGAACAACCACTGATGCGGCAGACACTGGCCGGCCTGCTCGAGAAGCTGGGCAGCCGCTTCGTACGCTGCCACCGGCGCGCGGCGGTGCAGCTGTCGTGGATCGAGAGCGTCGTCGCGCTCGACAAAGGTGATTGCGAGCTCGTGCTGCGCGGAGGCGCCCGAGTCGCCTGCAGCCGCCAGTACAAGGCAAGCGTCCTCGAAAACCTGTAGGGCGAGCCGCACCGCGTTCAGACCCCATGCCGACCGGCAAGCCCGCCACCACCATACCTTCGCCCCGCGCCTTCTCATCCACGCCCACAACATTTCCTGAAAATGTCCTGCGTTTGGGGTCAGGTCTGTCAATCGGACATTTTTCGGCAATATCGAGCTTCCAGTCAGCTTTGGCTGGGGGGACGTACAACAATATTGCTCCAAAATGTCCGATTGCCAGACCTGACCCCAAACGCCGGACAATTGGCGGAAACGTTGTTGTGCTTCACGTTTGGTGAGGAGCCAGGCCTTTCCGCCAACTCGCCCCACCAGCATCCCGCTTCGCCACATTTGAATGGATCGCCACGTCGATCGGCTTTAGCCTGAGGCTTCTTTGATCCCACCGGTGAGCCTTCCATGAATTCTTCCAGTAATCGCCTCTACTTCCTCGACTGGGTCCGCATCCTGGCCTTTTTCCTGCTGATCGCCTACCACGTGGGCATGTACTACGTCACCTGGGACTGGCACGTGAAAAGCCCCAACGCCAGTGACGCGATCGAACCTTTGATGATGCTGTCCTCACCCTGGCGTCTGAGCCTTCTGTTCCTGGTCTCCGGCGTGGCGTCGAGCTTCATGCTGACGCGTATCAGTGCCGGCAAGTTCATGCGCAGCCGCAGCGTGCGCCTGCTGGTGCCGCTCGTGTTCGGAATGTTCGTCATTGTCCCGCCGCAGGCTTACTTCGAAGTGGTGGAAAAAGTCGCCTACCAGGGCAGCTATCTGGAGTTCATGAAGCTCTACGTGACCTCGTATCCCGGCTTTTGCCGCGGCACCGATTGCCTGCGCATGCCAACCTGGAACCACCTGTGGTTCGTGGCCTACCTGTGGGTGTACACCCTGCTGCTGGGGACCATCGTCATCGCCCTTGGCCAGCGTTTCGACAAGCTCGCACAGCGCATCTCGTCGCAGCTGACAGGCTGGAAGCTGCTGGTCTTGCCGATCGCTCTGCTTTCCATCATTCGCATGACCCTGGCCGCACGCTATCCGACGACCCACGACCTGGTGAACGACTGGCATAACCACGCGATATCGTTTTCGATGTTCCTGCTGGGAGCGATGCTGGCGCGCGAACGCGCCGTCTGGCCACGCATGGACGCGGCGCGCTGGACCGCTTTGGGTGGCGCACTCGCTTGCTGGGCGGCGCTGGTGATCTACTATTCGCTGCCCGAGAAGCTGATCTATGACCCCATCCACAACGACTGGCGCGTCCTGATGCGCGTGGTCTACGCCGCCTGCATCTGGTGCGCCATCGTGGCCGCCTGCGGCTTCGCGCACCGCCATCTGAACTTCGACAGCCCCAAGCGGCGCTATCTGACCACGGCGGTGTTCCCGGTGTATATCCTGCACCAGACGCTGATCGTGTCGATTGCCCACTTGATCAAACCGTCGAAAATCGCGCCGGCCACGGAAGGACCGATGCTGATTGTCGTCACCCTGTGCATCAGCTTTGCGGTGGTCGAAGTTGTACGGCGCTGCCGTCCGCTGCAACCATTTTTCGGCATCGACGTACGCCTCGCGGCCAATCCGCCGGCGGTCAGCCTGGCTGAAGCGCAGCCCAAGGCCGCCTGAACTTCATCGCTATGGCGAACCAATAGAATCAATAGCAAAACGCCCGCACGGATACCCGCGCGGGCGTTTTGGTTTAACTATTCCCGCACAAACCGGCGGGACTCAACGAGTCATGCACCCTTGCTGGCGCCGGTCGATGCGCTGCCCTTGGTGCCGGCGGTTGCGGCGCTGGTGGCCGACTGGGCGCCAGCGCCGCCTTGCATGCTGCCGCCGGCGTGCAGATCGCTCTGGCTGCCGCCTGCCGAGCTACCCTGGGCGCTGCCGCCCTGGCCGCTCTGCATGCTGGCACTGCCGCGCATCTCACTGCCATTGCCGCGCTGGGCCCCGTTCTGTGTGAACGGGTCGGTGAACTTACGCATGGTGTCCTGCTGATTGCGCATATTGCGCTCGGTTTCTTCGGAAGCGACACGGGCCACTTCATCGGCCAGGGCGCGTGCGGTGCGGGTTGTTTCCTGGACGTGCTGCTCGGTGACGCGGGCCAGTTCGACCTGGGCATCAGCGGCCACGCGCGAAATGTGTTGCTGGTAGGCGCGCAGCTTTTCAGTGGCAGGCTGGGCGCGCGAAGCGGCCGCGCTGATCACATCGGTCTGGCGGTCGGCGGTGATCAGTTGCTGACCGGTCAGGGCGCCCTCTTCCAGCATGGTCTGGGTCAGCTGGATGTTCAGGTCGCACATCTGTTGAAAGGAACGGAATACCGACTTGGACATATCGTTAAAGAAAGACATTTGCGCGTCCATATGAGTACGGACTGCAGGAGTAACGGCTTGGGAATATGGAAACATTGAGTGCCTCTAAAAATGAGTTCGGATAAATACAGGAGTGCGGGGCTGGAACCGGACCGGACAGCCATGCAGGCAGGGCCGATCCTATGTGCGCCGCCGCGGCGAAGTGCAATAAAAACGTCTTGACCGGGGAATCGTTCGAACCCGGCGCTACGTCTTCAGCACAGACCATAAGGCTAGGGGACGAGGATATCTCTCCCTTGATCTGTATCAAACGTGTTCAAGTCGTCAAGCTTCGTGTGCCGTGTTCAGCAATGACTTGGTGCATGGGTGTTGCGGCGCACCAAAATCAGGCTTGTTTTGCTGTTCTGTGATCACTTATATTTTCTCCAAAACAGGCTTTTCATAGGAGAACGCCGTTCTTCGGGCTCTGGCTTGAAACTTGCATGTGTATAGACGACCTGAACGCAACAAGGAGTCATTGCATGCTACTCAAAAACGATTTACTTCAGTACGTATCCCCACGGCCACGTACCGTCCGCATCCTGTGGATCGACAACGGCAACAATCTCGCCTATACCTTCGACATCGGCGCCAGGAACGCCCACCCGGAAGCAGCCTCGGTGCAATCGCTGGTGGCGGATGTCAACGACCGGCGCGCCCAGTTGCTGCTGGTGGACCCTTACCTGGTGAGCGCCGACACGTCCAGGCTGCCGCCGCGCCACCTCCAGGTGCGCGACCGCGCCTGGGAGATCGTGCGCGCGCTGACCGCCGACGAGCCGGCGATCTATCAGGCCAGTTCGCGCGGGCGCCTGGTGCTCGCCCTGAGCGCGCAGTACGATGTATCGCATCCTTCGATCTACCGTTACCTGCGGCGCTTCTGGGAGCGTGGCCAGAATCCGAACGCCCTGTTGCCGGATTACAAAAATTCCGGCGCCCCGGGCAAGACGCGCGGTTCCAGTGCCGACGTCAAGCGCGGCCGCCCGCGCAAATCGGGCAGCCATCCCGGCCTGAATGCGGACGATGGCATCCGCCGCACCTTCCGCGCGGCCGTGGCGCGCTACGCGGCCACGCACAGCCAGTTCTCGCGGCGCGGCGCCTACCGCCAGATGATCGAGGACTACTTCGCAGCGCGCGAGGCCGATGCCCTGCCTACTTTTGGCCAGTTCAATTACTGGATCGAGAAGGACGCGCCGGCGATTGCCAGCTGAGCGCCGGCGCCAGCGGGCGCGGTAGAATTATTTCAACAAAGGACCGGAAACGGTCCTTTTTTTCTTTCCGCGTTTCCATTGCGGTGCACGGGCGTACATGATGGTGCGATGCATCAAAGCGATCCTCAATGTCCCTCATTTTTATCTCCTCGCAGCAACGCGTTTCGCGGATTTTAGCGCGACTCCGGATGACGAATAAAGTTCAAGTTCAACAATAAAGTCCTTGCCCTTGCAGGCAGTCCCGAGCGCCGATCACTACCAATTCAAACACTTGAAAACGATGCCACCAACATTGTTTTTGTCCGCTCTGGAAACCCGTCAACGCCCTGAAATGACATTCTTTTTTTCTCCCAAAATACGTTCTAAATATCAATTAATGGCATAGCTATTGCTTATACACATTTCATTCAACCAACAAGTGAGGTGGCGGATGGATGGTGCAGGCAAGTCATTTACGCGGCGCGATTTTCTCTATCGCGCGGCCGCTGTGGGCGGTTCCGCGTTGTTGTTAAACACCATGAGCGCCTGGGGTATGGGGATCGCTTCCACGGCGTCGGGACCGCCGCAGCTGAGCGGCAGCGGCAAGGGCAAGAAGGTCCTCATCCTCGGTGGTGGCCTGGCCGGCATGACGGCCGCTTTCGAGCTCGGCAAACTGGGTTACGAATGCAGCATCCTGGAAGCGCGCGATTTCGCGGGCGGGCGCTGCCAGACGGCGCGCAAGGGCTTCCAGCTGCAGGAGCTCGGCGGCGAGATGCAAAAGTGCGGCTTCGACGAGGGCCACTACATCAACCACGGACCGTGGCGCATCCCGCTGCATCATCAGTCCACCCTGCACTACACGCGCCTGTTCGAGATACCGCTCGAAGTCATGGTCAACGATAACGACCACAGCATCGTCTACATGGAGAATGCGGGGCCGCTGTCGAAGCAGCGCCTGCGTCCCGCCCAGATCAAGTCCGACATGCGCGGGCATGTGGCCGAGCTGCTGGCCAAGTCGGTGCGCAGCAATCAACTGGACCGCGAACTCGATGCGGGCGACAAGCAGCTCCTGCTCGACTATCTGGCGCACGAGGGCCACCTCGATGGCAGCGAGCTGCAATACAAGGGACGCAGCGGGCGTGGCTACGCCACCAACCCGGGTGCCGGCATCCTGCCCGGTCCCGGGGTCGAATCCGATCCGCTCGGCTTTCGCGATCTGCTCGCTTCCAAGGTCGGCAATGTGTACAGCGCGGTGCAGGATTTCCCGATGCAGAACACCATGTTCCAGCCGGTCGGCGGGATGGACCAGATTGCGAAGGCGTTCGAAAAGCGGGTCGGCCGCAAGATCCGCTACCGCGCCGAAGTGCAGACCATCCGCCAGAACGACAAGGCCGTCACCGTTACCTACAAGGACACCGGCAGCGGCAAGCTGGCCACGGTGAGCGCCGACTACTGCCTGTGCACGATTCCGCTGTCGGTGCTGCGCAATGTCGATACCGATTTCTCGGACAAGTTCAAGACCGCCATCAAGGCCGTGGCCTACGCACCGGTGGGGAAAATCGGCCTGCAGATGGGCCGTCGTTTCTGGGAGGAAGACGACAAGATCTACGGCGGCCACGTGCTGACCGACCTGAAAGGGATCAACACCATCTCTCTCCCGTCGAGCAACTGGCAAAAGAAGAAAGGCGTGCTGCTCGGGTACTACAACTATGCGCTCGATGCCATCGAGACCAGCGCGCTCACGCCGGCGGAACGCGCCGAATTCGCGATCGAAGCGGGCCAGAAGATCTTCCCCGCCTATCGCCAATCGTACGAGACCTCCTTCTCGGTCGCCTGGCACCGCGTCCAGTACAACCTGGGCGGCTGGGCCGAATGGACCGACGACAGCCGCAAGCAGGCTTACCCGACCCTGATCGAAGGCGAAGGCCGGGTCATGCTGGCCGGCGAGCACCTGAGCTATCTGACCGGCTGGATGGCAGGCGCCATCGAGTCGAGCTGGCAGCAGATCGAAAAAATCCACGCGAGGGCCAGTGCATGAAACCGACGCTACTTTTTACCAGTGCGGCGCTGATGCTGCTCACCTCATTCGCCGGCGCCAGCGCCGCCGACATGGACGGCAAGGCGCTGTTCGCCAAGAACTGCGCGGCCTGTCACCTCGCCAACGGCAAGGGTATCCCGGGCGCCTTCCCTGCCCTGGCGGGCAACGCCTTCGTGCAGGGTCCCGGCGCCGACGTAGCGGCGGTGCTGCTCAAGGGCCGCGGCGGCATGCCCGACTTCAGCGGCAGCCTGGCTGACGAGGATATCGCGCAGGTGCTCACGTATGTGCGCGCCAGCTGGGGCAACAAGGGCGAGGCGCTGGCCGCCGCAGACGTCTCGGGCAAGCGCGATGCGCTCGGCGTACCCAAGGCGACAGGCAGCCGCCTGGCCAACAAACACTAACCACCGGAGTCGATATGAACCAAGCATTTAGCCTGACCGCCGCAGCCCTTCTTTTTGCCGCCTGCTCCGGCGCCTGCTCCGCCCAGGAGATCGTGCGCCACAAGATTCCGGGGTCGGATTTCCCGATCGCCCAGGCGGTCACCTTGCCGCCCAACGCCACCATTCATTTCATCAGCGGCCAGGTGCCGCCGGTGGTGGACAAGGCCGCCGATCCGCAATCGCTGGCGGCTTTCGGCAATACCAAGGTGCAGACCGTCGGTGTGCTGAACAAGATCAAGGAAATCCTTGGCGGCATGGGCCTGTCCATGGGCGACGTGGTCAAGATGCAGGTCTTCATCGTGGGCGACCCGGCCAAGGGCGGCAAGGGCGATGTGGCCGGCTTCATGGAAGGCTACACCCAGTTTTTTGGCGGCACCCAGCCCAACCTGCCGGCGCGCGCCGTGTTCCAGGTCGCTGCGCTGAGCAATCCCGGCTGGCTGATCGAGATTGAAGTCGTCGCCGCAAAGAAGTAAGTCCATCGTTTTGATCGCATTTCGTTTTACTTCATTCGCACACTTTTAAGGGATTTCCATGCTCAAGGCCACACTCAAGAAAAGCGCCGCCGCCATCATCCTGCTGCATTCGGGGATCAGCTTCGCCCAGGTCGTCACCGCCGCTCCCGCCATCGCCGCTGACGGCGATGCGCTCACCTCGGGCGTGGTGATCGTCACCGGCACCCGCGCCACGGGACTGAAGGTCGAGAACAGCGCCTCGCCGATCCAGGTCCTGGACGCCAATGCGCTGGGCCGCACCGGCCAGCCCGACCTGATGCAGGCACTGGCCCAGAATCTGCCCTCGTTTAACGTGCAGGCCTTTGGCAGCGACATGGCCGCCATGACCCTGTCGGCACGCCTGCGCGGCCTGAGCCCGAACAATACCCTGGTCCTGATCAACGGCAAACGCCGTCACGGCACCGCCAACCTGGCCGTGCTGGCCGGCGCCTTCCAGGGGGGCGCGGCTGCCGACCTGAATTACATCCCGGTCGCCGCGATCGACCATATCGAAGTGCTGCAGGACGGCGCGGCCGCGCAGTACGGCACCGACGCGATCGCCGGCGTCATCAACATCATCCTGAAAGCGAACTACCGCGGATCGAGCGGCAACATCACCGGCGGCGGCTACCAGGACGGCGGCGGCCACACCGGCGCCGGCACCGCCAATATCGGTCTGGCCCCGTTCGAGACCGCCTACCTGAGCCTGACCGCGGAAACCAAGTACCACGGCTTCACGGAACGCGGCGGCATCGACCCGCGCGTCATCGATCCGGCCACGCTCAAGGCCCAGCCCAACCTGCTCAGTGCGCCCGGCTATCCGAAGCTGAACCGCATCCAGGGCGACGCCCAGTATCGCCAGCACGTCATCGCCGCCAACTTCGGCTTCGACATCAGTCCCGATACTTCCTTCTACAGCTTCGCCACTTACGGCAAGAAGGATGCGCGCGCCTTTGAAAACTACCGCATGCCGAGCCGCCTGCCGGCTGTTTATCCGAACGGTTTCAGCCCGCTCGAAACCTTCGACGAAGAAGACTACGCCTTCACCGCCGGCATCAAGGGCAAGGTGTTCGGCAGCTGGAACTGGGATTTGTCCACCACCTACGGCAAGGACGTCACCAAGCTGGGCGTGGACAGCTCGGTCAACGTCTCGCTGTATAACGATACCGGCAAGTCGCCGCTGACCTTCGACGCCGGCGCCTTCAAGGCCAGCCAGTGGACCAACAACTTCGACATGAGCCGCGAGTTCGACATGGGCTGGGCCACGCCATTGACGCTGGCCCTGGGCCTGGAAGCGCGCCGCGACACCTACGAGATCGTAGCCGGCGATCCCGCCTCGCGCTACAAGGAAGGCTCGCAATCCTTCCCAGGCTTTTTGATGACCGACGCCGGCAAGCATGACCGCGACAACAAGGCGTTTTATGCCAACGTGTCGAGCCAGCCGGTCAAGGACCTCACGGTCGATCTGGCCGGGCGCTTTGAGCACTTCAGCGACTTCGGCAACGCCAAGGTGGGCAAGCTCACCATGCGCTACGACTTCACCCCGGCGGTGGGCCTGCGCGGCACCTTCAGTAATGGCTTTCGCGCACCGACCCTGGCCGAGTCCTACTACTCCGCCACCAACGTGTCGCCGCGCAGCGCCTTCGTGCAGCTGGCCCCCAACTCCGCCGGCGCCAAGCTGGTTGGCATCAACGGCCTGAAACCGGAAGCGTCGACCAACCTGTCGGCCGGTATCGTGCTCAATCCTTCGCCAGGGCTGACCGTTACGCTGGACGGCTACCAGATCAAGATCCGCGACCGCATCGTGGGCAGCGGCTCGCTGTACGGCTCCGGCGGCGCGGTCAATGCACCGGCGGTGACCGCCGCGATCCTCGCCAACGGCAATGTGCTCGATCCGACGGTCGTGGAGACCGGCATCAACATCTTCTCGAACGCGATCAACACCCAGAGCCGTGGGGCGGAATTCGTCGCCACCCTGGCCAGCAACTACGGCAGCATGGGCAAGGTCGACTGGTCGTTGGCGGCCAACTACAACACCACCAAGGTCACCAAGATCAACCAGGCGCCGGCCCAGCTGCAGCCGCAGACCCTGCTCGACAAGACCGCCATCTCGCACATCGAAACGGCTTCGCCCAAGATGCGCCTGAACCTGGGGGCCTTGTGGAAGATGGGCGACTGGACGGTCAATCTGCGCGAAGCGGTGTACGGCAAGTCGTCGGAACTGTTTTCGCCGGACGGTAACGGGACTTACTACGAAACGAAGGTCAAAACCAAGGCCATCACCGACCTGGAAGTGAGCTACAAGGTGACGCCGGCGTGGACCCTGGCGATCGGTGCGAACAACCTGTTCAACGAGTATCCGGACCAGGTCAATCCGAAGATCCTGGAGACCCAGCGCGCAAATCTGGATAATGGCGCCGTGACGATCTACCCGGGTTTTTCGCCGATCGGGATCAATGGCGGCTACTACTACGCGCGCGCCAGCTTCAAGTTTTAAGCTGTCGTAGCATCAAGGACGGTGGGCACCCCCGTGCCCACCTCTTCAAACCGCATCGCTCTGGTACGCTGGTAACGGCGCCCCGCAATCCTTGCAATAGCGCGCTTCCGGTTCGTGCCCTTCGCTCAGACAGTCCGGGCAGGTGCGCGTGGTGGGCCGGTAGCCTGAGAAGCGCTGGTTGGTCATCTCCGCCGTCACGATCCCGGTCGGCACCGCCAGGATCCCCCATCCCAGCAGCATCATGAACGAGGCGATCAGGCGTCCCAGTCCGGTCTTGGGCGTGAGGTCGCCATAACCGACTGTCGTCATCGTCACTGTGGCCCAGTACATCGCCATCGGTATGCTGGTGAAGCCATTCTCCGGCCCCTCCACCACGTACATGACCGTCCCCAGGATCAGCACCGCCATCAGCACCACCGACAGGAAGATCAGGATCTTGCGCCCGCTCGCACGCAAGGCGCGGCCCAGGCGCACGTATTCGGCGATGTACAAGGTTAGCTTGAAGATGCGGAAAATGCGCAGCAGGCGCAGGATGCGGATGTCCAGGAAAGCCGACGCCTCCGGTACCAGCAGCGCGAAATACGTCGGCAGCACCGACAGCAGGTCGATCACGCCAAAGAAGCTGGTCGCATAGCGCCACGGGTGCTTGACGCAACTCAGGCGCGCGATGTATTCGGCCGTGAACAGCAGGGTGAAGAACCACTCCAGGACATTCAGGCGGTCGCCCAGGCGCTGCACGACCTGCGGCACACTGTCGGCCATGACGACGGCAATACTGAGCAGGATAGCCAGCACCAGCGCAATGTCGAAGCGCTTGCCGGCCCTGGTATCGGCCTCGAAGATGACTGTATAAATGCGCCGCCGCAGTCCTTCGTCGGGTTTGCCAAAGGAGCGGGGCGTGTGCGGTTCGAGCGGAGGCGCTGCGCTGGTCGTGTCGGTCATGATGCCCGAAGGTTAGCACAGGGGGCGGTTACGTCCAGCGTGGTCCTTTCAGTTCGAGCATGTTGCCCTCTGGGTCGTGCAGGTAGATCGATGGCCCTTCGCCTTCGGCTCCGTAGCGCGACTCCACCGCACCCGCGTCCACCCCGCTTGCCTGCAGGTGGGCGCGGATGGCGGCTTCATCCCAGGGCTCCACCCGGAAGCAGACGTGGTCAACGTTTCGTCCTTCGCTACCCGGTGCGGCCCCGCCTTGCCGTCCCAGCTTGCCGTCGACCGGCACCAGGTCGACCAGCGAACGGCCGGCGCGCAGCTGCACCAGGCCGATCTCGTCCTGGCGGCGCTCGACCGTGCAGCCGAGCGCCTGGCAGTAGAATCGGACCATGGCGTCCAGGTCGACCACGCGCAGCACGATGTGGTCGATCTCGCGAATTGTGATCATCCGATCGGCCCTCAGTCGGCGTGGCGTTCGACCCAGGTCGCGAAGGTATCGACGAACTTTTGCAGGAAGCCCTTGGTGCTGTCATTGACCAGGGTGTCGCCCTCGAAGTACGTGTCGTTGATGCCGCCGATATAGGCTTCGTGCTGCAAAGCCGGCATATTCAGGAACACCAGCGACTGGCGCAGGTGATGGTTGGCGCCGAAGCCACCCTGGGAGCCCGGCGAGACGCTGATGATGGCGCAGGGCTTGCCGTTCCAGGCGCTATGGCCGTAGGGACGCGAGCCGACATCGATCGCGTTCTTGAGCACTGCGGGAATCGAACGGTTGTATTCGGGCGTGCAGAACAGGACGCCGTCGTATTGCTTGATACGCTCACGGAATTCCGTGTAGACCGGCGGTGGAGATGCATCGTCGTCCTGGTTATACATCGGCAGCTGGCCGATCTCGACGATTTCCATTTCCAGGGTAGGAGGCGCGAGCAGCATCACGTTCTTGGCGATCTTGCGGTTGAAGGACTCCTTGCGCAAACTGCCGATGATGACTGCAATTTTTCTCGTTGCCATAACGTTCCTTTCAGGGGTGGTCGGACGGTGGTCGAAGCGAAAACACGGTAAATCTTAACAACATTTACCTGATCGCGCCCGACTTACCGGGACGCCCCCTGAATCGGACGATGCGGGCTAGTAAGCAGCCGTGAAGATCTGGCGGCGGTGCGCCGGGCGCTCCAGTTCATTGACCATGGCGACGGCATAATCCTCGACCGAGATCGCGCTGTTGCCGTCGGCATCGCTCAGGAGCTTGCCTTCGGCGGTACGGAACACGCCGGTGCGCTGGCCCGGCGAGATCATGGCGGCGGGACTGAACACGGTCCAGTCGATCGCGGACTCGCCCTGCAGGATGCGATGGAACTGGCGCGCGCCTTCGGCCGTGGCCTTGTACTGCGGGGGGAAGCCTTCGGTATCGATCAGTTGCACGCCAGGCGCCACTTCCAGCGTGCCGGCGCCGCCCACCACCACCAGGCGCGGTGCGCGTGCTTCCTTGGCCGCACTGAGAATGGCGCGCGCACCGGCCAGATAGTAAGCCTGGATATCGCCCTGGGCGTGGCCGCTGAAGGCCGACACGACGACATCGGCGCCGGCCAGTTCGGCCGTCAGGGCGGCTACGTTGTTGACATCGACCTTGTGCGCCGTGACCTGCGCATGGACGGCCACTTTCTCCGGGCTTTGTACCAGGGCGAGGACATTGTGGCCACGCGAGACGGCTTCTTTCAGAATGGCCGAGCCGATAAAACCGGAAGCGCCGATCAGTGCGATGTTCATGGTGTAGTCCTTGTTGTGTGGTTGGGATGGATTGCATCATGACATCAACGATTGATAAGATAAATCGCATAAGCGATAATTCATTGTTACCATTTCCTTATCAATTGCGCACATGAGCCAGCTTGACCAGATCGACCTGAACAGCCTGCACACCTTCGACGCGGTGGCACAGGCGGGCAGCTTCACCGCGGCCGCCGAGCGCATGGGCGTGGCCAAGGCCAGGGTCAGCGTGCAGATCGCGCGGCTCGAACGCGAACTGGGCGTGGCGCTGTTTACGCGCACCACGCGCCAGGTGGTACTGACCGACGCCGGCCGCAATCTGCACGCGCAGTGCGAGCCGCTGCTGCGCAGCCTGTCGGACGCGCTGGCCCAGGCCGGCAGCGACCAGAATGAATTGTCAGGGATGCTGCGCATCTCCAGCACCCTGCAGCAGGCGACGCAATCGATCATCCCTGCCCTGCTGGCGTTTTGCGCGCTGCATCCGCGGCTGCAGATCGACCTGCGCACCAGCGACTACGTGGCCGACATGGTGGCCGAAGGGATCGATCTGTCGTTTCGCATGGGATGGCTGCGCGACTCGACCCAGCGCGCGGTGCGGCTGGGCGACTTCAGGCAGTATGTGGTGGCTGCGCCCGCCTACCTGGCGCGCCAGGCGGCGCCGCAGCGGCCGGAGGATCTCGCGCAGCACGCGTGGATTGCGATGTCCCTGATGCGCACGCCGCTGACATGGACCTTCACCGACGGCGCGGCGCAGGAAGTGACGGTGCAGATGACTGCGCGCATGCAGGTCGACTCTCCCGGCGCGCTGCTGGCGATGGCGCAAGGCGGCGCGGGCGTGACGGTATTGGAGGGCATGACCATCAAGGCGGCGCTGCGGGATGGTTCGCTGGTGACCTTGCTGCCGGAATGGACCTTGCCGACAGGCGGCGTGTACGCGGTACTGCCGCCCGGGCGGCTGGTGCCGGCCAGAGTGCGCGCGTTTATCGACTTCTACAAGGACTATCTGACCCGGTCACCGGTCTCGTGATACGTATTGGTGGGCACGGGGTGCCCACCCTGCTAGATTCGGCCGCGGCGGAACGCTGCCAGGAACTTCTTTGCGGCGGTCATCGACAGCACGACTACCGGGTCGCCGTGGTAGGCATACAGGAAAGGCGTGCCGCCCTGGCGGTCGGTCAGCTTGGCCAGCAGCAGGAACCTGGTCCCGGCCGGATACTGCGCCGGATCGGTCAAGGTACGTGAACACTGCACCGACAGGGTTGGCGCGAAGGCTTGCCCGGCCATGGGCCGGACGCGCAGTTTGCCGCTGCGCCCCACGGCCACCGATTCGACCGCCACTTCGCGGTAGGCCCAGGTATCGCGCGCCATCTCAGGCCTGCGCCGCCGCTGCTGGCGCGCGCACCACGTGCGCTTCGCGGATCGGCAGGTTGATCAGCGCGGCACCGATAGCCAGCACGATATCGGCATACCACATCCAGGTGTAGTCGCCGTAGGTGACGAAAGACAGGCCGCCCAGCCAGGCGCCAAAGAAGCCGCCGATCTGGTGCGACAGCAGGGTCAGGCCGAACAGGGTCGCCAGGTAGCGCGTGCCGAACAGCTTGCCCACCAGGCCGGCCGTTGGCGGCACCGTGGCCAGCCAGGTGAAACCGAGTGCGCCGGCCAGGATGTAAAAGGTCAGCGGCGTCTTCGGCGCCAGCAGATACAGGATGATGATGACGGCGCGGCTGGCATACATCAGGGTCAGGAGCGACTTCATGCGGTAGCGCGTGGACAGCGCACCGGCGGTCAGGCTGCCGGCGATATTGAAAAGGCCGATCAGGGCCAGCGCGGTGGCCGATACGCTCGGCGACAGGTTGCACAGGGCGACTTCGCTCGGCAGGTGGGTCACCAGGAATGCGATGTGAAAGCCGCAGGTAAAAAAGCCGGCGTGCAGGAACAGGTAGCTGGGGTCGCGCAGCGCGATCTTGATCTGTTTTCCCAGTCCCATGCCGGGCGCTTCGGCCGCCTTGGGCGCTGCGGCTGGAGCGGCCGGGTCGACCTTGGCCATGCCGGCGTTCTTGCGCAGCGGCCAGGCCAGGGGAATGGTGAGCAAGGTGGTGGCGGCCATGGTCAGCATCGCGGCAACCCAGCCGGCGCTGCTGATGATCGCCTGCATGAGCGGTGCGAACACGAACTGGCCGAAGGAGCCGCCGGCGTTGATGAAGCCTGCCGCAAACGGACGGCGCGCAGCCGGCAGGCGCTGGGCGGTGGCGCCGATCAGGATCGAAAAACTGCCCGCGCCGGCGCCCGCGGCGCTCAGGAAACCGAGGGTCAGCATCAGGCCCCACTGCGACGACACGAAGGGCGTCAGGGCCGTGCCGCCGGCCAGCAGGAAAGCGCCCAGGATGATGACCTTGGCCGAGCCCCATTTGTCCGCGACCGCGCCGAACACCGGCTGCGCCGCGCCCCAGACGAACTGGCCGATCGCCATGGCGAAGCTGATCGAAGCGATCCCCAGTCCGGTGGAGGTATTAATCGGCGACATGAACAGTCCCGTGGTCAGGCGCGCCCCCATGGTGATCATGAGGATCGCCGACGCGGCGAGAATCAGCAGCCACGCGGCGCGCGGCGTCATTTCATTTTGAGTCGACATGGGACAGGTCCTCGATCAGTGGAGTGAGTTGGATCATGGTGGATTCGAGCTGGGCATGCAGCGCGCGCACGGCGTCACGCCCGATCAGCGCTTCGAATGCTTTCTGGGCGCCGCACCAGGCGACGTAGGCTTGCTTGACTTTGTCGAGACCGGAGTCGGTGACGGTGACGATGCGCTGGCGGCTGTCGCGGCCCGCCCTGAGCTCGATCCAGCCGGCGTCCAGCAGGGGCTTGAGGTTGCGCGTGAGCGTGGTGCGCTCCATCCCGAGGCGCTCGGCCAGTTCGGCCACCGGCAGCGGCGCGCGCGCGGCATTGATCAGCAAACTGTATTGGGTGGTCTTGAGTCCCACCGCGGCCATGTGCTGGTCGTACAGGCGCGACATGGCGCGCGTGAGCTTGCGCAGCTTGAAGCAGGTACAACCAAGGAGTTTCTCGGCAGGCTCGTTCATGATAGGTGCAGGTACACGTGTTGTCTGAAATAGATTATAGTGCATCTACACGCTTTGTGTGCAGGCTCGCTTTTTTCAATACAGACGGGGACAAGAACATGGAAGCACAAGACAAGCGCCAGCAGTGGCTGGACGAAGCGGCCGCGATGCGCGCCAATTTAGCCGAGGCCGGCGTGGCCGACCGCGACACCCTGCGCAGCCGCAGCGGCATGGAATTTTTGAGCGGGATCGGCAGCGGCGCGATTCCACCGGCGCCGATCGCCGAACTGCTGGGCATCACGCCGATCTCGGTCGAGCCGGGACGCACCGTCTTCCAGGGCATGCCGACCCTGGCTCATTACAACCCGAGCGGCGTGGTGCACGGCGGCTATGCCGCATCCCTGCTGGATACGGCCCTGGGCTGCTCGATTCACACGATGCTGCCAGCCGGAAAAGGCTATACGACCCTGGAATTGAAGGTGAACTATATCCGCGCGATGACGGACAAGACCGGCCCGGTGCGGGCCGAGGCGACGGTGGTCAATGTGGGCGGCCAGGTCGGCATCGCCGAGGCGCGCATCACGGATGCCAACGGCAAGCTGTACGCCTTTGCGACGACAACTTGCCTGGTCTTCGATATCTGAGACCGATCAGGCTCAGTGCTGGACGATAGCGGCCAGGTTGCCGCTTCCGGACTGGGCCAGACTGGCCACCAGGCCGTTGCCGGTCTGCGTAATGGAAGCGTGGTTCGGGGTGACGGGCCAGGCCGCCACCCCGACTTGCACGACACTGGCGCGGTTGCTACTGCCGGTCTGAGTGATGAGGCCTTCGCTAAAGTTCAGGCTCGATTTGGTGCTGGCGAGATTATCGTTCCCGGTCTGCACAATCGTCGATCCGTTGTTGTCTCCTGCTTCGTCCGCGCTGGCCGTATTGCCGTTACCCACTTGCGTGATGGACTGATCCTCGGTGAAGGTCGTGAGGTTCTGGCGCACGGTAGCCGTGTTGCGGTTGCCGGTCTGCGAAACGGTGACGAAGGAATACGCGGCCCCGTACTGGTCGATCTGCACCTGGTTCAGCGCGCCGTTCTGCATGATCTCGGGGCCGCCGTAACCGGAACCTTCCTGACGCACCACGGCGCGGTTGTCGGAGCCGGTCTGCATCCCGTTGATGGAGAAGTCGGGCAGGTTTTTCTCCTCGAAAAAGGCGTAGTTGTTGGTCCCCTGCTGCGTCAGGTTCAGCTGGGAACCGCCCACATTTTCCTGCCTGAAAAATGCCAGGTTGCCGCTGCCCGTTTGCGTCAGGCGATTATCGCTGCGCTCGGCCCCATCCTGTGCCACGCTGGCCGCATTCGCATTGCCCTCCTGCCGAATATGGATGCGGCCCACGGAGGCGATCTGCAGCACGCCGCCGCTGCGCGTGGCCGGGTCGCCCAGCACATTGTTGGTGCCGGACTGGGTCACGGTGATCTGCGCATAATCGTTGCTGTCGCGCTGTTCGGCAAACAGCTTGTTGCCGCTGCCGCTTTGACTGCTGTTCACGAAGACGTCCTGGGCCAGGTTGGGGCCACTACTCATCGCCATCGCCGCCGCGAGCGCGAGTGTCTTGATGGTCCTTGTCATGATCATCGCTCCCTCAATGCTGATAGACACCGGCATGATTGTTGTTGCCGGTCTGGGCCAGGCTGGCCGTGAAGCCGTTGCCGACCTGGGTGATGGTGGCGATATTGGGCGTGGCATACCCGGTCAGGGCGCCGGTCTGCACTATGCTCGCGTTATTGCCGTTGCCGGTCTGGACGATGCCTGCTTCGCTGTAGTTCAAAGTGGTCCTGGTGAAAGCCGTGTTGTCATTGCCGGACTGGACGATGTCGGAACCGTTCTGTTCGCCGCTCTCTTCGTTACGGGCCAGATTGCCGTTGCCGGTCTGGGTAATGGCCGAGCCATTGGTGAACAGCGTGCCGTTCTGGCGTACCGAAGCGGTATTGCGGTCACCCGTCTGGCGCACGCGCACACCCGAGTAGTAGGAATCGAACTGATCGATCGTGACCGAATTGAGGTTGCCGGTTTGCCAGATCTGCGGACCATCGAAACCCGACATCACCTGGCGCACATCGATCTTGTTGTCCGATCCCGTTTGCCAGGCCAGCACGGAAAACGCCGGCGACCCTTTTTCGTCGAAATTTGCAACGTTATTGGTGCCGCGCTGCTCCAGCACGAAGCTCGATCCGGTGACGGTGTCCTGCTTGAGTGTGCCGACGTTGTTGGAGCCGATCTGGAGGATGACGGCATCGCTGCGGTCGGCGTCGATCTGGACGATGCTGGCGACGTTGGCGTTACCTTCCTGGCGAATCGATGCGCGCCCCTCGACATTAACCTGGCGGATCCCTCCGGTGCGCGCGGCTGGATCGCCTGCGATATTGTTGGTGCCGATCTGGGTGATGGTCGCTTCCATCAGATAATCGCCGCCGGTTTGGTCGGCAAATGCCTTGTTGCCGCTGCCGGTCTGAGTGGTGGTGACGCTGACCTGCGCCGAGGCGGCTGCCGCGGCGAACGCGAGACTGATACCGAGTGCCAGCGCCTTGAGTGATGCATTCATGAACTCTCTCCCTTGTAGTGGTCCGGTGGACCGAAGTTCGAGTGTATCGGGGCAGTTTGTGGGTCGATTGACAGCTGTCAAAAGCGCTTGGTCGTCGGGTCAAGAGCGAGTAGACAGCCGCGCTGGCCCGTGACATGTAGCAGGCAACCGTGCCGACGACCCGGGACATGTAAACTGGCCGCGACAAGCATCTGGCACTCACTCCCGCACGGTCAAGCCGCGCTGCCGCATGAACGCCATGTAATCCACCGCGGTCTGCCTGGGCGCCTCCGCCATTGGCAGGTGCCCTATCCCCTTCATGATCACCACCTGCGAGTTAGGGAACAGTGCCGCGAACGATTGCGCTCCCTGAGGGCTCAATATCTTGTCATGCTCACCCCACACGATCAGCGCCGGCGTCTCCAGCGCCCCATAGCTGTTCTCCAGCAGCGGCGAATCCTGCATCTGGCGCATGATCCGCGTGTGCAGCTCGAAATCCGCCACAGCCCGCCGCCCCAGCGTCGTACGTGCAAAACGCGGCAGGAACGGCGCCTTATAGGTGGTCGCGGCAATGGTGCCGTCAAACGCGTCGACCTTGGTCACCAGCAGCGGATTGAGCCCGGTCTTTTCGTAATGCTTCAGCATGTCCGAGCTATGCGAAGCGAGCGTACCGGCCGGATCGAGCAGCCACAGGCTCTTGACAGCCAGCGGCCAGGTTGCGGCATACTGCGCCGAGATGAAACCGCCCATGGAGTTGCCGCCCAGGTGGCAGGCATGGATGTCCAGCTGCTCCAGGAAGGCATGCAGGCGCGCGACCTGGTCGCTCATCGAATACGTGGCGCCAGGGTCGCGCGTAGCCTCGCCAAAGCCGGGCAAATCGGGAATGATGACGCGGAAGTGCGGCGTGAGAAAACGCGCGATGCGGGTGAAGTTGTCCTTGTCGCCGCCGAAGCCGTGGACCAGGAGCAGCGGCTCGCCGCGCCCGCCATCCAGGTAGGGCATGTCGAACTGCCCTACCCTGGCCGTGCGCAAGCTGAGGCCCGCCAGGTGCCGCTCCGCCGCCAGGCCGAGCGCCGTGACCCGCTCGGGCGCGAGACGCGCGAAGGCAAACCCTAACGCGGCCAGCGCCGCCACCACCAGCAAAAAGATCATCGGCTAATCCCAGGCTCTTATGGAAAGAGCCATGATAGCCGAAGCGCAATCTCTTAAGCGGCGGCCGATTTGATCAGCATGCAGATGGCTTCAGCGGCCATGCCTTCTTCGCGCCCCAGGTAGCCCAGCTTCTCGTTGGTCTTGGCCTTGATGTTGACCTGCTGCGGCGACACGCCCAGATCTTCGGCGATGCGCGAGACCATCTGCGCAATATGCGGCGCCATTTTGGGCGCCTGGGCGATGATGGTGGCGTCGACATTGCCGATGGTGTAGCCGGTGGCGACGACGCGGTGCGCGACTTCGCGCAGCAAGGTGCGCGAATCGGCGCCGGCGAACATCGGGTCGGTGTCCGGGAAGTGCTTGCCGATGTCGCCCAGGCCCGCCGCGCCGAGCATGGAGTCGATGATCGCGTGCAGGAGCACGTCGGCGTCCGAGTGGCCGAACAGGCCCAGACGGTGCGGGATGGTGACCCCGCCGATGACAAGTTTGCGGCCCTCGACGAGGGCGTGGCAGTCGTAGCCGGTTCCGATGCGGAACGGCGGAGTGGGATTGTAGGATGCCAGAGCCATGATGATATTGATATCCAGGTTAAGGCGCGGCCAGGTACATCTCGGCGATGCGGATGTCCGCCGGCAGCGTCACTTTTAAATTACGGGGGTGTCCTTCAACCAGCCTGGGGGAATAACCCAGGGCTTCGACCGCGCTGGCGTCATCGGTAATGACGCTGGCATCGGTCGCGGCGGCGAGCGCATCGCGCAGCAGCCGGTAACGAAACATTTGCGGCGTTTGCGCCAGCCATAGCCCGTCGCGGGCTACGGTGGAAACGCCTGCGCCGGAGCGCTTGACGGTGTCCACCACGGGCAGCGCGAGCAGGCCACCGACGGTGTCATCGCCGATCGTTGTTATGAGCTTGCGAATCAGGTCCGCATTCAGGCCGGGCCGCGCGGCGTCGTGCACCAGCACCCAGTCGGTCGCGTGCAGCACGTCAGCCAGTGCGGCCAGGGCGTTCTGCACGGAGTCCATGCGGGTGGCCCCGCCGCAGCGCAACACGGTCACGCCCTGAGGCGCAATGAGGGTCTCGATCAGGGCGTCGATCTGGCCGTCGTCGGGGCTGACGACAACGTAAGTATGGGAAATAAGCTCGCTGGAAAGGAAGGCATCGAGCGTGTGGCGCAGCATGGGTTTGCCGCCGACCGCCAGGTACTGCTTGGGACCATCGGCGGCCATGCGGGCGCCGACACCGGCGGCTGGAATGAGCGCGACGTAGCGCGGCGCCGAGGGGTCGGTGCGGTCTTGCGGAGATGCTTTGTGTGTTGCTGTCGTCATCATCGTGTTGCCGGTTGACCTGATTTATTTCCTGCTTCTGATAATGGACTGTACCTCACCTTTGCAAATTCTGCTTAGCCGCGCATACTCTTTCGGCGTATCAATAGTGCTCTGCAAAGGTTCTACTTTTAGCATCTCTTGCTTGATGAATTGCATCCAGTGGGTATCGATTTCGCGCCGCAGCAAGGCCTGCGCCTGGCCCGCCGGCGCGTACAGCGGCTGATCGTTGAAACGCTTCATCATTGCCGCGCGGACTACAGATTCCACTTTCGGCAAATGGTCGATATAGGTATTGAGATGGCGCATCTCATGAGAAAGAATTTCTTTATACGCGCAAGAACCCGGCACAAATTCGCGGCCGACGTAAATGATGATCGGAATGTAATACAGGGAGACGGTGATCTTGGGCGCGACACATTCGTAGCCGCTGCGCAGGTCCTTGAGCATCGGCCCGCCCACATCGATCGACACGCGCGACTCGGTGCGGGTGACGCCCAGTACATAGGTGCCGGCCGGCCCACGCCCGCCGCGCAGGGAGTTGAGGCTGCGGAAGGAGACGGTATTGTCAACGCTGTAACCATTCTGGCGCGCCTTCAGCACCATGACCGCCTTGCCGATCGAATCCTCGCAGCGGATCTGGAAAGCCGTGCGCGCACCCCAGCTGCTGGCGCTCACCAACAGACCGAGGACGAACAGCAGGAGCCGCATGGGATGCCGGGGCTTCAGCGTGGCGGCCAGGTCCCGGCCATCAGCTTCTCGAGCCAGAAGGCGCCGATGATGGTCTTGACGTCGGTGATCTGGCCAGTGCGCACCAGCTCGAGCATCTCGGGTACGGTGGCGGTGAAGGTCTCGAGGAATTCGCCTTCGTCCAGTTTGGAAGGTCCTGCGGTCAGCCCCCGCGCAACGAACAGGTCGAGGTGCTCGTCCGAGTAGGCGATGGCATTGTGGATGGTGGTGACGAACTGCCAGTCGGCGGCGGTGTAGCCGGTTTCTTCCTGCAGTTCACGCTTGGCGCAGGCCAGGGTGTCTTCGCCCGGATCAATTTTACCGGCAGGGAATTCGATGAAGACGCGCCCCAGCGGATAGCGGAACTGGCGTTCGAGCAGCACACGGCCGTCGTCGAGCAAAGGCAGGATGACGACTGCGCCGGGATGGACAATGTACTCACGGTGGGACGAGGCGCCATTGGGCAGGCGGACCTGGTCGCGCCTGACCTTGAGAAAGCCGCCGTCATAGGCCAGCTCGGAATTGATACGGGTTTCGTCGAGCGGCATGGTCATGCGCGGCTCCTGTGGTTGTGTGGTCTATCGGTGCTTGCGCAGATAGCGGAACACAAACCCTGGAAACGCGAGCACGACAAACAGCGGCACGGTGATCATGTAGAACTCTTTGACCTGCGTGAAGACGTTGCCGATGCGCGCTTCGAGCATGTATGCCACTGCGCCAACGACAAAGTATAGAACAAGCAGCTCGATGATGCGCACCCAGCCGGACTTCGTGCGCGCGCTGTCACCGGCGCCCTCCGGCGTGCGTCCCAGGGGCAGCACGCCGAACAGCTTCTCGGTCAGGAAAGGCAGGTTGGCGGCGGCCAGCGCGAGTGCGATGACCAGCCAGGAGGAAGTGGTTACATTCACTACGTCGGATTCACTTTGCTACGGCGATCAAGAACCGAGCGTCTTGGTCATCGCATGCATGCAGGCGTTGAGCAAAGGACCGGCGTACACGCCCAGCGCGATGGCGGCAATGCCATTGATGCTGAGGGTGGCGCGCATGTCGAACGGTACCGCGATGGCGGCGGTGTCGGTCGGCTCGTCGAAGTACATGACCTTCACTACGCGCAGATAGTAGAAGGCGCCGATCAGCGAGAACATCACCGCGACCACGGTCAGCCAGATGGCGCCGGTCGACAGGACCGACTGCAGCACTGCGAACTTGGCGGCAAAGCCCATCATCGGCGGCACGCCGGCCAGCGAGAACAGCAGGATCGCCATCACGGCTGCGAACCATGGGCTGCGCTTGGCCAGGCCCTTGAAGTCGTTCAGTTCTTCCGCTTCGAAACCGGCGCGCGCCAGCATCATGATCAGGCCGAAGGTGCCGAGGGTGGTCAGCACATAGGTGATCGAGTAGTACATGGCGGCGCTGTAGGCGCTGGCGGCGTTGCTGGTATTGGCCGGCAGGTTAGGATCGACGTTGGCGACCACACCAGCCAGAAGGCCCAGCAGCACGAAGCCCATCTGCGCGATGGTCGAATACGCCAGCATGCGTTTCAGATTGGTCTGGGCGATCGCGGTCAGGTTACCAATGGCGAGCGAGAGCACGGCCAGGACCATCAGCATCTGCTGCCAGTCAATCGCCATCGGCAGCAAGCCTTCGACCAGCAAACGGATGCAGATCGCAAACGCTGCCAGCTTGGGCGCGCCGCCCAGCAGCAGGGTCACCGCGGTTGGCGAACCCTGATACACGTCCGGCACCCACATGTGGAACGGGACCACGCCCAGCTTGAAGGCCAGACCGGCGACCAGGAACACGATACCGAAGGTCAGGATGGTGTGGTTGGTCGTTCCCAGGCTGGCCATCTTGGCGATTTCGCCGATGTCGAGCGAACCGGTGGCGCCGTACAGCATCGAGATCCCGTACAGCATGAAGCCGGAAGCCAGCGCGCCCAGGATGAAGTACTTCATCGACGCTTCGGTCGACTGGGTATGGTCGCGGCGCAGGGCCACCAGCGCGTACAGCGACAGCGACATCAGTTCCAGGCCCAGGTAGATGATCAGCATGTTGTTACCGGAGATCATGATCATCTGGCCCAGCAGCGAGAACAGCGCGAGCACATAGAATTCGCCGCCCAGGTTACCCGAGGTCATGCCGCGCTCGTTCACGTACTGGCGCGAGTAGATCAGGGTGATGCCGATGGCGCCGTAGGTAAACAGCTTGAGCAGGTTACCCATCGGGTCCGACACGTACATATTGTGGAAGGTGTAGACCGTGGTGCCGGCCGCGTAATCCATGTAGGTGAAGATGCCGCAGCCAATCAGCGCCGCCAGCGACAGCACGTAGGTCAAGGTGCGCTTGGCATCCTTGAGGAACATGTCGATCAACAGGATCGCCGAGGCAGCGACCAGCAGGAAGATTTCGGCGTAAACCGGGATCAGATTGGGGTTGGTAGTTGCTATCATAATTTTCTTCAATGCCCTTTAGTGCGGCAGTTTCGACACGGCGACATGCTTGAGCAGATCAGCGACCGAGGTTTGCATCGTGTCGGTGAACGGCGCCGGGTACAGGCCCATGGCGATCACGGCAATCGCCAGGATGCCGAGCATGAGGAATTCGCGCTTGTTCAAGTCGGTCAGTTCGCGGACATGGTGGTTGGCGATGGCGCCGAACACCACGCGCTTGACCATCCACAGCGAGTAGGCTGCGCCGAAGATCAGCGCGGTGGCGGCCAGCATGCCGATCCAGAAGTTGAACTGGACGGCGCCCAGGATTACCATGAATTCGCCGACAAAACCGGAGGTCGCCGGCAGACCGCAGTTCGCCATCGAGAACAGCACGATGAAGGCCGCGAACTTCGGCATGGTGTTGACCACTCCTCCGTAGTCGGCGATCTGGCGCGAGTGCATGCGGTCGTACAGCACACCGATACACAGGAACATGGCGCCCGAAATGAAACCGTGCGAAATCATCTGCACGATACCGCCGGACACCGACATCTGGTTGAACATGAAGAAGCCCAGGGTCACGAAGCCCATGTGCGCGATCGACGAATAGGCGACCAGTTTTTTCATGTCCTTCTGGACCAGGGCCACCAGGCCGATGTAGATCACGGCGATCAGCGACAGGGTGATGATAAAGCCGGCCATCGCCTGCGAGGCGTCCGGGGTGATCGGCAGCGAGAACCGCAGGAAACCGTACGCACCGAGTTTGAGCATGATCGCGGCCAGCACGGCGGAGCCGCCGGTTGGCGCTTCGACGTGGACGTCCGGCAGCCAGGTGTGGACCGGGAACATCGGCACCTTGACGGCAAACGCCATCAGGAAGGCGAAGAAGATGAAGGTCTGCTCTTTCATCGTGAGCGGCAGCTTGTGCCAGGTCAGGATGTCGAAGCTGCCGCCGGCGGCGTTGTACAGGTAGATGATCGCCACGAGGGTCAGCAGCGAACCGAAGAAGGTGTACAGGAAGAACTTGAACGAGGCGTACACGCGGTTCTCGCCGCCCCACACGCCGATGATGATGAACATCGGGATCAGGGTCGCTTCAAAGAAGAAGTAGAACAGCAGGCCGTCCATGGCCGAGAACACGCCGATCATCAGGCCGGACAGGATCAGGAAGGCACCCATGTACTGGGCCACGCGGCGCTCGATCACTTCCCACGCCGAGATCACGACGATGACGGTGATGAAGGCGGTCAGCGGCACGAACCACAGCGACAGGCCATCGACGGCCAGCGCGTACATGATGTTGAAGCGGCCGATCCACGGCGCGCTTTCGACGAACTGCATGCCGTGGGCGGCGTTGTCGAAGTGCTGGATCAGCGGGATCGTCACCAGGAAGCTGGCGATGGAGCCGATCAGCGCCATCCAGCGCGTCAGGCCGGGCTTGTCGTCACGGCCGACGGCCAGAATGATCGCGCCAAACAGGACCGGCAGCCAGATCGCCAGGCTGAGGTACGGAGGAAAATGAGAAATCGTCGACTGCATCATGTTTTCTTGTCTTTGCGTGTCTGAATGGTCATGACGTTAAGCGTGCCAGAACGGGAGGAAGTACATCAGGGTCGCCAGCACTCCGAGGATCATCACGAACGCGTAGTGGTAGATATAACCGGTCTGACCGCCGCGCACGATGGACGAGATCCAGCCGACGACCTTGGCGCTGCCGTTGACGATCAGGCCGTCGATCAGGCCCTTGTCGCCGATGTTCCACAGGCCGCCGCCGAGCAGGCGCGCGCCGCCGGCGAACACCACGTCATTGAACTTGTCCATGTAGTACTTATTGTCCAGCAGCGTATGGATCGCCTTGAACTTCGAGTAAAACCAGGCCGGTACACGCGGATTGATCATGTAGCAGTAGAAGGCAGTGGCCACGCCGGCAAACGCCAGCCAGAACGGTGCGGTCATCAAGCCATGCAGCGCCATGGCGACCGGGCCGTGGAATTCGTGGGCCAGTTCTTCCATCGCCTTATGGTTCTCGCCGACGAAAATGACGCCCTTGAAGAAGTCGCCGAACAGCATCGGCTGGATCGTCAGGTAACCGATGATTACCGACGGAATGGCCAGCGCGATCAGCGGGAAGGTCACGACCCATGGCGACTCGTGCGGCTTCTGGCCTGGGGCCAGACCGTGGTGGGCATGGTCGTCGTGCGCTTCTTCTTCGTGGTGGGCGTCCGAATCATGGGCGCCCTTCTTCACGTCGTGGGCATGATCGTCCGTGGCATGCGCGTCGTGGGCATGATGGTCGTGCGCATGCGCCTTGCCGAAATTCTCCGGGCCGTGGAAGACGCGGAAGTACATGCGGAAGGAGTAGAAAGCGGTCACAAACACGCCGGCCAGCACTGCGAAGTTGGCGAAACCCGCACCCCAGATATGGGTCGCGTGCACCGCTTCGATGATGCTGTCCTTCGAGTAGAAGCCCGAGAAGAACGGGGTACCGATCAGGGCCAGGGAACCCAGCAGACCGGTGATCCAGGTGATCGGCATGTACTTGCGCAGGCCGCCCATGTTACGGATGTCCTGGTCGTGGTGCATGCCGATGATGACCGAGCCGGCGCCGAGGAACAGCAGCGCCTTGAAGAAGGCGTGGGTCATCAGGTGGAACACGGCGACCGAATAGGCAGAGGAACCCAGGGCCACGGTCATGTAGCCCAGCTGCGACAGGGTCGAGTAAGCGACCACGCGCTTGATGTCGTTCTGGATGATGCCCAGGAAGCCCATGAACAGCGCGGTGATCGAACCGATGACCAGAACAAAAGACAGCGCGGTGTCGGACAGCTCGAACAGCGGCGACATGCGCGCCACCATGAAGATGCCGGCCGTAACCATGGTCGCGGCGTGGATCAGGGCGGAAATCGGGGTCGGGCCTTCCATCGAGTCAGGCAGCCAGACGTGCAGCGGGAACTGGGCCGACTTGCCCATGGCGCCGATAAACAGGCAGATACAGGCGACGGTCAGCAGCATCCAGTCGGTGCCCGGCAGGGTCAGGAGGGCCAGCGCTTCGCGCTTGGCGAACACTTCCTGGTAATCCATGGAACCGGCATAGGCCAGCAGCAGTCCAATACCCAGGATGAAGCCGAAGTCGCCGACGCGGTTGACCAGGAACGCTTTCATGTTCGCGAAGATCGCGGTCGGACGGGTGTACCAGAAACCGATCAACAGATAGGAGACCAGGCCCACTGCTTCCCAGCCGAAGAACAGCTGCAGGAAGTTGTTGGACATGACCAGCATCAGCATCGAGAACGTAAACAGCGAAATGTACGCGAAGAAGCGGTTGTAGCCTTCGTCTTCGGCCATGTAGCCGATGGTGTAGATATGCACCATCAGCGACACGAAGGTCACCACGCACATCATCATCGCGGACAGGGCGTCGATCTGGAAGCCGACTTCCATCTTCAGGCTGCCGACGGTCATCCAGTGATAGACGGTGTCGTTGTAGCCGTAGCCCTCGAGCACCAGCATGAGGGTCTGGACCGACAGCATCAGCGCGATCGCCACGCCCAGGATGGTCACCGTGTGCGAGGTTTTGCGGCCGACTACGTTGCCGAAGAACTTGGTACCGAACAAACCGGCAATCATCGCGCCGGCCAGCGGCGCCAGCGGTATGGCCAGCAGGATGTTAGGGTTAAGAGGAAGACCCGACATGTTGAACCTTAATCGTAAATGCGTCGTAAATTGCGTCGTTGTGTAGTTCTTGAATGCGTCAGACCGGCTTAGCCTTTCAGGCTGTCCAGGTCTTCCACATTGATCGTGTCCAGGTTACGGAACAGGACCACCAGAATCGCGAGGCCAATGGCCGATTCGGCAGCCGCCACGGTCAGGATGAAAAACACGAAGATCTGCCCTGCCGAGTCACCCAGGTAGTGCGAAAAGGCAATGAAGTTCATGTTCACGGCCAACAGCATCAGTTCGATCGCCATCAGCAGCACGATGATGTTTTTGCGGTTCAGGAAAATCCCGACGATGGAGATCGCGAACAGGATCGCGCCCAGGACCAGGTAGTGTGCGAGCGTTAAGGTCATTTTGTCTCCTTGGCGACGGTGGCGGCGGCAGGCGCATCCTTGGCGGCCTGGGCTTCGGCGGCGGCCAGCGCGGCGGCTTTGGAAGCGGCATCCAGCGCAGGCTGGTCGACCACGGCCATCTTGACGATGCGCAGACGGTCGTTACGCTTGACGCGCACCGCATCGCCCGGATTGAAGGCCTTGGTGTCCTTGCGCTTGCGCAGGGTCAGTGCGACAGCGGCAATGATGGCCACCAGCAGGATCGCGGCCGCGATTTCAAAGCCGTAGATGTACTTGGTGTAGATCAGCAAGCCCAGTTCCTTGGTGCCACCGATGTTGGCGGCAATCGCCTCGGGACCCTGTTCGAACTGCAGGAAGCCGCGCCACAGCACCGCCGCCATCTCCAGCACGATGATCACGCCGATGGCCGTGGCCAGCGGCAGATAGGACCAGAAGCCCTCCCGCATCCGGTCCATATTGATGTCCAACATCATGACCACGAAGAGGAACAGGACCATGACCGCGCCCACATAGACCAGCACCAGCACGATGGCCAGGAACTCGGCTTTCAGCAGCAGCCAGATACCGGCCGCGTTGAAGAAGGCCAGCACCAGGAACAGCGCGGCATGCACCGGGTTCTTGGCGGTGATGACACGTGTTGCTGCACCGATCATGATCAGCGCGAACACGTAGAACAAAAAGGTTTTAAATTCCATGACTAACCCAGAGGACTTGCGGTTGAACTGCTGATAAGACTATCGGTAAGGCGCATCGGCCGCGCGGGCGGCGGCGATGTCGCCTTCGTAGCGGTCGCCGACAGCCAGCAACATTTCTTTCGTGTAGTACAGGTCACCGCGCTTTTCGCCGTGGTATTCCAGCACATGCGTTTCAACGATCGAGTCGACCGGGCAGGATTCTTCGCAGAAGCCGCAGAAGATGCACTTGGTCAGGTCGATGTCGTAGCGCGTGGTGCGGCGCGAACCGTCGTCGCGCTGTTCCGATTCGATCGTGATCGCCATGGCCGGGCACACCGCTTCGCACAGTTTGCAGGCGATGCAGCGCTCTTCCCCGTTGGGGTAGCGGCGCAGCGCATGCAGACCGCGAAAACGCGGCGACATCGGGGTTTTTTCTTCCGGGTACTGCACGGTGATCTTGCGCGAAAACGCATACCGCCCCGTCAGGGCCAGGCCCTTGAACAGTTCGGTCAACAGCATGCTGTTGAAAAAATCTTTAATACTTGTCATTTCCTGTTCCTTACTTCCAAATATTCCAGGACGTCTGCATCCAGCCTGCGACCAGGACCAGCCATACCAGCGTCACGGGAATAAAGATTTTCCAGCCGAGGCGCATGATCTGGTCATAGCGATAGCGCGGGAAGGTGCCACGGACCCAGATGAACAGCGAGACGATCACGAAGGCCTTGGCGAACAGCCAGAAGAAGCCCAGGAAACCGCCCAGTACGCCGCCCACTTCCAGCACGGCCAATGGCGCATGCCAGCCGCCCAGGAACATGATCGATGCCAGGGTGCCGATCAGAATCATGTTGGCGTATTCGGCCAGCATGAACATCGCGTAGGACATGCCCGAGTACTCGACCATGTGGCCGGCCACGATTTCCGATTCGCCCTCGACCACGTCGAAGGGGCTGCGGTTACATTCCGCCAGGCCGGAGGTCAGGTAGACCACGAACAGCGGCAGCAGCGGCCACACATTCCATGACAGGAAGCTGATGCCATGGGTCACGCCCCAGCCCATGTTCTGGCCGCCGACGATGTCGGAGAAATTCAGGCTGCCCGAGACCATCAGAATCACCACCAGCACGAAGCCGATTGGAATTTCGTAGGAAATCATCTGGGCCGACGCACGCATTGCACCCATGAACGAATACTTCGAGTTCGACGCCCAGCCGGCGATGATGATGCCGTACACCTCGATCGAGGTGATCGCCATCAGCAGCAGCAGGCCGGCGTTGACGTTGGCCAGCGCGATGCCAGGGCCGAAAGGCACGACCACCCAGGCGGCCAGGGCCGGCATGATGGTCATGATCGGACCGAGCACGAACAGGCCGCCGGAAGCCTTGGCCGGCACCACGATTTCCTTGAAAAGCAGCTTGAGCGCATCGGCGATCGGCTGCAGCAGGCCGGCCGGACCGACACGGTTAGGACCGACGCGGATCTGGATCCAGCCGATCAGCTTGCGCTCCCACAGGGTGGCGTAAGCGACCAGGCCCATCAGGGGCAGCAGCACGCACATGATCTTGGCCATGGTCCAGACGACCGGCCAGACTACGCCCACATTGGCGGCGCCCCAGGCGTTGACGCTATCAATCATTTCAGGCAGAGCCATCAGATTCCCTCCCCTGCTTTTTCAACGGTGATGGCACCGAACATGGCGCCCAGGGTCGAGGTCGCGGCGTGCGATGCGGCAACGCGTACGGCGTTCGACGGCAGGCGCGCATCGATGCCGGCCACCAGGATCGCGGAACCGGAACCTTGCGAGACCTTGACCTTGTTACCGGCAACCACGCCCAGCTTTTCAGCCAGTGCGCTTGGCAACTGCACCAGCGGTGCGTTCGAATCGGCGGTGCGCAGCAGCGGCTCGGAGCGGCGAGCGATCGGATCGGCGAAGTAGATCGGCACGTCGGTGACGCGTTCCAGCGCGCCATCGGTACCGTAGGTGGCCGCCGACAGGGCCGACTTCGACACGTTGTTCAGCTTGGCCGACAGGTCGGTCACGCCCTTGCCGAACAGCTCGTCGCGGATGGATTCCGAGGTTTCGTATTCGAAACCGGTCAGGCCCAGCAGATTACCCAGCACGCGCAGGACTTTCCAGGCGGGACGGGTGTCGCCGGCCGGCTTGACGGTGCCGTTGAAACTTTGCGCACGGCCTTCGCAGTTGACGAAGGTGCCCGAGGTTTCGCTGAAAGGCGAAATCGGCAGCAGCACGTCGGCGTAATCGAAACCATGCTGGAAGGCCGACATGACGACGACCATCTCGGCGCTGTCGAGTGCGGCGCGGGCTTGCTGCGGATTGGCCGCATCGAGCTCAGGCTCAGCGTTCAGCAGCACGTAGGCTTTCTTTGGCTCCGAGAACAGCTTGGCGGCGTTCTTGCTCGTCGCGCCAACCAGGTAGCCGCCAACGGTGTTGGCCGCTTCGGTCAGGTAGCCGAACTTGGCGCCGGTCTGCTCGGCGATCCACTGGGCCGCGGCGTGCAGTGCAGCGGCCTGTGGGTGGTGGGCCACCGAGTTACCCAGCAATACCACTGCGGGAATCGACTCGTCGCCGGTGTTTAGGCTGGCAGCGATGGCCTTGGCGGCCTCGCCTGCTTCGATTTTCTCGAAACCACTTGGCGCGGCAACACCTTTCGCGCCGGCGATGGCCGACACGATTTCCGACAAGGCGGCGAGCCAGTCGGATGGGGAGGCGATCAGCTTGTTGGCGGTCGGGATCAGGAGTTCGTCGTCGCTTGCGTGCAGGATCGACAGCTTGGCGCCGCCCTTGACCGCGGCGCGCAGGCGCGTGGCGACCAGCGGGTGATCCTTGCGCAGGAAGGAACCCACCACCAGGGCGCGCTTGACCGTCGACAGTTCGGCGATCGGCATGCCCAGCCATGGCGTGACAGCGCCGTCCAGGGCGAAATCGCTCTGGCGCAGGCGGAAGTCGACGTTCTCGGAACCGATGCCGCGCATGGCCTTCTGCAGCAGATGCAGTTCTTCGACCGTGGACTGGCCGGTGGCGATGGCGGCAATGCTCTCGGCGCCGTGTTCGTGCTTGATGTTACGCAGGCCATGGGCCACGTATTCCAGCGCGGTCTGCCAGTCGGTTTCGGCCCAGACGCCGCCCTGCTTGAGCATGGGCTTGGTCAGGCGCGAATCGTTGTCCAGCGCTTCGTAGGAGAAACGGTCCTTATCCGAAATCCAGCACTCGTTGATCGCATCGTTTTCCAGCGGCAGCACGCGCATGACTTTGCCGCCCTTGACCTGAACGATCAGGTTGGTGCCCAGCGAATCGTGCGGGGATACCGACTTGCGGCGCGACAGTTCCCAGGTACGGGCGCTGTAGCGGAAAGGCTTGGAGGTCAGTGCGCCGACCGGGCACAGGTCGATCATATTGCCCGACACTTCGGAGTCGACCGTCTTGCCCACAAACGAAGTGATTTCGGCGTGTTCGCCGCGGCCCAGCATGCCCAGCTCCATCACGCCGGCCACTTCCTGGCCGAAACGCACGCAACGGGTGCAGTGGATGCAACGGGTCATTTCCTGCATCGAGATCAGCGGACCGGCATCTTTCGGCACGACCACGCGCTTTTCTTCTTCGTAGCGCGAATTCGATTTACCGTAGCCCACCGCCAGATCCTGGAGCTGGCATTCGCCGCCCTGGTCGCAAATCGGGCAATCCAGCGGGTGGTTAATCAGCAGGAATTCCATCACCGACTTTTGCGCTTGCACGGCCTTGTCGCTGTTCGAGCGCACGATCATGCCCGCCGACACCGGCGTGGCACAGGCTGGCAAAGGCTTCGGCGCCTTTTCCACTTCGACCAGGCACATGCGGCAGTTCGCAGCGATCGACAATTTCTTGTGATAGCAGAAGTGCGGGATGTAAGTGCCCAGTTTGTTGGCTGCGTCCATCACCATGCTGCCTGGTGGGACTTCTACCTTCTTACCGTCAATTTCAATTTCAACCATGAGATTTCTCTGGCCTTAGATATAAGCAGGCACCAGACAGTGCTTGTGCTCGATGTGATATTCAAATTCTTCGCGGAAGTTCTTCACGAAAGCGCGTACCGGCATTGCCGCTGCATCGCCCAGGGCGCAAATGGTGCGGCCCTGGATGTTGTCGGCGATCGAGTTCAGCATGTCCAGGTCGTCGGGACGGCCCTGGCCGTGCTCGATGCGGTGGACCATGCGGTACATCCAGCCCGTGCCTTCGCGGCAAGGTGTGCACTGACCGCAAGACTCTTCATAGTAAAAGTACGACAGGCGCAGCAGGGACTTGACCATGCAGCGCGTCTCGTCCATCACGATCACGGCGCCCGAACCTAGCATGGAGCCGGCCTTGGCGATCGAATCGTAATCGAGATCGGTGTTCATCATCACGTCGCCGCGGATCACCGGTGCGGACGAACCGCCGGGAATGACCGCCTTGATCTTTTTGCCGCCGCGCATGCCGCCTGCCAGTTCCAGCAGTTTGGCGAACGGTGTGCCGAGCGGCACTTCGTAGTTGCCCGGAAGGTTGACGTCGCCCGAGATCGAGAAAATCTTGCTGCCGCCATTGTTCGGCTTGCCGATGGCGGCATACTTCTCGCCACCCATGTTCAGCAGGAACGGTACCGCTGCAAAGGTTTCCGTGTTGTTGATCGTGGTCGGCTTGCCGTACAGGCCGAACGAGGCCGGGAACGGCGGCTTGAAGCGCGGCTGGCCCTTCTTGCCTTCGAGCGACTCGAGCAGCGCAGTTTCTTCGCCGCAGATGTAGGCGCCGTAACCGTGGGCCGCGTGCAGCTGGAAGGAAAATTCGCTACCCATGATCTTGTCACCCAGGAAGCCGGCGGCGCGCGCCTCTTCCAGTGCTTCTTCGAACAGGTCGTAGGCTTCCCAGATTTCGCCGTGGATGTAGTTGTAACCCACGGTGATGCCCATGGCGTAAGCGCCGATGGCCATGCCTTCGATCAGCGCATGGGGGTTGTAGCGGATGATGTCGCGGTCCTTGAAGGTGCCTGGCTCGCCTTCGTCGGTGTTGCAGACGAGGTATTTCTGACCGGGGAACTGGCGTGGCATGAAGCTCCACTTCAGTCCGGTCGGAAAGCCCGCGCCGCCGCGGCCGCGCAGCGAACCGGCTTTCAGTTCGGCGATGATCGCTTCCGGCGTGATTTTTTCATCCAGGATACGGCGCAGCGCGGAGTAACCGCCGCGGTTCACGTAATCCTGCAGATGCCAGTTCTTGCCATCCAGGCCGGCCAGGATGACGGGGTCGATGTGACGCGAATGGAGCGATGTCATTTCTTGAGTTCCTCAACGAGGGCGTCGATTTTGCTGTCCGACATCAGGCTGCACATACGTTTGTTATTGACCAGCATGACCGGCGCATCGGCGCAAGCGCCCATGCACTCGCCTTCGACCAGCGTGAACTGGCCGTCGCCCGAGGTTTCGCGGTAGCCGATGCCCAGCTTTTCCTGCAGGTAGTGACCGGCGTGCTCGCCGCCCGACAGGGCGCACGGCAGGTTGGTGCAGACGGTAATCTTGAACTTGCCGACCGGCTTGACGTTGTACATATTGTAGAAAGTGGCCACTTCCTGCACGGCGATGGCGGGCATGCCGAGGTAGTCGGCAACGTCCTGCATCACTTCCGGCGGCAGCCAGCCCTTTTCATCCTGGGCGATGGCCAGCGCGGCCATGACCGCCGATTCCTTGTGGTCGGGCGGATACTTGGCGACTTCACGGTCGATTTTCTTGTATGACTGCTCTGATAACAACATGTCTTAGTGCCTCAAATGGTCGACAGCGCGACGGTAAACGTTTAGCGGTCGATACTGCCGAATACGATGTCCTGGGTGCCGATGATGGTGACGGCGTCGGCCAGCATGTGCCCGCGAGCCATTTCGTCCAGGCTCTGCAGGTGCGCATAGTCGGGCGTGCGAATCTTCAGGCGATACGGCTTGTTGGCGCCATCGGACACGATGTAGATGCCGAACTCGCCCTTCGGGTGCTCGACGGCGGCATACGCTTCGCCCGGCGGCACGTGGAAGCCTTCGGTAAACAGCTTGAAGTGGTGAATCAGCGATTCCATGTTCGACTTCATGTCGGTGCGCTTGGGCGGTGCAACCTTGTGGTTCTCGGTCATGACCGGACCCGGATTGGCGCGCAGCCAGGCGGACGCCTGCTTGATGATGCGGTTCGACTGGCGCATTTCTTCCACACGCACCAGGTAGCGGTCGTAGCAATCGCCATTGGTGCCGACCGGCACGTCGAAGTCCATCTTGTCGTACACGGCGTAAGGCTGCTTCTTGCGCAGATCCCATTCCACGCCGGAACCGCGCAGCATGGCGCCGGTAAAGCCCATGGCCTTGGCCGCTTCCGGCGACACCACGCCGATGCCGACCGTACGCTGTTTCCAGATACGGTTATCGGTCAGCAGGGTTTCGTATTCGTCGACATAGGTCACGAAACGCTTGGTGAAATCGTCGATGAAGTCCAGCAGCGAACCCTGGCGGTGTTCGTTCAGCTGGTCGATGGCCTTGGCGCTGCGGATGATCGAGGCCTTGTGCTTTGGCATCGCGTCCGGCAGGTCGCGGTACACGCCGCCCGGGCGGTAGTATGCGGCGTGCATGCGTGCGCCCGAAACAGCTTCGTAGCAGTCGAAAAGATCTTCGCGGTCGCGGAAAGCGTACAGGAAAGGACCCATGGCGCCGACGTCGAGCGCGTGCGTGCCGAGCCACATCAGGTGGTTCAGCAGGCGGGTGATTTCGTCGAACATGACGCGGATGTACTGGGCGCGCACCGGCACCTCGATGCCCAGCAGGCGCTCGATAGCCATTACGTAGCCGTGCTCGTTGCTCATCATCGACACATAGTCGAGACGGTCCATGTAAGGCACGGATTGCAGGTAAGTGCGGGTTTCGGCCAGCTTTTCGGTGGCGCGGTGCAGCAGGCCGATGTGCGGGTCGGCGCGCTGGATGACTTCGCCGTCGAGCTCCAGCACCAGGCGCAGCACGCCGTGCGCTGCCGGGTGCTGGGGACCGAAGTTCAGGGTGTAGTTCTTAATCTCAGCCATGGTTATTTCATCCCGTAGGTTTCTTCGCGGATCACGCGCGGAATGATTTCGCGCGGCTCGATCGTCACGGGTTGATAGATCACACGTTTTTGTTCGGGGTCGTAGCGCATTTCGACGTAACCCGAAATCGGGAAGTCCTTGCGGAACGGATGGCCGATGAAGCCGTAGTCGGTCAGGATGCGGCGCAGGTCGTTGTGGCCGTCGAACAGGATACCGTACAGGTCGAAGGCTTCGCGCTCGTACCAGTTGGCGGCGCGCCACAGGCCCACCACCGATTTCACCAGCGGCATTTCGTCGTCGGGCGCGAACACGCGCACGCGCAGGCGCCAGTTGTGTTCCAGCGACAGCAGGTGGGAAACGACCGCGAAACGCGCGCCATCCCAGCTGCCTTCGCCATAGCTGGAGTAATCCACGCCGCACAGGTCGAGCAGCTGCTCGAACTTGAGCGATGGATCGTCGCGCAGGGTCTGCATCGCCGCGTAGTAATCGGCGGCCTTGACCACCACGGTCACTTCGCCCAGCGCCACGCTCACGGCGGCGCTCTCGCCCAATGCTTTGCGCACGGCGAGTTCAAGGACTTCGAGTTTTGTCGTCATGATAAGGGTGTTCTTCGCTTGCGGTTAGCGTGCAATGGTGTTGGTGCGCTTGATCTTGTTTTGCAGCTGCAAGATCCCGTAGAGCAGCGCTTCCGCCGTCGGTGGGCAGCCGGGCACATACACGTCGACCGGCACGATGCGGTCGCAGCCGCGCACCACCGAGTACGAGTAGTGGTAGTAGCCGCCGCCGTTGGCGCAGGAACCCATGGAGATGACCCAGCGTGGTTCCGGCATCTGGTCGTAGACCTTGCGCAGCGCCGGCGCCATCTTGTTGCACAGCGTACCGGCGACGATCATGACGTCGGACTGGCGTGGCGACGGGCGGAACACGACGCCGAAGCGGTCCATGTCGTAGCGGGCCGCGCCCGTGTGCATCATTTCGACCGCGCAGCAAGCCAGGCCGAACGTCATCGGGAACATCGAACCCGTGCGCGCCCAGTTGATCAGCTTGTCTGCTGTCGTGGTGATGAAACCTTCGTTTAATACGCCTTCAATTGACATGGCTTATTCCCAATCAAGGGCACCTTTCTTCCAGATATACCAAAAACCGACCACGAATTCGGCGATGAAAACCATCATCGTCACAAAGCCGGACCAGCCCAGTTCGCGCATGGAGACACCCCAGGGGAAGAAGAATGCCGTTTCCAGATCGAACAAAATAAACAGGATAGCGACCAGGTAGTAGCGCACGTCGAACTTCATGCGCGCGTCTTCGAAGGCCTCGAAACCGCATTCGTACGGCGAGAGCTTGGCGCTGTCTGGCTTGCTGACGGACAGGAGGTAACCCAGTACCTGCGGCACGATGCCGACACCCAGGCCAACCAGAATGAATAACAGAACGGGGAAGTAATTTTCGAGGTTCACTTGATGAGCCTATTTGAACGATCGGTTAATGAACCACTGCATGGAGCAGCGCCCTACCGCACAATCCTGGCTTGAACCTGATCACCAGGACCATACGACTGATCCTCGCAAAAAAGCCAGCTTCGGCATGAACTGACGTTCATGCGACCCTGCTGGCTTTTCTAAATATCTTGGTGCCGACGGCGAGACTCGAACTCGCACAGGCTTTCGCCCACTACCCCCTCAAGATAGCGTGTCTACCAATTTCACCACGTCGGCATTGAGTCCGCTATTCTACATTGTTACAGGGCTGTATTCAATGCAAACTTGCGCGGAAACAAGGATAAAACCATAAAACCTGACTTCTTTTTTGCTACTTGCCAAATAAATGGCTGCTACTACTGTGCTGCTGTATTACCAGCTCGAAGACTTCCGATTTCCAGCAGCCAGTATTTTACTCGACTTCGCTTACTCTTGACTGACGTACGCTGATTTCTATCGCCTACTTGGTCGCAGGTACTGCCGGCGCTGGTGCTGGTGCAGGTGCTGGAGCGGCTGGCACGCCGGCCGCGGGTGCTGCCGGCGCTGGCGCTGGAGCAGCTGCGGGTGCGGTCGAAGGAATCGCGGCCGGGCCGGTCACAGGCGCCGTTGCAGGGACGGGCACGGTAACGCGCTCCATCACGCCGCCGCCGACCGAACCCTTATTACCGTTGGCGAAGTAAGCCAGGCACAGGGTCGAAGCGAAAAAGATCGCAGCGGCCACGCCGGTCGACTTCGACATGAAGTTCGACGAACCGGTGGCGCCGAACAGGCTGCCCGATGCGCCCGAACCGAAGGCGGCGCCCATGTCGGCACCCTTACCGTGTTGCAGCAGGACCAGACCGATGATCGCCAGCGCGGAGATCACCTGTACAACTACTACCAGATTGAACAACGTGTTCATTGCTTATTCCATTCCAAGTTTGAGTACTGCACTTAATACTAATAAAGTCGTTGTATCGAATTCGTTTGTTTCGGAGCTGCTTATGCGGCGGCGTGGATGATGGCCAAAAAATCCGCCGCTTTCAACGCCGCCCCACCAATCAGGCCGCCATCGATATCCGGCTGGGCCAGCAATTCCTTGGCGTTATCGGGTTTCATGCTGCCGCCGTACAAAATCTGTACGGACTCGGCCGCTGCCGCGTTCTGCGCCTTCAGTTGCGCGCGCAACTGGGCGTGCACTTCCTGGGCCATGGCCGGCGTGGCCGTCTTGCCGGTGCCGATCGCCCAGACCGGCTCGTAGGCGACCACGATCTGATTCACGCGCTCACCTACCAGCACCAGCACGGCTGCAAGCTGACCGGTCACCACGGCGGTGGTCTGGCCCGCTTCGCGCTCGGCCAGGGTTTCGCCCACGCAGACGATCGGCGTCATCCCGGCATCCAGTACTGCGACAGCCTTCTTTGCCACAAGTTCACTACTCTCGGCGTGATAGGCCCGGCGTTCCGAGTGGCCGACGATCACATAGCGGCAACCGAAATCGACCAGCATGGAAGCGCAGACTTCGCCCGTGTAGGCGCCAGGGCAATTGGCCGACACATCCTGGGCGCCCCAGGCCACCGGCGTACCTTGCAACGCGGCTTCGCACTGGGCCAGATAGGGCGACGGCGCGCACACCGCGCAGGAAGCATTCGCACCGTCCAGGCCAGCGGCGATGCCCGACAACAGGCTCGCATTGGCGGCACGGCTGCCGTTCATCTTCCAATTTCCTACGACGAGTTTGCGACGCATAGTAGCCCAGATTCAATTAACCCGCTATTTTAACCCCCGTTCCCATGTGGGTCAAACTATCGGGCCCGGCCGGGCCGTCCTTGGTCGCGGGTAGCGCAACTTACAACACTTGCAGCATGATCTTGCCGATATGACTGGAAGTTTCCATCAGAGCATGGGCCTGGGCGGCCTGCTCCAGGGGAAAAGTACGGAAAATCACCGGGCGGATCTTGCCTTGCTCAAACAGCGGCCAGACTTTCTCCTGCAGGCGCCAGGCGATCGCCGCCTTGAAGGCAACCGGACGCGGGCGCAGGGTCGAGCCGCTGATGGTCAGGCGCCGGCGCAGCACCTGGCCCAGGTCGACCTGAGCCTTGGCGCCACCCAGCAGCGCGATCAGGGCGATGCGGCCATCGTCAGCCAGGCAATCGATCTCGCGCGGCAGATAGTCGCCGCCGACCATGTCCAGGATCACATCGACACCCTTGCCGGTCAGCGACTTGACCACTTCCACGAAGTCTTCATTGCGGTAGTCGATGGCGCGTTCAGCGCCCAGGGACTCGCAGGCGCGGCACTTGTCGGCGTTGCCGGCGGTGGCGAACACGCGGTGGCCCAGGGCCGTGGCCAGCTGGATCGCAGTGACGCCGATGCCGGAGCTGCCGCCCTGCACCAGCAGGGTTTCGCCGCCGGACAGTCGGGCCCGGTCGAAAACATTGCTCCAGACCGTGAAATAGTTCTCCGGCAGCGAGGCTGCTTCCAGCGGAGTCAGGCCGGTGGGAATGGGCAGGCATTGCTGCAGCGGTGCCGCGCAGAATTCCGCGTAGCCGCCACCCTGGACCAGGGCGCAGACCATATCGCCTTTTTTGAAAGGGCTGCCATACAGGTCGCCGGCGACGATCTCGCCCGCCACTTCCAGGCCAGGCAGGTCGGAGGCGCCGGGCGGGACCGGATAATGGCCGAGGCGTTGCAGGACGTCCGGACGGTTGATGCCGGCAGCGTGGACCTTGATCAGGACTTCACCGGGCTTTAGGTCTGGGACAGGACGGTCGCACAGGGTCAAGACATCGGGCGGACCGGGTTGTTTGATTTCGATTGCGCGCATGAGGAGTCGCCGTTTTGGGGGAAACGGCGATTTTACGGCACTCGAGGACTTGCCGCCGCGTAGAGGCCGTGAAGAAATCGCAAAGTCTCCACTTAGCGGAATTTTTTAACGTCAGCGGGGTTTCAGTTCTTTCGACTTCTTCATCGCCTCTACGTGTTGCCGGTCCGCGAGCTGGTCGGCAAAGGCGTACCCACCTTCCAGTTCCTCGACATCGCCTGCGCTTCTTCAATCTGCTCGGGCGTCATGCGCTTGGCAATTGCCGCGCGCTGCTCGGTGGCGTTCATGTTGCCGCCCGCCGCTGCCAGATTCCACAACATGTAAGCCAGCACCTTGTCCTGCGGCAAGCCGGCCGCGTGATAGCGGTACATCAGCCCTAGCGCGTGCTGGGCTTCGCCATGTCCCTGGCAGGCGGCCTTGCGGAACCACTCGACCGCCAGCTTGTGATCCTGCGGTACGGAATTGCCGGTGTAGTACATCGCCCCGACCACATACTGCGCGTCGGCTTTGCCCTGGTCCGCGGCCTTGCGGTGCCACTGCATCGCCAGCTTGTAATCGCGCTCGACGCCGCGGCCCATGTAGTACATCAGGCCCAGCAAATGCTGCGCCTCCACATGGCCATTCTTGGCCAGCGGCGTGATTTCTTTCAGGGCCAGGGCGTAATTCCTGGCGTTATAGGCGTTGGCGCCCTCGGTGAAGCCGGCCATGGCGCTAGCGCAATAGCCGAGTGCGAATAGGATCGCAACGAATAATTTTTTCATGTCTCGCGTTTTTTCGCTGTCTGTCGCTATTTCCAGCTGACTTTGCCGAGGCCGTCGACACTGACGCTGCGGTTGAGCGGCTTGCCGTACACGGTCACCGAGCCCATCCCGCTCAGGTTCAGGTTGGCGTTCTGCCTGGCCGACACGGTGGCATTGCCCAATCCGCTCAATTCCAGGTCCACGTTCTCCACCTGGAAATGCTGGGCGTCCAGTCCGCCCAGTCCGCCCAGGCTCGCCTTGAGCCACTTGCTGCGCCCGTTCAGGGTCACATAGCCGGCGCCGCGCAGGGTCAGGTCGATGCCTTCGGTGTTACCGCCCTGGATGTTCATATGTCCTACTCCACCCAGGGTCGCCGTCACCACGCGATAACTACAGTTCACTTTCATGGACCCGGCGCCGTCGAGCGAGAGTTCGAGTTCGTCGCCGGAAAATCCCGTAATGTCGGTCCAGCCCACGCTTTCCGAGGACACTTCGCGCAGCTGCGGCAGGGTCAGTTCGGCGCGCAGGCTGTTACTGCGCTGGCTGAATTTGAAGCCCTTGGTCTCGGTGCCGATGGTCAGGGTATCGCCGTGCTGCTCGGTGGTGGTCTTGGCCATCAGGCGCTTCTCGCCAATGATAACCAGGGCCGGCACCGCGCCTTGCTTGAGCTTCAGGTCGATCACGCCATCCAACTTGACCCGGACCACCCGGGTGTCGATGCTGCGCGTTTCGGTGCCGGTTTCCTCGGGGGCGGCAAGGGCCGAAGCGGCCGCCCCGATCATCGCGCAGAAGGCAGCGACGGCGGCACCGAAATTGAGGACCTGATTCATGCTTCACTCTCCACTGTGTTTTCTTTATTGTTCTTTATTGTTCTTGTTGGTCGGCCTGGCCGACGCTGGCGCTACGTTACCAGCAAGTTGCGACGGGTTCCAGCTTATTGTGGGAGCTGTGCTTTTTCCGCTGCGCTCAGGCGCTTGGCGCTGACGGTCACTACCTGCATCGGCACGTCCTGGGCCGCATCGGCCTGGGACACGATCGCGGCCGGCGCGGCGTGGCGTACTGGGGCGCCGGCGGTGGCCAGACTGGCGCTGCCGATCAGGGCGATGGCGGCGATGAAGATGACTTCCATGTTTTTTGCGATGTTCATGATGTGCTCCTGTGGGTTGACTTCGGTGGTGAACTGCTTCGGTATGGTTGAACTATAGCGAGAGGGCCAAAACAGCTCCATCGGATTGCGATGAAATGCAAAAATCGCCACCCAGTCGACCGAAAAGCGGGATTAAGCGTATGCATCGGCGGTTGACGCGCACCATGCCCGCGCGGATACTGCCTGCATGACCAGCACCCCTACTCCCTATGACGCCATCGTGGTCGGCAGCGGCCCCGGCGGCGCCAGCACCGCGCGCGAACTGGCCCTGCGCGGACGCCGCGTGCTCATCCTCGAACAAGGCAGCGCGGCTCCGGTCAAGGGGACGGTCGGGCAAATGGCAGGCATCGCCGCCGTCCCGGGCAAAGGCGTGTTCCTGCACCGCGACGGCTCGGTGCTGGTACAAGGGATCAACGCGGGCGGCAGCTCGACCGTGAACTTCGCGACCGCCGCCGCCCCGCCGCTCGCCATGTTCGCCGCTCACGGCATCGACCTGGCGCCCGCGCTCGCGGCCTTGCGCGCGGAACTGCCCATCGGTCCCCTGCCGGACGAATTGATCGGACCGATGGCGACCCGCATCATGCAGGGCGCACGCTCGCTGGGCCTGGACTGGCACAAGCTGGACAAGATGATCCGTCCGACCATCTGCCGCGCCGGCTGCTGGCGTTGCGCCTACGGCTGCCCTTTCGGCGCCAAATGGACGGCGCGCGACTTCATCGACGAAGCCGTGGCCAACGGCGCGCAACTGGTGGACGGCGCACGCGCAGAACGTGTGATCATTGAAGATGGGCGTGCCGTCGGGGTCGATTACCAGCGCGCCGGAGCAGCAGTGCGCGCGCTGGCGCCGCTGGTGATCCTGGCTGGTGGCGGTGTGGGCAGCCCGCGCCTGCTGCACAGTTCAGGGCTGGCTGCGCAAAGCAGTGCCTTGTTCACCGACCCGGTGGTCGCGGTCATGGGCAGCGTGGACGGTATGAAGGGCGGCGCCGAGGTGCCGATGGCCGCCGGCATGCGGCTCGATGAAGATGGCATCACCCTGGCCGACATGACCTTGCCCAAGCCGATGTACCAGGGCTTCACGGCCCAGGCGCTGCGCTTCGACCGCCTGTTCGCGCACGCGCAGACCCTGACCATCATGGTCAAGATCCGTGACGAGATTGGCGGCGGTGTGGGGCCACGCTGGGTAGACAAGACCTTGCAGCCGGCGGACAAGGCCAGGCTGGCCAAGGGTGCCGGAATGGCGCGCGATATCCTGGCAGCGTGCGGGGCAAAACATGTTTTCAAGAGCTGGCACTTTGCCGCGCATCCCGGCGGCAGCGTGCGCATTGGGGATGGCGTGGACAGCGATTTGCGCACGAAGGTGGCAGCCTTGTATGTGTGCGACGCGTCGGTGATACCGCAGGCGTGGGGCTTGCCGCCGACTTTAACTTTGCTTTGCCTGGGTAAGCGGCTGGGTGGATATTTGGACGAACACCGCTAACCCAGGTTCTGTCAATACGCCAGCGAGCCGCTGAGTGCCTCGTGCACCAGATCGTCAATTTCGCCCGTGATCGACGTCATCGTGCTCGCCACGACCGCAAACTCCTTGCCCGCCTGACCCGCGCGCGCCGCAACGATCTGCGCATTGAACGCCACCATCCTGGCCTGTTTGGCGATGGTCTTAATATCGCTCATCATCGACTGCAGCTGGCGCTTCTGCTGCTGGGCATGGCGCTTGGATTGTTCCTCGTACACCAGGGTAAGCCCGTTGAGTACACTCAAAAGTGGCGTGGCGCTGCGTACCAGTTCGTCGAGGAGGGCCGGCGCGCCGCGCCCCTCGTTGGTAATCGCCGCCAACGTGGATTCGGCCAGGTCGATGAAGTCGCGGATGATCCTGTCGCCCTGGAGCACCCCAAAATAAGCATCGCGCAGCTGGCCGCAGAAGATGCCCGGCAAGCCGCCCTTGCCTTCGACCAGGGTGATGTGGGCGTCGCGGAACAGCGACAAGGTTTCGCGCGCCGTCGCGATCGCGCCGTCATGGCCCATCGAAGCCAGCACGGCATACAGCACCACGCGCTGCGAGGTGAAGCGGCGCCGCCCGGACAGATTGATCAAGGCGCCGAATACGTCACCGGACAACTTGACATGGGCATAGGTGGCGTCGTCGCCGATGTCGGTATTGCTTGCTTGTTCCAGCATCTCGTTCTCCCGCTGAGGTCTGCCGGTCAGGGAACTCGCCAGCCAGACAGCAAAACTATTTGCATAATCCATGCCAGGCGTATCGGCGCTTCAAACGGCTTTTCGCCGCGGATTCTCACCAAAGTAGCGCATCGCCCCCGGTTGGCAGCACCAAGGCTGGCCGGCGCGTGCCGCAAGCGTGCATGGCGCCCTACCCGTCCTGCATGCGGCCCACGCTTTATGACATGCATATGTTTGCAGCAAAGACAAGCTACGTTAAGATAAGTCGCCGCGCGAAGCGCTGATCCGCGACCGCGCCACACCCGATTTCCCAGGCTACAGTCACTCCGGAGCTCTCTATGCGTCTACGCCGTATCCCCGCCCGTCTTCCGGCCCTCCTCGCAGGCTTGTCCCTGTCGTTCAGCGCGCTGGCCGCCCCCAGCGACAGCTGGAACATCCCCGTCAGCGTCCAGAAACTCGACAATGGCCTGACCGTCGTCGTCTCGCCCGACCACAGCTCGCCCACCGTCGGCGTCAGCGTCGTGTACCACGTGGGCATGCGCCTGGAGCCGAAAAACCGCACCGGTTTCGCCCACCTGTTCGAGCACCTGATGTTCCAGGGGACGCCGAACGCGCCGAAGGGCACCTTCGACAAGGCGATCACCGGCGGCGGCGGGCGCAATAACGGCTCGACCCGCCCCGACTTCACCAACTACATCGAAACCGCGCCGGTATCGGCCATCGACTCCATCCTGTGGCTGGAAGCGGACCGCATGAAGACGCTCGACTTCAACGAGAAAACGCTGAAGAACCAGCAGGACGTGGTCAAGGAAGAGATCCGCGTGAACGTGAAGAACCAGCCTTACGGCGGCTTCATGTGGATCGACATCAGCCAGCACGCCTTCCAGAAATGGGAGAACAACCACGACGGCTATGGTAGCTTCCAGGACCTGGAAGGCGCCAGCCTGGAAGACGTGCGCAACTTCCACCGCGACTACTACGGCCCGAACAACGCGGTGCTCGCCATCTCGGGCGACGTGACCCCGGCCCAGGGCTTCGCGCTGGCCAAAAAATACTTCGCGTCGATTCCGAAGCGCGCCACGCCGGCCTCCGGCGACTTTACCGAGCCGCTCAACACGGCCGAAAAACGGGTCGAGCAAAGCGATGCCCTGGCCCAGGTACCGGCAATCGCCGCCGCCTGGAAGATGCCCGCGCGCGGCAGCAAGGACCAGGCGCCGATGGCCGTGCTGGGCGAACTGCTGGGCGGCGGCGACGCCTCCATCTTCTATCAGGGACTGGTCAAGGGGCGCGAAGTGGCGCTCAACCTGGACACCCTGTACGGCCTGACCAGCCCATGGGAATTCGACGGCCCCACCCTGTTCACCGTGTTCGCCCTGTATAAACCGACCAGCAATGCCGACGCCCTGCTCAAGGCCATGGATGAAGAAATCGCCAAGGTCGTCGCCAACGGCGTCGATGCGCCTACCCTTAAGCGGGTCAAGACGCGCATGCTGGCGAACTGGTACAACACGCTGGAGAGCTTTATCAACCGCGCCGACACCCTGGCCAAGCTGCAGACCCTGTGGGGCGATGCCAACGTCGTCAACAAGATCCCCGGCTGGATCGAAGGCGTGACCTCGGAGGACATCCAGCGCGCCGCCAGGACCTACCTGACGCAGGCCAACCGCACCGTCATCGACCGCAAACCGGTCGCCAAGCCCGCCGCGCCCGCGCCAGCCGCAGCTCCGGCCGCCCCGGCCCCCACCGCCGTCAAGAATTAAGGAGAGCATCCCATGAAAAAACTGATGCTGGCACTATCCATTACCCTCGCCTTCGCACCCGCGGCCTGGGCCGCCGAACCTGCCAAGGCCGCATCCGGCCTGCCGGCCTACGGCAAGGACAAACCAATCCCGGCGCCCAAGATCACCAAGAAAACCCTGCCGAACGGCCTGCAGATCTGGGTCGTACCGCGCAATGGACTGCCGCGCGTGGACTACGTGCTGGCCGTACGCGGCGCCGGCTTTGCGGCCGACGACAAGCAGCATCCCGGCTTTGCCAACATGCTGGCGGGCCTGCTCAACGAAGGCACCGCCAAGCGCGATTCGCGTGCCATCGCGGAAGCGGCCCAGGGCCTGGGCGGCTCGGTCGGCGCCAGCGCCAACCACGACGGCATCCTCGTCAGCGGCAACGCACTGACCTCGAACGCGGCACCAATGTTGGCGCTGCTGGCGGAAGTGGCGCGCACGCCCTCCTTCCCTGCCAAGGAGGTCCAGCTGGCCAAGGCCAACGCACTGCAAAGCCTGAAGGTGTCCGAGACCACGCCGCGCTTCCGCGCCGAACGCGCCATCAACAAGGCCGTGTTTGGGGACCATCCGTATGCTGCGACCGATCCAACGGTGGAAGCCATCACCTCGGTGAGCGATGAATTCCTCAAGGCCGAACACGCCAAGCGCTTCCGTCCCGACCGCGCCCTGCTGGTCGTCACGGGCCGCATCACCGATACCGAAGCTATCAAGCTGGCCACGGCCGCTTTCGGCGACTGGAAGGCCGACGGCGCGGCGCTGCCGGAAACCCCCGGTGCGGCGCTGAACGCGAAACCGGTGCGTATCCTGTTACAGCGTAACGGCAGCGTGCAATCGACCCTGCGCCTGGGCAGCCCTGGCATGGCGGCGAGTGCCGAAGATTACGTGCCGCTGCGGCTGGCCAGCACCATCTTGGGTGGTGGCTTCAGCAGCCGCGTCAACCTGAACCTGCGCGAAGAAAAAGGCTACACCTACGGCGCCTCGGCCGGCGCGCGGATTTTCCGCAACGGCGGCAGCATCGTCGGCGGTGCGGACGTGCGCAACGAGGTGACGGGCGCCTCGATCAAGGAGTACATGAACGAGTACCGCAAGATCGGCACGGACCTCGTCAGCGCCGATGAAATGCAGATGAACAAACGCTACGTGGCCGGTGGCTACTTGATCAGCAACCAGATGCAGCGGTCCGTGGCCGCCACCCTGGCAAACAACTGGCTGGTAGGTTTGCCGGCGGAGTTCCTGGGCCAGTATGTGCCGATGATCCAGAAGGTTACGCCGGAGCAGGTGCGCGAGATGGGCAAGAAGTATTTCGCGCCCGAGATGCAGTCGATTGTCGTCGTTGGCGACAATGCGGCGGTGGCGACTCAGCTGAAGGAATATGGCGAGTTTACGGTGCAGGACAAATAGCACCGCGGTTAGTTTCGTAGGGTGGGCACTCCGTGCCCACCGACCGTTAAGGGACCTATTAACATGTTGAAAGAACACTACACAAAATCGGAGCGGCACGAATTGATGAAGCTAGCGCCGATGGTCTACGACGCGGAGCTTCATCAGATGCTCGAAGAACTCGACGCCAAGTTCGTCAGCTGGCGCCGCGGCGATCTGGCTGGCGGTCTGTTGCATCAAGCTATACACGAATACCATCAAAACGATGCGCGCTCGCTCTGGTCAGTGCATCGAATCCTGAAACGGGACCAAGTGGTCGCGCGAGGCGTCGCCTTGGGTTTCATCAAGGATGAACAGCTATCGAGCGGGCTACACGCGAAACTGGCAAGCTCAATAGACTGGTACAAAGAAATGAAGGAACGCGAAGACGAGCCGCTCGAGTACGACGACGAGGACGACGAGGAATAGGAGATTTTTGGCTGCAACTAGCTCACCATGCCCCGCGCATATTGCGCCGGCGGCGCCCCCACGTGCCGCGTGAAGGCAACGCTGAACGCACTGGCCGATCCGTAACCCACGCGTTCGGCCACTTCACCCACGCTTCCTTCCCTGCGTCGCAACAGGTTCTTGGCCAGGCCCATACGCCAGCGCAGCAGGTACTCCATCGGCGCCACGCCAACCGCGCGGGTGAAACGCTCGAAGAACGCTGATCGCGATAGCGCCGCTTCCTTGGCCAGCTCCGCAACGGTCCAGGCACGCGTCATATTCTCATGCATGCGTCTGATGGCGAGCGCCAGGCGTTCATCGGCCAGGCCACGAATCAAGCCAGGGGACGCCGCGGTACCCGCGCTGGAACGCAGCGCTTCGATCAACAGCACCTCCAGCAGATGTGCAAGCACCACCTCGCGCCCCGGCCTTTGCGCGCGCGCTTCATCGCTCACAAGCTGCACCAGGGTCGCCAGACGCTGCTCGCCGTGCACGTGTACCAGTTGCGGCAGCAGCGACACCAGCAGGCCCGCATCCGGCGAGCCAAATTCGCAGTGGCCGACCAACAGGCGCACGTCGGCCGGCCCGTCCTGGACGCCAGAGCGAAACTCTCCATTCGGCATCAGCACCGGCACGGTGTCGGCATCGTCTTCGGCTGGCGCCGGCGCGACGCTCGACATCGTGAAGGCGCGGCCCACGGGAACCAGTACAAAGTCACCGGCCTGCAGGGTGATGGCCGCCTGGCCATCCAAGGCGAGCTGCGTGCTTCCCTCCAGCAGGACGCAGTAAAACGGGTAACCGATGTCCGTGCGCCGCACCCGCCAGGCGCCAGCACCGCTGACGACTTTCGAGAAGCGGGCTTGCGGCTCGAGCAATCCAACCACTTCCGCAAGTGGATCGACCATTCAGGACTCCTGCTAATGATATGTGGACGTTTGATTATAGTCAGTCCTGCCGTGTTTGCCTATAGTTCATCCACCGCAACCCATTACAGGAAACCACATGAAAACCATCCTCATCACCGGCTGCTCCTCAGGCTTTGGTCTCGACACCGCCAAGTATTTTCTCGAGCGCGACTGGAACGTGATCGCCACCATGCGTACCCCGCGCGAAGACCTGCTGCCGAAGTCGAGCCGCCTTCGCGTCCTGGCGCTTGATGTCACTGATGCCGACAGCATCCGCCAGGCGGTGCAGGCCGCCGGTCCGATCGACGTACTGGTCAATAACGCCGGCATCGGCATGCTGGGAGCGCTGGAAGGTACGTCAGTCGATACGGCGCGCGCGCTGTTCGAGACCAATACCTTCGGACCCATGGCCATGATCCAGGCGGTACTGCCGCAGTTCAGGGAGCGCAAGGCTGGCGTGATCATCAACGTGACGTCGGCCGTGACGCTCAAGTCGCTGCCGCTGCTGTCGGTTTACACCGCGAGCAAGGCGGCCGTGAATGCATTCAGCGAATCGCTGGCGCTGGAGCTGGCGCAGTTCAATGTGCGTGTGAACGTGGTGCTTGCTGGACGGGCGCCCGGGACCAGCTTTGGAGCAAATGCGCGTGAGCGCATGCAGACCGGAATACCGGAGGCCTACGCGGAGTTGGCGCAGTCGGTCTTCGCGGCCTGGAGTCAGCCGGGACCGGTGACGGAATCGAACGATGTGGCGGAGGCGATCTGGCGCGCGGCGACCGACCCGGCCAGTCCGATGCGGATTGCTGCGGGGGCGGATGCGGTGGAGCTTTTAGACGCGATGTAAGCTGGTGGCGGCTCCGGTGGGCAAGGGCTGTCCACGCTACGGGTATCGCAAATCGCAGGGTGGGCACGCCGCGCCCACCGGACTGCCACGCGGTCTAGGCCTGCACCTGCGCCAGCAAGGCGCGCATCCGTACCACTTGCTGTGCGCTGAGGCAGCGATAGGGCACGGGCATCGCGCCTCTCTTGAAGACCAGCAGGTAGCTGCCCGAGTAGGCGCGCGCTTCGACTAGTTCGTTCCAAGGCTTGGTCTGCGTTCCTTTGGCACTGGACCTGCTCACACCATCATCGTCGATGCGAAAGTCGCACACCGGCATGTGCAGGCGCTTGATGACGTACATCGGCAAGCCGATCAGGGTGACCCAGATCGGCAGCGTTGCGCGCGTAAGGGCGCCGAGCTTTTTGCCGCTGCGTCGGGCCGATTCCATGCTCACGTGTTCGCGCAGGACAGTGAGGTAGTCGCGCAGGGTATAGGTGACGGCGAATCGGATCGGGGTGGTATCGGACGCATCGCGCGGCAACGCGATGTCTGGTGCTGCGGTATCAGCGCTGGACTTGTCTACGGTGATGCTGTTGGTGGCGGGTGGCGCTTCGCTGCTGCGCTTTACCGTTTGGGTGGCTACCGGTTTTTGGATGAATGGTTTTGGATGGCGGAACCACATTGGCTTGCTCCCTTTGTTTTGCGGCTTGTTGTTGACGTCGCAAATGGTGATGCTACTTGTTTTTGCAATGGTCGCGGGAGGCTTTTGGTGGATCACGTGCGGCTCCTTGGGGATCTACCCTACGCAACTTTCGTGATCCCTGGGCGTAAAAAAACCGCCGGGCTTTTACGCTCGACGGTTTTTCTCATTCAACGGCGCTTGCCGTTTAATTTTTACAGCGGTGCAGCAGCTTCCGCACCTTCAGCAGCCTTCATCGACAGCTTGAGGCGGCCGCGGTCGTCGGTCTCGAGGACCTTGACGCGCACTGCCTGGCCTTCTTTCAGGTAGTCGGCAACGGCGTTCACACGCTCGTTGGCGATCTGCGAGATGTGCAGCAGGCCGTCCTTGCCTGGCATGACCTGAACGATCGCGCCGAAGTCCAGCAGCTTGAGCACGACGCCGTCGTAGGTCTTGCCTACTTCGACCGAGGCGGTCAGTTCTTCGATGCGGCGCTTGGCTTCCTGGCCGGCGGCAGCGTCCACCGACGCGATCGTGACCACGCCTTCGTCGCTGATGTCGATCTGGGTGCCGGTTTCTTCGGTCAGCGCGCGAATCACAGCGCCGCCCTTACCGATGACGTCACGGATCTTCTCTGGGTTGATCTTGATGGTGATCAGGCGCGGTGCGAAGTCTGACAGTTCGGTCTTCACGTGTGGCACGGCCTTCTGCATTTCACCGAGGATGTGGTGACGCGCTTCCTTGGCTTGCGCCAGCGCGACCTGCATGATTTCCTTGGTGATGCCCATGATCTTGATGTCCATCTGCAGCGCGGTGATACCGGTCGGGGTGCCTGCAACCTTGAAGTCCATGTCGCCCAGGTGATCTTCGTCGCCCAGGATGTCGGTCAGGACGGCGAACTTGCCGCCTTCCTTGATCAGGCCCATGGCGATACCGGCCACGTGCGCTTTCATCGGCACGCCGGCGTCCATCAGTGCCAGGCAGCCGCCGCACACCGATGCCATCGACGAGGAACCGTTCGATTCGGTGATTTCCGACACCAGCCGCACCGAGTAGCTGAAGTCTTCAGGGTTGGGCAGTGCGGCGATCAGCGCGCGCTTGGCCAGGCGGCCGTGGCCGATTTCGCGGCGCTTGGGCGTACCAACACGGCCGGTTTCGCCGGTGGCGAACGGAGGCATGTTGTAGTGCATCATGAAGTCGTCGGTGTACTCGCCCATCAGCGCGTCGATCTTCTGGCTGTCGCGCGCGGTGCCCAGGGTCGCTACGACCAGTGCCTGGGTTTCGCCACGGGTGAACAGGGCCGAACCGTGGGTACGCGGCAGGATGCTGGTGCGGATCGCGATCGGACGCACGGTGCGGGTGTCGCGGCCGTCGATACGTGGCTCGCCGTTGAGGATCTGCGAACGCACGACTTTGGCTTCGATGTCGAACAGGACGTTGCCCACATCGACATTGTCGGCCTGGGGAATGCCGGACGCTTCGGCGTCAGCCTTGAGTGCCGCGTAGACGTCGGCGAAGGTCGCCTTCAGCTTGGCGGTACGGGCGACCTTGTCCTTGATCTGGTAGGTTTCGTTGATCTTGGCATCGGCCAGTTCCTTGACGCGGGCGATCAGCGCTTCGTTCTTGGCTGGCGCGGTCCACTCGACTTCCGGCTTGCCGCCGTCGCGTACCAGTTCATGGATCGCGTCGATAACGGCTTTCATCTGGTCGTGGCCGTACACAACGGCGCCGAGCATGATTTCTTCGGACAGCTGGTCGGCTTCGGATTCGACCATCAGCACGGCCGTTTCGGTACCAGCGACAACCAGGTCCATCTGCGATGTCTTGAGCTGGGTGGTGGTCGGGTTCAGGATGTACTGGCCGTTGGCATAGCCGACGCGCGCTGCGCCGACCGGGCCGTTGAACGGTACGCCGGAAACGCACAGGGCAGCCGAAGCGCCGATCATGGCGGCGATGTCCGGGTCGATCTCAGGATTGACCGACAGCACGTGGATGATGACCTGGACTTCGTTCAGGTAGCCTTCTGGGAACAGCGGGCGGATCGGACGGTCGATCAGGCGGCTGGTCAGCGTTTCTTTTTCGGATGGACGGCCTTCGCGCTTGAAGAAACCGCCTGGGATCTTACCTGCAGCATACGTTTTCTCGACGTAATCGACGGTCAGCGGGAAGAAGTCCTGGCCTGGCTTGGCATCTTTACGTGCAACCACGGTCGCCAGAACAACGGTGTCTTCGATCGACACCATCACGGCGCCGGAAGCTTGACGAGCGATTTCGCCGGTCTCCAGGGTGACTTGATGTTGTCCGTACTGGAAGGTTTTCGTAACTTTGTTAAACATGGGTAATCCCTTTCTATTTGCCGACAGATTTTCAGGGGCTGTCGTTCACCTCACCACAGGCAACATTGCTTGCTGCCTTTACTACTTTTTCGGGCCGTACAATGCAAAATGCCCGCGTCAGCAAGCTGCGCAGGCATTTCTTTTTAAACTGGAATCCGCAAAAATTACTTGCGCAGGCCGAGTTTGGCGATCAGATCGCGGTAACGGGTAGCGTCCTTGGACTTCAGGTAGGACAGCAGGCTCTTACGACGGTTGACCATCATGATCAGACCACGGCGGGAGTGGTGATCCTTGGCGTGAGCTTTGAAGTGGCCGTTCAGTTCGTTGATGCGTGCGGTCAGCAGTGCGACCTGAACTTCTGGGGAGCCGGTGTCGTTCTGGGCACGGGCGTTGTCCGCGATAATCGCGGCTTTGTTGATGTTTTCTACGGTCATGGTATTACCTTTCACATGCGGTGCAAGAGTCGCAACCCAGCGCACCGTGAACTTCGATTGATGAACCGGCCAAAACGGCCAGACCCGCAAGTATATGCGAAAAATGATCGTGCTGCCAGTGAAGCTTGCGCCCGATTGGTGCATCATGGCTTTTTCGGCAATTTAATGGTGGTTTTTATGCAAAAAATCCTTAAGGCAACCATCCTCGCCTGCGTGCTTGGTTTGACTGGCTGCGTCGGCCTGATGCGCACCGCGCCGTCCATCGGCGACCCGGCCGAGGTGGTCAAGACCAAGTTCGGCCAGCCGACCGCGGTCTACCCCGCTCCTTCCGGCCAGGTATTCGAATACGCCACCGGGCCGCTCGGCCAGTTCACCTGGATGGCGCATATCGGCGCGGACGGCAAGCTGACCGCCTTCGAGCAGGTGCTGAGCGCGGAAGGCTTCGGCAAGATCAAGATCGACAGCGCGACCAAGCAGGATGTGCTGCACATCCTGGGCCGGCCGGCGGAACACTCCTATCTGGCCTTGCCCGACCTGGAAGTGTGGTCCTACCGCTACAAGGAAAGCGGCGTGTGGAACTCGATGATGCACGTGCACTTCAACCGGGCCGGCATCGTCAAGATGATGCAGAACGGGCCCGATCCCATGTACGAGGAAAAGCGCTTCTTCAGGGATTGAGCGCCAGCGGCAGGTGCTGGCTCCAGCCACGCGCCATGCCGGCCGCAAGTGCGCCAAAATCCGCGCCCTTGCTCGCTTGATCGCGCCTGCGGCAGGCCTGTTCGTCGCGGCTGAACAGGCTGGCCGCAAGTGCGCGCCCGGTCATGGTGATGGCGGCGGTCTTCTCCAGGCGCAGCGCGGTGAAGGCGTCGAAGGCGCGCTGCACGTCGCCCGGAGTGCGCGCCAGGCAGTTGGCCAGGTGCCAGCCGTCTTCCAGCGCCTGGCAGGCACCCTGCCCAGAGGTCGGCAAGGACGCATGCGAGGCGTCGCCGATGGCGATCACGTTATCGCGGTGCCAGCGCCGGATCGGGTCGTGGTCGTGCACGTGGATCTTGTTGATGCGCGTGCTGTCGGTGGCATCGATCACGCGCCGCACCGCCTCCGGCCACGCTGCGAACAAGGCTGCCAGTTCTTCCTTGTAGCGGGCCGGGTCCTTTGCCGTCAGCTCGCTGCTGGCCGCGCCGCCGGCCCAGTAGGCCTTGCGCGGCGTGACCGGCACAATGCCAAAGCGTTCGCCCTTGCCCCAGTAGTCAACGACTGCGCTGTCGTCGAACATGGCATGCTCCGATTCGACCACGCCGATCCAGTTGATGAAGCCCTGATAGAGCGGCTGATTGGCGCCATGCACGTAGAGCCGCGCGCGCGAGGCCATGCGCCCGTCCGCGCCGACGATCACGTCCGCATCGATCACCTCGCCGTCATCCAGCAGCACCTGCGCCCTGCCGGATATACCAGATACGCCGGGGACAATGCGAGCGACGGCGCTGCCGTATTCCACCTGCACGCCAAGATCCGCCAGCCGGCGTAGCAGTATGGACTGGAAATCCGTGCGCAGCAGCGCCAGGCTGGGGTAGCCCATGCGGCGGTCGATGTCGGCGATGTCGAGCGATCCCAGGTCATCGCCGGTATTGGAACGGCGTCGCATCACGCGCGGCCGGCCGCCGACCGCTTCCATTTCCGGCAGCACGCCCAGTTGCTCGAGCACGAAAGAGGCATTCGGCCAGGCCACGATGCCGGCCCCGATTGTGGTCGCGGCGGGGTGGCGCTCCAGCACCCGCACTGCCATGCCCTGCTGCCTGAGTGCGATTGCCGTTGCGATGCCAGCCACGCCGCCGCCAATGATCAGTACCTGCATGCCTTCTCCCATCCCGGCCACTGGCCATCTTAATCGAGAGGCAATAGTAATATAAATGCCAGTACCGCGTTGCTGCACCTTCGGGACTGGCTGGCAGTGCTTTTTCAGCGCTTGCCTTTATTCCAAGCCCCATGCCGCCGCCGGGCCGGCGTCTGTTTATACTTTATGAATGCACATCGCTTTCTCGCCTCCCGCACGCACGCGCCGCAGCGCCGGCCTGGCCGTCAGCCTGCTGATTCACGTGCTGCTGGTGGCGGGATGGCAGTACACGCGCAAGCCGCCGAAGCCAGACGCCGATGGTCCGCGCAGCGAGATTCAGTGGGTGACGATCCGTCCCCCGCCGCCAGTCGTGCGGCCAGCCGTGCCGCCACCTGTGCGTGTCGCGCCGCCACCGGTCGCCGCAGCGCCGCGCACCAGGGAAGCGCCTGCAGCCGTCAGTGCCGCTCTGGCCGCCCCCGCGGCGCCAACCGCGGCGCCCGTGCCAGTGCCGGTGCCGGACGCATCGCCGGCCGCCGCTGCCCCGCTCAGCGCGTACGAGATGCTGCAACAGGCCAAACGCAACGTGGGAAAAATCGACCAGGACCTGCGCAAGGCCTATCCGGGGCAGCCGATCAGCGCCCCTGTCAGCAACGGCGCAACGCGTCTGGCCAAGGGCATGCAGGATGCCGCCGACCTGGCCCCCAACAAATGGTACGAGGCGCCCAAAGTCACGGAAATCATCGATCCCGGTCCTTACGGACGGCGGCGCTACCGGGTCGTCGGCTCCCGCGGTGTCTATTGCATCACGGTCGAATCGAACCATGCGCCTGACGGCATCGACCAGATGCAAAAAGGGATACAGCAGAAGACGACGAACTGCGAAGAAACCGAGCAGGCGGCGACCAAGCAGGATTACAGCAAGAACTATAACAAGTAGACGGGATGCTCTTCAGCGCTGATGCTGCGCTGCGGGCACCATCTGGCCGGCGCGCGTGAAGCTGGCTGTGGTCAATGCGGCCTGCAGCAGCATGACGGCCGCGATGGCCGCCCGGCACAGACGTCCACGCCGCTGCGCCGCCAGGCCGGCGGCCAGGTAGGCGCACTGCCGCGATGTCGCCAGGCCATCGGCGCGGCAGCGCAGGTGCAAATGCTTCGCTTCAGTCAGGTCCAGGCCGCGCAGCAGCAGGCTGGCGCGTCGGCCCTTGCGCTCCCACTCGTCGGCCCGGCCCAGTAAATCGCGCCGGCAGCGGTGGTAGTCGGCGTCGCGCTCCACCGCCGCCACGACCAGGCACGCGGTCGTCTGGAAGCTTGCGCCGTCGTCATGGGTGATGGCATTGATGTGCGCAAGGGACACCGGCGGCAAGCTATCGCCCCACAGTACCTGAATGATTTTCTTGCGCAGTGCGAGTGCCTGCTCCGCCTCGGCCGCGCAGTGCGGGGACGCCTTGAAGGCCGGGGAAACCAGGCAAACAACGCAGGCGGAGCGCGCAATGGCGTCCTGCACCGCCGGCCACCAGTGCTCGCCGTGCGACAGATCGCAGGCGTCGAGCCAGCACGCTTTGCCGGCCTCCTGCAGCCGGGCACGCAGCTGCGCCGCGCAGGCCTGGTCCCTGCGCGAGTAGGAGATGAACACGTCATAGCGGTCGGGCGGCTCCATTGGACGGTCCAGGTGCATGCAAAACACCTATTGGAGCACTGCCGATACCGCCTTTCTTTAAGGCACAACAGAACTTGCGTGCGCCGCATTTGCGCCAGTTCGCATCGCCGTGCCGGCCAAATCAGGTGCGCGAACGCGGAGCGATCTCGAACAGACGGCGGCGAATCCGGTCCAGCGCGGCCGACTCGCCCTTGGCCAGGCGGCCATTGCACTGAAAGTACATGAAGTCGAGCTGGTCGCGCACCGAATTCCACCAGCGCGGCGCCTGCACGCGCCGATACAGGTCATCGACCTGGGCCAGCAAAGTGCCCGCCTGCAAGGCCAGTTCACCCTGCACCAGCGCTTGCTGAAACGCCAGTTCGATGCGTCCGGCTATGCAGTAAAAATCGGGATCGGTTTCGATCTTGCGGTCCAGGCAGCGGCCGATCGCCAGCACATCGGCATCATCCAGTTTGCCGGGCTTGGGTCCCGCCTTCTGGGCCAGTTCCGCCGCCAGGCGGTTCAAGGCCGGGTAGCACCAGTCGGACAGGCCGCGTGCGATGCCGATCTGCTCCGCGTCGCGATAGTACTGCGCCATTTTCTGCAGCGCGGGTCTGGCATCGGCGCGTTTGCCGGCCACCTGCTCGAGCATCGCCAGGCGCTTGTAGGCCGACGCGCACAGGCTGTAGCGCTCCTGGGTTGCCTGGATGTCGACGATCTTGTCGAGCAGGGCGACACCGCGTTCGATAGCGGTACGCGCCTTGGCGGCCAGGTCGGCGGACACCGGCCCTTTGGACGAATCCATGTCCAGGCTGTCGCGCACTTCTTCCCAGGCCGTGCGCGCCAGCAGGTTGCCGAGTTGTTCGACCGCCTTGACCGAGGCGCTGGCATCATTGGCCTGCAGCGCAAGCTCGTGCCACTCGATCGCCTTGCGCAGGTCACGCGCTTCGGCCCAGGCCAGGCCGAAGGCTTCGGCCACCGCGCCGACAGCGCCGAAGCGGCCGCCAAAGGTCTGCTCCAGGTAACGCACCTTGGCCGCGCTGTCGCTGTAATCGAAGTCCTGGTAACGGGTGGCGGTCACGATCGATTCGAGCGCCAGGATCAGGCCCGGCGCGGAACACACGCCGGCGAATTCTTCGGACGCCGGGGTGCCGGCGCCGGCGCGGCCTTCGTGGCGCGCCTGGAAGGTCCAGTCCGGGTCGCCGTAGCACTGGTAGGCGGCCCAGGTATTGCCGCCCAGGTCGAAGGTGGCCTTGCGCGCATCGGCCACGGCGTCGATGAAGCGCGCCCCGCGCAGCAGCTGATCGTAGAATGTGGTGGCGAACAGCGAGGCGGCGCTGTCGTTGACGGCCCAGCCGGCGGCGATCACGCAGCGCACGCCTTTTTCGATCAGCGCCTCGGCCACGGTGGCGGCAAAGGCGGGACGGTTGTAATTGGCCGGCGCATCTTTTTTGAGCAGCCTGGATTGATCCAGCGCGCCCAGGTGGCAGCAATTGATGAAAACCAGCGCCGGCACCACGCGCATGGTATTGATTTCGTTCGGACCGAAGAAGGTGCCGTCCGACAGGACCACGCCGCCGTCGCCCTTGTCGTCGCGCGCCGCGCCGTGACCGGCAATGTGCACAACGCGCCAGTCGCGCGAGAACATCGCGCTCACAAACGCGAAGGCATCGGGCCCCATGCCGTCCTCGGTTGCGGCGATCAACTGCACGGTCTTGCCGCCCTGCCCTGCGTTGGCGAAGGTGCGCACCACGGCCAGCGCTTCCCGCCGCGCGCCCGGCAGCGGCGGATACAGGCTGCTGTCGCACAGCGGTTCGCCGATGACCAGGATGCCGTCGTCCTTGCTCGCGTCCAGCACCGTCTGGGCGAATTCGCTGGTACGCAAGGTGCGCAGCAGCTTGACCCGGATCGCCCAGGGATCGGGCTCGCTGTCGACGCGGGTGCCGCTGCGCGTGTTGAGCATCTCCCAGGGGATGGCGGCAGTGCCTTTATCGAGCTGTATCTGCATGTCTGAGGTGCCGCCCAGGAAGGGCTCCATCTCAGGCGGCACCAGTAGTTTGAACAGAGTGAAGCCCAGTTCGGGGTCGTTGTTATTCCCGTTCGAGGCGCTGCGGATCAACATGTCCACCAAGGGCGCCTGCATGCCCTGGGCCCGCACATCCTCGCGCGCGCGCTTGGTGTCGAGCGTATAGATGATCCTGACCCGGCCGGCGACCGTGTCGTCGGTGGTGGCGGTCAGGAGGTCGTAGGTGGTGCCGCGGTAGCCGGTGTCGAGCGCCCGCCGGTGGGCGCCGGTGCCGACCGCGATCTGGGGCGTGAGCTGGAAAGCGCCGCCGGTGGACGCAGCCAGCAGGCCCAGCGAGCGCCAGGCGTCGGTGGCGCGGTCCAGGTACATTTCGACCAGGTGCAGGTGGCGCACCTGCGGCCACTGCGACGCGGCCAGGCTGCGGTTGGCGTCGCGCACGCCCTGGGCGATCGCGCGCGCCGCCGCGCCCACCGAAATGCCGCTGCCGCCGCTTCCGAGCAGGGTCGCGGCGAGCTCGAAATCCTCCGGTTTGGTGAAGTGCAGTTCGGCCAGGCGCTGGGCCCAGGCGATCACGCCGAGCGTGACGGTCTGGGTGATCTGGGCCGCTTTCAGGTCGCCCTCGTAGCCGAGGCCGACCACGATCACCGCCTCGGGGCGTGGCAGCTGGAAGGGGTTCTCCACGCTCTCGCCCAGGTTCAGGAAGACCTGGTGGCTGCGCAAAGCGTCGGGATACACGCCCATGCGGATCGAACGCGACATGCTGCCGCCAATCAGGCCATCCATCACTTTTTCGGCGCCGGTCAGCAGCAGCGAGCGGTAATGTCCCAGCATGATGGGCTGGCGCACGAACTTGATGTTCCCGTTGACGATGGTGACGGCCAGCGGCGCTTGCTGTTCCTGGGCTGGACGGCCAAGGTTCGACAGCGGCGACAGGCCGTCGAATACGGCCGGCCCCTGCGCCACTGCCTTGCGCGACGCGCGGTTCGGCACCAACTCCGATGCCAGCGGGGCCTTGAAGGCACCGGCGTCGATCTGCGTCAGCAAACTGCTGGTCCCGCTCTCGAGCAGCTGCAGATAGGCCGGGAAGGCGTTGTCGGCGTCAGCCAGGTTACCGTGCTCGCAGTTAAGGCTAAAGCATGGCACGCCCGGCAGCATAGCCGAACCGAGGGTGACGCGGCCGTCGCCATGGTCGGGCGCGTCGAGGTAGCGCAAGCCCTCCTTGTGATCGTAGGCGTAGCCGGCGGGCGTGAAGGCCGCGTTCCCGGTCACCACGACGAGTGAGCCAAGCTTGCCTTCGTCACGCTGCCGATCGAGCCTGCGGCGCAGCGCGAGCGCCTGATCCAGCACGTCCTGCGGCGGAATACCCCAGTCGAAGGAACGGATCTGCAAGGCCAGACTGTGCCAGAACGACTTGCTGCGTACGATCTCCTGATCACGCGCTGCCAGCACGGACCAGCGCGCGCTCTGGTCCAGACCCTGGGCGCTGTCGAGCAAGCCCGCCTGCAACTGCAGGAAGCCAGGAAAAGTCGCCATCAGCTGGCGCGCCGCGCCATCCTGGAACGGGGCGCCGAAAGCAACCAGCGCATTGCCGAAGGTATCATCGCCGGACAGCACCTGCATCGGCGCCCACGAGCCGCCGTTCGGTGTGCCCAGCATCAGCACGCGCGCGCCCGGGGTGGACACCATACGGCGCCAGGTATCGGGACGTTCGAGCTGCATCACGCGCGCCACCAGGCCACCCATCGAATGGGCCACGATGCGCACCGGCTTGCCGCTGGCCTGGCGCAGGTTCATCTGCTCCTCGACCTGCTGCGCGAGGCGGATCGCTTCATCCTGCATCGGGCGGCGCCAGTCGTAAGCGAATTCGATCACGTCATGGGTGGCGGCCAGGAAGGTGCACAGCTTGTCGTAGCTCAGGCCCACCGGACCATCCGGCAGCACCTTGTCGCCCTGCGGATCGTAGGCCAGGTCATCCAGGCCGTTGATCAGGCGCCAGCCCAGCCAGATGCGCTTGCCGTCAACCTGCAGATTGCTGCCCAGGATACCGGGCAGCACGAAGACGGCCGGCCGGTTCGGATCGGGTGCCGTTTTCCCGCCGCGCGCGCCATCGGTGTCGCGGCCGGCGGCGGACAGCGGGCCGATCGTGCGAAAACCTTCGGGCGTATCCTGGGTCAGGGCGCGCAGTACCGCCGCCGCCGTGCCGGGATTGCTGAAGTAGGTGAAGTGCGACACCTTGCCGCCGCGGTCGAGTACAAAGCTCGCTTCCGCGGCGCGTGCGGCGCCGCCGTACATGGAACTGGTCTGGACCACAAAATCATTGTCGGTCCAGTAGAAGGAATCGGCCAGCAGGGTCTTGATCCAGGACGAGACGGAGTCGCCCGCCGCGTCGCCGGCTACCACGCGCAGCTGGCCCTGGATTGGCGCGCCGGCAGCATGCAGCCATTGCACCATCGGCCCGTCCGGCATCTGCGCCGCCAGGCCGGGAATGGTATCGGGGTCCGACTTGTTCGCGGCCACATTGCCGAGGAAGTCCACCAGTGCCGGCAGCACCGGAATGCCGGCGCATTCGAGCGACCATTTCAACACCGAGATATAGGCGTCCAGGCGCTTGCTGGCCAGGAGGGTGCCGCGCGCCGGACAGGCCACGCGCACGATGCGCTCAACCTTGATCTGTTTGGCCTTGAGCACGGCCAGCAGCTCGGCCAGTTCCTCGCGGTGGCGGGCATGCGCGGCGCCCGTGAAGATGCCGATGCCGCTATCGGCGCCGTCAGGGATGGCGCAGGCGCGCGCCAGCACTTCGGCTACCAGTCCACCGCGCGAGTGGGTCAGCAAATGCACGCTGGCGCCGGCCGGCAGGGCCTTGGCCAGCATCAGCGCGTTGCCGATCGGGCTCTCGCCCAAGGTCGCGTGATCGAGCGCGTAGACACGGTCGGCGTAGTGGCGGAACAGTTGCTGGACCAGGTCGGGGTGCTGGGTCCACAGCTTGCCGAACGTGCCCTCGGTGTTGGAGAAGGTCCCATGCAGCAGCACCAGCAGCGGTTCGCCGGCGGGCGGGGCCGGCACGGCGGCCAACGGCGCAGCGCTCTGCTTCAGCGGCAGCAGCGTGCCGGGGGCAAGCGCATAGACGCCGGGGTTGACCTGGGCATCGACCTTGGCGACGACGGCCCGGGCGGTGGCGTCGGCCGCGACCTCGCTGCCCATGCTGAAGATATCGAAGCGCTTGAGCGTGATCTTGTCGAACAGGCCGCGCTGGGCAGCCGGTTCGAGCTGGGATGCCCAGGCCAGCGTTGGCGGCACGGTCAGCAGGCTTGGCGCCTGGCCGCGCGCAGCGCCGCCGTCATCGGCATCGCCACCCGGCATCGTGCCTGCCTGCGCCATCAACAGCGCCCGCGCATGCTCGGGGTGGAGAACCAGGCGAGGCCCGTTCTCGATATGGAGTACGACTACGTCCTTGCCGGGGTCGGCAGTCATGTTGACCGGGCTATCGCTGCCGCGCAGCGTGCCGACGGCCACCGACTGTTTGAGCGTGGCATTTGGCAGCTCGTGCGGCAGGTCTGCCGGACTGTTGTTGCCACGGGATGCGCCGGACCGGCCGTGCACTACAAAGGTAATCGTTTCCATCGCCCATTACTCCCGGTGAGCAAGCCGACTCAGCGCAGCCCTGCGCCTCTTCGTGTCAACTTGACAAGCTAGGAATATACGGTGTTATGGTGCGGCAAAATGCACACTTTGTAACAAGCGAGGTTCGTGAGCCATACCAGCGGTATGTGCCAGAGGCGGATTTCGGATTGGATCCCGGGCTGCGGACGGTGGATTACGCGCTGTGCGCTTATCCACCCTACGGTCCACACTGATCCTGTTTTTCAGACGTGCCGTGGGCCGGGGCCGAACCCGCCCCCCTGGACCAGGATCATCCCGATTTACTGTTGCGGGTTGACCCGCTCGACTTTCGAGTGCAGCTTGTTCAGGCCCGAGAGATAAGCCTTGGCCGAGGCCACGATGATGTCCGGATCCGAACCCACGCCGTTGACGATACGACCGGAACGCGACAGGCGCATCGTCACTTCGCCCTGCGACTGGGTGCCGTTGGAAATCGCGTTGATCGAGAACAGCACGAGTTCGGCGCCGCTGGCGGCTTCCTTTTCGATGGCGTTAACTGTGGCGTCGACCGGGCCGTCGCCTTCGGCCTCGCACGTGACTTCCTTGCCGTCCATCGCGAACACGACTTTTGCGGTCGGGGTTTCGCCGGTTTCGGAGCGCTGCGCGAGCGAGACGAAGCGGTAAAACTCGTTACCGTGTGCATGGTCTTCGTCGGACACCAGGGCCATGATGTCTTCATCAAAAATCTCGGACTTGCGGTCGGCCAGTTCCTTGAAGCGGGCAAAAGCGGCGTTGACTTCGGCTTCCGATTCGAGCTCGATGCCCAGTTCCTGCAGTCGGCCCTTGAAGGCGTTGCGGCCGGACAGTTTGCCCAGCACGATCTTGTTGGCAGCCCAGCCCACGTCTTCGGCGCGCATGATCTCATAGGTCTCGCGCGCCTTCATGATGCCATCCTGGTGAATGCCGGAGGCATGCGCAAAAGCGTTGGCGCCGACCACCGCCTTGTTCGGCTGCACGGCAAAGCCGGTGATCTGCGAGACCATCTTGGAGGCCGCGACAATTTGCGTGGTGTCGATGCCGAGCGTCAGGCCGAAGTGGTCGCCGCGCGTGCGCAGCGCCATCACGACTTCTTCCAGCGCGGTGTTGCCGGCCCGTTCACCGAGGCCGTTGATGGTGCACTCGATCTGGCGCGCGCCGCCGATCATCACGCCGGCCAGCGAATTGGCCACTGCCAGCCCCAGGTCGTTATGGCAGTGGACCGACCAGATGGCCTTGTCCGAATTGGGGATGCGCTCGCGCAGGCGTTTGATGGTGGCGCCGAATACTTCCGGCACGGCGTAGCCGACGGTGTCCGGGAAGTTGATGGTAGTGGCGCCTTCGGCGATCACCGCTTCCAGCACGCGGCACAGGTAGTCTTCGTCCGAGCGGCTGCCGTCTTCGGGCGAGAATTCGATGTCGTCGGTGTACTGGCGCGCGCAGCGGATGGCCAGCTTGGCTTGTTCCAGCACTTGCTCGGGCTCCATGCGCAGCTTCATTTTCATGTGCAGTGGCGAGGTGGCGATGAAGGTGTGGATGCGCTTGCGGGCGGCCGGCTGCAGTGCTTCGGCGGCGCGCGCGATGTCGCGGTCGTTGGCGCGCGAAAGCGAGCAGACGGTGGAGTCCTTGATGGCGGCGGAGATCGCGCGGATCGCTTCAAAGTCGCCCGGCGAGGCGGCGGCGAAGCCCGCTTCGATGACGTCGACACGCATGCGTTCAAGCTGGCGCGCGATGCGGACCTTCTCATCCTTGGTCATCGATGCGCCGGGCGATTGCTCGCCGTCGCGCAGGGTGGTGTCAAAAATGATCAGGCGGTTCGAATTCGTCATGGCGGCTCCAATAGGCTAATTAAAAAAGCGCGCGCCGCCAATGTGCCCGAAAGGCTCAGCGACGCTCGCTCTGGTCCACAGGCTCGTCGTCGGTCTGCACGATACTGACTGGCTTGCCCTTCGCAAGGCGCCAGAGGTAAACGGCATAACCGGACAAGCCATAAATCACAAACAAGGGCATCAGGACTTTCGGCGGGTCGATCGAGACCAGCGCCAGCGCCAGTGCGATCAGGAACACGACGATGAACGGTACCGACTTGCGGAAGTTCACATCCTTGAAGCTGTAAAACGGCACGTTGGTGACCATGGTCAGGCCCGCGAACAGGGCGATCCCCCAGGACATCCAGGCCAGGTCGACGCCGGCGTATCCGAGGTCGGTCATCATCAGGATGAAGCCGGCGACCATGGCCGCGGCGGCGGGACTGGGCAGGCCCTGGAAGAAGCGCTTGTCGACCACTTCGATATTGGTGTTGAAGCGCGCCAGGCGCAGTGCGGCGCCGGCGCAGTAGACAAAAGCGGCCAGCCAGCCGAACTTGCCCAGGCCGCGCAGCGACCATTCGTAGATCACCAGGGCCGGCGCGGCGCCGAAGGAAACCATGTCGGACAGGCTGTCGTACTGGGCGCCGAATTCGGACTGGGTATTGGTCAGGCGCGCGATGCGGCCATCGAGACCGTCGAGGATCATGGCGATGAAGATGGCCCAGGCGGCGTGTTCGAATTTGAGGTTCATCGCCATGACGATGGCGTAGAAGCCGCAGAACAGGGCGGCGGTGGTGAAAGCATTCGGCAGCAGATAAATACCGCGGCGGCGCACCGGATTGCCGTCGGCGTCGACCTTCTGGCGCGTGATCTTGGAGAAGCGCGACAGTTTGGCACCTTTGACTTTGGGTGCTCCAGGTTTTCGGCGGCGGGGAAAGGTGGCCATAGTGTCCGTTTCAATCAAGTGAGGGTATCGCTTCAGTCACCGCCCTGCCCCGGTCGGGCAAGGCGTGCGCCCATTATAGTAGGCGCACGGGAAACTTAGCGAACCGATACGCTTACTTGAATTTCACCTTTCCGACGAGACGCATTTGCAGGGTGGTTTCGCCCGGCTCAAAGCTCGGCTCAGCCACTTCGGCCGATTCGCGCTTGGCCATCGAGCGCATCATTTGCGGGGCGGCCGCATCGGCGCCCTGGCCGCCGCCGTAGTTGCCCGAGCCTTCGAAATCGACCGTATCCAGCGTAGCGTCACTGACTTTGCGGCCCATGGCGGTAGCGATCGAGACGATGCGCTCGCCCAGGTTGGTGTAGGTAGCGGCGATGCGCTGGTCGTCCAGCTTTTTCAGGGTGGCCGGGGTGAGGCCGAATTGCAGGCCGTTCAGCGCCAGCACTTTTTGCACGGCGGCCGTCATCTTCGGCAGGCCGTTCAGGTTGGTAGTTTTCACTTCCAGGTATTGCCCCACGCGCCAGCCAGTCGGGACGCGCGCTTTTCCGCTAGGCATGCCGTTCGGCAGCGGGCGGTCTTCTGGGTAGACGGGATAGGTGTAGTAGCCCTGGGTTTTCAGGGTGGCTTGCGGATCCTCCTTGCGGACGATCTCGGTGCCTTGCTTCATTTTCTGGTTCACGCGGGAAGCGGCCGCGGCTTTGTCCTTGTCCTGCTCTTCGACCATGAAGGTGGCGATGGCCTGGTCGTTGTTGGCGGTCACTTCGCCGTAGGCGGGGACGATGACCAGGGTGCCGGTGGTCGGCAGCTGGTTCTGGGCGCCTGCGTTGACGGCGACGGTGAGGGCCAGTGCGGATGCGAGGGCGATTTTTTTCAGCGACATTGTTCTTATCTCCAAGTGGTGATTGACAAGAAAATGGGGCACGAAGCCCCATTTGCTTTAACGTCAAGCAAGATACCCGGATTTTCGTGTAACGCGCGTTATTGACATCAAAAGTTGCAAAATCGCCCAGGTTGGCGACAATTTATTACATGTTACGGGTGCGGTGGGCACGGGGTGCCCACCGCACACTATTGACCAAAACACTGCTCAACAGTGCTATGGATCCCCGCCTTCGCGGGGATGACGTGCATCGCTGCTTGCGCAGCGGGCACGTCAATTCTTCGATTGATCGACCAGCTTGTTCTTGGCGATCCAAGGCATCATGGCGCGCAGTTTTGCGCCGACTTCTTCGATCGGGTGCTCAGCGGTCAGGCGGCGGCGCGAAATCAGGGTCGGTGCACCGGCCTTGTTTTCCAGGATGAAGCTCTTGGCGTATTCGCCGGTCTGGATGTCTTTCAGGCACTGACGCATCGCATCCTTGGTGGCCGAGGTCACAACCTTAGGACCGGTCACGTACTCACCGTATTCCGCGTTGTTCGAGATCGAGTAGTTCATGTTGGCGATACCGCCTTCGTAGATCAGGTCGACGATCAGTTTCAGTTCATGCAGGCACTCGAAGTACGCCATTTCCGGAGCGTAGCCAGCTTCGGTCAAGGTTTCGAAACCGGCTTTGATCAGCTCGACAGCGCCACCGCACAGGACGGCTTGCTCGCCGAACAGGTCGGTTTCGGTTTCTTCGCGGAAGTTGGTTTCGATGATGCCGGCACGGCCGCCGCCGTTGGCCATGGCGTACGACAGGGCGATGTCACGGGCCGAGCCGGACTTGTCCTGGTACACGGCGATCAGGTGGGGCACGCCGCCGCCGTTGGCGTAGGTACCGCGCACGGTGTGGCCTGGCGCTTTTGGGGCAACCATGATGACGTCGAGGTCGGCACGTGGCACAACCTGGCCGTAGTGCACATTGAAGCCGTGAGCGAAGGCCAGAACCGCGCCCTGCTTGGCGTTCGGTGCGACGTTTTCGTTGTAAACCTGGGCGATGTTCTCGTCCGGCAGCAAGATCATGATGATGTCGGCAGCCTTGATCGCGTCGTTGACTTCAGCGACTTTCAGACCGGCCTGCTCGACCTTGTTCCACGAAGCGCCGCCCTTGCGCAGGCCGACGGTGACGTTGACGCCCGAATCGTTCAGGTTCTGTGCGTGGGCGTGGCCCTGGGAGCCGTAGCCGATGATGGCAACGTTCTTGCCTTTAACGAGGGAGAGGTCACAGTCTTTGTCGTAAAAAACGTTCATGATATTTCCTATAATTTTTAGTAAGGGGGCGTGCCAGCGGGCACGGATTCAAATAAGAGCGAAGGAAGCCGACAGTCTTAGACTTTCAGGATTCGCTCGCCGCGCCCGATGCCGGAACCACCGGTACGGACCGTTTCGAGGATGGACGCGCGGTCGATCGAGTCGATGAACGCGTCGAGCTTGCCCTTGTTGCCGGTGAGCTCGATGGTGTACGTCTTTTCCGTGACATCGATGATGCGGCCGCGGAAGATATCCGCGGTGCGCTTCATCTCTTCGCGTTCCTTGCCGACCGCACGCACCTTGATCAGCATAAGTTCGCGCTCGATGTGCGCGCCTTCGGTCAGGTCGACCACTTTCACCACCTCGATCAGGCGGTTCAGGTGCTTGGTGATCTGCTCGATGATATCGTCCGAGCCGCTGGTGACGATGGTCATGCGCGACAGGGTGGCGTCTTCGGTGGGAGCCACGGTCAGGGTTTCGATGTTGTAGCCGCGGGCGGAGAACAGGCCCACCACGCGCGACAGGGCGCCGGCTTCGTTCTCGAGCAGGACGGAAATGATATGTCTCATTTACAGGTCCTCCGAGCCGAGCAGCATTTCGGACAAGCCCTTGCCGGCCTTGACCATCGGCCAGACATTCTCGGACTGGTCGGTGATGAAGTTCATGAACACGAGGCGGTCTTTCATTCCGAAGGCTTCTTTCAGTGCACCGTCAACGTCGCCCGGCTTTTCGATCTTCATGCCGACGTGGCCATAGGCCTCGGCCAGCTTTTCAAAGTCCGGCAGCGAATCCATGTAGGACTCGGAGTAGCGCGAACCGTAGTCGATCTGTTGCCACTGGCGAACCATGCCCAGGAAGCGGTTGTTGAGCAGAATGATCTTCGGCGTCAAATGGTATTGTTTGCAGGTCGCCAGTTCCTGGATGCACATCTGGATCGAGCCTTCGCCGGTGATGCAGGCAACGGTCGCGTCCGGATTGGCCATCTGCACGCCCATGGCGTAAGGCAAGCCCACACCCATGGTGCCCAGGCCACCGGAATTGATCCAGCGGCGCGGCTTGTCGAAGCGGTAGTACTGGGCAGCCCACATCTGGTGCTGGCCGACGTCGGACGTGATGAAAGCGTCGCCCTTGGTGATTTCCCAGACTTTCTCGACCACATTCTGTGGCTTGATGACCAGGCCGTCGTTGTTGTACTTGAGGCAGTCGCGACCGCGCCATTCATTGATCTGCTTCCACCAGTCTTTCAGCGGTGCAGCGTTCGGCTTGGCATCGGCGGCGTCGAGCTGGGCCAGGAATTCGACGAGGACATCCTTGACGTTGCCCACGATGGGAATATCGACCTTGACCCGCTTTGAAATCGACGATGGATCGATGTCCACGTGAATGATCTTGCGCGGGTTGGAGGCGAAGTGCTTCGGGTTGCCGATCACGCGGTCGTCGAAACGGGCGCCGATGGCGATCAGGACGTCGCAGTGCTGCATCGCCATGTTCGCTTCGTAGGTGCCGTGCATGCCGGGCATGCCGACGAACTTGTCGCTCGATGCCTTGTAGGCGCCCAGACCCATCAGGGTGTTGGTGACCGGGAAGCCCAGCTTGTCGACCAGCTTGTTCAGCTCGGGCGAGGCATTAGCCAGGATCACGCCGCCGCCGGTGTAGATCATCGGGCGTTCGGCTTGCAGCAGCAGCTGGACCGCCTTGCGGATCTGGCCCGAGTGACCTTTGTCGATCGGCTTGTAAGAGCGCATTTCGATATCCTTCGGATACTCGAACACGCACTTGTGCATGGTGATGTCTTTGGGGATATCGACCAGCACCGGACCTGGACGGCCGGTCCTGGCAATAAAGAAAGCTTTCTTGATCGTCGCAGCCAGGTCTTTCACGTCCTTGACGAGGAAGTTGTGCTTGACGCAAGGGCGGGTGATACCCACGGTATCGCATTCCTGGAATGCATCCTGGCCAATCGCATGGCTGGGAACCTGTCCGGAGATGACGACCATCGGGATCGAATCCATGTACGCGGTCGACAGGCCCGTGACGGCATTCGTGACTCCGGGACCGGAGGTGACGAGTGCAACGCCGACCGTGTTCGAACTGCGCGAGTAGGCATCGGCCGCGTGAACGGCAGCTTGCTCGTGGCGTACGAGGACGTGCTGGAATTTGTCTTGCTTGAAGATGGCGTCGTAGATATAGAGGACCGCGCCGCCCGGGTAACCGAAGACGTGTTTTACGCCCTCTTCCGCCAGACAACGGACGACTATATCAGCGCCCGTGATGGGAGCTGTTGTTTCGTTGTTCATGATACATTCCTTTCAAGACCCATTGGGAGGTGATCGGATGCTCTGTCCTAACGAAGAACGCGTGTCGATACAGTGGCTCAGGCTCCCCTTTTTCTGCGGTCACAGCGATCTTTCACGATCCCATAGAATCGTTACGAACCGTTGCTTAACGCAACTCGTTTGGCGTGAGTTTCTGTAGCGATTACTGCGAACCTCTCGCGCTTGTGGCACGGGTTAGAGCAAACTGCCTACATATGAAAGCGCGTCATGTCGATGGTGGCCTTGTGTGCCGGTAGCGAGATGACCATAAGAGCTTCGGGGTTGCAAAGCGTCATCTACCTTACCGCGTTGCACCATTCTGGTCAAGTTGAATCACTCGTCAGCAAGCCTATTTGTGCCGATGTTGCGCCGGATCGCTGGCGATTTTGCGCCGAATCCATGGTTTGCCATGCAAAAAGGTCCATAATTTGCTAGCATGCCTCAGTTTTCCAATATGCCACAGGCTGTGACCTGAGGTAGCCCACCGGGACCCACCCCTTCCTCGCTGCATGGCCACAGACAAAGAACTATCCGATTTTCTTGAGAATGTCGAAAGGCGCGCCTTCAAGCAGGCGGTCTACGCCGTGCGCAAGGACGAAGCCGCGCTCGACATCGTGCAGGACGCGATGATCAAGCTCGCCGAGAAATACGGCGACAAGCCGGCTGCCGAGCTGCCCATGCTGTTCCAGCGCATTTTGCAAAACACCACACTCGACTACTTCCGCCGCGAAAAGGTCCGCAACACCTGGGTCAGCCTGTTTGGCGGCATGGGCAAGCGCGATTCGGGAGAGGAAGATTTTGATATACTGGAGTCCTACGAGGCAGAAGAAGGTTCGGCCGCGGCGGAGTCGAGCGCCGATCAGGTCGAGCGCATGCAGACGCTCACCCTGATCGATGCGGAAGTACAAAAGCTGCCGGCGCGTCAACGGGAAGCCTTCCTCCTGCGTTACTGGCAAGACATGGACGTGGCTGAGACAGCCGAAGCGATGGGATGTTCCGAAGGAAGTGTCAAAACACACTGTTCACGAGCAACTCACGCCCTCGCGGAATCGCTGAAAGCCAAGGGAATTAAATTATGAACACCGACGACCTGAATTTTGCGTACAAAGTACGCCACGCCCTGAACGACCACCTCGACACCCTGCCGACGGCCACCACCGACCGCCTGGCCGCGGCCCGCAAGGCTGCCATTTCCCGCAAGAAAGCCCACGCCCCCGTCAAAGTTGCCCAGCGCCAGCTGGCCGGCAACATTGGCGCGCTGTTTTCGTTTTCCTCCCTCGGCCGCATGGGCGTGGTGGTGCCGCTGCTGGTGCTGGTCGCCGGCCTGGCCGGTATCTATCAGTACGAAGAACAGCAGCGCATTGCCGAAACCGCCGAGCTCGACGCAGCTGTCCTGTCTGACGAATTGCCGCTGACCGCCTATCTCGACCAGGGTTTCAACGCTTACCTCGCGCAGCGCGCTCAATAAGGATGGCGGGCCCGACTTTCCTCACTCCATTTCGGCTGGCTGCGGTCGCCCTTGCCATCCTGGCAATCAACAGCGCCACCGCCCGCCAGGCTGTGCCTGCGCCTGCCGCCACCGCACCGCCGGCAGTCAAGACTGCCCCTGCCCCCGCCGCTATTCCCGTCAAACCCCTGTGGAAAGAGCTAAGCAAGCCGCAACAACTGGTGCTGGCCCCGCTCGCAGGCGAGTGGGACGTGATGGAACTGACCCGCAAGCAAAAATGGCTGGACGTCGCCAACCGCTACGCGGCAATGAAACCCGATGAACAGTTGCGGGTCCAGGAACGGATGCGCGAATGGGTCAAGTTGACGCCGGAAGAGCGCCGCACCGCACGCGAGAATTACACCAAAATCAAAAAGATCGACAAGAGCAAAAAGCAGGACAGCTGGAATGAATATCAGCAATTGTCGGATGAGCAAAAGAAGAAGCTTGCCGCCGATGCCGCCGCCGCGGCTGCCGCTGCCAAGAAACAAGTGACCGCCCTGCCGCCCAAGGCCCAGGCCAAGGCGCTGGCACCGATCAAGCCTGCTGCGCCCTGCCCGGCCGGCACCGTTGCCAATGCCACGGCCGCGACGCCTGCCTGCGTGCCGGTCCTGGCGCCGCCGCCGGCTGCCGTGACGCCGGCCGTGCCTGCCGCTGTGCCGGCGCCCGTGCCAGCCGCTGTGCCAGCCACCGCGCCAGTCACCACGCCACCTATTACACCGCCGGGCAACCCGGCCGCACCTGTTCCCAATGCAAAATAGTACGCCCGCCGTTCTTACCCCTACGCTGAAACGCCGTCTGATCTGCCTGGTTTATGAAGCTTTCCTGCTGACCGCGGTGATGATGCTGGGTTTGTTCGTCTTTCTGTTCGCCACCCAAAAGCTCGATGGCGCGGTGGTGACTTACGGCCGCCAGGTGGTGCTGGTCGTGGTAGCGGGCGCTTACTTCATCTATAACTGGACCGGCAGCGGCCATACCCTGGCCATGAAGACCTGGCGCATCAAGCTGGTCAAGGTCGGCTATGCGCGCGTGCCGTTCGCATCGGCTTTGATCCGTTACGTACTGGGCTGGTTCTGGGTGATGCCGGCGATCGTGATTTGCTGGCGTTTCCACCTGACCGGCAAGGCCGAAGTCGCCACCGCGCTGGCCGTCGGCATCGTTGTGTGGGCCATGACCGCCTTCCTGGACAAGGACCGGCAGTTCTTGCACGACAAGCTGGCCGGTACCCGCCTGATCTCCCTGCCGAAACCGGTCAAGGCGACGATCAAAAAGTAACGCTCAAGACGATCACGGCGGGGCCATCACCTTATCCGGTGTCATCGGCGTATCGCGCACCCGCTTGCCGGTCGCGTGATAGATCGCATTACTGATCGCCGCGGCCACGCCCAGCTGGCCGATTTCCCCCACACCCTTCGCCCCGATGCGGCTGACGATGCGGTCGTCCTCGTGCACGAAGATCACATCGATATCATGAATGTCGGCATTGACCGAGACGTGGTACTCGCTCAGGTTGTGGTTCATGAAGCGCCCGAGCCGATGATCGCACTGGGTCTCCTCATGCAAGCCCTGTCCGATACCCCAGACCACGCCGCCGATGATCTGACTGCGCGCCGCCTTGGGGTTGACGATACGCCCCGCAGCAATAGCACTGACCACGCGGGTGACGCGCACGGTGCCGAATTCCTCGTCCACTCTCACCTCGCAGAACACGGCCGAATGCGTTGCGCGCGTGTATTTGCGTTGCTTCAGCACGCTTGGCAGCATGGTGTACTTGTCCTCGATGCGCGCCTTGCCGCTCCCCGCGAGAATGTCGGTAATCGCGATCGACACCGTGTTGTCGGCTTTCGAGCGCAGGCTACCGTCGGCGAACTCCAGGTCGGCATAGCGCGCGTTGACAAGGTGTGAATCCGGCATCAACCTGGCCAGCTTGAACAGCTGCTTCTTCAATTTCTCGCACACGCCCTGCACCGCCGAGCCGACCGTGGCTACATGGGAAGAGCCGCCTTCAATCGGTGCCACCGGCAAGGTTGAATCGCCCAGCTGGAACTTGACCCGCTCCAGCGGCAGACCGAGCGCGTCGGCGGCGATGATGCTCATCGCGGTATAGGTGCCGGTACCGATGTCGCTGGCGGCGCTGCTGACCACCAGATTGCCGTCGGCATGCAGCACGGCCGTGGCGCGGGCGAACATTTGCATGGCATCCCACATGCCTGTGGCCATGCCCCAGCCGACCAGCTCGCGCCCTTCGCGGCGGGCGCGGATGTCCAGCGGGCGCTGTTCCCAGCCGAAGTGATTCGCTCCCTGCATGTAGCAGGCGCGCAGTTCCTTGCTGGAATACGGCAGACCACTGGCGGGATCCACCTCGGCGTAGTTCTTCAGGCGCAAGGCGAGCGGATCCATCTTGAGTGTGTACGAGAGCTCGTCCATGGCGATTTCCAGCGCGTGGATGCCATGGGCGGCGCCGGGAGCACGCATGTCCATCGGCGAGTACTGGTCCAGGTCGACCAGCTTGTAGTCCAGGCGCACGTTGTCGCAGCGGTAGAGCTGGGCAGACCAGTTGACGACGGCCTCCACGTAATCTTCGCCACGCGAGGTTTCAGCCACCGCTTCATGGATGATGGCCGTGAGCGTACCGTCGGCTTGCGCGGCCAGTTTGACCTTCTGCAGCGTTTCCGGCCGATGGCCGAAGGTGAACATCTGCTGGCGCGTCAGCACCACGCGCACCGAGCGCTCCAGCTTGATGGCGGCCATTACGGCCAGCGGCAACTGGTACTGCGGACGCAGGCCGGAACCGAAAGCGCCGCCGACATAGGGATTGCGCACGGTCACCTTGTCGCGCGGGAGTCCGAACACATGCGAGACGTACCAGCGGCTGTTCTGCGAACCCTGGGTCTTGTCGTAAATGGTGAGATGGCCATCCTCGCCGCGGATGACGGTGGAGGCGTGCATTTCCATCGGGTTGTGGTGCTCGACCCCGCTGTGGAACTGCGCTTCGATCTTGCATGGCGCGTCGTCCCAGGCCTTGTCGGCATCGCCCTTGGGATCGGGCGGCGGCGTGTAGCCGGCCTTCATGTGGCTCGGTTCATGACGCCGTTCCAGGTTGGCGCGCAAGTCGGTGTCGTGTGCTTCGGTCTGGTATTGCACGCGAACCAGGCCAGCCGCATGGCGCGCCGCCTCAAAGGTTTCCGCCACGACCAGGGCAACCGGCTGGCCGCTGTAATGGACCTCATCATCGTAAAAAGGACGGAACGGCGCCCCCGCCGGTGCGGTCATATCCTTATAAAACAGATCGAAAGAGCTGACTTTGGGACGATTTTTATAGGTAATCACATCGACTACACCGGCAACGGCCAGGGCGGCGCGATCATCCAGATCGGTGATGCGTCCGCGCGCAATCGTGCTGCTGACGACGACACCGTACAGCAAGCCTTCAGCGGGGTGCTCGGCCGCGTAGCGCGCACGGCCGGTGACTTTATCGCGGCCGTCGACGCGCGAGACGGGCACGCCGATCTGGACGTGGCCGGTGCCTTCGTCTGCGGACGGCGTGCGCAGGTCGGCGATGAGATCGGTCATGCTGGCTTCCTTGAGTCTGGATGATCGGGGTGGGCGGGGCCGCCGGCGCTGCGCGGGTTAGCACCAGCGTGCGGGTTGGCGGCATCGCTCGTGTCGGCGAGCTCATGGGCATTGTCGACAGTGCCGGCAGCGGCATACTCGAGCGCTCGAATCGCTGCGCGACGCGCCATGACGATCTTGAAATCGTTCTGGCCTTGTCCGGTTGCGCCTTCCAGAAGCGCGTCGGCTGCAAGCGCAAACACATCGGTGCCGGGCGCCTTGCCAACCAGCAGCGCTTCCGCCGCCGGAACGCGCCACGGCTTGTGCGCCACGCTGCCAAGGGCCAGGCGGGCCTCGCGTATCAGTCCGTCGGGACCGATGTCGAGCGCAGCCGCGGCGGAAACCAGTGCAAACGCATACGAGGCGCGCTCGCGCACCTTCACATAAGCCGAGTGCGCAGCGAACTGTTCGGCGCGGGGCAAGGCGATGTGCGTAATGAGCTCCTCCGGCGCGAGCGTACTGTCGCGCTCGGGATGGTCGCCCGGCAGCCGGTGAAAGTCGGCGAAGGCAATCGCACGCTTGCCCGTTGCGGATTGCACATACACGACCGCATCCAGGGCGGCGAGCGCCACGCACATATCGGAAGGATGGGTGGCGATGCAATGTTCGCTGGCACCCAGGATGGCGTGTTGCTTGGTCAAGCCGCCGATGGCGGAGCAGCCGCTGCCGGGCTCACGCTTGTTGCAGGCAACGCCCACGTCGTAAAAGTAATGGCAACGCGTGCGCTGCAGCAGGTTGCCGCCGTTGCTGGCCATGTTGCGGATTTGCGGCGAGGCACCGGCCAGGATCGCGGCGCGCAGCAGCGGATAACGCGCGTGCACCAGCGGGTGATAGGCCGTGTCGGCGTTGCGCGCGGTCGCACCCAAGGTCAGGCCGCCGTCTGCCGTGGCCTGGATGGCCGCCAGTGCCAGATGATTGATGTCGACCAGGGCCGCAGGCTGCATCACCCGCTCTTTCATCAGGTCGACCAGATTGGTGCCGCCGGCGATGGGCTTGGCGTACGGCGCGCCGATGTGCAGCAGGGCGGCGCCGATGTCCTCGGGCGCGTAGAAGGAAACGGGATTCATGCCGGCACCGTGCCGGGCAGGTAAGGACGCTCGGGATTGTCCTTGCGTTCAGGCATATTCATGACCTCGGTGATGGCCGCCACGATTTGCGGATAGGCGCCGCAGCGGCACACATTTCCACTCATCAGTTCACGCACCTCGGCGGGCGTGCTGGCTTGCCCTTCGCCGATCAGTCCCACTGCCGAACACAATTGGCCTGGCGTGCAATAGCCGCACTGAAAGGCGTCGTGATCAATGAAAGCTTGCTGCAAGGGATGCAGCTGTTCGCCTTGGGCCAGACCCTCGATCGTGGTGATCTCCTTGCCGTTCTGCATGACCGCCAGTGCAAGGCAGGAATTGATGCGCTTGCCATCCACGAGGACGGTACAAGCGCCGCACTGACCATGGTCGCAGCCTTTCTTGCTGCCCGTCATACCGAGCCGCTCGCGCAAGAGATCGAGCAGCGTGACATAGGCTTCGACCTGGATGTTCTGCGGCTCCCCGTTCACGCAAAATTGAATCGGGTAGGCAGGCACAGCGGTGCCGGTCGGCAAGGCGGCAATTGAATCGTCCATGGCAGTCTTCGAGAAGGAATCGAAGGACGACTGTAGCCGTGCGCCTCCCGGCGCTCTGTTCGCGAACGTACAAAAAAGGCAATTGCGCGCAGTACTCGGTTATCATCCGATGTCAAATAAATAACAATGAGAGAGCCATGTCCAAGCCAACGCTGCCCTATACCGTGACGGTTCACCTGAGCTCGCGCATCATCAAGCAGGCTGAAACAACCCTGTTTCGTCAGCGTCATCCCTGGTTCAGCTTGCTGTGGCTAGTGGCCGTGACCGGGATCGGTCTGGCCCTTGTGATGTCGGTATTCGGCATGGGCAGCGTGAACGACCTGGCGGAGGACATCAAGGCAGCCCAGATGCACATTGCCGCGATCCTGGCGCAACCCGAAGTAGCGGCGGGCATGCGCGCGCCCGGCCTGCGCAAGCTGGCCGACGTGACGACCGAAATGACGCGCCATGATTTCGGCGCCATTGCCGCCAAGGCGAACTGGCTGGTGCAGCGCGGTGCGTTCCTGCCGGCGTTTGTCCTGCTCGGGCTTTTCTACCTGAACCGCAAGTCCACCCGACAGTCAGAACATACGCTGAAGGTCCGTCTTGCAACCGAAGGCATGGGCATCCAGCGCGGCGCCACGCACACCCTGCACGGCTGGGATGCGGTCAAGGCGGTCACATTCAAGGAGTCGACGATGAACAAGGGCGGGTTTCTGATCGTCGAGATGGAGTACGGTTACCACCACGTGTGGCCGCGTGAAGCGTTCGAGGATCATGACGCTTTCATGGCGACCGGGCGTCGCTTGAGCGCCTTATTTTCGGCGCCGCCGGTTGCGCTTTAGCGAATCGCAGGTGCGCTTGACCATGGGCAGCATGAGCGGGACTTCCACGTCCCCAGGGTCATGCTCAGGCGCGCCACAGTAGAATTCGACATCAACGCCATCCTTGCGGAGCGCGATCTTCAGGCGCCGGTTGATCGGTGCCGGGCACTTGAATCCCGCAATACCTTCGCCTCCGAACGGCGCCAAGAGTACGCCGGGACACAAGCCTGCTCCCGGTGTTCTGTATCCCACCTTGGGATCGCGTTCATTCGGGGTATCTTTTGTGTAAATAGTTTCCTCTGCTTCACAAGCAATGCACGCTCGCTTCACAGACAGGTCGGAACATGGCGTTTTCACGACCGGATACGCCAGCACATGACCGACGAGCCCAGCAGCGACATCATCGCCGACACTGACACCAAGACCGAGGTTCACACCGAGAGCACGCCCGTATTCGCTCTGCCCGCCCGCACCGCCTTCCTCATGCTCGTTGGCGGCATCATCCTGCCGCTGGTGGCGCTGGTGTTCGAAGCGAACACCGGCTTGAGCCGGAACGTGTTCTTCGATCCGATGCCGACCTGGACTCACTACCTGCTCATTGCGTGCGTCCCGCTCGCCAACACCGTCATGCTGACGGCCCTGCTGCGCGGGTGGACGCTGTCGCCGCGCTGGATGCTGTTCCACGCATTCGCGACCGGCATCGCATTCTTTTATACCATCCTGTTTATCCCATTGACGCCGCTCGCACCGTTTGCGCTTGTGTTTTACGGCCTGGGCTTCCTGATTCTGGCGCCGCTGATTTCGCTGCTTGGGCTGCTGCGCGGGCGCGCCGCACTGCAACGGCGCGTGCAAGCCGAGGAGCTTCCACCCCTGCCCTCTCGCTGGGCCGGGATCGCACTCGCCATCGCCGCCCTGATCGCCGCCGACCTCCCCGCAACCCTGACCCGCGCCGGCATGAACATGACGACGTCGGACTCGGCGAGCAGGCGCCTGAACGGCATCCGCTTCCTGCGCCTGCTCGGTAACGAAAAGATCATGCTCAAACTGTGCTATCCCGCCACCGGGCTGCCGACCGACCTGGCCGGAATCCTGATTCATGGTTCGGAACCGCTGTCGACCGACCATGCGCGTACTGTTTTCTACCGCGTGACCGGCGTCCCTTTCAACAGACTGCCGCAACCCGCGCGCCATACTCTGCGCGACTGGGAGAATGCCTTCGACAATGACGTGGGCGGCGACATCGTCGGTGGGCGCGCGAGCGGCGTATCGCTGGCCAGTTCGCGTATGGATGGATCGGTCGATGCCGGCGCAGCCCTCTCCTACCTGGAATGGACCATGGTGCTGCGCAATACCTCGCCTACGAATCAGGAAGCCAGGGGCGAGATCCTGCTGCCGCCAGGCGCGGTCGTCTCACGCCTGACCCTGTGGGTTAACGGCGAAGAACGCGAGGCCGCTTTCGGCGGTCGCGGTGAGGTGCGTCAGGCTTACCAGAGCGTCGTGCGCACCAACCGCGATCCGGTGCTGGTTACCACCGCAGGCAAGGACCGGGTACTGGTGCAGCTGTTCCCGATACCGGGCAACGGCGGCGAGATGAAGGTCAGGATCGGCATCACGGCGCCGATGGCACTGCCCGACCTGCGCACCGCCCAGCTGCAGCTGCCTTCCTTCAGCGAACGCAATTTCGAGATTGGCCCGAGCATGCGGCACGCGGTGTGGCTGGAATCGTCGACCGCCCTGCAAGGCGGCGCCGGCCTGCAGCAGGAAAAGCCGCGGGCCGACGTCTTTGCCTTGCGCGGGAACCTGGCCGAACCCGGGCCGGCGCAACGCGCCGCGCTGGTGCAGGCAGCCCGCTCGCCAGCCAGTATGGAGGCCTGGAGTACCGACACCAAGGCCGACGACGGCAATATCATCGTCCAGCAGATACGCATGCAGGTTTCGCCACCGCCCGGCCGCGTGGCGCTGGTGATCGACGCGTCGCTGTCGATGCGCGAACTCAAGCCGCAGCTGCTCGCCTTTGTCGCCTCTCTGCCGCTGAACGTGGAAGCCGCACTGGTCGTGGCCGGCGACGCGGCACCCGATGTATTCCCGCACAATCCGCTCGATGCGGCGCAAACGCGTACCTACCTGGACGACTTCCGCTTTGTGGGCGGCAGCGACAACAGCGAAGCGCTGTCGTCGGCCTGGGCCTGGGCATCGCAGCGGGAAAACGGTGCCATCGTCTGGGTGCACGGGCCGCAGCCTGCCATCATGCCCTCGCTCGAGCCTTTGCTGCAGCGCTTCGAGCGCCATCCCTTCCGCGTCAAGCTGTTCGACCTGCCGGCCGTGCCGGGACCGGATTTGATCGGCAAAAAGCTCGACGGACTGGGAACGGTGACCAGCGTGGCGCGCAGCGGAACGATCGGCGAGGACCTGGCGCGCCTCTTCGCGCAATGGCGCCCTGGCGCCGCGATACCGGTCTTGGTGCGCGAACGGCGCAAGCCATCTCCATTGCCGCCGGCAGCGAAGACCTCCGAGCACCTGGCGCGCCTGTGGGCAGCGGACCGGGTGGCGGCGCTGAGCGCAGACGGCAAACTTGGCCAGCATCAGCAGGCTTTAAAGACGGCGCTGCGCTATCAGCTGGTGACCCCGCTTTCCGGGGCGGTCGTGCTCGAAACCAGTGCCCAGTACAAGCAGGCCGGACTTGAACCGGTGGAGCCAGGCAGCGTGCCGACCATTCCCGAGCCGGAGACCTGGCTGATGATGATCGTGGCCCTGCTCATCATGGCGTGGCGCTACCGCCGGCCCCGCCTGCTGCCTCCCGGCGCGGCGGCCGCATGATGCGGCGCGAGAGTGCGCTGCCGCTGGCGGCGATGATGTTGGCCTTCTGGCCAGTATGGATCTGGTTCGCCAAAGGCATCGTGGATCGCTCGAACGACTACAGCGGGCTGCTCGCCGGCGCCACGGTGATCGCGGTGCTGGTTCGCGCGCGCCCTGCAGGCGCTGTGTCCTCCCCGCTGGCGCTGCCGGCGGCGGCCGTCTCTCTCTATCTGGCTGCGGTGATGTGCGAAGTCTCGCCCGGCATCGCCGCGGTCATCGCCGCACTGGGATTGGCGGCCTTCGCCAGCGCCTGGCGCATGGGTCGGCGTTGCGACCTGGCGCTGGCGGCGCTGTGCGTGCTGGCGCTGCCGCTGGCCGCGTCGCTGCAGTTCTATCTTGGCTATCCCTTGCGCGTGTTGGCGGGTTGTCTCACCGCCGCCATGCTGAACATGAACGGCATCACGGCGGTGCGCGAAGGGGCGAGTTTGCTGTGGGATGGCCGCGTGATCGCCATCGACGCACCCTGCAGCGGCGTACGCATGCTGTGGACCGGAATCTACCTGTCCTGCGCATTGGCAGCCCTGAGCGGGATGAAGTCGCGGCACACCCTGGTTGCCGTCGCCGCGGCGACAGCCATTGTGGTGCTTGCCAATGCGGTGCGCGCGGCGGCGCTGTTCTACACCGAGAGCGGCATCTTGCATCTGCCACCCTGGGCGCACGAAACGGTCGGCATGTTCTGCTTTGTCGCGGCGGCGCTCGCGATTGCCTGGAGCACGCAGCGCATCAAGGTGGCGCCATGATGCAGCGTATCTGGCAAATCGGATTTTGCATCCTGTGCGGCGCGGCGGCGCTGGCGCCCCAGCGTGGCGGCAGCGCCGCGGCCGCCGCAGTGGCGGCTTTCCCGGGCTGGCCCGCACACTTGGCCGACAGGGAACTCACGGCGCTCCCGCTGTCGGACCTGGAACTGCGCTTTCAGGATTCGTTTCCCGGCCGCGTGGGACGTTTTACCGATGGCGAGCACGAAGTCATCCTGCGCTGGGTGACGCAGGGTAGCCGGAAGCTGCATTCGGCCGGCGACTGCTTCAAGGCGATCGGCTACACGATCACGCCACAAGCCATTTACGCGGAGGGCCAGGAGCGCTGGTCGAGCTTCATCGCCGCCAAGGGAGGCAAGCGCCTGCTGGTCAGGGAGCGCATTGTGGATGCCGGCGGGGCCCAGTGGAGCGATGTGTCGGCGTGGTACTGGGCCGTGCAGCTGGGACGCAGCCAGGGGCCATGGTGGGCGCTGACCGTGGCCACCACATTGCAGCCCGAAGCAGCGTCTGGCGCGCAGTGATATGCTCCCGATTTGACGGGGCAAGCCCTGGACGAATCGTGGATCGTGGACGTGGACAAGTCAGATGCTGAGCGCTGCCCGCTGTGCGGGCGCATATTGGGGACGGTGAACGTGGACCGCCACCATTTGATACCCAAGGCCTTCAAGGGCAAGGAGCAGTTCCTGATCCACAGGATCTGCCATCGCAAGATTCACTCTGTTTTTACGGAGCGCGAACTGCTCAAGTCATATCACACGTGGGAGGATTTGCGCGCCAACGCGGAGATCCAGGCGTTTATTGGCTGGGTGGCCAGGAAAGATCCTGCCTACTATGATGGGTCGGTCAGTACCAATCGCAAGCGCGGGCGCTGAGGCTGCATGTGCATTCAAGCGGTGGGCAAGGTTTGCCCACCCTACAGCTTCTACGCTACGTCGACCTTCGGGGCGGCAGTCATCGCTTGCAGCTGGGCCGGGGTCAGGTTGAACACGGCGTGGGGATGGCCGGCGGCGGCCCAGACGCTGTCGAAGCCGAACAGCTTCTGGTCGATCAGGATCACCGACTCGCTGGCGTGGCCGATCGGACAGACTCCACCGATGGCATAGCCGATGCGTTCCTTGACGAAGCGGGCATCGGCTTTGCCGATCGGTCCGACCAGCGCCGCTACCTTGGCTTCGTCGATCCGGTCGGCGCCGCTGGCAATGATCATGATGGCCGCGTCGTCGGCCACGCGCCGAAACACGATGGACTTGGCGATGTGGGCGACGTCGCATCCCAGGCTGGCTGCGGCTTCAGCGGAGGTGCGGCCAGTCGCCGGCAGCAGCACAACCGGCTTGTCGTGGCCGATCGACGCCAGCAGGTCAGCGACCCGCTGAGCCGTGTCGGGAAGCGGTGCGGATGCACTCATGTCCTAGAACCTTTCGTAATCCTGCAGGTAGCGCCACTGTCCCACCGGCAGGCTAGCCATCGGCACGCGGCCGATGCGAATACGCTTGGTCGCGACCACGCTCAGACCGACCATGCGGCACATGTGCACAATCTGGCCCGGTTTAACGCCCTTGAGGGCAAAGCGCAAACGCGTTTCGTTCTGCCAGCTGACCTTCATCGGCGGGATTTCCTTGCCGTTGAACGTCAGGCCATGATTGAGCAAGGCCAGCCCGCCTTCGCGGATGTCACCCTTCACTTCGACGATGAACTCCTGCTCCACCTTGTTGCCTTCGTCGACCAGCTTGCGCGCGACGCGGAAGTCCTGGGTGTAGACCACCAGACCGCTGGCGCGGGTCTCCAGCGGCGAGCACAGGGTCAGGTTGGCGAGGTGGCGCTTCAGGAAGCGCTGATTGCCATGCTCCGCCGGCAGCAGGGTCTCTTGCGTGAGCAAGTCCGTTGCCGCTTGCGCGTCGCTGTCCACGCCTGCACTGTAGCCGGCCGGCTTGTGCAGCAGGATCGTGACCGGCACCAGTTCGACCAGCGTCGCGTCGGGGTGGATGACGACGTCCTGCTCGTCAGCCACGCGCGCGCCGGCCTCCTCTACCACCACGCCGTCGACGCTGATCCAGCCGCCGGCAATGTATTTGTCGGCTTCCGCGCGCGAGCACGGAATCATTTCGGCGACGCGCTTGGCGAGGCGAATGGTGTTGTCGCTCATGAAGCCTGCTGCCAGTCCTGGAAGAATGCGGTGAACACGGAGATGACACGTTCGACGTCGGCCGCCGAGACGTTCAGGTGGGTGACCAGGCGGGTGTGCTGGCCGACCGTGGCGCGAATGTACTCGCGGTTCAGGGCAGCGCGCAACTCGTCGACAGCGGCAGGCGGTACTTCGATATAGAAGATATTGGTCTGCGGCGTGGCCACTTTCAGCTGGGCGATCCGGGCCAGTCCTTCGGACAGGCGTGCCGCATTCGCATGGTCCTGCGCCAGGCGTTCGACGTTGTTCTCCAGGGCGTACAGGCCGGCCGCGGCAAGAACGCCGGCCTGGCGCATGCCGCCGCCGAGCATCTTGCGCCAGCGCTTACCCTGCTCGATGAATGCCTTTGGGCCGCACAGCACGGAGCCGACCGGTGCGCCAAGTCCTTTGGACAGGCACACGGACACGCTGTCGAATCCGGCGGTCGCCGCGCGCAGGCTGATGCCCTGCTTGACGGCGGCGTTGCAGATGCGGGCGCCGTCCAGGTGGGTGGCCAGGCCGCGTTCGTGCGCGAAGGTGGTGGCCTGTTGAATGTAGTCCTGACCCAGCACCTTGCCGCCGATGGTGTTCTCCAGTGCCAGCAAGCGGGTACGGGCGAAGTGCATGTCGTCCGGCTTGATGTAGTGGGCGATGTCGGCCAGGGCCAGGCTGCCGTCGGGCTGGTTAGCGATCGGCTGCGGCTGGATGCTGCCCAGGACCGCGGCGCCGCCGCCTTCGTACTTGTAGGTGTGGGCGTCCTGTCCGACCAGGTATTCATCGCCGCGCTGGCAATGCAGCAGCAGCGCAATCAGGTTGCTCTGGGTGCCGGAAGGCGCGAACAGGCCGGCTTCGAAGCCGAACATCTCTGCAGCCACATCCTGCAGGCGGTTGACGGTCGGGTCGTCGCCGTACACGTCGTCGCCAACAGGCGCACGGCGCATGGCATCGCGCATCACGGCATCCGGTTGGGTGACGGTGTCGCTGCGCAGGTCGATCCAGGTATCGGTAGTCATGTCGTATCAGGAAGCCGCTTCGGCCTGTTCGAGGTGTTGAGTATAGAAACGCTGGCCCATTTCTTCGAGGCCCAGGGTGACCAGCACTTCCTGAAGGCGTTCGGTGGGACGCTTGCGCGGCAGGTTCTTGTAGCTCGCGATGATCAGCTCATTTTTCATCGAGTGCTCCCAGCCCACCAGTTCGGTCACATTGACCTGGTAGCCGTGCGCTTCGAGCTGCAGGCAGCGCAGCACATTGGTGACCTGGCTGCCGAATTCGCGCGTGTGCAGCGGGTGGCGCCAGATCTCGGTCAGGGCGCTCTTGCCCAGGTCCTTGCCCTTGTTTTTCTTCAGGACGGAGGCGACTTCGGCCTGGCAGCAAGGCACCAGCACCATGTACTTGGCGTGCTTCTTGAGTGCGAAGTCGATGGCGTCGTCCGTGGCCGTATTGCAGGCGTGGAGCGCGGTGACGATGTCGATCTGCTCCGGCAGCTTGCTGGACCTGGTCGATTCGGCCACCGACAGGTTCAGGAAGGACATGCCGGGAAAACCCAGCTTTTTGGCCAGCTCGGTCGACTTTTGCACCAGTTCTTCGCGCGTCTCGATACCGTAAATGCGCGAGCCGTCGTCCAGCTCCTTGAAGAACAGGTCGTACAGGATGAAGCCCAGGTAGGACTTACCCGCGCCATGATCGACCAGCGAAATGGCGGGATGGTCCTGCTGGATTTCCTTGAGCAGCGGCTCGATGAACTGGTACAGGTGGTAGACCTGCTTGAGTTTGCGGCGGCTGTCCTGATTGAGCTTGCCGTCGCGCGTGAGGATATGCAGTTCCTGCAGCAGTGCGATCGACTGGCCTGGACGGATCTCGGGGGCCAGGGTGTCGGCAAGCTTGTCGCCTGACTTGGTGGTGGATTTGCTTGCCATCTCAGCGCGCTTCATCGATCCACGCCTGCTGTATCGCTTCGAGCACTTTCTCGCCGCCGCGCGTGCGGTCGTCGTCGAAGCCGTCCAGCTCCACGACCCAGTTGTGCAGGTCGGTGAAACGGATCGCGCCCGGATCGGTGTCGGGATACTTGTCGTACAGCGCTTCCGCAATGGCGGTGATGTCAGCCCACTTCATGATCAGTGATTCTTTTCTGCCGCGTGATTGATAGTGTACTTGGGGATCTCGACCACCAGGTCCTTGTCGCCGATGACAGCCTGGCAGGACAGGCGCGAGACCGGCTCCAGGCCCCAGGCGCGGTCCAGCATGTCTTCTTCATCTTCGCTCTGCTCGTTGAGCGAGGAAAAGCCTTCGCGCACCAGCACGTGGCAGGTGGTGCAGGCGCACACCAGGCCGCAGGCGTGTTCGATCTCGATGTCGTTTTCGAGCAGGGTGTCGGCCACGGTCTTGCCGGTGGCGCCTTCAAGGACGGCGCCTTCGGGACAAAACTCTGGATGGGGGAGGATGACGATTTGTGGCACGGTTTTACCCTTTAATTTCTATCGAACTTGATGTGATCAGACTTCGTCCAGCGTTTTGCCGGCGAGCGCGGTGCGCACGCTCTGGTCCATGCGGCGCGAAGCGAATTCCTCGGTCCCCTGGGCCAGCGCTTCCACCGCGGCGTGCAGGGCAGCCTGGCGGGCCGGCGCTTCGATGCCGTCATTGGACGAGGTGGCAACAGCGGAGCGCACGCCGTCCATCAGCTTGGCGATGCTGTCGCGTTCTTCCGGCGAAAGCAGTTCGCTATCGCCGTCCAGGGCCGACTGGGTGGCCAGCAGGATGCGCTCGGCCTCGACCTGCTCTTCGCGCAGCGCGCGCAGCAGCATGTCGCCCGAGGCGGAGGTGTAAGAATCCTGCAGCATGCGCGCGACTTCGTCGTCGGCCAGACCGTAGGACGGTTTGACCGTGATCGATGCTTCCACGCCGGAGCGGGTCTCGCGGGCGGCGACCGACAGCAAACCGTCGGCGTCGACCTGGTAGGTGATGCGGATACGCGCGGCGCCTGCCACCATCGGCGGAATGCCGCGCAGTTCGAAACGCGCCAGCGAACGGCAGTCCGACACCAGCTCGCGCTCGCCCTGCAGCACGTGCACCGCCAGCGCGGTCTGGCCATCCTTGAAGGTGGTGAACTCCTGGGCACGGGCGCAGGGAATGGTCGAATTGCGCGGGATGATTTTCTCGACCAGGCCGCCCATTGTTTCGATGCCGAGCGAGAGCGGGATCACGTCCAGCAGAAGCCAGTCGTCGCCGGCGGCGCGGTTACCGGCCAGCAGATTGGCCTGGATGGCGGCGCCCAGCGCGACCACTTTGTCCGGATCGATGTTCGCGTGCGGGATGGTCTTGAAGAATTCGGTAACCGCACGGCGCACGTGCGGCATGCGGGTGGCGCCGCCGACCATGACCACGCCATCGACGTCGTCCACCGACACCGAGGCGTCGCGCATGGCTTTCTTGATCGCGTTCATGGTCTTGCCGACCAGGTGCTTGGTGATGTCGGCAAACACCTCTGCGGTGATCCGGAGGTGCACGATCTCGCCGGAGTTCAGAATGGCGTCGATGGTGGTGTCGGCATTGGTCGACAGCAGTTCCTTGGCCTGGCGCGACTTGACCATCAGGGTCGCGGTGTCTTCGTCCGACAGCGGCGCCAGCTTGGCTTGCTCGACGATCCAGCAGAACAGGCGGTGGTCGAAATCGTCGCCGCCGAGGGCCGAATCGCCGCCCGTGGACAGCACTTCGAACACGCCTTTGGACAGCTTGAGGATGGAGATATCGAAGGTGCCGCCGCCCAGGTCATACACGGCGTACACGCCTTCCGAGCCGTGATCGAGGCCGTAGGCGATGGCCGCCGCAGTGGGCTCGCTCAGGAGGCGCAGCACATTCAGGCCGGCCAGCTGGGCCGCATCCTTGGTGGCCTGGCGCTGGGCGTCGTCGAAGTAAGCGGGCACCGTGATGACAGCGCCCACCAGGTCGTCGCCGAGCGAATCTTCGGCGCGCTGGCGCAGGGTAGCCAGGATTTGCGCGGAGATTTCGACCGGGCTTTTGACGCCGGCCACGGTCTTGATCTGCACCATACCGTGACCGCCTTCGCGGCCACCGTCCTGAAACGCGTAAGGCAGATTTTCGGCGTAGGCGATATCGGCCAGGCCGCGGCCCATGAAACGCTTGACGGAGACGATGGTGTTCTTGGGATCGGTGGTCTGGTGCGCCTGCGCCTTGTAGCCGATGTTGGCGTGACCATTGGGCAGGTAGCGCACGATCGAGGGCAGCAAAGGCCGGCCTTCTTCGTCGCTGAGGACCTCAGGAATGCCGCTGCGGACCGTGGCGACCAGCGAGTTGGTGGTGCCCAGGTCGATGCCCACCGCCAGCCGATGCTGGTGCGGTGCGGTCGACATGCCGGGTTCTGAGATTTGCAAAAGTGCCATGTGAGTACCGATTTATTGTTATGTGCCGCGCGGCGCGCCGGATTGACCGTAGGGTGGGCACCCCGTGCCCACCGGCGATGGCGGGACGCCTGGTGGGGACGGGGCGCCCACCCTACCCGCTGCCGGACTGCCCGGTTATGCTTCCAGCGCCTCAAGCGCGAAATTCAATTCTTCACCAAATTTTTCCAGGAACATGAGGGCGCGCACACCTTGCGCCGCCTGCTCATAGTCGCCGGCATCGAGCTGCTGTCCGATCTGCTCCAGCCGCGCCTTGCGCTCCGCCCGTACCTGCGTGTCGAGCGAGTCCAGCGCGTCCGCGTCCCTGGCCGCTTTCGCCTCACCCAGGGCCTCGCGCCATTCCATCTGCTGCATCAGGAAGGCCATCGGCATGGCGGTGTTCGATTCGGTCTTGAGATCGACGCCGTTCTGTTCGCACAGATACTGGGCGCGCTTTTGCGGATTCCTGAGCGTCTGGTACGCCTCGTTGGCGCGCGTGGCCCATTGCATCGCGACACGCTTTTCGGCGTCGGTCGCGTTCACGAAACGGTCGGGATGGACCTGGCCCTGCACGTCGCGGTAGGCCGCGTCGAGCGCGCCCATGTCGATCGTGAAGCGGGCCGGCAGCTGGAAAAGGTCGAAGTGGTTCTGCATGGATGCCGCTACCCGACCGCGGTCAGATACGGAAGCTTTCGCCGCAACCGCATTCGTCCTTGACATGCGGATTGTTGAAGCGGAAGCCTTCGTTCAAGCCTTCGCGCGTGAAGTCCAGTTCCGTGCCGTCGATGTACGGCAGGCTCTTCGGGTCGACGAATACCTTGACGCCGTGCGACTCGAAGACATTGTCTTCGGCCGCTGCTTCGTCCACGTATTCGAGCTTGTAGGCCAGGCCCGAACAGCCAGTCGTGCGCACCCCAAAACGCAGGCCGACACCCTTGCCGCGCCGTTCCAGGTAGCGGTTAATGTGCTTGGCCGCTTTTTCGGTCAGTGTGATTGCCATGTTCTCTCCAGCGGGGATGGTCCCCGGTTACGACTGAAACGTATTACGCGGCTGCCGGGTGCTTGGTCTTGTAGTCCAGCACGGCCGCCTTGATCGCGTCTTCCGCCAGGATCGAGCAGTGGATTTTGACTGGCGGCAGCGCCAGTTCTTCCGCGATCTGGGTGTTCTTGATCGACAGCGCCTGGTCCAGCGTTTTGCCCTTGACCCATTCGGTCACCAGCGAGGACGAGGCGATCGCCGAGCCGCAGCCGTAGGTCTTGAACTTCGCGTCTTCGATCAGGCCATCGGCGCCGACCTTGATCTGCAGCTTCATGACGTCGCCGCAGGCGGGCGCGCCGACCATGCCGGTACCGATGGTTTCGTCGCCCTTGTCGAAGGCGCCGACGTTACGTGGATTTTCGTAGTGATCCAACACTTTGTCCGAGTATGCCATGATAAAACTCCTTGTTTGGTTCGATGCGTGTGCGTCGCTGCGTTACGGTTAGTGGGCTGCCCATTGGATCGAATTGATGTCGATCCCTTCCTTGAACATATCCCACAGCGGCGACAGTTCGCGCAGCTTGTGGACTTTCGACTTGAGCAGCTCCACCGCGAAGTCGATGTCGGCTTCGGTCGAGAAACGGCCGATGGTAAAACGAATCGAGCTGTGCGCCAGTTCGTCGCTGCGGCCCAGGGCGCGCAGCACATACGATGGCTCCAGGCTGGCCGAGGTACAGGCCGAACCGGAGGACACGGCGATATCCTTGATCGCCATGATCAGCGACTCGCCTTCGACGTAGTTAAAGCTCACGTTCAGGTTGTGCGGCACGCGGTGCTCCATGTCGCCGTTCACGTAGACTTCTTCGATCTCCTGCAGGCCCTTGGCCAGGCGGTCGCGCAGTGCGGTCACGCGCGCCACTTCGCTGTCCATTTCTTCCCTCGCGATGCGGAAGGCTTCGCCCATGCCGACGATCTGGTGGGTCGCGAGGGTGCCCGAGCGCAGGCCGCGCTCATGGCCGCCGCCGTGCATCTGCGCTTCCAGGCGCACGCGCGGCTTGCGGCGCACGTACAGGGCGCCGATACCTTTCGGGCCGTAGGTCTTGTGGGCCGTGAAGGTCATCAGGTCGACCTTGCTGTTTTCCAGATCGATCTTGACCTTGCCGGTGGCCTGGGCCGCGTCGCAATGGAAGATGATGCCCTTGGAACGGGTGAGCGCAGCCAGTTCTTCGATCGGCTGGATCACGCCGATCTCGTTATTGACCAGCATGACCGACACCAGGATGGTGTCCGGACGGATCGCCGCTTCCAGCTGGGCGACCGTGATCAGGCCATTGTCCTGCGGTTCCAGATAGGTCGCTTCGAAGCCGATGCGTTCGAGTTCGCGCACGGTGTCGAGAACCGCTTTGTGCTCGGTCTTGACAGTGATAATGTGCTTGCCCTTGGTCTTGTAGAACTGGGCCGCGCCCTTGATCGCCAGGTTGTTCGATTCGGTCGCGCCGGAGGTCCAGATGATCTCGCGCGGATCGGCGCCGACCAGGGCGGCCACGTGGCCGCGCGCTTCTTCGACAGCCGCTTCCGCGGTCCAGCCGTACATGTGGCTGCGCGAAGCCGGATTGCCGAACTGCTCGCGCAGGTAAGGAATCATCTTGTCCGCCACACGAGGATCGATCGGTGTGGTGGCCGAATAGTCCATGTAGATCGGGAAGTGCGGTGCAGTCACAAAAGACTGCTCGAGGTTTTTATCCAAAGGCGCGTTCATCAAATCACTCCATCCTGTAGCTTCAATTTATCTGCTTAACTTTGTCCGACGGCGGCGTGGCTGCGGTGCATGACCACCACGCTTTGTTCTGCATTCTTTTGCTTTTGCTGGTCGACCAGGTCCTGCAGGGATACCGAATCGAGATAGTCGACCATTTTCTCGTTCAGGGTCGCCCACAGCTCGTGGGTCATGCAGCGCGCGCCGGTGGCGGCATCGGCGCCGTGGCAATTTTCCTTACCGCCGCATTGGGTCGCATCCAGCGGTTCGTCCACCGCGATGATGATGTCGGCCACGGTGACCTTGTCGGCGCGGCGCGCCAGGCTGTAGCCGCCGCCCGGTCCGCGGATCGATTCGACGATCTCGTGGCGCCTGAGCTTGCCGAACAACTGTTCCAGGTAGGACAGGGAAATGGCCTGGCGCTGGCTGATGCCCGACAACGTGACGGGGCCCTTGCCCTGTCGCAGGGCAAGATCGATCATCGCAGTTACAGCAAAACGGCCTTTGGTGGTCAGACGCATCACAACCCCGGTCATGTTAAAATATTGCCTAAGTTCAAACTTCCATCGGGTTTGCATCTCCCTCTTGGGATACCGCAAAGACCTTATTAGTTGAACGATTTAGTCAAGTATAACAAATCCGCGGGGCTTTGTCTTGGAGCCCCCAAAAACCGCCTGGTGCCTTCAGCCTCGCTTCAGGCTGGCCTGAGCAGATGCATCGGACCGAACAAGGCTTGCATGCCTTCATGATGGATAAAGGTCAGGTTATAGGGATGTTCTGACACAATCTGCGGGAAATGTTCAGTTTCCGGCAGCCGCTTGAGTTGTTCCGCAATTTTCCCCCACAGAACCAGGGTCGGCGCCCGGCCCGTCTCGTGCAAAGCCGCCAGGACGGTTTGCAGGAAAGGCAGCCAGGCGCGCGCGTCGATCACCGGCGCGACGTGGGAGCGGAACACCAGCGAGGCGTTCAGCAGCAAGAAACCATGGCGGGTCAGGTTGGCCTGCAATTGTGCCAGGGTCTGGATGGTGCCGCCTTGCAAAGCCCTGGCCGCGACCGGTGCCATGGCGGCGCCGCCGGTATCTTCGGGCTGCAGCGCGCCGTCGGCCACCAGCAGCATTTTCATGAAGTTGCGCAGGGAGGTGGCCTTGTTGACCGGCTTGGACAGACCCGTTTCGCACCACAGGCTGCCGACCGCGCCATCCATGAAGCAGACCCCGGTCGCGCTTTCGGCGCGCGGATACGGCCCCTCCCCCACCAGGATGTAGCGCACGGCCGGCAAGGGCAGCGCGAAGGCGGCGAACAGGCGTTGCTCGGTGGGCAGATAGTTATCAGCGGCTAAGGTGGGCAAATAGGCCGGGTCCGCGCGCATCACTGCTTCCAGCCCCTTGAGCAAGTGCGCTTGCCAGCTGGGATCGGCACGGCTGAGGGCATCGAGAATGGGGGCGGGAATGGCGGGCTGGTTCATGGCGATGGCGGCGCAAAGCGCGGATTGTAGCGCAAGGCTGTCCAGGAAGACATTGCCGGACGATGACATTTCAACCACGCGTCAGTTTATTTGGAAACCGTGCATGATGTCTGAAACCCAACTTGGGCCGTGTTTCAATAAAACTAATCTAGACAGTATGGAGGCTCAGATGCAAACGATTCAAGATGTGATGACCCGCGACGTGCAAAGCATTTCCCCGGAAGAAAGCGTTCGCCGTGCGGCGCAGATTATGGATGAGTTCAATGTGGGCTCGATTCCTGTCTGCGACGGACCGAAGCTGGTGGGCATGATCACCGACCGCGACATCACTGTGCGCTCCACCGCCGCCGGCCAGTCGCCGGAAACCACGCGCGTGGGCGACGTCATGAGCACCGACGTGCGCACCTGCTATTCGACCCAGTCGGTCGATGAAGTGCTGGGCCAGATGGGTAATGTGCAGATCCGCCGCGTGCCGGTGGTCGACCAGCAATCGCACACCCTGGTGGGCATCGTGTCGCTGGGCGACATGGCGACCAAGCAGTCGAACGGCGTTGAAGCGGCACTGGAAGAGATTTCCTCGCCTTCCGAGCCGGATCGTTCTACGGCACACTAAGCAGCGGTAAATCCGGTTTGAAGAGCAGTTGCTCAACGAACCGGTAGGTCGGTTTTAAGAGCACTAGCTCAAAGTACCGGTAGGTCGGAAAAGCGTAGCGCCTTCCGACGTGCTACGGTGGCGTCCCTTGCGGCGCATCCGTTGTACGTCGGAAGGCGCTTCGCTTTTCCGACCTACCAAAGCTTAGCGGCCGCCGCTAGACTCCTTCGCGCCCCAGTTGTTCCAGCTTGCCTACCCAATCGGCCACCTTGGCCGTCGCGGGATTGCCCGCCATGCCGATCAGGGTTTGGCTCACCGGTGCTATCCCCACAAATCCCAGAATATTGCGCTTGAGCGACTTGATGCTGTGCGCCCAGAAATACCAGCGGTACACCAGCGCCGGCATCCCCATCGTGACGATGACTCTTGCTGTGCGACCGGACAGGCCCTTCTTCGCGAGCGGATTCTTCTTGTCGTGTGCAAACGCAAACCCGGGCCGCGCGACCTGTTCCAGGAATCCCTTCAGCAAAGCCGGCATATCCCCCAGCCATAGCGGAAACACCAGGACGAGGTGCTGCGCCCACGCGATATCGGCCTGCGCCTGACGCAAGCCGGGCGGCAGCGATCCCTTTTCCCATTCGTCCTGGCTGCGCAGCAAAGGGAAGTCAAGTGCGGCCACCTTGGTGTGCCGCACGTCATGCCCCGCCCCGCGCGCGCCATCCGCGTAGGCCTGGGCCAGTAGGTGACAGAGATGGTCTTCGCTGGAGTCGGGGTGGCCTTGTATCACGAGGATGCGTTTGCCCATGCTAACGAAACACAAGCACGGGAATCTGCGCGTGGGTGAGGACATTGTGCGTTTCGCTGCCCATGAGCAGCGCGCGCACGCCTTTGCGACCGTGCGAGGACATGGCGATCAGGTCGCATTGTCTGTCGTAAGAGGCTTGCACGATAGCCGCGTACGCCTTGTCGCCACGGACGATGACGGTCTCGCAGTCGACGCCGAGCTCGTTGGCATATTGCTGGACGGAGAGCAGATAGGTGCGCGCACCTTCCTCGCTTGCCACATCGTATTGTTCCGGCGTGGCTTCGATGATTTCCGGCCGCATGCCCAGCACATGGAAGGGCTGGATCACGTGCAGGCCGGTGACCCGCGCGCCGATGTCGCGCGCAAAGCGCATGATGGATTGGATGGCGAGTTCCGAGCTCGCCGATCCATCGGTGGGCGCCAGAATATGCTTGAACACGGTACTCTCCCTGCCTCTTTACATGGCAGGTAAGACCGTCGCGGCATCGGCATGGTTCCCTGAGCTGCGCGGCGCAGCTCGCTTCAGATGTCGATGTTGAGCGGGCGCAAGCTTACTCTGTGTCGGGTTGCTGCGAAGGATGTGCCTGCGCGAACGCCGGCAATCCCGCACAAGCGGCATCAATGCGCGCAATGAGCGGATAAGGCGCCAGGTCAATATTGAAACGGCGCGCATTGAACACCTGCGGGACCAGGCAGCAATCGGCCATGGTCGGTCCGTCGCCGTGGCAGTAGCGGCCGGTGTCAGGAGACGCGGCCAGGTGCGCCTCGATCGCGGCCAGGCCCTCGCGCACCCAGTGCACATACCAGTCCGTCTTGACTTCTTCCGTCACGCCCAACTGGTGGACCAGGTGGCGCAGCACGCGCAGATTGGTCAGAGGGTGAATGTCGCAGGCGATCATCTGGGCCAGTGCGCGCACCCGCGCCCGGCCCAGCGCATCGCGCGGCAGCAGCGCGATAAACGGGTGCATCTCGTCGAGATACTCGATGATCGACAGCGACTGGGTCAGGATGGCGCCGTCGTCTTCCAGTGCCGGCACCAGGGCGCTAGGATTAAGCGCGCGGTAGGCGTCCTTGCGCTGCTCGCCGCCGTCGCGCAGCAGATGCACCGGCACGGCTTCATACGGCAGGCCCTTCAGGTTCAGGGCGATGCGTACGCGGTAGGCCGCCGAGCTGCGGAAGTAGGTATAGAGTTTCATCGCGTGTCGAGCTTCAGGGCGCCGCGCTGGTCGCTGGCGCGACCGGCGCGCGCCCCTCATACATGGCGACGGTCTGGTCGATCGCGCCAAAGATGCTCGCGCCGGCGGCGTCGTTCATTTCGATGCGCACGGTGTCGCCGAACTTCAGGAAGGACGTTGCCGGCGCACCGTGTTCGATGGTTTCGTACATGCGTACTTCAGCCAGGCAGCAGTAACCGACGCCGCCGTTCTCGATGCTCGACCCGTGCAGATTGCCCTGCTTGTTCGACACCGTGCCGGAGCCGATGATGGTGCCGGCCGCCAGTTCGCGCGTGCGCGCAGCGTGCGCCACCAGCTGGGCGAAATTGAAGGTCATGTCGTCGCCGGCGTTCGGCTTGCCGAACGGACGACCGTTGATCTGTACCTGCAGCGGCAGGCGCAGCTTGCTGTCCTGCCAGGCGTCACCCAGTTCGTCCGGCGTCACGCAGACCGGCGAAAATGCGCTCGCCGCCTTGGACTGAAAGAAGCCGAAGCCCTTGAGCAGTTCGGCCGGAATCAGGTTACGCAGCGAGACGTCGTTGACCAGCATGACAAGGCGCACCGCATCGGCGCACTGCTGGAGCGTCGCGCCCATGGCGACGTCGCCGGTGATCACGGCCACTTCGGCTTCGAGGTCGATGCCCCACTCTTCCGACAGTGCATAGATCGGGTCGCGCGGGCCGATGAAGGAATCCGAACCGCCCTGGTACATCAGCGGGTCGGTGTAAAACGAGGCAGGCACTTCGGCGTTGCGCGCCTTGCGCACCAGTTCCACGTGATTGATGTAGGCCGAGCCGTCGGCCCACTGGTAAGCGCGCGGCAGCGGCGAGTGGCAGGCAGCCTGGTCGAAAGGCTGGGCATCCCAGGTGGCGTCGTCATTGAGCTGGACGTAGACCGCCTGCAGGCGCGCGGCCACCATGTCCCAGTTGTCGAGGGCGAACTGCAAGGTCGCCGCGATCTTGGGCACCTTTTGATAGCGTTTCAGGTCGCGGCTGACCACCACCAGGGCGCCATCGCGCCCGCCTGTCTTGAGCGTTGCGAGTTTCATGTGCGGCCTTTTATTGTTGGTCGACTGGGGCAGCCGGTGCATGCATCCAGGCGGCGTGCTTGGGCGCCTTGCGTGTCTGCGCCCACTCATTGAGCATGTCCCATTTGACGGCGTCGAGCTTTTCCATCATCTCCGGCGTGGCCGTATTGAAGGCCAGTTCGAGGCGATGGCCGTTCGGATCGAAAAAGTAGATCGACTTGAAGATGGTGTGGTTGGTCGGGCCGAGGACCTCGATGCCGGACGCCTCCAGGCGCGCCTTGGTGGCCAGCAGTTCGTCCATGGAATCGACTTCCATCGCGAGGTGCTGGACCCAGGCCGGGGTGTTCTCGTCGCGGCCCATCGGCGCCTGGCTCGGCAGCTCGAAAAACGCCAGCACATTGCCCTGGCCGGCGTCGAGGAAGACGTGCATGTAGGGGTCGGGGGCGCCGGTCGACGGCACCTGGTCTTCCGCGATGGCGAGCACGAAATCCATGTTCAGGTGCTTGACATACCAGTCCACGGTTTCCTTGGCGTCCTTGCAGCGATACGCCACGTGGTGAATTCTCTTGATCTTCATGCAGGCCTCCAACGTTAAGCCGCTATTAGAGTGCAAAAGGAACTATCATACAAACAATATTTATAGCGTGATTTATCAGGACATCTTATGAATCCAACTCTGCGCCAGATGCGCGCCTTGGTCGCCCTGGCCAAAACCGGCAGCTTTACCCTGGCCGCGGAATACATGCACGTCACCCAGGCGGCCTTGTCCGGCCTGATCAAGGAGCTGGAGCAGACCCTGGGCGTGCGCGTAGTCGACCGCAGCACACGCAAGATTTCCCTGACCGAATTCGGGCGCGCGCTCACGCCGCTGTTTTCCAAGATGATCGATGACCTCGACGGCGCCCTGCTCGACATCGCCAATCATACCAAGCTAAAAAAAGGCATGGTGCGCATTGCAGCGCCCCAGCTGATGTCCTGCACCCTGCTTCCGGAAGCGATCGCCGCCTACCGCACCCTGCACCCGGACATCCAAGTCAAGCTGGTCGATTGTGCTGTTGAAACCGTGACCGCGCGGGTGTACAGCGGCGAGGTCGACTTCGGCATCGGACCCGAGCGCGAGCCGCCCAGCCAGATCGAGGCCGCGATGCTGTTCGACATGCCTTTCGTCCTGGTCTTTCCAAAAGCGCATCCACTTGAAGCGCATGATCGCGTGAGCTGGTCGGATTTGCAGGACTACCCCTTCATTTCACTGCAGGGCCAGTTCACCGAGCGCCTGCTGAGCGATATGCACCATTCCCTGCGCGAGGTCCCCCTGAATCCGTCCAATGAAGTCACCTTTATGACAACCGCGCTGGCAATGGTGGCGGCTGGCATGGGCGTGACCGTCTGCCTGCCGTACGCGGAACCATTGGTCAAGCTGCACGGCCTGGTGATGCGGCAGTTGCACGAGCCGGAACTGACGCGGCGCTTCTTTGTTTATACGCGCGAGAAGCGCTCGCTGTCGCCCGCCACGGAAAGCTTCATTGCGTTTCTGTTCAGTTTTGTCCAGGGGCACGACTGGAGCATCCCGGAGGCCATGCACGACACGTCAGCCGCGGCGCTTTTATAATTGGGTCTCGTCAATTCGGAAGCGCCTTCATGTCCCTCAACACCATCGAGATCAATCGGCAGATGGATCAATTCGACGGCCATCACCAGGTTTGGCTGTTCGGCTATGGTTCCTTGATATTCAAGGCGGATTTCCCCTACATCGAGCGGCGGCCCGCCAGCATCAGCAACTGGACCCGGCGCTTCTGGCAGGGTTCGCACGATCATCGGGGGACCGAGGCGGCGCCGGGACGGGTGGCAACCCTGATACGGGAAGATGGTGCGGTGTGCGCCGGGATGGCGTATCTGATCACGCCGGAAGTGTTTGCACACCTGGATCATCGCGAGAAAAATGGGTATTTGCGCCTGGCGGTCCCGATCGACTTCGAGGATGGAAGCAGCGAATTGGGCTTGGTGTATATCGCGACGGCTGAGAACGCGGCTTTTCTTGGCGAGGCCAGCGAACTGGAGATTGCACAGCAGATTGCACTGGCGCGCGGGCCCAGCGGCTTGAATCGCGATTATCTACTGGCGCTCGCACAAGCTTTGCGTGAATTGAACATGCAGGACGCCCATGTTTTCGCGATCGAGCAATTGTTGATCGAAGCGCGGTGAGTGTGCGCGCGATCGACCCATTGTTGATCGGTACTGCGAAAGGATGCCCGCGATCGCGCCATTGTTGAACGACCGAAGCTTCGCGTGGTCCGTCATGAATCGAGTTCGACTCGGCGCAACCCGGGCACGGCGGAATGCGCTGCGCTTTTCCGCCTTACGAAAGGCAACAACGTCAATGCGATCGATTGCTTGACGTTCAATCGCAGGGCGGAAAGCGCAACGCACTCCCTCTTGCTTGCTTGGGATGCAGCGCACCTTGCCGAGCTGCGTCCAATCCCCACTCAGGAAAACAGATCCAGCTGGCCCGTTGCATTGCCGCATTGTTTGGCCGGCGGTGGCGGCACCACGGCAGGCCGCTTGAATCTGGAACAGTCCAGCGCCGCAAAGCGTCCGCTTGTCGCATTCATGCCGAGGCGCTCCACGGCTTTTTTGAAACGCTGGCGTATCAGGTCCGCCCACACGCCCTCTCCGTGCATGCGCTTGCTGAAATCGCTGTCGTAGTCTTTGCCACCGCGCATCTCGCGCACCCGGTTCATCACCCGCTGCGCCCGCTCGGGAAAATGCGCCTGCAGCCATTCCTGAAACAGGGGATTGACCTCCCACGGGAGGCGCAACACCACGTAGTGGGCGCTGACGGCGCCGGCGTCGCGCGCTGCCTCCAGTACTTTTTCCAGCTCGGGCTCGGTAACGAAAGGAATCACCGGCGCGACGCTCACGCGCACGGGGATGCCGGCGTCGGTCAGGCGCCGGATCGTGCGCAGCCGGCGCGCCGGTGCTGCCGCCCGCGGTTCCAGGGTGCGCGAAATCTCCGGGTCCAGGGTGGTGAGGGTGACCGCAGCGATGGCCTGGCTTTTGGCCGCCATGGGCGCGAGCAGATCGATATCGCGCTCGATCAGCGATGATTTGGAGATCATCGCGACCGGATGTTCGCAATCGTGCAGTACTTCCAGCACGCGCCGCGTGATGCGCAGTTCGCGCTCGCAGGGCTGGTAGGCATCCGTGTTCACGCCAATGGCAATGGATTGCGGCACATAGGATGGCTTGGCCAGCTCGCGCCGCAGCAGATCGGCCGCGTTGACCTTGGCGAACAGGCGGCTTTCGAAATCCAGCCCCGGCGACAAGCCCAGATAGCTGTGCGTGGGCCGCGCAAAACAGTAGATGCAGCCGTGCTCGCACCCCCGGTAAGGATTGAGCGAGACGTCGAAGGGAATGTCCGGAGAGGTATTGCGGCTGAGGATGGTTTTTGCGAATTCATCGGTCACGCTGGTCTTGAATGGCGCAGGCGCGTCATCCTCTTCTTCCCGCACCCAGCCATCGTCGAAGCTCTCGCGTCCATTGACCTCGTAGCGGCCTTGCAGATTAGATACTGCGCCACGGCCCTTCTTGGCCACCAGCGGCTTAGGCGGCAGCATGACGTGCTCCTCGAACTCTTTATCGGCTCCGCTCACCTTGGCACCCATATAACTGTATAAACATACAGTATTCTACGGTGGCTTTGCCGCTTTTTCAAGCACGGTTCACAAGCGGCCCTGATTAAGCGCAAAGACGTCCACAAAGTCAGCGAAGCGATCACGCAATGTCTGGAACTTTTCCTGATCGCCCTCCAACTGGCCGAGCGCATGGCATGCCGCCTCCAGCGTGGAGAGCTGATCCGGCGCGTGTGCCTTGCGGATCCGGTAGCGCGACGCCCCCAGTCCGCTCAGGGCCAGTCGCGGCAGTTCCTGCAACACTGGATTCAGGTAAAGCATTTTCCGGCTCTTGCGCCAGGTCCCGTCCAGCACCACCAGTGTTATCTGTTCTGCACGCAGCTGCGCTGCCGGCATGGCCAGCGCAGATGGCGTGTGCTCCGCGGTTTCGGGATACAAGAGCACGGCACGGCGTCCCATCTGCGTCAAAGCCGCCTGCAGAATAGCGGGATCGAACTGTTCGCCGGTCAACAGGCGGCTGCCGGCCACGCTCAGGTGCAGCAGGCGCGCGCTCCCCTTGGCATTGCTCACTTCCATGGGATGCTGGAGGATCAGCAGGTCGACCGCCGACGAGAGGGGTGTAATCCAGCGGCAAATGCAAGCTGTGGCCGGCCGCAGGCAGCGCTCGCATCTGCGCCGCCGCGGCGGTAAGAGGTCTTCAGTACGCATCCAGCCATCCAGTACATCGAGGGGCCAGTATCTTACCTCAGGCCACAGGCGCCGCCAGCCGTGGCCGCGAGGTAGCGGCAGCCTGCTCGAGCTTGAACACATCCACCACCTGCGACAGGCTGGCCGACTGTTCCTGCATGTGCGCCGCAGCCGCGGCCGCCTCTTCCACCAGGGCGGCATTTTGCTGCGTCACCTGGTCCATCTGGGTAACGGCCAGGTTGATCTGCTCGATGCCGTCGCGCTGCTCGTCGCTGGCGCTGGTGATTTCCGTCATGATGCGCGTGACCCGGGCAATGCTGGCGACGACTTCATCCATGGTCTTGCCGGCCTCGTCGACCAGGCGGGTGCCCGCTTCCACCTTGACCACCGAGTCGCCAATCAGTTCCTTGATTTCTTTGGCCGCAGCAGCCGAGCGTTGCGCCAGAGTGCGCACTTCGGAGGCAACCACGGCAAAGCCGCGGCCCTGCTCGCCCGCCCGTGCTGCTTCCACGGCGGCATTCAGCGCCAGGATATTGGTCTGGAAAGCGATGCCATCAATCACGCTGATGATATCGACAATCTTGCTCGACGAAGCGTTAATCGAACTCATGGTCGCCACCACGTCGGCCACCACCGCCCCGCCCTTGGATGCCACTGCCGATGCGTCGATGGCCAACTGGTTGGCCTGGCGCGCATTGTCGGCGTTGAACTTGACGGTGGACGTGAGCTGCTCCATGGCGGACGCCGTTTCCTGCAGCGAACTGGCCTGGTCTTCCGTACGCGACGATAAATCCATATTCCCGGTCGCAATCTCGCGCGAGGCCAGGGTGATGGCGTCGGTGCCGGTCCGGACCTGGCCCACGATGCTGACCAGGTTGTCGTTCATGCTTTTCAGCGAGGTCATCAGTTGCCCCGTCTCGTCGCCACGATCGGCAACGATCAGGCTCGTCAGGTCGCCCGAGGCCACCGTTTCCGCCACCCGCACCGCTTCCTTGATCGGGCCGGTGATGGTCAGGGTAATGAAGTAGGCGCAGGCGATGCCCATGCCGATAGCGAGCATGCCGAGTGAAATCAGCATGGTGCGTCCGCTCTGATATTGGGACGCGATCTGCGCGCCCGTCACATCAAGGAAGCGACGCTGGCTGTTCGCCATCTCGGCCATGGAGGAAAGATAGGCGTCGCGCTTGCCCGCCATGTCGCGTTCGAAGACGTCCTTGGCCACATCCATGTTCCCTGCGGCCTTTTCCTTGAATACCAGGGCACGCGCGGCGGTGTAGGCCTTGCGCGTTTCCAACACCTTGGCCAGTGCCGCCTTGGTTGCGTCATCCTGCAGGTTTTCACCAAGCAGGCTCTGGATCTCGGTGGCGCGCGCCGAGGCCTTCTTCATGTCCGCTTCAATGGCCTTCTGGTCCGCGGCATCGGTGACCTTCCACGCCGTGGTGGTGCGCGCAGCGTTGACTTCAATCACCTTGACCCACTCATCGATCAGGCGCTCGTGAGCGACTTTCACCTTGATCAGTTCGTCGGTCGCCGCGTTGGCGCCGTGCATGCGCCAGACGCCCACAGCCGTCATGGCGACAAGCAATAACAGGACGAGCGCAAACCCGAGCGCCAGACGGGTACCGATGTTTAAGTTTTTCATGATGCAGGTGGGCGAACCCAAGTGATGGCGAATTCATCCTACCACCACGAAATACTAAGCGCCAGCACGTTGACATGAATCAAGATGTCTTGTCACCGTTGTGACCATTACGGACGTTTGCGGCGCAAGAAAAACCACGAAACGTTGCAGACACTCGAGTTTGGCGGGCCAGGAACCTGATCAGGCTTGCAATAAAGAGTTGCGTTGTCAAAATATTTTTCGCTTTCCTCGCCCGGAATTAGCAAGACGGTATTGCTCCAGTACATTCACGTGCATAAAATCGGTTCATTCCTATCGGCAATCCAATCCAACGGGAGCCCGCTATCATTACCGCTTTGCACAGTCTCCGTGCCACCGCGCACAAAATTTCCTTCGCTATCGTCGCCTGCCTGACACTGCTCCCATCGTTGGCAGTTGAACAAGAACTCCCCGTCGATTTCCGTCTCAATGAGCAAGTCATCATGGTGCCGGCCGGGCCCGACAAGCTGTCGAGCCTGCAAACAACGGTGTTCCGGCCCAATGGCCCCGGCCCCTTCCCGCTACTGATCATCAATCACGGCAAGGAAGCGGGAGAGCCGCACAAGCAGGCACGCGACCGTTTCATTTTCATGGCGACCGCCTTCGTCAAGCGCGGCTACGCGGTCATCGTGCCCATGCGCCGCGGCTTTGCGGACTCGACCGGCCGCTATGCCGACCACGGCTGCAACATGACAGCCAATGGTTATGCCCAGGCCAATGATGTGCTCGACGCAATCGACTATGCGCGCACCCTGAACTGGATCGACGACGACCGCATTGTCGTGGCCGGTCAATCCTACGGCGGGCTCGCCACGATTGCACTCGGCACGCAGACGATTCCCGGCGTACGCGGACTGATCAATTTTGCCGGCGGCTTGCGCGACGACGGCAACCAATGCGACTGGCGCTCCGAACTGGTACAAGCCTTCGCCCAATACGGCGCCAACAACAAGGTCGCCAGCCTGTGGATGTATGGCGTGAACGATTCCCTGTTCGCACCGGAACTGGTGTCGCGCATGCACACCGCCTTCGTGCGCAACGGCGGCAAGGCCCAACTGATCGAATACGGCCCTTTCAAGCGTGATGCTCATGGCATGCTGGCCAGCCGCGACGGTGAAAAAATCTGGTGGCGCGAAGCCGAACGTTTCCTGCAGAAGATCGACATGCCGACGCGCGAGATCTATACGGTGGCGCCGGCGCCATCCCTGCCACGCAGCAAATTTGCCGTGGTGGACGATATCGCGGCCGTGCCCTACCTGACTGAAAATGGCCGCGCCGCCTACCGTGAATACCTGAACAAACTGACGCCGCGCGCGTTTGCCGTCTCGCCCAGCGGCGCCTGGTGCTGGGCCGAAGAAGGCGAAGAACCCGAAACGCGTGCCTTGGCTGCATGTGCGCAGAAAAGCAATCAGCCGTGCCAGTTGTATTCGGTCGACGACTACGTGGTCTGGCCCGAGGCCGCTGGCGATCCCGGCAACACCGCCATTGCCGCCGGCGGCAACGACGCCAACACCAACGGCACCTCCGCCGGTGGCGCTGCGGGCGGGGCCAGCAACGCCGGAGCGTCCGGCAGCTTGTAAAACGCCACGATCCATGCCGCTTGCATGGATCGTGGTATCCGTACAAAAAAGGCACTCCTTTCTTGAGTCCGCCGCAAGGAATGCACCTTGCGCGCACATACAATGGTTGCGACCTGAACCACATCGGGAGCACACCATGCTTTATCGCATCAGCGCGCTGCTAAGTTCAACCGTGCTCGGCACAGCCATGCTGGCCTGGCATCCACCGGCCGCCTCGGCCAATAATTACCCCATCGTCATGGTGCACGGATTTCTGGGATTCGGGCCGGAGCAGTACACCCGCACCGGCTTCAAATACTGGGGCGGTTTCGACGATATCGTCAGCCACATGCGCAGCCACCACGGCGAGCACCAGGTATGGGCCGCATCGGTCGGGTCGATCAGCTCCAACTGGGACCGCGCGGCCGAACTGTATTACCAGATCAAAGGCGGCTGCGTCGACTACGGCAGCAGCCACACAGCGCGCTTCGCCCGCTTTGGCGCGCTCCAGCAGCCGGAAGGCAAATGCTGGGCCGCCGATGCACTGAACAATCCCAATAACTACCCGCTGGCGCTGTACCCGGTGTGGGATGCGCAGCACCCGGTCCATCTGATCGCACACAGCCAGGGCGGGCAGACCGTGCGCGCCCTGATCGAGTTGCTGGAAAATGGTTCGCCCCATGGCGACGAAGGCGGCGGCGACTTGTACCAGGGCGGCCGCATCGGCTGGGTGCTCAGCGCCAGCACCCTGTCGGCGCCGCACGACGGCACCAGCCTGCGCGACGCCATTGGCTACTTCCCCGCCGCCGTCAACGACCTGGCTGGCGCCATCGCCGCCATGGCCAACCGTGGTGAGCGCACTACCGGCGGCGCGCCTGTGCACGACTTCCGGCTCGAAAAATTCGGGGTAACGCACTACCAGGACGAGACTGCGGCTTCGTACCGCGACCGGGTGCTGTCGGCCCCGATTTGGGACCAGGAGAATTACGACTCGGCCCAGCACGAGATGGGGCCGGACGGCGCACAGGAGTTCAACGCCTGGGTCAAGACCTCGCCGCATGTGTACTACTTCTCGGCCAGTAACAGCGCGACCGCGGCGGGAGCGATCTGCTGCAACCAGACCGACCGGCTGATTGCGCCGATACAGAGTAGCCGCTATCAGTACCCGCGGCGCGACATGGCGCCGCTGACCAAGCCGTATGCGGGGGAATGGATCGTCCCGTTTAACGGACGGCGCGGCATCGGTTCGTACACGCAGACCAAGCCTGGGCAGGTGAAGGTCGACAGCAGCTGGTTCAGGAACGATGGTGTGGTCAACACCAGGAGCATGCGTTCACCGCTCGGGCAGCCCGTGCGCGATTACGATGGCAAGGCGGTGAAAGGGATGTGGAATTATCTGCAGCATTACGATGGGTACGATCATTTCGATATGATCGGGTGGCCAAGGTCGGGGACGCGGGCGTACCCGATTTATGATTCGATTCAGCAGATTGTTTATGGGTTGTAGTTGGCGTGTGGTCCCTTGTAAGCGCTAGCAAACATCTTCACCAAAATCGTAGGGCGGATGAGCGCAGGCTCGGCGCCCCCGCGTATCCGCCGTTTACAAAGTTCGCTTGACGGCGAATCGTGGAAACGGCGGATAGCGCTGCGCTCATCCGCCCTACGATTTTTGGGTAAGCCTCGGACTGGGATTTATGCCGCCCACTTCTGCAGTTGCGCTACGGTTGCTGTCACGCCGCCACACACGATCACCAGCACCGTCTTGAACCCACTCAGCTCCGGCGCCTGCTCATAGACCGCCGCCAGCGCTGCCCCGCAGGCCGGCTCCACGACCACGCGATGATCATCCATAAAACGCAGGCACGCGCTCACCGCCGCCTGGTCCGTCACCACGCTGCTGCGCATCGGATGCGAACCAAGCAAATCGAAGGCTTGCTGCGACACGCGGCGCGCACCGAGCGAGGTGGCGATGCTGGAAATCTTCGGCAGCTCCACGCGCTCGTTCGCCTTGAGCGACTGCGCCAGCGAATCGGCCCCCTCGGTCTCCACCGCGATCACCGGCACACCGGTCCAGCCATGGCGCCGCATGCCTTCCACGACGCCGCTCAGCAAGCCGCCGCCGCCAACCGACAGCACCACCGCGTCCGGACGCAGACCGGTGCGCGCGACTTCGTCGATCATGCTCGCGTGCCCCGTCCACAGCAGCGGATCATCGAAGGGATGGATGAAGGCATCCTGCGCGCCTACCATCGACAGCGCCAGCGCATTGGCTTCCTGGAATGAGGCGCCATGCACCAGCACCTCGGCGTTCTCGCGCCGCATCAGCTCCCTGGCGCGCTCGCTGGTGGTTTCGGGTACGACCACCAGCACCGGAATGGACAGGCGGTTGCCGGCGTAAGCCGCGGCGATACCGGCGTTACCGCCGGACGAGGAGATGAAGCGCGTGGCGCCGCGCTTGGCGTATTGCGCGCAGGCGTGGCCGATGCCGCGGATCTTGAAGGAACCAGGCGGCTGCAGGGCTTCCATCTTGAGCCAGACCGACTGGCCATCGCCGGAGAGCGCCGCCGATTCGAGCAGCGGTGTTTCGATATGTAGTGTCATGGGGAGGAAAGCTGAGTCAGAATGCGTTGAGAGGCCGTTCAAAGTTCGTCCAGGCGGCTGCGCAGATCGGCGGCCCGTTCCTGGAAGGCCGCACGCGCGGCGTCGTCCATTTTATCGAGGTTACGGTACACCATGCCAAGCCGCTGATTGCCGCGCAGCCGCTCGCCATTGCGTTCGAAGAAATCCCAGTATAACGAATTGTAGGGACAGGCGTTCTCGCCGAGCCTGGCCTTTTTGTCGTAGTGGCAGCCCTTGCAATAGTCGCTCATGCGGTCGATATAGGCGGCGCTCGATACGTAGGGCTTGGTGGCCAGCAGGCCGCCGTCGGCGAACTGGCTCATGCCGACCGTGTTGGGCATTTCGACCCATTCGAAGGCGTCAACGTAGACGCCCAGGTACCACTGGTGCACCAGCTGCGGGTCGAGTCCGGCCAGCAGCGCGAAATTCCCGATCACCATCAGGCGCTGGATGTGGTGGGCATGGGCGTCGTCGAGCGACTGGCCGATGGCGTGCTGCAGGCAGCGCATCCTGGTCTTGCCATCCCAGAACCAGGACGGCAGCGTCGCCTTGTGGCCGAAAACATTGTGTTCGCCATAGCCCGGCATATTCGCCCAGTAGACACCGCGCACGTACTCGCGCCAACCCAGGATCTGGCGGATGAAGCCTTCGACGGCGTGCAGCGGCGCGTGGCCGGCACGCCATGCGTCCTCCGCCTCGGCGATCACTTCGCGCGGATGCAGCATCTTGGTATTGAGCGCGAACGACAGCATGGAGTGGAACAGGCGCGAGGCAACACTGCTCATCGCATCCTGATAGTCGCCGAAGTGCGGCAGTGCGTGCTGGATGAAGGCGTCGAGCTGGTTCAGTGCTTCGGCGCGGTCCAGCGGCCAGACGATGCGCGCGGCATCGGGACGGCCGAAACTGTCGACGCCGGCCGCGACGATGGAATCCCACAGGGCCGAGTGATCCTTCTGCACGCGCGTGTCGAACGGTTCGGGCGGCTCGCCTTTCCAGCTCTTGCGATTCTCGACATCGAAATTCCATTGCCCGCCCGCCGGCTTGTTGCCCTTGTCGAGCAGGACCTGGTGCACCACCCGCATCTGGCGGTAGAAATACTCCATCAGCCACTGCGGGCGGTGCTTGAAGATGTCCGCCGCCTCGCCGCGCACCGTCAGGAAGTGTTCGCTGGCGACCATCGCGCTGTCGATGGCAAGCGACTGGCAAAACGCGGCCAGTTGCTGGTCCAGTCGGTATTCGTCCGGCTCCTGGTATTCGAAGCGGGTGACCTGGTGCTGCGCGATCAGGGCAGCGAGGTTATCGGGAATGGACTGGCGGTTCCGGGCGTCATCGATGGCCAGGTACACAAGCCGGTGGCCGGCCAGTTCGAGCTGCCGGGCCAGGGCGCGCATACCGGCGAAGACGGCGATGATCTTTTGCGCGTGGTGGTGCACGTAGTCGGTTTCCTGGCGCACCTCCATCTGGACATACAGCACGTTCGGGTGCACGGTAGCAAACCAGCTGTGCCGGAGATTGAGCTGGTCGCCCAGGATCAGTCTTAGCGTCGTCGGCATGGGCGGCATGACCTTCAGGCCGAACACGCGGCCAGCAGGGCTGCCAGCTCGGCAGAATCGACCGGCTTGACCAGGTGGTGGTCGAAGCCCGCGTCCAATGCCAGCCGCCGGTCTTCGGCCTGGCCGTAACCGGTGATGGCGATCAGGGTGGCGTTCTGCATGCCGGGCAGCGTGCGGATGCGGCGTGCCAGCTCGTAGCCGTCCATCTCGGGCAGGCCGATGTCAAGCAGGCAGACATCCGGCAATTGCTGCTGCGCGCATGCCAGGCCGGCATGCGAAGCATTTTCGGTGAGTACGTCGTAGCCGGTCGCTTCCAGCAGCATCGACAGCATCAGCGCGGCATCCGGATTGTCGTCCACTACCATGATACGCAGCGGACGATCGGGCAGCGCAGCCGATGCGTTTGGCAGGCCGGCGTGCGATCCAGCGCCGTGCGCGTCATCGAGCAACAGCGGCAGCGTCACCGTCAGCACGCTGCCCTTTCCCTGGCCGTCGCTGGCGGCCGCCACGCTGCCGCCGTGTAGTTCGACCAGGCTCTTGACGACCGCCAGGCCGACGCCAAGGCCGCCCTGGGCGCGGTCGGCGCTGCGTTCGCCCTGGGTGAACAGGTCGAACACGCGCGGCAGCAGTTGCGTGTCCATGCCGATGCCGTCGTCCTGCACGGTCAGCACCAGCCGGCCTGCCTCCAGCACCATGCGCAGCACGATGTTGCCGCCGTCCGGCGTGTACTTGGCGGCGTTGTTCAGCAGGTTGGTAAGCACCTGCACCACCCGCTTCTGGTCGCCCAGGATGAAGGCCGCTTGCGGCGGCAGCAGCACCGCCAGCCGGTGCTTGCGCGCTTCGATCAGGGGACGCACCTGCTCCACCGCATCGGCGATGATGCGTTTCATGTCGTGCGGCTGCTGGTCGGTCGAAATCAGGCCGCGCGTCACCCGCGAAACGTCGATCAGATCATCGACCAGGCCGGTGATGTGGGCGATCTGGCGGATAATGATGTCAGTCGTATCACGCAGGCGTTTTTCGTCCAGCCTGACGTGTTTAAGGAGCTGGGCTGCGGAGCTGATCGGCGCGAGCGGATTACGCAGTTCATGCGACAGCATCGCCAGAAATTCATCCTTGCGCCGGTGCGCGTCGCGCAGGTCCTCCTCGGCGCGCAGGCGGTCGGTGACGTCCAGGGTGACGCCGCGCACGGAGAAGGGATTGCCGTCGGCGTCGCAGCGCACACGGCCGCGGATGTCGAGCCACAGCAGTCGGCCGTCGTCGGGCCGGCGAAAACGCACGATCTCCTGGTAGCCGGTCTTGTCGCGGATGGCGCGCTCGCGTTCGCGCAGCAGGCGTGCCGCATCGTCCGGCGGAATCGAGGAGGTAATGATGTCGATATTGCCCTCGTCGCGCCCCAGCACCAGGGCCGCGTTATCGGAAAACACCATCTTGCGCGATTCAATTTCCCAGTCCCAGACCATCATGCGCGCCGCGTTCATGCCGTCGGACAGGCGCTCGGCACCTTCGCGCCGCGCCAGTTCGGCCACATGGGCGTCGGTCACGTCGTGACCCTGCACGAAAATGCCGGTCACTTCACCGTCCTTGCCGAACAGTGGCTGGTAGAGCAGGTCGATATAGCTTTCGCTGAAGGCGCCGCCGGCGACCTTTTGCACCTGGACCTTGAGGCCACGCCCCACGAAGGGCTGGCCGCTCTGGTACACGCTGTCGAGTAGCTGCTCATAGCCCTGGCCGCGGACCTCGGGCAGGGCTTGCCACACCGGCTTGCCCACCAGTTCGCGGTGCCCCACCAGCTGGTAATACGCTTCGTTGACCATCTCGAATACGTGCTGCTCGCCGCTCAGCACCGCAATGAAGCCGGGCGCCTGGTTGAACAGGTTGCGCAGATGGCTGCGCTCGTCCATCAGGATGCGGTTCATCGCCTGGTGCATCTGCGCCTGGTTGAAATGGTCGGCGCGTTCGGCCGGCTTGAGTTCCGGGTCGAGCGAGGCAAGCTGCAATTCGCGGTCGAAGCTGTACAAGCCGGTGACGTCGATCGCATTCTGGCTGACAAACGCCACCCTGCCGCTGGCGTCCTTGATCGGCGTGTGTACCGTGCTCCAGAAGCGTTCCTCGAACACGGTTCCGCTCGCGCTCTGGTGCGGCACCGAATAGCGCACGAAGGCGGTGGTGTGCGGCTGCCCGCTCTCGATGGCGCGCAACAGGGAAGCGCGCACCTCGGCCACCGCGGTCGAGGTGGGGTCGTCCGGATTTTCGGGAAAGGCGTCGAACACATAGCGGCCCACCAGCTCTTCTTCGGTACGCCTGGTGGAGTGCAGATAGGCGTCATTGGCGCCGATGATGGTCAGCTCCACATCCATCAGCAAATAGGGGTAAGGCGAGGCGCGGAAAAGAGCGGCGAAGTCGGGCGTCATGGTCATCAGGAATTGTCGCATGAACACCACGGTAAATACGGCAAATTCATGCTGCGGGCGGTGCCGTTTGTGTTGCAAAAAAGTGTAATGTGCGTCGCAATGAATAGTGTATGAAGTAAAATTCTGTTTTAAAAATCTGCCGCCCTGATCCCGCGCGCAAGACGCAAGACCTCCCATGAGCCAGGCCACCCCCGAGACACCCGATCTGGACTTGTCGAGCTGCGACAAGGAGCCGATCCGCTTCCCCGGCAGTATCCAGCCGCACGGCTTTCTGCTGTCCCTGTCGAAGGAATTGCGGGTGCTGCAAGCCAGCGACAACCTGCAGGAACTGATCGGGGTCGACGCCGAACACGCCGTCGGCCAGCCGCTCGATCATGTGATTGGCGACCAGGCCGGCCTGCAACTCCTGCCGGAACTCGATGCTGCCGAAATCGGCCAGCGTCCGGTTTACCTGTGCACCCTGGCGGTTGGCCCGGTCCATCACTTTGACGTGCTGGCCCATTACTACGACGCGCTGCTGGTGCTCGAATTCGAATCCGTGAACCGTGCGTCGGCGGCCGATTTCCGCCACCTGCACCGCCAGGTCGGCGACTTCCTGCTCAAGCTCAATAACGCATCCACCCCCGAGGCGATGAGCGTGCTGGCCGCGCAGGACATCCGCGCCATTACAGGTTTCGGGCGCGTCATGGTGTACCGCTTCGACGAGGAGGGACACGGACACGTGCTGGCCGAGTGCCGCGACCCGGCCTACCCTTCCTACCTGGGACAGCGCTTTCCCGCTTCCGACATTCCGCGCCAGGCGCGCGAGCTGTACACCCTGAACCGTATCCGCCTGATCCAGGACGCCAACTACACGCCGGCGCGCCTGATCCCGGCACTCAATCCCGTGACCGGCGCGGCCAATGACCTGTCGTTTGCGGCGCTGCGCAGCGTGTCGCCCATTCACCTGCAATACATGCGCAACATGGGGACCCTGGCCTCGATGTCGGTATCGCTGATGGTCAAGGGACAGCTGTGGGGCCTCATCTCTTGCCACCACGCGACGCCCTGCCCGGTCGCCTTCGACAAGCGCACCGCCTGCGAGCAGCTGGGCCAGATCCTGGCGATGTGCATCGAATCGCGCGAGGACGCTGGCGAACTGCAGTTCCGCCTGGACGTGCGGCGCACCATGGTCACCATGCTCGGCCGCCTGACCCAGAGCGCCGACTTCATCGACAATCTCAGCAGCGTGTTCCCGGAGCTGCTGCGGTTCGCGCGGGCCGGCGGCGTTGCCATCCTGTTCGACGAGCGCCTGCTCACCTACGGCGACACGCCGGCCGAACACGAGATCCGCGACCTTGTCAGCTGGCTCGACGTGCATGGGCAGGGCGACGTATTCCATACCGACCGCCTGGCCAGCGTGTATCCGGACGGCCCAGCCATCAAGGACAGTGCCTCTGGGCTGCTGGCGATGCCGATCTCGCGCATCCACAAGCATTACCTGCTGTGGTTCCGTCCCGAGGTCGTGCACACCATCGACTGGGCCGGCGACCCGCACCAGAAAAGCGGCGACGGCAGCGTGGCGGCGCAGCTCACGCCGCGCACCAGCTTCGCCACCTGGCGCGAGACCATCCACGGCACCAGCCTTCCCTGGCATACGGGCGAGATCGAACTGGCGGTGGAGTTTCGCAGCGCGCTGCTCGGCATCGCGCTCGAACGCGCCGAGCAGATGGCCGAACTGGCCGAAGAACTGGGTCGCGCCAACAAGGAGCTCGAAGCGTTCTCGTATTCGGTCTCGCACGACCTGCGCGCGCCGCTGCGGCACATCGTCGGCTTCTCCGACCTGTTGATCGAATCGGCCGGCAACGACAACCTGGAAAAGCGCCAGCGCTTCCTGAAGAACATCAAAGACTCGGCGCGCCTGGCCGGCAAACTGGTCGACGACCTGCTCAGTTTTTCGCAGATGGGACGCGCCGCGCTGCGCCCGACCACGATCCAGATGGGCGACCTGGTACGCAGCTGCATCGACAAGCTCTCGCTCGATATCGGCACGCGCCAGATCGCCTGGGATATCGGCCCGCTGCCGGCGATTCGCGCCGACCCGACCTTCCTCCAGCTGGCGCTCTACAACCTGCTGTCGAACGCGGTCAAGTTCACCGGCCAGAAAGAGCTGGCCCAGATCCGCATCCGCAGCGAGGAAGACGCCGACAACTGGACGTTTTCGGTGGCGGACAACGGCGCCGGGTTCAACATGGATTATGTCCACAAGCTGTTCGGCGTGTTCCAGCGCCTGCACCGGATGGAAGACTTTCAGGGCACCGGCATTGGCCTGGCCAATGTGCGCCGTATTATTGAGCGCCATGGAGGCAAGGTGTGGGCGCAGTCCAGCCCCGGCCAGGGCGCCACATTCAGTTTCAGCATCCCCAAAGTACAATCTATTTAAAGTAAGGCAAGGCACGACATGTTAAAGCCCATCCTCCTGGTGGAAGACAATCCGCACGACCTGGAACTGACGCTGATCGCGTTGGAGAAAAGTCAGCTGGCCAACGAAGTGATCATCGCGCGCGACGGCGCCGAGGCGCTCGACTACCTGATGTGCCGCGGCGAGCACGCCGCGCGCCAGGTGGGCAACCCGACCGTGGTCCTGCTGGACCTGAAGCTGCCGAAGGTGGATGGACTTGAAGTGCTCAAGGAGATCCGCAGCACGCCTGCGCTCAAGAGCATTCCGGTGGTGATGCTGACGTCGTCGAAGGAAGAACAGGATCTGCTGCGCAGTTACGAGCTGGGCGTGAACGCGTATGTGGTCAAGCCGGTCGATTTTGAAGAGTTTGTGCGCGCGATTGCGGATCTGGGGATTTTCTGGGCGGTGCTCAATGAGCCGCCGCCGGGGTCTTACCGGTACGTGAAGCCATCTTAGTGCATGAAAATTTTGAAGTCGCAGAAATCGCTGCCTGTAAAACCGCATACCCGCGGAGGAGGCTGTCGCAAAAGGGGGAAAGCGCCTTTGCCGCAAACCTTTGAGTCGTCTTTCCCGCGAAGGCGGGAACCTATAGCACCTCTGCTCATAGGTGCCTCGGAGGCGGGAATGCCGTTTTAGGGTAGTGGAGTGGGCAATTCGCGCGTGTCCACCGCTTCCTCAATGCGAAGTCGCACTGACCGGCTTACGCCGCCGTAGCAAATGGCGGATGCGTGCACTGAGCACGTCGGCGTTATATGGTTTCTGAAGCAGGTTGACCTTGGCATCGAGTTTGCCTTCATGCGCCAGCACACCCTCCGCGTACCCCGACGTAAACAGAATCTGCGCTGACGGCAGCTTGGTGCGAACCACCTCGCTCAGGTCCAGACTACTGAGCTTGCCCGGCATGATCACATCCGAGAACACCAGGTCGATCTGCGTCCCGGCATCGATCAGTTCGACCGCATGCGCCGCGTCCTCGGCCTGGAACACCTGGTAGCCGAGCGCCGACAGCAGCTCCACGGTACTGGTTCGCACATCCTCTTCGTCCTCCACCACCAGGATGGTTTCTAGCCCGCCGAACAGCGGCGCCTGCCCTGCTTCCTCCACGCCTTCCGGTTCGGCCGCACTGCGCTGCAGGAAAATCTTGACGCTGGTGCCCTCGCCCGGGACGCTATTGAGTTCGATCTCGCCGCCCGACTGCTTGACGAAACCATAGGCCATGCTCAGTCCCAGCCCGGTGCCCTGTCCGGTAGGCTTGGTGGTGAAGAAGGGTTCGAATGCGCGCCGCAGTACCGCTTCCGGCATGCCGCAACCGGTATCGGCCACTTCGACCATCACGTAGTCGCCACTGGCGAGTTCGGACAGCGAGGGCGATCCCACCGGCACGTTGGCCGCGCGAATCGTCAGCGTACCGCCATCGCTCATGGCGTCGCGCGCGTTAATCGCCAGGTTGAGGATGACGTTATTGAGCTGGCTCGGATCGACCGTGGTGCTCCACAGGTCTTCTTCGATGTCGGTGACGATAGTAGCGCGCGGCCCAAGCACGCGACGCATCATTTCATCCATGTCGCGCAGGACCGTGCCGGGATTGACCACCACGGCCTGCAAAGGCTGGCGCCGCGCAAAGGCCAGCAGGTGAGCCGACAGCTTGGCGCCGCGCTCCACGCCGGCAAGCGCGATGTCGATACGGCTGCGCGCGTTCTCGCTCACGCCGCCCAGGAGCTTGATCAGTTGCAGATTGCCGCCGATGATTTGCAGCACGTTGTTGAAGTCATGCGCCACACCGCCGGTCAGTTGGCCGATCGCTTCCATCTTCTGCGCCTGGTGCAGCGCCAGCTGGCTGGCGGCCAGTTCTTCCTGGCTGCGCCGCAGTGACACAAAGGCTTCATCGCGTTGCTTGCGGGCGATGTAGGCGCCACTGTGATAGCGCACCCGCGCCGCCAGTTCGCGTCCGTCCGGCCACTTGACCATGTAATCGTTGGCGCCGCAGGCAAACGCCCGCGCCTTGATGTCGGCGTCTTCTTCGGAAGAGAGCAGGATCACCGGCAGGTGCTCGGTGTCGCGGTTCTGGCGCAGCATGCGGATGACGTCGAAGCCATCCACCGCCGGCATGCGCAGATCGACGAGGACGACGGTTGCGTCCATTTCTAAAGCGTGCTCGACGACTCGCTCCGCCTGGGAGGTGTAGCGCAGGGCAACATCGGTGCAGCCGTCCAGGCAGTGCTCGATAAAGTCCTGTGCAAAAGGCTCATCATCTATCAGCAGAACCGAACAGGAATGAGAATTGTCGTCGATCATTAGTATTGCTATTAAATAAACTGGTTTATATTTTACATCAGGTCAGCCTTAAAATATGGCAACTTAATTCCAACTGTGCGCGCCTGCCGCTATCCCGATTTTCACTAGTTTATTGCCAGAAATTGGCGCATGTCCTACGGCTGCTCCGCGGTCTGTCCCACACTCCCCGGGCTGGAACTCCGATACAGCTTGCCTTTCGGACAGCTCATGATGACTCACCTGAACAAGCGCACTCAAGCGAGCTGCACTATCAGTCGACGGACATTTTTTTATTCTTCTTAAGGAGCTCATCATGAACAAGAATCAAAAAGGCGGTCACAACACTTCCCAGAGCGGCAGCAAGCAATCGACCAGCCAGGGATCGCAGAACCAGCAATCCGGTTCGCAAGGCTCGCAAAATTCCCAGAGCGGCAACAGCGCAGGCAAGGGCACCCAGGGTGGCACCCACGAGCAGCACGTGGAAGCGGGCCGTCAAAGCCACAAGAACGACGGCAACAAGCAGTCCGGCTCGCAAGGATCGGGCAGCTCGTCCCGCGGCAACAAGTCCTGATCTTGATGGACTGATTGCAGCGCGGCCGCAGCACTAGCCGGACGCAGCGCCTTCCGCCCATGCCCAGGCATGGTGGAAGGCGCTGCGTCTTTTTACTGGTGCCGCATGGTGCGCGCAACGCTTAACCGATCTGAACAACCAAGGGCTGGTGGTCGGGACCGAGATCCTCGGACACAACATCGAGCCGCCTGATCTGCTCCGACAAGTCATCTGTGACAAAAATAAAGTCCGACGTAAACGGATCGGCGCGGCGCTCGGGTTTGTCGTGCAGGCAGACGGTGGGCGCATGGGGCTGGCCCGCGTGCACCAGGCGCCAGGCGTCCAGATAAGGGTGCGTCTGGTCATGGAAGCGGCTCTGCAAGCGCTGGTACTCGGCAGAGCGCGGCGCGAAATTGAAGTCGCCGGTCAGGATGGCCCGCGCTGCCCGTGGCGTGGCGGCGAAAGGGCCGGCGTTCGCTTCGCCCGGACGCGGCTGATGAGCGTGGCCGGAGGCTTCGCCGTGCAGCTCGCGCAGGCGCTGCACCTGCGCGCTGCGCTGCAGCTGAGAGAAATATTCGAGGTGGGTGGTGCTGACTCGCAGGGGGCCGATTGGCGTATCGAGCGTGACTTCCAGCGCCACGCGCTGCATGCTCATCACCGCCGGATCCGCCGGCCAGGGCAAGCTGTGGCGAAACGCCTGCAGCACGGGAAGGCGCGACAGGATCATGCAGCCAAACAGGCGCCGCGCACCGCCCTCTCCCAGCGTGTCCGAGGCCACGGCCGCCACCGGCGTGAAGCCCGGCAAATGCTGCGCCAATTGCGCGAACTGATCGGCGCCGTCGCAACCTGCGAGGTCGATATGGCCCGCCGACACCTCCTGAAGACAGAACACATCCGCGTCAGCAATCGCCTGCATGTCTTCAACGAACCTGCCGATGCTGCAGCGGCCATCCTTGCCGCGCCCCCTCTGAATATTCCAACTGAGTATTTTCACCGCATCCTCCCCCCATAGCGCTGCCAAGGCCGGCAGCCGTCCCATAGCCTAGTCGGGACCAGATTGGCGACAATGCGCTAGATCAGCCGTGCGCGCGGTCGAATAAGTAAACGTTTTACTAAGCCGAAACCGGGCAGACTGAAATAACTCATTGGCGAGACAATCTATGCGATAAAGATAGCGATTGGGAATGTAGAAAAACGTTTACCCAAATCTCCCACATGTATGTATTATTGTCTGCGTGATATCCGATATCACCGGCGCTGATACCTCAACCCCGGACCGGGCACGGCCGGGACCATACTAAAAAGGGACACCTATGCTGAATCTGTTTGCTCGCGGCGCACGCCGCCAACCCGGCCTGCCTGCCACCCCTCCCGGGGTCAGCGATCCGCCGTCCGCGCCCTCGCACCTCAACCACCGGTCGCACCCCCTCCTTTCCGCCACGCTCATCAGCGCAACGTTTCTGCTGGCACAGCCAGCCGCGGCGCAGAGCAAATTGACCATTCCTGCGGCGAACGTCAGCGCAAGTAGCAGCGACGCGAACGTTCCGGGCAATGCCAACGACGGCTCGCTCACCACCCGCTGGTCCGCGGACGCGAGCAACAGCCCGCAGTGGCTTCAATACAACCTGGGCGGCTGCTATAAAGTGGCCTACGCCAACCTGGCCTGGTATAACGGCGACAGCCGCAAATACAATCTCGCGCTCAAGGTCTCCAACGACGGGACTAGCTGGACCGATGTGTTCAACGGCACCAACAGCGGCACCAGCGCCGCACTCAAGCCCTATGCCTTCGGTGATCGCGCGGCGCGCTTTGTGCGCGTGCAAAGCACCGGCAGCGATGTGAACAAGTGGGTCAGCCTGGCCGAGATGGAAATCTGGACCAACGGCAGCGGCACCTGCACGACCAGCAACCTGAACCCCAGCCTGCCTCCGGGAGGCAACTTTGATTTGTCGATCTGGCAGCTGCAACTTCCCTCCGGCACCCAGGGCAGTCCCGATACCGTCAGCGCCTCGCGCCTGGAAGGCGGCTATACCAGCCAGTACTTCTACACAGACAGCAACGACGGCGCCATGACCTTCTGGACACCTGAAAACGGCGTGCACACCCCCAACTCCAACTTTGCCCGCAGTGAACTGCGCGAAATGAACCCGAACGGCTCCGCCGCCAACTGGGACATCGCCGGCACGCACATCCTCAATGCCACCGTGCGCGTGGTCAAGGTTCCCAGCAGCGTAGCAATCGGACAGATCAAGGTCGGCACGCCCTTGCGCGCTGGCCTGGAGCCGTCCACCAAACCGCTGCTCGAGCTGTACTACCGTGCCAGCGGCGACATCGTCGTGGGCATCGAAAACAGCCCGGCAGGCGGACAAACCCCACACACCTTGACGAATATTCCGGTAGGCACCAAGTTCACTTACCAGATCAAGGCGAACAGCAGCACGCTGACCGTATCGATCAACGGCACGCCGTATTCCTTCCCCCTGCCCCAGAGTTTTATAGGCTACGGCGAGTATTTCAAAGCGGGCGACTATATCCAGTCCAGCAGTTCCAGTTCGACCGTAGGTGCGCAGGTGAAGTTCTATGCGCTGAGCGTGTCGCACTCCAATTAAGGACACCGGACATGCGCTACTCTCTCCCACACCTGCTGCTTGCGGCGATGATCGCCCTGCCTGCGCTTGCGCAGGCACAAAGCAAGCTGGCTATCCCTGCGGCCAATATCAGCGCCAGCAGCAGCGACGCGAATATTCCCGGCAACGCTAACGACGGCTCGCTCAGCACGCGCTGGTCGGCCGACGCGAGCACCAGCCCCCAATGGCTTCAATACAACCTGGGCGGCTGCTACAAGATCGCCTATGCCAACCTGGCCTGGTATAACGGCGACAGCCGCAAGTACAGCCTGGCCATCAAGACCTCCAACGATGGCAGCAACTGGTCCGATGCCTTCAACGGCACCAACAGCGGCACCTCGGCCGCGCTCAAGCCGTATGCGCTGGGCGAGCGTGCGGCGCGCTACCTGCGCGTGCAAAGTACGGGCAGCGACGTCAACAAATGGGTCAGTCTGTCCGAGATGGAGGTGTGGACCAACGGCGCCGGCAGCTGTACGTCCACCGGCCTCGACCCGGCCAAAGCGCCCGGCGTCAACTTCGACCTGAGCGGCTACCGCCTGCAAACCCTGGACGGCTCGCTTAATCTCAAGCAGGTCGACCCGATCGGCAGCTACAGCGACAAGTACTTCTACACCGATGGGGCCAGCGGCGCGATGACCTTTTATGTACCTTCGGGCGCGGGCACGACGGCCAACTCGCACTACCCGCGTTCGGAGCTGCGGCAACGCGCGACCTTCCGCATGGGCGGCACCTACAGCTTGTCGGCGTCAATGAAGGTCTTGCAGCAGCCGGCCACGGGACAGATCATCATCGGCCAGATTCACGGCGAGCAGACAGGCGGCTCGGAGCTGCTCAAACTGCGCTGGACCAATGGCGACATCCTGATGGGCGTGAAACCGACCTTTGGCGCGACCGAGCAAAAGCTGCTGATCAAGAGCGGCGTCGCGCTGGGCCAGAACATCGACTGGACCATCCGCCTGTCTGGTTCAACGGTGACGGTCACCGTCAACGGCACGGCACGCTCGTTCAGCTACGACGCCTCGTCGTGGGGCGCGGTGGACCTGTACTTCAAGGCCGGTGCGTATTCGCAGGACGACCAGCAGGACGGCAGCTTCGCCAGGGTCGCCTTCACCTCCTTGCGCTAGCACCATGGCACGGTCCGCGCTGCACCCATCCAGGCGGCCATCCAGGCAGCGCTCCCGGCACAGACAGTCGGGCGTGGCCGTGCTGACCGCCTTGCTGGTGACTGCCCTGGCGGTGACCCTGGTGTGCGATCTGTTCAGGCAGCAGCAAGTGCTGGTGCGCGGCATGGAGGGCCGCCAGCTGCAACTGCAGGCACGCCTGGCCATGCGCAGCCTGCTGGACGATGCCCGCATGGCGCTGCGCGACGACGCCAGGACCCTGGGCGATGCCACCACTCTGGCGGGAACATGGCATCTGGCGCGGACGGAGGTCCCCATCGACACGGGTGCCGGTCAAGCGCTTTCCGCACGCACCATTGAGGACGCGCAGGCGCGCTTTAACCTGCGCAACCTGGTCAAGGGCGGCGAAGCCAACCCTTTTCAGGTAGTCGCGTTCGCGCGCCTGCTCTCGACCCTGGGTCTGGAACCGGCACTGGCAAAGCCGGTAGCCGCAGCCATCGCCAGGGGCGCCTTGGCCGACCTGGATGACCTGGCCGCAGTGATGGGCATCGCACCGGCACAAGTAGCCCGACTGCGCGAGTTCCTCACCCTGCTGCCCGAAGCGACAGCCATCAACATCAACACCGCGCCGGCCGAAGTCCTGACGGCGGTTGCCCATCTGTCACTGGCCGAGGCGCACGCTTTGGTGGCGCAGCGCGGCCGCGCGCATTTCCGCGACAACGGCGACTTCGCGCTGCGCCTTCACGACAGGGAAACGCTGGAAGGCGTCGATTACGGAACCGGCAGTCACTACTTTTACGTGGCAGGCCGCGTCCACGTTGACCGCGTGCGGCTGGACGCACTGGCCCTGGTGAAGCGTGCGGACAGCGGCGCAAGCACCCTGCTCTGGCTGCGCCAGGACCAGGGACAGCTGGCCGACGGGTTCGGGAAAATCACACGATTGCCGCTGCCGGCGCCCGCGCCGGCCAGCTGAGCCGTGCGGCCAGGCAGCAGATGAAGCAGTGATCGTCCAGGTGAAACAAGGCGGGGTCGCCGGCATCCAGCGTGGCCACGAAGAACAGCCAGCGCTCGTTGGCGGCATCCCACCCGCCTGTGGCCAGAGTCAGTTCGCAGCAGGCTTCAGTCTGCACCGGCTTGGCTTTCCAGCGGATCGGCGCGCAGTACAGATGGCGCGCGCGGACGAAGGCTTCAGGCTTCCTGTTGCGCAGATACCAGAACCCGCTTGCGCAGGCGCATCTGCAAGCCGCCCGGCGCCATCACGAAGTTCATCTCTTCCACCGGTTCGCTGCCGTCCGGCGTGGCGACGCTGTCGATGTCGTAGGTGCTGAGCAGCATCGCCATCGCCACCTTGATCTCGAGCAGCGCCAGGTAGCGCCCTGGACAGGTGCGCGCACCGGAGCCGAAAGGAATGCTGGCGCGCTTGTCGATGGCGGCCCCCGCCTCGCCTCCGGCCAGCCAGCGCTCGGGCTGAAACACGCCGGCGCCCTGCACCTGCTGCTCGTCGACGCCATCGTGGCGCAGCACGCACCACACCATACTACCGGCCGGGACATGAATATCGGCCACGGTGGTGTCGCGCAGCGCTTCAAGCGGCATGAAGGGAGCCACCGGCTTGAGGCGCATCGACTCGTGGATGCAGGCGTCGAGGTAATCCAGGCTGTCCATCCGGGCGATGTCGAAGGCCGCCGTATCCGGGGCCAGGCGCAGCACTTCTTCCTGCGCCCGCCGCAGCGCCTGCGGATGGCGCCGCAGCAGATACAGCAGCCATGCCAGGCTGTTGGCGGTCGTGTCTTCGCCGGCCAGCAGCATGGTGATGACATTGCCGGCCACCGCGGTGTCGTCGACGCCGCTGCCGGCGGTGTCGGCCGCGGCGATGAACGCTTCGAGCAGGTTGCCCGGCCGCTGATGCAAAGCGGGATTGGCCTGCATGCGCAGGCGCGCCGCGGCGATCAGGTCGGCCACCATGGTCCGGACGATGGCGCCGCTGCGGTCCAGGCGGCGGTCAGCCGGCAGCTTGAAGTAGCGCCAGTAGGGAATCAGCGCTACGCTGCGGCGCGCCACGGCCGGCATGATTTCGTCGAGGTGGCGCTGGATCACATCCTCGCCCGAGCCGATGGTATCGACCTCGGTACCGAAGGCCAGCCCGGCGATGATGTCCACCGTGTAGCGCTTCAGGTCATCGGTGAGTGCGATCGGCGTGCCCGCCAGCGCCGCCTTGTCCCAGCGTTCGCGCAGGCGCAGCGCCACCTTGACCAGCGCCGGGAAGTACGCCTTGATCGCGTGCGGCGCGAAAGCGGCCATCACCACCTTGCGCTGGTTGCGCCACTGCGTGCCCTCGACCGAAAACAGACCGGGCACGCCGCCCATTTCGGCCGATACGCGCGCGGTCACCTCCGGGCGCCGAAAGCCATCGGGACGATCGCGCAGGATGGCCGCCACCAGCGCGCTGTCGGCCACCACCAGGACCTTCTGCGGGCCGAAGCAGATGCGAAACAGCGGCCCGTAGCGGCGCGCCCATTGCTCGACCGTCTGGTGCACACTGCGGCGGTTCAGCTGAAGGGCGTTGCCGGCCAGTGGCCAGCTGAAGGGGCCAGGCAGTTGCTTGATGCGGCGCAGGGCCGGTGGCGGGAAGTCGGTGCTGGAGCTGGAGGTCATGGGCGCGGTTCCTTTGCATTGAGTGCAGCCATTGTGCGCGGTGCGCGGTGCGGCGTCTTGAACGTTTGCGACAGATGGCGGCGCACGCCGCTGGTCTGACCCTATTACAATAGAGGCAATCTTATCGACCCCGCCGACCATGATCCCAGCGTTCCCGCCCGCCGCCGAGCTGCCACCGACCCGCTGCGTGGCGCCGGCTCCGGCGCTACGTGCGTGCATACGGGCCTACGTCATCCGCAATACCATGAGCACGCCGCTGGCCGATCCGGCCCAGCGCCTGAACCGCTTTCCCGCCAGCCCGCTGTGCAGCATCAGCTGGTTCTTCCAGGGCGAAGCGGAGATGGTCGATCCGCCCGACGATGTGGGCATGGAGTGGACATCGGTCTTCCTGGGCGGTCCCCGTTCACGGCCGATCGTCAGCTACAACCCCGGCCCGGTGGACGTCCTTGCCGCCATGTTCTTTCCGGAGGCGCTGCACCGGCTGACGGGCCTGGACATGGCCCACGGCCTGGACCGCTTCCAGCCAATCGAGGTGCTGCCGCCCGACTGGCAGGCGATGACGCGCGAGGTATTGGAGACAAGGGATGCGGTAGCGGCCATCGCGCTCTTCGAGGCTTTCCTGCTGCCGCGCTGGCAGGCCGCCCAGGGCGACGAACAGGCACCGGGGATCGGCATCGGTGCGACCTGGGCGCGGCGCCTGGCCCAGCAGGCGGCGGCACTGCGCTACGCCAGCGGGGTGCGCAGCGTGGAGCGGCGGATCAAGGCCTGGGCCGGCCAGCCGATGCGCACCCTGCGGCGCCTGGGCCGGGCCGAGGAATCCTTCCTGGACGTACGCAGCCAGTTGTTCGGCAATGGCCGGGTGTCCTGGTCCGATGTGGCCGCGCGCGCGGGCTATGCCGACCAGGCTCACCTGAGCCGCGAAACGCGCGAGATTACGGGATTGAGTCCGACCGAACTGGTACGCGCGAGCGACGATGATGAAAGCTACTGGCTGTACCGGGTCTGGAGCTGAGTGCAGCACCTCAGCCGGCAAGGGATGAAAAAAAACCACGCTTACGCGTGGTTTTTTCGTATTCTGGCTCCCCGACCTGGACTCGAACCAGGGACCTGCGGATTAACAGTCCGTCGCTCTACCAACTGAGCTATCAGGGAAAAGAGGCCGCATTATAGCGGACCATTTTGAAATTTAGAAGTAGAAATTACCAAAAACACCGACATGGCTGCCGTCGGCTTCCGCCTTGCGGTTGCGGCCGACGGCGTATTCATATTTTTCGTTCACATAACGCAGCTTGATGCCGAAGCTTGGGCTGACAAAGTACTCGCCTTCCACCACGCCGCCGACGGTGTTGTCGAAGTCGGTGCCGATGCCGTCAGCGTAGCCGCTGCCCTTCAGTTTCGGGCTGCTCACATAACGCACGCCGCCGCCCACGCGGAACTTGGCGCTTGGGTGGAAATAGGCCAGCAGTTCGATCGGAAAACGCTGGAACTTGAGATCGCCGTTGCGGGCGTTGGCCTGGTCGACGTGGTAGCTGATCGTGCTTTGCAGCGAAAACTGGGGCGTGACCAGGAAATCGACGCCGCCGGTGAAGGCGATCAGGCCACCCGCCTTGATGTCGTAGTCGCCCAGCTTTTCGTAGGTGACCGACGCCAGCTTGTCGCCGCCGCCGGTGATGCCCATGCCGGCCACGAAGCGCAGCTGACGCGCGCCGTCGAGGGTGTTTTGGGCTTGGGCAGCGCCCATCGATGCGATTGCGAGCGCAATCGCGATTACGGTGTTTTTCATTTTTAGTTATCGGGTAGTTGCGGAAGACGGCGTTACTTCGAGTAAGAGTATTTGCCAGCAAGAATCATAGAGAAATCTTGCAAATTCCGCAAAAATAAATACAGGAAACTGTTGCGTCTGTGCACAGTATCCGTATTCGGGCCGAAAAACAAAAAAGGCCACGTTCTTCAACGTGGCCTTTCGTATTCTGGCTCCCCGACCTGGACTCGAACCAGGGACCTGCGGATTAACAGTCCGTCGCTCTACCAACTGAGCTATCAGGGAAAAGAGGCAACATTATATACGTTGACTGTCGCGCCGTCAAGTTTCTGACTTACTCCACAACACCGTCTCGATACTCCCTGCTGCCTTTCAAATTCCGCTTTCGCGTAATCCGAAGAAACAAGATTTTAGAGGACTTTCGCGATTGCGTCAATGACGCGGTCGATATTTTTCGAGTTCAGGGCCGCCACGCAGATACGGCCGGTGTCGACCGCGTAGATCGAATGCTCGGTGCGCAGGCGCTCGACCTGGGCCTTGGTCAGACCGGAGTACGAGAACATGCCGACCTGCTCGCGCACGAATTCAAAGTCGTGGGCCGGGGCCTTTTCCTTGAGCTTGGCCACGAAAGTGTTGCGCATTTCCTTGATCCGTACGCGCATGCCGGCCAGTTCGTCTTCCCACAGCTGGCGCAGTTCCGGCGTGGTCAGGGCGGTGGCTACCACCTTGCCGCCGTGGACAGGCGGGTTGGAGTAGTTGGTGCGCACCACGCGCTTGAGCTGCGACAGCAGGCGCGCCGCTTCTTCGGCGCTGGCGCCGACCACCGACAAGGCACCCACACGCTCGCCGTACAGCGAAAACGACTTGGAGAAGGAATTCGAGATCAGCAGCGGGCCGCCGGCCGCGGCGAACTTGCCGACCACGGCCCCGTCTTCGGCGATGCCCGAGCCGAAGCCCTGGTAAGCCATGTCCAGGAAAGGCGTCAGCTCGCCGGCGCGCACGGCCTCGACTACCTGGTCCCACTGGGCGGACGTGAGGTCGGCGCCGGTCGGGTTGTGGCAGCAGGCGTGCAGCAGCACGATGGCGCCCTTGGGCATGGCTTTCAGGTCGGCCAGCATGCCGGCGAAATCGACGCCGCGGGTGGCCGCATCGTAGTAGCGGTAGTTATTCACGGTGAAACCGGCGCTCTCGAACAGGGCGCGGTGGTTTTCCCAGCTTGGGTCGCTGATGTAGACGGCCGAATCGGGCGAGAAGCGCTGCAGGAAGTCGGCGCCGATCTTGAGGGCGCCGGTGCCGCCGATGGCTTGCACGGTGACCGCACGCTTGTCTTGAATAATCGGGCTGCCGGCCCCAAATACCAGCTCTTGCACCGCCTTGTCGTAGGCCGCCAGGCCTTCGATCGGCAGGTAGGTGCGCGGCGCTTGCTGCTCCATCAACACTTCCTCGGCCTTGCGTACGCAAGCGAGCAGCGGCACTTTGCCGTTGTCGTCATAATAGACGCCCACGCCCAGGTTGATTTTCTCTGGATTGGTGTCGGCATTGAATGCCTCGGTGATGCCCAGGATCGGGTCGCGCGGGGCCATGTCGATGGCGCTGAAGATGGTGGCGGAAGCTGTTGAAGTCATCGTGGTAAACTTGAGTGTCGGCGTAGGTTGTATAGACAGCGACCCATATTCCTGTAGGGCGTATGCCTTGGCGGGCATGGATCGCGAGCGGGACACCATTCTAACAAAGGTCTGAATGTATGGCTGAACTATCCGTTGCAAACGACCCGGCACCAACCGTGGTCACCTTCCCAGATTCCCCTTTCAAACTGCACCAGCCCTTCCCTCCCGCCGGCGACCAGCCGACCGCGATCGCGGGCCTGATCGAGGGCATCGAGGACGGTTTGTCGTTCCAGACCCTGCTCGGCGTGACCGGCTCCGGCAAGACCTACACCATGGCCAACGTAATCGCGCGCGCCGGGCGTCCGGCCATCGTGTTCGCGCCGAATAAAACACTGGCGGCCCAGCTGTATTCCGAATTCCGCGAATTCTTCCCGCAAAACGCGGTCGAGTACTTCGTCAGCTACTACGATTACTACCAGCCAGAAGCCTATGTGCCCCAGCGCGATCTGTTCATCGAAAAGGACTCGTCGATCAACGAGCATATCGAGCAGATGCGCCTGTCGTGCACCAAGTCGCTGATGGAGCGGCGCGATGTCGTCATTGTTGCCACCGTGTCGGCCATCTACGGTATCGGCAACCCCAGCGAATACCACCAGATGATCCTGACCTTGCGCGCCAAGGACAAGGTCGCGCAGCGCGACGTGATCGCGCGCCTGATCCAGATGCAGTACACGCGCAATGAAGTCGACTTCGGGCGCGGCACCTTCCGCGTGCGCGGCGACACCATCGACATCTTCCCCGCCGAGCATGCCGAACTGGCGATCCGGGTCGAGATGTTCGACGACGAGATCGAGTCGCTGCAGCTGTTCGACCCGCTCACCGGGCGCGTGCGCCAGAAGATCCCGCGCTTTACCGTGTATCCGGGTTCGCACTACGTGACCCCGCGTTCGACGGTGCTGCGCGCGATCGAATCGATCAAGCTGGAACTGCGCGACCGTCTCGAGTACTTCCGCAAGGAGAACAAGCTGATCGAAGAGCAGCGCCTGGAGCAGCGCACCCGCTTCGACCTCGAGATGATGGCCGAAATCGGCTTCACCAAGGGTATCGAGAACTATTCGCGCCACCTGTCGGGCGCCATGCCGGGCGAGCCGCCGCCGACCCTGGTCGACTACCTGCCCAAGGACGCCCTGATGTTCCTGGACGAGTCGCACGTGCTGGTCGGCCAGCTCAACGCCATGTACAACGGCGACCGTTCGCGCAAGACCAACCTGGTGGACTATGGCTTCCGGCTGCCGTCGGCGCTGGATAACCGGCCGCTCAAGTTCGAGGAGTTCGAGGGCAAGCTGCGCCAGACGATTTTTGTGTCGGCCACGCCCGCCGAATACGAGAAGACCCATGCCGACAATGTGGTCGAGCAGCTGGTGCGTCCGACCGGCCTGGTCGATCCGCTGGTGATCGTCAAGCCCGCCCTGTCGCAGGTGGACGACCTGATGTCCGAGATCCAGGACCGGGTCAAGAAGGATGAACGGGTGCTGGTCACCACCCTGACCAAGCGCATGGCCGAACAGCTGACCGAATATTTGTCGGATCACGGCATCAAGGTGCGCTACCTGCACAGCGATATCGAGACGGTCGAACGGGTGGAAATCCTGCGCGACCTGCGCCTGGGTACCTTCGACGTGCTGGTCGGGATCAACCTGCTGCGCGAGGGCCTGGACTTGCCGGAAGTGTCGCTGGTGGCCATTCTGGACGCGGACAAAGAAGGTTTTCTGCGTTCCGAACGCAGCCTGATTCAGACCATCGGGCGCGCTGCGCGTAACCTCAATGGCGTGGCGATTCTGTACGCCGACCGGATCACCGATTCGATGCAGCAGGCGATCGGCGAAACCGAGAGGCGGCGCGCCAAACAGATCGCCTACAACCTCGAACATGGCATCACCGCGGTCGGCATCAAGAAGCAGATCAAGGAGCTGATCGACGGCGTCTACAGCCCGCAGCAGGCACGCGAGACCCTGGACGCCGAGAAGGAAACGGCGAAGATCGAGTCGATGAGCGAGAAGCAGATCAGCAAGGAGATCAAGCGTCTCGAGAAGCTGATGGTGGACCATGCGCGCAATCTCGAATTCGAGAAAGCGGCCCAGGTGCGCGACCAGCTGCATATCCTCAAGCAGCAGGCGTTTGGTGCGCCGGGCACCGACAACGTGGTGTCGATTCTCAAATAGGCGAGCTCAATCGAAAGAAACGCAGGGCGGAAAAGCGCAGCGCCTTCCGCCGTGCCACGCTGGAGCCGCACGCGGCTTTGCCGTCGCACGGCGGAAGGCGCCTTCGGCTTTTCCGCCCTACGCTGCCTTCGCGGCCGTGTCCTTAATTCGGCGCGGGCGCGGTCGCCACCAGGCTGCGCTGGACCCAGCCGCCGGACACGTTCTCGCCATCGATGCGCACGAAGCCATCTTTCTCTTCGCCGGTCGCAATCGCTTCTTCCGACCGCTTCAAGGTCGCCATCAGCTTGCTGTTGGTGCGCGGCTCGCTGTACACCTTCACGCTCGACAGGCGCGCAAACACGCTGGCGCCCGAGGCCACCGGCACGCCCGCCTGGGTCGAGGCGCGCGCATTGGCACGGCTCTCGTTGCTGTGGGTCTTGACCAGGCTAGGCTGGTTACGGATGGTCTGCACGATCTTGTTGTAGTTGTCGAGCAGGCTGGCGGCAACCATCTTGCCTTCCGGCGTATTCGTATAGCCGCCCAGACTGGTGTAGCCGGCGCCGCCCCAGTTCCAGCCACTGATGCCGAAATCGGTGGTCTTGGCCATGCCTTCGGCCGCCGCCACCTGAATCCCGGAACGCACGTCGGCGATCAGCAGACTGGTCTGCGCTTCCTTGAATTTGAGGTTGCCGGCGATGCCGCCGATCACGCCACCCAGGCCGCCGAACACCTTGCCGCCCCAGCTGCTGAGCGAACCATTCATGCCGCCCGTGTTGGCCGCGGCGAACTGCACGCCCGGGGTCATCACGAAGTCGGCCGCCTGCAGCTGGCCCTTGCCCACATTCGAATTGCCCAGAGTCTCGCCACTGGCCGCCAGGGCGCGCTCTTCCTGCAGGTTTTGCATGGCGGCGCCGCGCTCGACGACGGTGAAGCAGTTCGATTGCTGGATCATGATGCGCAGCAGCGACACGGGCGAACCCAGGCCGTAGCTTTGCAGCTGGGTGCTGCTGGCGCCGCGGTTTTCACTCACCGCGATCGTGCCCAGCGGGCGCTCGCATTTTTCAACCGTGGAGCTGGTTTCCTGTGCGCTGGCGTTGGTGCTGCCGAGCACAAGCGCTGCGGCAAGGGTGAATCCGATATGTTTCATGGCAGTCTGGGTCAGGTGAGGTGAAAGACGGTGTATTGTAGCAATTTTCATAACGGAAAAAGCAAAATGATTGAGCTTCCACCAACTGTTACATCTTGACACTTACTGTTCACTTACCGCTCACTTACTGCTCTCTTACTGCGCACTCACTGCCGCACTACAAGGATTTGATGAAAGCGCGTATGCCGGCCAGGAACATTTCGACCGCCATGGCGCTCAGAATCAGGCCCATCAGGCGCTCAAACGCGGTCATCACTTGCGGTCCCAGCTTTTCCTGCAACCGTTCGGCGCTCAAAAACACGGCCAGCCACACCAGCGCAACGGCGGTCAGGGCACCCACGTGGACCATCACTTCGGCGGTCGTGTCCGAGGAAAACAGCAGTACGGTGGCCAGCGCCGACGGTCCCGCGATGGCCGGAATGGCCAGCGGCACGATGAAGGGTTCACCGCCCTTGCCGCTCGCGCCAAACGGGCCACCCTCCTCCGGGAACACCATGCGCAGGGCAATCAGGAACAGGATCACGCTGCCGCCGATGCGCAGGGAAATTTCGGACAACTGCATGGCCGCCAGCAGGTGGCGTCCGAAGAACATGAACAGCAGCAGCACGGCGAACGCGATCAGACACTCGCGCACCACTACTTTCCAGCGCCGTTCGCGCGGCACCTGGGCCAGCGCGGTGACGAACAGCGGCACGTTGCCGAAGGGGTCAGTCACGAGGATCAGCAGGATGAAGGTCTGGATGAAGGTTTGCGTCATGCCGAGATCATATCGTGCTTCATGACAAATCGACCAGCCCCGCAAGCCCTGCTCCTTGCCGCGCACGGCCCGGCTGTCCGCCGGATACCACAGAAGCTGTAACTAGGAGAAGGTTTACAGTGACTTACGGTTACCCACCGGCCTGCGCCAGTGATGCTGGTGTATATTCAGGTATGCCCACGGGCAACATTATGAAGCCAACCGCCCTCCTCGTTTTCCTCCGCCTTCCCCTGATGGCGCTGTTCTGCCTGCTGCTTTGCCTGACCGGCGCGGCGGCGTACGCCGGCACGCCGGTACCCGAGCGCTGGACCAGCCTCACGCATACCGCCTTCAAGCACCATCTCGAACCCGAACTGGGCGGCGGCACCGTCTTTGCCCAGGATCACAGCGGCTTTTTGTGGATCGGCACCCAGTCGGGCCTGGTGCGCTGGGATGGCTACCGCAGCCGCCTGTACACCTCCGACCCCGACCGTCCCGGCTCGCTGCCGGACAACTTCGTGCTCGACCTGCACGTCGACCGGCGCGGGGTGCTGTGGGTCGGCACCAGCGCCGGTGGACTGGCGCGCTATGACGCCGATACCGACCGCTTCCACACCTACCCGTCCGGCCCGGAAGGCATGGGGGAGCGGCGCGCGGCGGCGCTGGCCGACGACGGCGCCGGCGGCCTGTGGATCGGCACCGGCACCGGTCTGGTACGCCTCGATGCCCAGGGCCGCTTCAGCCGTCCGGCCGCGGAGCGGTTCCCGCCGGGCGATATCGAAGCCCTGGTCAGCGACCGCGGCGGACGCCTCTGGATCGGCACCACCGGCGGCCTGCTGCTGGCCGACGGCGGCGCCTCAGCCCACCCCTTTGCCCTCGGCGGCGGCAAGCCGCCCAGCATCGAGACCCTGTACCAGGACAGCGCCGGGCGCATCTGGATCGGCACCCGCAGCAACGGCGCCTTCGTGGTCGAGCCGGGCGCCACGGCCGCCCAGGCGGTGCGCGAAAGCGGCGCAGTGTCGACCATCGGCCACGAACGCGTGATGTCGGTCACCGAGGCCGGCAACGGCGAAGTCTGGCTGGCGACCGAAGGCGCGGGCGGCGGCATCGTCGCGGTCAATCCCACGCATGGCAGCACGCGCCGCATCCGGCATCAGCCGGACGTCACCGACAGCCTGCATGACAACGATATCTATGCCCTGTTCCGCGACCGCAGCGGCATGGTCTTCGCGGCCGGCATGCTGGCCATGAGCCAGCACGATCCGCAGCCGCATGCGGTGACCACCTTGCGCAACACCGGCACCGCCTCGGCCGAACGCATGAGCGTACCGAGTGTCCTGGTGCACCCCAACGGGCGGGTCTGGATGGCCGTATCCGGCGGCGGTATCGACATCGTCGATCCTGTGTCCGGCCTGGTCGCCAAGGTCAATCCCGGCAATCAGAGCGGCGGCGCCCTGCCCAACGGACGCGTGCTGTCGCTCGCCGCCGCGCCCGACGGCAGCGTCTACATCGGGACCCGGCTCGGCCTGTACCGCAGCGATGCCGACGGCAAGCAGGTGCGGCGCCTGAACATTCCGGGCCGTGCGCCGAATCTGCCGGTGTACGCCCTGAGGTTTGCCGGCGACGTCCTCTGGCTCGGCGGCCTCGATGGCCTGTGGGGGCTGGCGAGCGCGCAGGCCGACACGCTGCGCCTGGTGCGGCGCGAGAGCACGCGCCTGGGCGACATCGGCGTGAAAGCCATCTTCCCGGCGCCGGACGGCGACATCTGGATCGGCACCCGCACCGGCATCGCGCGCGTGGACATGCGCGGCGGCCAGGTCGAACTGCTGCCCACCGACGCCACCGATCCGACCCGGGTCGGTCCCGGCTATCTGTCCTCGATCATCATGGACAAGCGCGGGCGCCTGTGGTTCTCCTCCTTTGGCGTGGGCGTGCTGGTACTCGAGCGCACCGACAGCAGCGGGCGGCGCTGGTTCCGGCGCCTGGGCAAGGCCCAGGGCCTGCGCGACACCAGCGTCAACGCCCTGCTCGAAGACGCGGCCGGTGTGATCTGGGCCAGCACCGATGCCGGTCTGGCGCGCATCGATCCGGACGGCTTCGCGGTGCGCCTCCTGGGCGCGGCCGAAGGCGTGCACGTGAACACCTACTGGACCAATTCAGCCGTCAAGAGCGCGCACGGCGAGCTGCTGTTCGGCGGCCTGTCCGGGCTGACCGTGCTGCGCCCGGCCGAGATGGCGGCCTGGGACTACCGCGCGCCGCTGGCCGTGACGCGCCTGATCGTCAACGACAAGGAAGCGCCGGCCGCGCGCCTGAACCAGGCCGCCCCGCCGGCCGTGGAGATCACCCCGGACGGCAGCGAGCGCGGTTTTTCACTCGAATTTGCCGCCCTCGACTACTCCGCGCCCGAACGCAACCAATATAACTACCGCCTGGACGGCTTCGACCCGGGCTGGCGCCATGTCGATGCCGCCTCGCGCCGCATCAGCTACAACAACCTCAAGCCGGGCAACTACACGCTGGAACTACGCGGCAGCAACCGCGACGGCCTGTGGTCGCCCACCTTGACGCTGCCGGTGCGGGTGCTGCCGGCCTGGCATCAGCGCGATTGGGTGCGCCTGCTGGCCGTGGCAGCGCTGCTGGCGCTGGTGGCCGGCCTGGTGCAGGCACGCACCGCTATTTTGCGGCGGCGCCAGCGCGAACTGGAAGCCATGGTCCAGGTACGCACCGCCGAGCTGGAAGCGACCCAGGCCCAGCTCCAGCATCTGGCGTATGCCGATCCTCTGACGGGGCTGCCGAACCGGCGCATGTTCAACGACGAAATGCGCCACCTGTCGGCGCAGGCGCTGCGTGGTGTCGAGGGCTTCACCCTGGTGCTGATCGACCTCGATCATTTCAAGCAGATCAACGACACCCTGGGTCACGACGCGGGCGACGCCCTGCTGGTGGCGACCGCGGGGCGGCTCGCCGCCTCGGTACGCGGGGTAGACCGCCTGTTCCGGCTGGGCGGAGACGAGTTCGCGGTGCTGCTGAGCCAGACCAGCGAGGTGGCCCTGATCGACGCCATCTGCGAGCGCATCGTGCACAGCATGCGCGAACCGGTGCCGTACTTTGAGAAAGCGATGTGCGTCAGCGCCAGCGTCGGCGCGGCGCCGTTCACCGCGCGCACCGCGAGTCTGGAGGAGCTGTACAAGACGGCCGATGCGGCGCTGTACCGGTCCAAGGCACGGGGGCGCGACACGTGGACCTTGCATGGGAGTGATGAACGGGAAACGCTGCCGGCGTGAGTCGAACGGTTGCGGCCTGGGCCCGTGGACCGAGCCTGCTGAAAACCCGATGGCCCGGGACCCGTCACTGGCGCAGGGTGGATGAGCTCCGGGCTCGGCACCCCGCAGCCACCACCAGGGTCATCCCGGAAGCACTTCCGCCAGAATCACATTGCCAGCATGTCTTTCTTGAGAGTTGCCACGCACTCAGCAGCGGCAATGGCCAGCTCGCGCTTGAGACCAGCAGCATTGTTGCCCACGAGTTCGTCATGCGTCGGCGCGCCGACATTGCTGTCCGGGATACGCTTGCAGCTGCCTTCCGCGACGGTTTTTCCGCTCGCCGTGTCGATCAGGCGGCCGCGCGCCACGTACATGACACGGTAGTGCGACCAGTCGCTCGGAAAGTAGGCGAAGCTCCAGTTGATCGTCTGCACATCCAGCACAAACTGGGCGCGGCCCTTGGCTGCGGCCGCCAGCGCGCCCGCATCGTCCGACTCCGCCGGCACGGCGCCAGCGACCACACGCGCACCGCGCGAGGCGGCAATAGCGCCGCTCAGTTCGCGTGCGATGGCGTCGGCCGGATCGGCCACGTTGTTGGTCGCAACGATTTCGTTGCCGGCACTAATCATGGCGAACGCGCCCAGCACGGCAAAGGCAGCCTTCCCCGCTGTCATCGCGGTAAAGTCCGGCTTTTTGCGCGCGGACTGGATCAGGTTCTGGCCCTTCAGCGCGTCGGCAGTGTTACTGTCAAGTGGAATGGCCGGCGGGGTGCCGCAACCGGCGAGCAGGGCAGTAGCGGTGGCCAGTGCGATGAGTTTTTTCATTGGGGTGCTCAGCAAAAAGGATGAATGGGAATGTGCAGTGCACCCTAGCATCATAACATTGCCGCAATTCAATATTGAGTCGAATATAAGCTTGCCTGCGCCCCTGCTGCTGTTCAGCAACACTTATCACCGGATAGAAGAAAAGCTCTCCGAAGAGAGCTTTTTCACGTGCTGTTGCTTGTGCCGCCTGCAGGCACTCAGACAGTGCCGCCGCCCTTCTTGATCCAGGCCGCCAGCTGGTGCGGGCGCAGGCCATCGTAGTCTTCAAACGGCTGGTGAATCCACGGGTTGTGCGGCAGCTCGTCGAGGAAGTAATCAGGGCGGATCGAGCTGGTACCCTTGACCCAGATCACCGCCGATTTGACTTCGGTGACGCCGTCGAAATTGGCTGCCAGGTGCTTGGTGACCTTGTCCAGCGTGACGCCGGAATCGGCCAGGTCGTCGACCAGCAGGATCTTGCCGGCCAGCGGACCCTTGGTCATGGTCATGTACTTGGCGATATCGAGGTCGCCGCGCACGGTGCCCGCTTCTTCACGGTAGGAGCTGGTCGACAGGATCGCCAGCGGCACGTCGAAAATGCGCGAGAAGACGTCGCCCGGACGCACGCCGCCGCGCGCGAGGCACAGCACCTGGTCGAACTTCCAGCCCGATTCGTAGACCTTCAGTGCAAGGCGTTCGATCAGGCGGTGGTATTCGTCCCAGGACACCCAGAGGTCTTTGTCGGTTGATGGTGGGGTGGTCATGATGGCTCCTGTTTTGTTCGTGATCCGGGGGACATCTCCCCTCTGGTTTAATAAGCAAAAAACGCGTCTTGTGAACGCGTTTTTTGTACGGGCTGCTTTTAAGGGCTCTTTTTGTCGAGATTACTCGAAGGGGTGACGCAGTACGATCGTTTCGACCCGGTCCGGACCAGTCGAAACCATATCGACCGGGATGCCGACCAGTTCTTCGATGCGCTTGATGTAGGCGCGCGCGGTGGCGGGCAGCTCGGCCAGCGACTTGGCGCCGACGGTGCTTTCCTTCCAGCCGGCCATCTCTTCGTACACGGGCACGCAGCGCGCCGCGTCTTCCGCGCCGACCGGGAAGATGTCGACATCGCGGCCATCGATCTTGTAGCCGGTGCACAGCTTGAGCGTTTCCAGGCCGTCGAGCACATCGAGCTTGGTCAGGCACATGCCCGACACGCCGTTGATCTGTACCGAGCGGCGCAGCAGCGCGGCGTCGAACCAGCCGCAGCGGCGCGCACGGCCGGTGACGGTGCCGAATTCATGGCCGACCGACGACAGGTGGTGGCCAACGCCGGCATCGGTCGGCAGCTCCGACGGGAACGGACCGGAGCCGACGCGCGTGGTATAGGCCTTGGTGATGCCCAGGATGTAGTGCAGCATGTTCGGGCCCACGCCGGATCCGGCGGCGGCATTGCCGGCCACGCAGTTCGACGAGGTCACGTACGGATAGGTGCCGTGGTCGACGTCGAGCAGCGAGCCTTGCGCGCCCTCGAACAGCAGATTGCCGCCGGCCTTGTGGGCCGCGTACAGGGCCGAGGAGACGTCGCCGACCATCGGTTTCAGGCGTGGCACCAGGGCCATGGCGTCGTCGAAGGTCTTCTGGAAGTCGACCGCCTCGCCCTTGAGGTAATTGGTCAGCACGAAGTTGTGGTAGTCGAGGTTTTCGCGCAGCTTTTCGGCGAAGCGCTCTTCGTTGAGCATGTCGGCGATACGGATCGCGCGGCGTGCCACCTTGTCTTCGTAGGCCGGGCCGATGCCCTTGCCGGTGGTGCCGATCTTGTTGGCGCCGCGCGCCACTTCACGCGCCACGTCGATGGCGACGTGGTAAGGCAGGATCGCCGGGCAAGCCTCGGAGATCTTCAGGCGCGAGACCACTTCCACGCCGATCGCCTGCAGCTTGTCGATTTCGCGCATGATGTCCGGTACCGAGACCACCACGCCGTTGCCGATGTAGCAGGCCACGCCTTCGCGCATGATGCCCGAAGGGATCAGCTGCAAGGCGGTTTTCTGGCCCTTGATGACCAGGGTATGACCGGCGTTATGACCGCCCTGGAAGCGGACCACGCCCTGGGCGTTATCGGTCAGCCAGTCGACGATCTTGCCCTTGCCTTCATCGCCCCATTGGGTACCGATGACAACGACGTTCTTTGCCACGTTTTTCTTTGACATCTTGCTTAGCCTAAGGTTTTGAGAATCCAGTTACTGTCTTCGAGGACGAGTACGCGGTCGCACTCGAACTCGTCCTGTTCATTGTCGTGACCCGGCAAACTCTGGATCACCACTTCGCCGGCCTTGCGCAGGACAGCGATTTTCTCGCGCAGCTCGGGGGCGTTGCCCCAGGGCGCGCGGATCGAATGCTTGCGCTCGGCGGTCGGCAGCAGCCGCGCCAGTTCGCGCAGGTCGAGCGAAAAGCCGGTGGCGGGACGGGCCCGGCCGAAGGCTTCGCCGACATGGTCGTAGCGCCCGCCGCGCGCCACCGCGTTCGGCAAGCCCGGGACATACAGCGCGAACATGGCGCCGCTTTCATACTGGTAGCCGCGCAGGTCGGCCAGGTCGATCGCCACCTGGGCACGGCCGAGCGCGGAGCCGGCCAGCGCGGCCAGTTCGGCCAGCGCGCGCGTGACACCCGGCGTGGCCGGCAGCAGCTCGCGCGCACGCGCCAGCACGTCGATGTCGCCGTACAGATTGGGCAGCGCCAGCAGGGCCGCGCGGGTGACCGCGCCGTAGCCGGTACAGATCGCATCCAGGCCCGGCGCGTCTTTCGCGCGCAGCAGGGTGTACAGGGCCGCTTCGTCCTTCTGGGCCGCGCCATCGTCGGCCAGCAGCGCGCGCAGCAGGCCCGCGTGCGACAGGTCCAGGCGGACCTGGTCGAAGCCGGCCAGCGCCAGCGACGCCAGTGCCAGTTCCTGGATTTCGGCGTCCGCCTCGAGTCCGGCGTGGCCGTAGATTTCGGCGCCGATCTGGAGCGGCTCGCGGGTCGCGTGCAGGCCGCTCGGACGCGTATGCAGCACACTGCCGGCGTAGCACAGGCGGGTGACCGAGGCGCGGTTGAGCAGGTGGGCGTCGATGCGCGCGACCTGGGTGGTCATGTCGGCGTGCAGGCCCAGCATGCGGCCCGACATCGGATCGACCAGCTTGAAAGTGCGCAGCTCGGTATCCTTGCCGGCGCCGGTCAGGAGCGACTCGACGTATTCGAGCAGCGGCGGCATCACCAGCTCGTAACCGTAGGAACGGAAATTATCGAGCATCAGGCGGCGCAGCTCTTCGATCTTGCGCGCCTCGGACGGCAAGACGTCGGCGATATTTTCAGGCAGGAGCCAGTTCGGCATGGGCAGAAGACGGTGAGCGGAGAATGTTAAAAATCGGGCGTTATTCGGCAAGGCACAGGACTATACAAGCGCCGCGCGCAGGCGCAGGCTGGCGCTAAACGCTGCGCCGAATCAGCGATTTTACCCGAAAATGGTTTGGGGCATCCAGGCAATCTTCAGATGCGTTGTGGATTCGGCTTGATTGGCCTGATTATGCAGGGAACGGCAAAGGCCGGAACCGGCCAGGCGGCCGGTCCGTCTTGCTGGCAAAACGGTGCTTACGCCGTTTCGACCCTCCCGGTCACGGGCGGCTTGACCGGCGTGCCTTCGAACAGGCTGCGATACACGCCGCCGGCCAACACGGCACCAGCGATGGGCGCCAGCCAGAACAGCCACAACTGCTGCAGCGCCCAGCCGCCCACCAGCAAGGCCGGACCGGTGCTGCGGGCCGGATTGACGGAGGTATTCGTGACCGGAATGCTGATCAGGTGAATCAGGGTCAATGCCAGGCCGATGGCGAGGCCGGCAAAGCCGACCGGGGCGCGGCTGTGGGTCGCGCCCAGGATCACGATCAGGAACATGAAGGTCATCACCACCTCGGTGACCAGGGCCGATGTCATGCTGTATTTGCCCGGCGAGTGCTCGGCAAAGCCGTTCGACGCAAAACCGCCGGCCAGGCTGAAGTCGGCCTGGCCGCTCGCGATCACGTACAGCACGACCGCACCGAACAGGCCGCCGGCCACCTGGGCCACGATATACGGCAGCAGGTGCGCGGCGGGAAAGCGTCCGCCCGCCCACAGGCCGAACGAGACGGCCGGATTGAAGTGGCCGCCGGAGATGGGGCCAAGCGCGTAGGCCGCGGTCAGCACGGTCAGGCCAAAGGCCAGCGAGACACCGGCGAACCCGATCCCTGTGCCCGGAAACGCGGCGGCAAGCACCGCACTGCCGCAACCACCCAACACCAGCCAACATGTGCCGAAAAATTCCGCTCCTAATTTTGCAAACATGGTTGCTCCTCCTTGGTTGAACAAAGTGCCCAGCAAGCCGACGCCTTCAGACGAGCCGAATCGCCAGCTATAGATTAGCCGATAAGCAAGGTTATCAAAAGGAAATTTACATTTGGGAAATGACGGCCCGATGACATCGCGTGCCCCACGGGCTGGCTTGCACAGTCCCTGTCACACGTGTGGGGTCAGGTCCGGCAAACTGACACGGGCTGAACGCTAGCGCCAGTCCGCCTCCGCCCGGCGGCCGCTAGCGCTGAGCTTGTGTCACTTTGCCGGATCTGCCCCCCCCAGCGCCTCGAAGCCTCCATGGCGCATTCTGATTGTTGAGGTTTAGCAATTCTGAGGTTTAGCAATTCAATACTGTCCGTAGTCTGCCTTGCGGCGACCGGACCTCGCTATTTGCCTGGACGATGCCGCAGGCATACTGCTGCGCGGGCTGCCTCTTGCGCCAGTAGCGCCCTGTAGCGCCATCGAACCCGAATGACCCACCACCGGAGTGAATGCGAATATGCACTGTTACCAATGCTTGACAGAACTAGACGGAAAAGTGCCGCCGCCCTGCTGCCCACGGTGCGCAGCGGTATTCGGTTTTGACACCACGTTGCCGCCAACAGGCATGCACGATGGGCGCGCCGCAAGAAAACCGCCACAGCCGGTATCGCCACTGCCTGCTCAAACGCGGCCAGAGGCAGCGCCGCAAACAAGCTCGGACCCAACTACCCACGCCGCATCGCAGACAACATCGGAATCGCCGCCGGCCAGTGCCGAGGCAAGCCGCAGTGTCGGGGGATACCCGTGGGGTGTCTGCTCCATCCGTTTCATGATCCGGGCAACCGTCGGCGTCTTGCTGTGGGTACTTGCGCTTGTAGTCTGGTTCGTGAGCGCACTCCCCTATGGCGGGCGTAGCGAGTTCATGAAGGAACTCTTGTATTGCGCCAGCTTACTGTTGCCGCTATGGGCGCTGTCCGGACTTATTCCGCCTATGGGAAAAGGCTACGCCACCTGGCGCGTTGCGACGGCCGTGGTAGCGGTACTTGGGCTGCTTTGGGTATGCGCCTTCCTCAGCGGTCCATTGGCGTCCAAGGTTTGAGATCCGCTCTGGCCATCGCACACTGTGGAGCAAGCGTCGACGGTGACCGTCATTTAGTTTCCGAAAAATGTACGATCGACAGATCTGACCCCAGGCGCCGGACAATTTTGAGCAATAAGGCGACGCTGGCTGGTGCCAGTGCTGAGCTTGTGTCAGTTTGCCGGACCTGCCCCCTGGCGAGTGACACGGGCTCGGCATTGGGCGAGGCTGGGTGCGGCCCGGTTTGGCTGGACGAAAAAAAACGCAGGCGGCTTGCCTGCGTTTTTTGGGGAGCGCGCTTAGCGGCGCGGCTTGCGGCTTTATTTTTTCGCTGCGGGAGCAGCGGCCCCGCTGCCGCCGGCGTTGCGGAAATACTTGAAGAAGTCCGAGTTCGAGTCGAGCACCATGACGTCACCGTGGCTCTTGAAGGTGGCGCGGTAGGCTTCCAGCGAACGGTAGAACTTGTAGAACTCGGGGTTCTTGCCGAAGGCGTCGGCGTAAATCGCCGAGGCCTTGGCGTCGCCCTCGCCCTTGATCTTTTCGGCGTCGCGGAAGGCTTCTGCCAGCAGCACGGTACGCTGGCGGTCGGCGTCGGCGCGGATCTTTTCCGATTCGGCCGAGCCGGTCGAACGCAGTTCGTTGGCCACGCGCACGCGCTCGGCTTTCATGCGGTCGTACACCGAGGCGTTGATCTGCTCGACGTAGTCGACCCGCTTGAGCCGGACGTCGACGATCTGCACGCCGATCTGCTTGGCTTCGGCCACGACCTTGCTCTGGATCGCCTGCATCACCTTGCCGCGCTCGCCCGAGATCACTTCGCGCACGGTGCGCTTGGTGATTTCGTCGTTCAGGGCCGCCTTGACGATCTGCGACATGCGGTCGCGCGCGCTGTTGTCGTTGCCGCTGAAGGAAACGTAGTACAGGCGCGGATCGACAATGCGCCATTTGACGAAGGCGTCGACCAGGATGTTTTTCTTCTCGGCCGTGATGAAGCGGTCGGCGTCGGGCGTGTCCAGGGTCAGGATGCGCTTGTCGAGATAGATCACGTTCTGGAACGGCGGCGGCAGCTTGAAGTGCAGGCCGGGCTCGCTGATCACTTCACGCACTTCGCCCAGGGCGAAGACGATGGCGAACTTGCGCTGGTCGACCACGAACACGGTGGACGACAGGATCATCAGGGCAATAATGCCCATGACGATGGTGGTGACGATGCGGTTCATTAGCGGATCTCCCGGTCGCGTGAGGATTCGCGGCTGCGGTTGTCACGCTGGCGCACCTGTTCGAGCGGCTGCATGATGTCGGCCGGTACCGGTATCGGCGACTGGATCGCGCCCGACTTGGAGCCGATGGCGGCGTCGTTGGCGGCGGTCTGGGCGATCAGCTTGTCGAGCGGCAGGTACAGCAGGTTGCTGCCGGACTTGGCGTCGACCATGACCTTGCTGGCACTGGTGAAGATCTGTTGCATGGTGTCGAGGTACATGCGGTCGCGCGTCACGGCCGGTGCCTTGGCGTATTCGGCGACGACCTGGTTGAAGCGGGCGGCGTTACCGGTGGCGTTTTCGATCACCATGGAGCGGTAGCCTTCGGCGTCCTGCAGCAGGCGGAAGGCATTGCCCTTGGCAGTCGGGATGACCTGGTTGGCATAGGCTTCGCCTTCGTTGCGGGCACGGGCGCGGTCCTGGCCGGCCTTGACGGCGTCGTCGAAAGCGCCCTGCACCTGCTCGGGCGGCTGCACCGCCTGCATGGTGACGTTGGTGACCTGGGCCCCGAGCGAGTAGCGGTCGAGGATCTGCTGCATCAGCTGCTGGGTGTCGAGCGCGACTTTTTCGCGCCCTTCGTAGAGCACGAAGTCCATCTTGCTCTTGCCGACCACTTCGCGGATGGCGGTCTCGGCGACCTGGCGCACGGTCTCGTCGTTCTCGAGATTGTTGAACAGCCAGGCTTTCGGGTCTTTCAGGGTGTACTGGACGGCGAACTGGATGTCGATGATGTTCTCATCGTCGGTCAGCATCAGCGCTTCCTTGGGATTCTTGGCGCGCACCGAGCCGCGGTAGCCGATTTCGGCGGTGCGCACGGCCGAGACGTTGACCGTCTCGTGGGCCTGGAAGGGGTAAGGCATGCGCCAGTTCAGGCCGGCACCGGTGGTGCGGCTGTATTTGCCGAAGGTGGTGACGATGCCGTTCTGGCCTTCCTGCACGATGAAGGCGCCGCTGGCGAGCCAGATGAAGCCGACGATCGAGCCGATCACGCCCACGGTGACACCCGCGCCCTTCATGTCGGGACGGTAGCCGGGGCCGCCGTTGTTACCCGAATCGCCGCCGTTCTTCTGGCCGAACAGGCGGTTCAGGCGCGCATTGAAGTCGCGCCACATCTGGTCGAGGTCGGGTGGTCCTTCGCCCGGCTTTTTGCTTTCCTGGGCAAGCCAGTTGCCGCGCGGCTCGCGCCAGAGACCGGCGCGTTTTAAGAGTGATGCAAGCATGCTATCGTGGTCCGACGTTGGTGGAGGTTTGCGCTTCGGCCGGCTCCTGGGGCTGTGCTTCCAGCCCGTGGTCCGGATCGGTTTCGTCCTGCTCTTCAAATAGGTGGGTCAGACCGGGGGCTGCCTTGGCCGCTTCGACGATCGAATCGCGCAGCAGGTCCAGGCCGGCGCCGGTGTGGGCGCTGATAAAAACGCGGCTGATCTTATCATATTCATCACGCTCGACCGCAGGCTCGAGGCCGGCGGCATCGATCTTGTTCCAGACCAGGATCTGGGGAATATGGTCGGCGCCGATTTCTTTCAGCACCAGGTTGACCTGCTCGATCTGTTCCATGCGCACCGGGCTGGCGCCGTCGACCACGTGCAGCAGCAGGTCGGCGTGGATGGTTTCCTCGAGCGTGGCGCGGAAGGCGGCCACCAGCTGGTGCGGCAGTTCGCGCACGAAGCCGACCGTGTCCGAGACCACCACATTGCCCACTTCCTCGCCCAGGTAGACGCGGCGGCTGGTGGTGTCCAGGGTGGCGAACAGCTGGTTGGCGACGTACACGCCGGCCTTGGTCAGGGCATTGAACAGGGTCGACTTGCCGGCATTGGTGTAGCCGACCAGGGACACCGAAAAGGTGCTGGTGCGGTTGCGCGAGCGGCGCTGGGTCTCGTGCTGCTTGCGCAGCTTGGCCAGGCGCGCGCGCAGGGCCTTGACCCGTTCGCCGATCAGGCGGCGGTCGGTCTCGAGCTGGGTTTCGCCGGGACCGCGCAGGCCGATACCGCCTTTTTGCCGTTCCAGGTGGGTCCAGCCGCGGATCAGGCGCGTGGCCAGGTGCTGCAGCTGGGCCAGTTCGACCTGCAGCTTGCCCTCGTGACTCTTGGCGCGCTGGGCGAAGATATCGAGGATCAGGCTGGTGCGGTCGAGCACGCGGATGTTCAGGCGCTTTTCGAGGTTGCGCTGCTGCGCAGGCGAGAGAGCGTGATTGAAAATCACGATCTCGATGTTCTGGTCGGCGCAGGCCTGGCCGATTTCGTCGGCCTTGCCGCTGCCCACGAAGTAGGCGGCGTCAGGGGCGGAGCGCTTGGCGGTGATGGTGGTGATCGGTTCGGCGCCCGCGGACCTGGCAAGCAGGGACAGCTCTTCCACGCTGGCGTTGAAGTCGCCGGCGCCGAAATCGATGCCGACTAGGGCTGCGCGCATACGCCTCCCGTCGGAGCAGCTGTGGCCAGGGCCATGGCCAGGTGGCCCATGGCCTTACTCAGCTTCGGAATCAAGATTGAGATTGACCGCGCGTGCAGGTACAACGGTAGAGATGGCATGCTTGTAGACCATCTGGGTGACAGTGTTACGCAGCAGGACGACGTATTGGTCGAAGGATTCGATATGGCCCTGCAGTTTGATCCCGTTGACCAGGTAGATCGAGACGGGGACGTGCTCTTTGCGCAAGGCATTGAGGAATGGGTCTTGTAACAGTTGCCCTTTGTTGCTCATAACAGCTCCGTGATGTTGTTGTAGTAAAGAATTGGAGGCGACTCGCTGGTTTTTCAAGTGCCGGGCAGCGCATTTCTAAGGTGAAATAGAGCGAGGGCACCCCCGCTTGCCGCCTAAAATGCCTGCCGCGGCGGCTGGAAGCAGATTGCACCCCTGCTTCCGGCCGCCGCGACAGGCTCCTGAGCTACTGTAACCTGTTTTGCAATTGTCTGTCGGACGCCGCGACCTTATTTCTGCGATTTTGCAAACGGATTTTTGCCCATTCGCAATTCAATCCGCAACGGCGTACCGACCAGATTGAAGGTATCGCGGAAGTGCTTCTCCAGATAGCGCTTGTACGGCTCGCCGATGGCGTCCAGGGCATTGCCGTGGATGACGATAATCGGCGGGTTCTGGCCGCCCTGGTGGGCGTAACGCATCTTCGGACGGATCGAGCCCTTGCGGCGCGGTTCCTGCTTCTCGACCGCTTCGATCAGGGCGCGCGTCAGGCGCGGCGTGGACAGGTCGGCGGTGGCGGCGGCGTAGGCGGCGTCGACCGATTTCATCATCGGGCCGATCCCGGTCGACTTGAGCGCCGAAATAAAGTGGGTCTTGGCAAAGGAGAGGAAATCGAGCTTGCGGTCGATATCGATCTTGATCTCGTCGCGCTGGTCCGATTGCAGGCCGTCCCATTTGTTGACGGCGACCACCAGCGCCCTGCCCGACTCCAGGATGAAGCCGGCGATATGGGCGTCCTGCTCGGAAATATCCTGCTGGGCGTCCAGCAGGAGAATGACGACGTGGGCTTCCGAGATCGATTGCAGGGTCTTGACCACCGAGAATTTCTCGATGGCTTCAAAGACCTTGCCGCGGCGCCGGATACCGGCGGTGTCGATCAGGGTGTAGTTCTTGCCGTCGCGTTCGAACGGGACTTCGATCGAGTCGCGCGTGGTGCCCGGCATGTCGAAGGCGATCACGCGCTGTTCGCCGATCAGGGTATTGACCAGGGTCGACTTGCCCACGTTAGGGCGGCCGACGATGGCGATCTTGATGCCGCGCTCGGGCTTTTCGAGTTCTTCGGCATCGTCCGGACGCTGGGCGAAGGCTTCATTGAGCGCTTCCTCGACCAGGTCGACCACACCGTCGCCGTGGGCGGCGGAGATCACGTAAGGGTCGCCCATGCCGAGTTCATAGAAGTCGGCCACGACGGCGCTGTACTTCATGCCCTCGGCCTTGTTCACGACCAGCAGCACCTTGCGGCCCGACTTGCGCAGGAAGTCCGTGATGGTCTTGTCGTGCGGGGTCAGGCCCTGGCGGCCGTCGACGATGAAGACGACGATGTCGGCTTCGGCCACGGCCTGCTTGGTCTGCAGGGCCATCTGGAACATGATGCCTTCCTTGGCCACGGGCTCGAAACCCCCCGTGTCGATGACCAGGAAGGGGCGTTCGCCGACCCGTCCCTCACCGTAGTGGCGGTCACGCGTCAGGCCAGGCAGATCGGCCACGAGCGCGTCGCGCGAGCGGGTGAGGCGATTGAATAATGTCGATTTTCCGACGTTGGGTCGACCAACTAGTGCTATTACCGGCTTCATGGTGTTATTCGACCGCGATGGCGGTCACTGTCCCAGATTGTGTTTGAAAGATCAGGTTCGAACCGGCAACGATGGGGTTGGCCGTGATGGCGCTCCCGTCGGTGGCGGCGCGAGCCAGGAAGGAACCATCTTCCCGCGAGAGGAAGTGGATGTAACCCTGATAGTCGCCCACGGCGACGGCGCGCCCGTAGGAGACCGGCGTGGACAGGCGGCGGTAGCCGAGTTTATCGTTTTTCCAGGCGCTGGCGCCGCCTTCGCGGTTGAAGGCCGAGACCGCGCCCTTGTCGTCGACCGCAAAGACAAAGCGCTGGTCGACCGTCACACCGACGTCGGACGAGAGTTCCTTGGTCCAGCGCGGGGTGCCGTTGGTGACGTCGAAGCAGCCCACGCGGCCCTGGTAGGCCACCGCGCAGACGTCTTTTTCGAACAGGACCGGATTGCCGCCGATGTCGGTGACACGCTCCAGTTCAGTGGCGCCGCGCGCTTCGCCGACGGTCGCTTCCCAGCGTGCGACACCGGTGGCGAGGGTCAGGGCCAGCAGCTTGCCGCCCGGCTGGGCGATGATCACTTCAGGGCCGGACACCACCATGCCCGGCGCATTGCGCAGGGTCAGCGGCGGCGCGACGCGCTGCACGGTCCATTTTTTCTCGCCGGTCTTGGCGTCCAGGCCAACGATGCGGTTGTCGATCGAACGCACCACGACCACGCCCTCGCCTACCACCGGCGAAGACAGTACCTCGCTCGAGGCTTGCGACTTCCACAGCTGCTTGCCTTCGAGGTCGTAGGCCAGGACCGCGCCCTTGTTACCGCCGACCACGATCAGATTGCCGTCGGTGCCGACGCCGGCCGACAGGCCGCCTTCGGCCTTGATACGCCACAGCACGCGGCCGCTGGCGGCATCGACGCGCGCGATGGAACCGTCACCGCCGGCCACCACCAGGGTGGCGCCGATCACGGCAGGCGAAAACACGGCGTCGGTCGACTTGCCGATATCGAGCTTCCAGGCGGTACGCACGGCCATCGAGCCCTTGAGCTCGACCAGCGGCGCGGGCTGGTTGCCCTTCGGCTTGGAAGCAAACGGGTTGATCGAATTTAAGGTCGAGCATCCGGCCATCACGGCCAGCACACCTGCGCCGACCAGCTTCTGGGTAATACGCATATTGTTTACCTTGTTATTTGACTTGGTAGAAGGCGCCGTCAGGCGGCGCCGGCGCTGGCCGGAATCAGGCCGGCGCCTTGGTTGCCGCCGGCGCTGCCGGCGTAGCCGTGGCCGCGCCGCCGATCGCGTCGAGCTTGAGCTGGACCAGCTGGCGGCCCGGGTTGGCCTTGTCCATCGCGGCCAGGGCGGCGCTGTAGGCAGCGCGTGCTTCGGCCAGCTTGTTCTGGGCGCTCAGGATGTCGCCCTTGCGGTCGGCCACGGCGCCGGCAAACTGCGGCAGGATATCCGATGCCAGTACTTTCAAGCCTTCGTCATAGGCTTTTTCGTCGAGCAGGACGCCGGCCAGGCGCAGTTTGGCGAGCGATTTGTGCTCGTCGTTGCCGTTCTCGATCACCCACTGCAGCTGCGCCTTGGCGGTCTTCAGGTCGTTGGCCTCAAACGCGCTCTTGGCCGCGCTCAAGGCGCTCATGGAGGCGTAGACGCTGCTCTTGTAACGCGCCTGAACGTCGGTCGCGACGCGCTGGACCAGGGTGTTGTCCTTGGCGGTCAGCGCTTTCTGCTGCTGGTCGTACAGGCCCGACGCTTCGGCCGCGCTGTCCTGCTGGTGCTGGGTCCAGAAGCGGTAGCCGGCGAAACTGCCCAGCGCGATGATCAGCACCCAGGTAATCAGGTTGCCGTACTGGCTCCAGAAGGCTTTCAGGGTCGCCAGTTGTTCTTGTTCTTCGAGATCGTATGCCATGGTTGAATGCGTAAGTGGTCAATCGGGTTTATCGGAAACGACAGAGTCAGCTATGTTTTAGTGGTGATAGTGCACGTGGTCGTGATCGTGGTCGTCGCCGACGATCTGGTCCACCAGGTGGTCCACCACGGCATCGAAGGCCACGCTGGCCTGTGCGCCGGGCTGGCCAGCCTCGCCACGCATCGCCTTGACCACCACCGTCTGGCTGGCGATTTCATCGTCGCCGATGATGACCGCGAAGGCCGCACCGCTGCCGTCGGCTTTTTTCATCTGGCTCTTGAAGCTGCCGGCGCCGCTGGCGGAGGCGCAATGTAGCACAACATCGAGGCCGGCATCGCGAATTCGCTCGGCCAGCACAAAGGCCTGCATCTGGGCCGCTTCGCCCTGGTGCACCATGTAGACGTCGCAGGTGGATGGTTCGGCCGGCTCGCCGGCCAGCTTCATCAGCTCGATCAGGCGTTCGATGCCCATCGCGAAACCGACCGCCGGGGTCGGCTTGCCGCCAAAGGATTCGATCAACGGATCGTAGCGTCCGCCGGCGCAGACGGTGCCTTGCGAACCGAGTTCGGTGGTGACCCATTCGAACACGGTGCGGTTGTAGTAGTCCAGGCCGCGCACCAGGCGCGGGTTGACCTTGTACTCGATATTGTTATGGTCGAGGATGCGCTTCAAGCCTTCGAAGTGGGCGACCGACTCGCCTTCCAGGTAGTCGAGCAGCTTGGGCGCGTTGTTGACCAGTTCCTGCATGGCCGGATTCTTGGTGTCCAGGATGCGCAGCGGATTGGCGTGCAGGCGGTTCTTCGCTTCCGTGTCGAGCTGGTCGATGTTGGCTTCGAAATAGGTAATCAGGTCGGCGCGGTGGCGCTGGCGCTCGGCCGCGTCGCCGATGGAATTGAGTTCGAGCTTGATGCCTTCCAGGCCCAGGTCATCCCACAGGCGCCGGCACAGCATGATCAGTTCGGCGTCGATGTCCGGACCGGCAAAGCCGACCGCTTCCGCGCCCACCTGGAAAAACTGGCGATAGCGGCCGCGCTGCGGACGCTCGTGGCGGAACATCGGTCCCTTGTACCAGACGCGCTTGGGGCCTTCGTAAACCAGGTTGTGCTCGATGACGGCGCGCACCACGCCGGCCGTGCCTTCCGGGCGCAGGGTCAAGGCGTCGCCATTCATCGAATCGTTGAAGGAATACATTTCCTTCTCGACGATATCAGTGACCGCGCCGATGGCGCGCTTGAACAGCGCCGTGTCTTCCACGATCGGGGTGACAATCTTCTGGTAGCCGTAGCTCTTCAGGATCGAGTGGACGGTGTTTTCAAACAGTTCCCACAGCGGCGCGTCGGCCGGCAGGATGTCGTTCATCCCCTTGACCGCGGTGATCTTTTCCAGCTTCTTATCCAGCTTCTGTTCCAGCTGCTTTTCCGACTTCGTGTTCTCAGACATTGATTTCTTCTTTACCGTAGTTCGTTTGTACGTAGTTCAGGACGATGGCCTGGAATTCTTCGACGATTTTTTCACCGCGCAAGGTCACGACCTTCTGGCCGTCGACAAACACCGGCGCGGCCGGCGATTCGCCGGTGCCGGGCAGGCTGATGCCGATGTTGGCGTGCTTCGATTCGCCGGGACCGTTGACGATGCAGCCCATCACAGCCACATTCATGCCTTCCACGCCCGGATACAGCTTTTTCCACTCCGGCATCTGCTCGCGCAGATAGGTCTGGATGTCGTCGGCCAGTTCCTGGAAGGTGGTCGAGGTGGTGCGACCGCAACCCGGGCAGGCGATCACCATGGGCGCGAACTTGCGCAGCCCCATGGTTTGCAGGATTTCCTGGGCTACCACCACTTCTTTGGTGCGGTCGCCGCCCGGTTCCGGCGTGAGCGAAATGCGGATGGTGTCGCCGATGCCTTCCTGCAGCAGTACCGACAGGGCCGCGGTCGAGGCGACAATGCCCTTGCTGCCCATGCCCGCTTCGGTCAGGCCCAGGTGCAGCGGATAGTCGCAGCGGCGCGCCAGTTCGCGGTACACCGCGATCAGGTCCTGCACACCAGACACCTTGCACGACAGGATGATCTGGTCGCGCGCCAGGCCCAGTTCTTCAGCGCGCACCGCGTTTTCAATGGCGGACGTGATCAGCGCTTCGTACATGACCGATTGCGCGCTCCAGGGTTCGGCGCGGGCCGCGTTTTCGTCCATGATGCGCGCCAGCAGGGCCTGGTCCAGGCTGCCCCAGTTGACGCCGATGCGCACCGGCTTGCCGTAGGTGGCGGCCAGCTCGATCATCTGGGCGAACTGGGTGTCGCGCTTGGCGCCCTGCCCCACGTTGCCCGGGTTGATGCGGTACTTCGAGAGCGCCCTGGCGCAGTCCGGATAGTCCCGCAGCAGAGTGTGGCCGTTGTAATGGAAGTCGCCCACCAGCGGCACGTCGATGCCCATGCGGTCGAGCTGCTCGCGGATATGCGGCACCGCGGCCGCCGCTTCCGGCCGGTCCACGGTGATGCGCACCATCTCGGAACCGGCGCGCGCCAGTTCCTTGACCTGGATCGCGGTGCCGATCGCGTCGGCGGTATCGGTATTGGTCATCGACTGCACGACCACGGGAGCGTCGCCGCCCACCCAGATCTTGCGCTCGCCGTGAGACACGAGCACGCGGCGGCTGGCGCGGCGTGCCAGCGGGCCCGAGGGAATCGCCAAATTCGAAGAAGACATGTACGAGAGACCTATTACTGAATGTTGTTGTCGTGCCGCGTAGACCAAGCCAAGTTCAAGCTATCGAAGTCAACGCGCTTTCCCAACGCTTGCCGGGCTACTGCAGGTTGACCTTGGCCACCGTGCCGCCGGCCATCGGCGGCAACGGCACCGCGGCGCCGCGCAGGGTGGCGTCGACGCCTCCCGCATTACCGACTTTCAGGGTCACCGGACCGCTGACGTCGACCGCCTTGACGGTGCCGCCCTTGACCAGGCCGGAAAACAGTTTCTTGCCGCTCGCGGTACGCAAGTCGATCCAGGAATCCTCGCGCACGTTCAGCACCAGGGCACCGGAGCCGGTCGGCGTTGCGGCAGGCGTCGTTGAGGCCGGCGCTGCGGGGGGCGTTGCCGGCGCAGCGCCTGCGGCTGCAGGCACGGTGCCCGTTGCTGCGGCCGGGGCCGCTGCAGGCGGGAGCGCGGCCGCGCCCGCGGGCGACGTCGCGCCTGCCGGCGGCACCGAGATCAGCGGTACACCTGGCGACTGCAGCGGCTTGAGTTCGTCGCCCGGCTTGACCAGGGTGGTTTCCAGTGCACCCGAGGCCGATGGCGCTGCTGCCGTGCCGGTCGCCGGCTGCGGCAGCACCGTCACGCTCGCTTGCGAAGCGGCGCCGGCAGCGGCCGGCGCGCCGGCGCTGCCCGTGCCCGGCGACAGCAAATGCGCGGGAATCAGGCCGAATTGCCAGGCCCCGGCGACCGCGGCGACCAGCACCACGACGCCGCCGATCAGGCCCCAGGGCAGACTGCTGCTGCGTTTGCCGTTGCTGGGGAAGCGTACTTCGGAGAACGAAGCCGGCTTGTCGCGCCGCACCGTGCGCGGGGTGGTGTCGCCGGCCGAGTCGGCGTCGATGGCGATCATGGCCACCAGCGGCGCGGCGTCGAGCTTGACCACCTTGGCATAGGCGCGCACGAAGCCGCGCACCACGGCCGGCCCGGGCAAGGACGCATAGTCGCCGGCCTCAAGCGCAATCACCTGGCGCACCGCCATCTTCAGCTGGTCGGCGACCTGCTCCACGCTCCAGCCCATGGCTTCACGCTGGGCGGCCAGGGTGCGTCCGGGTATGCCGTTCTTGTCGAGCGGGAGCGCGTTCGCCGCCGCGCTGGCGGAGGTGCCCGGCGTGGCGCCCGCACTGTTGCCCGCGCCGCTGCCCGTTCCCTGCGCCGGCTCTTCTGCCCAATCTGAACTCATCGTCGTTCCTGTCTCACTCATCAAATGCACCGCGCTGGAAGGCCGCAAATTCAGGCGAAGCGGGGTGGCGCCGCCGCAGCTGGGTCACCAGGCTCTGTTCCGACGCTTTCTCGCCCAGCTTGCGCTCCACGCGGATGGCAAGCCACAGCACATCGGCGGACAGGGTGTCCAGCTTCGAGGTCGCCTTCAGGCGGTTGATAAAAAATCCGGCGCGCGGGTAATCGCGCCGTTCGTAATACAGCTTTGCCAGCCCGGCATTGGTCGCGGGCTGATTGGCGTCGTAGCGCAGCGCGTCGAGCAGGTAGCGCTCGGCCGCGTCATAATTCTTGACCTTCAGGCTGCAGGTGCCGGCATTAACCAGGGCCTTGTTGGGCGACTGGTACATGGGATTCTTGAGCGCCATCTCGAACTGGGCAATTCCCTGGGTGGTGCGGTCGGTCTGGCACAGGAAGGAACCGTAATTGTTGTTCAGCTCGGGGTTGCGCGGCGCCAGCCGCATGGCGTGCTGGAAATTCTCGTCGGCCAGGGCCAGTTCGCCCATCTTGGTGTAGATCAGGGCGCGCACGCCGTAGGCATCGGCCAGCTGGGGATCGATGGTGATGGCTTGCTTGATCTCGTCCAGCGCAACGGTATAGTTGCCTTCCTGGAAGTAGCCGATCGCCAGCTGCATGCGGATGCCGGCGCGCTTGTCGTTGACGCTCATGTCGGAGGCGGTCTTGAGCTCGCTGGTACTGCCTTGCAGGGTGCCGGGGGCAGTCCCCCCGCCCTTGCCCGAGCCCGAGCCGGCGCAGGCGGCCAGCAGCATGCAGGCCAGCAAGCCGCACACGATGCCCGGGGCGCGCCCGGTCAAGCCCAGCGCGCGCTGCGCTGTGCGCTTCAAGAAGAAATCTCCACGATGCGCCCGAAATCGGCGCCGAATTTCTTTTGATATTCAGCCATTTTTTCCATGCGCTCCTGTACGCGGGTACGGTCCTGCACTTCACCGGCCAACTGGCCGCAAGCGGCGTCGATATCGTCGCCGCGCGTTTTACGAATCGTCGTCACGATCCCGGCATCCATCAGCACCTGGGCGAAGGCCTTGATGCGCGGATTCTTGGAACGCAGCAAGCCCGACTCGGGGAAGGGATTGAAAGGGATCAGGTTGAATTTGCAGGACACGCCGACCTCGCGGTCGGTCACCAGCGCCACCAGCTGGCGCGCGTGCTCGTCGCTGTCGTTGACCCCGTCGAGCATGCAGTACTCGAAGGTCACGAAGTCGCGCGGGGCAAACGCGAGGTAGCGCTTGCAGGCGGCCATCAGTTCGCGCAGCGGATACTTCTTGTTGAGCGGCACCAGGCCGTCGCGCAGGGCGTCGTTGGAGGCGTGCAGCGACACCGCCAGCGCCACCGGGGCTTCCTGGGAGAGCTTGTCCATCATCGGCACCACGCCCGAGGTCGACAGAGTCACGCGGCGGCGCGACAGGCCGTAGGCATTATCGTCGAGCATCAGCTTGAGGGCGGTGACGGTCGGTTCAAAATTGAGCAGGGGCTCGCCCATGCCCATCATGACCACGTTGGTGATCTGGCGCTCGCCCTTGGGGCCGGGCTCGATTCCCTTGGTCTTGCGCAGCTCGAATTCCGCCATCCACAGCTGGCCGATGATTTCGGCCACGGTCAGGTTGCGGTTGAAGCCCTGCTTGCCGGTCGAGCAGAAACGGCAATTGACGGCGCAGCCGGCCTGGGTCGAGATGCACAGGGTGCCGCGGTTTTCTTCCGGGATGAACACGGTTTCCACGGCATTGCCGTTGCCCACGTCGACCAGCCACTTGCGCGTGCCGTCGGTGGAGGTGTGGTCGCTGATAACCGCCGGCGCGCGGATTTCGGCGCGCGTGGCCAGCTTGTCGCGCAGCGACTTGGCCAGGTCGGTCATGCTGTCGAAGTCGCTGGCGCCGAACTGGTGTATCCAGCGCTGCAACTGTTTTGCACGGAACGGCTTCTCACCCAAGTCGGCGCAATACGCGACGAGTTGCGCGGGATCGAAGTCCAGCAGGTTGGTGAGAGGAGCGTTCATCATAGTCTGTCGTTCAAAAATCGGTGGTTCAAAAAATGGGTTGGTCAACCATGAGGTATTCAACAACCGGTACTGCGCGCCCCCGCGCACACAAAGGCAGCGGGAGCGGATACGACGCTAAGACTTACGCGAAGTTCGGGAAGAAGTAAGCGATTTCAACTTTCGCTGCTTCGACGGCGTCGGAGCCGTGGACGGCGTTGGCATCGATGGAATCGGCGAAATCGGCGCGGATCGTGCCTTTTTCAGCTTTCTTCGGATCGGTGGCGCCCATCAGGTCGCGGTGGGCCAGAACGGCGTTCTCGCCTTCCAGGGCCTGGATCATGACCGGGCCGGAAACCATGAAGTCAACCAGGTCCTTGAAAAAGCCGCGCTCTTTGTGCGCTGCGTAGAAGCCTTCCGCCTCTTCGCGGGACAGCTGGGTCATGCGCGCAGCGACGATTTTCAGGCCGGCGTTCTCGAAGCGGGTATAGATTTGGCCGATGACGTTTTTCTTGACTGCGTCCGGTTTGATGATCGACAGGGTGCGTTCGATTGCCATTTGTAAAAACTCCAATAAAAAGAAAGGTTTAATGTTGAGTATGTGACCCAATCAACCTTTGATTTTACCATACAACACCCCACCTGACGGATATTGCAGGGGGCGGGGGCCAAGTGCTAGAGTAGCGCACCTTGCGCGAAGGCAATGCACGAAGGCGTCACAGGCAGACGATACCGTAGCGCAACTTAGCATAGCCTTAAGCGATGGGCCGATTCTGCGCGTTTTTCGCCAGCCGTGCTATTCTTTTAGCGAGCAATACCTTTTTACCAACTGGAGGCACTATGTCAATTAGCATGCAGAAACAGTACACCCCGGCGATTAATAGCCAGGAAGTACGCAACCGCGTCCTGCGCAATACTTATTGGCTGCTGGCGCTGTCGATGATTCCAACCGTGCTCGGCGCGGTGGCCGGCCTCGCCTTCCATATCCCGACGCCCTCGGGCTTCATGGGCTTCCTGGTGTTCATGGCGATTGCCTTCGGCTTCTTCTGGGCCATCGAGAAAAACAAGAACAGCGGCGTGGGCGTAGCCCTGCTGCTCGGCTTCACGGGCTTCATGGGCCTGATGATGACGCCTTTGCTGACCCGCACCCTGGGTTACAGCAACGGCGGCACCCTGATCATGACGGCCTTCGGCGGCACCGCTGCCGTGCTGGCGGTGATGGCGACCGTGGCGACCGTGTCCAAGCGCGATTTCTCCAGCATGAGCAAGTTCCTGATGGCTGGCCTGATGGTCATCATCCTGGCCGCCGTGGCCAACATCTTCCTGGGCTTGCCTGCACTGTCGATCGTGATCTCGGTCATGGCGATCGGCATCTTCTCGGCCTTTCTGCTGGTGGACGTGCAGCGTGTGGTCAATGGCGGCGAAACGAACTATGTGAGCGCCACCCTGGCCATCTACCTGGACATCTACAACATCTTCACGTCCCTGCTGTCCCTGCTGGGCCTGGGCGGCAGCCGCGACTAAGCGGATTGCCTTGTGAAAAAGCCGACCTGCGGGTCGGCTTTTTTTATGGTCGATTGAGCGGCGGCCAAGGACGCGATGCATGCGCGCTTTACGATCACTGGATGAAAGTGGCCGAGCTGCTAAAATTACTGCGCGACGACGGTTGGGTGCTAGTCGCGACCCGCGCTAGCCATCGTCAGTTTAAGCATCCGCTCAAACCCGGCCGCGTTACCAATAGCAGGCAAAGCGAGCGAAGAACTTGCACCTGGGACGCTACGTAGTATTCTGAAACAAGCTGCGCTGAGGAAATAGATCAATGCGCTACGCCATTGTCATTGAGCAGGCTGCCGGAAACTATTCGGCCTACGTACCTGACTTACCCGGATGTGTCGCCACTGGCAACAGCCCGGCAAGCGTGCAGGAAGATATACGAAAGGCAATTCTGCTGCACATCGCGGGGATGCTGGAAGACGGCATGACACCACCCCGCGCTGCGACCACGATCAGTTATGTTGACGTTGCCGCATAAAGTCAGACTCGCAGGCAGCAGGGCGCCTTAAGTCAGCTCGAACACCGCCATCGATTCCACGTGCGAGGTGTGCGGGAACATGTTGACCACGCCCGCCTTCTTCAGCACATAGCCGGCGTCGTGCGTCAGGATGCCGGCGTCGCGCGCCAGGGTCGACGGGCTGCAGGACACATACACAATGCGCTTGGGCAGCATGTCCGGGTGGCTGGCTTTGAGGGCGGCCAGCGCCAGCGCCAGCGCGTGCGCGCCGTCACGCGGCGGGTCAATCAGCATGCGGTCGAACTTGCCGAGAGCGACCAGATCCTCCGCCGTGACCTCGAACAGGTTGCGCGTGTAGAAGGTGGTCTTCTCCGACAGGCCGTTCGACCTGGCATTGGCCAGGGCGCGCTCGCTCAGGGTGGTACTGCCTTCGATGCCCACCACTTCCCTGCCCTGGGTCGCCAGCGGCAAGGTAAAGTTGCCCAAGCCGCAGAACAGGTCGGCCACCCGGTCTGTCGGCTGGACTTCCAGCAAGGCCAGGGCCTTGGCCACCAGCACCCGGTTGATGTGGTGGTTGACCTGGGTGAAGTCGACCGGCTTGAAGGGCATCGTGACGCCAAATTCCGGCAAGGTGTAGAACAGCTTTTTATCGAGCGGATAGTAAGGCGCGGCGGTTTCCGGTCCCTTGGTCTGCAGCCACCACTGGATGTTCCACTGGTCGGCAAAGGCCTTCAGCAAGACTTCGTCCGCAGCCGTCAGCGGGGCCATGATGCGCAGCACCAGGGCCGTGGTTTCTTCTCCCACCGCCACTTCGATCTGGGGCATCTGGTCGAAAATCGAGAGCGCCCCAACCAGGCCGCGCAACGGCACCAGCATGGCGGCCACGTGCGGCGGCAGGATCTTGCAGTCGCTCATATCGGCAACAAAGGCCGAGCGCTTTTCGTGGAAACCGACCAGCACCGTGTTCTTCTTGGCCACGTGGCGCACCGACAGGCGCGCGCGGTAGCGATAGCCCCAGGTCGGCCCGTACATGGGGCGCATCACGTTTTCCGGCTTGACCTTGCCGATGTGCCAGAGGTTGTCTTCGAGCACGCGCTGCTTCATGGCGACCTGGGCCGATGGCTCCAGGTGCTGCATCGAGCAGCCGCCGCAGTTGTCGAAGTGCTGGCACTTGGGCTCGACCCGCATCGGCGAGGCCTTGTGCAGTTCGGTCATGCGCGCCGCTTCCCAGTTCTTCTTTTTCTTGAAGGTCAGGAAGCTGACCTTTTCGCCCGGCAAAGCGCCTTCGACGAAAATCACCTTGCCCGGCGAACCGTCTTCGTTGGCGAGGTGGCCGACGCCGCGGGCGTCCATGTCGAGGGATTTGATGTCGAGAACGGGATTTTGATCAACTGGCATGGCGACAGAAATGGTAAAAGGCACGCATCAGGCATGCAATCAGCGTGCAATTATGGCAAGCAAACAAGGTGGAGCGGGAAGATGCAGGAGGGGACGCGCAGCGTTTCAGCCCGCGCGCATCATAACAGTGAATCGCGCACCACGCCACGGGCGGCCATGGCCCGCTTGAGCTTGACGAGGGCTTCCTGCTGGATCTGGCGCACCCGCTCGCGCGTGACGCCCATTTCTTCGGCCAGGGTTTCCAGGGTGGCCGGGTCGTCGTTGTCGAGGCCGAAACGCCGCATGACGACGATGCGCTGCTTGTCGGGCAGCTTGGTGAGCCAGTCGCGCACCAGTACCGTCATTTCGTGGTGCTCGGCGCGCGCATCGGGGGTGTCGTCGGCATCGCCCGGCAGCATGTCCATCAGGCTGGACTGGGGATCGTTGTCGAGCGGCGCATCGAGCGAGGTCGCATGCTCGGACAGGGCCAGGATGTCCTGCACCTCTTCGACCGGGCGCCCGACCAGGTGGGCAATGTCCTCGGCCGTGGCGTCCTTGCCATTGTGGTGCTGGGCTTCCAGGTGGTACTTGGCGCGCAGGATCTGGTTCAGTTCGCGCACCATGTGTACCGGCAGGCGCACCGTGCGCGCCTGGTTCATGATGGCGCGCTCGATGCTCTGGCGGATCCACCAGGTGGCGTAGGTGGAGAAGCGGAAGCCGCGCTCGGGCTCGAACTTGTCGATGGCGCGCATCAGGCCGATATTGCCTTCCTCGATCATGTCGAGCAGCACCACCCCGCGGTTGATGTAGTGCTTGGCGATCGAGACCACCAGGCGCAGGTTATGCTCGATCATGGTTTGGCGCGCGCTGAAGTCGCCGGCTTTGGCCAGGGTGGCGAAATGGACTTCCTGGGGAGCGGTGAGCAGCGGGCGGGTGCCGATCTGGTTCAGGTAGTGCTGGGTGGTGTCGGTCGACAGTTCGGCCGCGAGGACCTTCTTGAGTTCGTCGACGCTTTCGATGACGGCGCCCACTTCAGGCGCCACGGCGGCGCCGTCGCCATCCTCGTCGAGATCGACTTCGAGCATCGCATCATTGCCGAAATCGTCGGCCTCGTCGGCACCCCGGTCCTCGCCCTGCTCCTGCGTCGAATGTGTCATGAGTCTCAACAATCGATAACGGCGCCCGGCGAGCGCCCGGTCAGGCGGAACGCAAGCTCCGCTATCGGTTCGGCAGGAAACGCGCCGGATCGACCGGTTTGCCCTGCTGGCGTATTTCAAAATGCAGTTTCACCGCGTCGGCGTCGGAGTCGCCCATCTCGGCGATCACCTGGCCCTTGCTCACGGTCTGACCTTCCTTGACCACGATGCTGCGATTGTGAGCGTAGGCGGACAGCAAGCTGTTGCTATGTTTAACAATCACGAGATTACCATATCCGCGGATGCCGCTGCCCGCATACATGACTTTTCCGGCGCCGGCGGCCATCACGTGCTGGCCCGCCTTGCCGGCGATGTCGATACCCTTGTTCTTGCCTTCGTCAAAAGTGGCGACGATCTTGCCGTCGGACGGCCACATCCAGCTGAGTTTTTCGTCGTCGGTCGCGGTGACCGTGGTGCCAGGCGTGACCGCGGGCACACTCGGGGCGGCGGCCACCGGACGCTCCGGTTTCGGATCGGGCCTGGTCTCGGGACGCGTGTCCGGCTTGGCGTCGGGCTTACTGTCCGGACGGGTATCGGCGCGCCCGCCTTCACCCTTCTGCAGATCGGCCAGAGTGTCTTCGGTGTAAGGACGTTTCTCGCCGCGCGGCGTGGTCTTCTTGGGCACGGGCGGCGTGACCGGCTTGACTTCGGGCGCGGGGATCGGGGTGGTCACGACCGCATTCTCGGGCGGGGCCACGCGCAGCACCTGGCCCACCTTGATATCGTTGGGATCGGCCAGGCTGTTCCAGGCCACCAGGTCGCGGTAGTTCTGGCCGTGGTCGAGCGCGATGCGGATCAGGGTATCGCCGCGCTTGACGGTGTACATGCCTTTCGGATCTTCCTTCGGCTCCTCGTTGGGCGTGACGGGACGGGCATCGGGAGAGGTACTACGGTCAACCACCGGCGCCTGGCGCAGGTTGGAAGTACAGGCGCTGAGCAGACCGACAGTCAGCACCAGCAAGAGTAAATGGCTTTTTCGTTTCATTTTCGTATTATATATGGCAGCGCAAGGCCGTCCGCAAGGCAAGCTTAAGGCAGGCTGAAGCCCTGCTACACCGTGCCGGAGCGCAGTGGGACGAAGTGGCAATCTTCCAGCGTCTCGCTGGTCCACTCGGCCTTGCCGGTGCGGATAATCAATTGCAAGTGCTGGACGCGCTCGCCGACCGGGGCGACCAGGCGGCCCCCGATGGCAAGTTGCTCCAGCAAGGCGCGCGGCACTTCGAGGCCGGCGGCGGCCAGGATGATGCCGTCGAAAGGCGCAGCTTGCGGGAGGCCAAGCATACCATCTCCGTAATGCAGGCGCAGATTGGGAATGCGCAAGTGGCGCAGATTGGTTTTGGCCAGCTCATGCAGGGGTTTGATGCGTTCGATCGAAAATACTTCGCGCGCCACGCAGGACAGCACGGCCGCCTGGTAGCCGCAACCGGTGCCGATTTCCAGCACATGGTTCAGGGCTCCGTCATTACGCATGACTTCGATCATGCGCGCCACGATGTAAGGCTTGGAAATAGTCTGATGGTGGCCGATCGGCAAGGAAGCGTCAATATACGCCTGGGCCGACAGTGCGGGTTCGATAAAGCAATGGCGCGGCACGGTTCCCAGGGCGCCCAGCACCACCGGATCACGCACGCCCTGCCTGGCAACACGCGCCACCATGGCGCGCCGCACCGCGTCGGACACGCCGTGGTCGGGACGCGGCACCGGCGCCGACAGCGGCGCGCTGCGCTCGGCCGCGTAGGCCTGGGAGCGCGCCGGCGTGCCCACCGGCTGGGCCGGTTTGAACCAGGAAGGCGCGGTGCCGGACAAAGGCGGATTGCGGTGGGCGTTCTGGGTCGCGTTCTGAGTAGCGGTCTGGGGCGTGGCGACCCGGGTACGCAGCGGAACCGGGGCATTGGCGGCTATGCGCCCGGCCGGGCCGCCTGAGGTCGTGCCGGGCGCATAGCCCGGCCCCTGGCGCCGCTCGGTCACCGAGGACAAAGGCAGTGGGAAGGTACTGCGGCGCTCCGGCCGGTCTTTGTCCGACTTGTCGCTCATGCCAGTTCCTGCGCCAGCAAGGCGAGCTGGTCGCGGTGGGTCAGGTCGATCTGCAGCGGCGTGATGGAAACCTCGCCCTGCAGGGTGGCGTGGAAATCGGTACCCTCGCCCGCATCGCGGGTCGCGCCCGGCGGCCCGATCCAGAATATTTCGCGGCCGCGCGGGTCCTTGCCCCGGATTACAGGCTCGGCCTGGTGGCGCCGTCCCAGGCGGGTGGCGCGGATCCGGGTCAATTGCTCGTAGGGCAGATTGGGAATATTGACGTTCAGCAGCCAGGGGGCGGACAAGGCATCGAAACGGCGCTGCACGATGTCGCGCGCCAGGCGCGCCGCCGAATCGATGTGTTCCCAGCCGTGCGCCACCTGGGAAAAAGCGATCGCCGGTATGCCGAACAGAAAGCCCTCGGTGGCCGCCGCGACCGTGCCGGAATACAGGGTGTCGTCCCCCATGTTCTGGCCATTGTTAATGCCGGACACGACCAGGTCGGGCCGGTATTCGAGCATGCCGGTGAGGGCCACGTGCACGCAGTCGGTCGGGGTGCCGTTGACGAAATAGAAGCCGTTCGCTGCTTGCTGTACAGACAGCGGACGGTCCAGCGACAGGGAATTGGATGCGCCGGAGCGGTTGCTGTCGGGCGCCACGACGACGATGTCGGCGATCGATGCCAGGGCATCGGCCAGGGCATTGATCCCCGGGGCGAGATAACCGTCGTCATTGCTGATAAGAATTCTCATGCAGGGATTTTACCTGAAGCAACGCTCGCGTCGCGCGTCGGCGCGCACAAATGTTGCGTGCTAGCGGCAGGCGCTCCCTGCTGTCCAGACGGGGCAGGCTGGGCCGGGCCGGGTCGCGCTGAGAAACGTGCCGCACGCAGTACCGTGCACTAGACCTTGGCCACACCGGCCTCGATCAGCGCCTCATGCAGTGAGGATACTTCGTCCTGGGCGAAGGCAAGCAAGGCATCCTTGTCGTTGTCGCGCAAATACACTTGCTTGATCATGGCAACCCCCCGCGACCGGAGCGGGTGCGCCACGCTGCGAAATCGCAGCACCGACTTGCGCAGGCTGTCGGCCAGCTCGCGCGCCTCGCGCTCGCTGCGGTTATCGATCAGTTCCTGGAGTTGCGTCAGCTTGTGGCTCAGGGTTTCGGCCTGGCCGCCGCCGTCGGCCGTATCGAACAGGGTGCCGCGCTGGACCGGTGCGCCGGGGTCGCTCAGGTGGGGGCCGGCCAGCATGCCGTGCTTGCCGATCAGGCGGGCACTGCCCTGCTGCACGGCGTCCTCGAGTTTGCGCGCATCGACACTGTGACCCTGGCGCGACAGGATCGCGGCCAGCGCCTTCTTGCTGTTAAGCGTCTGGACAGCGTCGGCCCCGTGCACCTTTTCGTGCAGCTCGACCAGCTTTTGCTGCAGGCGGCGCGCCGCATCGAGTTCGCCCTGGTCGCTCAGCATCGACGCCAGTTTCAGCTGGCTCGAGAGGGTGTCCGGATGCTCGGCGCCCAGACTGCGTTCACGCGCCCGGGCCAGGATTTCGAACAGGCCGCGCACACCGGCCAGATCGCCCTGGCTGGCCATGATCTCGGCCAGCAGTTCGCGCGCCTGCATGGTGGCGGCGTGATCCGGACCCGCGTGGCGCTCGCGCGCGCTCACCACGCTTTCCTGCAGCTTGCGGGCATTGTGCATGTCGCCCATGTCGAGCAGAAGCATTGCCAGTTGCTGGGTGCAGCGCAGGGTATCTTCGTGCTCGCTGCCGAGCAGGCGCTCGCGCCCCTCCAGCACTCTTTCGTAGACCATGCGCGCGCGTGTCAGTTCCCCGCGCCGCGCCAGGGTCTGCGCCTGGCCGGCCAGGCTGTCGAAGGTGACGGCATGGCTGGGGCCCAGCAGGCGCTCGCAGCTGTCGATCAGCTCTTCGTGCAGCGCCAGCGCGCGCTCGAATTCGCCCATCATGGCCAGGGTGGCGGCCAGCGCCGCGCGTGCGGCCAGGGTATCGGGATGGCCGCCGCCATGCAGGCGCGTGCTCGCCGCCAGCAGCTGTTCCTGCAGGGCGCGCGCTTCGGCCAGCTTGCCGGCGTCGCGCAGCAGCAGCGCCACCCGGCCCAGGCTGGCGCGGGTATCGGCATGCTCGTCGCCCAGCAAGCGCTCGCGCAACTGCGCACTCTCCTGGAAGCATTCCAGCGCCTGTTCCCGGCGGCCCTGGGTCAGGTACAGCTCGCCCAGCTGGTACAGATCGCGCGCCAGCGGCAGCGAGATCGAGGTGCTCAGCTGCTCGCCCACCATGGCGCGCGCGCCCGCGATCGCGGCGGCCAGGCGTACTTCGGCCAGCGATTGCCAGGGAAAGTGATTGCCGACCAGCCAATCGAGCAGGGTATCGAAGGTGCGTGTGAGGGAAAAGCGGTCGGCGTCGCGCTCCAGGCAGGACGACAGATGTTCGCCGCTGGACATGGCGTTGGTTTGCTGCAGCTGGACTTCGTCAAGATAGCTGTCCAGCGAACAATGGGACATGCCGTAGCACTGGCGCAACAGGCGCTCAAGCAGGGGCTGATAGCCGGCCACCGCCTTGTTGGGGTCGCCGCGGCGCCATTGCACGCGGCGCTGGCAGTCGGCGCTGTCGATCGACGAGGCCAGCGGGTAGACCAGCAGGGGGCGTTGCTCGTCTTCGTGGCTGCAGCGGTAATCGATGGCGCGCGTCACTACGCCGGCGAGGCCATCCAGGCTGCGCTGGTTGGGAGTGAACAGGGTGACCAGCTTACGCGGCAACAAGGTGGTGCAGATGCTGACCGCGGCCGAGCGGCCGCTGCGGGCGTCCACCAGCACATGGCGGAAACGCTGGCCCATGTAATCGGCAAAGCAGCGAAACAGTGCCGGGCAGGCGGTGAACAGGCCGTCCCAGTCCATCTGGTCGGCGCGCTCGCCGTAACTGTCGTCGAAGCGGCCGGCGCGCATCAGGTACAGGGGCCGGCTGTTGTCGACCCGTTCCACGTAGAGCTCCCAGTCGATGGCTTCCAGGACCTGGCGCGCCAGGCCGACGTCGTCCGCCGCGGCCGGGCCACGGCCGAGCATGAGCAGATGGTCGTAGCAAGCCTGGAAGTACTCGAGCACGCCGGGGCGCTCGTCGGTTCGGTCGAAATAATGATGCAGGCCGGGCGATTCGGTATCGAAGTCAATCATGAGCACGGGCACGGTCGCATTCTGCCGTCCCGCCAGTAAGACCGCCATGTTCGACAAGGCGACACTGCGCGCGGTTCCGCTCTCGAAGGAGTAAAACGTGGTCACTTCGCCGGGAGCGGTTCTCGGCGGAAGCGTAATGCGTTTGAGTTCCATGTGTTCCTCATTTATTTTTTTGGGAAAGTTAAATCGGGCAGATCGCGCCATTCAGGTGGGACATCGGGGAGCACGAATTGGTTGCAGTCATGGCCCACTGGCGTGTACTTTTTTTGGAACTGATAATGAGTAACAATGCGCTCGACAATCTTTTTTATATCCGGCAGAAAATCCGGATTCGATTTGAGGTCGCTGGTTGCCATCGTGAAGTGCGAAAAATCCACGTAAAAGCTGGATCGCGTGATCTGGGGCGGCAGCTTGCCCGGATGCATAGTCATGATGACCGGAATGGTCAGATGGCTGGGCATGGGATACCAGGCGCTGCGTTCGACTTCGAGTTGCTGCATCGCGGCGAATTCGCGCCGCGTGTAAGGATGGGCTTCGTACTTGGGTGTATAAATCAGGATCATCGTCACGCTCTCGCACAGGGCGCGCGCGATGCGGCGGTCGATGTCGTCGCCTCCGCCGAGCTGTTCGGTGTCGATAAACAGTTCATCTTCGTTGTCGAAGTACGGTTCGAGGTAACAACGGATCGCCTCCGACAAGGCATGCTTGAACTTGTTCATCAGTTCGTAGCGGCCATGTGCGTAACTGAAGAAACAGCCGTAACGGATTGCCATTTCAGCCTCCCTTTCATTTTTGCCAACTGGCGCGCTCGCACCCACGACTGTAACAAGCTCGACATTTGCGGCTTTGCGCACGCGCAAACGGCCCCAAGCGGTGGGCGCAGGCGCAAAAATCAGGCATAATCAAAAAAGAAACGACCGTACTTTTTTACGACTTCTTGTTCTATATTTCTAAAAACACCTTGGGAGACATCAATGAAAGCCGTGGTTTGCAAAGCGTGGGGGCTGCCCGACAGCCTGGTGGTCGATGAGGTCGCGGATCCGGTTCCCGGTCCTGGCCAGGTGGCATTGGCGGTCAAGGCGGCCGGCGTGAATTTTCCGGACGTCCTGATCATCCAGGGCAAGTACCAGTTCAAGCCGGAGCTGCCTTTCACGCCTGGCAGCGAACTGTCGGGCGTGATCACCGCGCTGGGCGACGGCGTCAACGGATTCAAGGTCGGCGACAAGGTGATTGCCTTCACCTCGACCGGTGCCTTTGCCGAACAGATCGTGGTACCGCAGCAAGCCTTGATGCCTATGCCGCCCGGCATGGATTTCGACACCGCGGCCGCCATCACCCTCACCTACGGCACTTCGCACCACGCCGTGGTCGACCGCGCCGCGCTCAAGGAAGGCGAAACCATGCTGGTGCTGGGCGCGGCCGGCGGCGTGGGACTGGCGGCGATCGAGATCGGCAAGGCGCTGGGCGCACGCGTGATCGCGGCCGCGTCAAGCGAGGAAAAGCTGCAGGTCTGCCGCGACCATGGCGCCGACGCCACCATCAACTACAGCACGGAAGACCTGCGCGAGGCCGTCAAGGCAGCCACCGGCGGCAAGGGCCCGGACGTGATCTTCGATCCGGTGGGCGGCATCTACGCCGAGCCCGCCTTCCGCTCGATCGGCTGGCGCGGGCGCTATCTGGTGGTGGGCTTTGCCAACGGCGAGATCCCCAAGCTGCCGCTGAACCTGACCCTGCTGAAAGGCGCCTCGCTGATGGGCGTGTTCTGGGGTGAGTTCGCCAAGCGTGAACCGAAGGCCAATATGGCGGCCATGCGCCAGCTGATGGGCTGGATGGCGGAAGGCAAAATCCGTCCGCACATTTCGGGACGCTACTCCCTGGCGCAGACGGCGCAGGCGCTCAACGATATGGCGGCGCGCAAGGTGACGGGCAAAGTTGTCATTCAGCCGTAGGACTTTGAAGGAAACTTAACAATGACAAGGAGATGTGCATGTTCAGCCACGTAATGCTCGGTTCGAATGATATCGAGCGATCCAAACAATTCTACGATGCGGTACTCGGCGTACTCGGCGCCGGCGAACCGTTCCGCAACGAAGCGGGCAGCGGTCATGTCCGCCTGTTCTACCGGCACCAGGGCAGCAGTTTTTGCATCAGCGAGCCGATCAATGGCGAAGCGGCGACCTGCGCCAACGGCGGCACCATCGGTTTCAAGTGCAGCTCGCCCGAGCAGGTAAAGCAATTCCATGATGTCGCCGTGGCCCACGGCGGCACCTCGATCGAAGAACCGCCGGGCCTGCGCGAAAGCCCGATGGGCGGCATGCATCTGTCCTACGTCCGCGATCCGGACGGCAACAAGTTGTGCGCCTTGTATCGGGTCAAATAGGCGGGCCCATAACCGGATCAAGACGACGCAAGACACTACCAGCGCCAAGAAGAGAAATTGAATCTCAACCAGGGTCAGATTGACACCCTTAAAATAAAGTATTTCAGTTCAAGGGTCTGACCCGGTGCGTGGTGCCCACACTGGGAGCGTTTCACGCCCCATTCATGATGGTTGGGCGCACGAGCACACGCGGCCTGCGGTTCAGGGGATTTGCTCCCACCAGATATACGGGGCGGCATCGTTAACGCTTTTATAGGCGAACTCCATGCGATAGCGCTTGCCCGCCTCGAATGCGTATTGACCTTCCGTTCTGGACGAAGCAACGATGAGTGAGATGAGCGAGTAACCCGTATTGGTCGCAGCTTTGGCTTGCTCGAGCTGGTCCGCGGACAAGATCGGTTTCATCGCATTGTCCAGATTGAGTTCCATCGACAAGCGGTGCGTGCCGGGGAGCACACGCACTGGCCGGTTGAACATACAGTTGGTCAGACAACTGCCCGTCGCGTTCCCATCCACCCTGATCAGCGCCATACCCCGTGCCGGAGCAAATGGCAGGAGGGTCGCGACCTTGTCATCTGACAGCGGCTCGGGGAACATATCAACTCTTGGATCAGCGGCACAGCCGGTCAACAATGCCGTGGCGATCAACAGCACCTTCAGATTCACTGCTTTCATGTTCTATCTAACCTACTTAGTAAGGGCTGGACGGCGGTGAGCTCCGCCCTTCGAGCGTGTCGCAAAAAGGCGGCCGTCGGGTTTCGTCACCGCCCCCAACGACCGTCATCCTCGCGAAGGGCGCCGGTCGCGCCGAGCCCTGCGCGGGAATGACGAATCAAAGGGTTGCTGCGAAGTGGATTTTCCTTTTTGCGACAGCCTCCTTCGGCGGAGCGTCGCGTTATTCCTTCGGCTTGAACGCCGACTGCAACACACCATTATCAAAACCCAGGCTATCGCTGCCAGTGGCAGCATAGCGATACAGCGCAGCGGCGTAAATCCCGCTCAGTGCGCTTTGCACCAGCACCAGCACCAGCACCATGACAACGGTCAGCACGATCGCCAGCGCCACCAGCAGCGGGCTCGACAGATACAAGCCCCCGGCCAGCAACGCGAAGCCGGTCAGAATCGTCCCCATCTGCAGCAAGCCGAAGAACAGCGACATGCCGGACTGGCCGATCACGTTTTCACCCCAGGTCTGCTTGAGCAGGCCGGCGCTTTCCTTGATCGATTCGATCGGACCGGAATCGCGCGCGACCAGCACCGGCACCACCAGGAAAGTGGCCACGGTCCAGCCCACGCCGATCAGGCCGACGATGATGCGGCCGACAAAGCCCAGGCGTTCCTGGATCGCGCGCAGGATCACGCCCACGGTCGCGGCAATCACGGCGTAGCCCAGAATCGTGCCAAAGCGCGAGTTGGCGATGCGCAGCCCGTCGCCCAGGGTCGGCGCGCCGCCGTCCATGCGCATCATGGTGGCGCCGACCAGCGCGGCGTTGAAGTAGAAAATGACGAAGTACTGCACCACGTAGAACAGGAAGGCGCCCGAATACACCAGCCCGTTTTTTCCACCGATGCTGTCGAAGGCGTGCAGGCCGAACATCGGCAACACGAAACACAGGACGACGAAAATCGACGCCAGGCCCGAGATGAGCGGGAACATCAACAGATGCGTATCTTTGCGCAGCACGGCGGCGCTGGCCTTGACCAGCGCGGCGCTGCGTTTCAAACGGTCGAACATGGAAACTCCCCAGTGATTATCGTTATACCTTGTTGTAAAAACGGACAGCCGACAACAAAAAAACAAGCTTGCCCGTTTAGTACCGACAAAATATCACGATTTGCCCGCTAGAAAGTCACCAAATATTGCACTTCGTAAATATATTTTACCTGGCTTGCTGGGCGATCCAGGCGTTCATGCGGGTCTCCAGCAGCGCCAGCGGGAGGCTGCCTTCGGCCAGGATAGCATCGTGAAAACGCGCCAGGCTGAAGGCCGGTCCGAGTGCCGCCTGGGCGCGCTGGCGCAGTTCCATGATCTTCAGCGCGCCGACTTTGTAACCCAGTGCCTGCCCCGGCCACGCCATGTAGCGCTCGGTGGCGTTGCGCGCATCTTCCTCTGAGCTGCCGGCTTCATCGACCAGGAAGCGAATGGTTTGTTCGCGCGTCCAGCCCTTCGCGTGCAGGCCGGTGTCGACCACCAGGCGCGCGGCGCGCACCATGTCGAGCATCAGGTGGCCGGCGTAGGCGTTGGCGTCCTCGTAGAGGCCCATTTCCTTGCCCAGGGTTTCGGCGTACAAGGCCCAGCCTTCGACATAGGCATTGTTGCCGCCAAATTTACGGAAGGCGGGAATCGGCAACTCCTGCTGCTTGGACAGCTGGAAATGGTGGCCCGGCTGGCCTTCGTGCAGGAACAGCGAAGTCATGCGCGTGCTGCCGTACTTGGCCGGATCGGTCACCACGGCCCAGAACACGCCCGGACGCGAGCCATCGATGGCGGCCGCGGTGTAGTTATCGGACGCGGTGTCGCGCGTGATCGGCGGCTCCAGGCGGATCTCCAGCGCGGCCTTGGGCAAGGTGGCGAACAGCTTGGGCAGCATTGGCGCAATGCGGGCATTGAGCGCGCGGTAAGCCTGCAGCACTTCCTCGTCGGTCTTGAAGGGACGGTATTTGGGCTGCTCGGCCAGCCAGCGCGGCAAGCCCGCCGGCTTGCCACTATAGTTCAGTCCGGGAGCGATGCGTGCCAGTTCGGCCGTGATGCGCGCCATCTCGGCCTGGCCGATACGGTGGATTTCGTCGGGTGAGAGGGTGCTGGTGGTCTGCGCCGCCACATGCGCGCGGTACCAGTTGGCGCCTTCGGGGAGTGCGCCCCAGCCTGCGGTATCACGCGCGGCGGGCAGGTATTCGGTCTCCAGGAACACGGCCAGCTTGCGCACCGAAGGCAGCACGCGGGCGCGCACTGTTTCCAGGTAACCTCCCTTGATGCGCGCCTTCTCGCCCGCGCTGAAGCTGGCCGGCAGCTTGCGGATGGGAGTGGTGTAGGCACTGTTATTGGGCTCGGCCGCGGCCAGCGATTTGATTTGCGGGATCAAGCCCAGCACCAGGGCCTTGGGCAGCACGATGCCCTGCTTCATGCCGGTGCGCATGTTGGCGATGGCGGCATCGGTCCACTGGGGCAGCGCGGCGAGGCGCTTGAGGTACATCTGGTACTGGGCCACGGTGCCGATCGGCTGGGCGGCATCGCCGCTGCCGAGGTTGGCGAGCAGGACCGGCAGACTGTCCATCTGGTTCATGGGCAGCAGGTAATCCTTGAGCGACTCGAAGCGCAGCTCGTTATTGAGCTCGTAATTGAGGCTGTCGAAGGTGGTCAGGTCGGTCGCGGCCAGCTTGCTGCGGTCGATCCGCATCAGGCTTTCCAGCACCTCGTGCAGCATGGCGAAGCGGCGCGCACGCACCGCCGGCACGATGGTCATCGGGAGCAGATCGTCGAAGCGGTTGTCGCCCGAGTAGGTCGCGTTGAGCGGCTCGAAGCGCGACTTTTCCTCGTAGTAGCGCTCGGCCAGTTTGGCGAGTTGCTGGGCGGCCGGAGCAGCGGCGGGGACAGGGGCAGCGGAGGCCGCAGCAGCGGCCTGTTCGGCCGCCTGGGCGGGCAACACGGACGGCAGCGCGCCCACCATGATCATCGAGAGCACCAGCGTTCGTAGTTGCAGCATCAGGGCTCCTCGGGTAGTTCCTCTTGCGGTTTGAAAAAGGCGATCACGTCTTCCTGCAGGCGCGTGCGCTTGAAGGACGGCAGGCTTTGCCAGACGCGTTTGCCGTACGATTTGGAGATCAGGCGCGGGTCGCAGATCATCAGCACGCCGCGGTCGGTTTCGTCGCGGATCAGGCGCCCGGCGCCCTGCTTGAGGTTGATGATCGCTTCGGGCAGGGTGTGGTGCATGAAGCCGTTCATGCCCTGCTTTTCCATGACGTCGATGCGCGCGGCCAGCACCGGATCGTCGGGCGGCGCAAACGGCAGCTTGTCGATAATCACCAGCGAGAGCGCGTCGCCGCGCACGTCCACACCTTCCCAGAAACTCTGGCTGCCCACCAGCACGCCGTTGCCGGCATTGCGGAAGGAGTCCAGCAGCTCGGTGCGGCCGCGCTCGCCCTGCACGAACAGGGGGAAGTTCAGGCCGCGATTGGCGAACTCGTCGCGCAGGCGTTCGGACACCTGCTTGACCGCCCGAATCGTGGTGCATAAAAAGAAGGTGCGTCCGCCAGCCGCCTCGATCACCGGCAAGGCGGCGTCGATCACGGCATCGGTGTAGCCGAAGCTGTTCGGTTCCGGCAAGCCGGTCGGCACGTACAGGATGCCCTGCTCGGCGTAATTGAAGGGGCTGGGCCAGCTTTGCGCCGGCTCGCCCGTCAAGCCCATCTGGTTGGAGAAGTGCTTGAAGTCGTTCTTGACCGCCAGGGTGGCCGACGTAAAGATCCAGCTGCGCGGCGTGCCTTCGCGCTGGTTGTTGAAAATCGGTGCGATCGACAGCGGCGTCTTGTGCAGCTGCAGCGAGGAGGAAAAGGCCTCGACCCACAGCACGGCCTCATCGCCTTCGACCAGCTTGCCCTTGCCGTCAGGCTTCCAGCCTTCCAGGCCGGCAGCCAGTTCGACCGCGCGCACCCTTACCTGTTCCAGCGTTTCGGCGCGGGCGGCCTGGTCTTCCAGCACGTCGATCATCTCGCCCAGCTTTTCCTTGAGCGTGGCCAGAGCCGGGAAAAAGTCCGAGGACGGCATGATCTGCGACAGCGACAGGCGCATGATGTCCTGCGGGAAGGTCAGGCGCAGGTCGCGTGCGGCCTTTTCCACCACGGTCACGACCTTGGCCCAGTCCGGTCCGCCACGTGCATGCGCCAGGCCTTCGGCCAGCACATCGCGGCACAGTTCCAGGATCTGCGAGGTCGACACGGTCTGGCCGAAGAACAGGGTGGCCGTGTCGGGCAGCTGGTGGGCTTCGTCGAAAATGATGGTATTGGCCGACGGCAGCAGTTCGGCCACGCCGGTGTCCTTCAGCGCCACGTCCGCAAAGAACAGGTGGTGGTTGACCACCACCACGTCGGCCTGCTGGGCTTCGCGGCGCGCCTTCATGACGAAGCAATCCTGGTAGTACTGGCATTCCTGGCCCATGCAGGTGTCGCGGGTCGAGGTCACCAGATTCCAGATCAGCGCGTTCTCCGGCACCTTGGACAGTTCCGCCTTGTCACCCGAGCTGGTCATCTTGATGAAGCGCGAAATCTCGCGCAGGTTGCCGACGTCGTCGCGCGAAGTCATGCGGCCGTTCTGCAGGGTGCGTTCCAGGTGGTAATGGCAGACGTAGTTCGAACGTCCCTTGAGCAAGGCCACCGAGACCGGCGCGCGCAAGGCGGCGCGCACGGTCGGAATGTCGCGCAGGAACAACTGATCCTGCAAGTTCTTGGTCCCGGTGGAGACGATGGTCTTGCCACCCCACAACAGGGCCGGGACCAGGTAGGCGAAGGTCTTGCCGGTGCCGGTGCCGGCCTCGGCGATCAGGGTTTTCTGGTCGGCGATGGCCTGGGCAATGGCCTTGGCCATCTCGGTCTGGGATCGGCGCGGGCTGAAACTGCCGACGGCGGGCGCGAGCGGGCCGCCCGCGCTGAACAGGCGGTCGATCTCGGCGTCGTATTTCCCTGCGGGAAGCGCCGGCGGCGCAGCATCGCCGTCCGCGCTGTCAGGCGCGCCCGGCGGCAATGGGGATTCGGTCAAAATAACAGTCGGTGATGCGAAGAAGGATCAGGCCGGAACGTCCGGCACCAATTGCATTTTCAGCAGGGTGATATGGTCCTTCAGCTGAAGCTTGCGCTTTTTGAGACGGCGCAGTTGCAGCTGATCGTGATGTCCGTCCAGAACTAACATATCTATGACCGCGTCCAGGTCGCGATGTTCCACGTCGAGTTCGATCAAGCGGCGCTGAATTTCTTGGACATCGTTCATGTGGTGCGTTCCAGACAGGTTATTGCATAAACTTCATTCGTGCGCAGGGTCCTGCGCATACAATCGGAAACAATTTTTGTCGAGCGGAAAGTTCAACTTCGCTTGCAACATAACAGCTTCTCAGTGCATAGTTTAATCTACGGCGACGTTGCCGCCAATATACATCGTGCGGGGACACCACAACCCCATGGTAACGCAGCCAAGGAATCCGCTCACGCATATGAACCCATACAAGATTGAAGCCGGTACTGCCCAGCATATCGGCAACCGCCCCCAGCAGAACGACCGGGCGGCTTTATTTACCGGTGCGCGTTCGCCCGGTTACATGATGGCCGTGCTGGCCGACGGCATTGCCGGGGGCGCGACCGCTTCCGAGCAGGTACTGCATACCGCCAAGCAGCTGTTCGACGACTACAAACCGGGCGACACGCCCAGCATCGAGCGCCTGTCGCAGCTGCTGCGTGACATCGTGCACGAAACCCACATGATCATCAAGATGAACGGGGTGACCACGCAGACCGAGCCGCACTGCACCTTTGTCGGTCTGATCATTACCCCGGCGGGCCAGGCGGTCTGGGCGCATGTGGGCGATTCGCGCCTGTACCGTTTTCAGAAGGCCGAGTGCAAGGTGCGCACCAGCGATGCCCAGTATATCGAGCACCTGGTGGGTACCGACCGGCTGCCGCCGGAAGCGGCCAAGAACCACCGCCATTCCAAGATCCTGGTCAATGTGCTGGGCAACAGCCGCAAGGAGCCGTACGCGGCTGTGGGCTTTCACGAAAATCTGGATGCGGGCGACACGTTTTTGCTGTGCTCGGATGGTTTGTGGCATTTCTTTACCGATGCCGAGCTGGGTGCGGTGACCAGCAAGAATACCCCGCGTCAGGCGTCCGAGATGCTGATTAACAAGGCTATCGAACGGGCGCAGGGCAAGGGCGGCAATTGCACCATGGCGATTGTGAAGCTGGTCAAGCCGCCGAAGGAGCCGGTGAATTACAGCGTGGAGAAGTTGCGCCGGGCGGTATAACTACCAACCCAAGAGCCGTCATTCCCGGCCTCGGCGGCCCCCAGCAGTTTCAAAGCCGCTATTTATTCTTGGCCGCTTCCTTGGCAGCCCGTTTCGCCTGCTTCTCGGCCACGCGCTTCTGCCTTTCGGCCATCGCTGCCTGGCGCTGCTCATACTTGAGCACATTGGCCGCGCGCTTGGCCGCCTCCGCCTGCACTTCGGCCGGTGTTGGCGGCGGCTTCGGGCCGCGTGGCGGCTTCGGCACCTTTGGCTCGCGCGCCTCGGCCACCGGCTTTTCCGGCGCCGGGGGTGCATCGCGCAGACGCGCTTCGGACGCTTCGAATTCCTTGGCCGCAGCGGCCAGTTCGCGGTCGCGCTGGTCGGCATTGCTCTTGCGCACGAAATGCTCCGCTTCCAGTTCCACCGCGCGCTGGTAAGCCAGCGCAACGCGGCGCTTTTCCTTGGCCTCGTCCAGGCAGGTGTTCACGAAAAACTTGGCGTAGCAAACCTGCTCGTCGGCCGCAAAGCGCGCCTCCACCGCGGCCCGCTCGATGCGCGCTTCTTCCAGCTTGCGGTTGGCCTGCTCGACCGAATTGGTCAGCGGCACATTGGGCGTGATATTCGGCGGCAGCAGGCTGTAGTTGTAGCTGCAGGCAGCGAGCGTGGCGCAGGCCAGCGCCAGCGCGGCCGCGCGCAGGGCGGGAGTCAAAAGTCGCTTGGTCATTCTTGTTATTGTCCTTTGAAGGTCAGGAGAGCGATTCCGCGGTGGCGCGCCGTTCGGCGTCCATGTATTCACGCGATTGCATCTCAATGATACGCGAGACCGTGCGGTGAAACTCGTTCGACAGCACGCCCTCGGTGTAGAGCTGCTCGGGCGGCACCTCGGCCGACATCAGGAGCTTGACCTTGTGGTCGTAAAAGACGTCGATCAGCCAGGTAAAACGGCGCGCCTCCGACGACTGGGATACCGACATGGCCGGTATCCCGGACAGCACCACGGTGTGGAAACGGCTGGCCAGTTCCAGGTAATCGTTCTGCGAACGCGGGCCGCCGCACAGGGTGGCGAAATCGAACCAGATGATGCCGCCGGCGCGCCGCAGGGCGCGGATTTCGCGCTCCTCGATGTGCACGCGCGGGTCTTCGTCGGCGGTCTCGGCGATCTTGGCGTAGGCCGTGCGCAGCGCCTGGTCGGAGGCCGCGCCCAGCGGGGTGTAGTAGCTTTCCACCTGCTCCAGCGCGCGCTTGCGGTAGTCGACCCCGGCATCCACATTGAGCACGTCGAGCTTGTCCTTGAGCAGCGCAATGGTCGGCAGCATGCGGTCGCGGTGCAGGCCGTCCGGGTACAGCAGGTCCGGATCGTAGTTCGAGGTCATCACGAACGACACGCCGTTGGCGAACAAGGCGCCGAGCAGGTTGTACAGGATCATGGCGTCGGCGATGTCCGAGACATGGAATTCGTCGAAGCAGATCAGGCGGTATTTCTTGGCGATGCGGCGCGCCACTTCGTCGAGCGGATCGGCCACGCCTTTCAGTTCGTCGAGCTGACGGTGCACATCGCGCATGAATTCATGGAAGTGCACGCGCGTCTTGCGCACCAGCGGCACCACCGAATAAAAGCTGTCCATCAAAAACGATTTGCCGCGCCCAACGCCGCCCCACAGGTAGACACCCTTGGGCACGTCCGGCCGGTTGATCAGGCGTTTGAAGGTCGAGGAGCGCTGCGCCTTGAACGTGACCCACTCTTCGTAGGCGCGCTGCAGGCGGTCGACCGCACGCTGCTGGGCGGCGTCGGATTGGTAGCCACGCTGGGCCAGGCTGTGCTGGTAGAACTCTTGGACATTCATGGGGAAGGCAATGCTGGATGAGGCGGCCGGCGCAGGGAAATTCGCGCGCCGGCCGGTGGTACTGCGGTTAGAAGTTCAGCGAACGCTTGTCGATGGCCAGTGCCGCTTCCTTGGTCGCTTCCGACAGCGACGGGTGAGCGTGGCAGATGCGTGCGATGTCTTCCGACGAGGCGCGGAATTCCATCGCCACGACCGCTTCCGAAATCAATTCGGACGCCATCGGGCCGACAATGTGCACGCCGAGGATTTCATCGGTGGTGGCATCGGCCAGGAACTTGACCATGCCCGAGGTGTCGCCCAGCGCGCGCGCACGGCCGTTGGCCATGAACGGGAAGGTGCCTGCCTTGTAGGCCACGCCGGCCGCTTTCAGTTGCTGCTCGGTCTGGCCGACCCATGCGATTTCGGGCGAGGTGTAGATCACCCAGGGAATCGTGTTGAAGTTGGTGTGGCCATGCTGGCCGGCGATACGCTCGGCCACGGCAACGCCCTCTTCTTCCGCCTTGTGCGCCAGCATGGGGCCGCGCACGACGTCGCCCACCGCCCACACGTTCGGCAGGCTGGTCTTGCAGTCGCCATCGACGGCGATGAAGCCGCGCTCGTCGAGTTTCAGGCCGACCTGCTCGGCACCCAAACCATTCGTGTTCGGCACGCGGCCGATCGAGATGATCAGCTTGTCGAAGACAGCGGTCTGCTCGGCGCCGGCGGCGTCGGCATAGGCCACGGTGACATTGTTTTCACCGGCGGTGACGGACGCAATCTTCACGCCCAGGCTGATCTTCAGCCCCTGCTTGGTGAACAGCTTGTGCGCTTCCTTGGCGATCTGCTCGTCGACCGCGCCGAGGAAAGTCGGCAAGCCTTCGAGCACGGTCACTTCCGCACCCAGGCGGCGCCAGACGCTGCCCATTTCCAGGCCGATCACGCCGGCGCCGATCACGCCCAGCTTGGCCGGGACGGCGTCGATGGCCAGTGCGCCGGTGTTCGACAGGATCAGCTTTTCATCGAACGGCGCGCCCGGCAGTTCGCGCGCGTTGGAGCCGGTGGCGACGATCACATGCTTGGCCGTCAGGGTGTCCGGCTTGGCGCCCGTCACGCTGATGCTGTAGCCGCCTTCCGCGGTACCGGCAAAAGCGCCGCGGCCATGGAAGAAGCTGACCTTGTTCTTCTTGAACAGGAACAGGATGCCGTCGTTGTTCTGCTTGACGACGGTCTCTTTGCGCTTGAGCATTTGCGGCAGGTTCAGGGACAGGCCGGCGACATCGATGCCGTGTTCCTTGAAGGCGTGGCCGGCGTGTTCGAAGTGCTCGGACGACTGCAGCAGCGCTTTGGACGGAATGCAGCCGACGTTGGTGCAGGTGCCGCCTGGAGCGGGGCCGCCCTTGGCGTTGGCCCACTCATCGATACAGGCCACCGAAAAACCCAGTTGCGCGGCGCGGATGGCGGCGATGTAGCCGCCGGGACCGGCGCCGATGACGACGACGTCAAATTGTGTTGAAGTGCTCATTGATTGAATTCCTTGTTTATTCTTCTGGTACGAATATCCACATCAGCAGATAGATCAGCAGGCCGGCGCCAAAGAAGCAGGTGAAGACCGAGAACACGACGCGCCAGATCCAGGACTCCATGCCGGAGATCCTGCCCAGGCCACCGCACACGCCACCGAGCCAGCGGTCGGCGCGGGTGCGGCGCAGCTGGCCGATCTCGCTGACGAAGTCGCCGTTGCCGGGACCGGCACTGTGGTTGCCGCCTGCCGTGCTGCCCGCGGGCTTGTTCAGATTGACCGTGGAGGCGGCCAGGACCTTGGCCTTGGCCTGCTCGAATTCGGCATCGCTCAGCGCGCCCGCCTGGTGCAGCTCGTGCAAACGCTTGATTTCGTCGGAGATGTTCACGTGCGTTCAACCTCTCAAAAATGACAGCATGGCAGGCGCTGCGACTGAGCGCGACAGGCTGCGGACAAGGCCCCGGCGCGAGCCGGGGACGCAAGCCGCAGCGCGGACCTGATTACAGGTCCAGCAGCAGGCGGCTTGGATCTTCCAGCGTATCCTTCATGGTCACCAGGCCCAGGACGGCTTCGCGGCCGTCGATGATGCGGTGATCGTAGGACATGGCCAGATAGTTCATCGGACGCACCACAACCTGGCCGTTTTCGACGACGGCGCGGTCCTTGGTCGCGTGCACGCCCAGGATGGCCGACTGCGGCGGGTTGATGATCGGGGTCGACAGCATGGAGCCGAAGGTGCCACCGTTCGAGATCGAGAAGGTACCGCCGGTCAGGTCTTCCAGGGTCAGTTTGCCTTCCTTGGCTTTCTGGCCGAATTCACCGATCTTCTTTTCGATTTCGGCGATCGACATCTGGTCGGCGTTACGCAGAATCGGCACCACCAGGCCGCGCGGCGAACCGACCGCGATACCGATGTCAAAGTAGCCGTGGTAGACGATGTCGTTGCCGTCAACCGAGGCGTTGATGATCGGGTACTTCTTCAGGGCGGCGACGGCAGCCTTGACGAAGAAGGACATGAAGCCCAGCTTGACGCCGTGCTCTTTCTCGAACTTGTCCTTGTACTTGTTGCGCAGGTCGATGACCGGCTGCATGTTCACTTCGTTGAAGGTGGTCAGGATGGCGTTGGTCGACTGCGACTGCACCAGGCGCTCGGCGATACGGGCGCGCAGGCGGCTCATCGGCACGCGCTCTTCCGGACGGTTGCCCAGGCCGGCGACGGCTGGCGCGGCGACTTGCTGCAGCGGCGCCTTGGCAGGTGCCGCTGGTGCGGCCAATGGTGCTGGTGCGGCTGGCTTGACACCGCCGGCGACGGCACCGAGCACATCACCCTTGGTCACGCGGCCATCCTTGCCGGTGCCCGAGACATCCGACGTGGTCAGGTTGTTATCGGCCAGCAGCTTGGCAGCGGCCGGCATGGCGACGTTGGCTTTCGAGGCGATCGAGCTGATGGCGGCGGCGACCGGATCGGCTGCGGCGGGCGCGTCCTGCACCGGCGCGCTCGATACTTCCAGCGGGCTGACCTTGGCCGTGCCTTCGGTGTCGATGATAGCGATGACTTCGCCGGCAACGACGGTGCTGCCGTCGCCCTTGATGATCTGGGTGATGATGCCGGCGCCAGGCGCAGGCAGTTCCAGAACGACCTTGTCGGTTTCGATGTCGATCAGGTTTTCGTCGCGGCCGACCGGCTCGCCGACTTTCTTGTGCCACGACAGCAGGGTTGCTTCCGCAACCGATTCCGACAGAACTGGGACTTTGACTTCGATTTGTGCCATGTAGAACTCCGTATTTTGTTTTTTCCGCGGCGCCCCGCCGGGTAGGCAGGGCGCGCCGTCTTATTTGGTGAGGACCCGCGCTCGGAGCGCGGCGCCTTCATTACTTCGTCAGGATGAAACCCTTGAGTTTCGAGAATGCGGTTTCCAGCAATTCCTTCTGCTGCGCATTGTGCTTGTCGCCGTAACCGACGGCCGGCGATGCGGAGGCCGGACGGCCTGCGTATGCCAGACGTTGGCCCGATTCCAGGCTCTCAAAGATGTTGTGCTGAATCTGGAACCATGGGCCCTGATTCTGCGGTTCATCCTGCGTCCACACCAGTTCGGTCGCGTTCGGGAACTTCTTCAGTTCGGCCGCGAACGATTTGTGCGGGAACGGATACAGTTGTTCGACACGGATGATGGCCACATCGCTCTGGCCGCGCGTCTTGCGGCTGTTGACCAGGTCGTAATAGACCTTGCCCGAGCAGGCGATCACGCGCTTGACCTTCTTGGCATCGATTTTCTCGTCGACTTCACCGATGACGGTGTGGAAGGCACCCTTGGCCAGGTCGGACAGCGGCGAGCTGGCGTCCTTGTTACGCAGCAGCGACTTCGGCGTCAGGATGACCAGCGGCTTGCGGAACTGGCGCACCATCTGGCGGCGCAGCAGGTGGAAAATCTGGGCGCCGGTGGTTGGCTGCACCACTTGCATATTGTTGTCTGCGCACAGCTGCAGGAAACGCTCCGGACGCGCGGACGAGTGCTCAGGACCCTGGCCTTCGTAACCGTGCGGCAGCATCATCACCAGGCCCGAAGCGCGGCCCCACTTGACTTCGCCGGAAGCGATGAACTGGTCGATCACGACCTGGGCGCCGTTGGCGAAATCGCCGAACTGGGCTTCCCAGATGGTCAGGGTGTTCGGTTCCGCGGTCGAGTAGCCGTACTCGAAAGCCAGCACGGCTTCTTCGGACAGCACCGAGTCGATCACGGTGAACGGCGCCTGGGTTTCCGACACATTGCACAGTGGGACGTAGGTACCGGCATCCCAGCGCTCGCGGTTCTGGTCGTGCAGTACGGCGTGGCGGTGGGTAAAGGTACCGCGGCCGGCATCCTGGCCCGACAGGCGGATGGCGTAGCCGGACGACACCAGCGAAGCGTAAGCGAGGTGTTCGCCCATGCCCCAGTCCAGGTTCATTTCACCGCGCCCCATGGTGGCGCGGTCGGCCAGGACCTTCTCGACCAGCGAGTGGACCTTGAAGTCTTCCGGCACGGTGGTAATGCGGGTGGCCAGGCGTTTCAGTTCGGTCAGCGGCACCGCGGTGTCGGCCGAATCGGTCCACTTGCGGTTCAGGAAAGGCAGCCAGTCGACGGCGTATTTATTCTTGAAGTTCGAGATGACCGGATCGACCGTGTGCTTGCCGGCGTCCATGGCGTCGCGGAAGGCGGCGACCATCTTGTCGGCGGCATCAGGCGCGATCGTGCCCTGGGCTGCCAGCTTGTCCGCATACAGCTTGCGGGTGCCTGGATGCTGGCCGATCTTCTTGTACATCAGCGGCTGGGTCAGTGCAGGCGTATCCTGCTCGTTGTGGCCCAGTTTGCGGTAGCAGATGATGTCGACCACGACATCCTTCTGGAACTGCATGCGGTAATCCAATGCGATCTGGGTAGCCAGGACCACGGCTTCAGGATCGTCGCCGTTCACGTGCAGGACCGGCGCTTCGATCATCTTCACAACGTCCGAGCAGTACAGGGTCGAGCGCGCATCGCGCGGGTCGGAGGTGGTGAAACCGATCTGGTTGTTGATCACGATGTGCACCGTGCCGCCCGTGCCGTAGCCGCGGGTCTGCGCCAGATTCAGCGTTTCCATGACCACGCCCTGGCCGGCAAAAGCGGCGTCGCCGTGCACCAGGATCGGCAGCACTTGCGCGCCATCCTTGTCGCCGCGGCGGTCCATGCGGGCCTTGACCGAGCCTTCGACCACCGGGTTGACGATCTCGAGGTGGGACGGATTGAAGGCCAGCGACAGGTGGACCGGACCGCCGGCGGTCGCGATATCGCTCGAGAAGCCCTGGTGGTACTTGACGTCGCCCGACGGCAGGTCGTCGCCGTGCTTGCCTTCGAATTCTTCGAACAGTTCCTGGGGCGACTTGCCCAGGGTGTTGACCAGTACGTTCAGTCGGCCGCGGTGGGCCATGCCGATCACGATTTCCTGCACGCCTTTTTCGCCGGCGCGCTGGATGGTTTCGTCGATCGCCGCGATGAAGGACTCGGAGCCTTCCAGCGAAAAGCGCTTGGCGCCGACGTACTTGGTGTGCAGATAGCGCTCAAGACCTTCGGCCGCGGTCAGACGGTCCAGGATGTCGGTCTTTTTCTCGGCGGTGAAGGCCGGGGTCGAGCGGATCGATTCGAGTTTTTCCTGCAGCCAGCGCTTTTCCGCCGGATCGCCGATGTACATGAACTCGGCGCCGATCGAACGGCAGTAGGTGTCGCGCAGCAGGTTGATCAGGTCGCGCAGCGAAGTGGTCTCAGGACCGAAGTAGGTGTTGCTGATGTTGAACACGGTATCCATGTCGGCATCGGCGAAGCCGTAGAACGATGGATCGAGTTCCGGGATCATCGGACGTTCCTGGCGCTGCAGCGGGTCCAGGTTGGCCCATTGGGAACCGAGGTAGCGGTAGGCGGCGATCAGCTGGGTGACGGCGACGCGCTTGCGGCCCATTTCAGGGTCGTGGGATGCAGTGACAACGCGGATGGGACCGGCTTTGGCGCGCTCGGCGAACGAGGCGATGACGGAGGCGTGGGCCACGTCGGGTTTGTTGGAACCGTCGACCGCAGGCACGTTCTGCATGGAGTCGAAGTAGGCGCGCCAATTGTCGGGCACCGAACCTGGATTGTCGAGGTAGGCTTCGTAGAGTTCCTCTACGTAGGGCGCATTACCCCCGAACAAATAGGAGTTCGCGGTTTGTTCTTGCATCATCTTGCTCACCTTTCTTCGCGCTTCGCGAGTTTGGCGGGTTAATCTAACCTTCCGCGACACGGCCTGACCGGTTAGCGGATTGCACATCAAGTTGTGGGGAAGGACTTGTACAGCGAACTAATCTTTCTAAACGGACGTGAGAATAGCACGCGGTATTGTATCGCAACATCCCATATCGTGAATAAACCTTGCGATCACCATTTTCGTTGAATCGATGCCACAAAGCATCTTGCTTGCTTGATCACATTGCCGGGAGGCGCTGCCGCGCCCGCCTTTTGCCTCACAACTTACTGTTCTGGCAGCCTGCGCTGCTGCATTCGCGCACCCGGTCCTGCAGGAACTGCACGCGCTTGATGGTGGTGTTGGTTGCGCATTCCAGGTTGACGTAGAAATCATTGCCCTCGCGCTTGGAGCAGCTTTTGTTGCGGCTGCTGATCCAGGCCAGCTGGCCGCTCTTGAGCGACTGTTTGCCCTTGGCGTCGAGCTGGCCGGCCAGTTGCTTGTAGTTGTCGTTGAGGTCTTTGTCCGCTTCCTGGAATACCTTGTTCAGGCAGTACAGGCCGTCAAAATCGTTTTTGGGGACGTCGCAGGCCGAATTAGCCAGCGCGGCGCCGGAGGCGAACATCAAGACAGCAAAAGCGAATCGTTTCATGTGGGTTCCTGAAGGCGGATGAGTAAAATGCAAAAAAATTGCAAAGCCGACAATAACCCAGCTTTGACACGATGTAAATGCGTGATCTCGCGCCCACCTGATTTACAAACGCGACACCACGCTCTCCGTTTCGGCCAAAAAGGTCATGAGCGTGGGCGAGGGATCGTCCGCCAGATGCAACATGGTCAGCGGGGCCCCAAGACCCGCATCCTGGTCGGCAATTCGGCAATACACCACGCTCCCCTCATGAAAGCCGCGCATCGACGCTGGCACCGCCGACACCCCGGCACCCGCCGCCACCAGGCTGATATTGGTCAGCATGCGGTCGACCTCGATAGTGATATTCGGGGTAAAACCGGCGCGCTCGCAGGCACTGACCAGATTCGAATACATGCCGGGCGCTCCGGTCCGGCGCACCAGGATAAAGGATTCGTCGCGCAATGAGCGCAAGCCGATCACCGGCATGCCGCGCCCCTTGTGCGCCTCCAGCGCCGGATGGCGGGTCGGCAAGACCAGCAGCATCTCTTCGTGCAGCAGCTCGCGAAAGACGATTTCCGGCGGCCGCGCGACCGGCTGGCGCAGGAATGCCAGGTTGACGTCGCCCTTGAGCACGGCGGCCGTCAATTCCGCGGCGTTGCCTTCGCGGAAGCTCAAATTCACCGCCGGGCAGGCGCTGCGGTAAGCGCGCACGATGCGCGGTATGAGGGCATGCGCTGCGGCGGAACTGGTAAAGCCAATCGACAGGTTGCCGTCGATACCCCTGGCGGCCCGCGCCGCGCGCGTCTTCGCAAGGCCGACACTGGCCAATATCGCCTGCGCCTCGGCCAGGAACACCGTGCCGGCCACCGTCAACTCGGCGCCTTTGGGATGGCGCCGGAACAGGGTGACGCCGAGCTCATCCTCCAGCGCGCGGATCTGCTGGCTCAGGGGCGGCTGCTGCATCCCCAGCCGTTCCGCCGCGCGGGTGAAGTGGCCTTCCTCCGCGACCACGAGGAAATAGCGCAGGTGTCGTAACTCCATATTTTTTAAGTCTCAGAAATCTGTTTTCCAGATATTTTACATTAGGCAGTCAAGCCACTACCATCCTTCTCACCCTTGGGAAACCTTTCCAAGGCAAAACTATAAAAATTCAGGAGACAGTTCATGAAGGTATCAGCACGCAAGAAATGGCTGTGCAGCGTGGCGCTGCTGTCGGTCAACGGCTACGCCCAGGACAAGCCGCCTGTCAGCGGCGGCGAGATGACCAGCGTCACCGTGGTCGGCACCAGCATCAAGGGAGCGGCGTCGACCAAGGCCCTGCCGGTCACGATGATCACCGCCGACGAGATTGCGGCCACTGGCGCAGTCGACGGCGACGACCTGCTGCGCCAGGTGCCGCAGCTGGGCGATGTGTTCTTCAATCCGACCAACCAGGCCCAGACCAGCAATACGGCGCGCGGCGACATCAGTTCGATCGACTTGCGCGGCGCCGGACTGGGCACCACCCTGGTGCTGCTCAACGGGCGCCGCCTGGTCACTCACCCCACCAGCAATGGCAACAACACGGTGCCCCTGATCAGTTATAACTCCAGCGCCATCCCCGCTTCCGGCCTGTCCAGCGTGGAAATCCTGATGGAGGGCGCAGGCGCTATCTACGGCTCGGACGCGGTGGCCGGCGTGGTCAACACGGTCATGAAGTCGGATTTCAACGGCGTCACCCTGAGCACCCAGTACGGCAGGGCGGAAGGCACCAGCCGCCACGAGACCAGCACCAATCTGTTCGCCGGCAAGAATTTCCACGAAGGGAAAGGGAATATCTCGCTGTCGCTCAGCGTACTCTGGCGAAGCAAGCAGAATCCCAGCGACCTGCCTTACACCAGCGATCAGGACAAGCGCGCCCTCTTCGTGGGCACGCCGTGGGAAGGCAATGGCACGGCCGACGGCCGCGGCAATCAGAGTTCCTGGATCAATGGCCAGATCGCGGGCATCAGCAGCGCGGTACGCCAGGGCACGACCGCGCTGACCACCGGCGCCGGCGCGTTTCACATCCAGCCGAATAGCTTCGCCGGCTGCGCCACCCAACTGGGCAATAACCTTTGCCTGGGCACCGGCGGCAACAACGTCGGCGCAAACGCGCCGGGCAACATCCTCAAATACAACAATGCAGCCAACGATTTCATCACGATCTCCCCGCGCGTGCACCGCCAGAACCTGTACATCAACGGCCACCTTGAGCTGAGCGACAGCGATACCTTGTACGGCGAAGTCGGCGTGTATCACGCGACCGCACTGACGCTGACCACACAGCCGACCAGCCTGGTGCCGGTTGGCGTCCCGGCCAGCAATTACTACAATCCCTTCGGGCCGGTCAAATTCGCCGATGGCAGCACCAATCCGAATCGCCTGCCCAATCTGACCAATGTTCCCGCAGCGGGCCTGCCGCTCACCTTCAACAACTACCGCTTCAACGACTACGGGCCGGACCGCATCGACGTCGAGAACTACCAGTACCGCTACCTGCTCGCGCTCAAGGGCACGCGCGCCGGCTGGGATTACGACACCGGCCTGCTGTACTCTTATGCCACCGCGGTCGACGAATCGGACGGCGTCGACTCCAACGCCCTGTACAAACAGCTCGCCCTGTCGACACCGGACGCCTACAACCCATTCAACGGCAGCTGCCTCAATGGCGCCGGCGGCGGCGACTGCACACCCAGTTCAAAGGCGGCCATCGACGCCACCCGCGTCCGCCTGAAGCGTTCCGACCGTACCGGCCTCGCGCTGGCCGACCTGAAGCTGTCACGGGCCGACCTGTGGCAACTGCCCGCCGGACCGCTCGGCGTGGCCCTGGGCGCTGAACTGCGCCACGAAACCCAGGAAGACCAGCGCGATCCGCATGTGAACGGCGCGCTGCCCTTCTACGACGCGGTGACCGGCATCACCCAGCCCTCGTCGGCCACCGGCGTGAACGTCACGCCGTCGTCGAAGGGATCGCGCAATGTGATCGGCGCGTATGCGGAACTGGCGATACCCGCCGTCGCGCCGTCCATGCACATTCCCCTGGTCCGCTCGCTCAACTTCCAGCTGGCCGGCCGTCATGAGCATTACAGCGACTTCGGCAACGTTGCCAAGCCGAAAATCGCGATGGCGTGGGACGTGATCGAGAGCGTCCGCCTGCGTGCCTCCTATTCGCAAGGCTTCAAGGCGCCCAATCTGGAGACGACGGCCGACTACACCTATGGCCGCGCGGTCGGCGTGCAGGACTACTACAAGTGTGAAGCGGATGTCCGCGCCGGGCGCCTGACCAACTTCAACGCCTGTTCTCGCGGTGTCAGCGCGCGCTATTTCATCTCCGGCAATCCGCAACTGGGACCGGAAACCTCGACCACCTCGAACATCGGCATCATCCTGCAGCCGGCCTTCATTCCGGCGTCGCTGGGCCGCTTCACCCTGACCCTGGACCGCTGGAAGATCGACCAGGTCGGCATTGTCGGCGTGCTTGGTTCAGGCAATGTGGCGGCGCAGGACTACCTGAACCGGGTCACCGGCGGACAGGGTGATCCGAACGTGGTGCGTGCCGCGCCGAATGCGGACGATGTCGCGGCCTTCGCGGGCAGCGGACTGGCACCGGTCGGCGCCGTCGTCGACGTCAAGGACAAGTTCATGAACTTGCAGCCGCAGCAGATCAGCGGTTACGACCTGAACCTGATGTGGAAGAAAAAGACCGCCGCCCTTGGCAGCTTCGACGCCAACCTGAACGTGGCTTACATGGACCGCTACACGCAGTCGCCCTTGTCCGGCATCGACAACCTGTTCGAAGCGCGCGCCCAGGGCGTGATCAACGCCTCCACGCCACTGAGCGATCCGGGCAACCGGCTGCGCGTGAACGGCAAGCCGAAGCTCAAGGGCGCGGGCAACCTGACCTGGAAAAACGGTGCGTGGCAGAGCGGCCTGTCGTTCAACTACACCGGCTCGGTACTGGAAACCGGCTTTCTGACCTCGGCCGGCGAAGCATGGGTGGTCAAGGCCACGACGATGTGGAACGGCTATCTGCAGTACCGGTTCGACAGCGACCTGCGCCTGCGTCTCGGCGCGCGCAATCTGTTCGACAAAGACCCGCCGCTTTCCTCCAGCGGCTACAACGGCGGCCTGTATTCTCCCTTCGGGCGCTACACTTACCTTAACCTGAGCAAGACCTTCTGACCATGTCCAAGCCCATTCATATCGCGGCCCTGCTGCTGGCCTGCGCCTTGCCGGGCGCAGCGCAGGCCGCAACGCAGCCGGCCATCAAGCCCTGTCCGTCCGAACTACCGGAAGGCGCACGCTGCCACGCCGGCCAGGATGCGCGCGGCGCCTACTGGTGGACCGCCATTCCCAGGGACTGGAACGGAGTCCTTGTGGTGCACAGCCACGGAGGACCAAGCCTGAAGTCGCCGTCCGACGACGACTCGCGCGCCGACCTGGTCCGCTTTGCGGTGGTCGTCAAGGAAGGTTATGCCTGGACCGGATCGAGCTACCGCCACGCCGGCTACGGCGTGCGCGATGCGGCCGAAGACACCGACAGCGCGCGCGAGATCTTCTGGCGCAGCTTCGGCAAACCGCGCCGCACCCTGCTGCATGGCCAGTCATGGGGCGGCAACGTGGCTGCGCGCACGGCGGAGCTGCACGCGCGCGGCGCCGACGGCACGCTCAATTACGACGGCGTGATCCTGACCAATGGCGTGATGGGCGGCGGCAGCCAGTCCTACGACTTCCGCGCCGACCTGCGCGCGGTCTATCAGTACTACTGCAATAACCTGCCGGCAGCAACGGAAGCGCCCTACCCGCTGTGGCACGGCCTGCCGGCTGCCAGCACCATCGACAACGCGGAAGTCGAACGCAGGGTCAATGCCTGCACCGGCGTGGACCTCGCGCCCGAGAAGCGCAGCGCGCAGCAGAACGAGGCCCTGCGCAATATCACCAGCGTGGTACGGATCCCGGAGCGCTCCCTGGTCAGCCACATGACCTGGGCCAGCGGCATGTTCCGCGACCTGACCCAGCGCTTCCTGAAGGGGAAGAACCCGTTCGGGAATGTGGGCGTGAAGTACAGCGGGTCGAGCGATGACGCGGCCCTCAACAAGGGGGTGGCGCGCTTCGCGGCCGATGCGCAGGGACTGGCCGAGCTGGCGTACGACAGCGACATCGGCGGCAAGCTGCATGTGCCGACCCTGTCCATCCACGCCATCGGCGATCCGACCGCGTTCGTGGAACTGGAGTCGGCCTTTGCCGAGCGGGTCAAGTCCGCCGGTTCGCAGGCGCTGCTGATGCAGATCTTCACGGACGAGAACGAGCACCGCAAGCTGGCCACGCCGCAGTACGCTGCGATTTTCAGCGCCATGCTCAACTGGATCGACCAGGGCAAGCGGCCCGACCTGCGCGCCGTCATGCAGGCCTGCGAAAAGGCGTTTCCCCGCTACGGCGAAGTTTGCATGATCAAGCCGGATTACGTACCGCCGCCGCTGCATTCGCGCGTGTACCCGCGCGCTAAGCCGTGAAGCTGTTCGCACTTGCCGCCGCGCTGGCGCTGATGGCGCTGCCGGCACCCGGGGCGCAGTGCGGCGTGGTACGCCATCTGGGGATACCCTACGCCGCCGCCCCGACCGGAGAACTGCGCTGGCGAGCGCCGCTGGCACCCGGCAATCGCGCCGCGCTCGGTGCGCCGCCGCCGCGCTGTCCCCAGTCGCTTGCAGGCTTGTCTTCTGGTGCCGAGAGTGAGGATTGCCTCTACCTGAATGTGTACTCACCGGGCGAAAATGCGCCCGGCAAGCCGGTGCTGGTGTACATCCACGGCGGCGGTGCGGTCAGCGGGGCGGCCAGTGACCACGACGGCGCGCGCCTGGCGCAGTCCGGCGACATGGTGGTGGTCACGCTCAACTACCGGCTTGGTGCGCTGGGCTTCATGAACAGCACCGCGCTGGCCCAGGAAGGACCGTCCGGCAATTACGCGGTGCTGGACGTGATCGCGGCACTGCGATGGGTGCAGGCGCGTATCGGCGGGTTTGGCGGCGATCCCGCCAGCGTCAAGATTGCCGGGGAATCGGCCGGCGGCACGATTCTGTGTCCCCTGCTGGCGATGCCGCAGGCAAGCGGCCTGTTTCGCGCCGCAATCATCTCCAGTGACGACTGCCTGCATGATGTCGACGCGCTGGACGAGGCGCGCGCCCGCGCCGCCACCTTGGCGGACGCACTACGCTGCGCCGACGCGGCCTGCCTGCGCCAGCGCAGTCCGTCCGATATCGTGCGGATCGGCGGCAAGGCCGGTCCCAACCTGGAAGCCGGTGGCCTGATACCCGACTACCCCTACCGCGCCATTGCGCGCGGCGACTGGCAGCGGCTGCCGCTGCTGATTGGTGCAAACAGCGAGGAAGGCCGCATCGCCGGGCCGGATTTCGTGAACTACACGGCGCCTGATTATGAGCGCTGGCTGCGCAAAATCGCTCCGGAGAACAGCGCGCGGGTCATCGAAAAAGCCTACCGCGCGCACGGCACGTCATCGGACCACCCCTATGCCGAGAAGATCGCGGCCATCATCACCGACAGCGGAATGCGCGGTTTTGGTGGATGCATGAGCCTGCAGCTGGCGCGCGCGGCGGCCAGGCATGCGCCCGTCTTTTATTATCAGTTCGAGGATACGCAAGCGCCGATGGGCAGCCGCAAGGGCTTTCGCCTGGGAGCGGCGCACAGCGCGGAACTGCCCTACCTGTGGCCGGGACCAGCCCTCACCCCGGATCAGCAGGCGCTGTCGGACACGATGATCGCGCGCTGGAAGGCCTTTGTCCATGGCGGCAGTCCCTGGCCGGCGCTGGACGCGCGGGGAAAAGGCAGCTACATGGCCTTCGACCAGAACAGCGGGCTGCGCAGCCTGCGCGCATACGAACGCCAACACAAGTGCGCTGTGTGGCGACGCCTCCCGGTCATCATGGACCGCGGAGAACCCTAGATGGCACAGCGGCATCTGGCAGAATGCTTGCGGGACGTTCCCCTGCAAGCACCCTGGCCCATGTCTTCAAAACGCTTACTGACCAGCCCCTCCGGCCTGATGCTGCTCGCGATCCTCGCGGGCGTGGGCTTCGGCTGGCTGTCGCCTGTGCATGCACTCAAGCTGCGTTTCATTGGCGACTATTTCGTGGACGCCGTCCGCCTGTTTGTCGGCCCTGTCATCTTCTGCACCGTCGCACTCGGCATCGCGGCGCTGCGCGGCAGCGGCGAACTGTCCTCGGCCAGCATCAAGGCCTTCTGCTATTTCGAGGCGATGTCCCTGTTCTCGCTCCTGGCCGGCATCGCGGGCGCGCTGATCCTGCGGCCGGGCGCGGGCCTGCATCTGCCTGGCGCCGTCAGTGCGCCGACGCCGGCCTTGAGCCAGGCTTTGCACCACACCGTCACGGGTAGCCTGGCCCTGCAACTGCTGGCGGCCGGCGTGGTATGCGGCCTGCTGCTTGCCCATCGCGCCAGCTGGAGCAAGGCGGTGCTGCCGCGCCTGCAGGCGGCCAACGCCGCCTTGCTGGCGATCATACGCCTGCTGCTGAAGGCGGCTCCGCTGGCCGCCTTCGCCGCCGTCGCGCTCACGGTGGGAAAATACGGACTCACATCGATGGGACCCTTGCTCGCCTTGCTCGGCGCCCTGTACGCCACCACGACCTTGTTCGTCGTACTGGTGCTGGGCGCGGTCGCGCACCTGTGCGGTTTCAGCCTGTGGCGCCTGATTCTGTTTATTCGTGAGGAACTGCTGCTGGTATTCGGTACGGCGGCGTCGGTGGCCAGCATCGCCCCCTTGATCGACAAGCTCACCCGCCTGGGCTGCCCTGCCGCGCTGACCCAGGTCGTGCTGCCGGCCGGCTTTTCGTTCAACCTCAATGGCAGCAGCATCTACCTGAGCCTGACCCTGCTGTTCCTGGCGCAAGCGGCCGGGCAGGCAGTGACACTCGACCAGCTGACCACCATCGTGGCGGTAGCCATGCTGGCCTCCAAGGGCGCTAGCGGTATCGCCGGATCGTCGTTCGTCATTCTGGGTTCGCTGACCTTGCTCGTGCCGGGCATTGCGCCGGAAAGCCTGGTGCTGGTGTTTAGCCTGGAGCGGCTGCTCAAGTGCCGCTCGCTGGCCAATGTGACAGGCAACGCGGTGGGCTGCATTGCCATTTTGTGCTGGATGGGACGGATGGACCGCGCGCGCATGCGCACGGTCCTGGATGGCGAAGCTTAAAACGCGAAGTTGGCGGTCAGGCGCGCGGAACGTTCGGCACCGATGGATATACGCGAGCCGCCGTTGTTCAGCGCCGCGACGTAATACTTGTCGGTCAGGTTGTACACGTTCAGCTGCAGCGATACCAGTTTGCTGATGTTGTAGCTCACGACCGCGTCGGCCACCGTGTAAGCCGCGATCGACGGCGCACCGGTACCGATCGCAGCACCCGGAGCCACCACCCTTTTTTGCTCGCTCATGTAGCGCACCCCGCCGCCGATGGTAAATTTGTCGCCGATCTTGTAGGTCGACCACAGGTTGGCACTGCGGTCCGGCGACCAGCGCGTGGCGGTGCCGGCCAGGTTGGTGCCTGCGCCTTCGATCAGGGTGGCGTCCATGGTCGCGAAGCCGGCGATGATGTTCCAGTCGCGCGTGATCTGGCCCACCGCACCGAGTTCTATGCCCTGCACCCGGCGATTGCCGCCCTGCGCATAGATCATCGCCACCGGATCTTCCAGTACCGGGAATTCGTTCTTGTTCTCCGTGCGGTACAGGGTGGCGTTCAGGGCAAGCTTCTTCTGGATCACATCCCACTTGCCGCCCAGTTCCACGTTGGTGGTCTTTTGCGGTTCCATGCTCGGGCTGGCGATGTTCGACGGCGTCGCGCTCAGCGAAAAATTGGCGCTGCCCGGTGGCGTCTGCGAGGTCGCGTACGCCAGGTAGATGCTGGAATCGACGTTCGGCTTGTACAGCGCGCCCGCCTTCCAGCTCACCAGCTTGTCGGATTTTTCCAGGTGCGAGCCGAGCAAGGTACCGACCGGGATCGGGGCCTGGGCCGCCACGCTCAGGGCCGCGGCGTTGGTCTCGGTGTTGTAGTGCTCGACGCGCACCCCGCCGTTGATTTGCCATTGTTCATTGAGCTTGATGGTGTCGAAGGCGTAGACGGCGGCGGTCTTGGTCGAGCCTTTCGAGAATACGCCATTGAGCACAGGCGCGTAGGCGGTCAAGGCGTCGTTACGGTTCGGGTTGTACAGATTGGCGTTGCTGACAGTGCCCAGGCCGACGCGGGTTGGGGTGAACTGCTCTTCCGACATGAATTCCAGCCCGCTGGAGACGGTGTGACCCAGGCCGCCCAGGGTGAATTCACTCACCAGGTTGGTATTGTTGGCCAGGATGGTGTTTTCCTGCAGGACGCTCTGGCGGCTGCGCGCCACGGTCCAGGTATTGGCAGCCGTGCCGTTCACCGCAGTCAGGGCATTCACGCCGGTCAGGATACGGTCCATCTTCGACTTGCCGTAGCGGCTGGTGTTGGTCAAGGTGGACTTGGCGCCCAGCTGATGTTCGATCTTCACCGTCGCCATGTCGGCGTCGATCTTCTCGTAATCGCTGTTGTAGCCGTAGTAGTTCTCCATGCTCACGCGCGGCGACTGCATCACGTCCGGGTTCGGATGAAAGTAACTGCTGCCGATGGCCGGTATGCCGCCGTCCGGCATGCCGTCCTGGCGAATGTGCTGCGAGTACAGATAGACGCGCGTTGGCGTGCCCAGGCCGAAAGCGAGCGAGGGCGCGATCGCCTTGCTGCGCTTTTCGATGACCTTGCGGCCCATCTGGCCGCCGTCTTCCGCCATCACATTGATGCGCAATGCGCTGTTCTCGCCCAGGCGGTGATTCAGGTCGCCGGTGGCGCGCACTTTTTCGCCGCTGTCGTAGCCCAGGGTGCCGCTGGTGGCGTCTTCCAGGGAAGGCAGCTTGGTGACCAGATTGATGTAGCCAGCGGCGGCGCCGCGGCCAACGTCGGTGCCGGCCGGGCCGCGCGAAACGTCGATCTGCTCGATGTTGAAGACATCGCGCGATACCGGACCCAGGTCGCGGATGCCGTCGATGAAGATGGACGACTGGGTCGAAAAGCCGCGCATCTGGAAGGTGTCGCCGGCGCTGGTATTGCCGTTCTCGCCCAGCTGCAGGGTGATGCCGGGGGTATTGCGCAGCGCGTCCAGCAGCGATGCGGCGCCCTGCTCGCGCAGCACTTCTTTCTTGATGACGGTGATGGTCTGGGTGGTGTCGAGCAGCGGCTGGGTCAGCTTTGGCGAGGACGCTTTCTCGGCCTTGTACGGCACGTCGGCTTCGGCATTGACCTGGATTTCCGACATCCTGGCATCCTTGCCGGCCTGGGCCTGGGCCTGAGTCTGATTCTGCGCCTGTGCCTGGCCGGCGAGCGGCAGACCGAAGGCGGCCAGCGCCAGCAGGGACTGGCCCAGGCGTGGCTGGACGCGCAGGGAACGTGGGGATTGCGGTGTTGCGGTGTTGCCGGTGGTGGACTTGCCAGTGCTGCGAACCTTGCTCAATTGATGCTCCCGTCAGTGTTGTCGTTGTGATGTCGTGCGGCTGGCTGGGCGGGTTCGCGTGGCTGGCGTGATTTTTTTGAACGCAAATGATAATCGTTCTCATTATTATTTGCAAACCAAAATACAGATTCTGCAATGATCAATTTCTCCATTGACGTTCGTAATGATAATCATTATCATTCGCGTTTATCCATGCCAGCGGCATCATTCGATCGGAACCTTCCATGCCATCCCCCACCCAGCCAGTTCCCCATGCCAGCCGCGCTTTCTGGCTCAAGAACCTGCATCGCTGGCACTGGATCAGTTCCGCGCTCTGCCTGCTGGGCATGCTGATGTTCAGCGTCACTGGCATCACGCTCAATCACGCAGCGCAGATCGAGGCCAAACCGGTGACGACCAAACGCCAGGCCACCCTGCCCGCGGCGCTGCGCGATGAACTCGCAAGCGAAGCCGAACGGCGCGCCGACAAGCGCGCACCGCTGCCGCTCGCCGTCGCCACCTGGGCCAACGCCAGCTTCCCGGTCGATGTGCGTGGCCTGGAAGCCGAATGGACCGAGGAAGACGCCTACGTGCCCTTGCCCCGTCCCGGCGGCGACGCCTGGCTGCGCATCGGCGTGGACGGCAAGGCCGAATTCGAAAAGACCGACCGCGGCACCGTCTCGTGGCTGAATGACCTGCACAAGGGGCGCAACACCGGCGCCACCTGGAGCTGGTTCATCGACATCTTCGCGCTCGCCTGCCTGGTGTTCTCGGTGACCGGTTTCTTCATCATGAAACTGCATGCGGCCAACCGGCCTTCGACCTGGCCCGTGATCGGTTTCGGCATCCTGGTGCCGATCCTGCTCGCCCTTTTGTTTACCCATTGACCCGTCCACTGTCCCCTTCCACTGACCTTTCCACTGATCCGACCCACATGAAACTACACACCGCGCTTGCCCTTACCCTTCCCATGCTGAGCGGCTGGGCCGTCGGCGCCGAACTCGCCGTCAAGTTCGACATCCCGCAACTGAACGTGGCCGAGTACCACCGGCCCTACGTGGCCGTGTGGCTCGAACGCGCCGACCAGAGCGTGGTCTCCAGCCTCGCCGTGCTGTACGACGTAAAGAAGAAGGACAACGCCGGCACCAAGTGGGTCAAGGACATGCGCACCTGGTGGCGCAAGGCCGGACGCGACCTCACGCTGCCGCTCGATGGCGTCAGCGGCGCCACGCGCGCGGCGGGCGAACAGACGCTCAACTTCGGTCCGGCCAAGGCGCAGATCGACAAGCTGCCGGCGGGCGATTACAAGCTGGTGATCGAGGCCGCGCGCGAAGCCGGCGGGCGTGAACTGGTGCGCGTGCCGTTCACGCTGCCGCTCAAGGGCAAGCAATCCTTCAGCGCCAGCGGCAAGGAAGAACTTGGCGCCGTCTCCCTCCAGATCACCCCTTGAGTCAGGACCCATTCATGAACCGCAGCATGCTTAAAACATCGATCCTCGCCCTGGCTTTGGCGGGCGCCTCCCTCTCCGCCAGCGCCCACCGTCCCTGGCTGTATCCACAGCAAACCATGGTGGAAGCGAAGGAGCCCTGGGTCACCATCGACGGCGCCATTTCGGAAGGCCTGTTCGACATCGACCATGTCGCCCTCAAGCTCGATACCGCCACGGTCACCGACCCGGACGGCGCGGTCGCACCGGTGCCCACGCCGGTCATGGGAAAGCAGCGCAGCAGCTTCGACCTGAAGATGGACAAACCCGGCACCTATAAAATCAGCCTGGTGAACAAGTCGGTCATGGCCAGCTGGAAGGACAAGGCCAGCGGCGAGACCAAGCGTTTCCGCGGCACCGAGGAAGCCTTCGCCAAGGACGTACCGGCCGGCGCGGACGAACTGCGTACCACGCACATGCACAGCCGCCTCGAAACCTTTGTCAGCGCCAACCGCAGCAGCACCGGCGCCTTGAAGCCAAGCGGCGTGGGCCTGGAGATGGTGCCCATCACGCATCCGACCGAGCTGCGCGCCGGCGAAACTGCGCGCTGGCGCTTCCAGCTCGACGGCAAGCCCCTGCCCGCTTTTGCGTTCAGCATGGTGCCGGGCGGGGTGCGCTATCGCGGCACGCTGGGCGAAGTGCGCCTGACCACCGATGCCAAGGGCGAAGTGGCGCTGACGCTGCCGGCGGCCGGCATGTACTGGCTCAGCGCCAGCTGGCCAGCGAGCCAGGCCAAGGGAGCGGCGCCGGCCGACGCTCCCGCCGCCACGCGCCGCTACGGCTACAGCGCCACCCTCGAAATCCTGCCTGAGTAAGCACGATGCGCCGCGTCCTGGTTCCGCTTGCGATTTCGCCCGTGCTGCCGCCGCGCGGCAGCGTGGTGCACGCGCTGTCCGGGCGCAGCATGGGTACGACATGGTCGGCCCGTATCGTCATGGAAGGCGGCGCTAACTCACCGACCGTGGCCTTGCAGACAGCACTCGACCAGGTCGTGGCGCAGATGAGCCACTGGGAAGACGACTCCGACCTGGCGCGCTACAACGCGGCCGCCGCGGGAACCTGGCAGCAGCTGCCGGCGGACTTTTTTAAAGTGCTGCGTTACGCCCTGAGCGTGGCACAGGCCAGCGACGGCGCCTACGACCCGTGCGCCGGCGCGCTGGTGGAGCGCTGGGGTTTTGGCGCCCGTTACCGGCACGAGGAAGAAGGCTTTATGCCGCCGTCGCACGAGCAAGTGGCCGAGCTTCAGCGGCGTGCCGGCTGGCGCGAGCTGCAGCTGGACGAGCGGGGCTTGCGCGCTTTGCAGCCAGGCGGCGTGCATCTCGACCTGTCGTCGGTGGCCAAGGGCTTTGCGGTAGACCAGCTGGCACGCTGCCTGGACGCGCGCGGCGTGCACCATTATCTGGTCGAAGCCGGCGGCGAACTGCGCGGGTCTGGGGTCAAGCCCGACGGCGAACCCTGGTGGGTGGAACTGGAAGACGTGCCCGCGAGCGAAGGCGCCATTCCCACCGTCGCCGCCCTGCATGGCCTGGCGCTGGCCACCTCCGGCGACTACCTGCGCTTTTATGAACGGGACGGCGTGCGGGCCGCGCATACGATCGATCCCCGCAGCGGCTACCCGGTCGACAATGGCGTCGCCTCGGTCAGCGTGCTGCATGCCGAATGCATGGCCGCCGATGCGCTGTCGACCGCGTTGACGGTCATGGGGCCAGAGGCCGGCCTGCGCTTCGCCGAACAGAATGACATCGCCGCGCGCTTCCTGCTGCGGCGCGACGGCGCGGTGCACGAAATCGCCAGCAGCGCCTTTCACGCTTTACTCCAATGATCAACCCCGATCCCCTGCGCTGGGCTGCCGCCGCCGCCCTGGTCGCGGCGTACGCGCTGATGTGCTTTCTGCTGGCGCGCGCGCGCCGGCCCGCGGAGGCCGATCGCGGCGGTGAGGCCGACTGGCTGGTGGCCTACGCCAGCCAGACCGGCACCGGCGAGTTCCTGGCGCAGCAAACCGTGGCGACACTCCACACCGGCGGGCTCGCCGCGCGCATGCTCAGCCTGGAACATCTGCGCGAAGACGATTTGCGCTCTGCGGGCCGCATCCTGTTCATCGTCAGCACCTACGGCGAAGGCGATGCGCCGGACAGCGCGGAGCGCTTCGCGCGCATGCTGGCCGCAACCAGCTTTTCGCTCGCGCAGCTTCACTACGGCGTGCTGGCCCTGGGCGACAGCACGTATGCGCAGTTTTGCGGGTATGGGCGCAGTCTCGATGCGGCGCTGTCCGCGCGCGGCGCCACGCCCCTGTTCGCGCGCATCGACGTGGACCGCGCCGCGCCGCCCGCCATCGAGCAGTGGCAGCATCACCTGAGCCACCTGGCCGGCACCAGCGATGCGCCCGACTGGAGTGCTCCGGCCTATGGCCAATGGCGCATCGCGCAGCGGCGCCAGCTCAATCCCGGCAGCGCCGGTGCACCGGTGTTCGAGATCGTGCTGCGGCCTGCGGATGACCGTTTGCCTGAATGGGAAGCGGGCGACCTGGTTCAACTGAGTGCACCGGGCGAACCGGAGTATCCACGGGAGTACTCGATCGCTTCCCTGCCATCGGAAGGAAGCTTGCGCCTGCTGGTGCGACTGCATGTGCGCGACGACGGCAGCGAAGGACTGGCGTCCGGCTGGCTGTGCACGCAGGCCGGCGAAGGCGACGCGATCGCGCTACGGGTGCGGCCACATGCCCGTTTCCGGCTGGGAGAGAATGCCGGCCGGCCGCTGATACTGATCGGTAACGGGACCGGCATCGCCGGATTGCGGGCCCACCTGCTGGCGCGCCTTGGCCGGGACGAAACGCGTAACTGGCTGGTGTTCGGCGAACGCAACGCCGCGCATGATTTTTTCTGGCGCGAGGAGATCGAGAGGTGGCAGCAGTCGGGACGCATCGAGGCGCTGGACCTGGCTTTTTCGCGCGACGGTGGACCGCAGCGTTATGTGCAGCACGTACTGGCGCAGCGCGGCAACGCCTTGCGTGCCTGGGTGGCGCAGGGTGCGGCGATTTATGTGTGCGGCAGCCTGCACGGCATGGCGGCGGGGGTGCATGAGGCGCTGGTGACGGCAGTGGGCGCGGACAAGCTGCAAGAGCTGGCCGATATGGGGCGCTATCGCCGGGATGTCTACTAGTGACTAGACAAACGCGTCTAGATAATTTATTCTACATCCATGTCCGCGTCCGCCCCTCTCCCCAAACCGACCGCCTCCGAACTAGAGATGCTGCGCCTGCTCTGGCAGCTGGGGCCGGCCAGCGCCAAGCAGGTGCATCAGGCGGCCATTGCCAGCCGTCCCGAGATGGCCTACGCCACCGTGCTGCGCCTGCTGCAGGTCATGCACACCAAGGGTTTACTCACGCGCGACGAATCGCAGCGCGCGCACGTATATGCCCCGGCCCAGCCGCAGGATTCGCTGCAGACCAGCCTGATCAAGGAACTGATCCACAAGGCGTTTTCGGGATCGGGCAAGGAGCTCATCCTCGCCGCCCTGCGCGGGCATGTCAGCGCGCGCGAGCGGGCCGAGATCCAGGCGATCCTCGACCAGGAAAAGTGAAGGTCATGGTCGTTGAGCCTGTCTACGACCCGATGCCCCGCGAGCCGGTCGCGCCGGCGCTGGAGGATTGCTGCCGCAGCGGCTGCGCGCCCTGCGTGTTCGATCTGTACGAGGATGCCATGGAGCGGTATCGGGTCCAGCTTGCCGCATGGCGCCAACGGCATCCGGGCCAGGCGGCAGCTTCCGCGCCCACGCCTGGCTAGGCGCCCCCGGTCACCCGGGCCGACCATCCCAGCGCATTGCCGGTAAGGCGCACAAAGTCGTTGTACTTGACCCGCTCTTCCATGGTCTGGGCACTCAGGCGGGGGGCGGCATAAGCCGTCAGGTCCATCACCAGTTTGTGGTACTCGCCCTGCAATTGTTTCTGCTCGGCTGGATCGACAGCCTTCAGATAGCGCTCGTAGAAATTGCGGAGTGGCAGTGATGCGTTCTGCAATTGCGGGTCGGTGAACATGGGCAGCGGGGCCGGGGCTGTCAACTTGCGTGGTTCCGCAGCGAGATGCTGGCGGCTCTTTTCGAACGCGCCAGGCTGCTCTGTCTGCTTTTCAAAGTAACTGACAAACTCCGGCGCAGTGAAAATCTTGCGAAAGATATTGCCGCCATTGCCGGGATCGTGGCCGCGCAGGGACTCGGGGAACGCTTCGCGTACGCCGAAGCGCCAGTCCTTTTCGATAAACAAGCCGTTTGCCAGCTGAAATGGACCATTGAAGGTCACCCCATCGAGCTGGAACGGGCCACCGCCCGCGGGACGGAAGTTCTTCGCTTTCGCTTCATCGGTCACGTAGGTCTCGCTGACGATGACAAAGTCGCTCAGGGTCGGATTGATCAGGCCGCCTTTACGCTCGGCGTAGACGATGAACTTGATCTTGCCGGTCGCCGGCGCTTCCATGCTGTGCTCGCCGGCTTTGAGAGCGACGTCCCTGGCCTGGTGGGCCGGGATGTCGTAAGCCGTTTGATCGAGCTGGACCTTGAGCGCGGTATCGGTGGGGTTTTCGATGGAAAAATCGACGCTGCTGCTGTTGCACCCTGCAAGGAGTAGTAGCGCGGCGATGAAAAGCGAGATCTTCTGCATGAGTGGCAATCCCTGAAAGCTTGAGTTAAGAAAGATTGCCGTAATATTAACTCAGACCCAGCAGTTCAGTCGCGCTTCCCTTGCCAACATCGCTCAACGCAGCGGCGACATGGTGCGGTTGAAGTACACCAGCGGGTGGCCGTCACGCAGACGGTAGAGCTGGGCAGGACGATTGCTGGCGTGCCTCAGTTTGCCGGGGATTTCTTCGAGGAAGTCGCCTTCCTTGATGCGTTTCCGGAAGGCGCTCTTGTCGACCGCGCGGCCGAGAATGGTCTCGTACACTTGCTGCAAATCCGACAAGGTAAATTCCGGCGTCAGCAGATGCACCGGCAGCGAGGTGTATTCCACCTTTGCCCGCAGGCGTTGCAGGGCCGCCTCCACAATCGCGCCATGGTCGAAGGCCAGATCGATGCGGCCGGCAAGCTCTTCGACGGGCATCCAGGATGCGGCACTGCTGTTTCCGCCGTGGCTCAAAAGCACTCCCTGTGCGTCGATCAGGGCGAAATAAGCGAAAGTCGCGGACCACCCGCGCGGATCGCGGGTTGCGCTGCCGAAGCCCTGCAATTGCTCTAAATAGGAAATGTCGACCCCGGTTTTCTCGCGCAGCTTGCGCGTGGCCGTCGCATCGAGGTCCTTGTCGCGCTGCAGGTCGATGAAGCCGCCGGGCAAGGACCAGCGCCCTTTGTACGGGTGCTCACCGCGCTCGACCAGCAGGACTTGCAGGCGCTCGCCCTGCAGGGTGAAAATCACTAGGTCGACGCTGGTCAGCGGCACCGCGTAGTCGTGAATGCGGTAATTGCGCAGGAATTCCTGCTCGCTCATCTCTTGCGCTGACATAGGGATCCTCAGTTGACGGTGGCGAATTGTAGCCCTGTCACAGCTTAGTGTCAATTTAGATATAAGTTAGTTGAAATTGACCACTAAGTGAATTATGATGGGTCCGTCCAAAGAAAATGAACAGCCATGATTACCACGACACCGCGCATCATCGAGAAGAACAATGGCGCCTTCCTCATCGAAAACTACCTGAGCGCGGCGATGTGCCAGCACTACATCGCGCTCGGCGAGGAAATGGGCTATGTCCCGTCGGAAGTCAATTTCCAGGCGGGATCCCGCGTGGCGCGAGATATCCGAAATAACGACCGCGTCATTTTCGACGATCCCGCTTTGGCAGCCTCGCTGTTCGAACGGGCCCGCCCCTTCCTGCCAGAACGCAATGGCGAGTGGATGCTGGCCGGTTTCAATGAGCGCTTTCGCTTCTACCGTTACGGGCCACAGGAGTATTTCAAGTGGCACAGGGATGGGTCATTTGCAAAATCGCCGGACGAGGTGAGCGGGTTGACCTTCATTATTTATCTGAATGGCGATTTCGAAGGCGGCGAGACCGAATTCAAGACCGAGTTCATCAAGCCGGAATCGGGCACGGCACTGGTGTTTCCACACAAGCTGCCGCACCAGGGGGCAGAGATCATCAGCGGAACGAAATACGTGCTGCGGACCGATGTGATGTACCGGCACGGTGCTTGAAGTCGGCTTATCGTTTCGGATGAAAACAAGACCGGCACCGAACAGCGAAAGCGGCGCAGCCAATCTCGCTTCACAATAAAAAAAACATGGAGTTAATAATGCAATATAACAATGAGGAAGACCACATGCTTCCCACTTATCAAATCCGTGCGTTGCATGACAATGTCAGTATCCGGGTGTACCAGGCGTTTTCAAACGCCATCGCTGACGCAGCCCTCAGCAAGGGTAAGTTCGCGGCGTCCTTCAAGATGGACCGCATGACGTGGATCAAACCGTCCTTCCTTTGGATGATGTATCGCGCTGGCTGGGGCGAGAAAGATGACGGCCAAAGGCGCATTCTCGCAATCGACATCACGCGCGAAGGCTTCGAGTGGGCGCTGAAACATGCATGTCTGAGCCATGCCGGCGAGTCGATGACTCCGGCAGAGTGGCAGCAACGCAAGCAGGCCTCCCCCGTGCGCATCCAATGGGACCCCGAACGTGACCTGCAGTTGCACCGGCAAGCGCACCGCTCTATCCAGATCGGACTGCAGAAAGCTGCTGTAGACCTTTACGTCAATGAATGGACTTGCGCGATTACAGACGTAACGCCGCTGTCAAAGCAGATTCATCAGATGGTTCTGGAACATCGCATCGATGAGGCCCAGGCTCTGCTGCCCGCAGAACGCCCATACATTGTCCGATCCGGCATCACAATCCCAATGCCAATGCCACAGCATACCGAAGGATCTCTTGCCGCTAGCGCACACCGCTGAAACGCCGGGCATTTCCAGTCTTCTTTACAATATGACAAAGAAACAGTCGCAGCCCGGCGCTTTGTTCTGAACGGTAAGGAGACCGTGATGTTTGACATGGAACTTCCCTGGTGGGAATTTATTATTCGCGGTACCGTGGTCTATCTGGTATTGCTGATCATGGTGCGCATCTCGGGCCGCCGCACGGTGGGTCAATTCACGCCGTTCGACCTGCTGGTCGTGATGCTGCTGAGCGAATCGGTGTCGAATTCCCTGTCCGGCGGTGACCAGTCCCTGATCGGCGGGCTGATCATTGCAGCGGTGCTGGTGGCCTTGAATATGTCGATGTCCTACCTGTCCTCGCACAGCAAGAAAATGTCGCACATCCTCGATGGCAGCGAGGTGCTGCTCGGCCGCAACGGACGCTTGTTCGACAAGGTCATCAAGGAGTGCCGCCTGTCCGAAGGCGAAGTCGAGGAAGCACTGCGCGAAGCCGACTGCAAGCTCGAGGAAATGGAATGCTGCTTCCTGGAAGCGGACGGCGCCATTACTGTGCAGAAGAAGCGCTGAGCGCGGGCGGCACAGCGGGAGCCGGCGTGGCCAGCGCGTCGCCCAGCAGCGCCAGCGGCACCGAGCCGTTGCGCAGCAATGCGTGGTGAAACGTGCGGATATCGAACGCCGCCCCAAGGCGCGCCTGTTCCGCAGCGCGCAGCTGGCGTATCCTGTGCGCTCCCAGCTTATAGGTAATGGCTTGCACCGGCCAGTCGCGCACCCGGGCAATCTCGCGCGCTGCCAGTTCCGGCAGCATCGGCAGTTGCTCGTGCCAGTAGTCCAGCGCACGCTGCTCGCTCCAGCCCTGGTCATTGATGCCGACGTCGAGCACGACCCGGATCGAGCGCACCAGGTCCCACTCCACCGCCCCCAGTTCGTCCGCCAGTTCTACATACAGGCCCAGGTCGCGCCCGAACTCCTCCACGTAGGCGCTCCAGCCTTCGGCGAAGGCGGAATAGAACACGCCCGGCGAGGCGGACGCGCAAGCCTGAGCTTGCGCCGCGTAATTGCTTTGGAAATGGTGGCCGGGCGTGCTCTCGTGCAGGAGCAGCATATCGAGGTTACGCCGTCCGTAATAGGGCTTGGCCTTGTTGAAATAGAAGGTGCGGCTGCCTGAATCGTAGAAACCGTCCGCGGGAAAATCCGCCCCGCGTGTCGATTCGCGCACCCTGGCCGGGGCGATGGAATGCGGCGGAAACAGCTTGCCCAGATGGCGGTAGACGATCTGCTGGCGCGCTTCGTAATCGGCCTGCGGCGTCTGCGGCGGCGCGTAGCGAAAGCGCGGGCCGGCGAGGAATTGCCGGAATTCGCGGTCGCGCCCCGTGTAACCCATGGCCGCCTGCAGGCGCCGATAGCGCGCCAGCACGCTATCGAGTTCCGCCTTGCCGAAGTCCATCAGTTGTTCGGGCGTCACGTCGGTCGTCAGCCAGCGCTTGAGGAAATAACGGTACCAGTCGCGTCCGAGAGGCATGCCGAACAAGCCGGCCTCGCCAGGCTTTGCGGCGGGACCGAGGGCGGCAAATCGTTCCAGCAAGTCCAATTTTTCCAGGTGCAGTTGCGACTCGAAAGCAATGCGCTTGAGGTCCAGCACCTGGCAGGGCGACACGCTCGATGCCTGCAGCGCCGCGGCTTGCCGGGCGGCGCCGGAAAACAAGGCGCGCTGGGCCGGGATATCGGTTTCCCGCACCAGGGCAGCGATATTCTCGCGGTAAGACAAGGCCGTAGGCGCCAAGCCAAGCGCGCGATAGGCTGCGCTGTAGGAAGCGATCATGGCGCCGGCATTTGGTTCAGCCAAAGCGGGGCCTGCCAGCAAAAATAAACATATCGCGAACGCCCGCATTTTTTCTCCCTTGTCGAGTCCAATATCTGAACGCGTTACAGAACCCGGTGATCACACATGCCTGGCGCTACAGGGCTGCGGCCAGACTCCTTATTACATCACAGGAGGGTACAGCAATGAGAAACATCCTGAGAAACTGGCGGCAGAAGCTGCGTTGGCGGGCGCTGGCACTGGCACTGGCGCTGCTGGGCATGCTGGCACTGCCGGGGATGGCGGGCGCGCAGCCTCGCTACGACTTTGCCTACTACCGAGCCACGTTGAGTGGACCGGCGGAGTTGCCGGCAAACGATTCGAAAGCCTTCGGTTTCCTTGAAATCACGGTGGACAAAGTCACCAACAGCATGACCCTGCAACTGCGTTTCGAAGACCTGAGCAGTCCGGGCACCGCCCTGCACCTGCACTGCTGTACCGCTGCGGCGCTGCTGGGAACAGCGCCACCGGCCACCCTGCTGCCCTCTCTGCCGCGCTTTTCCGGCCAGGAGGGCTGGTACTACACGGTGTTGAACCTGGACGACCCGGCCACCTATAACCCGGCCTTCGTCAACGCCAACGGCGGCAGCGTCAGCGGAGCGCGCGAATCCCTTCTGGCCGGCATGGACCGCAACCAGGCCTATGTCAACGTGCACAGCCAACACTTTCCCGACGGTGAAATGCGCGGGTTTATCGTGATGAAGCCAGTGCCGGAACCATCAGCCTGGCTGATGCTGGCGACCGGCCTGGCACTGGTTGGCAGGCTGGCACGCGCGAGGCCATCATGAGGCGCCTCTTCATCCCCGCCCTGCTGGCACTGAGTCTACTGGCCGCGCCGCCATCGCATGCTCAGCTGGAACGCTACCGCGCCACCATGAGCGGTCCCAACGCGGCCGTACCCAACAACTCGGTCGCTTACGGCATGGTTGACCTGCTGATCGACCGCGGCGCCTGGACCATGAAAGTCACCGTGGACACGCGCGATTTCAGCGGTGGCGACGCCAGGCTGCACTGCTGCTCGCCGCAGGCGCTGGGCGGGATCGGCCCGGTTGCCAGCATGCAGCCCTCGTTTCCCGGCTTCCTGGACTCCAACAATTACTGGACTGGAAGCTATGAACGGACCTTCGACCTGAACGATGCGGCTACCTATAACGCGGCCTTCATCGGCGCGCACGGCGGCAGCGTTACCGCAGCGCGCGACGTATTGCTGGCCGGGCTGGCGCAGCGCCAGGCCTATGTCAATGTGTACAGCGCGGCTTATCCGAATGGCGAGATGCGCGGCTTTCTGGTTCCAACGCCGGTGCCGGAACCCGGAGCCTGGGCCATGCTGCTGGGCGGCGTGGGAGCGATCGCGCTGGTGAGACGACGCAAGGACACCATCGCACTGGTAAGGCGACGACGAAGATAGCGCGAGGTGCATCAAGCAAGGTCAGGGGCGTAGCGACGTGCCCAGGCCCTGACCGCCGCTTGCCAGAACTGCGCCGGCGTGTCCGCCGGTGCGAGTTGCAGCCCCAGGAAGCCGGCCGCCCGCTGCAACACGGCCAGCGCATCGGCTGCGTTAGCGGGGGCGACCGCCACCGCGCCGGTCTGCTTGGACAGCTTTTCGCCGCTGGCATTGCGCACAACCGGCACGTGGAGGTAGCGCGGTGTCGGCACGCCCAGCAGACGCTGAAGATAAATCTGGCGCGGTGTGGAGTCGATCAGGTCGGCACCGCGCACGACATCGGTGACGCCCTGGTCGGCGTCATCAACGACCACGGCCAGTTGGTAGGCCCAGAAGCCGTCGCCGCGCTTGAGTACAAAGTCGCCCGAGTCGCGGGCGAGATGCTGGCTGCGGGGGCCGGCCGCGCGGTCGATAAAGCTGATGAGGTCGGCATCGTCCGCCGGGTCCGGTACACGCACGCGCAGGCTGCGCATGGTCTTGCCCGCACCCAGGCCGTGGCGGCAGGTGCCGGGATAGATGGCAGCGCCGTCGGGGGCGATGCCGAGGCGTGAATCGTTGATTTCGCGGCGGTTGCAGCCGCAGGGATAGCCGTGCCCAGCCAGCCGCTCCCAGGCAGCCTCATACAGCGCCTTGCGCCGGCTCTGCCAGACGATTTCGCCGTCCCAGTGCATGCCCAGGGTCTGCAGAACGGCGATGATGCCCTCCGCGGCGCCGGGCACGCTGCGGCCTTCGTCGACATCTTCGATGCGCAGCAGCCAGCTGCCGCCATGCGCCTTCGCGTCGAGGTAGCTGGCAAGGGCGGCGACCACCGAACCACTATGCAGAGGCCCAGTGGGAGATGGTGCGAACCGGCCAACGTAGTGGCGCGGCTGCCCGCCGTCGGGCGTTGTGCTTGGGGGTGGATCAGTCAATTGTTCAGCAGTATTGTGCGGCACGACAAGTATGCAATACGGCTGCCTGAGCGACGAGGACGCGCATTACCTGGCCGGCTGCCTGGCGGCTGGCTTCGGTTCGCCCTTCCCGTCCGCCTTGGCGTCCACTTTGTTTTCCGCCTTGGCGTCCGCCTTGGGGTCCATCCTGGCATCGGCCTTCGGCTCGGGTTTCGATTCGAATTCCTTGATTGTCTTGGTCACCTTGTCGGCGACTTCGTTGGGCACCGCGATCGACAACTGATAATGCTCGATCTCGAAGCCCTTGTCAGTTTTGCGGATGACACCGCTGGCCTGGCACGGCCCCATCTGCGTGTCGAGCAGCTCATCGAACCAGATGAACTTTTTATCCGCCGACATGTACACATTGCGTTTGGTCGAGTGAAAATTCCAAGCCGATTTACGCTCGAAGAAACGCTTGGCCCAGGCCTTGAATTCGTCGCGATTCCACAGCTCAGTCTTGTCGGTCCCGATATAAACCCCATTCCTGGCGATCTTGTCGAAGTAAGCCATGCGGGCGTTGGCCGCATCTTCGTGCCACTCATCGATGAAAGCGTTGATCTGCTTGGTGTAAGCCGCATCGACGTCGGCGGGCTGCGCAATCGCACTCACGCTGGCCAACAACAGCCAGCAGGCGAAGAAGAACTTTTTCATGGCGGATCCATAAGGAGGATGGCGGAAGAGATGGATTGTACACGCAGGGATTTCACCAGCAAGCGCTCACATCGGTAGAGAAATTAATGCCAAGAACTATTGCATAGTGTACATTCTTAGCTGAATATCATCAGCGAGAAAGGGACTGCGATGTTGACGATTCCAGCGGCATGGCTGATGCTCTCGCTCGTCACCTCAGCTGCGCCTGCCGACACGGCGGCAGCACCGCAGGCACAGCCGGCACGGACAGCACCGGCACCGCAGGCACAGCCGGCGGCAGCAGCCGGCAAAGGTGCGGCCCCGGTAATCGACCCCGACTGGGCCGACAAGGCTGGAGCGAAGGTTCCCGACGCTGCCGCCATTCGCGCCGCTGTGCGCGACCTGGGCCAGGCTGACCCAGCCGCCAGCAATCCACGCCGCCACGAGAACGACACCATCCGCGCCGCCCCCTACGATGCATTCGCAGCCGAATTCGCCGACGCCCGGGTGCCGGACTGCCTGCGCCCTGACGGGCTCAAGCGGCAGTCAACCTTGATCTTCAGCGGTCTGCTGGCCCTTCCCTTCGTCGCGATCGCCAAGCTGCGTGGCAAGTGCAACTGAGCTGGCCGGAGTCAAGGCCGGAGCCAGCACCAACCCAGCAGCCTGCAACTGGCAAGCAATGTAAGCAAGTCTCAAGCGGCCTGAGCGACCTTTTGTAGGGCCGCTGCGGCCGATCGCTTATAATCGCCGGCATCTCTGTCAGAGCAAAGCCGGCTCGATGCGCACGTCCACGATTGTCTGTTTCATGCTTCTCGCCTTACAGGCCGCTGCCGCACTGGGCGCTTGCGATCCCGTCAGATTGGCCTATGTCGATCAGCACCGGCCGCCCTACTACCTTGGTACCGGCAACAAGCCCGCTTCCCCACCCGGCGCCAGCGTCGATCTGCTCAACGAAATCGTCGCCAGCGTGGGCTGCACCGTCAGCGTGTCGCGGCTCCCCTACCTGCGTGTGCGGACCGCCCTCGAGGCCAACCTCATCGATGCCGCGCCGCTGGCCGCCGAAGGACAAGACGCCGGGCAGTTCGCCTTCCCGCTGGACAAAAGCGGCAAGCCGGACACGACCAAGGCAATGCGCATGCACACCTTCCTCTTCATGCGCGCCAGCGACAAGGTCGCAGCCGATACCGACCCGCTGCAGCTGTTGGCGGGCAAGCGCATCGGTGTCGTGCATGGCGCCGCCATCACCAGGCCGCTACGTGAGCTGGGGCTCCAGGTTGACGATGGTGCAGCGAACGCGCACCGCAACGTGGAGAAACTCATGCTGGGAAGGATAGACGTCTTCGCCATTTCGCTGATCACACCCACCGATGTGGATGCTCTGGTGGCCGCGCGCTACGGCAAGGAGATCGTCCGCATCGACAAGCCGGCGCAGACCATGCACATGTGGCTCGCCTTCAGCAAGCCTTACTACGCCCAGCATCGCGAGCGCGTGGAAGCGATGTGGCGCTGGGTCGGCAACAATGGCAACACAAGGTTTGGCGAGCTGCTGCGCAAGTACGACAAAGCGCAATAGCGAGCTCAGGCGCGACATGCGCTCAGAGCGCGCAGCATCGTAGCGCGGAAAAGCCCGAAGGGCGCCTTCCGCGTACAACGCAAGCGCAACGGACGATTCATCCGAAGCACGGCGGAAGGCGCCCTTCGGGCTTTTCCGCCCTACTTGTTACGCGTGTGTGATTATGCATTCCCCCGGAAACCGCTAACCCAGAGACCGTCATTCCACGGAGGAGAGTCTCGCAAAACCTCGTAGCATCGTAGCGCGGAAAAGCCCGAAGGGCGCCTTCCGCGTGCAACGCAAGCGCAGCGGACGATTCATCCGAAGCACGGCGGAAGGCGCTGCGCTTTTCCGCCCTACTTGTTACACGTGTGTGATTATGCATTCCCCGGAAACCGCTAACCCAGAGACGTCATTCCACGGTGGAGAGTCTCGCAAAACCTCGTAGCATCGCAGCGCGGAAAAGCCCGAAGGGCGCCTTCCGCGTGCAACGCAAGCGCAGCGGACGGCTCATCCGAAGCACGGCGGAAGGCGCTGCGCTGTTCCGCCCTACGCGCCGCCGCATCGGCACAGCACTTACTTCCGCGTCCCCACCAGCAGCGGCTGGTAAAACCCGCCGTCGATCCGGCGCACCTGGCCTAACCCCGCCGCGCGCATCAAGGCGCACATCTTGTCGGTGGAAATCGCGTAATAGCGCGAACGCATTGCATGCGTGCGCACCTCGCCGCTGGCCAGATCTTCCTCGATGAAGTAGAACACCAGGTCATAGTGCTCGCCATCGAAATCCCAGACCTGGAACAGCAAATATCGTTTGCCATCCTCGACACGCACGCCGTAGGGCTTGACCAGGTTGGTGCCGCGTTCCTCGCGCGCGTAGTCGCGCATGCTGATCACACACCCACCGCCCGGCACCAGGCAATCATGCATCTGCTTGAGTGCCAGCAGCAAATCCTGGTCGGTCAGCAAATGCGGCAACGAGTTATCGCACGAAATCACAATGTCGAATCCGCTGCCGTGATGCATGTGGGCCTCGCGCATGTCGCACACCGAGAAGCTGATGTTGACTCCGGCAGACGCGGCCTCGCGCCGCGCGCGCACGATCTCTCCTTCCGACAGATCCGATGCGCTTACCCGCAAGCCGCGCGCGGCCAGGCCAATGGCCTGGGTACCGATCCCGCAAGACACATCCAGCAAGTTCCTGCTGCCCGGCCACTCGGCCTCGATCAGATTGGAAAGCTGCTCCCCCTGCAGGCGCACACTGGCGTGCCAGTCCTGGTGGATGAGATGATAAAAAGGGGTGAGCTGGTCATAAAAATCGGTCATGTCCTCGATCATAGCGCACAGCCCGCGGCCTTGCTGATGAGCGGGAGCCCCATAAAAAAAGCGAGCACAAGGCTCGCTTTTTCAGCATACCGGGAACGACAGCTTAGCGCTTCTCGACCGGCTGCACGTCGCGGGTGGTCGAGCCGATGAACAGCTGACGCGGACGGCCGATCTTTTGCTCAGGATCGGAAATCATTTCGTTCCACTGGGCGATCCAGCCGATGGTGCGGGCCATGGCGAAGATACCGGTGAACAGCGACACTGGAATGCCCAGCGCCGATTGCACGATGCCCGAGTAGAAGTCGACGTTCGGGTACAGTTTGCGCGACACGAAGTATTCGTCTTCCAGCGCGATTTTTTCCAGCGCCATGGCCAGCTTGAACAGCGGGTCGTCCTGCAGGCCCAGTTCGGCCAGCACTTCGTGGCAGGTTTCGCGCATCAGCTTGGCACGCGGGTCGAAGTTCTTGTACACGCGGTGACCGAAGCCCATCAGCTTGACGCCGGAGTTCTTGTCTTTCACCTTGGCGATGAAGTCAGGAATGTTCTCGACGCTGCCGATTTCCTTCAGCATGTTCAGTGCCGCTTCGTTGGCGCCGCCGTGGGCAGGGCCCCACAGGCAGGCGATACCGGCAGCGATACAGGCGAACGGGTTGGCGCCCGACGAACCGGCCAGACGCACGGTCGAGGTCGACGCGTTCTGCTCGTGGTCCGCGTGCAGGATCAGGATGCGGTCCAGGGCGCGCACCAGCACGTCGTTGACTTTGTATTCTTCGCACGGATTGCCGAACATCATGCGCATGAAGTTGGCGCTGTACGACAGGTCGTTGCGTGGGTACACGAAAGGCTGGCCGATCGAGTATTTGTAGGACATGGCGACCAGGGTCGGCATCTTGGCGATCAGGCGGATGGCCGACACTTCGCGGTGATGCGGGTCGTTAATGTCGAGCGAGTCGTGGTAGAAGGAGGCCAGCGCGCCGACCGTACCCACCAGCACCGACATCGGGTGCGCGTCGCGGCGGAAGCCGCGAAAGAAGAATTGCATCTGCTCGTGGACCATGGTGTGCTTGGTCACAGTGTCGCTGAACTTTTCCTTTTCTGCCTTGTTCGGCAGTTCGCCGTTCAACAGCAGGTAGCAGGTTTCCAGGAAGTCGCAATTAACCGCCAGTTGCTCGATCGGATAGCCGCGATACAGCAGTTCGCCCTTGTCGCCATCGATGTAGGTGATGCTCGAGTTACAGGCGGCGGTCGACATGAAGCCAGGGTCGTAGGTAAATTTGCCGGTCTGGGCGTACAGCTTGCGGATGTCGATGACGTCCGGTCCGACCGTACCCTTGTAGATCGGCATGTCGATGGCTTGGCTGCCATCGGAAAACGACAGGGTGGCTTTGGTATCAGAGATATTCATGGCACTTCCTTCTTGGGAGGCGAGGTCTACACAATAAAAATTACAGGAAACTGTTGCGGCCGGCGGCGCACACTCTGCCGCCTGCGAAACTAGGCCTGCCGCAAGCGCGCCAGCAAGGCGCGTACATGCGGCAAGTCGACTTCACCTTCGGGTTCGCGGCGCGCCAGCAGCAGGTCCATCAGCGGGTTGTCCGCCAGGTCCAGCAAACGCGTCAGCGCATCGACTTCCTCATCGGTCAAGGTCTCTTCATGCGCATCCAGGAAACGCGTGAGGACGATGTCGTTCTCCAGCAAGCCCCGGCGGCTGCGCCAGCGCAGTCGCGCGCGGTTGGCCGGATCGGATTGGTGGGTCATAACTCTAGAGTCCGTCGTTGGGTCAACACTATACTCCGCCTGCGCGTTTTCAGCAGTACGGTACTTTTACGGTATGTTTGGCCGATGTTGCGGGCCGGAATTAAAGTTCGGGTTACGCACGGTGGGCACAGGGTGCCCACCCTACATCCCAAGCGCTGGAGATCGTAGGGTGGGCACTCTGTGCCCACCACAACCGATGCTTAAATGGCTCTACGAACCATCAACTCTTTAATCTTGCCAATCGCCTTGTTCGGGTTCAAACCCTTCGGGCAGACATCGACGCAATTCATGATCGAGTGGCAGCGGAACAAACGGTACGGATCTTCCAGGTTGTCCAGACGCGCGCCGGTGGCTTCGTCGCGGCTGTCGGCGATGAAGCGGTAGGCTTGCAGCAGGCCGGCAGGACCGACGAACTTGTCCGGATTCCACCAGAACGACGGGCAGGAAGTCGAGCAGCAAGCGCACAGGATGCACTCGTACAGGCCATCGAGCTCTTCGCGTTCCGCAGGGGTCTGCAGGCGCTCTTTTTCAGGCGGAATCGAGTCGTTGATCAGGTAAGGCTTGATCGAATCGTACTGCTTGAAGAAGTCGGTCATGTCGACGATCAGGTCGCGGATCACCGGCAAGCCTGCCAGCGGACGCAGCACGATCGGCTGGGTCAGCTCGTTCAGGTTGGTGGTGCAGGCCAGGCCGTTCTTGCCGTTGATGTTCATCGCGTCCGAACCGCACACGCCTTCACGGCAGGAGCGGCGCAGCGAGATCGAATCGTCGACATCGGACTTGATGCGCTGCAGTGCGTCGAGCAGCATCTTGTCGGTGTCCTGCAATTCGACGGTTACTTTTTGCATGTACGGCTTGGCATCCTTGTCCGGATCGTAGCGGTAGATTTCGAGATTTACAGTGCGTGTCATGTTCTGGCCTTAGAAAGTACGTGGTTTCGGCTTGAAGGTATCGACCGTCAGCGGCTTGGTGATCACAGGCTTGTACTCGAGGCGGTTATTCTCCGAGAACCACAAGGTGTGCTTCATCCAGACGTCGTCGTCGCGGGTCGGGTAATCGCTCTGGGCGTGCGCGCCGCGCGATTCCTTGCGTGCCAGTGCCGATGTGATGGTGGCCTTCGCCGTTTCAATGAGGTTGTCCAGTTCCAGCGCTTCGACGCGCGCGGTGTTGAAGACCTTGGACTTGTCCTTGAACGCGACATGCTTGCGGCGCTCGTCGAGCACCATGATTTCCTTGTAGCCCTGGGACAGCAGCTCGTCGGTGCGGAACACGCCGCAGTACTTCTGCATGGTGGCGCGGATGGCGTTGGCCACATCCTGCACTTTTTCCGTGCCGGTCGAGTTTTCCAGGTCGATCAGGCGTTGCATGGCCTTGTCGCTGGCATCTTTCGGCAGCGGCTTGTTTTCGCGCGCCTTGAGGTTGGACGCGACCACGTGGTTGCCCGCGGCGCGGCCGAACACGACCAGGTCGAGCAGCGAGTTGGTGCCCAGGCGGTTGGCGCCGTGTACCGAAACGCAGGCGCACTCGCCGATCGCGTACAGGCCGTTGACCACCGCCACCGGATTGCCGTCTTTTGGTGCGACAACCTGGCCGTGGATGTTGGTCGGAATGCCGCCCATCTGGTAGTGAATCGTCGGCACAACAGGAATCGGTTCCTTGGTGGCGTCGACGTTGGCGAACTTGTGGCCGATTTCCAGGATCGAAGGCAGACGCTTGGCGATGGTTTCGGCACCGATGTGGCGCAGGTCCAGCAGCACGTGGTCCTTGTTCGGACCGCAGCCGCGGCCTTCCTTGATTTCCTGGTCCATCGAACGCGACACGAAGTCGCGCGGCGCCAGGTCTTTCAGGGTCGGCGCATAGCGCTCCATGAAACGCTCGCCGTTACTGTTGATCAGGATGCCGCCTTCGCCGCGCACGCCTTCGGTAATCAACACGCCCGCGCCGGACACGCCGGTCGGGTGGAACTGCCAGAATTCCATGTCCTGCAGCGGCAGGCCGGCGCGCGCCGCCATGCCCATGCCGTCACCGGTGTTGATGAAGGCATTGGTCGAGGCGGCGAAAATACGGCCGGCGCCGCCGGTCGCCATGATCGTGGTCTTCGCTTCCAGGATCATGCACTCGCCGGTTTCCATTTCCAGGGCCACCACGCCGATCACGTCGCCGTCGGCGTCGCGGATCAGGTCCAGGGCCATCCATTCCACATAGAAGTGGGTACGGGCGCGCACGTTGCGCTGGTACAGGGTGTGCAGCAGGGCATGGCCGGTACGGTCAGCCGCCGCGCAGGCGCGCTGGACCGGCTTTTCGCCGAAGTTGGCAGTGTGGCCGCCGAACGGGCGCTGGTAAATCGTGCCGTCGGGATTACGGTCGAAAGGCATGCCGAAGTGTTCCAGCTCGTACACGACCTTCGGTGCTTCGCGGCACATGAATTCGATCGCATCCTGGTCGCCCAGGTAGTCGCCGCCCTTGACGGTGTCGAACATATGCCAGTACCAGTCGTCTTCGCTCATGTTGCCGAGCGAGGCGCCGATGCCGCCCTGTGCCGCGACAGTATGCGAACGGGTCGGGAAGACTTTCGACAGCACGGCCACGTTCAGGCCGGCTTCCGCCAGTTGCAGGGAGGCGCGCATGCCGGAGCCGCCTGCGCCAACGATCACCGCATCGAAACGGCGGGTGGGAATTGCTTTTTTGATTGCTGCCACGATTACACGCTCCAGAGAATTTGTACGGTCCAAGCGGCGCAGACGATCAGCCACAGGATGGTCAGCACCTGCAGGGTCAGGCGGATGCCGACCGGCTTGATATAGTCCATCCAGATGTCGCGCATGCCGACCCAGGCGTGGTAGTACAGGCCGGCGAAGGTGACGACGCTGAACAGCTTGAACCATGGGCGGGCGAACACACCTGCCCAGCCTTCATAGCTGAAGTTGCTGCCGCTGAGGAATGCAAACAGGAGCGTGAAGGTGTAGACCACCATCACGACGGCGGTAATGCGCTGGGCCAGCCAGTCACGCAGGCCGTAATGGGCGCCGACGACCAGGCGGTTAGGTCCGACGTTATTCTTAGCCATTAAAACACTCCAAACAGTTTGAGACCGCACAGTGCGGTCAGGACCAGGCTGACGACCAGAACGGTCACGGCGGTCTGCTTGGACGACTCTTTTTCCACGGCGATGTGGTTATCCATGAACAGGTGGCGGATGCCGGCGCAGAAGTGCTGCAGGTAAGCCCAGATCAGGCCCAGCAGAATGAGCTTGGCCAGCGGATGGGACGCCACGCCGCGGAAATGTTCGAAGGTCATTTCGGAGCGGATGCTCAGCTCGAACAAATACAGCAGGAACGGCAGCATCAGGAAAATCCCGGCGCCACTGACGCGGTGCAGGATCGATACCCAGCCACCGGGCGGCAAACGGTAATTCATCAGATCCGTAACATGGATGTTCCGGATTTCAGGCCGTTCTTTTTTTGGTACCTCTTTCACGGCTTCGGACATAACAACACCTCCCCTTAGACTAACTAAATGTAAACAAACCGCAATTTTCGCCCATTTCCACCGCCCGGACCAATATCGTTATTGGTATTGCCGGGCTGGCGCTCAGCATCCGCCGGCTTGCCCCTCATCGTGTGAGAGGCACCGACATTTTCTTATGATCAACGAGCATTTTAAACGGAACAGCCGTTTTGTGCACCGCAACCATTCATCAGGCATAGCCAAAAACCGCGTCAAGACCGGTTCGGCATCGTCTGCCGCCGGCCAGTCCAACAGGGGTCCACCCTTGCACATCCATCCCAAAAAACCGCAACAAAGTGCGGCAAAATTGCCACAATCTCAACCACAACTCGGCGATAAGCTCAGGACAAATCGTTCTGATAGTGATGCTGCGCGGTCAGATACAGGCCGCGCCGCAACTCCACCGCCTTGTCGCCATAGGTGTACGACACCCGTTCCGCGCACAGCAGCGGACTGCCTTGCGGCACATGCAGATACTCGGCCGCGGTGGCATCGGCGCCGATGGCGCGGATCTTCTCGCTCGCGCGGATCATGCGCGTGCCGAACTCGGATTCGAACAGTCCATACATTGGACCCTTGTATTCGACCAGTCGTTCCGCCGTCAGTCCCTTGAACAGCAGGCCCGGCAGCCACAATTCCTCCAGAATCGTGGGCGCGCCGTCGAAGGACATGACGCGCTTGATATACACGACCGAGTCGCCGGACTTCAAATCGAGCAGGCGCGCCACTTCGGCCGGCGCGCGCATGCGTTTGACTTCAATAATCCGGTTGTCGGGATGGTGGGGCACGCCTTCGTCTGGCATCAGGCGCAGAAAGCGGAAGTGGGCGCGCGCCTCGTGGTGGGTGGACACGAAGGTGCCCTTGCCCTGGCGCCGCATGACCAGGTTTTCGGCCGCCAGCTCGTCGATCGCCTTGCGCACCGTGCCCTGGCTGACCTTGAAGCGGCCGGCCAGCTCGACTTCGCTGGGAATGAGTTCGCCGGGTTTCCATTCGCCGGCCTGCAGGCTTTGGGTGATCAGGGCCTTGATCTGCTGGTACAGCGGACTGAAAGTGGGCGACGCCGCCGCGGCCAAGGGGGCCGCGGGCACTGCCGGCAGCGGCGCCGCACTGCCGGCCGCCGTACCGGAACCGCCTGTCCCGCTGGCCGTAGTACCATTGTTGTTTTGATTGGTCGGGACTGGGTTCATAGACCAAGATTTCACCACAAATACACATGACAGTCCAGTAATAATCTCCCCAGTTATGTGTCTTATATAAGACATATGATATGAATTGACAGAAGCGTCACGCAAGCCTACACTCGCGGTCGATCCGCTTGGTGCCGGCCGCCGGAACCTGTGCGGGCCGCCGCCGAGATTGCGCGGCGGCGTGTTGGTTTTGGTATCATTATCGTTTTCCCGAACAAGCGTACCCAGCTTCGACCGTTTTCTTTCCCACTTTGGAGATTCATCATGGCTAAAACCCCACTGCGCGTTGCTGTCACCGGCGCTGCCGGCCAGATCGGCTATTCCCTGCTGTTCCGCATTGCCAACGGCGACATGCTGGGCAAGGACCAGCCGGTCATCCTGCAACTGCTGGAAATCGCCGACGAAAAAGCACAAAAAGCGCTCAAGGGCGTCATGATGGAAATCGACGACTGCGCCTTCCCGCTGCTGGCCGGCATGACCGCGCACAGCGACCCGATGACCGCCTTCAAGGATGCCGATTACGCCCTGCTGGTCGGCGCCCGTCCGCGCGGCCCTGGCATGGAGCGTAAAGACCTGCTCGAAGCCAATGCCCAGATCTTCACCGTGCAAGGCAAGGCGCTCGACGCCGTCGCGTCGCGCAATGTGCGCGTACTGGTGGTCGGCAACCCTGCCAACACCAACGCCTACATCGCCATGAAATCGGCACCGTCGCTGCCATCGAAGAACTTCACCGCCATGCTGCGCCTGGACCACAACCGTGCTCTGTCGCAAATCGCGGCCAAGACCGGCAAGCCCGTCTCGTCCATCGAAAAACTCTGCGTCTGGGGCAACCACTCGCCGACCATGTACGCCGACTACCGCTTCGCCACCATCGACGGCGCCTCGGTCAAGGACTCGATCAACGACGACGCCTGGAACCGCGACACCTTCCTGCCGACCGTCGGCAAGCGCGGCGCCGCCATCATCGAAGCGCGCGGCCTGTCCTCGGCAGCGTCGGCAGCGAACGCCGCCATCGACCACATGCACGACTGGGCCCTGGGCACCAACGGCAAGTGGACCACCATGGGCATCCCATCGGACGGCTCCTACGGCATCCCTGAAGGCACCATGTTCGGTTTCCCTGTCACCGTTGAAAACGGCGAGTACACCATCGTTCAAGGCTTGCCGATCGATGAATTCTCGCAAGAGCGCATCAACCTGACCCTCAAGGAACTGACGGAAGAGCGTGAAGGCGTTGCTCACCTGTTGGCCTAAGTAAAATCGCGGCCGACTCCGTGGAACCAGTGTCCCCACCAGTTCGCCGCACGCGCCGTGCCGCCCCGAGCGGCACGGACGCTGTCGTACCCGAGAAAACATCCATGCATCCTTCCGAGGTTTTATTCCAGGGAAAACGCCAGCCATTGCTCCTCTCCGCCTGCGATCACTACGCCGGTTCCGAGAAGCTGATGGTCAAGTCGATGGCCCTGCAACAAGAGCTTGGCCCGCTGTTCGATATCACCTTCGACTGCGAGGACGGCGCCTCCGCCGGCGCCGAGCTTGAACACGCCCAGCTGGTGGCGCGCCTGCTCAATGATCCGGCCAATGTCCACAACCGCATCGGCGTGCGCGTGCACGACGTCGCCAGTCCTTTCTTCGAAGGCGATCTGGCCGTGATCATCGGCGGCGCCGCCCAGCGCCTGGCCTACATCGTGCTGCCCAAGGTGGACGGCGTGGCCGAGGTCGTGCGCGCAATCAAGCTGATCAACCAGAACTGCGCCAAGGCCGGCCGCAAGACCACGGTGCCGGTACACGTGCTGATCGAGACCCACGGCGCCCTGCGCGAAGCCGACGCCATCGCCGCCCTGCCGCAGGTCGAGTGCCTGTCCTTCGGCATCATGGACTTCGTCTCGGCCCACTACGGCGCCATTCCCGGCAACGCCATGCGCACCCCGGGCCAGTTCGTGCATCCGCTGGTGGTGCGCGCCAAGCTCGAAATGGTGGCCGCCTGCCACGCCCACGGCAAGGTGCCCTCGCATAACGTCACCACCGAAATCAAGGACACCGCCGTGGTGGCCAACGATGCCCAGCGCGCCGCCGCCGAGTTCGGCTTTACGCGCATGTGGAGCATCCACCCCGACCAGATCAAGCCCATCGTCAAAGCGTTCACCCCGCGCCTGTCGGAAGTGAACGAAGCGACCAACATCCTGACCGAAGCCAGGAATGCCAACTGGGGGCCGATCTCCCACCTTGGCCGATTGCACGACCGCGCCAGCTATCGCTACTACTGGACGGTGCTGCAGCGCGCCAAAGTGGCCGGACTGACCCTGCCCGACGCCGCAGCCGCAATTATCAGCGACAACCAACCCGCGACCTAACCGGAAGATCCCACCATGTCCCAACTGACCAAACACACGCTGCGCGCCTGCACCCTGGCCCTGGCCGCCGCCACCCTGTGTGCAGCCCCGGGGGCAAGCGCCGATGCAAGCAAGGCGCCACCGAAGGCCCGCACCAGCAGCAAAGCCAAGGCAAAGCCGGTGCCAGAGCCGGTCGCCAGCGAACCGGAACCGGACATTGCCGACACCACGACCACCGAATTCGAGTGCGAGCTGGGCAACAAGGTCACCACGTACCATAACGAAAACGACGATAGCCATCTGGCCATCCGCTGGAAGAAGCGCCTGCATCGCCTGACCCGCGTCGGCACCACCACCGGCGCCAAGCGCTTCGAAAACACGACGTTCGGCCTGATCTGGATCGGCATTCCCGCCAAGGGCATGCTGCTCGACTCCAAGCTCAATCGCCAGCTGGCCAATGAGTGCAAGAATGCCGAGCAGATGAAACCGCCTGCGCCGGCGATCGACCCCGCGACCGTGCCGGCACCCGCGCCGGTCCCGGTCGGAATCGTCCCTTCCGCTCCGGCCGTAATGGCTGCCCCGGCTGCCCCGGCCGCCCCCGCCGCCCCGGCCGCGACGGCTGCGCCCGCAGCCGCAGCGCCTGGCGGCGTGGCGCCGCCCGCGAGTCAAGAATAAGTTTGAGCAGCACCCAGCAAGCACACAACAACAAACGCCTGATTGAACACCAAAATACCCCACTGAAGGAGAGGTCATGTCCCGCAACACTCTGAACACGCTCAAGGATTTCAAACTGTCGGCCGGCCAGAAAGGCAAGTTCTACTCGCTGCCCGCGCTGGAGAAAAGCCTGGGTGTGAACGTCTCGCGCCTGCCGGTGTCGATCCGTATCGTGCTCGAATCCGTGCTGCGTAACTGCGACGGCAAAAAAGTGACCGAAGAACACGTCAAGCAACTGGCAAACTGGTCCCCGACCGGCGAACGCACCGACGAGATTCCTTTCGTGGTTGCCCGCGTCGTGCTGCAGGACTTCACCGGCGTGCCGCTGCTGGCCGACCTGGCCGCGATGCGCAACGTCGCCAGCAAGATGGGCATGAACCCAAAGAACATCGAGCCGCTGGTGCCGGTGGACCTGGTGGTCGACCACTCCGTCACCATCGACCACTACCGCGAAAAGAACGCGCTCGACCTGAACATGAAGCTGGAATTCTCGCGCAACAACGAGCGCTACCAGTTCATGAAATGGGGCATGCAAGCCTTCGACACCTTCGGCGTGGTCCCTCCGGGCTTCGGCATCGTCCACCAGGTCAATCTGGAATACCTGGCGCGCGGCGTGCACAAGGCCGGCGACACCTACTACCCTGACACCCTGGTCGGCACCGACTCGCACACCACCATGATCAACGGCATCGGCGTGGTCGGCTGGGGCGTGGGCGGTATCGAAGCCGAAGCCGGAATGCTGGGCCAGCCGGTCTACTTCCTGACCCCGGACGTGATCGGCGTGAACCTGACCGGCGCGCTGCGCGAAGGCTGCACCGCGACCGACCTGGTGCTGACCATCACCGAAATGCTGCGCAAGGAAAAAGTCGTCGGCAAGTTCGTCGAATTCTTCGGCGCAGGCACCGAAACGCTGTCGCTGACAGACCGCGCCACCATCGCCAACATGGCACCGGAATACGGCGCGACCATGGGCTTCTTCCCGGTTGACGACGCCACCATCGAATACTTCGAAGGCACCGGCCGCACCGACGAGGAAATCACCGCCTTCAAGAACTACTTCAAGGCCCAGAACCTGTACGGCGTGCCGCAGGAAGGCGAGATCGACTACACCCGTACCGTCGCGCTCGACCTGTCGACCGTGACCCCGTCGCTGGCCGGTCCAAAGCGTCCGCAGGACCGTATCGAAATCGGCAACGTCAAGAACAACTTCATCGAACTGTTCTCCAAGCCGACCACCGAAAACGGCTTCAACAAGAACCCGGCCGACCTGACCAACCACTACGAAACGACCAATGGCGTGCACGTGAAAAACGGCGACGTCCTGATCGCCGCCATCACCTCCTGCACCAACACCTCGAACCCGAGCGTGCTGCTGGCCGCGGGCCTGCTGGCCAAGAAAGCCGTCGAAGCCGGCCTGACCGTCGCCCCGCATATCAAGACCTCGCTGGCCCCTGGCTCGCGCGTCGTCACCGAGTACCTGACCGCTGCCGGCCTGCTGCCTTACCTGGAGCAACTGGGCTTCGGCGTCACCGCCTACGGCTGCACCACCTGCATCGGTAACGCCGGCGACCTGACCCCGGAACTGAACGCCGCGATTGCGGAACACGACATCGTCGCCTCGGCTGTGCTGTCGGGCAACCGTAACTTCGAAGCGCGTATTCACCCGAACATCCGCTCCAACTTCCTGGCCTCGCCACCGCTGGTGGTGGCCTATGCCATCGCCGGCAACATGACCGTTGACCTGATGAGCCAGCCTGTCGGCAAGGGCACCAACGGCAAGGACGTCTACCTGGGCGACATCTGGCCGACCTCGAAAGAGATCGCCAAGCTGATGAAGTTCGCGATGAACTCCAAAGTCTTCAAGGCCAACTACGCCGACGTCAAGGGCGCACCGGGCAAGCTGTGGGAAGACGTCACGACGGTCGAGGGCCAGGTCTACAACTGGCCGAAGTCGACCTACATCGCCGAGCCGCCGTTCTTCGAAGGCTTCGAGATGACCCCGAAAGCGGCCGCCACCGGCATCGAAGGCGCGCGCGCACTGGGCGTGTTCGGCGACTCGATCACTACCGACCACATTTCGCCGGCCGGTTCGATCCAGGAAAGCGGCCCTGCGGGCAAATGGCTGCTGGCCAACGGCGTGCTGAAAGCCGACTTCAACTCCTACGGCTCGCGCCGTGGCAATCACGAGATCATGATGCGCGGCACCTTCGCCAACGTGCGTATCAAGAACCGCATGATTCCTGCCAAGGCCGATGGCTCCGCGGTCGAGGGCGGCATCACCATTCACCAGCCGAGCGGTGAACAGATGTCGATCTACGACGCCGCCATGAAGTATGTGGGCGACGGCGTGCCGACCATGGTGTTCGGCGGCGAAGAGTACGGTACCGGCTCCTCGCGCGACTGGGCTGCCAAGGGCACCCAGCTGCTGGGCGTGAAAGCGGTCATCGTGCGCTCCTTCGAGCGTATCCACCGCTCCAACCTGGTGGGCATGGGCGTGCTGCCGCTGCAATTCATCGGCGACGACAGCGTAGTCACCCTGGGCATCACCGGCAACGAAACCTTCGACCTGAAGGGCCTGGAAGGCGAGATCCGTCCACAACAGCTGGCGACCCTGGTGATCCACCGCGCCAACGGCGACGTGCAGGAAGTCAAGGTCCTGCTGCGTATCGACACCCCGATCGAAGTCGATTACTACAAGCACGGCGGCATTCTGCCCTTCGTTCTGCGCCAGTTGCTGGCAGCGTAATCGAGGACAGTTTGCGTTCGCGCAAACCTTGATCAAAAAACGCCGGATTCGTCCGGCGTTTTTTATGGGCCGGTGGTATGCCGGTGGGCACGCGCGCCAGGGAATGCACCGCCCATTCCCGCCGCCTTCTTGCGCTGTCGCCATGGCCTGCGGTCGAATGAACTACAATACGGCAGATAAGGGTTTATCATTGTTCCGTACATAATCGATCCGTTCATTCACTTAAAGACTCTTATCCGCTATGCGTCGTCCATCCAAAGATTCATCCCACAAACTGTCGGCAGAAAGCCAGCGCCTGGTCAGCATCAGCCAGGCCATCGTGCAGGCCGCCAGCCGCATCGAGGAACGGGCCTGGGAACGCCACCTGGATACGCATCTCCAGAAGCTGCTGAAAACGAATCACCAGGACACCATCGATACCACGCTCAACGTCCTGTTCAAGGAAGACCTGAACGCCTACGACACCCTGATGGAAGGCGTTGAAGCCGTCAGCGAATCGTCGATCATGGTCGAACAGCACGAGGGTGTCGATAAGACCTACCAGGCCTTGCTGGTCGCCGCTCCCATCCTCGCATGGACCCGCTTCTCGATCGCCTCCGGCACCATCCCGTCCGACCTGCTGCAAACCCTGTCGGCCCACTTCTCGGCCCACCTGCTGGCCGATGACGTGCAAATGTCCATGGCGCCGACCCTGTTCGCGATCGACCAGCTGCCGCGCACCCACGCCGAAACCTACGCCACCACGCACAAGCTGGCCCAGGCCGCGCACAAGGGCACGCAGGTCAAGCCAATGGCCAAGCCGCCCGAGACCGCGCCCTTCCTGGCCGACACGCGCTACCTGCTGGTGGCCGTCGTGGCGCCGCTCGGCGCCCCGCTGTTCCGCTGGCAGGAGCCCCAGCACGTGTCGAATTTCGTGACCGAACGCGCCAACGCGCTGGAACAATGGCGCGCCCAGGCCGGCGACAACATCGCCCGCCTGCTGCCCGGCTGCGGCATCGAACTGCTGCTGCCGGAAGCCTACTACGTGGCCTGCCGCGAAGCCGACAAGCTGATCCGCCCGGTCTCGATCCGCGCCGCCGTGCATTACCTGACCAACACCCTGTCCTGCGAACCGTCGGACCTGCGGGCTGTCATCGCCGGCTTTGGCGAAGAGTCGGCCGACGGCCAGATCGACGAATACCGCGTCGCCTTCACCATGCGCCAGGCTGCCGAAGTTATCTACGGCATCGTGTGGCCGCTGTATGGACAGGAAGACGAAGACGGCACGCCGGTCGAAGGCTTGATCGCAGCGGGCATCGGCGGCGTTGAGCAGAAGGCACCGCTGGACGAAATTATCGGCCACCTGAACGAAGCCGGCGTCACCCACATCAAGCGCCACAACGAACGCTTTGTCGCCGAGTATTGCGACGACTGCGGCGCGCCGTTGTTTGCCGATCCGACCGGGGAGCTGGTGCATGCGGAAATGCCGGAAGATGCGCCGGTGGGTAACGAGCATTTCCACTAAGCGCAGACCTGAAAGCCGACAACCACCGCAAGCCGTTGGCTAGGCAAGACACGTAGGGCGGAAAAGCCCAAAGGGCGCCTTCCGCCGTGCAACAGAAGAGTCCCAAGCGGCTCACACGTCGCACGGCGGAAGGCGCCCTTTGGGCTTTTCCGCCCTACCAAAGCATGTCTGCGCGACTCGCCTTGCGGCGGCCATGAGAGCGACATCTACCGCAATCCCTTGACTGGGCAAAACCCGTAGGGCGGAAAAGCCCATCGGGCGCCTTCCGCCATGCAACAGATGAGTCCCAAACGGCTCACACGTCGCACGGCGGAAGGCGCCCTCTGGGCTTTTCCGCCCTACCAAAGCATGTCTGCGCGACGCCCCTTGCGTCGGCCTTGAGAGCGACATCTACCGCAAGCCCTTGACTCGGCAAATCACGTAGGGCGGAAAAGCCCGAAGGGCGCCTTCCGCCGTGCAACAGAAGAGCCCAAGCGGCTCACGCGTCGCACGGCGGAAGGCGCCCTTTGGGCTTTTCCGCCCTACCAAAGCATGTCTGCGCGACGCCCCTTGCGAAGGCACAGCACGTTGACGAAACATCACTCCTACACTCGCTGCTGGGCTCGCTCGAGTCCAAACAACCAACAGGGAGTCAACGATGGATGACATGCTGATCCAGGCCATTCCGGCCGTCACCGGTTTCTTCAGCAGCTTGCTCGACTGGTTTTTAGCTATCGCGAAAGTATTCAAATGGTAATCGCGATGCAGCGGGCATAAGCCCTCCTCTGGCCGGTCGGCGCCACGCCAGCCGGCTTCCATATTCCGCGCCGCCCTCACCTCCTGCACCGCTCCCCACAGTCGCCATACCGCAACAAAAGATACTGCTCAGCTCGATTGCGTTTTGTCAAAGATTGCAATCATGCTAAAATGTTATCTACGACTTTTTACAGCACCTGAGCATCATTTAGTCACCCTCTGCACCACATCCCGGCTTTGCTCGATCGTCCGGCGCCTTCTGCGCAGGGCTGGCAGCGGGCGCGATGAACGACACGACGACAGGAAAAACAGTATGGGCAAGGCGCTCCAAACTCTGCAGGGAATTCTTGGCGACCGCCAGCACGACAGGCTGTTGCGCCTGTCATTCCCGAACGGCGACGGCCCAGGCGGCCAGTTGCTCGTCAACAGCATCGATGCGTTCGAAGCGCTCTCGCGCCCTTTCGAGTTCACCGTCGAACTGCTGTCGGACGATCCCAACATCGCGCTGAAGGACCTGCAGGGCAAGATGATGTGCGTCCAGCTGGTGCGCCGCAACGGCACCATGCGCTACTTCACCGGCCGCGTGTTCAGCTTTGGCCTGAAGACCGTGGACGGCGGCGTTTCCTACTACGAAGCCAAGCTCGGTCCCTGGTACAAATACCTGAGCATGCGCAAGGATAACTACCTGTTCCACAACACCACCCTGTACCAGCAGACCGCCAGCATCTTCGGCGACTACGGCGGGCTGGCTGAGTGGGACTGGCGCGTCCAGGGCGCCAACGGCGTCATGACCGACGCGTGTCAGTTCGACGAATCGGACAGCAACTACCTCGAACGGCGCTGGATCAACGCCGGCATCCTGTACTGGTTCGAACACACGGAAAGCGGCCACAAACTGGTGCTGTCGGATGACTCGACCGCCACCGAACCGGTCGACGGCAGCGTGGAAATCCCGTTCCAGCGCCACGCCGGTTCGGCCGAAGAAGATGGCCTGCACGAATGGTCGCCCGGCCGCACAATTGCACAAGGCACCGTCGCCCTTGCCTCCTACGACTTCAAGGCCCCGCGCCCTGCGACGACGTCCCTGCCTACCGTGCAGCAGCAAGGCGACGTACCGAATATCGAGTCCTACGAATACACCGGCGCCTTCGGTTTCAAGAACAGCGGCGACGCCCGCAGCCTGGCGCAACTGCGCATGGAGGCGATGGAAGCGACCGGCAAGCAATTCAGCGGCTCGGGCAATAACCGCAATGTGCAACCGGGCCGCTGGTTCCGCCTGAGCGGCCACTTCGATACCGACCCGCGCGGCGGCGACGACCAGGCGCGCGAGTTCCTGATCACCGAAGTGAGCCACAGCGCCAGCAACAACTATCACATCAAGACCACCTCGCAGTCCTACTACGAGAACCGGCTGACGGCCATCCGAAAGATCATCCCGTGGCGCGCTGCGCGCAACGAGAACAGTGTCGAAACCAAGATCCACGGCATCCAGACTGCAACCGTGGTCGGACCGCCGGGTGAGGAAATCCACACCGACAAATACGGCCGCGTGCGCGTGCAGTTCCACTGGGACCGGGTTGGCGAGAACGACGACAAGAGCTCCGCATGGATCCGCGTTGCCACGCCCTGGGCCGGCGCAAACTTCGGCATGACCTCGATCCCGCGGATCGGAACCGAGGTTCTGGTGCAATTCCTCGATGGGAATCCGGACCGTCCGATCATCACCGGCATGGTGCCGAACGCGGACACCATGCCGCCATGGACCCTGCCCGACAACAAGACGCAAAGCGGCGTGCTGACCCGTTCGACACCGAAGGGTGGCTACGACAACGCGAACGCTTTGCGCTTCGAAGACAAGAAGGGCGAGGAGCAGTTGTGGCTGCACGCGGAGAAGGACCAGTTGACCGAGGTCGAGCACGACGAGGACAAGTGGGTCGGCAACGATCGCCGCAAGACCATCGACCGCGACGAAACGACCCTGGTCAAGCGCGACCGCACCGAGACCGTGGACCGCGACGAGAAGATCACGATTCATCGCAACCGCACCGAGGTGGTGGATAACGATGAGACCATCACGATCCATAACAACCGCACCGAGCGGGTGGATCACGATGAGAAGATCAGCATCGGGGATAACCGTACCGAGGATGTGGGCAAGAACGAGACCATCGATATTGGGGGTAATCGGACCAAGTCGGTGGTGAAGAATGAGAAGGATTCGATCGGCAAGAATTGGTCGATTGATGTAGGCAAGAACAAGACCGAGACCATTGCCATGGCTTACATGCAGAACGTGGGTCTGGGGCGGATGGAGAACGTGGGGCTGGGTTACAACCTGAACGTCGGCATGATCATGGCTACCGTCGTAGGAGTAAATCAAATCACGCAGGTGGGCAAGTCCATTTCGATTACTGCGGGGGAAGAACTCTCAATTACGGTGGGCAAGGCAAGTCTGCTGATGAAGTCCGATGGCGCAATTATTTTTAACGGACACAGCTTCAGCGTCGGAACAACGGATGAACAATCCTACAGGGCAGATGGCGACATCACCATGAAGGGCAAGAAAATTTTGGAAAACTAATGAAACGACAAGAGTCTCCGGACGAAACACAGTTATTGGCCACGACCACAAATCCGCACCAACTACTGCACGATGTCATTGGCAAAACACCAACTCATCCAACCCGCGCCGACGGTATTGCTGTCGCTGTTCTTGACGCCTTCGCCAGTGACGGAGCGCCCTTGCTTAGCATTCCGACATTGGGTCTCAGCCGTATTCGTGGCCGAAGCATAAGTTCACTGCGCCCGGACCAACTTGGGCAGAGCTTTGCTTGTGGCTTCGAAGGAGGTGATCCGATGTGCCCACTAATATTAGGTGCAATGCTGACGGCGTCGGCAGCGCCGCCTCCGAGTGATGCGGATGTGATGGTCGACGGCGAAAGGGTCGTTTTGACCGCCGTGCGAGAAATCGAATTACGGTGCGGAGATGCAGCACTTATCCTTAGTGCAGATGGCCGTATCCAGATGCGGGGTACGTATATAACCAGCCATGCGAGTGCGACTCAGCGCATTCTCGGCGGCTCTGTAAATATTAACTAATGCGACCTACGTGATGGAAGTTATTGTCGGTTCTAAGTATTTGACCTCAGACATCAGTGTCTCCGTCGATGCACAAGGACGTGAGCATCTTATCGTAGTAGCCAAATCAAGCTGGTTGATTCCTGAAGCCGGACAGCGTCCGCGCCCTATATCTCCTGTCCCAATTGAAAAAGACGATGTCTTTATCGGCGTGCCCGGCGAAAGTGCGATGGTGTACGGATCAGACATCGTACGTTTCAAACCACGGTGTGACGTCCTCTTCAATGCAAACGTCCATTCGCCGGATGGACAGCCCCTCACTGAAATTAACGCGGTGTGGCAGGTTGGTCCGCTTCGCAAAGGTCTAAAGGTTTACGGACCTAGGAAATGGCGTAAACGATTGGGCTTGCTATCGCTGACAAGCGCAGAACCCTTCATCAAAGCTCCACTGCATTTCGGTATGGCGTTTGGAGGAACTAGAACTTATACGAAGGGATGGAACAAAGATTCGCCGATCATGACGGAGGCACACCCGACAAACCCTGCGGGACTCGGGTGGTTCGGCGCTCGAAGCGATGACTCCATCGACGGACAGGCAGCCCCGCAGCTCGAAGCTCTGAACGACCCGATCACCAAGCCCAGCGGTAAACAAAAGCCGATCGCCTTCTCGGCCATAGCGCGTCACTGGAAGCCGCGACCCACTTTTGCGGGAACATACGACGCAATCTGGCTACAAAACGTGTTCCCCTTCTTGCCAGAAGATTTCGACGAACAATTTCATCAATGCGCGCCCGAAGACCAGCAGATGCCATACCCGAGCGGCGGGGAGTCCGTGATCCTTCGTAACATGATGGAAGGACGCCCTGACGTACGCTTCACTCTACCTCGGTTAACTCACGTGAAGGTTCGTATTTTGCGCAAGGACTACAGCGTTGAAGAACCTCCAGTGGTAGTAGACACCCTTTATTTCGAACCCGACCAAGCACGCTTTACTGCGGTATGGCGCGCCAGCATTCCAATTAGGCGACGTATCCAGGAAATCGCTACGATTGCTGTGGGCTCCGTAAATACTGAGTGGTGGCATCGCAAAATATCGGGCGCGGATGGTTGCGTCAATTGCGGCGCAACCGCGGCTGATGCTGACGGCACAAGCGAGAAAAAACCAAGTGCTCAGGATCTTTTTGCGCTAGTGGAGACTAAGCATGCCTGATATCAATTCCTCGACAACGGCTATGGATGATTCTTGGCACCCACTCATGATTCATGCAGCGGGGGCGTGCTGTGCAATTGGGTACAACTTAGCGGCGACTGAATGCGCGCTACGCGCGGGGATTGATCATTTCACTGAGAGTTCATTCGTGGATAATGTCGGCAAACCTTTGCTGGCGGCCCAGCTCGATATGGAAGACCTTTGGGGACCACAGCGGTTAGCACGGCTCATGCAATACGCGATTGCGGACTGCGAGTCAGCTGGGGGCGAAATCGATCCAGCAATTACAGTACTTTTACTCGTTGCCGCCGAACGGGGGCGTCCGCACACGACGGTCGACAATTATGACTGTCTCTACCGTGCGTGTCAGGAACAGTTCCCAACGTCATTCCATGAAGGGTCTGCAGTATTCCCTCAAGGCCGGGCAGGGATTGCCGCCGCACTTCTGCACGCGCAGACGGCTTTGCGAACAAAGACCGTAAAGTGGGTCCTTCTTGTGGGAGCAGATAGTTTACTTGACTCGGCGACGATACAGAGTTTCTTGGACCAAGAACGAGTTCTCGCGACAGACAATGCGGCTGGCTTTATTCCAGGCGAAGGGGCAGCGGCGCTGCTATTGAAATTTGCAGAAGCAGAAGTACCGGGGCTCCGTATTACGGGCGTCGGACGCGCTATCGAAGATGCCTGTCCTGACGGGGTGATTCCGAATCGGGCAGTCGGCTTAAGCAAGGCAATCCGCCAAGCCTGCGACAACGCAAAGCTTGAAACAGGCCAACTAGACTTCCGCCTGACAGATCAAAATGGCGAACAGTTTTTTTCTAAAGAATCTGCAAATGCCCATGCGCGAGTGATGGCTGCAGACAACAAGGCGCTGCCGCTGATACAAATAGCGGATTGCCTCGGCGAAACCGGCGCAGCTACCGGTCCGCTCGGTCTAGCCATTCTGACCACTTCGATGCGGCGAGTTGATACGCCTGGCAAACGTGGTCTTCTACATTTTTCCAGTGATGACGGTACACGGGCGGCATTGATCGTCGAATTAAGCGAACGCAAATTTCCCTAGGAGGAAAACAAGATGAGTACAGGTGTATTTGCTAACGACAACGAAATCTGCTGCAAGGCAGCGGACGGGAAATCTGTACTTGCGCCAAGCGACGTCTGCATGAGTCCCCCAGGCCCGCCAGCGGGGCCGATACCGGTGCCCTACCCCAACACTTCCGCTGCCAGTGATCTTGCCAATGGATCAGCCACAGTCTTTATTATGGGATCTGAGATTGCACTCGAAGATGTCTCATATTTCTCGACCAGTACAGGCAATGAGCCCGCAACGCAAGCCTTCAAGAAAGGTATTGCCACTGGCGTCATCAAGGGAAAGTCGTACTTCATCGACTGGTCAACAAATGTCAAAGTGGAGGGACTAAACGTGTGTCGCCATTTCGATCCAATGACGCACAATCACAAATAGAGGCTTCATGACTTTCGCGCCGAAAGGGACTAAACAGAGTAAAGCCCAACAAAAAAAAACGGAGAAGGATGCCCACGACGCCCAGAAAAAGCGCGAGGATAAGCGGCGCGAAAAAGGCGCACCGAATACCGGACCGATCTACTATCTGAGTAACAAAGTCGTTTCGCAGGCCTGCCAAGCCGAGACGCGTGAAATTAAGCGTGCTTGCAAGGACGATAAAGAAGGTTCGCAGGCCGCAGCGAAACGAGCCAAGCCCACTGCCTCTACGGTTGGCAAAGTGATGAACAGCATTGACGAAGGGGTCGACAAGCTAGATGATTCCGTTAAGAAAGCTTACGGATATCGACGCAAAAAAAATAACGCCTGGATTGAGGATCATTGCAAGGGCCTTTGGGTCAAACCAATGGAAAGCGCTGATCAATTCGGGCAGTTCAACCAGAACCTGCAGGACATTCAACGCAAACTGGACGGAGAAATCGCGTCCGTGCTTCAAAAAGCGGGTTTTAAAGTTGTTGACGAGCTAAAAACTCAGGCTGTTGCCTATGGAGAGAAAGCACTGATTCGGGAGGGCGCCTCGCTTGCCTCTCTTGTCGTGCCTGTTGCAGGTGAGATAATTGTGGCGGGCGTTACGGTTTGGAATATCGTTGATGGAATTTGGACAGCAACCAAAACGGTATATAAGGCGGTCGGAATAGCGAAAGAAACGCTGGAGAAATATAAGGACTTAGCCGAACAAGCAAAAGTTATCAAGAAGATGCTCAATAAAGAGACAACAGCCTCATCCGTCCTAGCTGAGCTGATGGAAGCGAAAGCAAAAGGCAACCCCTGCATCCAAGCAAGGCGCTGCATCTTGGTACCATATGAAGAAACTGAAGGCGCCACCATCAAGCTCGATGATCAGGCCACATCAATTGGGTCGGGTAAAGCTCAGGCCGATAGCGGAAAGGGCTGTTGCCCAGGTCAGACGGGACACCATGTTTTGCCAGGCGCAATGTTCGCGGCCAAGAACAATCCTTGCACCAAAAATTATAAGCATTCGCAGGGGCTGGTCATATGCGCAGAAGGAGCAGGTAATCAGGTCGGATCCCACGGAACTGCGCACAAAGGGTTGAACGACACGATGAAGGTATATAAAAAAATTAACCCTAACACTATTTCCTATGCAGATGCCTCGAAGCAGGGAATCGCTGCTGTGCGAGAACTCAACCCAAAATGTAGTGAGAAGTGCCTTCAAGCTCAACTCGACGCTCACTATTTGGACAAGTTGAAATGCGGCAATGCGGACTTGACGCCGCATTCTGGCATGGGCGGCGCTAAAGCGCCCACTACCACAACGACAGCCCCACCGAATATTTCCGGATGAATTGAGGACGAAAATGGAACTTACCGACGAACAATTTCAAGCAAATTTCAAAGGGTTTCTAATCGTAGACTGCGTTGTAAGATCGCCCGACTTCTTCTACTTTAGCTTGATTCAAGACTACACGAGTGATCCTGCTTGGAACGGAAAAGATCATCCCGACGAGGAAGCAATGCGGAAGAGGGTCGTTGTTTATGCTCGACAGCAATCGGACAATCTACGTTGGGGACATGTAGAGATCACACCTGGAGGAGGCAATTTTAATGCTGGCAACGCAGTTCTTCCCAAAGAACAGTTTGTCGGTGTTGATGCAGACGGTCAGGTTTACGTCCTGGGTAGCGGGACGGGCGGACTCGAGAAGCAAATTACAGATGCGTCCGCCGGTGGCGTATTGCGAGGTGGAGTGAATCGGTGCCGTATGATCAGCGGATATGCGTATATCGCGGGAGGCGGAAGGAGCGTCGGCTATCGCGAAGACAGCAACAAATGGATTTCCCTGACAGATGGGCTCCCCTTTGAATACCACAGGGATTGGGAAACTGCCGGATTTAGAGACTTTGATGGATTTGATTCCAACGATATTTACTGTGTTGGAGGAAAGGGCGATGTCTGGCACTTCAATGGAAGAAAATGGGCGCAAATCCATTTCCCAAGCAATATAAACCTCTATTCTATATCCTGCGCTGGCGATGGTTTTGTCTATATCAGCGGCTACGGCGGGACGACGTTCAAAGGACGCGGAGATAAATGGAAGCAACTGTTCAAGCAGGAATTGACCCTGCCTTTCCGCCAAATGGTCTGGTATAAGAAGCGACTGTGGTGCACGAGTGATTACGGCACCTGGACAATTGAGAATGACCGTTTATTACCAGCACAAATCGATGCAGATATTGCCCGTTGTGCAGGCCATGTCGCGACCGACGGCAATATTCTTCTACTAGCCGGACACAGCGGAGCAGCTTATCTAGAAGATGGAAAATGGAAAAAAATATTTTAACCCGACTGCGTGGGATGGTGTTGCCGGGGTATTTCGACGAGTCTCCGAATGTTAAATAAGCCAATTAATAAGTCTATTATACCTTTGGTGGCTCGACACAGCGAGGACGCCGCCTTTTATTGGTCACAACTTGAGTGGACGTTACAATCGCCTCTTGTTGGAATAACGCGGCTTGAACATTTTAACCGGCTTTTGAATGCCCACCTTGACGGGATAGCGGTGGCGGGAGATGTTGGTTGGGATATTACACTAAATAATCTGCTTCGTTGGAAAAAGCCCGGCGAGATGTTTGTCAGTATGCACGTCGCAATCAAGACGAACGACAAATCGCGCCTAGACGAATTATCACGCCTAATGGAGAGGTTCCCTGACGAGCTAATCCGCGGCGCTATCTCCGCATTAGCCTGGAGTGGGCTAGAAGCAGGTCTGCCTGTTCTCAATCGATGGTCTGCGCCAGACGCAACAGTGCAAGAACAAGTAGTAGCGATTCGCGGTGCTGCTCTCTTAGGAAATTTTGCAGTGGGTCGTCTACAAAAAGAACTACCGTATTACTTGCGATCGAAAAATCCGCATGTGTGTGCGGCTGCATGCCGTGCAGCTTCAGCCAGTGAAACCAATGCTACTCTTATCGACCACCTGCGGGACGCGTTAGACGCATCGCATCTTTCGGTGCGTGCCGAGGCGTCACTCGCATTAGCTGAAATGGGAGTCGAGGAAGATGTGCTATCAGTACTACTACAATCAATTTCAGCGCTCGCTGCATCGCATGGGAAAGCAAGTGGAGCATTACTCATGCAAACCACCCGCCGTCTAAATCGTTGGGTCAGCGCATATGCGTTTTTAGGTTGCGAAGATTCAGAGCAGACTAACGAGCTTATCCGCCTTTTGCCACCGCGTCTTGCCCTTAATTTCATCCTATGCCATGGACGCGTCGCGTATTTACCTTACGTTGCAGAGCAAACGTTTGTTGAAGAGCATGCCAGATATGCAGGCTGGATCTGGCAGACCCTTACCGGCATCAGCTTGAAAGATAATGGGCTTACCCGTGCAGAGAAAAGCGATATTAAGTCTGATCTGCGTCATCCCGTCACTGATGCACACCAAGATGCAAACAATGGACTGCCGCTACCCAATCCATATGCTATACAAGACGCGTCTACCAATAAATTCTTTCTTGTCGACTTGTCCGAACCAATCTTAAATGGCCAGGTGCTCGACAATTTTCTTGCGCTAGAATTACTAGAAATGGCGCCACAAGCATCACGCTTCTTGGCCGCGGGCCGAATCAACCGCCAATTGAAAAACATACGCATTAACACGCGTGCGCCCATTCTCGAACAACGGAACGCAATTGGTACTATTAAAAAGTTGTTAGATGAGGAAAGAATATGAGCAGTTTTTCCATGGACCCGTGGAACGACGCCGCGACGATTGCCAAAAAACTTGAATCTCAGGCGCGCCTAGTAGCTATGGTAGGGGCCGAGAGTTGGTGCCAAACATGCCGCGTAGCAAAACCCATTTTTGATACACTTGCGCGCCACAACGACCACGCGAATGACGTGTGGGTCTGGCTTGATTTGGAAGAACATGCCGATTTTTTGGATGATTTTATTCCAGATAGTTTGCCGTTTTTATTTTGCTACACCGGCGACAAACTGACTCACGCGCTTGTTCCGAGCGACATCGATGCCATTAGTTTGGTTACAACGATTAATTCCCTGTCGCAAGTTGAACATGAAAACTTGCCGAATATTCGGCTGCGGCTGCGAAAGGTTGATTGGGCATCATAGTGCAGAGCCAACAGATGAGGAATATACGTGGCCGCAGCACGGATGGCAAACTGGCTCGGGACAACCTCCCACCCGGGATTTGTCGGCAATTTATCGGTGAGCGATGAGGCGATGTTGCTCGCCGCGCAGGAACGCGGCGGCCCGTTAAACCTTCAGCATATCGCGCAGGTCCGAGATGATCTGTACGTCGTTGGCGCGGGCAGCCAGGTGTACCGGCGTGCCCAGGGCAAGTGGCGTACCTACAATGAGGGCTTGGAGGCGATCTCCGCGGATGTCTTCCTTAGCCAAGGCAGATCCGCTGCTGATGCAGCGATTGCAGCAGCCCGGTCATCCGCCATGCTCCAGTCGACAGACGGTTTCGCCCGACGGAGCTTTATGCCGTCGGCCATAGTGGAGTTGTCTTTTACCGGGGCTCAGGTAGTTGGGAACGCCTGAAGCGTGTTACCAACGAAAGCTTGCATGCCGTTAAGTATGTCGACGAAAACAATGTGTTTGCTGTAGGCGACGGGGGCGTGCTTTTGAAAGGCTGCGCGAAAGGTTTCCAAGTCATCCCTACAGGCACTAATGATAGCCTTCGGGGGTTGGAATGGTTCAATCAGAAGCTGTATATCGGCGCAGCGAGACAAGGGCTATTCGTATGGGACGGCGAGCGCGTCAGCAAAGTCACCACGACGCCCAAGTCGGAATTTGAGTGCCACACACTCAGTGCTCGGGACGGCAAATGCTGGCTTTAGGTTCGAAAGACGTCTTCGTGACCGAAGACTGCATCATTTGGCGCGTGCTTAAAAATCCTGACAATCAATGAAGATCGTAGCGTTGAACACCTTAGCGATCTATTCGAGCAAGATGAACTATGGCAAAAAAAATAGGTAACTCGACACGGCGAAACACGCACTGCCAAATTGATCTGTACTGTGCCGTAGAAGGATCAGCCTTTAACCAAATTTTCGTTCTGGCAAACTACTATGCGCTGCCCTTCGATGCCGAAGCAATCAGAAGCTGTGTCATCGAGGTTACTTCTTTTCCTGACAGGACGGAATGGATACCTACCACCATTGTGGATACATGAGTACAAAGCATTACCGCACTTGCGTCTGGCGGAGTCCTGCTGGGTACAGGCGAGGGAAGCTTAGTCCGTGTCATCAATGACACTGTTGAAGAATTTCCACTATCGCTCAGCTCGGGAATAATCGCAATCTGGGAGCGTTCACCATCCCGATTATCGGATTTTTCACAGCACAGAGATCGCTCGCTGGGATGGAAAGGATACGATTGCTCCTGATATTCAGAGCGGCCGCATTTTCGCCGTATATGCCCCCAATACCAATTTTGCTGTCGCCGTAGGTGAGGTAGGTTTGGTGATGGTCTTTGACGGCGAAACATGTAGCGTGATTGATACCGTGCCAACGAAAAAATCTTTGAACGGCGTCGTTTGCAAATCCGCGGATGAAATCTATATCACGGGTTGGAATGGTGTGTTTTACCGTTGGGATGGTGAAGCTGAATGGAAGAAAATAAAATACGTGGGCGATGTCAGCGGGGAGGAAATTTATGGCGGTAGTCTCGCCTGCTATCGCGGCGTAGTCTACCAATGTGCGGACGAACATGGGCTATACAAGGTAAGCGGAACCAAGGCTCTGGCTGCCGAGACTTTCTTCGCGTCACGCGCGATGGTTTTGCACGACAAATTACTAGTAACCGGCGAGAAAATGCTGCACGAATTCGATGGCTACGAATGGGTAGAAGTGGAACTTGCGATGTAAAGTCCGATCTTGGCACCGGCATTTTTTCGACAAACCGTTGAGCGCAAAACGCTCAAGATGCCGGCCTGAAGCCGGCTACCTCCCATGTAAGCCCCTGACCCGGTACGCTCCCAATTTTCAGCAGCTACCAGATGCCCTACCTCGTCCGCCCCCTTCAACGCGCGCCGGTTGACAGCAAATCTTAATAGGAATATATTTTCAATCAGGAATTGGAAGCGTTTCCATTTCACGGAATGACAAGCCCTCCCGGTCCCGATGACCATCACAGAAGCACGCAGGCATTCGACCTGCGAGCCAAGGAGACTTTATGCCACAGCGAACCGCCACGCAGCGGAGGCACCTCTGCGCCGATTTTTCACTCGCATCGTGGCATTCCGCGCCGTCTTCCACGCTATCGACCCGGCGGGGCGGGACCTGACCTCCCGCAAGCCCACGCAAGCCGCATAGAAACTAAAGGCAGCGACAGCAAGCACCGAATTTCCTGAATCACAAAGGGAACCAGACAGGCCGGCCTCAACGCCGGCATGGAGAGGTTTTGCCCGCGCAAAAGCAAGGCTTGGCGTCATGGCTCAACCAAATTTTGAAACAGCGTAGTAAAGAGGAGACACTGTGAAAAAAGAAATCAACAAGGTCGCAAAACGCAATCGCCAACTCGCCCTGTCCGCCATTTCAGCAGCAATCACGATGGCATTCGCCAGTCCCGCAGGCGCCAGCGTCACCAGCCCGACTATCGGCAAGCTCCTGTGGTCGGAAGAGTTCAACGGCACCGCGCTCAACACCGCCGTCTGGTCGGCCACCGAAGGCAACGGTTGCCAGATCAATCTGTGCGGCTATGGCAATCAGGAACTCGAGTACTACAGCCCCAACAACCTCTCCATCGTCAACGTGCCCTTTGAGCCAAACTCGCGTGCGCTCGCCATCCGTGCCCAGAACCAGGTAGTTGGCAGCAATGTTTTCACCTCGGGCAAAGTCAGCTCGCAAGGCAAGGTGCAGGTCCAATACGGCATGGTGGAGATGCGCATCAGCACCCCGGCGTTGGGTACCGGCCTCTGGCCCGCAGCGTGGATGCTGGGCAGCAGCCCGCAGACGTGGCCGCGCAATGGCGAGATCGACATCATGGAGATGGGCCACAAGGCCGCGTCGAGGGCGGCGGCCGGTTCACCCACGCCAGGCGCCGACTACTATACCGGCTCCAACGTGATCACCTTCCAGCAAGCAGCCTGCGTGCCCGGCAACGAGAGCTGCGCGGCGTCGACGGCCTGGCAGACCAAGAACTGGTACGTGCCGCCAACGTCGCTGGCCAACCGTTTTGTCACCTATCGTTTCTACTGGACCGAGAGCCAGATGCGCTTTACGGTGCTCGACAATGGCGTCGAACACGATATGTATCAGAACCCGCTGCCGGTCAATTCGACCGCCTTGCAGTCGCCTTTTTACCTGCTCCTGAACCTAGCCGTTGGCGGTAATTTCACCGACGCCGCCAACCCCTCGCAAGTCACCGCGCCTTTGCCCGGCACAATGTATGTGGACTATGTGCGCGTCTACGAACTCGATGGCAAAGGCAAGGTCACGCTGGGTAATCAGATCACGCCGGAGGTCGGTAAATTCGGCGTGTTCACCGATTTGACCGCGGTGAATAACAAGCAGGTTGCGGGCACAACCTCGGACATCTTCGTCTGGAATAACGCGTCTGTCTCGGCCGGTAATACCCCACCGATCGAAGGCAGCAATGTCATGGCCTGGAATTACACTGCGCCTAATCAGTGGTTCGGTGGCAGCGTGCAATCGCGTCAGGTGCACGATATGAGTAACTTCAGAAACGGCAACGTTAAACTCAAGATCAAGATTCCGGCAAACGTCGCCTTTAATATCGGCGTGCAGGACACTTACACCAATCAGAACTCGGTGAACTTCCCTGCCAATGCCACGACATACGGCATGGTGCGCAATGGTGACTGGGCCACAGCGACGATTCCGGTTTCCGCACTGGCGGGCACCAAGGTGGCCCTGCAGTCGATGCTGGACCTGTTCCAGATTTCGAGTGACGCTGCCAATCTTCCGACCGCACCGTTCCAGATGGCGATTGACGATATCGTCTGGGATACCGGGGTGCCGACGCCGACTCCAACTCCGACTCCAACCCCAACACCGACTCCCACTCCGACACCAACGCCTACTCCGACTCCTACCCCAACACCGACGCCGACACCAACGCCAACGCCAACGCCAATCTACAGCGCGGCGCAAACCAGCAGCACCACTCTGCAATTCTCGGTCAAGACGTCAAGCTGGGCGGATGTGCATTACACAGTCAACGGCGGCGGTCAGTTGAATTACCGTATGCGCCAGGAGAATGGCAACAATACCTATGCTGCCGGCGGCTTGAAGGTGGGTGACGTCGTCAGATACACCTTCACGTATTGGGACACGACCAAGAACTATGCAGTCGATACAGCGCAGCAGACTTACACGATGAAATAGCAGTAGCAGGTGCGGGAGATGTTCATTTACCAATGGACATTCCCGCTATAATATTAAAATGAAAACACCACAACTTCGCCACTCCCTGGCCAGCTTCGCTCTGGCCCTCTCCTCTCTTATTTCCACCCATGCCTACGCTGCCGCCGAATGCCCCATGCTGTCGCAAGCGGATGTGATCAAGGCCTTTGACGATCCTGATATTCGCCTGAACAACGCAGATGCCTCCGGCATGTGCAACTGGACGCTGAGCAATAACGCCCTGCTACTGGCTAGCGTGATGAAGCGGCCCAATGCGGTCGAAGCCAAGGCGATTTACGACAGCTACCTGGCGACCTCGTTCGCGCAACTCAAAACCAATTCCAGCACCCCGGCCGTGGGGCAGCGAGCTTATTACGGCACGACCGCAAAAGGCGCAGAACGGGGTCAGGCTGGTTTCATTTCGCTACAGGGTGATACCTTGTTTGTCCTGCAGTACATGAGCAACGATAAACTCGATGAAGACGTATCGGCCCCCATGCTGGAATTGGGCCGGCTTGGCAGCGCAAAGAAGGATAACGCGGCCCAGTCGTTTGGAAAATGTGAATGGTTCACGCCGGACGAGCTGGCCAAGTTGCTGGGCAAAGGAAAATTGACCGTGCAGCGCATGGCGGAGAATCACTGCATCGCTTCGGTAATTCCAAGTGGCGCTGCGCTGACCGCCGCAACCAGTAATTACGGGAATGAGAATGCGCTGGGGAACATGAAAAAATTCGCGGAAAAAAGCTGCACCGTTGTGGCGCTTCCGAATCTGGGGAATAACGCGCATGCCCAATTTGCCTGCGGCGCACCCGGCAATACCGCTATGGCGATCAATTTCGTAAAGAGCGGCAAGCACATCATGTTGAGTTATACGCCGCCGGCACGCGCGGCGAACAAAGGTGATATAAGTGCGCTTGAGGGTATCTTGCAGCGCGCTTATCAGCGGCTCTAACAGCTTCGTTTGCGGCTCATGCGTGGTACGGCGGAAGGCGCCCTTTGGGCTTTTCCGCCCTACGCAAGTCAATGCGCGATTTTCGTGGTCTTCACACGCCCGAAAAGCGATCAAACCTCGCGCTGCGGGCCTTATTTAAACGAACAGCTTCCGCCGTTCACCACTGCGAAAACGGATGTTTGATCAGGTTGGAATTGAAATAGCGCCGGTCGTCCGTCACTTCCGCACCGATCCAATCCGGCTTCTCAAACGCCGCATCTTCCGACTCGAGCTCAATCTCGGCAAACCGCAAGCCCTCGTTCACGCCCAGGAATTCATCCACTTCCCACACATGCCCCGCATGCTCCACGCGGCTGCGATACTTCTCGATGATCGGTTGCTCGCACACGCGATCGAGCAACTCATTCGCATCCGCCAGCGGCAGCGGATACTCCCACTCGCCGCGCGTCGCGCCCACGCTCTTGCTCTTGATCGTCATGGTCGCGCCCTGTCCCTCCACCCGCACACGCACGGTGCGCTCGGGATTGGTCGACAGATAACCCTGGCGCAGCAGCTCGGGCGTGCCCAGCTTGCGCCAGCCATCGCCCGTCAACAGGAACTTGCGTTCGATCTCGACGCCCATGATCAGTCCAGCGATTGCAGAATCGGCTGCAGGATGGCTGCGCCCAGTTCACTGCTGCGCGCGCCGTTCCAGCCGGTGTAGGCGTCCGGCAAATCGGCGTTGTCCTTGAACGGCATTTCCAGGGTCAGCGACAGGCACTTGAAGGTGTGGCCGATGTACTTGGACGCGAGCGTGAGCATGTCTTCGTTGTATTTGCTGGCCAGATAGCCGACCTTGTTCTGGAAGTCCGGGCTGGCCGCCATGTACTGATCAACGAAAGCCTTCTGCTTGGCGGCGCGCTCGGGCGTAAAGTCCGCCAGCATCTCATTGCCGGCCACAAAGTTGTAGGGCAGCGCTTCGTCCCCGTGGATGTCGAAAAACATGTCGCAGCCGACTTCGTGAATTTTTTCCTTCACGCACAGCACTTCGGGGCTGCGCTCCAGTGACGGGGTCATCCATTCGCGGTTCAGGTTGGCGCCGGCGGCGTTGGTGCGCAGGTTGCCGCGCACCGAGCCGTCCGGATTCATGTTCGGCACGATGTAGAACACAGCCTTCTGCAGGAGCTTGCGCGACACCGGGTTGGCGTTGTCGAGCAGGGCATCAATCATGCCTTCGACGAACCATTCGGCCATCGTTTCGCCCGGATGCTGGCGCGCGATCACCCAAACCTTCTTTTCCGCCTTGGGGTTGCCGATCACGACCAGGTTCATGTCGCGTCCGTCCACCGTGCTGCCGATGTCGTGCACGCGCGCGATCGGGTTTTCGGCTACTTCGCCCAGCAGGCGCAGGTGCCGTTCGTACGAATACGGTTCGAAGTAGGCGTAGTACACGCTGTCGAGTTCCGGCGTGTGGCTGACCGTCATGACCTGGCCGTCAAAACTGGTCGGCACGCGGAACCAGTTTTCGGTGTCGTAGCTGGCGGCGACCTGGTAGCCGTCGAAGCCCTTCGGATACGTCGCCTGGCCGGCGTTCAGGAAGCGGATCGTGCAGGCCTGCCCGCGCGCGCCCTGCAGGCGGAAGTGAAACCACTGGTGGATATCGGCATGCGAGTCCTTGCGCAGGTTCAGATCGATCTGTGCAGCGCTGTCCGCTTGCACAACCTCGATGGCACCTGAATCGAACAGCTGGCTGATTTTGATGGGCATGATGGTCCTTTATCCGGTTTCACAAAGAGAAGCATCATACCCAAACGGCGCAGTTCACGCGATATTGACGTCCTGGCCGGGCTGTGCTGCTACCAGGTAATCGATGAAGGCGCGGATCTTGAGCGCAATATGGCGCCCGGGAATGTAGACCGCGTGGATGGTGCGCAGGTGCGGCTCGCCAATGGTCCACTCCGGCAACACCTGCACCACCTTGCCGTCCGCGATCGACGCCTGCGCCGCAAAGTCGCTGACCAGGCCGATGCCGCCGCCCGCTTCCACCGCCGCCACGATCGCGGCGCTGTTGTTGATGCTGACCCGCGTCGGTACGGTCACCACCACCGTGTCCGTGCCGCGCTGCATGGTCCAGCTGCCGCCCAGCTCGGAATGGCGCAGGCACACGCAGCGATGCGCCCCCAGCTCGCCTGGCTCGGACGGCACGCCGTGCGCATCAACGTAGCCGCGCGAGGCAATCAGCACATAGCGCATGGCACACAAGGGCCGCGCTGCCAGCCCCGGCGCCACGTCGCGTCCGATGCGGATTGCCAGGTCCTCCCCTTCTTCGATCAGGTCGACCGTGCGGTCCACCAGGGTCAGGTGCACATCGACGTCTGGATACATGGCTAGAAAGCCCGGCAGACGAGGCGCGAGCCACAGCTGCCCGAACACAATGGGTGCGGTCACGCGGATGACGCCGGTGGGCCGTGCACTGTAGCTGCCGGCCATGGCCTGCACCTCGCGCGCCGCCGCCAGCATGCGGGCACAGCCAGCGTGCACCTGCTGGCCCAGCTCGGTCAGCGACAGCGAGCGGGTCGTGCGCTGCAGCAAGCGCCCGCCGATGTGCGTCTCCAGGCGCGACACGTGCCGGCTCACGGCCGAGGTGGTCATTCCAAGCTGGCGCGATGCCGCCGAAAAGCCGCCGCTGTCGACCACCTGCACGAACACAGCCATTTCCTTGAGCATCTCCACGGCCTCACCTTTGCATTCAGATCAACAATGCTTTGCATTTTAAGCTGATTGTGTACGCCACCGTGCAAGTCCATACTGTTTTCCTGTTCAAGGAGATGGCAATGGAAAAGACAGGTGGTACCTGGCGCATGGTGGCAGCGATGGCGCTGTCGGGCACGATTGGGGTATTTGTGCTGGAAAGCGGTCTGCCGCCGCTGACCGTGGTGTTCTTTCGCTGCCTGATCGGCGGCGCGGCCTTGCTGGGCTGGCTGGCCTGGCGCGGCGGCTGGCAGCGGCCCGACCGGCGCGCCACACTGTGGATCGCGGCCGGCGCAGCGGCCATCATCGCCAACTGGCTATGCCTGTTTCAGGCATTCGCGCTATGCGGTATTTCCGTGGCCACGGTGGTGTACCACGTGCAGCCCTTCATCCTGGTGCTGCTGGCCGCTGTGGCCCAGCGCGAACTGCCCACCTGGCAAAAGCTGCCCTGGCTGGTACTCGCTTTTGCCGGCGTTGCGCTGACCACCGGGCTGGACATGAACAGTACCGCGCCTGGCCTGCTTCCCGGTGTCCTGCTGGCCCTGGCCGCAGCATTCTTGTACGCACTGGCAACGCTGGCCACGCGCAAGCTGGCGGCCTATGCGCCGGCCCAGATCGCGGGACTGCAGCTACTGATGGGAGTGGTGGCGCTGGCGCCGCTGGTGAACTTTTCGCTCGGGGCGGTCAGCCCGATTTCATGGATGCATGTGGCCGTTGTCGGGCTCATCCATACCGGCGTGGTGTACAACCTGATGTATGGCGCATTCCAGCGCTTGCGGGCCGACGCCGTGGCCACGCTGTCCTTCATTTATCCGGCGGTGGCCGTGCTGTCCGACCTGCTCGTGTTCGACACCCGCCTGTCACCTTTGCAATGGCTGGGCATGGGATTGATCCTGGCAAGCATGTTGGCCAACCAGCGCAGCGCGCCGGCGGCTTCAAGCTCAAGCAAAGCAGCGCGGGCTTAAACCCCCAGGTCCATCAGGTTGGGACGATACGCTTCCAGCATCTGGCGCAGCAGTTCGACGTTGGCGCGGTCCAGCAACACCATCAGGTCCGGCTTGCGGTCCAGCTCGAAATGCATGCGGATGGCGTCGGCGAACTGCTTGCACTGCACGGTGAAGACACGCGGCGTGTAGTTGTCATCCCAGTCTTCCTGGTACACCTTCGGCAGCGGCTCGGGCGCGCGCAGATTGGGATCCTGATTCACGGGCAAGTGCTGCAGCAGCCAGAACACGATCGATGCCGGAATGAACACGCAGGAATCTTTGGCGCCGTGGTAAGAGAACTTTGCGAGCAGCAGGTTGCCGACCGGGTCGCAGGACAGATACAGGCTTTTAACTTGACGAATGACCGGTTGTTTCACGACGGATACCTCAGGTGGTTGAATCGGGTTGCAGGCCAGATGCCGGGCAACGCAGAGTTGAAAAATCGCAACGATTCTACCGTATCCTGCCGCGCGTGGGCCGAAATGGAAAAGCGAAATGAAAAGAAACGGGGAGCTGCCGCTCCCCATGTTGTAAGCACCGCACACGCAAGCCTCCGCGCGCAGCCCGGAAGGGCCAACGCCTGAGCTCAGCATTCAGCGGCGCTCAAGGCCTGTTTGGCAACTTCAGCGGGTCTTGCTGGTGGTGCCCGACTTGCTGCCGGAGCCGGCGCTCTGCTTGCTGCCGCCTTTGCTGCTCTGGTTCGCGTTGTCTTCCTTGCCGCCCTGCCTGGACCCCGCGCCCGTGCGTGAACTGGCCTGGTCCGACTGGCGGTTGCCGTGGCTCATGCTGCCGGCGCGGCGTGCTTCCTCGGAAGTAAATTCATGGGCAGTACCCTTCTCGTGCGCGGCCTTGCCGCCTTCGCTGGCGATCTGGCGCTGACGCTCCGGATCCATCGAGGCAAAACCGCGGTTGCTGGTGCCCTTGCCCTGGCTCCCGCCCTGACTGCCATCCTGCTTGTTGCCTTGGTTATTCGACGCCATGGTGATCTCCTTTTTAGCTGTTGCGACCGTCTGATCCCACCAGCTGCACGCCGATGAGCGATCAAGCAAAACCATCTTAGGCAGAGCAGCGGCATGCTGCTATAGGACGGCGGCATGGACAGTTGTAGGACAACGCGCGTCAGGTAACCGACATTACTCTACGGCCACTTCCAGTTGTAAAGTGAGGGTGCTTGTCCTACAGTCTCGCGGTCAGTGTTCCGATATGGCAGGTTCTACCCCGAGCGCATCATTTCAAGTCTGGCAACCACGCTTGCGGGCTTTGAACGCTAACCCCGTCCCACCGCGGGCGTGGTGTGCCACCCAATCGCTGCTTATTCTTGGAGGAAACAACATGAACTCGAACCAACGTAGCCAGGGCAATAACCAGACCAGCAATGGCGGCAACGAGAAAGCCGAATCGTCCTCGCGCGGCGACTTTGTGAGTGACACCCCGATGCGCCAGGATCAGCAGTCGCAGCAGTCGCAGACGCCCGGCGGGAGCCGCCAGGGTGGCCAGGACAGCACCGAGCGCACCGGCTCGCAGACCGGCAGCGAGCAGCAGGGAATTCCGGGCCAGCATCAGTCGAATGATGTGGCCGGCGGCTTGCCTAAAAGCCCCGGCGGCAAGAGACTCTCGGCGGACCAGAACATGGACGATGACACAGGTTTGTCGAACCGCGGCAACCGCCAGTCGGCCGAAGAAATTGACGAAGGCACGCGTCAGGAACAGCAAAGCAATGTCGGCCGCCGCTCCGACATGACGCCCGACTAGATTTAGCCAGGATAATCAAGGTGTTAGTAGGGTGGGCCGGGCCGCGTTCGGACCCCCGTGCCCACCAACGCTACCGTAAAGCCAGCACAGCAGCATCCACGGGATAAACCGGCTCGCGCAATCCCGGCGCCTCCCATCCATAAAGAAACTCACAAGCCGCACCGCAAACCCGTCCCTGGCAAGGCCCCATTCCCACCCGCGTCTGCAACTTGGCCGTGCGCCAATCATCAAACTTCACCAAGTCCCGCGCCCGCACATCCTCGCAGCGGCAAACGATGGTCGACTCCTGGCACATGGCTTTTAACTGAGGCAGCGGTGCGAACGCCTCCCGCAGCGATCGGGCAAACGCCAGCGCAAGCTCCCGCGCACGCAAGTCGCTCACCGACAGTGCCAGCCCGGCAGCACATAAACCCGCAATGCGGCCCTCCGCCAGCGACTCGTCCACCCCGCCGATCCCGGTGACTTCGCCCGCGGCCCACACGCCGGCGATGCTCGTCGCCTGATTGGCATCGACCTTGACCCTGCCCCCTTCCGTCTCGCAGCCAAACAAGCCCGCGGTCTCCAGCGCGGGCACCAGCCCAAAACCTGCCGCAAGAAAGTCACACGCCAGCTCGCGTCGTGCACCTCCGTGATCGAGCACCAGGCTCTCCAGCCGCTTGGCGCCAGTCGCCTCGACGATGCCCGCTCCACGCAGATAAGGCACGCCGCGCAAACCCAGCGCCAACCCGGAAGCCTGCCACAGCTTGGTCCGGTGCGAGCTGGCCAGGTGCACGCCAAAACGCAGCAGCTCACGCGTTGTGCGCTGCTCCGCCACCGCTACCACCTCACCGCCGTGATGCTTGACTGTGGCCGCCACCGCCAGCAGCAAAGGCCCGCTGCCGGCCACCACCACCCGCTTGCCCGCCACCGGCATGCCGCCTTTGATCAGCGCCTGCAGGCCGCCCGCACCGGTCACCCCAGGCAGCGTCCAGCCAGGAAAAGGCAGCAGCAGCTCACGCGCTCCGGTGCACAACACAAGGCGCTCCCAGCGCACGACACGGGCACCGCTATCGCTTTCGACCAGCAAGCCGTCGGGCCCACGCGCAGCGACAAGGCGCGCCCCGGACAGCAATTCCACATGCGGCCTTGACGTCAGCGCCGTCCACAAACGGTGGGCACGCGTATCGGACCATGTGCGCGGCCCGCCGCGCCAGATCTGCCCACCCGGCGCATGGTTCTCGTCGATGATCAGGACTGGCTGGCCTGCCGCAGATATCGCGTCGGCCGCAGCCAGGCCGGCCGGACCGGCGCCCAGCACTACCACCGGCAGCCCGGCGCTCACGCAGCCTCTCCGGTACGGATGTCCATCCCCGCGCGGCAGCGGGCCTGGCATGCCAGCCGATGCGGCTGGCCGTCGATCGTCACCCGGCACTCCTGGCAGTAGCCCATGCCGCACAAGGCAAAGCGCGCTTCGCCGCTCACGGACAGGCGCGTACACATACGATCCCCCTGCAGCAGCGCCGCCACCACGCTTGCCCCGGCTTCCACGGCAACCGCGACGCCGTCCACCTGCACCACCACCGTCTCAATGGGCATGCTGCAGCTCCCGCAAGGCAGCGAAGCGCGCCGGTGCAAACGCGCGCGCATCGATGGCGCTGGCACGCCCCATCACCTGGTCGGCCAGCAGGCGCGCCGTGGCAAACGCCGTGGTGGCGCCCAGGCCTTCGTGCCCGGCCGCGAGCCACACACCCGGCCGCGAAGGATGCGCCCCAATGATCGGCTGGCCATCGGGCGAGGCCGGGCGCATGCCGGTCCAGGCGCGCACGATACGCATGCCGGCCAGGCAGGGCAGCAAGGTAATCGCTGTGCGCAGCACCGCGCCCAGCACGGCCGGGTCGACCGCGGAATCGAGCTGGCCGTCCTGCCGGCACGAGCCCACCAGCCACTGGCCGGTGCAGCGTGGCTGCACGTTGGCGGCGACCGCCAGCGCATCCGGGCCGGCCGCGCTTTGCCCATAATTCATGCTGACCACCTGATGCGACAGCCGCCCGGGATAGCGGTCCGTGATCGCCAGGTGCCCTTTGCGTGCAAACACGGGCAGCTCCGGCAGCAGGCCGGCGGCCTGCACGCCCGCGGCGACCACGATATGGCGCGCCGCAAGCCGCTGGCCACCCGCCAGGATGACGGCGCCGTCGCCAACAGCGGTGACGCGCTCGCGCAGATACAGGCTGCCGCCCAGCAGCGCCAGCTGGCGCGCCAGGAAATCGGCTACCGCCGGCGGATACACCACACTGTCGCCGCCTACGCGCACGCCGCCGCACAGGCCGGGCCGCAGCGCCGGCTCCAGCCGCGCCAGCGCGTCGCCGCCAAGCGGTTCCGCGTGCCAGCCGTGTGCCGACAGGGCGGCCGCGCGGCGCTCCGCTTCCAGCAGTTGTTGTTCGTCCTCCGCCACCCACAAGGTGCCGCAGCGGGCCGGCTCGCCGACGCCGGGGTTGGCGTCCATGAAGGCATCCCACAGGCGCAGCGACAGCAGGCACAGTGCCAGTTCGTCGGGGTTTTCGTCCAATGCCACCAGGTGGCCCATGCCGGCTGCCGTCACGCCGCCGCCAGGCGTGCCGGCATCAACCAGGGCCACGTCCAGTCCTTCGACGCGCAGCGCATGCGCGCAGGCCGCGCCGACAATGCCGGCGCCGACCACAATGGCGTCATACGCGCGGGTCATGCCGATCAGCCAAAAACCGGCAGCACCGGACGCGTTTCGAGCGCGGCGCGCACGATCATTTCTGCGCGGGCGCGCTGTTCGCCTTCCAGCGGCAGGCGCGGCGCGCGTACGCGTTCGTTCGAGCCGATGGCCAGCGCCTCGGCGAACTTGATGTTCTGGACCAGGTAGGTCGATACGTCCAGGTCCAGCAAAGGCCGGAACCAGCGGTAGATCGACAGCGCCTCGGCTTGGCGGCCTTCCTGCATCAGGCGATAGATCGCCACGGTCTCTTTCGGGAACGCCACCACCAGGCCCGCGACCCAGCCCACCGCACCCACCGACAGCGCCTCGAAGGCCAGGTTATCCACGCCCGTGAACAGGTCGTAACGCTTGCCGAGGCGGTTGATGATTTCAGTGCTGCGCCGGATATCGTCGGACGACTCCTTGACCGCCACGAAGCGCGCGTCGTCGGCCAGTTCTTCCAGCATGTCGGTGGTGACGTCGACCCGGTAGGCCAGGCGGTTCGAATAGATCATGATGGGCAGGTCGCCCGCCGCGGCGATGGCGCGCAGGGTGACCACGGTCTCTCGGTGATTGCTGTGATAGATCGTGCTTGGCACGACCATCAGGCCATCGGCGCCGGCTTTCGCTGCTTTTTCGGCCAGGATGCAGGCATCGCGGGTCGCGGCTTCGGCCACCGTCAGCAGCGCGGGCCTGGCGCCGGTGACCTGCTTGGCCAGGCGCAGGACCTCAAGTCGCTCGGCGTGTGACAGCATCGGGCCTTCGCCCAGAGAACCGCAGGCGATCAGGCCATCGCAGCCGGCATCCATCTGCAGCGCGAAGCAGCGCTCCATCTCGGCCATGTCAAGGCTGCCGTCTTCGTTGAATTTGGTCGTTACCGCGGGGATGACTCCGTGCCACATAGAGGTACCTTGCTTTCTCCGGCGCCGCCGGTCGTGTGTTGGGACTAAAAAGTTGAACAGCCGATGAAGATGACAAGATTACGCCTGTCCATCAGCCAGGTCTTGATGTGTGAACCCGAAGCCAAACGCCGAAATCGGCACAGCTTTGCGGCGCTTCCATTCTATACTTGGCGGTCAATACCGCACGGAGACATCCATGGAACTCAGCGCCCTGCTGGCCGGCAAACCAGGCATCCGCTCGGTCGATCTGGCCACGCTCGAAAGCCTGTTCGACGCACTCAATGACGTGGCTTTTTTCGTCAAGGACCGCGACGGGCGTTACTTAAGCGCGAACAATACGCTGGTAAGGCGCTGCGGGCTGCGCAGCAAAGCTGACATCATCGGCAAGACCGTGCTCGAAGTTCATCCCAAATTGCTGGCCCAGACCTACCTGGCCCAGGACCGCCAGGTGATCGACAGCGGCATGGCGCTCAAGAAGCACCTGGAACTGCACCTGTATCCGAGCCGGGGCCGCGGCTGGTGCCTGACCTACAAGACGCCGCTGCGCGACGAGAGCGGGCAGATCGTCGGCCTGGCCGGCACCTCACAGGACCTGGGACTGGCCGACGAACTGCATCCGGTCTACCGCAAGATCGCCGATATCGCCCTGCACATCCGCGAGAACTACCACGAGAGCATCAGCATGGATGAACTGGCACGCAGCGCCGGATTGTCGCTCTCGCGCGTCGAGCGCCTGTTCCAGCGCGTGTTTCATTATTCTCCGCGCCAGTTGCTGCTGCAGTCGCGCCTCGGCGCGGCCATGGCGATGATCGAAGCGGGCGAGCAGCGCAGCATCGCACAGGTGGCTTACGCTTGCGGTTATACCGATCACAGCGCCTTTAGCCGCCAGTTCAAGGCGCACGCAGGCATGAGTCCGCAGCAGTACCGCATGCATTGCAAGGGCGTGTAAGCAAGGGCTTGTTTAGACGCGGACAAAACCTACCCCCATTTCCCTCGTACCAAGTGTGCTCAGGGTCTTTTTCCTCGTCGATATAATCAAAGCGACATTAAAGAGACCTGAGGCAATCAATGAGAAAAAAGCACCTTGGCCTGCTTGGCCTGGCCACACTGGCGCTGCTGGGCGGTGTCGTGGCCTGCTCGCCGCTGCAGACGCTCAATGCCCTGTCGCCCGGCAGCGCCCTGCGTACCGGCGAGAACATTGCTTACGGCGAGAACGCGCGCCATAAACTCGATATCTATACACCGCAAGGCGTCACGGGAACCTCGCCTGTCGTGGTCTTTTTCTTCGGCGGCAATTGGTCCACCGGCGAACGCGACAGCTATGCCTTTGTCGGCCGCGCCCTCGCTTCGCGCGGCTTCGTGGTCGTGATTCCCGACTACCGCCTGTATCCCGAAGTCACTTACCCGGATTTCCTCCATGATTCGGCCCAAGCCGTCGCATGGACTTCGCGCGAGATCGCCCGCTACGGCGGCGACGCCAGCCGCCTGTTCGTGATGGGCCACAGCGCTGGCGCTTACAACGCGGCCATGGTCGCCCTGGATCAGAAGTATCTCGCGAAGCAAGGCATGACGCCGACCGCGCTACGCGGCTGGATCGGCCTGGCCGGTCCTTACGATTTTTTGCCGATTGAAAACCCGAAGACCAAGCCGGTCTTCCATTTCCCCAACACGCCGCCGGAGTCCCAGCCGATCAACCATGTGAGCAAGGCATCGCCGCCGGCCCTGCTGATCGCCGCGAATAATGACAAGCTGGTCAATCCTGTGCGCAACACCGGCGGACTGGCGGCGAAGTTGCGGGCCAATGGCGTGGCGGTCGAGGAAATCTATTACGACAAGGTCAACCATGTGACCCTGGTGGCGTCGATCGCAGCGCCGCTGCGCCTGCTGGCGCCGACTCTCGATGCGGTGCAGAAATTCATCGATAGCGATGGGGGGCGCCGGACCACCACGGCAGACGTATCCGTACGTCAGCGTCCGGCAGGCAACAGTCCGATGGCGGGCGCGACGCCTTAGCCACTACACTTCAGTTAGCGGGAGCTAATGAGGGGTTGGCGCTGTCCAACCCCGCATGAAGAACCCATCCACGACCCGCATCACGGCCGACCTGTGGCAGGTATTGTCGCGCTACCGCTGGCGCATCGGCGCCGCCCTCGCCTGCCTGATCGTCGCCAAGGTGACGACAGTTGCCGTCCCGCTTCTGCTCAAGCGCATCATCGATGCATTCTCGCAAGCCGAGCAACTGGCGAGGATGCCGATTTACCTGCTGGCCGGCTACGCATTGCTGCGTTTTCTCAGCACCCTGTTCAATGAGTTGCGCGACCTGCTCTTCGTGCGGGTTACCCTGCATACCGTATCGACCTACGCGCAAAAGACTTTTGCCCACCTGCACGCACTGAGCGCGGCCTTCCATGCGCGGCGCCAGATTGGCGGCCTGTTGCCCGACATCGACCGCGGCACCAATGGCATCGCCTTCCTGCTCGGCGTGGGACTGTTTACCATCGTGCCCACCCTGATCGAGATCGGCCTGGTGCTGGCGGTCATGCTCAGCCGCTACAGCGGATGGTTTTCGCTGATCATCGTGCTCACCTTTCTCGGCTATGCCGGCTTCACCCTGGCGTTCACGGCGCGCCGTGTGATCTACCAGCGCCGCGTCAACAAGCTCGATACCGGCGCCAAGAGCCAGCTCGCCGACAGCCTGATCAACTACGACACCATCAAGTATTTCGCCAACGAGGCGGTCGAGTCGGCGCGTTTTCGCGACATCATGGCCCGCTGGCAGGAAGCCGGCATGGGCAACCAGCGTGCGCTATTCACCCTGCACGTGGGGCAAAGCGCGACCATCGGCATCGGCGTCGCGGCCATCATGCTGCTGGCGGGCCAGGCCGTGTTCCGGCGCGAGATGAGCGTGGGCGACCTGGTGCTGATCAACGCCTACGCCCTGCAGGTCTGCCTGCCGCTCAACGCGCTTGGTTTTGTCTACCGCGAGGCGCGCGACGCCTGGGTGAACGCCGAAAAACTGTTCCAGCTGCTCAGGGAACAGCCCGACATTCCCGAGGCCCCGGCCCTGCCCCGGCTGCAGGCGGCCCAGGGCGAAGTGGAATTTCGCGACGTTACCTTCGCCTACAATCCGGCCAGGCCGATCCTGCGCGGCGTGAGTTTTCGCGTCCCGCCCGGTCACACCGTCGCCGTCGTGGGGCGCAGTGGTTCGGGCAAGTCGACCCTGGCGCGCCTGTTGCTGCGCTTCTATGATCCGGCCGGCGGCACGATCATGATCGACGGCCAGGATATCCGCCAGCTCAGCCCCGGCAGCGTGCGCCAGGCCATCGGGGTGGTGCCGCAAGACACGGTCTTGTTCAACGACACGGTCGGCTACAACATTGCCTATGGGCGCATCGGCAGCAGCCGCGCCGACATCGTCGCCGCCTGCGAGGCCGCCCACGTGCACGCCCTGATCGAAGCCTTGCCCGAGGGCTACGACACGCCGGTGGGCGAGCGTGGCGTCAAATTGTCCGGCGGCGAAAAGCAGCGCATCGCCATCGCCCGCGCCATTCTCAAGCAGCCGGCCATCCTTATTTTCGATGAAGCGACGTCCGCACTTGATTCAGATTCAGAGCATGCAATTCAGCAGGAACTCGACCGCTTGTCCGAGAATCGAACCACTCTCATCATCGCGCACCGCCTGTCGACCATCGTCAGGGCGCACGAGATCCTGGTAATGGACCGCGGCCGCATTGTCGAACGCGGCCACCACGAGGAACTGTTGCGCCGCAATGGCCTGTACGCACGTCTGTGGCTGCTCCAGCAGCGCATGGACGAAGGTACCGGCCTGGACGGGGACGGGAGGCGCCGCGACTTACCGTAAAAAGCTCACCATGGAGTGCACCATGACGTCAGCATTGCCCGCAATACCGGGGACGGACAGCCAGGCCAGCCGCAGCACCGACCTGGCCCAGCTGCTCGACATCTTCATCGTCGACGACGACGAACCCGGCAACGTCAATCCGCCCGCGGTACGGCCTTCCGAGAGGCCGCCATGCGCCCCCTGAAAATCCTGACCTGGCAAACCCACGGCAGCTACCTGTATTACCTCACCCAGGCGCCGCACGAATTCTACGTCCTGTCCAAACCGGGCCGCCCGCCCGGTTACGGCGGCCGTCATGGCCATATGCCCTGGGGCGCCAATGTCCACGACATGCCGGTCGATGAAGCGCGCCACTGCCAGTTCGACTGCATCCTGTTCCAGGATGACGATCAGTATTTCAAGGACCAGTACGAGTTCCTGTCGCCATCGCAGCGGGCCCTGCCGCGCATTTATATCGAACACGATCCGCCGCGCGAGCATCCCACCGACATGCCGCACCCGGTGGACGACCCCGACGTGCTGCTGGTCCACGTAACCCCCTTCAATGCGCTGATGTGGGACAACGGCCGCACGCCCACCTGCGTGATCGAACACGGCGTCAAGCTGCCCGACGGCGCCAGGTATAACGGCGAACTCGACGGCGGCCTGGTCATCATCAATCACCTGGCGCGGCGCGGCCGCCGCCTCGGCGCCGATGTCTACGCCGACGTGCGCAGCCGGGTTCCGCTGGAGCTGGTCGGCATGGGCGCGGAAGAACTGGGCGGACTGGGCGAGATCGAGCACGCGTCCCTGCCCGGGTTTGCGGCGCGTTACCGCTTCCTGTTTAACCCCATCCGCTACACCAGCCTGGGCCTGGCGGTGATCGAAGCGATGATGCTCGGCATGCCGATCGTCGCCCTGGCGACCACAGAAATGGCGACCGTGATCGACAACGGCGAATCGGGCTTCATCGACACCCGCGTGTGCACCCTGGTCGAGCACATGCAGGAGCTGATCCGCAATCCCGCGCTGGCCCGCGCCCTGGGTGTCCAGGCCAAGCGCCGCGCACAGGAACGCTTCGGCATCGGCCGCTTCAGCGCGGACTGGGACGGCGCGCTGCGCCACGTGACTGGCACCCGCCGAGCGTCGTTCGGCGTGCGCCTCGCCTGACGCCCAGGGCACATCCAGGCGTGCGCAAACCCGAAGGCAGCAAACCAGGCAGCGATCAGAAAACCGCGACAGTAACAAGAACAAGGAGCCGGCATGTTACTCGATGACATACAACTCAATCCGCGCATCCGTAGCAGGGCGATCCGCCGCATCGCCCTCATCAGCGAGCATGCATCGCCCCTGGCCCCGCCCGGCAGCATCGACTGCGGCGGCCAGAACGTCTACGTGGCCAACCTGGCGCGCGAGCTGGCCCAGTGCGGCTACCAGGTCGACATCTTCACGCGCCGCGATGCGATCGGCCAGCATCAAGTGCACCGCTGGCGCGACAATATCCGCGTCATCCACGTGCCCGCCGGCCCGGCCCACTTCATCGCCAAGGAGCGGATGCTGCCGCTCATGGACGAGTTCGCCCGCTTCGTGGTGCGTTTCACGCAGCGTCAGGGCAGCCTGTATGACATTGTCCACGCCAACTTCTTCATGTCGGGCATGGTGGCACAGCAGCTCAGGCTGGCGTTGGGCATTCCCTTCGTCATCACCTTCCATGCCCTGGGCCACGTGCGGCGCCTGGCGCAAGGCGTGGACGACCTGTTCCCTCCCGAGCGGCTGCACATCGAGGACAGCCTGATGCGGGACGCCGACCGCATCATTGCCGAATGTCCCCAGGATCGCCAGGATATGGTGCAACTCTACGGGGCCAACCCGGCGCGCATCGATGTTGCGCCTTGCGGCTTCGACCCCCAGGAGCTGTGGCCGGTGCCCGTCAAACCCGCGCGCCAGCGCCTCGGACTGGCACAGGGGCGCTTCATCGTGCTCCAGCTCGGCCGCATGGTACCGCGCAAGGGCGTCGATACCGTCATCGAAAGCGTCGCCCTGCTGCGCCGGCAATACGGGATCGATGCCGAGCTGCTGGTCGTCGGCGGCGGCGGCGGACCCGGCCAGCGCAATGACACCCCGGAACTGGCGCGCCTGCGCGCCCTGGCTGCCAGCCTGGATGTCGGCGCCGAAGTGCAGTTCACCGGACGCAAGAACCGTGAAGAATTGCGCTACTACTACAGCGCCTGTGACGCCTTCGTCACCACCCCCTGGTACGAGCCCTTCGGGATCACGCCGGTCGAGGCCATGGCCTGTGCCCGGCCCGTGATCGGCGCCGACGTCGGCGGCATCAGGAGCACCGTGGTCGATGGCGCCAGCGGCTACCTGGTGCCGCCGCGCGACCCGCAGGCAGTGGCCGCGCGCCTGGCCACCCTGCACGCCAATCCGGCGCTGGCACGCAGCATGGGCGACGAAGGCATGCGCCGCGCCTACCAGCATTACACCTGGCGCACCGTGGCGCAGCAGGCCGCGGCCATCTATGCGCGCGCCGCGGGCGACGGCCTCGCCCTGTCCAACATTTCCCACCCAGAAGGAGGCGCCGATGTCCGGCCAACACATTAACCACGAGTACGAAAAAAACCGTGAGCCCGCGCACGAGGGCGAATTCGACCGCCATGCGCTGCGCGGCAAGACCATCTTTGTGACAGGCGGCGCCAGCGGGCTGGGCGCGGCCCTGTGCAATCTGCTGGCACGATTCGGCGCCGACCTTATCGTCGCCGACATCAACACCGACATGGCCATTGTCACTGCCAACATCCTGCGCGAACATGGCGTGCGCGCGCACGCGTCCGGCTTCGACGTGGGCGACCCTGCCAGCGCCGAACGCGCCATCCGCGACACCCTGGAACGCTTCGGCCGGCTCGATGTCCTGGTCAACAATGCCGGCACCGACGTCACCCTGCCCATCGCCGACCTCGCGCCGGAACAATGGCTGCGGGTCATCAACACCAACCTCAACGGGCCTTTCCTGCTGTCCAGGCATGCGGCCGAGCATATGCGCAAGGCCGGCGGCGGCCACATCATCAACGTCGTCTCCACGGCGGCCAAACGCGCCTGGCCCAATGCCAGTGCCTACCATGCCAGCAAATGGGGCTTGCTGGGTCTGTCGCACGCCCTGCACGCGGAACTGCGCCCACACAACATCAAGGTCACGGCCGTGATCGCGGGCGGCATGCGTACGCCCTTCCTGCTGGACCGCTTTCCCGACCTGGACCCCAGCGTGCTGCAGGATCCGCTCAATGTCGCCCAGGCCATCCGCTCGGTACTGCTGCTGCCGGCCGACAGCGTGGTGGCGGAAATCACCGTGCTGCCGATGCAAGAAACCTCGTGGCCCTGAGCATGAAGGCCATCTTCCTGGACAAGGACGGCACCCTGATCGACGACGTTCCCTACAACGTCGATCCGCTGCGCATTTCCCTGTGCAGCGGGGCCGGCGCCGCCTTGCGCCTGCTGGCCCGGCTCGACTACCGCCTGTTCGTGGTCAGCAACCAGGACGGCATCGCCCGCGGCCGCTTCGACGCCGCAGCCATGCACGGGGTCGAACGGCGCCTGGCGGACCTGCTGTTCCGCGAACAGCTGGCGCTCGATGGCTTCTATTATTGCCCGCACCATCCCGAAGGCAGCGTGGCCCAATTCGCGCTGGACTGCACCTGCCGCAAACCCATGCCCGGCATGCTGCTGCAGGCGGCGCACGAACACGAGATCGACCTGCAAGCGTCCTGGATGATCGGCGACATCCTGCACGACGTCGAAGCTGGCAACCGGGCCGGCTGCCGCACCCTGCTGATCGACAACGGCAACGAAACCGAGTGGCGGCTCGGCCCGCGCCGCATCCCGACCCGCATCGCGCCCGACCTGTACACGGCGGCCGTGCTGATCGTCAGCGAAGCCGGGGCGGCGCGATGAAGCAGCTCGCCTGGAGCCGCGCGCGCAGCGTGCTGTGCATCCGCCTCGACTCGCTCGGCGACGTCCTCATGTGCACGCCCGCGATGCGTGCCATCCGCCAGTCGCGCCCGGGCCGCATGCTGACCCTGCTCACCTCCGCCAGCGGCGCCGCCGCCGCGCCCTACCTGCCCGAAGTCGATGCCGTCATCGCGCACGCCGCGCCCTGGATGAAAAGCAGCAGCGTGCAGGCGGCGCAAGCGAGCCGTGCCCTGGCCGAGCTGCTGGCCGCGCGCAGCTTCGACGCCGCCGTGATTTTTACTTCCTACAGCCAGAGCGCCCTGCCCGCCGCCATGGTCTGCCACCTGGCCGGCATTCCCCTGACCTTGGCGCATTGCCGCGAGAACCCGTATCAACTACTGAGTCACTGGGTTGCCGATCCCGAGCCCGACACCCTGGTGCGCCACGAAGTGCGGCGCCAGCTCGACCTGGTGGCCAGCGTCGGCTACCGGGCCGACCACGTGCGCCTGTCGTTCGCCCTGCAGGATCCCGACCTGGCCGCCGTGCGCGACTGCCTGGCGCGGCGCGGCATCGGCGCGCATGAACCCTTTATTTTGATGCATCCGGGCGCGAGCGCGGCATCGCGCCGTTATCCGGCCGCGCGCTGGACCGAGGTGATCCGCGGTGTGCTCGAACGCACCGGCTGCCAGGTGGTGCTGACGGGCGATGCCGGCGAAGCTGCGCTGATCGACGAGATCCGGACCGGCCTCGGCGCCAGGGTCCATTCCCTGGCCGGCCTGCTCGCGCTGGGCCAGCTGGGCGCCGCCATCAAGCTGGCCACGGTCGTGGTGTCGAACAACACCGGTCCGGCCCACATTGCCGCGGCCCTCGGCACACCGCTGGCGGACCTGTACGCGCTGACCAACCCCCAGCACACGCCGTGGCAAGTGGAAAGCCGTCTGCTGTTCCATGACGTCCCCTGCCGCTTCTGCTACAAGAGTGTCTGCCCTCAGGGCCACCAGGATTGCCTGGCCAAGGTAGCGCCGGCGCGCGTGGTCGAGGCGGTGTGCAGCCTGATGGCCGTCAGCCTGCAGGCTTGAGCTTGAGCTTCAGCCGGCCGCCACGCTCTTCCTGTTTCCGCATTGCCGCCTTGCTTGTAGACTGGTCCGACGCTTCGCGCCGCCAACCTGACAAGAGGACCTGATCAATGCCCATCTTCCCCGCAGCTACAGACGAACTCCTGCATCTGGCCGGCCAGGCCGCGGCGCTGCTCGATCAGGCGGACGCACTGGTCATTGCGACCGGCGCCGGCATCGGCATCGATTCCGGCCTGCCTGACTTTCGCGGCAACGAAGGATTCTGGAAGGCTTACCCGGCCCTGCGCGCCTCCGGCATGCCGTTCACCAGCATCGCCTCGCCCGCCGCTTTCCGTGCCGACCCAGGCCGGGCCTGGGGCTTTTATGGCCACCGGCTCGCCCTCTACCGCGCTACCGTGCCGCATGCCGGCTTTGCCATCCTCAAACGCTGGGCCGAGCGCATGCCCTTGGGCTACACCATCTTTACCAGCAACGTGGACGGCCAATTCCAGAAGGCCGGGTTTGACACGGCACGCCTGCACGAATGCCATGGCTCCATCCACCATCTGCAATGCCTTGATGCCTGTACCGACGCGATCTGGGACGCGGACGCCTTTCGGCCACAGGTGGACGCGGACGCATGCCGCCTGCTGAACGCGACACCCAGCTGCCCGCACTGCGGCGCGCTGGCGCGTCCCAACATCCTGATGTTCGGCGACTGGGACTGGAACAGCCGCCGCAGCGACGCCCAAAGCACTCGCCAGCAAGCCTGGCTGGCGCAGGCGCGCCGCCCGGTGGTGGTGGAAATCGGCGCCGGTTCGGCCATCGCGTCGGTACGCAGTTTCAGCCACGGCTTGCTGCAAGCGCAGGGCGCACGCCTGATCCGCATCAATCCGCGCGAGCCTGCCGTACCGTCCAGCGCGGATATCGGCCTGCCCTTCGCTGCCCTGGCGGCATTGCGCGCGATCGACGCCGCGCGGACCGCGCCATAAAAAAAAGGCCCGCACCTTTAAGGGCGCGGGCCTTCCTGACAAGCTTCAGCTGAAGTCTGCTTACGGTAGTTTGTTGAGCGTGCTCACCGCATCGATCAGGCCGAAACCGTCATAGGCACTCCAGGTCTTGGTCGGCGCAGCCAGCGAGTTCGGTACCACGCGCGCCGGTGCGGCGGTCTGCATCAGGCTCTTGATCTGCTTGGGCGTGAGCGAATTCGGACCGCCGGCCTTTTGCAGCAGCAAAGCGGCCACGCCTGCCGCATGCGGCGCCGCGGCGCTGGTGCCGAAGAAGTTCGGACGTCCATTGCCTTCAAAATCCTGGCCCGGGAAGAAGAAGGTGGTGTCGCCGCCGTCAGGCGCTGCCATGTCCGGCTTCTTGCGCGTTTCCGGCACGGCCAGGCGATTGCCCGAAGCGTCGAACAGGATGGTCGTCGGTCCAGGGCTGCTGAACGATTCGAAGGCCGGCACGAACGGACTGGTCTGGGTTGCCGGGAAGGTGTAGCGGTAAGCCGCCACACTGTTGGCGCTGGCCGCCGCATTGTGGCCGAAGGTCGTCGGGCTGTTGCGGACCTGGAAAGGCAAACCGCCCCAGCCGCCGAGGTTGACCAGGCGCACGCGCGTGGCCAGGTTGGTGCCGGTGCTGGTGCGCGCGATCATGATACGGTAATTGCCGCTTGCACCATTGCTCAGGCTGACGATTTCGGCGCCATTGTCGACCGCTTGGTTATTGCTCGCAAAGCTGAAGATGCAGTTACCGGCCGCATTGAACAAATAAAAATTCAGATCGGTGGTGACCGCGCCCTGGTAGAAAGGATCGTCCCACTGCATGATCAGGCGCGAGCTTGCCGAATTGTAGGTCACCGTGGGCGCGAACTGCCCGCCGCCGAAATCGAGCCAGCCGCCGGCCACATTGGCCTTGGTGCTGCCCGCCGAGGGCGAACTGGTGCAAGTCGTTGCGCTGGCCAGGTTGATGTTGCCCAGGTTGGTCGGGGTGGTCGAGAACGTCGCGTTCGGCACATCGATCGAACCGCGTCCGCCGGCCGAACCCTGGTTACCGGCCGACGAAAAATAGGCTACCTTCTTACCTGCCAGCACGGTGCTGGTCGACACATCGTTGACCGCCTCGGCGACCTGGCCGTCCGAGAAGAACGGCTCGTCGAAGTAGAACACATCGTCGACGATGACGTCGGCGCGGCAGGCCGGATCGGTGCGCAGCCGGCGGATGTTGGCGGCAAACGAGGCTTCGCCGGCAAAAGCCGTGGCGAAGCACTGGTCGGCCTGGGGCGCGACGTCCTGCACGATCTGCATCATGCCGCGGCCTTCGTCGGTATTGGCATTGGCGACAGCCAGATCCACCACCAGCTTGGGTGGACGCAGATCGCCGCTGGCGATATCGTTGGCCGCGCGGATCGCCGTGAAGCTGGCCGGCGAGGCATCGTAGGAGTCCGACAGCACGCCGACCGTGATGCCGGCGCCGGTATAACCGCTGGCATTGGCCAGATCCGAGCGCATCACCGGCGCACCCTGGGACAGCACCAGGCCGGCATTGCGCTGCGGCGTGATGGTCATCTTCATCAGGCGCAGGGCGCCGGTCGCGGCCAGCGGAGCAATCTGCTCGACCGGCACAAAGGCCGAGATGGCGCCATTGCGGAAATAAGGATTGACGCCGGTAACCTCGGCGCCCGATGCGGTGAGACGCGTGACGAAGGCATCCAGGCTGGCGTTCTTGTCCAGGTAGATATCGACCAGGACGCGGCCACTGGCGTCGAGCATGCCGTCGAAGTCCGCCTGTGGCTCGGCGGACGCCGTTGCCCCCAGGGTTGCCGCCGCTTTCGGCGCGGCCAGGCGGCTGCTGGCCGCCTTGGCCTTGCCCGCATTGACCAGGTCGGACAGGCGTCCGTCCAGTTTGGCGTTTTGCGCCTGGGCTGCGCCCGTTACCGCCGACAGCATCAGCGCCAGCAAAGGCGCGACATAGATTGTTTTCATGATTGAGCCGCTTTCGAATGAGTCTCGATAAATTCTGAAGGAAGTCGTGCCTGGATTACACAGCCTTGCGCCGGCGGCTGGCGACCAGGGCGGAAAGGCCCAGGCCGGCCAGCAGCAGCGAGCCGGGTTCCGGCACGTCGACCACCACTTCGCGTGGACCCGCAAACGCGTTGCTCAGCAAGATCTCGTAGGCATCGCCCTCGTTCGAGGTGCTGCTCCAGCCGCTCAGCGCCTGGGCGCCGCCGGGGCCGGTCGGACCGACCTGGTCCTCGCCGAGCAGATTGCCGAAGATGGCGCCGGCCAGACTGACCGGGGTGTAGCCGCTGCCGGCGATGGCGAGGTAATAAAAACCGTTGGCGGCGGCACTGAAATTGGTGATCGAGGAGGTCGGGCCGACATTCGGATCGTCGTCGTTGGCGACCACGCCGACACCGGCACTGTTAAACAGGAACAGGCTGGTATCGAAATTATTGAAAGCGATCGGCGAGCCGGTGGTGGTGGCGCTGAAGGCGGCGCCGGCATACAGGTAGACGCGGAAAATATCGGCGTAGTCGTTTGCCGAGCTGCTCAGCAGGGTGCCGCGCAGTGCCGTGATGGGCGCGCCGCCGGCACTCAACTGGGCAGTCGCGATGGTCTGGCCAGCGTCGCCGCTCTCCAGGGTGGGAACCGCTTGCGCGGAAGCGCACAGAGCTAGCAGCGCTGCACTGGCCAGGGCGGCCACGGGACGTTTGAACCGGAACTGTATGTTTTTCATGTTGTCGCCTGTTTTGGATAAGGGGATCGAAACAATGGACACGAATAAGGATAATTTACTCGATAGATATTATTATTTACTCAGAGTAATTTCATGCCCATTACCGAGAGTAGACGCAAAAAGCATTCCACACGCCACCCGCGCGCCGCTCACGCACGCAAGCCATTGATTGCGATCTATATTATTTTTAACAACGATGTCAGAAAGAAAAACGCACTTTATTTAGTGTAAGAATTTCCGACTATCAATTCGTGGCGGGGCGGTGCCGGGACTGGGCCGCGGACGCTTAGTGCTCGGAACGGCGCAGGCGCGCTCGTGGGCTGAGCACGCGGATGGCGATATGCAGAGGCACCTGGCTGGCGTGCAGGTATTGCGCCGCTTGCGCCCTGCCCGACGATTCGAGAATTGCCAGCGCCAGGTCGACCACCAGGGCGGTACGCGTGTCGGTGCGGGAGCGGGGAACGATGGCGCTGGGAAGTGGCTGAGGATTGGTTGTCATAGCGGATCTGAAGCGCCAACTTCCAATGAAACACCGCAGCTGGGATAGCCTGGCGACGGCGGGATTACGTACAGCGCGTTACGTAATGCCAAACATCTGCAATAAATAGGAAGGACGCAGTAAAGACGCCCTCAGCCTATTCATTTTACTATCGCCGGGGACAGGGCAGCAATCAAAAGTTTCCATTTGACATTCGACCGGTACACGCGCAGCCATTGTGCGAGACCAATCACCAAACTGAATGAAGGGTGAATCCCCTTTGTGCCTTGATTAGCAGCTTTGACCCAATAATCCTTGCAATCAGCTGCACTGATGCTGCAGCACAGCTCGGTCAACAATCTTTATGGCAGAAGAAAGACACCGAGTCTCAAAATGAAAAAGGCCAACCCGAAGGCTGGCCTGAATCTTTGAATCAATTGGTCGGGGCGAGAAGATTCGAACTTCCGACCCCTTGCACCCCATGCAAGTACGCTACCAGGCTGCGCTACGCCCCGACGAATTGCGAATTATATCAGAGCATCTTGGATTTTTGGCACACAAATTGTGTCCTCCGCCGCCCCGCCAGCGCCACCTTTGCGTCCCCTCAAGCAACAAGCGAATAGTTTGTCCAGGGCACTTGACTGTTCCGTTCGGTTAGCGTCCGTACGGAACTACAAGTCCTATCGCAATACTGTACTATTTATCATAGACTGTTGCATCTGACACAACTTCGCTTAGGACGACGGGGCGACCCACCATGGAAAATCAAAACGCCGATACCACCCGCTTCCTGTCGACCGGGGTCCCCGGACTCGACACCATCCTCGGGGGCGGCCTCACCAGCGACCGCTTGTTCCTCATCGAAGGGGAACCGGGCACCGGCAAGACCACGCTGGCGCTGCAATTTCTCTACGAAGGCGTGCGCCGCGGCGAATCGGTCATTTATATCACCCTGGCCGAAACGCGGGTCGAACTCAAGGCCGTGGCCCAGTCGCACGGCTGGTCGATGGAAGGCATTCACGTCGAGGACATCATCCCCAACGAGAACATCCTCCACCCCGATCACCAGTTCACGATTTTCCACCCGTCCGAAATCGAGATGGGCATGACCACCCAGCGCATTCTCGACACGATCGAAAAGTACAAGCCAACCCGGGTCGTGCTCGACTCGCTGTCGGAGCTGCAGCTGCTGGCCGAAAGCCCGCTGCGCTACCGCCGCCAGGTGCTCGCGCTCAAGCAGTACCTGTCGGGTAAAGGCTGCACCACCCTCTTCCTCGATGACCGCACCGCCTTGTCCGGCGACCTGCAGGTGCGCAGCGTGGCGCACGGCGTCATCACGCTCGAACTGATCAACCAGGACTACGGCTCCGAGCGGCGCCGGGTGCGCATCGTCAAATACCGCGGCATCGCTTTCCGGGGCGGCTCGCACGACTACAAGATCGTCACCGGCGGCCTGGTGGTCTACCCGCGCCTGATCGCCGCCAACACGCGCGTGCAAGCCTCGCGCAAGCAGCTCTCCAGTGGCCTGGCGGCGCTCGATACCCTGACCGGCGGTGGCCTCGATGAAGGCACCAGTACCCTGATCTCCGGACCGCCGGGCACCGGCAAGTCCTCGCTCGCTTCCCAGTACGTGTACGCCGCCACCCAGCGCGGCGACAAGGCCGCCATGTTCCTGTTCGAGGAAGCGACCAACAATCTGCTGCTGCGTTCCACCGGCCTTGGCCTGGACCTGCAAGGGGCCATCGACAAGGACCTGCTCAGCATCCAGCAGATCGACCCGGCAGAAATGGCACCGGGGGAGTTCATGCAGGTGGTCACCGACGCCGAAGCGGCGGGTGCGCGCGTGATCGTCATCGACAGCCTGAACGGCTACCTGAAAGCCATGCCGGACGAGCGCTTCCTGGCCACCCACATGCACGAGCTGCTCACCTACCTCGGCCAGCGCGGCGTGGTGACCATCCTGGTGGGCGTGCAGCCTGGCGTGATCGGGGGCTCGATGTCGACTACGGTCGACGCCAGCTACATCGCCGACAGCGTCATCATGCTGCGTTACTTCGAAGCGCGCGGCAAGGTGCGCCAGGCCATCTCGGTCTTCAAGAAGCGCGTCGGCATGCACGAACGCTCGATTCGCCTGTTCGTCATGAGCGGCAAGGGCATCCATGTGGGCGACGTGCTGACCAACTTCCACGGCATCCTGACTGGCGTGCCGACTTTCGACGAGGGCCAGGGCGATCTGCTCTTCGAAGACGATGCGGACGGCAGCAGCGGCCCGGGCGCCATGTCCGTGCCATCGGCGCAAGGCGCACGCTGATCATGGAAAAGCGCGTTCTCATCTACGCACCGACGGGGCAAGACGCCGTTCTGGCATCGAAGATGCTGACCCTGGCGCATGTCGAGAACATGGTTGCCGCTACCGCCGCTCAGCTGTCGGAAGAGCTGCTGCGCGGCGTCGGCGCGGTGCTGACGGTGGAGGAAGCCTTGTCCAACGGTGGCCTGAAAGCCATCGGCGAATTCGTCCAGCGCCAGCCCAACTGGTCCGACCTGCCGATCGTGCTGCTGACCCACCGGGGCCCGGATTCGCTCAGCGTGCGCCAGGCCATCGGAGCGCTCGGCAACGTCACACTGCTTGAACGCCCGGTACGCACGCTCACCCTCATCACGTCGCTGCAATCGGTGCTGCGCGCGCGCGAAAAACAATACCAGGTGCGCGAAACCGACCGCCGCAAGGATGAATTTCTGGCCAGCCTGGGGCACGAACTGCGTAATCCACTGGCGCCAATCCGTACCTCGATGGGCGTGCTTAATCACCTGTATCCGGACCAGGCGCCGGTACGCAAGGTCAGCGACGTGATCGAGCGCCAGGTCACCCACCTCACCCGTTTGGTCGACGACCTGCTCGACGTGGCCCGCATCAACAGCGGCAAGATCGAACTGCAGCGCGATTACACGACGTTTGGGGCCGTCATCAACCACGTCGCCGAGTTGTGCGCCGCCGCCGCCGCGGCAAAGCGCATCAAGATCGACTATGCGCTGCCGCCCGGAGAAGTTGTGCTGCACGCCGACTATGCGCGCGTAGTGCAGATCGTCGCTAACATCGTCTCCAATGCCGTCAAGTTCACCCCGGTGGACGGTTACATCAGCGTGCGCGCCCTGGTCGAAAACGACTGCCTCAAGATTTACATCCGCGATACCGGCATCGGGCTGGAAGCTGCGGCCGTGGACCGCATCTTTGCGATGTTCGAACAAAGCCGGCCGCCATCGGGGCAGATCACCAGCGGCCTGGGTATCGGCCTGTCCCTGTCGCGCCAGTTCGCGGAGATGCATGGCGGGAGCGTGTCGGCCAGCAGCGACGGCCTGGGCAAGGGCAGCGAATTTGTCGTCACCCTGCCGGTGGTGACCGACAAACGCCCGGTTCAGGCTAACTTACCGGCCGAGGTGATCGGGAGGGTCGATCACCGCCCGAAAGTCCTGGTAGTGGACGATAACCGTGACGCAGCCGATTCGCTGCAGGCGCTGTTCGAGATGGAAAACTGTAATGTCGCCACCGCTTACGACGGCTACGAGGCGGTGCAAGCCGTTGAACAGGCCATGCCCGACATGATCGTCATGGACCTGGGCATGCCGAGCATGGACGGCTACGAGGCGGCGCGCCGGATCCGCAAGCAACCCGGTTCGCAGTCGGTGCTGATGATTGCCCTGACGGGCTGGGGCCAAAGCGACGCACGCCAGCGCACCATCGAAGCCGGCTTTGACCATCACCTGATCAAGCCGGTCAATTTCGATGAAATCAAGCGCCTGGCCGACGGCCGCCTGAGCAAGGCACCGGCATTGCGCCGGGTGGTGTAAAAACCTCAGTGCGGGGCGGTCGCGCCCTTGTATTCGCTTTCCAGTACTTCCATCAAACGATTCAAATCAACCGGCTTGACCAGGTGCGCATCGAAACCGGCATCGATGGCGCGCCTGCGGTCGCTGTCCTGGCCATATCCCGTTAATGCAATCAGCTTGACCCCGCGCGTGGCAGGATCGAGCCGCATCCTGCGCGCCACCTCGTAGCCATCGATACCGGGCAAACCGATATCGACCAGGGCGATATCGGGCAGCACTTCGGCCGCGCGCTTCAAGCCATCGTAGCCGTCGATCGCGGTATCAACACTGTACTGCTGCGCCTCGAGCATCATGGCCATCATCTCGCGCCCGTCTTCGTTGTCTTCGATCAGCAGGACACGCTGGCGTGTGGACGCGGCCGGCGCGGGCACCGGCGCCGGCAGGGATGGCGCAGCCACCAGCGGCAGGCGCAATTCGAAACTGCTGCCCATGCCGGTCCCCGCACTATGCGCCGCGACCCGCCCGCCGTGCATGTCCGCCAGCCGGCGCACCAGCGCCAGTCCCACACCGAGGCCGCCCTGGGCCCGGTCCAGCGCGCGCGTGCCCTGCACGAACAGGTCGAACACATACGGCATCAGCTCGGGCGCAATGCCGACGCCGGAGTCGGACACGCACAGCACCGCCTCGCTACCCTCGGTCCTGACCGACACGGCGATGGTGCCGCCCGGCGGCGTGTATTTGATCGCGTTGTCGAGCAGGTTGGCGACGATCTGCTCGAGCCGGGTCGGGTCGGCATCGATCCAGGCGGGCGCGCCATCCATGCGGATCGCATGGCGCGCTGCGCGCGGAGTGCCGTGCAGCGCTTCCACATAGGTCTCGACCAGGGTATCGAGCCGCAGGGAGCGTCGTTCAAGCAGGATCTTGCCGGAGTGGACCCGGCCCATGTCCAGCAGGTCGTCGACGATGCGGGTCAGGTGTTCGCTCTGGCGTGTGATGATCTCACGCGCGCGTTCGGTCGCCGCTGCCGGCATGGCCTTGTGCGCCATCACATTGGTGGCGTTGACGATGGCGGCCAGCGGGTTGCGCAGCTCGTGCCCCAGCATCGCCAGGAATTCATCCTTGGCGCGGTTCTGCTGCTCGGCCATGGTGCGGGCCGTATGCTCACGTTCAAACAGCACTTCGCGCTCATCCTCGGCGCGCTGGCGCGACTGCTTTTCCTGGCTGACCACGGCCGCCGCCGCGGCGATCGCGCTTTGTACCTCATCGACTTCGACCACGCCCGACACTTCCGACTCCGGGAAGGCCTGGCCGCGGCCCAGCGCCTGGGCCGAACGGGCGGCCAGGCCGATCGAATGCGACAGGCGCCGTGCGAAGAACAGTGCCGCAATCGCGGCGCAGAAAATCGCGGCCACCAGGCCGAGGATGGATACCAGCAGCGCAGCGCGCGCGGCGTTTTCGATTTCGCCTTCAGGCACGCCCACGGCCACGGTCCAGCCGGACAGCGCCGAGCGTTCGAGCACGGTGTAAAGCTTCTGGTTGCCGGCGCTGTCATTGCGGATCACGCCGACGGTCTTGTTGCGGATCGCCTCGCGCAGGTCGGTCCTGGCCTCGCCGCGCTCGGCCGCGCCGCCCTGGGTCAGTGCGATGGTGATGCCGTTGCGGTCATACACGCCGGCCAGCCAGCTTGGCGGCGCGTTGACGTTGGCCAGCACGCGGTTGAAGTGTTCGACCTTGAAGCCCTGGGAGATCACGTAGCGGATGCCCGACGGGGTCGTGACCGGCACGTCCACCACCACCAGCAAGGCCTTGGTGACGGTACCGCGGATCAGGTTCGAGATTTGCGGCGTGCCGGCAGCCAGCACATTGGCCACGCGCGTCTGCGCCGCGGGCGGCGGCAGCGCGGAACCATACGGGAGGGAGGTGTTGATCAGCTGCTGGCCGCTTTCGTCGAGCAGCGCGGTCCAGGTTGCGCCCTTCTTGTCGGCGAAGCGCGCCTGTTCGTAAAAGCCGGCCAGGTCGCCGCTCTCCAGGTAGGGCGAGGTGGCCAGCATCCGCACCGCGCTCTGGGTATTGGTCAGCTCGCGGTCCACGCTGACCAGCGAGATGCGGGCCGTCTCGCGCACACCCTTGAGCGCCGCCTCGCGCTCGGACTTGAGCAGCATGTTCAGCGAGATCGTCGAAAACAGGATCACCGGGATCAGGATCGCCGCCACCATCAGGGCGAGGTAGGCGCGGATTTTCATGCTACCGGCGACGGGTTGCGGATCATGGACGATGGCTGCCTTGGCGAAGGGGCGGACCAATGCGCCGCCGTCCTGCGATTATAGTCATTTTCAGGCGCGGCGAACCGTCCTTCGCCGCCGCCCCGCTACTTCCAGTCGCCACGCAGCGCCAGCACCTGCTTGTACAGGTTCTCCGGCGTCGCCTCTTCCGGCGCCACTGGGGTGCCGACGGCCAGCGCCAGCTGCGACCGCGGCCCGCGCGAGAACGAGCGCTCGAACATATTGGCTTTGTCGCGCGTGAGCAGGCTGCCCCACAGGCCGCGCAGCGCCATCGGGATGACCGGGACCTTGCTGCGGTCGACTATCTTGGCGATCCCGCCCCGGAATTCGTTCATCTCGCCGGTGGTCGTCAGCTTCCCTTCGGGGAAAATGCAGACCAGGTCACCCTCGTGCAGGGCCTGGGCGATGTCGATGTAGGCCTTCTCCATCAGGAAGGGATCTTCCTTGGCCGGCGCAATCGGAATGGCGCGCGCGGTGCGGAAGATCCAGCCCAGGAACGGCATCTTGAAGATCTTGTGGTCCATCACGAAGCGGATCGGACGCGGGCTGGCCGCCCCGATCACGATCGCGTCCACATAGCTGACATGGTTGCAGACCAGGACCGCCGGGCCTTCCTCGGGAATGCGCTCGACATCGACCGTCTTGACCCGGTGGATCGTGTGAATCAGCATCCAGGCCAGGAAGCGCATCAGGAATTCCGGCACCAGCGAATAGATATACAGGGCGACGATCGCATTCAGGATCGCCGTGGCCAGGAACATCTCGGGAATCGTGAAACCAAGCTTGATCATCACGATGGCGGCGCCGGCCGACGCGATCATGAACAGCGCGTTCAGGATGTTCATGCCGCCGATGGTGCGCGACAGGTGGGCCGGTTCGCAGCGGGTCTGGATCAGCGCGAACAGCGGTACGATGAACAGGCCGCCGAACACGCCCAGCATGGAAATGTCGAACAGGATGCGCACCACGCCGGTCTGATGGATCAGGCTTGCCATCGTCACAGCGCTGGTGTTGGTGTACCCCAGGCTGGCGAAATACAGGTCGATCCCGAACAGCGACAGGCCGATCGAACCGAAAGGCACCAGGCCGATTTCCACCTTGTGTCCGGAGAGCTTTTCGCACAGGAGCGAACCGATCCCGACGCCGACCGAGAACACCGTCAGCAGCATCACGAACACGCTGTAATCGCCATGCAGGTAATCCTTGGCGTACAAAGGAAACTGCGACAGGATCAGGGCGCCGTAGAACCAGAACCAGGAGTTGCCCAGCATGGAGAGGAACACGGTGCGGTTCTGGCGCGCGTGGGCGATGTTGCGGATCGATTCGGCGATGAAGTTCGGATTGATCTTCAGGTCGGGCGCCGGTGCCGGCGACAGCGGAATGCGGTAGCTGGTAGCCAGGCCGACCAGGGCGAAGAACAGGGTGGCGCCGGCCACCAGCGGGATGCCATAGACCGGATACTGGACCAGTGCCGCGCCCAGGATCTGCCCCAGCAGGATGCCGACGAAAGTGCCCATCTCGACCACGCCATTGCCGCCCACCAGTTCTTCCGGTTTCAGGTGCTGCGGCAGGTAGGCGTATTTGACCGGCCCAAACAGGGTTGAATGCACGCCCATGCCGACCACGGAGGCGATCAAGAGCCACAGGGTGTGGGTCATCCAGCCGGTGCCGGCGACCAGCATGATCGCGATTTCCAGCATCTTGACGAAGCGTGCCAGCCTGGCCTTCTCGACTTTCTCGGCGATCTGGCCGGCGGTCGCGGAAAACACCACGTACGGCAGGATGAACAGGCCGGGAATCAGGGTATTGAGCAGCGCGGGACTGATGGTGGTCCAGCTCAGGGCGTCGTAGGTCAGGATGACCAGCAAGGCCGTCTTGAAGACGTTGTCGTTGAAGGCCCCGAAGAACTGGGTCCAGAAAAACGGCCCGAAGCGGCGCTGCCCCAGCAGGGCAAACTGCCCTGTCTTGCCGGGTTGGCCCGATTGACTCGATTGGCTCATGCGGAATGCTCTCTCAACGTTAGGTTAGGTCGTACGATCGTTACAAGCTGCAGGTAATAAGGTTCAGATAATCATGGTGCGGGTACGTCATGGTGCGCGCAGCAGCGCCTTGAACGCCTGCGGCACCCAGGGCCGCGCCGCCACGATAAAACTGATGGCGTGGCGCTGTTCCAGCGGCAGCCGGATTTCGTGCTGGTGCTGCTGGGCGAATTCGGCGGCCACCTGCTTGAGCCGTTCTAGCAGCGCCGAAGCCGACTGCTTGGACAGCATCACGTTCACCAGCCGCATCACCTCGTCCTCGCCATCGAAGCGCGAATTGAGGTAGTCGGCGGCGGCTTCGTGACGGAAGTAAGCCTGGATCGGCCCGTTCGGGATCCAGCCGAAGGTGCGCGCAATGAGCAGCTTGACCCGGTTATTCGGCAGCAGCTCCAGAAAGCCGATGCGGTCCAGGCGCAGCAGGTATTTGGTGACCTCGACTTCGCTCAAGTCGTAAAAGCGCACGATGTCGTCGAAGCCGATGTGGTTCATGGCCGACACGGCCACCACCAGCAGGCGCGGGTCGCCGATGATTTCGCGCTCCTGGGCCAGGGTCAGCTGCGAGATCAGGCCGGGCGTGGCCTGGGCCGCGCTCAGTTCATCGAACTCGATGCCGCTCGCGGTCAGGATGTCGTCCAGCCGCTGCAAGGTGAAATTCTTTTGAGAGAACATACGTTTGACACTCGCCTCCGACATGTCGATGCGTGCGGCCAGTTCGCCGTACGTAATGCCACGCGCTTTCAACAAGCGCTTCAATGTGTCAACCAGTGTAATTGCGTGCGGCATGCCTGCGTTCCTTTGTCGTCCGGTAGCAGATGTTAATACTTATCTACGGGAAAAGCGATACTGGAAACTGATTGATTGAGCAAAGGTAGGAAATACGCAATGATGGCGTTGCCAATTCGGCATAGACCAGCGAAAGATGACCCATGAAGACCCTGTTTGCATTGATGCTTGCCTGCGCGGTGTGCAGCGCGAACGCCCAGAACTCCACCCTGTCCAACGCATCGGAGATGTCGGCCGGCGGCTCGGCGCTGGTGATTCTGGGATCGATGTCGGCCGTCGCCGGCTCGGCAACCGCGATCGGCGGCTCGGTCAACGTGGTCGTGGCCAGTGTCGAAGTGGTTGGCGAATCGACCGTCATCGTCCTCAAGGGTGCGTCGGACGCGGCGTCGGCCACCATCAAATTGAGCGGCCAGGCAGCGCGCGGCGTCTCCATCGCCGCCGGCACCGCGGTCAGCGTGGTGACCATGGCCAGCGGCTACGCCCTGATCGTGGCCGGCCAGGTGATCGCCTTCATCCCCAACGAAATCGGCAAGTCGATGCTGCACCATTCGCCGGCCGGCGCTTACCGCAACTGAAAGCGGCAACCATGAAACGTGTATTTGCCATGCTCCTGCTGCTCCTGCCCCTGCACTTCGCCGCTGCCGGCACCGCCTGCGAGCCGAAAAACAACGACGCCACGACCTTCGTCAAGTCGATGCAGCTGGCGGAAAAGGTGCGCAAGGCGCTCGATGATTCGGGCGCGCAGGTGGCGCTGATCGCGCGTGTGGGCCAGGATCTGTCCAAATACAACCTCCGCTATTCGCACATGGCCTTTGTGTGGCGCGACCATCCCAAGGGCCGCTGGCTGGTGGTGCATGAACTGAACCAGTGCGGCACGGCGCAATCGTCGCTGTTCGACCAGGGACTGGGCAACTTCTTCATGGATGATTTGTTCGCCTACGAGAGCAGCATCATGATCCCCGGCGCGGCCAGCCAGAAGCGCATCGCCGCCGTGCTCATGTCCACCACGCCGGGCCGCCTGCACGGTGCGCGCTACAACATGCTGTCGTACGCATTTTCGACCACGTACCAGAATTCAAACCAGTGGGTGCTGGAGACCTACGCGGCGGCCATGAGCGAGCTGCCGATCGACGACCGCAGCAAGGCCCAGTCCTGGCTGCGCCTGGCCGGCTACAAGCCGATTGCGGTGCACGTATCGACAGCGGCCAGGCTGGGCGGGCGTATGTTCAAGGCCAACATCGCCTTCGACGACCATCCTTTTGACCGCCGCATGGCTGGCCAGATCGACACCGTGACGGTCGAATCGGTGATGCGCTTCGTGAAAGAGCGCGACCCCGAAGCCAGAGAAATCACAGTCAGGTAGGGTGGGCACCTGTGCCCACCGGAGCCGTCGGAAACGGTCTTAGAACACCCAAAGCTTCTCAGCCGGCATATGCAGCCAGTAGCTGCCGGCCTCCAGCCGGTACTTGGAATAAGCCCGCAAGCTCACATCGCCACGCGTGAACAAACATTCCCAGCGGTCGCCCAGGTACATGCAGGTGAGCAGCGGCAGCTCGATTGCATTGTCCACGCGCTCGGCGCTGATGCGCACGTCCTCAAGCCGGATCAAGGGCGTGCCCTCGCCCGAGCTGCGTGCACCGCGTGCGGTTGCGTTCATCGTAATGCCGTCGACCAGCACCTGCACGCCGCCGCCGTTCTGCGCCACCACCTGGCCCGGCAAGCGGTTATTACTGCCCATGAACTCCGCCGTGAACAGCGTATCCGGGGTTTCGTACATGCTCTGGGGCGTACCCTGCTGTTCGATCTTGCCGTTATTGAGCAGCAGGATGCGGTCCGAGATCGCCATCGCTTCGCCCTGGTCGTGGGTCACCATCAGTGCCGACAGGCCAAGCCGCACGATCAACTCACGCAGAAAAGCCCGCGCCTCCTCGCGCAGCTTGGCGTCCAGGTTCGACAGCGGTTCGTCGAGCAGGATCACCGGCGGGTTGTACACCAGCGCCCGCGCAATCGCAACGCGCTGCTGCTGGCCGCCGGACAGCTGGTGCGGGAAACGCGCACCCAGGTGGCCCAGGCCCAGCTGCGCCAGCACCTCGTTGACCTTGGCCTCGATCTCGCTCTTGCCCAGCTTGCGCAGCTTGAGGCCATACGCGACGTTGTCGAACACGGTCTTGTGCGGCCATAGCGCGTAGGACTGGAACACCAGCCCCAGGCTGCGGTGCTCGGCCGGCATCTCGAAGTTTTTTGCGCCGTCGAACACGCGGCGCGCACCGATGTCGATGGTGCCGCTCTTCGGGCTTTCCAGACCGGCCACCGCACGCAGCAAGGTGGTCTTGCCGCTGCCGGAAGGCCCCAGCAAGGCGACCACTTCGCCTTTTTTCAGATGCATCGACACACCCTTGAGAATCTGGTTGGCGTGCGCACCGGTGCCGTAGTCCAGATGCAGATCGTTGACGGTAAGTTCATTCATGGTGTTGTCTCGCTTTTCCACGTATTTGTGTAAACCTGCTTTATTTAGTTGTGCAGCTTGACGCCGAAGCGCAGCGCGATGCCCAGGCCGATGGCGACCAGCGTGATATTGATGAACGAGAGCGCGGCCACCAGGTCGGTCGAGCCGCCCGCCCACAGCGACACCAGCATCGCACCGATGACTTCCGTGCCGGGTGTGAGCAGATACACACCGGTCGAATATTCGCGTTCGAAAATCAGGAACACCATCAGCCAGGCGCCCAGCATGCCGAACTTGATCAGGGGGAGCGTGACGTCGCGCGTCACCTGGCCGCGGGTGGCGCCCACCGCGCGCGCCGCCTCTTCCAGCTCCGGCCCCACCTGCAGCAGCGCGGTGGAGATCAGGCGCATGCCGTAGGCCAGCCACACCACCGAGTACGCCAGCCACAGTGCGAAGATGGTCGAGCGCACCTCGCGCAGCAGCGGAATGATGTTCGCGCTGATCCACAGCGCCGGTGCGTTGTCCATCGCCTTGAGCATGCCGTCCAGCCAGCTCGGCACGAACAGGAACACCCACAGGAAGGACAGGCCGGCCAGCAGGCCCGGTACCGCGCGCGGCACCAGCACCGAGTAATCGAGCATGCGCGTGATGCCGTCGGGCTTGCGGTGCATCGCCAGTGCGATAGCGGTGTAGCACATCACGGCCAGGCCGCCGCCGATCACGCCGATCAGCACCGTGTTGATGATGCCGCGCACCAGCGAGTGCTGGGCCAGGATGTCGCGGAAGTGCTGCAGGGTCAGGACGTCGGCCAGCTTGACGCCCTCGCCCCAGTACTGCACGAAGGAGCGCAGCACGATGCCGGAGATCGGCAGGATGATCGTCACCAGCAGCCAGCCGGCCAGCAGCGCAAAGGCCAGCCACTTCCAGCGGCCCAGCGGCATGGCCTTCTGGCGCGCGCCCTTGCCCTTGATCGACACGTACTTGTTGGCCGACTTGAGCAGCCAGCGCTGGATCATCACCAGCGGCATGGTCACCAGCACCAGGCACACCGCCACCGCCGCCATCAGGTGGTAGGACGGGGTTCCCAGCTTGTTGGTCAGCTTGTACAGATAGGTCGCCAGCACCAGGTGGCCTTCCGGATCGCCCAGCACCAGCACCAGGCCGAACACCTCGAAGCCGAGGAAGAACACCAGCACGCCGGCATAGGCCAGGGCTGGCATGATCATCGGCAGCGACACGTTGAGCATCACCTGCAGCGGCGAGGCGCCGGCCACGCGGGCCGCCTCCTCCACGTCCGATCCCAGGCTCTTGAGCGCCGAGGAAGCGTACAGGTACACGTGCGGCACGTGGGTCAGCCCGGCGATGATGACGATGCTGGTGAAGGAATAGATATTCCAGGGGATGAAGCCGAGCAGCTGCTTGGCCCACACCGAATAAAAGCCCACGGGCCCCATCGACACCACGTAACCGAAGCCCATCACCATCGGCGAGACAAAAATCGGCACCAGCAGCAGCGGGGCGATCCAGCCGCGGCCCGGCAGGTCGGTACGCACCATCAGGAAGGCCAGCATGCCGCCCAGCGGCACCGCAATGGCGGCCAGGCCGGTGGCGAGGATCATGCCGTTCTTGAAGGCCTGGGTAAAATCGGGGTCGTCAAAGATGAAGGCATAGGCCTCGAATCCCAGCTCCTTGTTCGGCATGAAAAACGGCGCGTTCAGGAAGCTTTGATAGAAGATCAGGTACAGCGGTAGAAAAATGGCGACGCAGGTCAGCGTCACCACGAGGCCGCGCGGCCAGTTGATCCTGGCGATGCGCGAGCCCGGTAGCGATAAGGTTGCCATGGCTAGGGTCCGGTAGTGAGGGGGAGGACGGACCGCTGGCCCGCCCGGGGTGGAGCGATGTTACTTTTTGCCTGCGGTTTCTTTCCACTGCTTGAGGAAAGCCATGCGCTTGGCCGGTCCCAGGAACTGCAGCACGATCGGATGGACCGGCACCGGCTTGACGTTCTTCTCGCCGATCTGCTTGATCAGGTCAGCCGAAGTCGTCTCGCCCTTGACGTCGGCGCGGATCGCGTACAGCTTGGAGTCGTTGGCAATAACGGTCTGGCCTCGCGCCGACAGGATGTAATCGAGCCACAGCTTGGCCGCGTTGGCATTCTTGGCCGCCTTGTTGATGAACTGGACGCGCGACAGGATCAGGGTGTAATCCGATGGCAGTACCACGCCCAGCGACGGGTCGGCCTTGGCGCGCACCAGCGCGTACGATCCAAGGACGTTATAGCCGATCAGGTTCTCGCCCGACGAGATCCGTTCCAGCATGGTGCCGGTGGAGGACTGCACCCGCACCTTGGCAACGCCGAAGGCGTTTTCCAGCGCCAGGAACTGCGGATTCTCACGCGCGTCCTGGGTCATGAACATGAAGCCGACGCCGGACTTTTCGATATCGTAGGTGGTGACCTTGTCACGGAACTTCTCGGACACGATTAGCTTCGCAAAGTCCGCATGGGTCTTGGGCACTTCGTTGGCTGCCAGCAGGCGCTTGTTGTACACGATGGCGGCCGGCTCGAAGGTGGTGCCGTACGCCTGGTCGTTCCACATGGCCCAGGCGGGCAGCTTGGATGACTCGGGCGACTTGTAGGTCAAGGCATGGCCGTCGGAGGCCAGGCGCATCTGCAGGTCCATGGCGGACGACCACATCACGTCGGCCGTGGAGCCGCCGGCAGCCGCCTCCGAAATAAAGCGGTTGTATACTTCGGTCGAATTCATGTCGTTGTATTCGACCGTGATACCGGGGTACAGGGCGCCGAAGTCCTTGATCAGCGGCTGGGCCGCCTTGCTGTCGGTGGCCGAGTAGATCACCAGCTTGGCTTCCTTCTTCGCGCCGTCAATGATCTTTTGATAGTCGGCGGGATAGCCGGCCGGCACCTGGGCGGCGGCGGCCATCGACAGCACGCTCAGTGCGGCGCCGATGGCGATGTGCCTGAGGTTGAAGCCGGGATTGAATTTGATGGTCATGTTTGTCTCCTGAAGTATTCGTTATCGTTGTCAGCGCACCAGCTTGAACTGCCTCGCCTGCACGCTGTAATCGGCGACAGCCTTGTCGACGTAATCTGCTAACTTCTTGCCGGTCAGCGCAAAGGGATACAAGCCATGTGCGGCACGCTGCCTGTCGTATTCCGGACTTGCCAGCACATGGTCGAAGGTCGCGACCCAGCGCTGGTACTCCGCATCCGGCGCTTTGGAACTCATCCACAAGCCGCGGATGATCGGCCACACCACATCGAGGCCCTGCTCGCGCGCGGTCGGGGCCTGGGCCAGCACGCCCGGCAGGCGCTTGTCCGACAGTACCGCCAGCACCCTCACCTTGCCGGCGCCCGCATACAGGGTCGCCTCCGATGCGTCGCCCGATACTACCTGCACATAGTTCGCCGCCATGGCAGTGAAGGCTTCACCGCCGCCTTCCAGCGCCACGAAACGCAGCACCTTGGGATCGATGCCGGCGCGTTGTGCCAGCAGCGCCATCTTGAGCCAGTCCTGGCTGCCGATGGTGCCCGAGACCCCGATCAGCACCTTGGCCGGCTGCCTGCGCAGCGCGTCCATCAGCTCCCCCAAATTGTGGTAAGGCGAATCGGCGCGCACCGCGATCATCCCGTAGTCCGCTCCCAGCGCCGCGACCCAGCGCACATCGCCCGCCTTGACCTTGCCGAACTTGCCCTGCGCCAGATTGAGCAGGGACCCGCCGGAAAACGCGACCAGCGTGTCTTTCGCGTTGCCGCGGGTCGAGGCCATCGAGTGCCAGGCCACCGCGCCGATCCCGCCGGGCAGGTAGGACAGCTTGAGTTCCGGCGCCGAGGGCTCGGCCTTCAGGCCCGCCTGCGCCAGCTTGCAGGTCAGGTCCATCGCGCCGCCCGGCTTGGACGGCACGATGCATTCGCCGCCCAGCGCAGCAGTGGCAAAGATCGCAAGCAGCGCAGGCAGCAAGGTGATCGACAGCTTGTTCATGGCATGGTCTCCAGCGCAATTGTCAGTGCATGATAGTCCCGCTCTGCGCCGCTCTTTAGAAACGATGCTGGATACCCGCCGTAATGCCCTTCTGGGTGTTGCCGAAGCCTGGATCGTCGCGCGACAGGCCCACCAGCTTGTTGTTGTCGGCCTTGGCGTAAGCCGCGGCCAGGTACAGGTCGGTGCGCTTGGACAGGGCATACAGGGTGCGCGCCACGTACATCGTCGGATCGGCGTCCGCACCGGCCGGCAGGTTCTTGATGTCGACGTGGTAGACGGCGCCGGTCAGGGTTACGGCAGGCGTGATCAGGTAACTCACGCCGCCCCAGTACGTGGTGGCGCGCACGTCCGGCGTGGCGGCCTTGGCGGCGGCCAGTTCGTAGTCGCGCAGGCCGGCGGTCAGGCGCCATGCGCCGGTCTTGTAGTCGGCCGCCGCATGCAGGGCGGTGGTCTTGTCGCGCCGGCCGGTAGCGGCCAGGGTGGTGCCGTTGATCTGTTCATACGCGGCCATGATGCCAAGGCCGCCGCGCGTCCACGAGCCGCCCACCGAATACTTGCGCGCGTCGGCCGCGCTGCTGGCCTGTTCGCCCAGACCAACCGTGGCGCCGTAGGAGAACTCGCCGGTAGTGCCGGAGTACTTGATCAGGTTATCAAAAGCGGTGGTCATGCCGTACTTGGACGGGCCGGTCGCGTGGGTCGACGTGGCCCAGGAATAGTTAGGGGCGTAACCGAGCGGATCGAACTTGATCACGAAGTCGTAAGTGGTGGTGAACGAGCGGCCGACGATGACGCGCCCGAATGAACCGTCCAGGCCCACGAAGGCCTGGCGCTTGAACAGCGCGCCGTCGGCGGCGCCGGTATCCATGAAGATGCCGCCTTCCAGGCCGAACACGGCTTTCAGGCCGTTGCCCAGGTCTTCCTGGCCGCGAAAGCCCCAGCGCGAGGTATTTTTACCACCCGAGATGACGCGGGTGGCGCCGTCGCCGGCCGCATTCGAATTGGTGGTGTAGTCGACACCGGCATCGATCAGGCCATAGACCTGGACGTTCGATTGCGCCTGGGCCGAGGTGGCGGCAAGGGTTGAAAACGCGGTGGCCAGGGCGGCCGCCAGCACGAGCTTGCGCACGGGTGGTTTCATACATGTCTCCTGATAGGGTTATTTTTGTGCTTCTTTTTTTTACTTCGGGATCCACTATAGTTTCGCCAGCCTTTCAATTGGCTTTCAGTGCGCGCCGTGTGGCGCGGCTGTCACCCACCGGCCACGCCACCGCCGGCCCACCTGTCGCTCGCCGCCGATTGGGCTTACACTGCCGTCATGAGAATCCTCCTGGTAGAAGACCATATCGAACTGTCGCACTGGCTGTCCAAGGCCCTGCGCGACGCCCACCTGACGGTCGAATGCGCGGTCAACGGGGCCGATGCCGACGCCCTGCTGCACACGCAGGATTACGCGCTGGTGATCCTGGACCTGACCCTGCCCAAGATGGACGGCCTGGAAGTGCTGCGCCGCCTGCGCGCCCGCGGCGGCGCGCGCGCCAAGACCCCGGTACTGATCCTGACCGCGCGCGGCGGGCTGGAAGAACGGGTGCAGGGACTCAATTCCGGTGCCGACGACTACCTGGCAAAGCCGTTTGAACTGAGCGAACTCGAAGCACGGGTCAAGGCGCTGCTGCGGCGCAGCAGCGGCAGCGAGGCACTGGTGCACCAGTGCGGCGCGCTCAGCTTCGACACCATCACGCGCATGTTCGCGTACGGCGACGCGCCCCTGGCCCTGACCCCGCGCGAACACGCGGTACTCGAAGCGCTGATCACCCGTCCAGGGCGCGCGATACCGAAGGAAAAGCTGTTCGACGAAGTCTTCGCGCTGCAGGACGACGCCAATATCGACGCCATCGAACTGTATATCCACCGGGTGCGCAAGAAGCTGGAGAAACCGATTCCGGGCGCGGCCGCCATTACCACCCTGCGCGGCATCGGCTACCTGCTGCAGCCGCGCGACGCCGCCTGAGATGGAACCGCTGCTGAGCACCTGGCAGCGCAAATGGAGCGCCGCGCCGCTGGGCAGCCTGCGCGGCCAACTGCTGCGCTGGCTGCTCATTCCGCTGGCGCTGCTGGTGGTTCTGAATGCGGTCTCGGTCTACGACAACGCGCTCGACGCGGCCGACCTGGCCTACGACCGCTCGCTGCTGGCATCGACCCGCGCGCTGGCCGAACGGGTCACCGTCAAGGACGGCAAGGTTGTGGCCGACGTGCCTTACGTGGCCCTGGACAGCTTTGAGACCGACACGCTCGGCAAAATCTACTACAAGGTCAGCGGCATCGATGGCGAGACGGTGTCCGGCTTCGACGACCTGCCGGCGGTGCCGGCCAACGTGCCCCGCTCGGAAGCCTATCCCGCACTGGTGCGCTTTTACCACGCCGACTACAACGGCGAACAGGTGCGCATCGCCGCCCTGCTGCAGCCGGTGTATGACGATTCCATGCGCGGCATCGCCCTGATCCAGGTCGGCGAAACACTGGATGCGCGGCGCGGCCTGTCGCGCAAGATCCTGTTCGATACCCTGCTGCGCCAGGCCGTGATGGTCCTGGCCGTCGCCACCCTGGTCTGGTTTGCCGTGCGCCTGGTACTGCGTCCGCTGATGCGGCTCAAGAGCGAGGTGGAGAACCGCGCCCTAACCGACCTGTCGGACGTCGACCAGGCGCTGGTGCACAAGGAAGTGCGGCCCCTGGTGGCGGCCATGAATTCGACCATGTCGCGCCTGCAGAACCTGATCGCCAGCCAGCGCCGCTTTATCGCCGACGCCTCGCACCAGCTGCGCACGCCGCTCACCGTCCTCAAGACCCAGGCTGAACTGGCGCTGCGCGAGAACGATCCGGTGGCCATGCGCGAGATTGTGAAGTCGATTGCGGCGACCACCGATTCGACCGTGCACCTGGCGAACCGCCTGTTGACGCTCGCGCGCATCGAGCATGGCAGCGAAGCAGCGGCCATGGGACCGGTGTCGCTGCAGGCGATTGCGCGCCAGGTCGGGCTGGAGATGGCGCTGCCGGCGGTACACAAGCAGATCGACATGTCGCTCGATGCCGACGACGAAGCGCTGGTCGAAGGCCACGCGCTGATGCTGCACGAACTGATGATGAACCTGGTGGATAACGCGATCCGCTACACACCCATCGGTGGACGGATTGCCTTGCGCGTGACGAAGCAGGTCCAGGGCGTGCTGCTGGAGGTGGAAGACAGCGGCGTGGGGATTGCCGAAGCCGAGCGCGAGAAGGTGTTCACGCCGTTTTACCGGTCATCAAATGCGCTGGAGATCAACCCGTCGGGGACGGGTCTGGGGCTGGCGATCGTGCGCGATGTGGTGGCATTGCACGGTGCCGAAGCGACGCTCGATCCGAGCCGGCTGGGTGGTCTCAAGGTAGCGATCACCTTTCCGCCGAAGTCCGAGGCGTATCCAAAAACGTAGGGCGGAAAAGCCCAAAGGGCGCCTTCCGCCGTGCTACGTCAGCGCCGCCTGGGACTCACGCGTGGCACGGCGGAAGGCGCCCTTCGGGCTTTTCCGCCCTACCAATCTGGCGCAGCCAACAAGTTAGCTCAGGTTCTCCAAACGGATCTTGACCACCTTGCCAACCACGGTTTCGAGTTCTTCAATCCGGCCGATCGCCGCATCGATGTTCTTTTCCTGGGTCTGATGCGTGAGCATGATGATGTCGGTGCGGGTCTCGCCTTCGCCCGGTTCCTTCTGCATCACCGCGTCGATCGAAATGCGCGCGTCGGCCAGGATCCGGGTCAGGTCGGCCATCACGCCCAGCTGGTCCTTCACGTACACGCGCAGGTAGTAGCTGGTGGTGATCTCGGCCATCGGCAGGATCGACACGTCGGTCATTTCGTTCGGCTGGAAGGCCAGGTGCGGCACGCGGTGGCCCTGGTCGGCCGTGGCCAGGCGGGTGATGTCGACCAGGTCGGCGATCACGGAGGACGCGGTCGGCTCCGAGCCCGCGCCCTTGCCGTAGTAGAGCGAGGCACCGACAGCGTCGGCCTGCACCAGCACCGCGTTCATGGCGCCTTCCACATTGGCGATCAGGCGCTTGGTCGGAATCAGGGTCGGGTGCACGCGCAGCTCGATGCCTTCGACGCCGTCAACCACGGCGCGCTTGGTGATCCCCAGCAGCTTGATGCGGTAGCCCAGCTGCTCGGCGTAGCGGATGTCGATGGCCTGCAGCTTGCTGATGCCTTCCACATAGGCTTTCTCGAACTGGACCGGGATGCCGAAGGCAATGGCCGACATGATGGTCAGCTTGTGCGCGGCGTCCACGCCTTCGATGTCGAAGGTGGGATCGGCTTCGGCATAGCCGAGCGCCTGCGCCTGTTTCAGCACGGTGGCGAAATCCAGGCCCTTGTCGCGCATTTCGGACAGGATGAAGTTGGTGGTGCCGTTGATGATGCCGGCGATCGATTCGATCCGGTTCGCGGTCAGGCCCTCGCGCAGGGCCTTGATGATGGGGATGCCGCCGGCGACCGCCGCTTCGAAGGCGACCATGACGTTTTTCGCCTGCGCGGCGGCGAAGATCTCGTTGCCGTGCAGCGCCAGCAGCGCCTTGTTGGCGGTGACCACGTGCTTGCCGTTGTTGATCGCGGTCAGGACCATGTCCTTGGCCATGCCGGTGCCGCCGACCAGTTCGACGACGATCTCGACGTCGGGATTGTTCACCACCAGGGCCGGGTCGCCGACGACTTCGCAGTCGTTGCCGACGATGGCGCGCGCGCGCTCGACGTTGCGGACCGCGACCATGGCGATTTCGATGCCGCGGCCGGCGCGGCGGCGGATCTCTTCCTGGTTGCGTTTCAGGACGTTATAAGTGCCGGCGCCAACTACGCCAAGGCCGATCAGGCCGATTTTGATGGGTTTCATAGTCTTTATAGTGTGATGGAGTTCAGCGCGGCGCAGCGTCAGCCGCGGCCGTGGCGTCGTCGGTAACCGTCGAGGAAGCGCGCTATGCGCCCGCAAGCATCCGTCAGGTCGTCGGAATTGGGCAGGAACACGAGGCGGAAGTGATCCGGCGCGATCCAGTTGAATCCCGTTCCCTGGACCAGGAGGACTTTTTCTTCGGACAGCAGGTCGTAGGCGAACTGCTGGTCATCCGCGATCGGGTACATCACGGGGTCGAGACGAGGGAACATGTACAGCGCCGCTTTTGGCTTGACGCAGGTAACGCCCGGTATATCGGTGAGTAATTTGTGGGCCAGGTCGCGCTGCTTGAGCAGGCGTCCGCCGGGGCCGACCAGATCGTTGATGCTCTGGTAGCCGCCCAGCGCGGTCTGGATCGCGAACTGGCCCGGCGCGTTGGCGCACAGGCGCATCGAGGCCAGCATATTGAGGCCATCGATATAGTCCTTGGCGTGGCGTTTTTCGCCCGACACCACCATCCAGCCGGCGCGGTAGCCGCAGGAGCGGTAATTCTTCGACAGGCCGTTCAGGGTAATGAACAGCACATCGTCGGCCAGCGAGGCGATCGAGTCGTGCTGTTCGCCGTCGTACAGGACCTTGTCGTAGATTTCGTCGGCCAGGATGATCAGTTGATGCTGGCGCGCCAGTTCGACGATCTCCAGCAGGATGTCGCGCGGGTACAGGGCGCCGGTCGGATTGTTCGGGTTGATGACGACGATCGCCTTGGTGTTCGAGGTGATCTTGCGCCGCATGTCGTCGATGTCGGGGAACCAGCCGGCCTGCTCGTCGCACACATAATGCACGGGATTGCCGCCCGACAGGCTGACCGCGGCCGTCCACAGCGGGTAATCGGGGGCCGGCACCAGCACTTCGTCGCCGTTGTTGAGCAGACCGTTCATGGCCATCACGATCAGCTCGGAGGCACCATTGCCGAGGTAGATATCGTCGATGGTGACGCCGCTGATGTGCTTGCCCTGGGTGTAGTGCATGACGGCCTTGCGCGGCGCGAACATGCCCTTCGAATCGGTATAGCCGGCCGCGCCGTGCATATTGCGGATCATGTCGAGCACGATCTCGTCGGGCGGATCGAAGCCGAAGACGGCCAGGTTGCCAATGTTCAGCTTGATGATCTTGTGGCCTTCTTCTTCCATCTGCCGGGCTTTTTCCATGGCCGGACCACGGATTTCGTAGCACACATCGTCGAGCTTGTTCGATTTCAGAATCGGTCGCAAAATAATTTCCAGTCCAGTAAAGCGTTTTGTTGCAGTGCGAAAAATACCATTTTGCCGAAAGCGGGGGGATTAATCAACCGCCGAGGCCGCCGATGCGGTCATCAGGGCGCGAAAACACGGAAAATGCCTCAGTTTAGGGGTAAGATTCGTGAAATTCCCCCTAAATTCATGAAAATTCGCGATTCTGTGGAGTTTGTGGCATGCTAACGGCAACCGCAGCGCCGCAGCGCCCTGCACCACCCCTGCCTTGAGATGTCCACGCCATGAAGCTTCATGCCAGCACGACCAAACAATACCAGACCGTCACCGGTTACGACGACAGCGGCGTGGAAATCAACGCCGAGCGTTTCAATTACAGCCTGATCGTCATGCCCGAAACCCCGCCGCGTCCCTGGGACGTGGCCAGCTTCGATGCGCTCACCGAAGCGCATTTCGCCCAGATCGAGCAGGACGAGCCGGACGTGGTGATCCTTGGCACCGGCGAGCGCCAGCGCTTCGTGCACCCCAAGCTGATCCGCGGCCTGATGGAGCGCCGCACCGGGGTCGAATGCATGGACAGCAAGGCCGCCTGCCGTACCTATAACATCCTGATGGGCGAGGGGCGCAAGGTGACCCTGGCGCTCATTCTGGGCAGCGGCGCCTGAACGTTTGCAAGCCGCGGCGCCCTCAGGTCATGCAGCTTGAATAAAGCCGGGTTCGTCCCCATCTTGGCTGTCCGCTTGAATCACCATCATCACCATCCCCTGTTGCGCTGGGGGGAATACAACATCAGCGCTGACTCACCATATCAGGAGAGAACCTGTGGCTGATAGCCAAACTGCAGCAACCGCGGCCTCGTATGCCGACTTTTCCGCGCCGATGACGGGGGAAAAAACCTTTCAGCTGGCCGGCCGCCCTGCCCGCTACACGGTCTTGTATTTTTACCCCAAAGACAACACGCCCGGCTGCACCACGGAAAGCATCGCCTTCCGCGAACTGCACGAGCAGTTCCAGGCTGCGCAGACCGACATCTACGGCATCAGCCGCGATTCGCTGCGCTCGCACGAAGGCTTCAAATCCAAGCTGGGCCTGCCTTTCGAACTCATTTCGGATACGGAAGAAGCCGTCTGCCAGCAGTTCGGTGTCATGAAGATGAAAAATATGTATGGTAAGCAAGTACGCGGGGTCGAGCGCAGTACGTTTGTGATTGACGCTGACGGCAAATTGGTGAAAGAATGGCGTGGCGTGAAGGTTCCAAATCACGCTGAAGATGTGCTGGAATTTATCAAGAGCCAGCCCTGAGAAGGAAAGGCTCGCAAGCTTAGCGACCTGATCAACCTGCTGTCAACCCTGGCGCCCGCCCATTTTGAGTCATCGTTTTCACTATCATCAACCGCACCAGCATCGTCACCGAGCATCACTTCAATCTGGTGGATGCCAGCCCGGCCACATTGCCGGGCTCCAACACCGCCGCCGTAGTTCGCATGCCGCATCGACCGCGTCCCCGCAAGCCGGCTCCTGTCGTTCGCCGCGCTATTCCCTTGGACACTTTTTAGATTGAGACCCTGATGCCACTGCCAAAAATCCCGACCAAGCCGGCTGCCCTGCTGCTGGCAAAAGACTACCCTAAAGCATCCGACCGCAACAAGCCTGCCGCCGTGCAAGCCGTGCCGGCCGCGAAACCGGCCCTGGCGGCCGTGCCGGAATTGGCGCCCGACGCGGTGATCGCGAAGGCGCCGGTGAAATCGACGCGCGCCAAAGCGGCGCCGGCGCCAGTACCTGTGCCCGCCGTGGCCGACACGCCGATCCAGGTGCCGGCCGCCAAGCCTTCCGCGCGCGGCAAGGAAAAGCAGCCCGTGGGCATGGAAGCGCCGCATCCGGCCAAGCACAAGCCGGTCGAGATGAACGTCAAGTCCTCGACCAGCCGCAATGCCGACCAGACCGGCAAGACCAAGATGTTCGTGCTCGACACCAACGTGCTGATGCATGACCCCTCGTCCCTGTTCCGTTTCGAGGAGCACGACGTCTATCTGCCGATGATGACCCTGGAAGAGCTGGACGACCACAAGAAGGGCATGTCCGAAGTGGCGCGCAATGCGCGCCAGGTCTCGCGCACGCTCGACGCCCTGGTCGGCAATATCGACGACGGCGCCATCGAGAGCGGGATTCCCCTGGCCAAGCTGGGCAACAAGGATGCCAAGGGCCGCCTGTTCTTCCAGACGCGCCTGCAGAACGGTCCAACCCTGCCCGAAGGCCTGCCGGTCGGCAAGGCCGACAACCAGATCCTGGGCGTGGTGCGCAACCTGGAAGCCGAGCAACCGGGCCGCGCCATCGTGCTGGTGTCGAAAGACATCAACATGCGTATCAAGGCGCGCGCGCTGGGCTTGCCCGCGGAAGACTACTTCAACGACCACGTGCTGGAAGACAGCGACCTGCTGTATTCGGGCATCGTGCAGTTGCCGGACGACTTCTGGAACAAGAACGGCAAGGACATGGAGTCCTGGCAGGAAAACAAGAACGGCCAGTCCGCGACCTTTTACCGGGTCACCGGGCCGACCGTCCTGACCCTGCTGGTCAACCAGTTCGTCTACCTGGAGCCGAAGAATGGCGAAGCGCCCTTCTATGGGCAGGTCAAGCAGATCAACGGCAAGACCGCGGTGCTGCAGACCCTCAAGGACTTCAGCCACAGCAAGAACAATGTATGGGGCGTGACCGCGCGCAACCGCGAGCAGAACTTCGCGCTCAACCTGCTGATGAATCCGGAATGCGACTTCGTCACCCTGCTCGGCCAGGCCGGTACCGGCAAGACCCTGCTGGCGCTGGCGGCGGGCCTGGCCCAGGTGCTCGAGACCAAGCTCTACAACGAGATCATCGTCACCCGCGTGACGGTCCCCGTGGGCGAGGATATCGGCTTCCTGCCGGGTACCGAAGAGGAAAAGATGTCGCCATGGATGGGCGCCTTCGACGACAACCTCGAAGTGCTCAACAAGTCCGACTCGGATGGCGGCGAATGGGGCCGTGCGGCAACCCAGGACCTGATCCGCTCGCGCATCAAGATCAAGTCGCTCAACTTCATGCGCGGCCGCACCTTTGTGAACAAGTTCCTGATCATCGACGAAGCGCAGAACCTGACGCCCAAGCAGATCAAGACCCTGGTCACGCGCGCCGGTCCCGGCACTAAGATCCTGTGCCTTGGCAACATCGCCCAGATCGACACGCCTTACCTGACCGAAGGGTCGAGCGGACTGACCTATGTGGTGGACCGCTTCAAGGGCTGGTCGCACAGCGGCCACGTGACCCTGGCGCGCGGCGAACGCTCGCGCCTGGCCGACCACGCCAGCGAAGTGCTGTAACACCAGCGCTGCGCCAAGGTAAGCAAAAAAGCCCTGGGCACCGCGAGGTGTCCAGGGCTTTTTCTTTTGGCGCCGCGCAAGCGGCCGCCGTCACATCAAGGAATCAGGATCTGGAAGCCGGAAATGATTTCCTGGAAGACGTCGCCCTGGCCTTCACGCATCGGCAGGGTCGCTTCCAGATACAGGTGGACCACTTTGCGGGTCGTGATGTAGCCGGCGAAGGCGAACACATTCTTGCCGACCACGGAACCTGTGTAGGAAACTTCCCAGGCCTGTCCGCTCGCGTGGGCTGCCGAACGCGCCGGGTCCATGACCAGGGTGTCGCCGGTGGCGACGTTCTTGCGGTGCGCGTCCTGGCGTACCGAGATCAGCTTGGCGGCGGCTTCCTCGAACTTGTCCGCAGGAATCGCGAACGCATCCATGGTCAGGGTCACCGTGGTGACCGTCTCAGGGCAGGTCAGGATCACGCGCGAGGGATCCTGGCTCGGCAATTGCTGCCAGTCGCGGGCGGATTTAAAATCGAATTCGGTGCTTGAAATCTCAAATGGCATGGCGGTTCTCATTCTGGGGCGCGGGATGGCCGCGCCGGTTACTCGGGATGGTCCCGGACCCATCGGCCGGGTAGACTAGCCCGGCATTCTAAATGGTTTTCCGGTTGCGGTCACCACAGGGGCAGGAACAGCAACGATTGCCGGGCTCAACGGACCTCGCAATCGACGCTGTCGGGTGTCCGCGCGGCGCCGGGATTGGCGCTCGCGGTGATGCTGAACTGCGGCGGCGCAGAGAAGGTCAAGCCTGGATTGTTCGGTAAGTTCACTGGCGTTACCATCGGATTCGGGGTAAAACCGAACTGCCCGGCACTGAAATTCATGCTGCCGCCGCTGTTGTTCAGGACGATCATGCCATCGATGACGAATACATGCAGGCCCGCGACCAGCGCCCCGGGCGCCTTGGCTGCGGGCGCGCCCGGCGCGGGCGTGGCGGCCGCTCCCGGGGCGCCGGGCGGCACATAACTGGCGATGAAGGTGGTACCGCGGATGCCGATGGTGGCGGCCGGCGTCTTCAGGGAGAATTTTTCCTTGTTGCGCTGCCCCAACAACCCTGTTACCGAGCGCAAGCCCCCCTTGAGCAGGGTGAAGCTGGCGCTGTCCCCCGCGGGCCGCGCGCTGTCATACGCAAAGGCCTCGATCGTGAAGGTTGTGCCCGGCCGCAAGGTGATCTCGCTGTTGTCGATGAACTTGATCTGGGCATAGGTGTTCTTTTCGGACACCAGGGTGTCGCCCTGCTCCACCTCCGAGCGCAAGGCCAGCACCTTGACGCTGCCGTCGGCCTTCTTGGCCATCAGCGGACCGGACAGGTTGACCACCGTCCCGGCAAGCTGCGCCGCCAGTGCCGTGCCCCAGAGCGCGGCCAGCGCCAGGCCCGCCACCGTCTTAATTGCAATACGTCTTTTTGCGCAGTTCACTGGCTTCTCCTAAAGGTTTGCTGATGCCGGCGACACTGGTGCTGTCCTGTTGCTGGTCGGCCTTGTCGACACTCTTGCCGCCGCTGACAGAGGCCAGCACGGTGCCGGACGATGCCGCCACGGTGTTGATGGTCTCGTTGGACAGCTGCTGACCAGGCGTGCCTGGCGTGGTTTGCGCAGGCGGCACCACCACGGTACAACCGGCGGTGGCGGGCGCGGCAACGCAGGTGGTCACAGAAGGCAACACGACACTGCAGCCTTGCAGGCCGGGACTGCCCACGCATTGCGCCAGGGTCGGCAGCACCACGGAGCAACCCGCCGCCGTCGGCGCGGCGACGCATTGCGACAGGCTCGGCAGCACAACGGCGCAGCCGGACAGGCTGGGACTGGCGACGCATTGCGGCACGCTCGGCAGCACGGCTACGCAGCCGGCCAGCAACTTGTTGCTGATGCACTGACTCAGGCTAGGCAAGACCACCCCGCAACCCTGCAGGCCGGGATTGATCGTGCATTGTGCCAGGCTGGGCAACACCACCGAACAGCCGGCCAGGGTGGGAGTGGCGGAGCATTGCGCCAGACTCGGCAAGACGACCGAGCAGCCGGCCAGGGTCGGCGAGGCAACGCACTGCGCCACGGTCGGCAAGATCACCGAGCAGCCCGGCGTGGCCGGGTTGGCGACGCACTGTGCGAGGCTGGGCAAGACAGCCACGCAACCGCCCAGCTGCGGATTGGCGATGCAGGCCGACAGGGCCGGCAACACAGCGCTGCATCCGGCAGTCGCCGGCGCAGCGGTACACTGCGCCAGCGACGGCAGCACGACGCCGCAGCCGGGGGTCGTCGGGGTGGCCGTGCAGACTGCCAGTGTAGGCAGCACAGCGCTGCAACCGGCGGTGGTCGGCGCCGCAATGCAGAACGCCAGCGATGGCAGGACGGCGCTGCAGCCCGCGGTGGCCGGGGATACGGTACACAGCGCCAGGGATGGCAGGACGGCGCTGCAGCCGGCGGTCGACGGGGCGGAAGTACACACAGCCAGGGACGGCAGTACGGCGCTGCAGCCGGCGGTCGACGGCGCACTGGTACACAGCGCCAGCGATGGCAGCACCGCGCTGCAGCCCGCGGTCGAGGGCGCACTGGTACAGACAGCCAGTGACGGCAGCACCGCGCTGCAGCCGGCGGTCGACGGCGCACTGGTACAGACAGCCAGTGACGGCAGCACGGCGCTGCAGCCCGCGGTCGACGGGGCGGCGGTACAGGCCGCCAGCGAAGGCAGTACCACACTGCAGCCGGCGGTCGATGGGGCGGCCGTACACACAGCCAGGCTCGGCAACACAGCGCTGCATCCCGGCGCCGATGGATTGGCAACGCAGGCCGCCACGCTCGGCAGGACCACCTGACAGCCCGGGGTCGATGGCGCGGCCGTGCACTGTGCAATGCTCGGCAGGACCACGCTGCAGCCTGGTGTCGAGGGTGCCGCGGTGCACTGGGCCAGGGTGGGCAACACCACGCCGCAGCCCGGCGTCGATGGTGCTGCCGTGCACTGCGCGATGGTCGGCAGCACCGCGCTGCAGCCCGGCGTCGCCGGCGCGGCCGTGCACTGGGCCAGGCTCGGCAGCACCACACTGCAGCCCGGCGTGGATGGCGCGGACGTGCACTGGGCCAGGGTCGGCAGCACGGCGCTGCAGCCCGCGAGTGCGGGATTGGCGATACAGGCGGTCAGGGTCGGCGGCACCCCGGTGATGGTCCCGCTGACGGTCGTCACGGTCCCGGTCGATGTGACGGGGTTGCCCAGCAAGGTGATATTGCCGGAGGTCGAACTCAGGCTGCCCTGGTTCAGCACCGAACCGCCGGTCAGGACCATGTTGCCTGCGCCGGAGGCAACGCTGCCGCCACTGCCCACCGTCAGCAGTCCGCCATTTCCGGCCGTCAGATTCACAGCGCCACCGCCCGAAATGACCGCCCCGTTGATCGTCAGGGGCGACTGGGTAGACAGATTGATCGCGCCACCGCTGCTCTGGACCACCACGGCCGGGCCCTGTGCGGGTTCGTTTTTCAGCACGGTCATGCCACCGTTGTTGGCGATGGTGATGGCGCCGCTGTTGGCGGTCCCGCTCTGGGTGACCTTGCCCAGGTTCAAGGTTCCGGTGTTGCGGATGTTAATCGGGGCGCTGCCGCCGGGATGGGTATTGTCAGCATTCAAGAAAGTGGTTTCGGTAAACAAGGGCGCGCTCACGTCGCCGATCTGGACACTGGACTTGAGGCTGATGCTGGCGGCGGCGGCCGCGGCGCTTGTTATGTTGCTGATACGCGCACCCGACAGCAGCAGTGCGCCGGGGGTGACAAGCCGGCCCTGCAAGCTCAGATCGCCGCTGCCGGCCTTGATGTCGAGCTTGCTGTCGGTGGCAAGCTGGGACATGTTGATGCCGCTCACCAGATTGACGTTGCCGGTTTGCCCAGCCTGACCGCCGATGCTGACCTTGCGCGCGCTCAAAAATGCCAGTTCGGCGCTGTCCAGGCCAAGTTGTCCGCTGCCGTCGGCGGCCCCGGCGCCGAGCATGATCAGGGCGCCGCCCGATGCCGGCATCAGGCTAATGCTGCCGCCGCTGACACCGCTCGCATTCACGCCGGCGCCGATCGCCATATTGTCGGCCAACAGGGTGACATTGTCGGCCGACAAGGTGGCGCCCTGACTCAGCGTGATGCCGCCCGTTGCGCTGCCGACACGGTTGAGCATCAGATTGCTGGCCGTATCGGCCCGCAGGAAGACCGGCGCCGTGATATCGATGGCGCCCAGGGTTTCCAGCGACAGCCCGGGCGACTCGAAGGGGGTCGTGGTTCCACCCAGTTGGCCTGCGACCCGGATATTGCCCTGGTAACTGGCATTGCCGATGGTCAGCTGGCGCGCGAAGATGGCGTTGAGCTGGGACGGCGCCAGCAGCAGGGCCGAACTGCTGCCGGTCGCATTCGATATCTCGATGCTGCGGTCGCTGGTGGCGGTGTTGATCGACAGCGCCGGGCGCGCGCCCTGCGACGGTCCGATCTTGCCGGGCAAACTCATCTGGTCCGACACCAGGTCGATCCGGCCCGCACTGCTGAGCGTGCTGTTGGCCGACAGCAGCAAGGTCTCGACCGCGTTCAGGGCGATATTGCCGCTGCCGCTGTCGATGGCGGACGGCGCCCGCGCACCGATGCCGATGCCGTTCGCGCTCATGGACAGCTGGCCGCCCGCGGTGTTGATGGCGGCGTTGACCAGGATGCTGCCGAAGCCGCTCGCGTAGGGCGCAGTGTTGGCGCTCAGGGTCAGCGCCCCGCCCGCGGTCGCGATCGGCGCATCGATGGTGATGTTGTTGCCCGCCTGCAGGGTCAAGCCGCCGGTGGTGCCGGCCGGGCGCGCAATGGCGCCATCGACCAGGATGTCGTGCGTGGCTTGCACCACGATATTGGTGGACGGCGCAGCCGAATTGAGCATGGCCGAATCGACACTCATGGCGCCGGTCGACTGGCCGCTGGTGAAGGTCTGGACCGAACTGAGCGGAACAGTGCTGCCGTTGTTGCCGATCACGACATCATACGGATCGAGCAGCCAGGTGCCGCCATGTCCGGCGTCCACCGCCAGGCCCAGCACATCCAGATAATGACCCGAGGTTTCCACCACGCCGCCACCATTCGGCCCCCTGGCCGAGATGCTGCCATAGGCGCGCGTAGCGCCGTTCGACCACAGGACCACCTGACCACCCTTGCCCGATGTCAGGGCATCGGCGCGGATGCCGGCGCCTGGCGAGAGCAAGGTCTGGCTGGCGTTGCGCACCTGGGGATCGCGCCCCTGGTAACTGCCGCCGGCCTGCACGCTGCCGCCGCCCAGCTGGCCGCTGGCGTCGACCTGCGCATTGCCGGTCAGGCCCACGCGCTCGCCCTGCAGGCTGATGGCGCCGCCCTGGCCGGCGCCGCGCGCGCTGGTCACGCTGCCGGCGTCGAGCAGGGTGTCGCCGCTGGCCCTGAACACGATCCTGCCGCTGGCGTCCAGATGGGCGCTGTCGGCATTGACCAGGCCGCGCTGGCGTACCAGCGCGCCGTAAATGCCGATGCGCCCGCCCTGGGCCACCACGCTGCCCAGGTTGAGCGCTTCGCTGGCCGGCGCCGATACCACCACATGCAGGTCGGGATTGCCCGAGTCGACCAGCTGCACGCTGTGGCCCGCCGCCAGCACCACCTCGCCCTGGGGCGACGTGATGATGCCGCTGTTGGCCACATTCGGCGCCAGCAGGAACACCTTGCCGCCGCTCGGCGTGGTGATCGCGCCCTGGTTGTCCACATTGCCCGCGACCGCGCCCGCGGAAAAATGGCGGCGCCCGGCCAGGAAGTCGGCATTCGTCAGGTTCAGGGTGGACGCGGTCAGGCCATTGACATCGACCCGGGCGTCGCGCCCGAACACGATGCCGTTCGGATTAATCAGGAACACATGGCCGTTCGATTGCAGCGCACCGAGGATGCGGCTGGGGTCCTGGCCGACGATGCGGTTCAACACCGCGCTGTCGCTGCTTTGCTGGATGAAGCGGGTAATGTCGCCCGCCGCGATCGAGAAGCTTTGCCAGTTGATGATGGTGTTGGGCGTGTTCGTGATCGAGAACACATTGCCCTGCTGGGTGAAGGTGGCCTGGCCCGCCACCACCTGGGGCGGGACCGGGGCGGCGCCGGACTGGCCCGGTGCGAAACAGGCCGCCAGCAGCAGCGGCAGGCAGCGCCGCAGCAGTGCCCGCGGCGCGAAATGGTGTGTCGTCTTCATAGTCATTTACCCTGTTCGCTTCAGTAGGCCAGGCTTGCGCGCACGTGCACTTTGTTACGGGTACTGCCGATCGCGGGGCTGTCGTGCACCACGTGGCCGTAGTCGATCTGCAGGCTCATGCCGGCGCCCGCCGCCAGGCGCAGGCCGATGCCGGCGCTGGCCACGCCGACCCGGTGGATCTCGCCGGCCAGCGCCTTGTTGCGCTCGCCGCGCGCGGCGTCCACGAAAACCAGGGCCCGGCACTGCCAGACGCCACCGCCGCCGCCGCACAGGTTGGGCGTGTACAGTTCCAGATTGGTGAAGACGCCCGAGTCGGTGGCGACGGCGCGTTCGTCCAGGCCGCGCACCGACGATCCTCCCCCGGCGCCGAACTGCTCGCCGGGCACCAGCGCGTCGCCGGTGAGCTGGCCGTTGACCAGCAAGCGCAGTTGCCAGTCACCCGCCACCGCTTCCGAATAAGCGCCGGCGAAACGGACGATGTTGTAGGCCGCCTTGGCGCCGCTGCGCGCACGCGCGATGTCGTCCTTGCCGCCGCGGCTGCCGCCCGGCACGTTGTGCACGAAGGTGAAGGCCGCATTGGCTTCGCCGCGCGACAGTGGGCTCGATCCGGCCCACGCCACACTGAGCGGATGAACCGTGACGTCGTTGCCGAAGTTCTCGCCGGCGAACAGGACACTGTTTTTGAAGGCCTTGACATCGACGCCGTAGATCAGGCGCGACTCGAGCCTGCCGCGGCGCGCCAGGGTATGGTTGTAGCGCACGCCCGCCACCGTGCCCTTGCCGCTCACGGCCAGGTCAAACAGCCCGGCGGTGACGGAACCGGAATCGATGTCTGAATAACTGGCGTACAGGTCGACCGAGTCGCCCAGCGCATACAGCGGGATATGGTAGCCCAGCCCATACACGCCGACCTTGCTCGGCTCCTCGGCGGTGGTGGTGTACTGAATACTGCCGACATGGTCGCGCCCCCACAGATTGGCATGCTGGAGCAGCACGCCCACGTGGGTCTTGCCGGTCGGGCCGGTGCCGGTGTTGTCCAGGTTGAGCACGGCGCGCCAGGCTTTTTCATCGCTCACGTCGAGCTGGGCATCGACCTCGCCGGCCGCCGCGCCATTCTGCAGCTTGAGGTTGATCTTGCGCGCCGGGTTGTCGTTGGCCATTTTCAGGTTGGCCGAGACCGCGTCCAGATTGGGGGTGGCGCCGGCCTCCAGGGTCGGCATGGCACGCCGCACATTGCCCTCGTCGACGAACTTGTTGCCGCTGACCTTGATCTGGCCGATACGGGTCTGCACCACGTTCAGCTTCACCACACCCTTGTTCAGCTCCTGCTCGGGCAGTTGCACGGTCACCAGCTTCCAGCCGCGCGCATGGTAGCGCGCTTCGAGCGCCTCGAGTGCGCGCTGGACATCGGCGAAGCTGCGCGCCTCACCCGTAAAAGGCTGGACCGCGGCGTCGATCTCGGCCTGGGCCAGCAGGCCGTTGCCGGCGATCTCGTAACGGGTGATGCCGAAACGCAGCTCGGCCGCGTCGGGCTCGTCGGCGGCCCAGGCCGCGCTGACGGCGGCGGCCAGTACCGATGCTGCGATCAGGCGCGCAATGCGAAATGTCATGGTTGGCTTCCTTTGTTTACAAGAAGTTTAATCCGGCTGCAATTTGCACACGAGAAATTGTGTGTCGAAGGGCGGTAAAAAAGGCAAACCGTTGTGTACCGGAGTCAAGCGTTGTGAAAATGACACGCATTCTAGCGGACTTTCTTGTGGACATCTATTTGGTATCGAAGCTGGTGACCCCGTCCCAGTCCGGCCCGGGCGGCTGCGCGCGCCACTGTCCCATCCGCTCCAGGTAAAGCCGGTACAGTGCGCAATCGGGCGCTTGCCGGCGCAGGCCGGCGAGGACCGCTTCGGCCTCGTCCCACTGGCGTGCGCGCAGCAGGGCCAGGGCGCCATGCCAGTGCGCCAGCTCGGTACGGGCCGCGCCGTCCAGTGCGCGCTCCAGCCCGAGCGGCTCGAAGATCGCAACCGGCTCGTTCTTGCCCTTGACCCTGACCCGGTCCAGTTCGCGCCAGGCGAATTCGGGCGCCGCCGCGCGCGTGGCCTCGCCCGCGGCAATGCCTACGCCATAGACCTTGGTGATGCCTTCCAGGCGCGCCGCCAGGTTGACGGCGTCGCCCATCACCGTGTAGGCGCGGCGGATGCGCGAGCCCATGTCGCCCACATGCATGGTGCCGCTGTTGACGCCGATGCCGATCTTCAGCGCGGGCCAGCCGCGCGCGGTGAATTCCTGGTTCAGGCGGCGCGCGCTTTCCTGCATCTTGAGGGCGGTGGCGACCGCGCGGCTGGCATGGTCGGCAAAGGCCACCGGCGCGCCCCAGAAGGCCATCACGGCGTCGCCGATGTACTTGTCCAGGGTGCCGCGGTGGCTGTCGCGGATGTCCTCGGACATCGCGGTCAGGTAGAGATTGATGTACTCGCGCAGGGTCTTCGGATCGAGCCCTTCCGAAATGGTGGTGAAGCCGCGCACGTCGACGAACATGACCGACAGCTCGCGGCTCTCGCCATCCATATTGTATTGTTCCGGGTCGTCGGCCATCTCGGCCACCAGTTCGGGCGCCACGTATTCGCCGAAGCGCGACACCAGCGCGCGGCCCTTGCGCACTTCGAAGAAGTAGCCGTAGGCGACATTGAGCACGAACAGCGCGAAGATCAGCAGCAGCAGCGCGGCCGAGTCGATCACCGCGTCCAGCCGGTAGTACAGGTAGAAGTTCAGGCCCAGCGCGGCGGCCAGCGCCAGCACCGTCAGCATGATCGACTTGAGCGGCGAGAGCAGCGCCAGCGCACCGGTGAGCAAGAGGCCAAAGGCCAGCACCTGGGCGAACTCGATCACGAAGGCGACATCCGGGCGCGACTTGAAATCATTGTCCAGGATCGACTTGAGCAGGTTGGCATGCACCTCGACTCCGGGGAAGTTGGCGCTGACCGGCGTCGCGCGCAAGTCGTTGATGCCGGGCGCACTGGTGCCCACCAGGACCACGGTGCCGGCCAGCTGCGCCCTGGGCACGGCGCCGCTCAGCACATCGACCGCCGACACGTAGCGAAATGCCCCGCCCTGCGGTCCGCCGCGTCCGCGGTACTGCACGAAGGTGGTCAGACCCTCGCCCACCGGGATGTCGATGCGGCGCTGCGGCAGGAACAGGGTCACGTAATCGACGCCGCCGCCGGCCCGTTCCGACGCCGACAGCTGGTCCACCGTTTCGGTGTAGTGCGGGAAGATGGCGCGCGCCTTCAGGTACACCGCGGCGGTGGCCAGCGACAGCGAAGGATAGTAAGCCTCGCCGATCTGCTGCAGCAGGATGGAGGAGCGAATCAAGCCGTCGCGGTCGGGGAAGGCGGTGAAAATCCCGGCGCCGGCCGCGGCCTGCTGCAGGCGCGCGATATTGGCCTCGTAGCCGCCCGCGCTGTAGGCCAGCAGCGCGCGCCCGTTCAGGCTCGCCACCGTGAAGGCGGGCGCGGGCAGCACGCCCTTGGCCTGGCTGTCCGAGACGTTGTAGCCGAGGATGACGTTCTGGCCGCGCAGGGCGTCGGCAAACAGGCCGTCGTAATCCATCTGCGCGCGCAGCTCGCCCAGCTTGTCCTTAAAGCCAGGCACGCCGGCCAGCTCCTTGCCGGCCAGGCCTTCCAGCACCGCGTAGCCGGACGAGGTATCGGCCTCTGGAAAGGAAACGTCGAAGCCCACCGCGCCGACCTGGTAGTGGCTGGTCAGCTGGCGCACCAGGTTCGCCTGGACGTCGCGGCTCCAGGGAAAACGGCCGACCAGGGCCAGGCTTTTTTCGTCGATATCGACGATCACCACGCGCGGATCGAGCACCGGCTGCTCGATGCGCATGCGCAGGCCAGCCATGAAACCGTCGAGGCGTTCGATCGAGTCGCTGGAAAAAAAATGCAGGGTGTAGAGCGCGGCGGCGATGGTCAGCAGCAGGCCAAGCGCCCAGCGCCCGCCGTAGCGGGCCAGGCGCCTGGGCATGCGCCGCGGAAGCCAGGCCGGCATCAGGGACAAAGCGGCGCCGCGAGGACGACGGGAAAGTGGATGGGCATCGAGGCTGGTCCGTGCATGCTTTGCGTATTAGCAACAAGTGTAACGTTCCCACTTCGTGCTGTATATAAGCAAGTGACGCTTAGCAGCGCCGGCAATTGAAAACCGTGGGCAAAAGTTCACGAAACAATGTGGAAACGATGCCGTGCGTAAATTTTGCAGCCATTCAAAGGCAAAACGGCTATGATCGATCCTGATTGCAAGAAAAAACCTGATCGATCCGCGGAGAACGTCGACATGAAATTCCGTTTTTGGGGGGTGCGCGGCTCGATACCATCGCCGGGTCCGCGCACTGTTCGCTACGGCGGCAATACCACCTGCATTGAAATCGCCACCGACAACGGCACCATGATCGTCCTGGACGGCGGCACCGGCATTTTCGCCCTGGCCCAAAGCCTGCTGGCGCGCCCGCAGCCGCGCGCGGACATCTTTGCCAACATCTTCATCACCCACAGCCATTGGGACCACATCCACGGCCTGCCTTTTTTCACGCCGCTGTTCATCCGCGGCAGCCGGGTGCGCCTGCACGGTGCGCTCGATCCGGTCACCGGCAACGGTATCGAGCATGTGATGGGGGTGCAGCTGCAGAACAGCTATTTTCCGGTCAGCGAAACCCAGATGGACGCGACCATCGAATACCAGACCCTGGAGCCGCAACAAGCCATCGCCGTAGGCGACGCGGTGGTCGGCAACATCGTCATGAACCATCCGGTGACCAACCTGGGCTACCGCATCGACTGCAATGGCAAGTCGGTGTTCTTCACCGGCGACCATGAGCCGTTCTACAACATCTACGAGGCCGGCGATGCGCGCCATCCCGCCTTCGAAGAGCACATGCGCGAGCGCGAGCGCGCCATCGACGCCGCCATGCTGGGAGTGGACGCCCTCATCGTCGACTGCTCGTACACGCGCGCGGAATACCCGGCCAAGCGCGGCTGGGGCCACGGCACCTTCGACTCGGCGTTCGCAATGGCGTTGCGGGTCGGCGCCAAAACGCTGTACTGTACCCACCATGAACCGACCCGCGGCGACGACGAACTCGAAGCCGCCTTCGCCGACGTCATGGCGCGCCATGCATCCCTGCTGGGCGACATGCGCGTGGTGCTGGCCTACGAGGGCCTGGAGGTCGACCTGAACTGACCGGCATGGCCGGCGAAAGCGAGGCAGCATGAACGACGCCACACCCCACCCGTCCGACAGCGCAACCCGGCTCGCCTTCTTCCGCAAGCTGCAGGCGGTCAGCACCAAGATCCACGCCACCGCCAATCTCGATGAGATCATGCTCGACCTGGGCATGGAGTTCTGCGACCTGTTCGACTGCGAGCGCTTTACCCTGTACGCCGTCACGCCCGGGCGCGACCAGATCATCTCCAAGGTCAAGACCGGGCTGACCACCTTTCGCGACCTGCAGCTGTCGATCTCGAAAAGCAGCATTGCCGGTTTCTGCGCCCTCACCCGCCGTACCCTGAATATCGCCGACGTCTACGACGAGGCCGAGCTCACATCGATCGCACCCGAACTGCATTTCCAGCAAGGGGTCGACCAGCGCACCGGCTTTCGCACCCGCGAAATGCTGGTCGCGCCCCTGGTCGGCCCGCCCGGCGGCGAGCTGCTGGGGGTGATCCAGTTCATCAACAACCGCAAGGGCGGCCGTTTCGACGCGGCCTGCATCGAGGGCGTGGCCCAGCTCTGCGAGACCCTGTCGGTGGCCTTCAGCCAGCGCATGAACCCCGGCCTGACCCTGCCCACGCGCTACGACGCCCTGGTCAGCGAGTCGGTGCTGGCGGGGGCCGAACTGGAACTGGCCACCCGCTCCGCGCGCAAGAAGGGGCAGGACATCGAGGACGTGCTGCACGCCGACTTCCAGGTCAGCCTGGCGGCCATCGGCGCCGCGCTGTCGCGCTTTTTCGGGGTGCCGTATGAGCCCTTCCGGGCCGACCGCATCAAGCCGGCCGACCTGCTGCGCAAACTCAAGGCCCAGTATGTGGAAGAGAACCAGTGGCTGCCGCTGGAGGAAAACAGCGCCGGCCTGGTGGTGCTGGCGCTCGACCCCGAACGCATCCGCAATAACCGCATCGTGGCCCAGGTCTTCCCCAAGGCGGCGATCAGCTACCGGGTCAGTACGCGCAGCGAGTTCCGCCGCACCGCCGAACAGTTTTACGGCAGCGCAGCCGGCGAGGACGGCAGCTCGGTGGGCGAGCTGTTGTCGGGCATGGACCAGGACGAGGAAGGCGCCGAAGGCGAACAGGAAGTCTCGGCCGCGGTCGAAAATGAACTGGTCAAGCTGCTCAACAAGATCATCGTCGATGCCTACCGCCAGGGCGTGTCCGACATCCACATCGAGCCGGCGCCGGGCAAGGCCAGGACCAGCATCCGCTTTCGCAAGGATGGCTCGCTGGTGCCCTACATCGAGATCCCGGCCAGCTACCGCGATGCCCTGGTGGCACGCGTGAAGATCATGTGCGACCTGGATATTTCGGAACGGCGCAAACCGCAGGACGGCAAGATCAAGTTCAAGAAATACGGTCCGCTCGACATCGAGCTGCGGGTGGCCACCATCCCCTCGACCGGCGGGGTGGAAGATATCGTCATGCGCATCCTGGCCGCGGGCGAGCCGATCCCGCTCGACAAGCTGGGCGTGCTGCCGTTTAACCTGGAGCGCCTGCGCGCGGCCATCGAGAAACCCTACGGCCTGTTCTTCGTGTGCGGCCCGACCGGCTCGGGCAAGACCACCACCCTGCACTCGGTGCTGAGCCACCTGAACACGCCCGACACCAAGATCTGGACCGCCGAAGATCCGGTCGAAATCACCCAGAAGGGCTTACGCCAGGTGCAGGTCAACCGCAAGGCGGGACTGGACTTCGCGACCGTGATGCGGGCCTTTCTGCGGGCCGACCCGGACGTCATCATGGTGGGCGAAATGCGCGACAAGGAAACCGTCAGCATGGGCATCGAAGCCTCGCTCACCGGGCACCTGGTGCTGGCTACCCTGCACACCAACAGCGCGCCCGAATCGATCGTGCGCCTGCTCGACATGGGCATGGATCCCTTCAATTTTTCCGACGCCCTGCTCGGCATCCTGGCGCAGCGCCTGGCCAAGCGCCTGTGCGCCAGCTGCAAGCTGGCTTACCATCCGGACGAGGCCGAAGTGGCCCAGCTGCTCACCGAATTCTGCCAGGAGCTGCTCGGCACCGAGGCCTTCGTCAAGGATCCGGAGGCCAGCCGCGCGGCGGTGCTGGCGGGCTGGCAGGCGCGCTATGCCGATGCGGGCGGACGCTTCACCCTGTACCGCGCCATCGGCTGCGCGGAGTGCAACAAGGGCTACCGGGGCCGGGTCGGTTTGCACGAACTGATGATCGGCACCGACAAGGTCAAACGCTTGCTGCAGGAACATAGCCGGGTCGCCACCTTGCTGGCCGCCGCCCTGGAGGACGGCATGCTGACCCTGAAAATGGATGGTATCGAGAAGGTTCTGTCTGGCATCACGGACATCAAGATGGTGCGCCAGGTGTGCATCAAGTGATGTGCTCGGCGAGGTGTACGGTCAAGTCCAGCGCGGATGTGTTTGACACGACTGCTTGGGCGGCGCTACGCTGTCGGTCCGGTCCCCGCTGCCCGCGCTAGATAAACATCCATGCTGCAACAGTTGCCCTTTCCCATACGTACCGAATGCCCGCCAGGCGCCTGCGTCTGCCGGCGCGACGCCCTGCTGGCCGACCCGGACGGCGATGTGCGCATCCTGCGGCTGACGCGCGAGGAAGAGAAAAAGCTGCTGGCGCGCATCGAGAGTATTGCCAGCTACGAAGAGCTGCAAAGGCTGGGCGAAAAAATGCAGGCCCAGCTGGGCATCGCGCTGACTATCACCCCCAGCATCCACGAAGTGCGCAGCGCGCGCGGCCTGGCGATCCAGCTGGCCGACCTGCCTGGCCTGTGCCGCAAGACGCGCCAGGCCATTCCAAGCGCGGTGCGGCGCTGCCTGGACCAGCATCCCGAGATTGTCTACGCCATCCTGAACGCGCACGATCTGCTGGGCAAGTAAGCCTTGCGCGCGCGCGGCGTCTATCCAGATCGGGTGCGCGCGATCAAGCCCTCTTGTCATCATTGCCATAGCATGTGCGGATCGACAATTTCCGCAGTGAGGCAAGCATGGTGTTCCACACCAAGTACGACACCCTCGTGCTCGACCAGGTGCTGTCCGCGGCGGAGCTCGAACGCGCCATCCGCTCGGCGCGCGCCAGCCAGACCGACCTGGAAGATGTGCTCATGGAGGAATTCGGTGTCGACATCGGCGCGCTCGGCAAGGCGCTCGAGCGTTTCTTCAAGGTCCCTTACGAACCCTTTTCGGCGGGGCGCATCAAGCCCGTATTTTTGCTGCGCCATCTGAAAGCGCAGTATGTCGAAGAAAACCAGTGGCTGCCGCTGGATCAGGACAAGAACGGCCTGGTGGTGCTGGCCCTCGATCCGGAGCGGGTCAAGACCAGCCGCATCGTGCACCAGGTGTTTCCCAAGTCGCTGGTGGCCTACCGCGTCACCACGCGCGGGGAATTTCGCCGCACCATGGACCTGTTCTTCGGCACCACCATGCGCAGCGACGGCAGTTCCCTGCGCGAGCTCCTGTCGGGTATGGACGGCGAGCAGGATGCCCTTCCCGCCCAGATCGTCTCGGAAGATATCGAGAACGAACTGGTCAAGCTGGTCAACAAGGTCATCATGGACGCCTACCGCCAGGGCGTGTCCGACATCCATGTCGAACCCATGCCAGGCAACGGCCGCACCGGGATCCGCTTTCGCAAGGACGGCCTGCTGCTGCCGTATATCGACATCCCGGCCGGCTACCGCGACGCCCTGGTCTCGCGCGTGAAGATCATGTGCGACCTCGATACCTCGGAGCGGCGCAAGCCGCAGGACGGCAAGATCAAGTTCCGTAAATACGGCCCGCTCGATATCGAGCTGCGGGTGGCCACCATTCCCTCCACCGGCGGGGTCGAGGACGTGGTGATGCGCATCCTGGCGGCCAGCGATCCGATCCCGCTCGAGCAGCTGGGCGTGCTGCCGGCCAACCTGGCGCGCCTGCGCACTGCCATTGAAAAGCCGTATGGCCTGTTTTTCGTCTGCGGCCCGACAGGTTCCGGCAAGACCACCACCCTGCATTCCCTGCTGAGCCACCTGAATACACCGGACACCAAGATCTGGACCGCGGAAGACCCGGTCGAGATCACGCAAAAGGGCTTGCGCCAGGTGCAGGTCAACCGCAAGGCCGGACTGGATTTCGCCACTGTCATGCGCGCCTTTTTACGGGCCGATCCGGACGTGATCATGGTGGGCGAAATGCGCGACAAGGAGACCGTCAGCATCGGGATCGAAGCATCGCTCACGGGCCACCTGGTGTTCGCCACCCTGCACACCAACAGCGCGCCGGAGTCGATCGTGCGCCTGCTCGACATGGGCATGGATCCCTTCAATTTCGCCGACGCCCTGCTCGGCGTACTGGCACAGCGCCTCGCCAGGCGCCTGTGCGCTCTGTGCAAGCAGGCGTATGCGCCGCAGGCGGCGGAGCTGGATTATCTGCTCGACGAATTTTGCGCCGACGGCGGCGACCGCGCGCATGTGCTGGCCGGCTGGCGCCAGCGCTACGCCGGCGCCGACGGCGCATTCACCTTGTACCGGGCCATTGGCTGCGCCGAGTGCAACAAGGGCTATCGCGGCCGCGTGGGCCTGCACGAACTGATGATCGGCACCGACAAGGTCAAGCAGCTGCTGCAGGAACGCAGCCGGGTGGCCCTGCTGCTGGCGGCGGCACTCGACGACGGCATGCTGACCCTGAAGATGGACGGCATCGAAAAGGTACTGATGGGGATGACCGACATGCGCATGGTGCGCCAGGTGTGCATCCGTTAGCGCCAGCGCCGCCGGGACGCCACCGCAAAATAAAAACGGCGCCATCGGCGCCGCGTCACGTAAAACGGCGCCATCGGCGCCGTCTGTGCTTACATGATCTTGGTCCCGATCCACCAGGCCACGGCCGACATGAAGGCCGCCGCCGGAATCGTCAGGAACCAGGCCCACACGATATTGCCCGCCACGCCCCAGCGCACCGCCGACATCTTCTGTGCGGAGCCGACACCGACGATGGCGCCAGTGATGGTGTGGGTGGTCGATACCGGCACACCCAGGAAGCTCGACATTATCAGGGTGATCGCGCCGCCGGTTTCGGCGCAGAAGCCGCCCACCGGTTTGAGCTTGGTGATCTTCTGGCCCATGGTCTTGACGATGCGCCAGCCGCCGAACAGGGTGCCGAAACTGATCGCGGCGTAGCAGGCGATGATGGCCCACTGCGGCGGCGAGGTGGCGTCCTTGTCCAGGTGGCCCGACGCGATCATCAGCATCCAGATGATCCCCAGCGTTTTTTGCGCGTCGTTGCCGCCATGGCCCAGGCTGTAGCCGGCCGCCGAGACCAGCTGCAGGCGGCGGAACCAGGTATCGACCCGGCGCGGGGTGGAACGCACGAACAGCCAGGACACGAGCAGCATCATCACCGAACCGAGGATGAAACCGAGCAGTGGCGCGATCACGATGAAGGCCACCGTCATCAGGAGGCCGCCGGGAATGAGCGCACCGGTGCCGGCCTTGGCCACCGCGGCGCCCACCAGGCCGCCGATCAGGGCGTGCGAGGAGGACGAAGGAATGCCGTAGTACCAGGTGATCAGGTTCCAGACGATGGCCCCGACCAGGGCCCCGAAAATCACGTACTGGTCGATCACCTCGGGATGGATGGTGCCCTTGCCGATGGCGCTCGCGACCTTCAGACCCACCACGAAGATCGCGATGAAGTTGAAGCAGGCCGCCATGCCGACCGCGGTCTGCGGTTTGAGCACGCCGGTCGAGACCACCGTGGCGATCGCGTTGGCGGCGTCGTGGAAACCGTTCATGAAGTCGAACAGCAGCGCCAGGGCGATCAACAGCCCGAGGACATAAATACTGATTTGCAGATTATTCATCTTGTTTTTCTGTTCTGCTGCTTATGCGTTCTCGACGATGATGCCTTCGATGATGTTGGCCACGTCTTCGCAGCGGTCGGTGACCGTTTCGAGGATTTCGTAGATAGCCTTCAGTTTGATCAGGTTGCGCACGTCCGGTTCGTCGCGGAACAGTTTCGACATGGCGGCGCGCATGACATGGTCGGCGTCCGATTCGAGGCGGTCGATCTCTTCGCAGATGGCGACGATCTTTTGCGAGTTGTCCATGTTGTGCAGCAGCGCGACGGCGGCCTGCACTTTTTCGCAGCAGGCCAGGCACAGTTCGGCCAGGCGCTTGGCTTCCGGCGTGACCGCTTTCAGGTCATACAGCGACACGGTCTGTGCGGCGTCTTCCATCAGGTCGAGGATATCGTCCATGCGCGTGATCAGCTTGTGGATGTCGTCGCGGTCGATCGGCGTGATGAAGGTCTTGTGCAGCATGTCGACCGTGGCGTAGGTGATCTTGTCGGCCTGCTTCTCGATGCCTTCGATTGCGTGGGTGCGCGTCTCGAGGTCGTCGAAGTTGGTCATCAGTCCGACCATTTCGTGTGCACCCTTCACGCACAAGTCGGCGTGCTGGTTGAACAAGTCAAAAAATTTGCCCTCGGTAGGCATCAAACGTCCAAACATGGCTTTCTCCGTAAAAGCATATTGATACTGCAGGTGGCCGCGGCACCGGTAAAACGGCGCCGCGGCGTAGTGAATTAGTCGCCCTGGTACAGCGCCAGGTTACCGCTGTAGTTGCCGAATTTCGTGTATTGGCCGATCCAGGTCAGGCGCACCGATCCGATCGGGCCGTTACGCTGCTTGCCGATAATGATTTCGGCCGTTCCCTTGTCGGGCGAATCGGGATTGTAGACCTCATCCCGGTACAGGAAGATGATGACGTCCGCATCCTGCTCGATTGCGCCCGATTCGCGCAAGTCGGACATGATGGGCCGCTTGTTGGGACGCTGTTCCAGCGAGCGGTTCAGCTGGGACAGGGCAATCACGGGGCAGTGCAATTCCTTGGCCAGGCCCTTCAGGCTACGCGAAATCTCCGAGATCTCGGAAGCGCGGTTGTCGCCCGGCTGGCTGCCCGTCATGAGCTGGATGTAGTCGATGATGATCAGGCCCAGCTTGCCGCACTGGCGCGACAGGCGGCGCGAACGCGCGCGCAGCTCGATCGGGTTCAGTGCCGGCGTCTCGTCGATATACAGCTGGGCTTCATTCATTTTCTGGATCGCGTGGGTCAGGCGGGGCCAGTCTTCATCGTTCAGGCGGCCGGTACGCAGGCGGTGCTGGTCGAGCTGGCCGACCGAGCCCAGCATACGCATGGCCAGCTGGGCGCCGCCCATCTCCATCGAGAACACGGCCACCGGCAAGCCGGCTTCGATCGCCACGTTTTCGCCGATATTGACCGAGAACGCGGTTTTGCCCATCGACGGACGGCCGGCCACGATCACCAGGTCGCCCGGCTGCAGGCCGGACGTCATGCGGTCCAGGTCAATGAAGCCGGTCGGCACGCCGGTGATCTCGCTCTGGTTGTCGCGGCTGTACAGTTCGTCGATACGCTCGACCACCTGGGTCAGCAGCGGCTGCACCGCGACCCAGCCTTGCGAGCCGCGTGCGCCCTGCTCGGCGATGGCGAAAATCTTGGACTCGGCTTCGTCCAGCATCTGCTTGACTTCCTTGCCCTGCGGATTGAACGCGTTGCCGGAAATTTCGTCGGCCACGGTGATGAGTTTGCGCAGCACGCCGCGGTCGCGCACGATCTCGGCATAGCGCCGGATGTTGGCGGCCGAGGGCGTGTTCTGCGCCATCGCGTTCAGGTACTGCAGGCCGCCCACATCCTCGGCCTTGCCGATATTCGAGAGGGCCTCGAACACCGTGATCACGTCGGCCGGTTTCGAGCCGTTGATCAGCTTGACGATCTGTTCGAAGATGATGCGGTGGTCGTAGCGGTAAAAGTCGTCCGCGTGCATCATGTCGGCAATGCGGTCGAACGCGGCGTTATCACGCAGCAAACCACCGATCACAGATTGTTCTGCTTCAATGGAATGGGGCGGAATGCGGAGTGCGTCGAGCTGCGGATCGGATGGTGCGTTCATGGCGCGAATTATACCTGCATACGGTCAATAGGCCGTAAAAATCGGAGAGTTTAAGAGAGAATTCGCGGGGTTTTTCCAGTGCTTTGCAGAAGATACAGACGTAAAAAAAGCCGGGCGAACCCGGCTTCTCTGGTACTGCAAGTGCTTATTGCTTAGGCAGCTTCGCCAACGACAGCGATCGTGATTTCTACGACCACATCGGTGTGCAGAGCAACTGCAACAGCGTGTTCGCCGGTGGTCTTCAGCGGGCCGGTCGGCATGCGTACTTGTGCTTTTTCGACAGCGAAACCTTGCTTCGTCAGCGCTTCAGCGATGTCGAAGTTGGTTACCGAACCGAACAGACGGCCATCGACGCCCGCTTTTTGAGCGATGGTGATGGTCATGCCGCCCAGCTTGTCGCCTTGAGCCTGGGAAGCGGCCAGCTTGGCAGCTGCTGCTTTTTCCAGTTCGGCGCGCTTGACTTCGAATTCAGCGACGGCCGACGCGGTAGCGCGGCGAGCCATTTTTTGCGGGATCAGGAAGTTACGTGCGTAACCGTCTTTGACTTTGACCACGTCGCCCAGGTTGCCGACGTTAACAACTTTTTCCAACAGAATGATTTGCATAGAGTTCTCCAGTGTATCCGCAGCGATTAAGCGTGGTGCAGATCGGTGTATGGCAGCAGCGCGAGGTAGCGGGCGCGCTTGATGGCGGTGTCAACCTGGCGCTGGTAGTGCGCCTTGGTACCGGTCAGGCGTGCTGGCATGATCTTGCCGTTTTCCTGGACGAAGTCTTTCAGGGTGTCTACGTCTTTGTAGTCGACCTGTTCCACGTTGGCTGCGGTGAAGCGGCAGAATTTCTTACGCTTGAACAGTGGGTTCTGTTGTTTGCGCTTTTCTTTAAGCTTGAGCTTGTTCTTGTCGAATTTTTTACCGAATGCCATTTGAGGCTCCTGTATCTAAAAATGCCCTGTCGCGTCAGGCGGCAGCGCAGAAATCAATGATGTGAAACACCAGGCTTTTGCTGTTGCGGTTCTTCTTGGCCAGAAATCCCGTGAACTGATGTGCAGCGCCCAATTCGGCCTGGCTGAATCTGCCTGAAATCTCCCCCGCGGCTAGCGCGGTAATTTCAAACTCGACCAACCTGGCTACCCCTGCTTCCATCTGCTGCGAACTGTGCAGCAGTGTGGCGGACACGATCGGCACGCCGGCCGGGGTGTAGCGCAATACGTCGCGCTCGCAAATCTGGGCTACAAACTGGAGTTGATTCACCGCGTTGTTACCGCGCAGGGGATCAGTCCGAATTCACGTCTTCTGAACAACAATTACGCTGCGGCTGGAGCTGGGGCTGCTGCAGGAGCCGGAGCTTCCGAGCGGTGGCTCTTGGCTGCGTCTTCACGTTGTACCGACTTCATCATCGGCGACGGCGCGGTTTCAGCCTTCTTCATCTTAACGGTGAGGTGACGCAGCACGGCATCATTGAATTTGAACGCGGTTTCGAGTTCCACGAGGGTCTCGTTGTCGCATTCGATGTTCAGGCAGATGTAGTGCGCTTTTGGCAGCTTCTGGATCGAGTAAGCCATCTGACGACGGCCCCAGTCTTCAACGCGATGAACGTTGCCGCCGCGCGAAGTCACGCTGGCTTTGTAACGCTCGATCATCGCCGGGACTTGCTCGCTTTGGTCCGGGTGGACGATAAAAACGATTTCATAATGACGCATGTATAACTCCTTAGGGACGTTTAAACAAATGCCCACCTCGGCGTCAAGACGAGTGTGGGAAGGGAAAGCCGGCTATTATAGCGCGAAAAAGCGCAGGTCGGCAATCCCCCCTGTGGAGTTGGCAGGCAAAGCGTGGTGCTATGGCACAAAGTCGGGGTCGAGGAGTTGATTGCGGGTGTAAGGCAGCTCGGCCGGGAAGACGTTTGCGGGCAAGCCCGTATCGAGCACAGCGAGCCGGACTGCGCGGCGGTATTCACGCTGCGCGAGAGCGTCAACCTGACTGCCGAGACTGGGAGACTCCTCAAGCCTGGTTTCTATCTTCATACGCTGAACTTCCAGCGTCTTGCGCCACTTGGACGATCGCTTTAACGGCTGAAACTCCCACTTCAGCAGGTGCATGGTGATCACGCGCAGACGCGAGGCCAGTTCGTGCCGGTGCTCGATCACCATTTCCTCCAGTTCGCTTAAGAGATTTCCTGCATCGAGCAGAGGGAGGCGATCTTCCCGCAACAGCATGATCTGCGATTCCAGCCACAGCACAAAGTCGATCTCGGGGGGCACCCATAAGGCAGTGGCGCGTTCCATAAAATCCTCCTGACCCGAGTTCGACACGCCCAACTGCAAAAAATTCGCGCACAAACGCATTTAATTCTTGCATTAGCCGAAATACTGTACAAAAATACAGTCTGTTTATACAAACAGCCCTCACATCGATGATCAAGCTCACACCTCGGCAAGAACAAATCCTCAACCTGATCCGCGACGCGATCGACAACACGGGATTTCCTCCGACCCGCGCCGAGATTGCAAACGAACTGGGCTTCAAGTCGGCCAATGCGGCCGAGGAACACCTGCAGGCGCTGGCGCGCAAGGGCGCCATCGAAATTTCGCCCGGCACCTCGCGCGGCATCCGCCTGGTCGGCGCCAGCGTCGAAGCCATCCCCATGCCGCCGCCGACCCTGATGATGTCGCTGCCGCTGGTCGGCCGCGTCGCCGCCGGCTCGCCCATCCTGGCGCAGGAACACGTGGAAGCGACCTACAGCGTCGACCCGTCGATGTTCGGCGCGCGTCCGGACTTCCTGCTCAAGGTGCGCGGCTGGTCGATGCGCGATGCCGGCATCATGGACGGCGACCTGCTGGCGGTCAAAAAAGTCGACAGCGCCAAGAACGGCCAGATCGTGGTGGCCCGCATCGGCGAGGACGTCACCGTCAAGCGCTACAAGAAAACCGGTGGCGTGATCGAACTGCTGCCTGAAAACCCGGACTTCAAGGTCATCCGCGTCGATCCCGAAGTCGACGAATTCACGCTGGAAGGTCTGGCGGTCGGACTGATGCGCAGCTGGAACTGACGGGTTTGGAGCTGATTTACATGAGCAAGCTCGAACTGTTCGGCAACCGCGATTCCGGTCACAGCTACAAGGTCAGCCTGATGCTGGCGTTGTCCGGCGTGTCACACGACTACACCGAGATCGACCTCGATGTGCCGCGCCCGGAGCGGCCGGAACCTTTCCGCTCACTGGCCAAATATGGCGAAGTGCCCCTGCTGGTGCATGACGGGCGGGCCTACGTGCAGTCCAATTCCATCTTGCTGCACCTTGCCGAGTTCACCGGCGCCTTGGGCGGTGAGTCGCGCGAGCGCCTGGAACAGGTCAGGGAATGGCTGTTCTGGGAAGCGAACCGGATTGGTTTTTCGCTGGCTAATCTGCGCTACGGGCAGAAGTATCTGCCGGCGGGGGCGGCGTCGGACGGACAAGCCATGCTGCGCGATCGCTTCAATGCGGATGTGATCAGACTGGAGGCGGAACTGGCCGATGGCCGCGCCTTCATCCTGGGCGAGCAGCCGAGCGTGGCGGACATCTCGCTGTGCGCGTACATGTTCTGGCCGGAGGAAGCGAAGGTGACTTATCCGGCCGGCGTGCAGGCCTGGCTGGACCGCATCAGCGCCTTGCCGGGCTGGGCGCATCCGTACGCGATCAACGGCTGAGTTTCACCCTGGCGTCGGTGGGCAGAGGGCTGCCCACCCTGCTTCTCTACTTACCTTTGTTCTCTTTGACCATGCGGTTGTGTTCATTCACATACGCATCGGTTGCGTCGCGCCACGCGCCGAAGTCGGCCAGCAGCAGCTTGGCTGATACCCGGGCATCTTCCGCCAGGCGCGCGTACACTTCTTCCAGGTGCACCCTGGCCTGCTCCGCTTCATCCTTGGTCAACAGGTCGGCGATGTCCTTCGGGATCTTCTTGGTCAGCGGCGACGAGGCATTCAGGTTGCGCACGAAGGCGTTGTAGCAGTCCTGCCAGGCTTCGACCTTGGCCGTCACGCTGACGATTTCCTCGTTCTGCTTCGACATCTGCGGGATGCGCGGCGCCGGACAGCGGAATTCACCCGACTTGAGCTCGGCGCCATCGTACCTGGAGATCCAGTACTGCATGTCCTCCTTGCGCTCGTCGCGCCGCTTCATCATGTCGAGCGCGGCAATCGCCGTCTTGTTGCCCTTGGCCGCCGACTTCCTGAACCACTGCTCCGCCTTGACCAGATCGATCGCGCCGGCTTCGCCGTACAAATACATCTCGCCCATGTGCAGCTGGGCTTCCGCATTGCCGGCATTGCCAAGCTTGGTGTACTGCTGCATCGCTTCGGCGTAGGCCTTCTTGGCAAACAGGGCATTCGCCGCGGCGATGTCGTCCGCCGCAATGGCAGTGCCGGACACGATCAGGGCAAGGCAGAACAGGTATTTTTTCATCAGTCCCTCTCAAGATTCAGGCGCGGGTTCAAGCCGCCTTCAGCGCGCTCGCAAAGTCGTCCAGCAAATCGGCGGTATCTTCGATACCCACCGAGACCCGGATCAGCGATTCGGCGATGCCCATGCTGGCGCGGCGCTCAGCGCCCATCTCAAAGAAGATCGTGTGCGCGACCGGAATGACCAGGGTGCGGGTGTCGCCCAGGTTACTGGCCGAGATGCCGATCTTCAGGCGGTTCAGGTAGTCGAAGCAATCGATCCCGTCTTTGAGCTCGAAGCTGAAGAGCGAACCATAGGCCTTGAAATGCGCGGTCGCGATGGCGTGCTGCGGGTGCGACGGCAAGCCGGGGTAGTGCACCGCCGCCACGTTCTCGTCGGCTTCCAGCATGGTCGCTACCGCCAGCGCATTGGCCGAAGCCCGTTCCATGCGCAGGGCCAGCGTTTCGGCGCCGACGGCGATGTGGTGGGCCGCTTCCGGCGCCAGCGAGGAGCCGAAGTCGCGCAGGGCCTTGGCACGCACCTGCGCCATGCCCCAGTTGGCCGCCGCGTTCTTCTTGTAGTTGGGCGCGATGTGCGGGTAGGCGCTCCAGTCATAGGTGCCGGTGTCGGTCAGGCTGCCGCCCAGTGCATTGCCGTGGCCACCGATCGACTTGGTCAGGGCATTGACCACCAGGCCCGCGCCGACCGACTTGGGACGGAACAGGTAGGGCGAGGTCATGGTGTTGTCGACCACGTACAGGATGCCGCGCTCCTTGCACAGCTGCCCGATGCGGGCCAGGTCGGCGACCTGGGTGCGCGGGTTGGCGATGGTTTCGACAAACACGATGCGCGTGTTCGGCGTCAAGGCCGCTTCCACATTGGCGGCGTCGGTCGCATCGACGAAGGAGACGTCCACGCCCTGCCCCGCCACCGTTTGCCACAGGCTGTTGGTGTTCCCGAACAGGAAAGACGAGGACACCACATGGTCGCCTGCGCGCAGCAGCGCCTGGAACACGGCGCCGATGGCGCCCATGCCGGTGGCGAAACAGATGGTCGACAGGCCGTCTTCCATGCGCGTGATCTTTTCTTCCAGCGCCGAGACGGTCGGATTGCCCTGGCGGCCGTAGCGAAAGCCCGGCTCCTTGCCCTGGAAGACCGAGGCCAGTTGACGCGCATCGTTGTAGCCGAAGGTCACCGAGGTGTGGATCGGCTTGTGCAGCGAGCCATGCTCGATCGGCTTTTGCCGATCGTTGTGCAGGATGGTCGTGGTGAAGCCGTATTGTTTTTTGGTCTCGCTCATTCGTTTTCCCGGTGCCTTATTCCGCCGTCGCCAGATTCAGGTTCAGCTGGGTACGGGCGGCATCCTCGGCCGGCGCGTCCTTTGGATGATGGCGCGCGTATTCAAGGCGGTCGAGGTAGGCCGGGGTCACGTCGCCGGTCACATACACGCCGTCAAAGCAGGACGCTTCAAAGTTTTTCAACGCCGGGTTGACGTCCGAGATGGCGCGCTTGAGCGCATCCACGTCCTGGTACACCAGGGCGTCGGCGGTGATCTCGCGGCACACTTCTTCGGTCGTGCGGCCGTAGGCGATCAGTTCATCGCGGGTCGGCATGTCGATGCCGTACACGTTCGGGAACAGCACCGGCGGCGCGGCGGAAGCGAAGAACACATTGCGCGCGCCGGCTTCGCGCGCCATCTGCACGATTTCCTGGCTGGTGGTGCCGCGCACGATGGAGTCATCCACCAGCAGCACGTTCTTGCCCTTGAATTCGGAACCGATGGCGTTGAGCTTCTGGCGCACCGACTTGCGGCGGATCGCCTGGCCCGGCATCAGGAAGGTACGGCCGATGTAGCGGTTCTTGATGAAGCCTTCGCGGTATTCGACGCCCAGCTTGAGTGCCAGCTGGATGGCGGCCGGACGCGAGGAATCGGGAATCGGCATGACGACATCGATCTCGCCCGACTTGAACTGGCTGCGCACCTTGTCGGCCAGGTATTCGCCCATCTTCAGGCGGGTGGCGTAGACCGAGGCGCCGTCCAGGATCGAGTCCGGACGCGCCAGGTAGACGTATTCGAAGGCGCAGGGGTTGAGCGAAGGATTGTCGGCGCACTGGCGTTCGTGCAGCTTGCTGTCCTGGTCGATGAAGACCGCTTCGCCCGGCGCGATATCGCGCAGGAAGCGGAAGCCCATGCCTTCGAGAGCGACCGATTCGCTGGCCACCAGGTATTCGACGCCGTTGTCGGTTTCATTGATGCCGATGCACAGCGGACGGATGCCGAAGGGGTCACGGAAGGCCAGCAGGCCGTGGCCGGCGATCTGGGCAACCACGGCGTAGGCGCCGCGCACGCGGCGGTGCACATTGGCGACGGCCTTGAATACCGAGTCCGGATCGAGGGTGAAACCGGTGGTCGCTTCCTGGATCTCGTGTGCGAGCACATTGAGCAGCACTTCGGAATCGGAATCGGTGTTGATGTGGCGGCGGTCATTCTTGAACATCTCGGACTTGAGCTGTTCCTGATTGGTCAGGTTGCCGTTGTGCGCCAGGGTGATGCCGAAAGGCGCGTTGACGTAGAACGGCTGTGCTTCTTCTTCGCTGGACGAACCGGCGGTCGGATAGCGGCAGTGGCCGATGCCCGAATTGCCCTGCAGTGAACGCATGTTGCGGGTGCGGAAAACGTCACGCACCAGACCGTTGGCCTTGTGCATGGAGAACATACTGCTATGACTGGTTGCAATTCCCGCCGCGTCCTGGCCGCGGTGCTGCAAGAGCAACAACGCGTCATACAACAACTGATTGACGGGATTATTCGAGACGACGCCGACGATGCCACACATGGTGCGCTCCTAGAGACTGGTGCTACGGATTTTAAAAAATTTCAATACGACGAATTCAATATGTCACGTGCCGCGCAATCGACGCCGGCAAAAAAGGTTTGACGGTGCGCACGCCGGTCTCTGCCAGCGGGCTGAACATCGCGTCGCGCCAGAAATCCTGTTTCGGCAGATCGGTCATGCCGCACAAGATGACGGCGGCCAGCACGATCACAAGGCCGCGCGCCAGGCCGAACAAGCCGCCCAGGCCGCGGTCCGCCAGGCTCAGCCCGCTCGCCTTGATCACCGCATCGACCGCCAGCATCACCAGCGCCATCAGCAGGCGCACCCCGATGAAGAGTGCGACGAAGGCCACCATCAGGCGCACGGCGTCGCCGGGGATCATGGCCGGCAGCATGGGCGCCAGTTGCGCGCCATACAAGTTGGCCACCACGAAGGCGACGATCCAGCTCACCAGGGACAGGATTTCCTTGATCAGGCCGCGCAGGGTGCTGATCACGATCGAGGCAATCAGGATGCACAGCACCACATAATCGAAAATCGTCACGCCGGCTCGCCGCTTCGCTTAGCTGCGCACCATGCTGCCGGACAAGCCCAGCTTGCCGAGCTTGGCGCGCACTTTTTCGGCTTCATCCTTGCTGTATGGCCCAACCAGCACGCGGATACGCTCGCCGGACTGGGTCGGCACCTTTTGGGTGTAGGAGCGGATACCCGCTTCCTTCAGTTTATCTTGCAGTTCCGTTACTTTTTCCTGGGTCGCGAGCGCTGCCACCTGCACTACGTGCTTTTGGCCGGCGTCCTCCTCCTTGTCGTCGGCTTTGCCTTCCAGGATAGACATGGCGCGCGCCGCTTCGGGCTGCTTCGCGGCGACTTTCTCCGGCGCTTTTTCGGCTGGCTTTGCCGCAACGGCTGGTTTTTCTTCCTTGACCGGCGGCTTGGCCGCGACGGCCGGCTTTTCGTCCTTGACCGGCGGCTTGGCGGCAGGCTTTTCCACCGGCTTGGTTTCCGCCTTGACCACTTTCGGTTCCGGCTTGGCGGGCGGCACCTTGACTTCGGCCACCTCGCGCGGGTGTGGCACCTTGGCCGGTGCCGGCGCAGCGACGGGCGCCGGCTCGGGAGGCGCCTCCACGATCTGCTCGCGCTTGTCGAGCGCCTCGGCGGCGGCAACAGGTCGCGGCAGCGGCGGCGCTTTTTCTTTGGACGGAATACGGATATCGATGTCGCCGGCCAGCGGCTTGGGCTCCGAATCGAGAATCATCGGCAGGCCGACGGCCACCGCCAATGCCAGCGCGATGGCGCCCACCAGGCGGCGGCGTGCACGTTTCTTTTCCGGCAACACGGGATCGGCGGCGGTCTTGCCTTCCTTGCGGCGCGCGGCCGGTTCGCCGGCGCTGGAAGCACGTTTGGAACGGGCACGGGCGGCAACAGCGCCATCGTCGTCACTCGAATAATAGCCACTGTCAGGGACGGTGGATTCTTGCTTGTTTTTATTTAGGAACGAGAACAAGCCCATGCGATTTTCTTCAATGATGAGAGGATTTTCGGGCCGCCATCACACCTGCTACGGTGTAAAAGGAGCCAAAGACCACAATTCTATCATTCTCCCCGGCCCGGCTCATTGCATTCGCAAAAGCCTGGGCCGGGTCGGCGAAGCTCGTCACGCTGCGTTCGTCCGGTTTGGCATCGCCCACAGGCAGGGCCGACAGGGTCTCGGCCAGCATTTCCGGATCGGCGGAACGTGGCGATGGCAAGTTGGCAACGCACCAGTGATCGACATACTGGGCCATGGGCGCGATCACGCCATCGATATCCTTGTCCTGCATGATGCCAAAGACAGCATAGGTGTAGCGGTGGAAACCCATATTGCCCAGGTTAAGCGCCAGGGCCGAGGCGGCGTGCGGGTTGTGGGCGACATCCAGCACTACCGTTGGGCGGCCAGGCAAGACCTGGAACCGTCCCGGAAGTTCCACCACCACCAGGCCTGTGCGCACATCCTGCGCGCCGACGGGCAACTCCATGCGTAGCACTTCCAGTGCGGCCAGTGCGGCCGAGGCGTTCAGTAACTGATTGGCGCCACGCAAGCTCGGATAGCCGAGGGCATTACGGCGCACTTCGCGCCCGCCATAATTCCACTGCTGCTTGTCACCGGAATAGTTGAAGTCGCGGCCCATCAGCCAGAGGTCGGCGCCGATGGCTTCCGCATGCGCGACGAGCGACTTGGGCGGCACCGGATCGCTGCAGATCGCCGCCTTGCCCGGACGGAAGATGCCGGCTTTTTCAAAGCCGATCTCTTCACGCGTGGTCCCCAGGTAATCGGTATGGTCGATGTCGACCGAGGTCACGATGGCCACATCGGCATCGATCACATTGACGGCATCCAGGCGCCCGCCCAGGCCCACTTCCAGGATTGCCACGTCCAGTCCGGAGCCGGCCAGCAAATGCATGATGGCGAGGGTCGTGAACTCGAAATAGGTCAGGTCGATGTCGCCGCGCTGCGCTTCCACGGCCTGGAAACTGGCCACCAGGGCTTCATCGCTGGCCATGCTTCCATTGATGCGGGCGCGCTCGTTGAAGTCGAGGAAATGCGGCTTGATGTAGAGCCCCACCTTGTAGCCGGCGCGCAGCAGGATCGCTTCGAGCATGGAACAGGTCGATCCCTTGCCGTTGGTGCCGGCCACCATGATGACCGGGCAGGAAAAGGCCAGGGCCAGGCGCTCCTTGACCGTGCGCACGCGGTCCAGACCCATGTCGATATGAACTTCGGCATGGCGCGATTCGAGCAGGGCCAGCCAGTCGGGCAAGGTGGTGGGGAATGTGGGCATGGGATGGGAACCGTGAAAGTAGTAGCGGCTCATGGTGGATTGCGGGCGCTGCCCTTATCCACCATGAGCCGCAAAGAACTAATTGGAACAAAGAAAACTTAAGCGACAACTTAAGCCAGAACCTCAACCGCCTGATCCTGCAACAAGGCCAGCAAACGGGCAATTTCTTCGCGCATCTTGCGGCGGTCGACGATCATGTCGACTGCGCCCTTGGTGACCAGGAACTCGGCGCGCTGGAAGCCTTCCGGCAATTTCTCGCGCACAGTATTTTCGATCACGCGCGGGCCGGCAAAGCCGATCAGCGCTTTCGGTTCAGCGATGACCACGTCGCCCATGAAGGCGAACGAGGCCGACACGCCGCCCATGGTCGGGTCGGTCAGCACGCTAATGAAAGGCAGCTTTTTCTCGGACAATTTGGTCAGCATGGCGGTGGTCTTGGCCATCTGCATCAGCGACAGCAAACCTTCCTGCATGCGGGCGCCACCGGTGGCGGTGATGCAGATGAACGGTACTTTTTGCTCCAGCGCGATCTGGGCGCCGCGCACGAAGCGCTCGCCGACCACGGAGCCCATGGAACCGCCCATGAATTCGAATTCGAAACAGGCCACCACGACCGGCAGGCTCATGATGGAGCCGCCCAGCACGATCAGGGCATCGGTCTCGCCGGTCGCGTCCATGGCCGCCTTGAGGCGATCCGGATATTTCTTGCTGTCTTTAAACTTGAGGGTGTCGACCGGGAGGGTTTCCTGGCCGATTTCGTAGCGTCCGCCTTCGTCGAGCAGGCCGTCGAGGCGCTCACGGGCACGGATACGCATGTGATGGCTGCATTTGGGGCAGACATGGAGATTCGATTCGAGGTCGGTGCGGTACAACACCGCTTCGCACGACGGGCACTTGACCCACAGCCCTTCAGGCATGGTTTTGCGCGCGGCAGCGTCGGAACGCTGGATACGGGGCGGTAGCAGTTTTTCTAACCAACTCATACATTCTCCTTCTGCGGCAATCTTGGTGGTCGGTAGTTTAGCCGGTAAGACCGTGCTTGTCGAACACAACAGCCCGTCGGGACAGGTTAGCTTGTTGATTTGACACTGTTTTTCCCGCGTATGCCAGAGTTGGATCACGGGCCGGGGCAAACGTTCCGCCCTCCTGCGCCAGCGCTTGAAATACGCTATTCTGGCCGGATGAATTCACTCCATCCCAACAAGCTGCTGCTCTCAAAATGGACTGCCGTCCATCCGGAAAACAAGGAAAAACATTTCGTCGTGACGGCCCTGGTCGAAGCGGCCGAACCGGGTTCCCCGGTCGAACTGGTCGATATCGAAGCAGTACACAGCCGTACTACGCGGCGTATTGCCTGGCGCAGCCTGCGCGATCAAGCGCAGTGGCGCCAGGGCTGGGTCTAAGGCTGCAGCGGGGCGGGTGCGGGATCAGGCGACTTCGGTAGTGGTGTATTCGATCCCGCCGATCCGGGCCGCCACCAGGTTGTACACAAAGGCGCCGATCAGGGTGAACACGAAACCGAACACGGCATACAGGACCGGCATCAGGATGATCATGAAGATCGAGCCGAAGAAGGTGCCGATGCCGCCGGAGAACATCAGGCCGAGCGCCATGATCAGCACGATGGGAATGGAAATGACCAGGTAAAGGACGGCGGCAACCTTCGCCGATTGCATCATCGAGACATTAACGATCTGCTTTTTCATGGTGGGCGGTCTTTTTGAAATGATTAATCGGATTGCAACACGATTAATTTACCAAAAAAGTCCGCCCAAAAACCACCGCCGGCAAATTATTGCGCGTCCAGCGCCGCCCGGATCCCCGCCACAAAAGTTTGCACCGCGCCCACCGCCTGCTCCGGCGCTGAATTTTCGATCTCCTGAATGATCCGGCTGCCAATCACCACGGCGTCGGCGACCTCCGCGACCGCCCTCGCCGTGGCTCCGTCGCGGATACCGAAACCGACCCCGATCGGCAGCTTGACATGCTCGCGGATGGGAGCGAGCTTGCGCGCCACGTCTTCAGTATCGATATTGCCGGCGCCGGTCACGCCCTTCAGCGACACGTAATAGCTGAAACCGCTGCCGAAGCGCGCCACCTGGGCGATGCGTTCCGGCGTCGAGGTCGGCGCCAGCAGGAAGATCAGGTCGAGCTCGCTGGCGCGCATGGCGGCGGCGAATTCCTCGCATTCTTCCGGCGGATAGTCGACCACGATGGCGCCGTCGGCCCCGGCGGCTTTGGCCTGGGCGATAAAGGCGTCCGGGCCGATCCGTTCGATCGGGTTGGCGTAGCCCATCAGCACCACCGGGGTGGACTGGTTGGTCTTGCGGAATTCGCGCACGTAGTTGAACACGTCGCCGATACCGATCCCGAACTTGAGGGCACGCTCGCAGGCGCGCTGAATGACCGGACCCTCGGCCATGGGATCGGAAAACGGCACGCCGAGTTCCAGGATGTCGGCGCCGCCGGCCACCATGGCGTGCATCAGGGGCACGGTCATGTCGGGGCCGGGGTCGCCCGCGGTGATGAAGGTAACGAGGCCGGTCTTGCGTTGCGCCGCCAGGGCGGCAAAGGTTGGTGCGATTCTGGACATGGTGGTGCTTTCTTATCGTGGCAGCAGGTAAAGGGAGAACGATGCAGTCATGCGGCTTGCGCCGCCTAGCTGAAGTCCAGTCCCATCCGTTCCGCCACCGTGTGCATGTCCTTGTCGCCGCGGCCCGACAGGTTGACCAGGATGATCTTGTCCTTGGGCAGGCTCGGCGCCAGCTTGGCCGCGTAGGCCAGCGCGTGCGACGATTCCAGCGCCGGGATGATGCCTTCGATATGGCAGCAATCGTGGAAAGCGGCCAGCGCTTCCTCGTCCGTCACCGACACGTATTCGGCGCGGCCCAGGTCCTTCAACCACGCGTGTTCCGGGCCGACACCCGGGTAATCCAGGCCTGCGGACACGGAATGCGTTTCGATGATCTGGCCGTTCGCGTCCTGCAGCAGATAGGTGCGGTTGCCGTGCAGGACACCGGGAATACCGGCCGTCAGCGAGGCCGAATGCTTGCCGGAATCCAGCCCTTCGCCGGCCGCTTCCACGCCGATCAGGCGCACATTCTTTTCATCGATGTAGGGGTAGAAAATGCCCATGGCGTTGGAACCGCCGCCGATGCAGGCCATCACATAATCCGGCTGGCGTCCGGTCATCTCCGGCATCTGGACCAGGCATTCCTCGCCGATCACGGACTGGAAGTCGCGCACCATCATCGGATAGGGATGGGGACCGGCCACCGTGCCGATGATGTAAAAGGTGTTTTCGATGTTGGTGACCCAGTCGCGCATGGCTTCATTGAGCGCATCCTTGAGCGTCTTGGAACCCGACTCCACCGGCACCACGGTGGCGCCGAGGAGCTTCATGCGGTACACGTTCTGGGCCTGGCGCTTGACGTCTTCGCTGCCCATGTAGACCACGCATTCGAGCCCGAAGCGGGCGCAGATGGTGGCTGTGGCCACGCCATGCTGGCCGGCGCCGGTTTCGGCGATGATGCGCGGCTTGCCCATGCGCCTGGCGAGCAGGGCCTGGCCGATCACGTTATTGATCTTGTGGGCGCCGGTGTGGTTCAGGTCTTCGCGCTTGAAGTAGATCTGCGCTCCGCCCTGCTGCTCGGACCAGCGCTTGGCGTGGTAGATCGGCGAAGGGCGGCCGACGAAGTGCTTGAGTTCGTAGCGGAATTCGTCGAGGAATTCCGGATCGTTGCTGTAGCGGGCGTAGGCTTCTTTCAGCTCGGCCAGCGCGTGGCTCAGCGTTTCAGCGACAAACGATCCGCCGTAAGGGCCGAAATGGCCGCGCGCGTCGGGAAGCTGGTACTCGGGAGTCTGGAACAGGGGTGCGGCCGGGGCGCGCTCAGGGGCGCCTTTGAATTCGTTCGTCATGATGGTTCTCGCCTTGAAGTTCGCTGTGCAGTTCGCCATGAAGGGCTTCTGCCAGCGCGGTATCGCCTGCCCGCACCGCCGCTACGAAAGCGGCAATCTTGCGGGCGTCCTTGATTCCCTTGCCTTCTTCGACACCACTGCTGATGTCGACCGCATAGGGACGTACGCGTACCACCGCGTCAGTCGCGCTGTGTACGCTCAAGCCACCACTTAAAACGACCCGAGGCGCGAGTTCTTTTGGAATGAGAGACCAATCGAAGACCTTTCCGGCGCCACCGTAAGCGTCCACATAGGTATCGAGCAAAAGGCCCGAGAACAGGGAACTGGCGGCGCGGTATTCAGATTCGTATTTTAGCAAATCGGCAGGCGTCGTGTCCGGTTTGACGCGAAACACCCGCAGGAAGGGGCGTTGCACGGCAGCGGCAATGGCGGCGCACTCGGCGGCGCTCTCGTCGCCGTGGAACTGCAGCTGGGCAAACGGCGCCACGGCCGCCACCGCCTTGACCTCGTCCACGCTGGCGTTGACGAACAGGGCGACGGTGCTCACGAAGGGCGGCACGGCCGACATCAGCGCGCCAGCCTGGGCGGGCGTCACGTAGCGCGGGCTCTTTGCATAAAACACAAAACCGATGGCGTCGGCGCCGGCCTCGACCACGGCCTGGACGTCCTGGGCGCGGGTCAGGCCGCAAATCTTGATGCGTGTACGTGGCATGGTGGCAATCAGCCTTCAGACGGCGTGGAATCAGCTAGGACAATATCAGAACCAGGGCAGCGGACTGGCCGTTTCGTGCGGCAGTCCCCACTTGGCATCGTAATCGATTTTCGCCAGATACAGGCCGTCGGGCATGAATGTGGGGGCCGCATCGTTGCGGTCGCGTCCGGCCAGCACATCGCCCAGCCAGCTGGGTGTGTGCCTGCCCTGCCCCACATAGATCAGCGAACCGATCAGGTTGCGCACCATGTGATGCAGGAAGGCATTGGCGCGCAGGGTGAACACGATGGCTTCGCCGCGCCGCTCGACCTTGACCTCGTGCATCTGCTTGACGGGCGACTTGGCCTGGCATTGCGAGGAACGGAAAGCGGAGAAATCGTGGGTGCCGACCAGGCATTGCGCCGCCTCGCGCATCAATTCCAGGTCCAGCGGGCGGAAGGTCCAGCCGGCGCGGCCCACCAGCAAGGGCGAGCGCACCGGATTGTTGTACAGGACGTAATGATAGGTGCGGGCAAAGGCGGCAAAGCGGGCGTGGAATTCCTGGCCCGGCAGCTCGGGAATGACTGTGGCCCAGCGCACCGCAATCGCGTCCGGCAGGAAGGCGTTGACCCCGCGCACCCAGGATTGCATGCTGCGGTCGAGTTCGGTATCGAAGTGGATGACTTGTTCGAGGGCGTGTACACCGGTGTCGGTGCGGCCGGCGCAGGTAGTGGCCAGCTCGATCCGCGCGAAGTGTTCGAGCGCGATTTCGAGCCGGTCCTGCACGGTATTACGATCTGGCTGCTTCTGGTAGCCGTTGAAGGCGGTACCGTCGTACTGGATCCCGAGTGCGATCCGTTTCAATGGAATTGAGCCATCATTGCACTTTCATCATGCCAGACGCGCACGCATTTCGTTGGCCTTGCTGACCTGCTCGCCGCTGCCGCCCTTGATGACTTCATCGAGCAGTTCGCGTGCACCTTCCTTGTCGCCAATTTCCTGATAGGCGATTGCCAGGTCCAGCTTGGTTTCCATTTCCATGTGCACGCCGGACATGGCGCCGGTGGCGACATCGCCGGCTTCCGGAATACGGCCGACGTCGGCAAATTCCGGCAGCGCGGTGGCGTCATTGCCGGCAGGCAGATCGAGGTCGATGCCCGACATGTCGAAGGACGGTGCGGCCGGGGTTGGGGCCGGATCGCGCAGCGGCAGATCAGGCACGTCGAAGAAGTTGTGGCTGTCCAGATCGTGGGCGGCAGGCGCGGCCGGGGCCGAGGCTGCCGGCGACGGCAGGTCGAAGTTCAGGTCGTTCAAGTCATGCGCGGGGGTCACTTCGGCCGGTGCGGACTGGGCGAATTCCCTGGACAGGTCGACCGTGCCGAAATCGGCGATCAGATCGTTCTCTTCCGCGTCGGCGGGAGAGGACTTGGACAGGTTCAGCGGTGCGGCTGCTGCGGCGTTGGGATGCGCGGTCGGCGTGTTGAAGTCCAGGTCGAAGTCCATCGGCTCTTCCGCTGCAGTTGCCGCTGCTGCGGCAGGCTTGCTGAAGTCCAGGTCCGGTACCGTAGGCGACGCATCGACCGGCGGCATGGCCAGCGGATCGGTCTGGGCGACCGGCTCGAAGCTCAGCCCACCGAGGTCGAAGTCGAGGGTGTTGTCTTCATCGGCCTTCGGCGCGGGTGCTGCCGGCGTCGGGACCACGGTGGCGTCGTTGTTCAGATCGAGGTCCAGGTCCATCAGGGCGCTGTGCGGGCCGCCGTCGCTCAGGGCGTCGTCGAGCTGCTGGCTCATCAGGGTCTGGGCACCGGCCGCAGCCGCGGCACCGGCCACAACGGCAGGTGCGGTAATGCTGTTCGAGGCGCTGGCATACAAAGGATTCTGCGGGTCGATCGACATGCCCATCACGGCCGCTTGCGCCCATTCGTCGCCCTGGCCCTTGGTCATGCCGTACAGTTCGCTGGCCTGGGTCTCGAAGGCACGCAGGTCCTTGCGCGCAGCGTAGATTTCCAGCAGCTTCAGGCGGACCGGGTAGCGTTCCGGATGGGTACGCAAGGCTTCCTTCAGGATCTCTTCGGCCTGGGCGTCGCGGCCATAGGCGATATACACGTCGGCTTCGGCGACCGGATCGACTTCATTGGTGTCGAGCTGGCTGGCCGATGGCGCGAAGCTGGAATTGAAGACGCTGTTGTTGGTGTCGATGCTCTGGCCGCCAGTTTCGGCGAACAGGGAATGCGCCTGATCGGTCGGCGCACCCAGCACGGACGGCTCGATCGGGGCGGCGCCGGCATTCTTGCGGCGGCGCATGGCGGCGATACCGCCCAGCGCCAGTGCCAGCGCACCGAGGCCGCCGAGGACGTAGACGATATTGTCCATCACCATGTCGGCGAAGGATGGCTCGGCCGGTGCAACCGGAGCCGGCTTCTTGACGACAGGCTTGATCGGTGCCGGCGCAGGAGCGGCCGCCACTGGCGCTACGGCCGGTGCGGAGGCGACTGGTGCGGCGGCGGCAGGTGCCGGCTTCGCTGCAGGCGCCGGGGCGGCGGCAACGGGTGCCGGTGCCGGTGCCGGCGTCACCACGGCAGGCACGGAGGCCTTTTGCGCTTCGGTGGCGGCCTTGTTCTTGATGGTCATCAGCTTTTCCAGATCGCTGACGTTGCGCTCGAGTTCCTTGACACGCGCGCTGGCTTCGGCCAGGGCCTTGTCCTTGGCGATCTTTTCTTCGGCGCTCATGCCGCCGCCACCTTTGCTGGCCGCGGCGGCGCCGGCGGTGGCCTTGCTCAGTTGCAGCTTGTCCTTGGCTTCGTTGGCCGCGGTCGGGCGTTCCTCGACCTTGGCGGTGATCTTGCCCGCCGCGCTCTGGGTCGTTTCCGGTGCCTTGTCCGGGGCCGCGCTGGCGACCTGGCCGGCCAGCTTGTTACGGTAAGCATTGAAATCGGCCGCATGGGCCACCACCACGCCGCGCGCTTCGCCCTGGCCGGTGGCCTTGACGGTGTCGTTGTCGGGCACGGTCAGGATCTGGCCGGCTTTCAGGCGGTTCATGTTCTTGCCGTTGAAGGCATCCGGGTTGGCGCGGTACAACGCGACCAGCATCATGTCCAGCGAAATGTCGACCGGACGCAGTTGGCCGGCGATCTTGCCCAAGGTATCGCCCGGCTTGGTCCTGTATTCGGTACTGCCTTCGCGCTGCGCTTCGGTCGGACGCGGTGCGTCGGCCGGACGCGGCGCCGCCGGCGTGCCGGTGGCGGCCGATGTGGATGCGGCGGGACGCTGGGCCGCGCCCGAGCGGGCCGCGGTCGAACGCGCGCCTTGCGACAGCACGTCCACCGGCGCCGACACTTGCGCCGACTGGGTCGTGCGCATGTCGGCCGGATCGAGCAGGAAGGTATATTCACGCACCAGGCGGCCACTGCCCCAGCTCAGTTCCAGCAGCATGTCCACAAACGGCTCATTGACCGGCTGCGACGAGGTGATCTTGACGAACTGGCGGCCGCCGCGCTGCTCAACATTAAAACGCAGCGACAACAACGCCGGATTGAACTCGATGTTAGCCTGGCGGAAGGCATCGGCCGGCGCCAGTTTCGCGACCAGGCCGTTTGCCTCGTCATTGGCCACCGATGTCAATTCGATTTCCGCATTCAGCGGCTGGCCGAGCGCGGACAGGACGGTCAGTTTGCCGAGACCTGCCGCATAGGCTGACGAAGAAAGGAGCACGGCGCTGGCAATGGCGCCAGTCAGTGTTTTCAGCGCGAACGAGGTCAACTTGGAGCGGTTGTTTAAATGCATAGTGGCGGCATGAGAGTTGGCTGGGGAGAAGGCGTTTTCCCGGAGGTCTTCAACATATCATCATGCTCTAGAGCATGCAAATTTTTTTCGTGATATGTGAGCTTGATGCTCGTTTACGGCATAAATTGCTGCATTCTTCAGCAGCTCGCGACCAATAAGGCCACTAACCGCAGGGCTTCCCGCCTCGTGCAGCAATGATAATTGCCTTGCCTGAAATGACAATAGACTTGTCACTAGTGAATTGATTTTGAAGGAAAAAGAGGCCGGAAACCCGGCCTCTGTATTACTGCTTGGTTACTGCTTCGGGGCCTGCCGCGCACCCCAAACACGGGAGCGCGGCGCGCCTGATTACTTGTCGAGAACGATGCGCAGCATGCGGCGCAGCGGCTCGGCCGCACCCCACAGAAGCTGGTCGCCGACCGTGAATGCGGACAGGTATTCGCCGCCCATCGACATCTTGCGCACGCGTCCGACCGGGATCGTCAGGCTGCCCGTGACGGCGGCCGGCGACAGGTCGCGCACCGACGCCTCACGCGTGTTCGGCACCAGTTTCACCCACTGATTGTTGGAGGCGATGATGTCGTTGATCTCGTCAAGCGGCACATCCTTGTTCAGCTTGATGGTCAGTGCCTGCGAGTGGCAGCGCATCGCGCCGATGCGCACGCACAGGCCGTCGACCGGGATTTCCTTGCTGCCGAAGGACGCGCCCAGGCCCAGGATCTTGTTGGTCTCGGCGCCGGCCTTCCACTCTTCTTTCGACTGGCCGTTGCCCAGGTCCTTGTCGATCCAGGGGATCAGGTTGCCGGCCAGGGGCGCGCCGAACTGCTTGATCTCGTCGGCCGAATAGCCATGCTGGGTAGCCAGCACGCCGCGGTCGATGTCCAGGATGGCGGACGCCGGGTTGTCCAGCAGCGGCTTGACGGCCGCGTTGATGGTGCCGAACTGGGTCAGCAGTTCGCGCATGTGCTGGGCGCCGCCGCCGGACGCCGCCTGGTAGGTCATGGAGGTCATCCAGTCGACCAGCTTGTGCTGGAACAGGCCGCCCAGACCCATCAGCATGCACGATACGGTGCAATTGCCGCCGATGTAGTTCTTCACGCCGCGGGTCATGGCGTTCTTGATGACGTCCAGGTTGACCGGGTCGAGCACAATGACGGCGTCGTCATTCATGCGCAGGGTCGATGCGGCGTCGATCCAGTAGCCGTTCCAGCCCGCCGCGCGCAGCTTCGGGAACACCTCCGAGGTGTAGTCGCCGCCCTGGCACGAGATAATGATCTCGCATTTAGTCAGCTCGGTAATGTCGGAGGCATCCTTCAGAATAGTCTCGTTCTTCGCCATGGCAGGGGCGGTGCCGCCTGCGTTAGAGGTCGTAAAGAACACTGGTTCAATATGGGCGAAATCGCCCTCGTCCTGCATACGCTGCATCAGGACCGAACCCACCATACCGCGCCAACCTACCAAGCCAACTAATTTCATCATCTTTCCTCGTTGTGTGAAAAACGGCGGGCTCACGCCCACCCTGCCTACCCTAGTGCTGCTACCACTGCATTGCCCATTTCCTCGGTGCCCACCCTGGTGGTACCGGCTTCATAAATATCGCCTGTGCGCAGGCCCTGCGCCAGCACCTTCTTGACCGCGTTCTCGATACGGTCGGCCTGCTCGGTCTTGCCGAGCGAAAAGCGCAGCATCATCGCGGCCGACAGAATGGTCGCCAGCGGATTGGCGATGCCCTTGCCGGCGATGTCAGGCGCCGAACCGTGCGAAGGCTCGTACAAACCCTTGCTGTTGGCGTCGAGCGAGGCCGACGGCAGCATGCCGATCGAACCGGTCAGCATGGCCGCGCAGTCGGACAGGATGTCGCCGAACATATTGCCGGTCACGATGACGTCGAATTTTTTCGGGGCGCGCACCAGCTGCATGGCGGCGTTATCGACATACATGTGCTCGAGCGCGACGTCCTGGTACTCCTTGTGCACATCGGTGACGATGTCGCGCCAGAACTGGAAGGTCTCCAGTACATTGGCCTTGTCGACGCTGGTGACGCGCTTGTCGCGCTTGCGCGCGGCCTGGAAGGCCACGTGGGCGATGCGGCGGATTTCCGTCTCGGCGTAGCGCATGGTGTCGAAGCCTTCGCGCTCGCCCTTGAACGGGCCGTCCGGGCATTCGCGCACGCCGCGCGGTTTGCCGAAGTAGATGTCGCCGGTCAGTTCGCGGATGATCAGGATCTCCAGGCCCGACACCACTTCGGGTTTGAGCGTGGAGGCGCCGGCAAGTTCCGGATACAGGATGGCGGGACGCAGGTTGGCGAACAGTGCCAGTTCCTTGCGCAGCCCAAGGATGGCCTGTTCCGGACGAAGCGAGCGCTCCAGATTGTCGTACTGATAGTCGCCGACCGCGCCGAACAGGACCGCGTCCGCGCTCTTCGCCAGCGCCAGGGTGGCCGGGGGCAGTGGATGGCCATGGTTGGCGTAACCGGTGCCGCCGACGTCGGCGCTTTCGAGTTCGAATTTTTCGCCCAGGACGTTCAGGACCTTGACCGCTTGCGCCACGATTTCAGGACCGATGCCGTCGCCTGGAAGGATTGCAATTTTCATGTGTTGGATTCGCTGTTGGTTCGCTGTTGGGTTCGCTGTTGATTCGCTGTTAAATCACGTTCGCCAGCCAGGGCTGGGCCGCAAGGTGACGCTCTTCGAAGGCGCGGATCTGGTCCGCGTGGCGCAGGGTCAGGCCGATATCGTCCAGGCCATGCATCAGGCAGTACTTGCGGAAGGGGTCGATATCGAACTGGTAGGACAAGGTACCGTTGCTGGTCGAGACGCGCTGCTGTTCCAGGTCGACCACCAGGCGGAAACCGGGAAAGGCCTTCACTTCATTGAACAGGTGGTCGATCTGCGCCTCCGGCAGCACGACCGGCAGCAAGCCGCTCTTGTAGCAGTTGTTGAAGAAGATATCGGCAAAGCTCGGCGCGATGATGGCGCGGAAACCATACTGGTCGAGCGCCCATGGCGCGTGTTCGCGCGAGGAGCCGCAGCCGAAGTTCTTGCGCGCCAGGAGGATGGACGCACCCTGGTAGCGCGGCTGGTTCAGCACGAAATCGGGATTAAGCGGACGGCTGCTGTTGTCCTTGCCCGGTTCGCCGTGGTCCAGGTAGCGCCACTCGTCGAACAGGTTGGGACCGAAACCGGTGCGGTGGATCGACTTCAGGAACTGCTTGGGGATGATGGCATCGGTGTCGACGTTGGCGCGGTCGAGCGGTGCCACCAGTCCTTCGTATATCGTAAATTTATCCATGGTTTTTCAGATTCCGTGACAGCGCAGACCGCAGGGCGTAGGTCGGAAAAGCGAAGCGCCTTCCGACATGTATGAGCCGCCGACGGCTCGTGTCGGAAGGCGCTGCGCTTTTCCGACCTACGTTCTGCGCTGTGCGTCTTGTTATTTTTTACCAGCGCCTTCAACGACCTGGCCGACTTTCTGTACATCCTTGCCAAAGCCCGAGACGGTATTGCAGCCGCTCAGGATCAGTACAACGGCGGCCAGGGCAAACAGGGTTTTCATGGTGATTCTCGCTTTGTTAACGATACTGACTTAGCGCAGTGCGCGCACATCGACGAAATGGCCGGTGATACCAGCCGCCGCCGCCATGGCGGGCGACACCAGGTGGGTGCGTCCGCCCTGCCCCTGACGGCCTTCGAAGTTGCGGTTCGAGGTCGAGGCGCAGCGCTCGCCCGGCTCGAGCCGGTCGGCGTTCATTGCCAGGCACATCGAGCATCCCGGCTCACGCCATTCGAAGCCCGCGTCCTTGAAAATCTTGTCCAGTCCCTCGCGCTCGGCCTGGTCCTTGACCAGTCCCGAACCGGGCACCACCAGCGCCAGGCGCACGTTCGAGGCGCGCTGCTTGCCGCGTACGACCGCTGCCGCCGCGCGCAAGTCTTCGATGCGCGAGTTGGTGCACGAGCCGATAAAGACCTTGTCGATGCGGATGTCCTCGATTGGGGTATTTGGCTTGAGGTTCATGTAGACCAGCGCCTTTTCCATGGCGTCGCGCCGCACGGCGTCTTTTTCCTGGTCGGGATCGGGCACGCGGCCATCGATCGCGACCACCATCTCGGGCGAGGTGCCCCAGGTGACCTGCGGCTTCACGTCAGCGGCGTTCAGGGTGACGACCATGTCGAACTGGGCGCCGGCGTCCGAATGCAGGGTGCGCCAGTAGTCGACCGCGCGGTCCCAGTGGGGACCAGCCGGCGAAAAGGGACGGCCCTTGACGTAGTTGATGGTGGTGTCGTCGACCGCGACCATGCCGGCGCGCGCGCCCGCTTCGATCGCCATATTACAGACCGTCATGCGCCCTTCCATCGACAGCGAACGGATGGTCGAGCCGCCAAATTCGATGGCGTAGCCGGTGCCGCCGGCGGTGCCGATCTTGCCGATCACGGCCAGCACGATGTCCTTGGCGGTCACGCCGGACGGAAGCGCGCCGTCGACCTGGACCAGCATGGACTTGGATTTCTTGGCCAGCAGGGTCTGGGTGGCCAGCACGTGCTCGACTTCCGAGGTGCCGATGCCGTGCGCCAGGCAGCCGAAGGCGCCGTGGGTGGAGGTGTGCGAGTCGCCGCAGACCACCGTCATGCCCGGCAGGGTGGCGCCCTGCTCCGGCCCGATCACGTGGACGATGCCCTGGCGCTTGTCGTTCATATTGAAGTAAGTCAGGCCATAGCTCTTGGCGTTGGCGTCGAGCGTCTCGACCTGCAGGCGCGAGGTCGGATCGGCGATGCCCTCCTTGCGGTCGGTGGTCGGCACATTGTGGTCGGCCACGGCGAGGTTGGCCGAGGTGCGCCATAGCGGACGGTTGGCGGCGCGCAGGCCGTCGAAAGCCTGCGGGCTGGTCACTTCATGCACCAGGTGGCGGTCGATGTACAGGACCGTGGTGCCGTCTTCGTCGGCGCGCACAACGTGCGATTCCCAGAGTTTGTCGTAGAGCGTTTTTATCATGGCTTTTAGTGAAAACCTTAGTGGAACTTTTCAGTGAAACTCTTCAGTGAAACGGGTGCATGGAAGGCCAGCGTCTTTGATTATGCCATATTTGTGCATTGCGGCAGTGGCTGCCCCATTTTGAAGCATTGACAGGTCATGACACGGTTTTACTGATATATATTCCGTTTCCGTATCAATAAACCGAACAAAAAAAATGCCTGCTCGATTTCGGCAGGCATTTTCAGTGATTCTGGAGGTGCTACATTTTTTTGCTACGCCGCCAGTTTTACTGTTGCCCGACAACCATCCATGAGGAAGGATAGACCCACGACTAGCACCAGCTCGCCCTCGGCGGAGCGCGCCGTGCCGGTGATGCCGTCCACGGTAATGGCGGTCATCGGCTTGATCACCAGGTCGGCGGTGCCGTCCACGGCGGCCACGGCCAAAATGTACGGCTGGGGCGCGGCCACCACGATGCCGACCTTTTCGACGCAGGCTTCGTAGCCAAGCGAGGCTGCCAGCGAACGCACCGGCAGCGGACGGCCCTGGTCCTTGAGCACCGGCGCGCCGCCGACCTGCATGAATTCGTCCGGCAGTTCGACCACGCGCTGGACCACGGCCATCGGCAGCGCCAGCGCGGCGCCCGAGGTCGAGACCAGCATGGTCGGCACGATCGACAGTTCGATCGGCAGGCGGATCGCGAACTTGGTGCCGTGGCCGAGCGAGGAATCGATGTGAATCGCACCGCGGTTCTTTTCCACGGCGGTCTTGACCACGTCCATGCCGACGCCGCGGCCGGACACCGAGGACGCCACTTCCTTGGTCGAGAAGCCCGGCAGGAATACCAGCTGGTAGGCTTCTTCGTCGCTTGGGGCGCCGTTTTCGTTGATCAGGCCTTTCTGGATGGCCTTGCGGCGCAGCGCGTTCGGGTCCATGCCCTTGCCGTCATCCTGCAGCACGATCATGACGCTGTTCGCTTCCTGCCAGGCTTTGAGCGAAATGTAGGCCTTGGCCGGCTTGCCCGCGGCGAGGCGGTCTTCCGGTCCTTCGACCCCGTGATCGAGCGCGTTGCGCAGCATGTGCACCAGCGGATCGTAGAGGCTGTCCACGACCACGCGGTCGACTTCCGTCTCCGCGCCTTCGATGGTCAGTTCGACGTCCTTGCCGAGGTCCTTGGCCAGCTCGCGCACCAGGCGCGGGAATTTCTGGAACAGGCGTCCGACCGGCTGCATGCGGGTGGCCAGGGTGGCGCGCTGCAGTTCAGCCGAGTAGCGCGAGGCGCGTTCCAGGGTTTCGGTCAGGGTGGCCATCAGGGTCGCGGCCGGGCCTTCGAATTTGTACTGCAACAGGCGCTCGAGCAGCACGGCGGCCTGGTTGGCGGCCTGCACCGATTCGCCCGCCACTTCCAGCAGGGCGTCGAGCTTGACCGCATCGACGCGGATGCTGTCTTCCTTGGCAGGCGCGGAGGCGGCGCGGAATTCCTGCACCTTTTCTTCACGCTTTTCTTCGCTGACGGCGGCTTTCGCGGCAGGCGCGGGAGCGGCGACCGGTGCGGCGGCCACGGCAACGGCTGCGACGGCGGTAACGACCGGGGCGGCCGCAGCGGGCGCCGCCTTGGGCGTGTACGTGCCTGGTGGCGTGACCGCCATGAACATGGCTTCCCAGTCCAGGCCGTCGGCGCCGGGGGTGGTTGCCGCGACCGGGGCGGCGGCGACCGCGGCCGGCGCAGCTGGGGCGGCGGCCACGGCCGGCGCTGCCGCAGGCGCAGGCGCGGCTTTCGGCGCGGGCGCATCGCCCTTGCCTTCGATCGCATTGACCAGAATACGTTCGAGCGAATCCGGCATGGAGGCCAGCTGCTCGGGGGCGGCGCCGTTACTGAGGTCGGTCAGCTGGTCGGCCACGAAGCCTGACGCCTGCAGCGCCGCTTCGATCGCGATCGGCGTCACTGGCGCGGCGCCGGTGCGCAGCGCGTCGAACAGGTTTTCAGTCAGGTGACAGGCGGCCACCAGGGCAGGCAGGCCCATGAAACCAGCCCCGCCCTTGATCGTGTGGAACGAACGGAAAACCGCGTTCAGGGTTTCCTTGTTGTTCGGGTCGCGCTCAAGACGGAGTAAGTGTTCTTCAACGTTGACTGCAAGATCCATCGCCTCGACGACGAAATCCTTGAGCATATCGTCCATTAGAATCCCAGATCGGCAAGTAGGTCGTCAACGTTATCCTGATCCAGCGCCACTGATGGAACCGACGGGCCGGACATGAGCACTGGCTTGGCCAGCAGTTTTTCGCGCACCGCCGGCGGCGCGTTGTCGCGCAGCAGCTCGGCCAGTTCGTGTTCGACGGTCTTGGTGATGATGACGACTTTCTTGATCAGCTGGCCCGTGATGTCCTGGAAATCCTGGGCCATCATGATGTCGAGCAGGCGCGCTTTTTCAGCTTCGGTCGCTTCGGCCACCGCCTGGGCGAAGCCGCGCGAGTCGCCGGCCAGGGTCTTGAATTGGTCGATGGACAGCTTGCCGGCGAACAGGTCGCCCCAGCGCGTATCCATTTCCTTGGCTTTCTTGGACAGGACATCCTGGGCCGGCATGCCTTCGTCCAGGGTGTTGAGCACCTTGTTGGCGGCCTGTTCGGTCAGGCTGGCGACATACTCCAGGCGGTCCTGGGCGTCCACAATCTGGGTCGACGCTTCGGTCAGCGCCTTGTCGTAGCCCAGTTCGCGCAGCGAATCGTGCAGCAGGCGCACGATGCCGCCCAGGCGTTCGAACATCGGCTTGTCGGCGGCGTGCTCGTCGTGTTCGGCATCGCTGGCGGCGGCGGTGCTGGCTGCAGCGGCGACCGGCGCGGCCGCGGGCGTGACGACCGCGGCCACAGCCGGAGCGCTCACGCTCGAGGCAACCTGGTCGAACAAAGCTTCCATGTCGTCTTCGTCGACGACGGCGGGTGCCGGGGCCGGTGCGGCTGGGGCGCTGGTGCGCTGCGCGGACACTTCATCGAATAGTGCGTCGAAATCATCAGCGGCGTCGGTCATAGTCCCTGCTTCTCCATAGTTTTAAAGTATCGCAATGAATCTGGTTGAGTCTGTTGGTGCTGTGCGAGTTCGGGGCAGAGCATGATGCGTGGCAACATTCGCCGCGTTTATACGCGAGTTTAGCAGTGCCAACGTGCCCAGGTAAATCACTGTGCGAGGCTCTTGCCAAAATGGCGTGCGAAACTTGTGGCATAGACAATCAAAAGGCCTGTTTGCCGTTGGTTTTCGCCCAAGGACTGTTGTATTTCGTAATCTTACCACCGGGGATGCAGGGAAATAGTCCTCCACGGCAATAAAGATCCTGGCGTACACAAAGTGAGCAGGACGACAATTTATGATGATTTGAGCAAGATCAACCATTTGCGTCCTAACAAGTGACGTTTCGCGAACTACAATGGAAGATATACAGACATCCGGGAGGGACTGGCCATGTATCGCAAGATTCTGATCACGACCGATGGCTCGGCGGTTTCCAGGCAAACCGCCTGCGCCGGCGTCAAATTCGCCGCACAAATGGGGGCCGAGGTACTGGCCCTGTATGTGGCGCCGGAGTACCAATATCCCGTCTACGTGGAAATCATTCCACCCTCCTATCCCAGCGAAGAAGAATACATGGCGCAGATGCAGCGCATCGGCGCCGAGCACATGGCGTCCATCCTGGCGGCCTCCGACAAGGCCGGCCTCAGCCATTCGGCCCTGACCGCCTTCGCCGACAGTCCCGCACTCAAGATCGTCGATGTGGCCGAAAAACAGGCTTGCGACCTCATCTTCATGGGCTCGCACGGGCGCAGCGGCTGGGGTCATTTACTGCTGGGCAGCGTGACCAACAAGGTGCTGTCGCACACCAGCAAGCCGGTTCTGGTGCACCGCTTGATAAAAGAACCGGGAAGCTGAAAAAAGTCACCTAGCAGATTGAATATGGCGTAATTGGCAATTTTGGCTTACGCTTCGCCGGGAAACATTTTTTTGCCACCATTAGTAAGCCATTCATTTTTACGCCCGGTCGCAGGACCGGTCCTTCGACCCTGTCTGTTTGCCCTTTAGATTGCCTTTATGATACGCATTGTCATTGCCGACGACCACACGATCATGCGCGAGGGATTGAAACGCATCCTGGACGGTGCCCTCGATATTGATATTGTCGGCGAGGCAATCAACGGCTTCGAAGTGCTGTCCCATGTGCGCCAGGGTGGTTTCGACCTGCTTCTGCTGGACCTGTCTATGCCTGGCCGCAGCGGTGTCGACCTGATCCGCCAGATCAAGAGCGAAGCGCCCAAGCTGGCCATCCTGATCCTCACCATGCACGAGGAAGAGCAGTACGCGGTGCGTGCGATCCGGGCCGGCGCCCAAGGTTATCTGACCAAGGAAAGTGCCGGTACCCAGCTGGTGGGAGCCATCCGCAAGGTGGCCTCGGGCAGGCCCTACATCAGCACTGAGGTGGCCGAACAGCTGGCCCTGAACATCATGACCCCGAACGAGCAATTGCTGCACAAGCAGTTGTCGGACCGCGAGTTCGAGGTGTTTTCGCTGCTGGTGGGCGGCAAGTCGATCACCGAGATCGCCAACAGCCTGCATCTGAGCGTGAAAACCGTGAGTACCCACAAGACCAGAATCATGCAGAAAATGGGCATGACATCCCTGTCCGAAATGGTGCAATATGCGGTGGCCCACCGTCTTCTCTCGCCCTTTAAGACTTGATCGACGGCATTTTCGTCGCGGCGAAAATTTTTAGACATCAGCGCCACAGTTTCGTGCCGAGGTACGCCAAGAAACCGGTTTCTGTCCTGTTTTGCCGCGTGCCTGCCCGCCCCGCTTTCCAGCCCGGTTTTCACTCTGTGGGCGCCCCATTCCAGTAAGAATCGTCCTACAATAGCGCGCCCTATCCTACTGGGAGATTCAGCGTTCGCTGATATCAATGCCGAACTCGACTTGGCATACTTCATTTCAGCGATTCGGCTTTCCTGCGGTTCATGTTCACCAGACGCAAGCTAGCCAGCCGTGCTGTACATCACCCCTGAAGCTCCGGTCAACGGCATCACGATCGAGGTTCTTACCGTGATCACCGCACCTGAAACTTTGAAGTTGTCCTTCACCTGGAGATGAGCATGCTGTCCACGCCAACGCCTGATAACCGTCCAAGCACTTCCTCGACCATGCATTCCTCCCCAATGGAAGCAGGCCGTCAACGCCAGGGCCGCCTCTGGTCCAATCTGAAAGAAGTCTGCGATCTGCTGCACATCAACGCGGCCGTCTCCGTCAACACCGAAGAACTCCTGTTCCAGCACGTCCAGTTCAAGACCGGCCAGCGCGTTCACACCATCGGCCAGGCTTTCGACACCCTCTACATCGTCAACTCGGGCTTCCTCAAGACCGTGCTGATCGACGAATTCGGCAACGAGCAGGTGCTCAGCTTCCCCATGAAAGGCGATATGCTCGGCGTCGACGGTATCCATACCCGTCACTACGCCTCGGAAGCGGTCGCCCTGTCGGACTGCGACCTGATCCTGCTGCCCTTCAAGAAACTGACCGCCCTCGGCCGTGTCCACCTCGAGCTGGAAAACGTCATGTACGGCGTGATGAGCCGCGAACTGGTGCGCGAGCAAGCCATGATCGGCATGCTGGGCGCCCTCAGTGCCGAAGCCCGCGTCGCCCGCTTCCTGGTGTCGCTGGCCGACCGCTTCGCCGCCATGGGTTACTCGAGCAAGCTGTTCAACCTGCGCATGACCCGCCACGAAATCGGCAGCTACCTGGGCCTGACCCTGGAAACCGTCAGCCGCACCTTGTCCGCCTTCAACGAAATCGGCCTGATCACCGTCGATCAGCGCACCATCGGCATCAAGGACGCGGAAGCGCTCAAGACCCTGCGCCGCCTGCCACCGTCGCGTTCGCGGGCCAAGCAGACCAGCGCCGCCGCCAAGGCCAAGACCGAACAGGCGGAGCAGGCAGGCGACACCCAGGCACTGGTCACCACCGCCTGATCGGCCTGCCCAAATAAAAGCGGCACCCCGCGGGGTGCCGTTTTCATTTTCAATAAGCCCTCAGGCCGAGCGCTTATTGGTCGCGCGACAGCACGCCATTGTCGACTTTCACTTTCTCGCCAACACGCAGACCAGGATCGTTCTCGTAGGTCACGGTCTGAGTACCGCCGTTGGTGAAACGGATCACCACTTCATAGTGCTGGGTACGGCGCGAATTGCGCTCGATATTGCGGCCCACCAGGGCGCCGCCTACTGCACCGGCGACCGTGGCAACTTTCTTGCCGCTGCCGCCGCCGACCTGGTTGCCCAGCAAGGCGCCGACCACACCGCCGCCGATGGTGCCCAGGTAGTTACCATCGCCATTGACTTCAACCACATTGATGGCTTCCACCGTCGCGCAGTTGGTGCAATAACGCACCACGCGTGGGGTAGTGGAGGGGGCCGCGGCGATCAGCAGCGGTTTGCCCAGTGAAGCGGTGGCGACCTTGTTACCCATGCGCATATTCGCGGTCACGGCGCTGTTCGGACGCACGCTGTCGGCGCGGCGGATCACGTAGCTGCCTTCGTATTCGCCGGGATTGACTTCAGGCAGGAAGAACACGCCGCGCGCACCGGCAATCGCCATGTCCACCTTGGCGCCCGGCGTACCGCGCACCGTGAACAGCAACTCACTGCCGGCGTTCAGATCGTCATTGCCGCGTACGTCGAAACGTTCGATGCGCGGGGTGTTCGCCGCCTCGACCCGGTCGGCGCGCTCGGCGCGGCGGTCATGGCGGCCCACGCCGCGCAGCAGCGATTCGCTGAGCACGCCGCTGGTGACCTGGTTGCCTACGCGCAGGTTGGCCGTCACCGCACTGTTGCCGGTGATGCGGTCACGCTGGCCCAGGGTGTAAGTGCCTTCGTATTGGCCCGGATCGGTCTCGGTCAGATTCAGGTTGCGGTTGGCACCGGCGATGCTCAGGGTCGCGCGCCCGCCCGGCGTGCCGTACAGATTGAAGTTCAGCTCGACACCGGGCTCGAGGCGGCGCACTTCCTGCACGTCAAAGCCGCGGATGACCGGCGTGTAGGCCTGGGCCGAGTTGTTGTATTGCTGCGCTTGCGCAGTTGGGGCCAGGGTCATGGAAAACAGCGGAATCACAGCCATCAGCCCGGCGAGTAGTTTTTGTGTGGTTTTGATGATGATCTCCTTGGTCGTTATACAGCGGGGCCGGATATTTCCAGCAGTCACGCTAAGTTACGCCCGGCTCTGCGGTATGTCCGTGCGCTAGCGTACGCAGTGCACGGCCTCGCCCGAGCTCACATACACCTGTTCGCCAGCTTCCGGCCGGATCGGATGGCCGCCCGTGAAGGCGCCGAACGAGGGCAGCACCATGCGCGTGGGACCGACCAGAAAACACGGCAGCCGCAGCGAATCCAGCCGGGTCGACAGGATATACACCGGGTGCACATGGCCGGCCAGGACGTAGCCGTCGCCGGCGATATCCGGGTGGTGGCAGAACGAGAACGGGCCAGCGTCATACGGTTCATCGACCATCTCGATTCCCAGCGCGGCGGCGGGGTCGCCCGCATGCTTATCGTGATTCCCGCGCACCAGGGTCAGGCGCAAGGCCGGATGGCGCCGGCGCCAGGCCAGCATCGCTTCCAAGGTGGCCGAGGCGTGGGCCGCGCGCGCGTGCAGGAAGTCGCCCAGGAACACGATCTGCTCGACCGCGTGCGCGCGCATCAGCGCGTCGAGCCCATCGAGGTTCTGGGTGGTGGTCCCGCGCGGCACCGGCACCCCCATGGCGCGGAAAGAGGCCGCCTTGCCGAAGTGGATATCGGCGATGACCAGCATCTTCGCGCGCGGCCAGTACAGCGCTTTTTCGGCCAGCAGCAGCACGCTCTCGCCGGCCAGCTCGATGGTGCGCGCGATCACGGCGTGGCCGCCTTTTCCAGTTCGCGCAGCATGCGCGAGACCCGGTCCGACAGTTTTTCGGTAGTGAGCTTTTCGCGGAAGCGTTCCACCATCAGCGCAAAGCCGAACGGCGTGGCGCGCTTGATCTGGTGGTAGCTCACGCGCCGCGCATGCAGCTCAGTAAGCGTGTCGCGCAGGCGCGTGAGCTCCAGCTCCTGCTCCATCACTTCACGCTGGGCCTGCGTCAGCAGCAGGTTGCCGGCATCGTGTTTGCGGAACACCTCGAAGAACAGCGAGGACGAGGCCTGGATCTGGCGCGTGCTTTTCGGCTGGCCCGGATAACCCTGGAACACCAGGCCGGCAATGCGCGCCACTTCGCGAAAACGCTGCTGCGACAACTGGGTCGCGTTCAGGCTGGCCAGCACGTCTTCGAGCAGCTCGTCGGTCGAGAACAAGGCCACGTCCGATCCGCGCGCAGCGGGCATGGCCGCCATGAATACGCGCGCCCAGTCGACCGGCTCGGCCGCCAGCAGTTCGAAGCCATAATCGTTAATCGCGATGGAAAAGGTAATCGGCTGGATGCGTCCGACGCGAAAGGCAAACAGCGAGGCCAGCCCCATGTGCACCGAGCGACCCGCGAAAGGATAGACGAACAGGTGATGGCCCTCGCGGCTCGTCATGCTTTCGATGACCAGGGTGTCGATGGTGGGCAGGGCCGACCAGCGCTGCTGGATGTCGAGCAGCGGGCGCAAGGCTTCCATCTCCGGTCCGCGATACTGGTCCAGGGTCACGCAGCGCAGCTCTTCCAGCGCCGCGTGGGCCAGCTCCGACGACAGCGGCATCTTGGCGCCCTGCCAGCGTGTCACCGCGCCACGCGCACCGGTCGCCTTTTTGACGAAGGCGGTCATCTCGTTGACCCGCACGAATTCCAGGATGCGGCCGCCGAACAGGAAATGATCGCCCGCCTTCAGGCGCGAGATGAAGGATTCCTCCACACTGCCGATACGCCCGCCGCTCATGTACTTCACCTGCATGGTCGAATCGGAGACGATGGTGCCGATTCCCATGCGATGGCGCCGGCCCAGGGCCACATTCGGCACGCGGTAAACGCCTTCCTCGTCGGCGATCACGCGCTGGTATTCCGGATAGGCGATCAGGCTCTGGCCGCCGCGCGCGACAAAGTCCAGCGCCCATTGCCAATCCTCCGGCGTCAGCGCGCGGTAGGACCAGGCGCTCTTCACTTCCTGGTACAACTGCTCCGAACGAAAGCCGCCGCCCAGGGCCACCGTCACCAGGTGCTGCACCAGCACGTCGAAGGGCTTGTTGGGCACCAGCCGGCCTTCGATGCGGCGCGAGGCCACCGCATGGCGGGCCGCTGCCGCCTCCAGCAGTTCCAGGCTGTTGGTCGGCACCAGGGTGACGCGCGAGACGCGTCCGGGCGCGTGCCCACTGCGCCCGGCCCGCTGCAGCAGGCGCGCGATGCCCTTGGCGCTGCCGATCTGCAGCACCCGCTCGACCGGCAGGAAGTCCACGCCAAGATCGAGGCTGGCGGTACAGATGACGGCCTTCAGGTCCCCCTTTTTGAGACCCGTTTCCACCCATTCGCGCACCTCGCGGTCGAGCGAGCCGTGATGCAGGGCGATCAGGCCGGCCCAGTCGGGGCGCGCCTCCAGGATGTTCTGGTACCACAGCTCGGACTGCGAGCGCGTGTTGGTAAATACCAGGGTCGCGTTGTAGTCCTCGATCTCCTTGATCACCGGCTGCAGCATGGCGATCCCCAGGTGGCCGCCCCAGGGAAAGCGCGACACGTTCGGCGGAATCAGGGTGTCGACCCGGATCTCCTTTTTTAAATCGCCCTCGACCAGCACGCCCTGGCCCTCGCCCACCAGCACATCCTGGGCCTGCGCCAGATTGCCCATGGTGGCCGACAAGCCCCACACCACCAGCTCCGGACGCCAGTGGCGCAGGCGGGCCAGCGCCAGCTGCACCTGCACCCCGCGCTTGCTGCCCATGAGTTCATGCCATTCATCGATGATGACCATGTCCAGGTTGGCGAACTGCGCCTGCGCTTGCGCGTGACTGAGCAGCAGCGACAGGCTCTCCGGGGTCGTGATCAGGGCCGATGGCAGGCCGCGCGACTGGCGCGCCCGCTCGGCCGACGTGGTGTCGCCGGTGCGCGCACCGATGGTCCATGCCGGAGCCAGCGCCCGGCTGGACTCCTCCAGCGCGCGCTGGGTATCGGCCGCCAGCGCGCGCATGGGCGTGATCCACAGGACCTTCAGACCAGTGGCCTTGCGGCGCGAAGCCAGGCCGCCGCGAAGCAGCGCCGCGAACCAGACCGCGTAGGTTTTGCCGGCGCCGGTATTCGCATGCAGCAGGCCGGACTGCCCCGCCACGGCGGCCTTCCACACCGCGCGCTGGAAGGGGAAGACCTTCCACGTGCGCTCGGCGAACCAGGCGTCGATGGCCAGCGCCATCTCGCTCTTGCTCATGAAGCCGATGCGGCCAGGAGGCCCTTGAGGGTGTCGAGCGAGTCGGCGTCGTCGATGGTCTTGTCGTCGCGCTTGCGCAGGATGCGGGGGAAACGCACCGCGATGCCGGCCTTGTGTCGGGTCGACAGCTGGATGCCTTCGAAGCCGATCTCAAACACCATGGTCGGCTTGACCGAGCGCACCGGCCCGAATTTTTCTATCGTGGTTTTGCGGATGGCGTTGTCCACCACCGCGATTTCGGCATCGGTCAGGCCCGAGTAGGCTTTGGCGAAGGGGACCAGCTTGCGCGCGCCGGCCACTTCAGGATCGCCATCCCACACCGCGAACGTATAGTCGGTGTAGAGCGAGGCGCGGCGCCCGCTGCCCGACTGGGCATAGATCAGCACCGCATCGATGCTGTAAGGGTCGACCTTCCACTTCCACCAGGTGCCCACGTTCTTGGTGCGGCCCACACCATACTGCGCGCTCATGGCCTTGACCATCATGCCCTCGACCCCGCGCGCACGCGACTCGGTGCGGATGGCCGCCAGCTCATGCCAGCTCGCCGCATGAATCAGGGGCGACATTTTCAGCTGCGGCTTTGCGCTCTGGCGCACCAGCGCTTCCAGCAGCTTGCGCCGCTCGTGCTGAGGCAAGGCGCGCAGATCCACGCCCTCTTTCTCCAGCAAATCGTAGGACACCAGCACCGCCGGCAGTTCGGCCAGCATCTTGGCAGATATGGTCTTGCGGCCGATGCGCTTTTGCAGGTCGGCGAAGGGGGCTGGCGTGTCGACATCGGTCCAGATCAACACCTCGCCATCGATCACCGTCCCTTCCGGCAGGGACAAGGCCGCCAGCTCGGGAAAGCGCTCGGTGATCAGGTCTTCGCCGCGCGACCACAGGTAGTTCTGGCCGCCGCGCCGCACCAGCTGGGCGCGGATGCCGTCGTACTTCCATTCCACCTGCCAGTCGGTGATCGGTCCCAGCGCGTCCGGCTCGCCCTGCAGCTGGTGCGCCAGAAAAAAGGGATAGGGCTGGCCGCCGCGCAGCTTGTGCTCTTCGTCCGACTGCGCCGCGATCAGCTGCAGAAAACCGGCTGCGTTGGGACGTACCGTGCCGTCGGTCCAGCCCATCAGGCGCTGCGCAATCAGCTTGCTGTCCACCGCCGCCAGCGCCGACAGCGCGCGCGTGACCAGCAAGCGCGAGACCCCAACCCGAAAACCGCCGCCGATCAATTTGGTGAGCAGGAAGCGTTCGCGCCAGTCCAGCTCATTCCAGTAGGTGAACAAAGCTTCACGGATGGTCGCGGGATCGGCGCCGCGCAAGGGGCCGATACGCTCCTGCATCCACTCGGCCAGGCCGACGTCGCTGTGGGTGGCCGGCGGCGGCAGGATGTGGGCGATGGTTTCGGCCAGATCGCCGACGGCGCTGTAGGATTCGTCGAAAAGCCATTCATCCAGCTGCGCGTATTCAATCGCGTACTGGCGCAGCAGCTTGCTCGGCACCGCCTGGCGCGGCTTGCCGCCGGCCAGAAAGTAGACGGCCCAGGCGGCGTTCTCCGGTGCGGCGCTGGCAAAGTAGCTTTGCAGCGCTTCGAGCTTGCGGTTGGTCGCCGTGGTTTCGTCCAGTTCCGCATACAGGCGGGCAAATTCACGCATCCGGCACCTCCCTTACCTGGTCGGCAACCGGGTCCGTGGCATCCGCATCAAGGGCTTCGGTCTGCGCCGCATCCGGGTCTGACGGTGCTTCCTCGGGCTTGGCCGCCACCACGTCGCCGGCCGGATCGTCCTCGTCGCCGTATTCGGTATCGAAGCCGGCCGCGTCCAGGCCCACCTGGCGCAGCCAGCGCACCATGATCGGAATGGAGCCGTGGGTGACGATCACGCGCGGTGCTTCGGTGGCGCGGATGGCACTCATCAAACCCGGCCAGTCGGCATGGTCCGACAGCACGAAGCCGCGGTCCACGCCGCGCCGGCGGCGCGCGCCGCGCAGCTGCATCCAGCCGCTGGCGAAGGCATCGCTGTAGTCGCCGAAGCGCTTCATCCAGCTGGTGCCGGCGGCCGAGGGCGGTGCGATCACGATCGAGCGCTTGATGTCGGCCTTTTCGACCTGGGTCACCATCACGGTGGGCGGCAGGTCGACACCGCCTTCGCGATAGACCCGGTTCAGCGGCTCGGCCGCGCCATGGCAGATGATGGTGCCGATCGAAGGATCGAGGCCGGACAGGATGCGCTGGGCTTTGCCGAAGGCGTACGCGAACACGACGCTGGCACGGCCTTCGTCCGCGTTCTTGCGCCACCAGCGGTTGATGTCGTCGAAGATCTCCTGCTCCGGCAGCCAGCGGTAGATCGGCAGGCCGAAGGTGGACTCGGTGATGAAGGTGTCGCACTTGACCGGCTCGAAAGGCACGCAGGTACGGTCCGGTTCGACCTTGTAGTCGCCCGAGGCCACCCACACTTCGCCGCGGTGCTCCATGCGCACCTGGGCCGAGCCAAGTACGTGGCCGGCCGGGTGCAGCGAGATCGTCACGCCGTTATGGACCAGGGTTTCGCCGTAAGCGATACCGTCGATATGGATGTCGCCCAGGCGCGAGCGCAGGATATTGACGCCGCTGTCAGCGGACAGGTAATGGCCGTGACCAACCCGCGCATGGTCGCCATGGGCGTGCGTGATCACCGCCCGGTCAACGGGACGCCAGGGGTCGATGTAGAAGTCGCCGGGGACGCAATACAAGCCTTCCTTGCGCACTACCACCATGTCTGAGGCGCTTGCCGGCATGCCTTCCTTTCTTTGACTATTCAAATTCAGGCCGGTTCCACCGGTTCGACAAAATCGGCCACAAAGGTCTTGGTGCCGTGCTCCGGAAAATCGATGGTGACCTGGCCGCCGGCCACCGAGACCACCGTCCCCACATCGTATTTAGGCACGCGCACCGGCTGGCCCGCTTCAAACACGGGGCCGGAGGGCGCATTGTCCGCGGCCGGCTCGATGTCGAATTCGTCGTCGCGGATGGCGATGTCGGCCACCACTGGCGGATTTTTACAGTTATCGCAGCGGCAGCACTTTTCAAAGCCTTCGACTTCGTCATTGAAGTAATCGAGCAGCACCTTCCAGCGGCAAAACCCGCTGACGGCATACGATACCATTTGCTCGAGCGCTTCGCGGTCACGTTCCTGCTTCTGTGCGTAGGTCTCGGCCAGCTCCTCGAACAGGGCGGCGCTCGGCGTGACGTTCGTGACCAGGTATTCCAGCCTGCGGTTCTGGCGCAGCAGCTTGCCGTCCTTGAGCATCTTCAGGTTGATCTTGAGCTTGGACGAAGCGACTTCGTCCAGCGCCGAATCCAGCTTTTCGAAAGTGACCTTGTCCGTCTGGGCCAGGGCGCAGACCGAATCGTAGACCGCCTTGACGTCGTTCGCGCTCGGATAGTGCTTCACGAGGAAGAACTGCTGCAAGCGCTTGTCGTCCTGGAAGTACAGCAGGGTGCAATCGGCGTCGGCGCCGTCGCGCCCTGCCCGGCCGGACTCCTGGTAATAGGCTTCCAGGTTGGCGGGCAGCTGCAGATGGATGACAAAGCGCGTATCCGGCTTGTCGATCCCCATGCCGAAGGCGTTGGTGGCGACCATCACGCGCTTGTCGCCGGCCATGAAGGCGTCCTGGTTCTGCTTGCGCTCGGCCGCGGCGAGCTTGCCGTGATAGAGGGCCGCGTTTTCGCCGGCGTCCAGCAGCACCTGCAGCATCTCTTCGGCCGCCTTGACGGTGGCGGCGTAGACGATGCCGACGCCTTCCTTTTCGCGCACCAGCTCCAGCGCGCGCGCATAGCGTTCGTCGTTGTTGGTCACCTGGACCACGCTGTAATGCAGGTTGGGCCGGTAGATGCCGGTGTTGATCACATTGATGCGGCTGCGCCCGAGCTGGCGGCCGATGTCCTCCACCACATCGTCGGTCGCGGTGGCCGTCAGTGCCAGCACCGGCGGCTTGCCCAGCGCGTCGATGGAGGCGGCCATCTCCAGGTAGGCGGGACGGAAGTCGTGGCCCCATTGCGAAATGCAGTGGGCCTCGTCGATGACCACCAGCGCCACCTTGACACCCTTGAGCACATCGAGGAAAGCGGGCGTGCTCAGGCGCTCGGGGGTGCAGAATACGATCTGGTGCAAGCCGGCCCGGATCGCGTCGAGCGCGACGTCTTCTTCCTCGCGATTCAGGGTACTGTTGACCTGGGTGGCACTGATGCCGAGCGCCTCGAGCTTCTCGAGCTGGTCTTTCATCAGCGAGATCAAGGGCGAAACGACGATCGTGGTGCCCGCGAGCATGCGGGCGGGAATCTGGTAGCACAGCGATTTTCCGCTGCCGGTCGGCATGATTGCCAGCGTATCCTTGCCATCGAGGACGCTGTCGATCACCTGTTGCTGGCCATTGCGCAGCTTGGGAACCCCGAACAGGGTCTTGAGCAGCTTGCTGATGGCGTTGCGTCGAACGGCGCGTAAGCCGTTGTTCATGAGTTTGGTGTCGTGAGTAGTCATGGGCTCACTCTAAGACCCGTGCAGGGCAAGCGCCATAGGACGCAACCTACATTCGTCGTAGGATTAAAGCAACAGAAAGCGGGTCGAGCCAACGTCCTACAGTACCTCGGACGATTGGCCGATAGTTGCCACGAGGAACAGGGCCTACCATGCACTCATACCGTAAGAAATCCTTGCGGAACCGGACAAGAAGCTGAACACCTTGTATTGACGAATGATTGGGAGGACATCATGATGCGCTTATTTCCACTAACCTGGGCCGCTCTTCATGTCGGCATCGCCGGCGCCGCTACCTATCTGCTGTATGCCACCGATGTCCTGAACAGCACCGCAGCCCTGTTCCTGTTCCACTAAGTCAGCAATACTCCGGCGGGCGCGGGCAGATTCCTGCGCCCGCCTCGCCCGCCTCGCCCGCCGTCGAGCGACATCGCCCGGCGCGCCGTTCGCCTCCATTGCTCCTGCTGCCACCCTCCTTATTTCAGGTACTTCGCCAAATACGGCGCCGTCCTGCTGGCACGCGCCCGTGCCACCTCGCGCGGCGGGCCGGAGGCCACGACGGTGCCGCCGGCCTCGCCCGCGCCAGGGCCGATGTCGATCACCCAGTCGCTGGCGGCCACCACGCGCATATTGTGTTCGACCGTGATTACGCTGTTGCCCGCTTCGACCAGGCGGTCCAGCTGCACCAGCAGCTTGTCGACATCGGCCGGATGCAGGCCGGTGGTTGGCTCATCCAGTACATACAGCATATTCCCGCGCGCGGCGCGCTGCAGTTCGGTGGCCAGCTTGATGCGCTGGGCTTCACCGCCGGACAGCTCGGTGGCCGGCTGGCCCAGGCGCAGGTAGCCCAGGCCCACGTCGCGCAGCATATCGAGCGAACGTGCGATGGCCGGCTCGGATGCGAAAAATTCGGCCGCCGCATCCACGGTCATGCCCAGCACCTGGGCGATATTGCGGTCCTGGTAAGTCACCTCCAGCGTCCTGGCGTTGTAGCGCGCGCCCTGGCAGGTCGGACACGGCGCATACACGCTGGGCAGGAACAGCAGCTCCACCATCACCTGGCCTTCGCCCTCGCAGTGTTCGCAGCGGCCCTTGGCCACGTTGAAGGAAAAGCGGCCGGCATCGTAGCGCCGCGTGCGTGCCATTTTGGTGGCCGCGAACAGCTTGCGCACATGGTCGAACAAGCCGGTGTAGGTGGCCAGGTTCGAGCGCGGCGTGCGCCCGATCGGCTTCTGGTCGACCCGCACCAGGCGCTTGATGCCTTCCATGCCATGCGCGATGCGCCCTTCGGTCACGATGATGTCGGCCTGCTCCAGTTCCTCGCCCTCCTCCACCTCGGCGGCCGGCTCGTGGCCGAGCGCCGCACCGACCAGGTCGACCAGCACCTGGCTCACCAGGGTCGACTTGCCCGAGCCGGACACGCCGGTCACGCTGGCCAGCACGCCGAGCGGCAGGTCGACGTCGAGCCGGTGCAGGTTGTTGCGGGTGACGCCTTCCAGGCGCAGCCATGCCGCGGGCTTGCGCGGATCGCGTGCCGGTGGCTGTTCGGCAGCGAACAGGTAGCGCCGGGTCTGCGACGATGCGATCGCTTTCAGGCCGGCCGGCGGGCCGCTGTACAGGATATGGCCGCCCTGCTCACCGGCTTGCGGCCCGACGTCCACGATCCAGTCGGCGTGGCGGATCACATCGAGCGCATGTTCGACCACGAACAGGGAATTGCCGGACGCCTTGAGCTGCGCCAGCGCCGTCAGCAAGGCCTCGGTGTCGGCCGGATGCAAGCCGGCCGAAGGTTCGTCGAGGACATACACCACGCCGAACAGATTCGAACGCACCTGGGTCGCCAGGCGCAGGCGCTGCAGCTCGCCCGGCGACAGGGTCGGGGTGCTGCGCTCCAGCGCCAGGTAGCCCAGGCCCAGCGCCAGCAGCACATCCAGGCGCGCCACCAGGTCTTCCGCGATGCGGCGCGTGACGATCAGTTTTTCAGGGTGGGCCGCGGCCGCCTTCTTGCCCACGTGCGCGCTGCCGTCGGCGAAGGGCCGCAGCAGCTGGTGCAGGCGTTCGAGCGGCATGCGCGAGATATCGGCGATATCGTGGCCGCCAAAAGTCACCGACAGCGACTCCTGGCGCAGGCGCTTGCCGCGGCACAGCGGGCACTCGGCGCTCACCATGTAGCGGGCGACGCGCTTTTTCATCGACGCGCTCTCGGTCGTGGCGAAGGTCTGCAGCACATAGCGCTTCGCGCCGGTGAAGGTGCCCTGGTAACTGGGCTGCTCCTTGCGCTTGAGGGCGCGCCGCACCTCGTCCGGGGTAAAGCCGGCATATACCGGCACGGTTGGCTGTTCGTCCGTGAACAGGATCCAGTCGCGGTCTTTTTTCGGCAGGTCGCGCCAGGGCGTATCGACATCGTAGCCGAGGGTGACCAGGATATCGCGCAGGTTCTGGCCGTGCCAGGCGGTGGGCCAGGCGGCGACGGCGCGTTCGCGGATGGTGAGGCTGTCGTCTGGCACCATCGACTGCTCGGTCACCTGATACACGCGGCCCAGGCCGTGGCACTCGGCGCAGGCGCCTTCCGGCGTATTCGGGGAAAACGACTCCGCGTACAGCAGCTCCTGGCCGCGCGGATAGTCGCCCGCGCGCGAGTACAGCATGCGCAGGGAATTGGACAAGGTACTGACGCTGCCGACGGAAGAGCGGGTGGTGGGCGAGCCGCGCTGCTGCTGCAGCGCCACGGCCGGCGGCAAGCCATCGATGTCGTCGACCTCCGGCACCGGCATCTGATGGAACAGGCGGCGCGCATAGGGCGAGACCGATTCCAGATAGCGGCGCTGGGCCTCGGCATACAGGGTACCGAAAGCCAGCGACGATTTGCCCGACCCGGACACCCCGGTAAACACCACCAATGCATCGCGCGGAATATCGACATCGACATTTTGCAGATTGTGTTCACGCGCGCCGCGCACCTGAACATAGCCGGGGCGCGGCTGCAGGCCTGGCGCGGGCGCGGCCGCTGGAAAATGATCCTTTTTACGCATGAGACACCACCGGACACCAAAAACGGAACGCCTCCATTACACCCCTGTCCGCCTGGGTCTACCGTTCGCTGCCACACCGAAAGCGCGCGCGCATTCCCATGGCGTCGTTGTGCTGCGGGGTCGAGGCAAAAAAAAAAACCGCCAAGGTCCGGGGGACCTGGCGGCTTTTTTTGATGACGCCGGCGGCCGAAGGCCACCGTGCTCCACTTATTTGCTGCGGGTACCGACCACTTCGACGGTCACGCGGCGATTCTGAGCGCGCCCGGCGGAAGTCTTGTTGTCACCCACCGGCTGGGTTTCTCCCTTGCCTTCGGTGTACACGCGCGCCTGGTCAATGCCTTTGGAGATGATGTACGCCTTGACCGCTTCGGCGCGGCGCTGCGACAGCTTGAGGTTGTAAGCCTCTTTGCCGATCGAATCGGTGTGGCCGACCGTGACGATCACTTCCGTATTCATGCCCTGCATCTTACCCAGCAGGTCGTCCAGCGCCAGCTTGCCCTGCTGCTTGACGACCGCACTGTCGAAGTCAAACAGCGCTTCGGCCGCAAACGAGACCTTTTCCGATACCGACTGCGGTGCCGGGGCCGGGGTGGGCAGCGGCGCCGGGGCCGGTGCCGGCATAGGTGCTTCGGCCACTGGCGCCGGCGCTGGCGCCGGTTCAGGCGCCGGGGCGGGACGCGCCACCGGACGGCCGAGTTTGTAGACCAGGCTCAGCGAAAAAAGGTCGACATCGCCACGGTTGCCTACCGCATCGTTGACCCGGTGACGCTCGGCTTCACCGCGCAAGGCCAGCGCTTCGCTGAACTTGAACTCGAGTCCGAGTCCGGCCTTGGGATTGACTTTCTTCTCGCTCGGGTTGGCATTGGTGACTGCAAACAGGCGGTTGCCGCGGAAGTGGGTCTTCGCTTCCGCGTAATTCATCCCGAGCCGGCCGTAGACCGAAAAGCGCTGCGACAGGGGAATCTGTCCCAGCAAGTCCAGATTGACGCCGCGGAAACCGGCTTCGCCGCTGAGCGTGCCGCCCTGCGAGGTGGTCGAATTGAAACTGAACTTGCCCAGATCGAAATAGCCCGCTTCGACGGCAACATACTGGTTCAGCTGCTTGCCAACGAACAGCTTGTAGCCAACGTCTTTTTCATCCACGCCAAAGCTGGTCATGGCTGCGCCATTGGCGGTCAGGCTGCGTTCCAGGCGTGCCCGGTCGATCGTGGCCTGCGACTGACCCAGGCCGGCGCCGATATACCAGGCGCTGTTGGCCCATTCGGGGTTGACGAAGGTATCGTCGGCGGCCTGCGCCGCCGGGACTGCGAGCATGGCGCAAGCGATCGCGCCCAGCATGCTCATTTTTTTTGCAGTGATCATAATGTGCTTTCGAGAATGTGAGCTTATTTGGCGATCTGGTTGTTGCGCAGCGTGACGGCCGATGAGGTCAGCACACGGCCATTGAGCAGGGTCGTGTTGTCGCCAACGGTAATGGCACCGGCTTTGGCCAGGATCGATCCTTTAAAGGTGCCATTCGCCCCCAGCGTGGTGGCGCCGGTCGGCACCCAGAACACGTTGCGTCCATCGGCGCCATTGGTCAACAGGATGGTCGCGTTGGCGCTGGCGTTGAGGGTCGACGTGGTGCGGAAAATATACACACCGGCGCCATACAGGGTCACGGTCCCGGTCATGTTGATTGCGCCGCCGTAGCAGTAGACGCCGGGAGCCAGGGTCAGACCGCCGAGATCGACAGCAGCCGGCGAGCTGACGGTACAGGTGCGGGAGTTGGCATCGACGATGGCAAGATCGAGGTCCGCCAGTGCGTCGTTGAGAACAATGCTGGCCTTGTAGTTGCTGAAACCCAGAACCTGGGGAGGCTCGACCGTTTGCACGGGAGCGCCGACGTCGCCGGTGACCAGCGTGGTACCGCCGGCATTATTCGTGATCGTGGTGCCTGCCAGTACGGCAAAATTCGCGGCGCGGCCCAGCTGAATGGTGCGCTCAGTGACCGGTGGAACCGGAATGACAGGATCGGTCGGGCCTGGTGGCGGGACGACAACCGGCGGAACCACCGGCGGGACAACAACCGGCGGCAGCACTGGTGGGACGACCGGTGGTACCACCGGAGGAACGACCACGGGCGGCTCCACCGGCGGCGCGACGGGCACGGCCGTGACAGTCAGCGCGGCGCTGGCCGACTTGGTGCCGGAGGTGGCGGTCATGGTCGCGGCGCCTGGCGCCACGCCGGTCGCGGTACCCGAGGCAACGATGCTGGCGATGCCGGGCGTACCCGAGCTCCAGCTGACGCTGTTGGTGACAACCGCGGTGGAATTGTCGGAATAGGTGGCGACGGCCACGAACTGCTGGGTCGCGCCGACATTGATACTGGCCGTGGCCGGCGTTACAGCCAGGCTCGACAAAGTCGGCGCCGGCGGGATGACCGGGGTCGGCGCGTTCACCACCACGGTGGCGGTGCCGGTACGGGTACCGAACACGGCGCTGACCGCGGTGCTGCCCGCGCTGAGTCCTTTGGCCAGTCCGGCCGCAGCGCTCACGCTGGCAACGGCCGGCGTTGCGGCAGTCCAGGCCGAGAGGGTTGTCACGTCACGCGAGCTGCCGTCGGAGTAGGTGGCGGTGGCGTTGAATTGCTGGCTTGCGCCGATCAGGATGGTACTGGTGGCCGGCGTGACAGAAACGCTGACCAGCTCGGCCGCCGGTAAGCCGAGAATGGGATCGCGTCCCTTGTCGCCGCCGCCGCAGGCGGCGAGTAAGGTTGTGAGCAGGAAAACTGCCGCACAACAGAGCTTGTTCGATGTTCTTGTGAAAATCATGATGGTTCCTTGGTGTAGGGATATTGCTTAGACACAGGTGAGTTGTTCAGTTTCAATTATTTGCTATTTCGCAATCTGTGCGCTAGCGCACATTATAGGAGTACTTACAGAAATTATTGTAATAAGTGCACAGTTTTCCCGGATCAGCGACGGCGAGCCGCCAAAAAAAAACCGCCGGGCTAGTCGCCCGGCGGTTTTTTTTTCAACGCTGTTACTGCTCAGCGTCTCGATGAGGTCCTACCATCGCGATTACTTGGTGCGGGTACCGACCACTTCGACGGTCACACGGCGGTTTTGCGCGCGGCCGGCGGCAGTCTTGTTGTCAGCGACCGGCTGAGCTTCGCCCTTGCCTTCGGTGTAGACACGCGACGCTTCGACACCTTTGGAGACGATGTAGGCCTTGACGGCTTCAGCACGGCGCTGCGACAGTTTCTGGTTGTAGGCGTCCGAACCGATCGAGTCGGTATGGCCAACGGTGACCATCACTTCGGTATTCATGCCCTGAACTTTCGACAGCAGCTCGTCGAGTGCCTGCTTGCCCTGTGGCTTGACGACAGCTTTGTCGAAGTCGAACAGCGCTTCAGCGGCAAACGAGACTTTTTCGGACACTGGCTGTGGTGCTGGAGCCGGTGCCGGCATTGGCGCCGGTGCCGGTGCCGGCGCTTCCACGACGGGGGCCGGTGCCGGTGCTGGCTCAGGCATCGGGGCAGGACGCGCTGCAGGACGGCCCAGCTTGTAGACCAGGGCCAGCTGATACATATCTACCTTGCCGTTGCTGCGGAAAGCATCATCGACGTGATAACGCTCAACTTCGGCGCGCAGGGCCAGCGCTTCGCTCAGCTTGAACTCGGCGCCAACGCCAACCTTGGTGTTCCATTCTTTTTCGCCACGCTTGGTGCCGACCAGTCCGGCAAACTGGTTGCCCGTGAATTTCGAGGTACCCTTCGAGTAGGTACCACCGACGCGGCCGTAGACGCCAAAGCGCTCGCCCAGCGGCAGCAGGCCGACCAGGTCCATACCGAAGCCTTTATAGCCCAGCTCGCCGGCGAGTACGCCGCCCTGGGTCGAGGTGGTGCGCATGTCAAACTTGCCCAGATCGAAGTAACTACCTTCCAGTGCGAAGTTCTTGTTCAGCTGTTTACCGATGAGGAATTTGTAGCCGAGGTCTTTCTCGTCGCTGCTCCAGCTGTTGATGGTGGCGCCAGGGCTGTTCAGGCCGCGAATGACTGCCTGATCGTCGATGTTGGCACGGGTCTGGCCAATCCCGGTACCGATGTACCAGGCTTTGTTCGCCCATTCCGGGTTCACGAAAGCGTCGCTTTGCGCGGACGCGGACTGCATGGACAGGATCGCAATGGCGAGTGCGCTGACAGTGCCGATTTTCTTGGTCATGTTCATATTGTTTTCTTTCATTTGGTGTTGCGGGAGGCTTGGGGCCAGCCCGGTGTTGACAGTGCGGTTCTGGGTTCTCGCTAGGACATCGCTTAGCTCAGTGATCACTATTCCTTAAACACAACACGCTTTCGGTTCGGTAGCGAACATAACAATTGAGGAATTGAAAAGAAGTCGGCAAAAAACAACGATTTGTTGCGCCGATACGACACTACTCCGGTGCATCCGTCGCCTGCAACTCGGTTTCCTGCTGCTTGCGCAGGGCCGCCATATGGATCGCATACTGCTCGAAACGCTTGTCGTCCTCCTCGACCGCGACCCAGGACGGCACGCTGACGGTGTCGCCACCGGCATCGACGGCAACAAACACGATCAGACAACGGGTCGTGCGTTTGCGCGCGCCGGTCTTGGGATCTGTGGCGGAAACGTCGATCGCGATGTGCATGCTCGAGTTCCCGGTGTGCACGACCATCGCCTTGACCTCGACAATCTGGCCGATGAAGATGGGCTTGTAGAAGCGGATGCCGCCGATATACACGGTTACACAGTAGAAGCCGCTCCAGCCGACAGCGCAGGCGTAGCCGGCCTGGTCGATCCATTTCATGACAGCGCCGCCGTGGACCTTGCCGCCAAAGTTGACGTCTGTCGGTTCGGCCAGGAAACGCAGCGTGATCTCGCGTGGACGGTCGGGGGGCGGTGTAGTCGGCATGATGGTTCTCAGAAGTAGAAAAAGGGGCTGAATGGAAAGAGGCCCGTAGGCGCACGAAAAGGCGGCCGGCAAGGGCGAGGGGCCGACAAGGTCAGTGTTGCTACACCGCTACTTTAGTACATCTCTTGGGCGGTGGCACGAACGGCCTTGAGCAGCAGCTCGGCGCCGGGCGAGAGCAGATGGTCTTGCTGGCGGATGATGCCGAAGGCGTCCATCTTGCACGGCAGTTCGATCGGGAGGATGCCGAGCACGTTCAGCGAGGCATAGTATTGCGCCACTTCGACCGGCATCACGTGCAGCATGTCGGTCTGCTGGAGCAGCGCGGTGATGAGCAGCAAGGCCGTGGTGTCGACCACGTTCACGGGAATGTCCAGCCCGGCGCGGCGGAACATCATGTCGAAGCGGTGCCGCAGGATGCTGCCATGCGGCGGCAGGATCCAGGCCTTGTCGCCCAGGTCCTTCAGTTCAAGCGCGCTTTGTTCCAGCAGCGGGTGGCCCACGCGCACCACGGCGCAGGCCGGTTCCTCGATCAGTTCCTCGTAAATCAGGCCGGCCGAATTGTCTTTTTCCAGGATGCGCCCGATCATGAAGTCGAGCGTGCCGTGCTGCAGCTTGTCGAGCAGAATATTACTGGTCTCGACCTGCGCACCAATGCGCAGCATGGGCGCCTGGGTCTTGACCTTGGCGATAGCGCGCGGCAACAGGGCCATGGCCGGCGTCATGATCGTGCCGACTTCGACCTGCCCCGCCAGGCCGGCCTTGAGCGCGACGATATCGTCATGCGCCAGCGCCAGGCTGGTCAGCGCCATGCGGGCGTGGCGCACCATGGTCTCCCCGAACATGGTCGGTTCCATCCCGCGCGGCAAGCGTTCGAACAGCTTGACGTCCAGCATCTCCTCGAGATCCTTGATCTGCTTGGACGCTGCCGGCTGCGTCATGTGCAAGGCTTCGGCCGCGCGGTGGATGTTGCGGTGGTCGTCCAGCGCGATCAGGAGCAGCAGTTGCCGCGTCTTGAGGCGCGCCTTGAGAAACCAGTTGGGGTTGAGCGTTTCCATCATGAAATGATACCCCAATCAATATCGGTTCGGCCAGTACGTCGCCATTTTGTACATCAATGCAAAGCGTGCATACGACTTTACTTGCAGGCCTTGGACGGATTGGCCGCTGGTCCTTCCGCGGTCTGCGGCACGAACTGAATGCTGCCGTCGGCCTTGTAATGCAATTCCTCCACCGCCACCGAGCGCCGGTACTCCCCGCCCGTCTTCAGTTTGGCGTTGTGATAAAACACGTAGGACTTGCCGTTGAAGTCGATGATGGCCTGGTGAATCGTTTTGACGCCCTCGTTCTTGTCCATGATCAGGCCGCGGTAAGTCCAGGGTCCGGCCGGGCTGTCGCTGGTGGCATACACCATCTCTTCCGGGAAGTGACGCGAATACGACAGGTAGTAAGTCTTGCCGCGCTTGTGCACGTAAGGCGCTTCCGTGAAATGCTCGATGTTGTGGCTCATGATCGGGCCGTCCAGCTCGGTCATACTGGCTTTCAGCCTGGCGTACTTCAACACCGTATTGCCCCAGTAGATCCAGGCCTGGCCGTCGGTATCGATGAACACGCCTGGATCGATATCGTCCCAGCTGATGTCGGTCTGCTTGGTCATGTCGTTGGTGATCAGGGCCGTGCCGCGCGCATCCACGAAGGGGCCGGTCGGGCTGTCGGACACGCCCACGCCGATCGCCTTGCCGGGGATGGTGGCGTGCTCGACCGTCGAGAAGAAATAATATTTGCCGTCACGCTTGACCACGTCGCTGGCCCAGGCGTCCTTCCTGGCCCACTTGAAGGTGGAGTATTGCAGCGGCGAGCCATGTGCTGTCCAGTTCTTCATGTCGCAGCTGGAATACACGCGCCATTCGTTCATCACGTAATCCTTGCCGCCTTCCGGCGCCTCGTCGCGGCCGACGTAGAGGTAGACCCGGCCGTTGTCGACCAGCGCGGCCGGATCGGCCGTGAAGATATCGGAAAACAGCGGGTTGGAGGCCAGCGCGGGGGCCGTTGCAACAGCCGTACAAAATCCCAGCGCCAAGGCGCCCATGGTGTGCTTGATCATGTGAGTCTCCTGTTGTATTTTTTTAAGCAGCTGCCCGTTTGGCCGCACCCATCGCCATCAATCTTTGCACCACGCAAAAGACGAACAGCAAGGCGCCGATCACGATGCGGGTCCACCACGAACTGAGGGTGCCGTCGAAAGCGATCAGGGTCTGGATGGTGCCCAGCACCAGCACGCCGGACAATGCGCCGGCCACATAGCCGTAGCCGCCGCTGAGCAAGGTGCCGCCGATCACGACCGCGGCGATCGCGTCCAGTTCCGTCCCCTGGGCATGCAAGCCATAGCCGGACAGCATGTAGAACGAAAACAGCACGCCCGCCAGTGCCGCGCAAAAGCCGCTGAAGGCATACACCAGCACTTTGGTGCGCGCCACGGGCAAGCCCATCATCAGCGCCGACTGCTCGTTGCCGCCGATGGCATACACGCCGCGCCCGAACGCGGTGTAATGCGCGAGAAAGATCGCCAGCACCAGCATCACAATGGCAATCAGTGCGCTGGGCGAGATGAAGCCGCCGAGGAAGGCGAACTGCGTCTGCGACATCGCCAGGTACAGCGGGTCCTCGATGGTGATCGAGTTAATGCTGATCAGGTAGCACAGGCCGCGTGCCAGGAACATGCCGGCCAGGGTCACGATGAAGGGCTGCAATTTGAAGTAATGGATCAGCGCACCCATGCCGGCGCCGAACGCGGCGCCCAGCAGCAGCACCAGCGCGATCACCGCCACGGGCGGCCAGTGCGCCACGTGCAGCAGCCAGGCGGAAATCATGGTGGCCAGGGCCAGCACGGAACCGACCGACAGGTCGATGCCGCCGGACAGAATCACGAAGCTCATGCCGATGGCCAGCACCAGCAGGAAGGCATTGTCGATCAGCAGGTTCAGGATGACCTGCATCGACAGGAAACCCGGATAGGCAGCACCGCCCATGCCCAGCATGACGACCAGCAAGACCACCGTGACCAGCGGCGTGAAATAGGGAGAGGTCATCAGTTGCTTCATGAGACGGCCTTGCGCGAAAACAGTTGCTTGAACTCGGCCGACTGCGACAGACAGACGAGGAACACCACCACCGACTTGACCACCATGTTCACTTCCGGCGGTACGCCCAGCGAATAGATGGTGTAGGTCAGGGTCTGGATGATCAGGGCGCCGATCACGCTGCCGACCAGGCTGAACTTGCCGCCGGCCAGCGAGGTGCCGCCCAGGGTGACCGCCAGGATGGCATCGAGTTCCAGCAACAGGCCGGCATTGTTGGCGTCCGCGCTCTTGATGTTGGAGCTGATCATCAGTCCGGCCAGGCCGGCGCAGGCGCCGCAGAACACGTATACAAAAATGATCAGGCTGGCGGTCTTGAGTCCGGCCAGGCGCGCGGCCACCGGGTTGATGCCGACCGCCTGGATGAACAGGCCCAGCGCGGTCTTGCGCATCATGAAGGCGATCACGGCAAACACCACGGCCACCACCGTCAGCGAAAATGGCAAGCCGGCAAAGTAACCGCCGCCCAGGAAGAAGAAAGGCTCGTAATACACGGTAACGATCTGGCCGTCGGTCAGCAACTGCGCCAGTCCACGCCCCGCCACCATCAGGATCAGGGTGGCCACGATGGGCTGCAAGCCCAGTCCGGACACCAGGATGCCGTTCCACAAACCGCACAGTACGGCCGCGCCCATGGCGGCCAGCATGGCCCACAGCATCGGCGTTTCCGCCTGCGGACCGCCGCCGATCAGCATGGCGGCGACCGTGCCCGACAAGGCCACCACGGCGCCCACGGAAATGTCGATGCCGCGCGTGGCGATCACCAGGGTCATGCCGAGCGCCGCCAGCATCAGCGGGGCGGCGCGGTTGACGATGTCGACCAGGCTGCCGTACAGGTGGCCATCCTTGATGGTCAGATGAAAAAATCCGGGAATGGCGACCAGGTCGATGAGCAGCAACACGGCCAGCGCCGCCAATGGACGCAACAGGGGATGGTGCAGCAACTGGCTCAGGCCGGGCGCGGCGGCCGGGGCAGCGACGGTGGCGGCGGTCGTGCTCATGCAGCCTCCCCGGCGATGACCTGCAATACGGTGGTGTCGTCCAGCTCGCCGCGCTGGTATTCGCCGCACGCCTTGCGGTCGCGCATGACCAGCAAGCGGTCGCTGCAACGCAGCACTTCCGGCAGCTCCGACGAGATGAAGAGAATCGCCATGCCTTTACTGCACAGCCCGCTTACATAATCCATGATTTCCTGTTTGGCGCGGACATCGATGCCGCGCGTTGGTTCGTCCAGAATCAGCATCTTGGGCGAGGTCACCAGCCAGCGCGCCAGCAGCACTTTTTGCTGGTTCCCGCCCGACAGGGAGCCGATCGGCGTTTCGATATCGGCGGTCTTGATGCCCAGCCACTTCACATAGTCGTGCGCCAGCTGCTGCTGCTCGCGCATGGGAATGGCGCGCAGCAAGCCGGCTCTGGCCTGCATGGCCAGGATCACGTTTTCGCGCACGGACAAGTCCAGGATCGCGCCTTCGTGCTTGCGGTCTTCCGAGCAGAAGGCAATGCCCGCTTCGATGGCCTCGCGCGGCTTGCCAAATGGATGGCTGCGCTCGCCGATGCGGATGCTGCCGCTGTCGGCCCGGTCGGCGCCAAACAGCAGGCGCGCCAGTTCGGTACGGCCCGATCCCAGCAAGCCGCACAGGCCCAGCATTTCGCCGCGGCGCAGGTCCAGGTCCATCGGCAGCAAGGCGCCCTTGCGGCCCAGTCCGCGCGCTTGCAGCAAGGTTTCGCCGGCATTTGCCGCGGCCTCGGGGCGGATGGCGTCGGCCAGCGCATCGGCGGCGTCGGGCGCGCCGATCATCTTGTTGACCAGCGCCAGGCGCGACAATTCGCTGCAGGCATATTCGCCCTCGCGCTCGCCGTTGCGCATGACCGTGATCCGGTCCGAAATGGCGTAGGTCTGGTCCAGGAAGTGGGTCACGAACAGGATCGCCATGCCCTGCTCGCGCAGCTTGGACAGCACGCGGAACAGGAGTTGCACTTCAGCTTCGTCCAGGCTGGAGGTCGGTTCGTCCAGGATCAGCACCCGCGCGGAAATATTCAGCGCGCGCGAAATCGCCACCATCTGCTGGATTGCCAGGGGAAAGCTGGACAACTGCCTGGAGACGTCGATCCGCACTTCGAGTTGTTCCAGCAAGGCAGCAGCCTGGCGGCGCATGCCGCCCCAATCGACCATGCCGAACTTGCGTGGATAGCGGCCAATGAAAATATTTTCCGCCACCGACAGATTGGGGCAGAGATTGACTTCCTGATACACCGTGCTGATGCCGTGGCGCTGGGCGTCCTGGGTCGAGCTGGGACGGATCTCGCGCCCTTCCATCGTGATCGTGCCGCCATCGGGCGCGTACACGCCGGTGAGCACCTTGATCAGGGTAGATTTGCCGGCGCCGTTCTGTCCCATCAGGGTGTGCACTTCGCCCGGGTAGAGGTTCAGCGCCACGTTGCTGAGGGCCTTTACGCCAGGGAACTGCTTGCTGATGCCGCGCAGTTGCAATACCGGCGCGGCGGCCTTGGTTTCCTGTTGCATGGCCCGGCCTTAGTATTTGCGGTTCGGCAGTTCCTTGGCGGCCACTTCGGCGGGGAATACACCCTCAACCGTCGTGATGCGCTTGGGCACGGGTTTACCCGCCACCACGTCGCGCGCCACCGACATCAGCTGGGGTCCCAGCAGCGGGTTGCACTCGACCGTCACGTTCAACTTGCCCGCGATCATGGCCTGGAAAGCACCTTTGACGCCGTCGATCGAGATCACCAGAATATCGACGCCCGGCTTGAGACCGGCTTCTTCGATCGCCTGGATCGCGCCGATGGCCATGTCGTCGTTATGTGCGTACAGCACATTGATGTTCTTGCCTTCCGCTTTCAGGAAAGCTTCCATTACTTCCTTGCCCTTGGTGCGGGTAAAGTCGCCCGTTTGCGAACGCGTGATCTTCAGTTTTGGATTGGCGGCGATAACGTCGGCGAAACCCTTTTTGCGGTCCAATGCCGGCGCGGAGCCGACGGTACCCTGCAGTTCCACGATGTTCAGGGTGCGCTCAGGCGTTTTCTTGGCGCGCTCGAGCAGCCACTGGCCGGCTCGGCGGCCCTCTTCCACGAAATCGGAACCGAGGAAGGTGACATACAGGCTGGGATCGGTGACGTTGACAGCGCGATCGGTCAGGATCACGGGAATCTTGGCAGCCTTGGCTTCCCGCAGGACTGTTTCCCAGCCCGACTCGACTACGGGCGAGAACGCAATCACGTCCACGCGCTGGGCGATGAAGGAACGGATGGCCTTGACCTGGTTTTCCTGGCGCTGCTGGGCGTCGGCGAATTTGAGGGTGACGCCTTCTTTCTTTGCCGCATCCTTGATCGAGGCGGTGTTGGCGGTGCGCCATTCGCTTTCGGCGCCGACCTGGGAGAAACCGATCACCAGTGGTTTGGCGGCAAAGGCGGGAAGGCTGAGGGCGAAAGCGCCCATGACGGCGCTGGCCAGAACGGCACGGCGGAATGTGTTCATGCATGTCTCCTAATGTTTAGGGCGCGGAATTCGGATATTCCGATTATTGCCCCAATGGTAGGAGAAAGTCACATAACAAACCAATCAATTTTTTGACCACCGCGATATCGAAAAAGATATTGGTAAGGGATTGGCGGTGGGCACGGAGTGCCCAGCCTACTTGAGCAATCTCAGCCCGTAGAGTCCGCCGGCGATGGAGTCTTGCCTGGCTGTAAAGCGCACCGTCAGCTTCTCCGCGGCGAGCTCGGGCGGGATGGCGATATCGCGTGTGTAGAACGCCTCGGGTGCGCTGCCGTCGAGCTCGATGGAAGCCAGCACCTTCCCGTTGATTTCCACATCGAACTTGCGCCCCGCATCACCTTTTGCCAAAGTCAGCCGCAAGACCTTGGCTTCCAGCTTCTTGTCGCTCAGGGTGTAACTGAACCAGCCAGTCGCGTGGCGCCAGTGCCGTCCCTGGTTGACGCCGGCATCGCCGCCTTCCGCCTGGTAGGCATGGTCCGACTCGGGCTGCTGTTCGCCCGGCGCGACCTGGTCGATGGTGCGGGCTGCCAGCGCCAGCCGTTCAGCCTCCTCGGCGGCCGTCGCGGCACGGGTGGCTTCCAGATTGGCGGGGGTGGAATACGGCCAATACATCATGTAGCGCGAGTCATGCAGTCTGAAGAAAGGTATCAGCCGCAATTCGTCCGAGCCGCCGCCCTTGATCAGGCCGGGTGCGGTGAAGGTCAGGGGCTGCCCCTTGACCGGCTTGAAGCGCGCCGCGAAGTCGCGCGTATTGCTGACGAACAGGGGCGCCGCCTCCAGCGGGCAAACCGGGCCGCCGGCAATATGGCCCATGCGCGAGTGGTCCGCCGTGAAGTTCAGCTTTTCGTTGGCGAACAGCTGAGTCTTGGCAGCAAGCACGATCGGTCCATGCAGGACAGCATAGTAGTTGGACTTGTCCGGCATCTGTTCCAGCTGGGTGCGCATGGGCAGGCTCAGGTCCACGGTATCGCCCGCCTTCCAGTCGCGTCGCAGGCTCAGGTAGCTGCCCGGCTGGGCGTCCACCTTGACCGGCTTGCCGTTGACGCGAAGCTTGAGCGCGCCTTTGGCCACCCAGCCGGGGTAACGCAGTTTCAGGGTAAACGTTTTGCCGGATTCGATGGTCAGGCGGGTGCTGGCTTCGTCGGGAAAGCGCGTGCTCTGCGTGATCCGCACTTGCTGCGCTTTCCAGTCCAGGGTCGAGGGTACGAACAAGTTCACGAACAGATTGTCGCCATCGTGGGCGTAGATGAATTCGCCGTACTTGGACTGGCTTTCGATGCCTGAACCTACGCAGCACCACATCGCCTTGTCGACCTTGGAATACACGCGGTAGTGATTCGGCCGCATGGGCGTGAAGTAAACGAAGCCGCCATCGTCAGGGCGCTGCGAGGACAGGATGTGGTTATACAGCGCGCGTTCAATATAGTCGGTGTAGCGTACCTGCTGGTCGCGCATGAACAGCATTTCCGACAGGCGCAGCATATTGTAGGTGTTGCAGGTTTCCGGACCTTCGACCTCGTTCACCATCGGGGAAAAATCATTGGCGTCGTGAAAATGCTCTTTCACGCTGTTGCCGCCGATCGCCACGGTGCGTTTCTCGCGTACCGTTTTCCAGAAGAACTCCGCCGCCGCATGCCACTTCGGCTCACCGCTCAGCTCGCCAATACGCTCGAAACCGATGACCTTGGGAATCTGGGTGTTGGCGTGCAAATGGTTGAGTTTGTCTTCCTGGTGGGTCAGAGGCTCAAGGATGGCCTGGTGGGAAAACTGGCGCGCCAGCTCCAGGTATTTTTTATCCCCAGTCAATTGATAGACGTCAGCCAGCACTTCGTTCATGCCACCGTGTTCGCTTTTCAGCATGGATTGCATCTGTTCAGGCGTCAGCTTGCTGGTCAGTTGCAAGGCCCAGTCGGTGGCGGCGATCAGCATGGCCTTGGCGTCTTGGTTACCGGTGTAGCGCCAGGCATCGCGCAGGCCGGCGTACACCTTGTGCAGGTTATACCAGGGGACCCATTTGCCGTTGACGGAAAAGTTATCGGCCTTGAGCTTGCCGCTGGCGACTTCCTGCCAGGCGGCGCTGCCGCCAGGAATGCCGCCGAGATATCCGTTGCCGTTAGCTTGCTGGCATTTTTTGAGCTCGGCGATGGTGTAGTTCAGGCGTTCGAGAACTTGCGCGTCGCCGGTGGCCGCGTACATCAGGGCCAGTGCGGAAAGGTAGTGTCCGCCCATGTGGCCATCCAGGCCGCTTGATTCCCAGTTGCCGTAGCTTGGCTTATCGAGCGGCAGGCCGGCTTCGCGGCGGAAGGGAGCGATCAGTTTGTCCGCATCCAGTGCCATCAGGTAGCGTTGGTTGGCGTTCTGTGCCGCGAGAAAGGGACCGGCGGTGAGGCGGACGTCCGAGAGGGGGAAGCGTTCCGCGGCTTCGGCGGGGAGGATGGAGATTGCAAAGAATAGTGGGGCGAGGAGGCGGATCATGTTGGTTTGTGAGTTGGTGCAATCAATCTACAGTTGCTAAGCATGGTGGATAGCGCTTCGCTCATCCACCCTACGCCACTCTTTATGGCCCGGGTCGTAGCGAGTGGCGTAGGGTGGATGAGCGGAGCGTAATCCACCACGCGTCGCCACGAAAGAAATTACAACTGCTTACTCTGATAACGATTCAAATCCTCGGGATCCACTACCGGCCAGCCATCCTTGTCCCACTTCATCTCCATCATTTTCAACTTCTGCAAATACTTGTCGGCCGTCTCATACGCGTGCAACACCAACACATCCTTGCCATCGATGGTGTAAGCACTGTTATGCCCCACGCCCTTCCACTGCGGCGTGCCGGCAATCACCAGCGAACCGCCGCCCTTGGCCATGTCTTTGCCGGACTTGTCGAGGTAAGGTCCGGTCACTTCTTTCGAGCGCCCAACCACGACATGGTAGGTCGTCTTTTCCTTGTTGCAGCAAAGCCCCCACGACACAAACAGATAGTAATAGCCGTCCTTCTTCATGATGTGCGGACCTTCGATCTCCGCCGGTCCCGGCTCCCCGTCCGGGGTCGCGGCCGGTCTTTCGCGCTGGGCAATCGCATGCCAGACTTGCGGCTCGGCCAGCCTGGTCCGGCTGGCGTCGAGCTTGACCAGCTTGATACCGCTCCAGAACGAGCCGAAGCTCATCCAGGCCGTGCCACTGGCGTCGTCCACGATGTTGGCGTCGATCGCGTTCCAGTTGTCGCGCCCCGGCACTGACTGCAGCACCATGCCCTGGTCTTCCCACTTGTAATTGGGCGCACGCGGGTTAAGCGTGGCATTGGTCGTCACGCCGATGCCGGACGTGTTCTTGCCGAAGCCGGACACCGAGTAGTACAGATAGTACTTACCGTTATGGAAATAAATATCCGGCGCCCAGATGTGCCCGTTGAAACTCGGTGCGGCTTTCCTGGCCCAGGTCGGCTCACCCGCGAACACCCTGCCCTCTTCCTTCCAGTCCAGCATGTTCGTTGAACTGTAGAAGGTCACACCCGGGCCGGTGCTGAACAGGTAGTAGGTGTTGCCTTCCTTGGCCATTACCGGGTCGTGCACGCTGACCTGCTTTGCTGAAGCGAGCGATAGGCCCAGCGCCAGCGCGGCGCCGAGCAGTGTTTGCGTCAATGCACGCATGGTCTGCCTCTTGATTGATGAATTAGCCGATTGAATAATTAGCCGCCGCTGCGCACGCCCCACACCGACACGCCGTCCGCCGACTGGGCCGTGAAGGTGACGACGAAGGCGGATGCATTCGCATTCCACTGGCGCGACAGCACACCGTTGAAGGTGCCGCCGGACGCGAGCACAAGCTGCACTTTATTGCCACAGCGATGGGTCCAGCTACCGGTTATGGCTCCGCTGACGGGACCGCCAGTTTCCAGCTTGATAGTTTGTGCCGGCTTGATCGTAGCGGAAATGTCTTTCCCATGGTTGATGAACTGGTAGCTGCCGGCAGCGTTGGCAGCTGTCACCTCCGCAGACAGCGGCGTGGCGTTCTTGCTCAGCGGCGCGTAGCGCAGCGGAGCGACAACGGGCCAGCCATCTTCGTTAATGAACATCTCATGCACGCGAATTTCATGCTGCTCGCCACGCCCCGGAAAACGGGTGTGGAAAACGATGAAATATTGTCCGGTCGCCGCGTCATAGGTCGTCGAATTATGGCCCGCCGAAACGTAGCCTGAGGCAACGCCAGCTTCGCCGGTGCCGGCCGTAAATTGGTGGTTGCCCATCAGCTTATGCCCGTGCGGCGCAATGCTGGCGTCATCGAACAAGGGCAAGGCAGGGTTCGCTTTAACGGTGTCCATGTCGGTACCCTTCGCATCCACGTAAGGACCGTCGGCATTGCGCGAACGCACCACCCGCATATTGTAGGCGCCGTTGGCATCCAGCCCGCCAAAGGAGGTGAACATGTAGTAATACTGTGACTGCGGACTGTACTGGACGTAAGCACCCTCGATGCGGCTGTGATTACCCCCCAGCAGATGCTTGCCGTACCCCTGACCCGGCAGCGGCAGGCCGGTGGCCTTGTCCATCGCCAGGATAAAAATACCGCCCGAGTAGGAGCCGTAGATCATCCACAGCTTGCCGTCCTTGTCCTTGAAGGTCTGGGGATCGACCACGTTGGGATGGATGCGGGCATCGTAGACTTTGCCGTCCGGGCTGATCTGATCCCACATACCGGATTTCAGGAAAACACCCTTGTCGACGTACGGCCCTTCGATCTTGTCGGATACCGCCAGGCCCAAGGCCGAACGGGGCGAGTCGCCCTTGCAGGTGTTGTAGTAAAAATAGAACTTGCCGTCATCGAGCTGCACCACGTCGGCGGCCCACAGGTCCGTCACCTGCGACCAGGCAAAGGCGTCCGCCAGCGCCGTGGTCACGTTCGTGAACAGCGGATTGGCATTGTTGACGCCGTCCGCGAAGCGGGTCCAGTTCATCAGGTCGGTGGACTTGGCCGCCGACAGGTGCGAGCCGAACACGTAATACGTGCCGGCTGTCCGGATGATGGCCGGATCGTGGACCGAGGCGTCGCTAAAGGCAATGCTGGTGACCGGCACCGGCACCGGCACCGGGGTCGGCACCGGCGCCGGCGTAGCAACAGGCGCACTGCCCCCGCCGCCACCGCCGCAACCCGAGAACAGCAGCGCCGTCGCCAGCGCCACCGAACTGTACTTCAATGGCGACGACATCGATCAGCCTTCCACCGCCACCACGACCACCGATTTGGCCGGCACGTTGACGGTCAGTTTGCCGCCGGACGCCTTGACGCTGATCGGCGCGGGCTTGACCGCTTGCGGATTGGCGAAGGTGTTATGCGCATCCATGGCCGCCGCAGTCAACACGCGGCCGCTTGCCGCGCTGGCCGACTTGCCGCCGACATTGACGGACACTTCCGCAGCTTCGGTCGGGTTGGTATTGACCAGCGCCAGATAGGTCTTGCCATCCTTGGCACGCGCAGCCGATGCGCTGATACCCGGAATGCTGGTCGCGCCGACGGTATAGGCCGCGCTTTCCTTGACGTTGACCGGCAGACTGGTCGCATCCTGGAATGGCACGTACATCTGGAAGGCATGGTAAGTCGGCGTCAGCAGCATCTTGTCCTTTTCCGTCAGGATCATGGCCTGCAGTACATTGACCATCTGCGCAATGTTCGTCATCTTCACGCGGTCAGCGTGTGCGTGGAAAATATTGAAGTTAAGCGCAGCCACAACCGCATCGCGCAGGGTGTTCTGCTGGAACAGGAAACCCGCGTTGGTGCCTTTCTCGACATCGTACCAGGTGCCCCATTCGTCGACGAAGAGGCCGATTTTCTTTTCCGGATCGTTCTTGTCGAGCACAGCAACGTTGTCCTTGATCATCTTGTCGATTTTCAGGGTGTTGGCCAGGGTGGACATCCATTCGCCTTCGGCAAAGCCGGTGGCCGCGCCCTTCACTTCCCACTTGCCGGTCGGGATGGTGTAGTAGTGGAAGCTGATGGCCGAGGTCTGGCCCTTCAGGTTCTTGCTCAGCACGTCGGTCCACTTGGTGTCGTGGTCGTTGCCGCCGCTGGCGATCATGAGCGGACGATGCTCTTTCGGCGCGCGCAGGAAGGTTTCGTAGTTCTTGTACAGGTTGGCATAGTGCTCTGGCGACATATTGCCGCCGCAGCCCCAGGCTTCATTGCCGATAGCGAAGTACTGCACCTTGAAAGGCTTGTCGCGGCCATTCTTGCGGCGCAGATTGGCCAGGGTCGATTTGCTGTCGGAAGTCATGTACTCGATCCACTCGGACATTTCCTGCGCCGTTCCGGTACCCAGGTTGCCGTTCACGTACACGTCCGAACCCAGCAGCTCGGCCAGGTCGAAGAATTCGTGGGTGCCGACAGCGTTGCTTTCTTCCACGCCGCCCCAGTTGGTGTTGACCTTGACCGGGCGCTTGGCGCGCGGGCCAATGCCGTCGCGCCAGTGGTACTCGTCAGCAAAGCAGCCACCGGGCCAGCGCACCAGCGGCACCTTGAGGTCCTTGAGCGCGCCGACCACGTCATTGCGCCAGCCCTTGGTATTGGGGATCTTGGAGCCGGGGCCGACCCACATGCCTTCGTAAATGCCGGTGCCCAGGTGTTCGGCAAACTGGCCGTACACATTCTTGTTGATGACCGGACCCGGCTTGCCGGGATCGATGGTCACGCTGACCTGATTGGCGGCAAAGGCCGGCAATGCCGCCATGAACAGCGCGGCAATGGTGGATTTCAAAATACTCATGTTGTCTCCAGATTTTTTCTGTGGGAAGTGGAACTGATTTTCTTATTTGAAGACGGCAACAAAGCCGCCATGTGCCTGCATCGTGATGCTGGCTTTACCGCCCGCGATGTCGGACTCGGTGAACGCGCGCTCGGTTTTGCCGTCGGTGATCAAGGTGCCTTTACGCTTGCCCAGAAAGCCCAGATCCAGGCTGACTGTCTTGTCGGCATCCTCGGCATTCAGGCCGGCCACATACCAGGCATTGCCCGCCTTGCGTGCGATGACGACATGGGTTCCGGGAAAACCATCCAGGAACTTGCTGTCGTCCCAGCTGCGTGGCAAGTCTTGCAGCAAGGCCTTCACATACGCGGGGGCGGTGGCCATGCCTTCCGGTGTTTCGGCAAAGTGCTGGATGCCGGACAGGAACAGCACCGCCTCGGCCAGTTCAAAGCCGTTGCGGGTGGCGCGCTTGATGTTGGGAATATCGCCAAACACCATTGGCGTGAAATCCATGGGGTCGAACAGGTTGCGCGCGAAGGGCAGCATGGCAGCGTGGCGCAGCACGGCATCCTGGTCGCGCTGCTCGAAGGTGGTGAATTCCAGGCCCCTGACGCCTTCCGCGGTCATCAAGTGCGGATAGGTGCGCGACCAGCCGCGCGGCAAGGTCGCGCCGTGGAAATTGACCAGCAGACCGGCCTTGGCTGCGTCGTTCAGGATGTCGACATAATAGGCAATGGCCGAGGCGCCATCACCGGGGAAGAAATCAATCTTCACGCCCTTGACGCCGATGTCCTTCAGGCGCGCGAATTCCTTGACCCGCTGCTCGCGCGTCAACAAGGCGCCCTTGGGTGAATATTCCGTCTTGTTCCAGGCGCCAGACGAGTTGTACCAGACCAGTACGCCCACCTTCTTGCCCGCGGCGTAGCTGGCCAGTTCGCGCATCTTGGCGTAGCCGATCTTGCGGTCCCAGTCGGCATCGACCAGGGTGTAGTCCCAGCGCATGTCGGCGGCGTAATCGATGAACTTTTTCTGCACGTCGTAGACGGTCGCATCGTCTTTCAGCAATGCCCAACTCCATGAGGCGTGACCAGGCTGGATGATCGCCTTGTCCACCTTGATGGCGGGCGCGGCCAGGTCGGTGCCGAGAGTCGATTCCATCAGCGTGGGCAAGGAACCCAGGGCGATCACGCGCCAGGGCGTAATCAGCTTGTCCGTCGCCACGGGCAGCAGGTTGCCGCCGGTGACGACTTCAGCCTCCATGGGCGAGCCGATGCGATAAGTCGCGTTGGCTGAGTCGGCCTGCAGGCGCGAACCGTGGAAGCTGCCGTCCATGTTCGCTTCCGTCAATGCGACCCAGGTGTCGCCGCTCTTGAACAGGGCAGGAAACACCCAGCCCGCTTTCGATGGCGAAGCGGTGCCCACCACGATATCGCGCTGGTAATGTTCTTCGTAGGCGGGGTTGGTGTTCATCCAGCCGGTCTGGGCGACCTGCATCGGTTGCAGCCAGGCCTTGGCGCTGGGCGCAAAGGTAAAGCTGGTCGCTTCGCTGACGAATTGCTTGCGCGCCGGCTTGGCGCCCTTCACCTCGTAGCGGAAGGCCACGCCGTCATTGGACACACGAAACACCAGGTCCATGACCTGGCCTTCGGCGTTTTGTACGGTGAATACTTGCTCGTTGGCGCGGTAGTTGATCTTGCGCTTCTTGCCGACTGCCATCTCGTAGTGCTCGTTGATGGCCTTGATGGCGGATGCCGGCTTGAGCGACAGCGCCGTCGACAGATCGGCGCCGTCAAGCTTCAGTCCCAGGCTGGACGCCAGCACGACCGGCTCCGCATTGCGGGTGATCGAATACACCAGGGTCTTTTGCGGCGTCAGCTCGACCTTCAGGCTGATGCGCTTGTCGGAACTGTCGAGTGCCTGGGCTTGCTGCTGAACAGCGGCCAGGGTCAACGTGAGCGTCAGGAAGAAACCATGCTTGAGCGTCAAAGTCATGCGCTTGCCTTGTACGAAAGCAAGGCCCCGATCGCGGAACCGGCGGCCTTGCATGTTGCTGCGATGGGGCGGCTTAAATCCAGCCGGCGTCGACGACGAAATCCTGTCCGGTGCACATGGCGCTGTCGTCCGAGGCCAGGAACAAAATCATGGCGGAAATATCGTCCGGCATCAGCGGGCCAGGCAGGCACTGGTTGCGCTTGATGTCGGCCTTGCCGGCTTCGTCGACCCACAGGTCGAGCTGGCGCTGGGTCATGACCCAGCCCGGCGTGACGGTATTGACGCGAATGCCGTGGACGCCAAAGTCGCGGGCCAGGCCGCGCGTCAGGCCGACGGTGGCGGCCTTGGTCGCCGTGTAGACCGGATAGCCGCCGTTCTTGGCGTGCCACGACATGGAGCCGACGTTGATGATCGAACCCGCGCCTTTTTTCTTCATGCCGGACAGCACCGACTGGCAAGTAAAGAACATGGGACGCTGGTTGATGGCGATGCGCTGATCGTAGAATTCGACGCTGACGTCTTCGGTCTGGTGGCGCTGGTCGTTGGCCGCGTTGTTGACGAGAATATCGAAGTCGCCCAGTTGGGCGGCCAGTTCCGCCATGGTCGATTGCAGGGCCGGGATGTCGGTGATGTCGCAGTAGCGGAACTGCGGCGCGGCGTGGCCCGCCTCGGCAATGCGCACGCACAGCTTTTCGCTTTCGGCGCGGGCGATGTCCACAAAAGCGACGATGGCGCCCTGGGCGGCGAAGCACGCCACCAGCGATTCGCCGATGCCGGTACCGCCGCCAGTGATAAAGACCCGCTTGCCCACGAGGCTCGGGTAGCTCGCTGATTTTTTCATGTTGTCTCCTGCTTTATTTTTGTATTGCACCACTTACTTCGTCAACCTGGATCCCCGCCTTCGCGGGGATGACGGTTTCACGGTTAGTTGTTGACGAGTGCGCCATCTTTGCGGCGCCAGATGCCTTGCAGATCATCCTTCAGCACTTCCGGCAACAATGTCTGAGAAATGTTCTGATAGCACACCGGCCGCAGGAAACGCTGGATCGCGGCGGTGCCGACCGAGCTGCTGCGTCCGTCGGACGTCGCCGGGAATGGTCCGCCGTGCACCATCGCGGTCGATACTTCCACGCCGGTTGGCATGCCGTTGGCCAAAATACGGCCAACCTTGCGCTCCAGTACCGGCAGCAAGGCACGCACCTGTTCCGTATCCTGCTCGTCCATCTGCACGGTCGCGGTCAGCTGGCCTTCCAGGCGTTCGGTGATCTCGCGCATCTCATCAATACTTTCGCAGGCCACCAGCAAGGATGCCGGTCCGAAAATTTCATCGTGCAAAGCATGTTCAGCGAGGAAAGCCTGGCCTGTGGTGCGGAACAGCGCCGGAGCGCCCTTCCCTTCCACGTGTTCGGCTTGCTTCAAGGCTTCCACAGCCTCATGCGCGCCGAGCTTGTGCACGCCGCTCTGGTAGGCGGATGCGATGCCGGCCGTCAGCATGGTCGCCGGAGCGACCGCGCCCAACGCTTCGGCGGCCTTGGCGGCAAAACGGTCGAAGTCCGGTCCGCGCAAGCCCAGCACGAGGCCGGGATTGGTGCAGAACTGGCCGACGCCCATGGTCATGGACCCGGCAAACGCGGTGGCGATGGCGTCGCCACGGCTGGCCAATGCGTGCGGCATCAGGTAGAAAGGATTGATGCTGCTCATTTCTGCGTAGACGGGAATCGGCTGCTTGCGCGCCGCGGCGACTGCCATCAGCGCGGTGCCGCCGGAACGCGAACCGGTAAAGCCGACCGCCCTGATCGCCGGATGCGCGACCAGACCCTGGCCGATGCCGTTGCCGGTGCCCGTCAGCAGCGCGAACACGCCCACTGGCAACTTGCACTGTTCCACCGCCTTGACGATGGCGCGCGCCACCAGTTCGGACGTGCCCGGATGTGCCGAGTGCGCCTTGAGCACCACTGGGCAGCCGGCGGCAAAGGCAGCCGCGGTATCGCCGCCGGCGACCGAAAACGCCAGCGGGAAATTACTTGCAGCGAATACGGCGACCGGTCCCAGGCCAATCATGCGCAGGCGCAAGTCGGGACGCGGCAGCGGCTGGCGCTCGGGCATGGCGCTGTCGATGCGCACATCGGCCCAGGAACCTTCGCGCAGCAGGTCGGCGAACAGTTTCAGCTGGCCGACGGTGCGGCCGCGCTCGCCTTCCAGGCGGGCACGCGGCAGGCCGGACTCGCTCATCGCGCGCACGATCAGCGCGTCGCCAAGTTCCAGGATCTGGGCGGCGACGGTTTCCAGGAAAGCGGCACGGGCGTCGTTGCTGAGCGCACGGAAAGGATCGAATGCGGCTTCGGCCAGGCGGCAAGCTTCGTCGATCTGGCCAGGGTCGACCATGTGGAACGATGGCGCGATCGGCGCGCGCTGCGCCGGATCGAATGCCTGGAAAGAAGCGCCATTGCCGCGTACTGCGCGGCCGCCGATCAGTGCTTCACCGGTGATGTTGCTCATCAGCGCGCTCATAGCGCGTTCACTTTGGTAAAGGTCGCCGCTTCCAGTTCCAGGCGGTTACGCAGGGCCGGGCCAAAGGCCGGCGCTTCGATCTCGAAGGTTTCGCCTGCCTGGACCACAATGTTGTCGGCCACACTCAGGGTAGCGGTGCCGAAGAAATGGATGTGGACATCGCCGGCGCGATTGAACAGGCCGTATTTGAAATGATGGTATTCCAGATTGGCGATGCTGTGCGACATGTTCTGCTCGCCGCTGACGAAGGCTTTTTCCCAGCGAACCTTGCCTGCGGCATCGTAGATGCGCGAGGTGCCGGCCACGTGGGCAGGCAATTCGCCGACCAGCAAGGCCGGGCCAACGCCGCAGTTGCGCAACTTGGAATGGGCGAGGTAGAGGTAGTTCTGGCGCTCGGTCACGTGATCCGAGAATTCATTACCGATGGCAAAGCCGACGCGGTAAGGCTGCCCGTCGTCGCCGATCACATACAGACCGGCAATTTCCGGCTCTTCGCCGCCATCCAGGGCAAAGTCCGGCATCTTCAGCGCTTCGCCGCTGGCGCGCACCACCGAGCCGTCGCCCTTGTAGAACCATTCCGGCTGCACACCGCGTGCGCCGTCGGCCGGCTTGCCGCCTTCGACGCCCATGCGGAACATCTTCATGCTGTCGGACAGGGTTTCGACGTCGCCGCCGATTTTCTTGTGCATCGCGTCGCGCGTGTCGGCGCTGCCCAGGTGAGTCAGACCGGTGCCGGTGACGTAGCAATGCGCATCGTCCTGGTGGTCCAGCGGCGGCAACAGGCGGCCCGCCGCGGCAACGGCGTCAAAGGCGTGCGCATCGCTGCCGGCCTTGGACGCGGCCAGCTCGGCCAGGTTGGTCTTGCTGCGGATGGCTTCCCGTGCCAGGGCATAGGTCGAGGCGAAGCCTTCGACCACGCGCAACTGGCCTTGTTCCAGCACGCCGACCCGGCGCAGGCCGGCTTCCGTTTTGAATTGAACGAGTAACATGAGGATGTCCGAAAAAAGTTATCTGAGAAACTGAAACAGCGCGCCGGGGGCGGGCGCGCTGTTCGTTCTAGTGGGAATGCTTAGGCACGGCCGAGCCGCGGCTGCCGACCAGGAAGTCGAAATCGCAACCTTCATCGGCCTGCAGCACATGGTCGATGTAGAGCTGCTGGTAACCGCTCTTCACACCCGGCACCTGCTTCTGGGCACGGTTGGCAAGGCGCTCTGCCATCTCCTGCTCTGAGATCTGCAGGTTCAGGCTGCCGGCGTGGCAGTCCAGGGCAATGATGTCGCCATCCTGCACGATGCCCAGCGGACCGCCGGCCATCGCTTCCGGCGCCACGTGCAGCACCACGGTGCCATAGGCGGTGCCGCTCATGCGGGCGTCCGAGATGCGCACCATGTCGGTGACGCCGGCGGCCAGCAGCTTGGGCGGCAAGCCCATATTGCCCACTTCAGCCATGCCGGGGTAACCCTTCGGTCCGCAGTTTTTCATGACCAGGATGGAGTTGGCATCGACGTCCAGATCCGGATCCAGGATGCGGCTCTTGTAATGCTCGAAGTCTTCGAACACGACCGCCTTGCCACTGTGCTTCATCAGGTGGGGCGATGCGGCCGACGGTTTCAGCACGGCGCCGCGCGGCGCCAGATTGCCTCGCAGGATGCAGATGCCGCCATCTTCGATCAGCGGCTTGGCCAGCGGACGGATGACTTCCTCGTCGTAGATCGGCGCTTCTTCGCAGTTCTGCCACAGGCTCTTGCCGTTGACGGTCAGCGCATCCTTGTGCGGCAGGATGTTGCCCTCGCCCAGACGGCGGATGGCGCCAGGCAAGCCGCCGGCATAGTAAAACTCTTCCATCAGGAAGCGGCCCGACGGCAACAGATCGACGATGGTCGGGGTGCCCTTGCCGATCGCGGTCCAGTCTTCCAGCTCCAGCGGCACGCCGATACGGCCGGCGATGGCTTTCAGGTGGATCACGGCATTGGTCGAACCGCCGATGGCGGCGTTGACGCGGATCGCGTTCTCGAAGGCTTCGCGGGTCAGGATCTTAGACAGGCGCAAATCTTCCTGCACCATCTCGACGATGCGGATGCCGGACATATGCGCCAGCACATAGCGGCGCGAATCGACAGCCGGAATCGCGGCGTTGTGCGGCAAGGAGGTGCCCAGCGCTTCCGCCATGCAGGCCATGGTCGAGGCGGTACCCATGGTGTTGCAGGTACCGGCCGAGCGCGACATGCCGGACTCGGCGGACATGAACTGGTGCAGGGTAATGGTGCCGGCCTTCATCTGCTCGTGCAACTGCCAGACGGCGGTGCCGGAACCGATGTCCTTGCCGTTCAGCTTACCGTTGAGCATCGGACCGCCCGAGACCACGATGGTCGGCAGGTCGACGCTGGCCGCGCCCATCAGCAGGGCTGGCGTGGTCTTGTCGCAACCGACCAGCAGCACGACGGCGTCCATCGGATTGCCGCGGATCGATTCCTCGACATCCATGCTGGCCAGGTTACGGGTGAGCATGGCGGTAGGACGCAGGTTCGATTCGCCGTTGGAGAAGACCGGGAATTCGACCGGGAAACCGCCGGCTTCCAGGATGCCCTTCTTGACGTACTCGGCCAGTTGGCGGAAATGGGCATTGCAGGGGGTCAGCTCGGACCAGGTATTACAGATACCGATGACCGGCTTGCCTTGAAATTGGTGGTCGGGGATGCCCTGGTTCTTCATCCAGCTGCGGTACATGAAGCCGTTTTTGTCCTGGGTACCGAACCACTCCGCCGAGCGCAGCTTCGGCTTCTTTGTCTCAGACATGTATTCCTCCTAGTTATTCTCGATGCTATCTCGAACTCATGTCGTAGCTCGGTCAGCGATAGATGGAATACTAAAGAGTCTTGGGATGCCTTTCCAATCACTTTTTCTGCAATATCGATATCGATAAAGGTATGGGAGGTAAGTGACGACACTGCGGCTCAACAAGCGCTTTGGTAGGGCGGAAAAGCCCAAAGGGCGCCTTCCGCCGTGCTATGTGGGAGCCGCATGCGACTCTGACGTGGCACGGCGGAAGGCGCCCTCCGGGCTTTTCCGCCCTACTTTCCTGCTTCAGCCGCCGAAGCGGCTTTCCGGCAAACCCTGGATGCCTTCCAGTTTTGTGGTGAACACGCCACCATCCTCGTTCACCGGCGCATCCAGCCCAACCCTGGCGCTGGTCGCAAACACGGTGTCGAGCGAAGCCCCGCCGATCGCCACGCAGCTCGGCTGGCTCCCTGGGGTCGCCACCACGCGCTGAATACTTCCGTCCGGCGCATAGCGCACCAGCCGCGATCCACCCCACTGGGCATTCCACAAATGCCCTTCGGCATCGATGCAGGACCCATCCGGCTCCCCGGGGCCTTCCACCTGGGCAAACACCCGATCGCCGGAAATATCCCCGGTATCAAGCGCGTAGTCGCAGCAGCGAATGCTGCGGTCCGGCGAATTGCAGTAGTACATGATGCGCCCATCCGGGCTGAAACAGATGCTGTTGGCAATCGCCACGCCGGCCAGCGGCAAGCGCTCCAGCTTCAAGTCCGTGCCCAGGCGATAAAAACTGCCGATCGGCAGGCGCGGTTCGACTTCGTTGAAGGTGCCGAACACGAAGCGCCCCTGGCGGTCACAGCGGCCATCGTTCAGGCGCGTGCTCAGCTGAGCTTCCACCTCGCAGATCGTGGTGATACTGCCGGTGGTGAAACTATAGAAGGCCAGGCGGCTCGCCAGGCCCAGCAGCAGCCGGTCGTCGTCCGCCGTCAGCGCAAACGAGGCCAGGCGCTCGGGCATGGGCCAGTTGCGCGTCTCGCCGGTGGCAGGGGTGTGCGCCCACAGGGTCGAACCGAGAATGTCGGTCCACAACAGCCTGCCGCTGCGCTGGTCCCAGATGGTGCATTCGCCCAGCGTGTTTTTTGCATCGACCAGCAATTCAAGCATTATCTCTCCACGGAAAATTTGTACCGCGACACGGTCGCATATTCTTCGCCAGGCCGCAAGATGGTGTTCGGGAAGTGGGGGTGATTCGGCGAGTCGGGAAAATGTTGCGGCTCCAGGCAGAAGCCGCTGCGAAATGCGTAGGTCTGCCCTTTGCCGCTCAGCGTACCGTCCAGGAAGTTACCGCTGTAGAACTGCACGCCCGGTTCTTCCGTGAACAGTTCCAGCACCCGGCCAGAGACCGGATCGCAGGCGCGTGCCGCCAGGGTCATCACCTTGCCGGCCGGCTTGTTGAGCACGAAGTTGTGGTCGTAGCCGCCACCGTGGCGCAACTGTTCGTCATCGGCATCGATCTGCGCGCCGATCGCCCGTGCCGTGCGGAAGTCGAAGGGTGTGCCGGCAACCGGAGCCAGCTCGCCGGTGGGAATCAGGGTGCTGTCGACCGGGGTGATCGCACCGGCGGCGATGTGCATGTCGTGGCCGAGGATGCTGCCGCCGCCCGCCAGATTGAAATAGGTATGCTGGGTCAGGTTGACCGGGGTGGCCTTGTCGGTCACGGCGTCATAGGCGACGATCAGTTCATTGTCGCCGTTGAGCTCGTACACGACGGTCACGTCCAGGTTGCCCGGATAGCCTTGTTCGCCGTCGCCGCTGCGGTAGATCATGGTCAGGCCGACCGACTCGCCTTCCTGGAAGGGAATGGCGCGCCACAGGACCTTGTGAAAGCCCAGCTCGCCACCGTGCAGATGGTTGCGGCCATTATTGACGGGCAATTGAACGGTCTGGCCGTCCAGCACGAACTTGCCTTCGCACAGGCGATTGCCGTAGCGGCCGATCAGCGCGCCAAAGTAAGGACAGTCGCCGGTGTAGGGAGTGACGTGATCGAAGCCGAGCGTGATGTCGGCCAGCTTGCCGTCGCGGTCAGGCGCGTGGATTTCGGTAATGATGCCGCCGAAATCGGTGATCTTGACGATCAGGCCATTCCGGTTGCTCAGGGTGTAGAGGGTGGCGATTCTGCCGTCCGGCAAGGAGCCGAACGGCGCTTGGGTAATGCTGGCTTGCACAGTGATCCTTGTTGAAAGAGTTCAGGCGACCGAGGGTCTTCCGAACACCGGCATGCCCGCTTCGTCCCAGCGCAAGGGCTTGACGTAGGTATGCCGGTCGGGGTTCCACAACGGGTCGCCGATGATTTCGGTGTAGGTGCGGGCATGGTACACCAGCATGACGCCGTCGCCATCCTCCGCATACGTGAAACTATTGTGCCCCGGACCGTAGACCCCGTGTTCATAGCAGGTCTGCAGCACCGGTTCCTTGAGCTTGGTCCACGAGGCCGGATCGAGCAGATCGGCATTCTCGTCAGCCCACAGCAAGCCCATGGCGTAATTCTCGTCCGTGGCGCTGGCGGAATAGCTGATGAAGATCTTGCCGTTACGCTTGAGTACGGACGGCCCCTCGTTGACCCAGAAGCCGCGGATTTCCCAGTCGAACTCGGGCTTGCTCAGCATGACAGGCGGCCCGCCCAGCTGCCAGGGAGTAGACATCGGCGCGATGTACAAGTTCGAATTGCCTTCGATCTCCACATCCTTCTGTGCCCATACATAGTAGAGCACACCGTTGTGGGTGAAGGTGGTGGCGTCCAGGCAGAAAGTATCGATGCCGGTATCGATCTGCCCCATGAATTCCCATTCGCCTTCGAGCGGGTTGGCGTTGGTGTTGCGCACGGCGTACATGCGATGCTGGAACAGTTTATGTTTGATCTCGCGGCTCGGCGCGGCGGCGAAGTAGACATACCAGGCACCGTGATTGAAATGAATTTCCGGGGCCCACAGCAATTCGCTATACGGTCCGCTGTCCGGCTTGGTCCATGCATCGACCTTTTCCGCAGTCGGAAGTTCCGCAATGGTGCGCGCGCGGCGCAATTCAATGCGGTCGTACTGCGGCACCGACGCGGTGAAATAATAGTAGCCGTCGGTGTGCTTATAGATGAAGGGATCGGCACGCTGCTCGATCAGGGGAGTGAGTTTTTGCATGGTAGTGAACAGTAAAGATTAAGCGGCAACATAGCCGCGCAAACGCATGTCGGCCTTGACGTCGTTGTAGTAGTCGTCGTTGATGCGGTACTTGAACATCAGCGCGCCCATGACGAAATGGAAGCAGCCCGGGATCACGGTCAGCATCAGGGCAATACCCGCCATCGCGGTTTCCGACTGCGCGTGATTCGGCTGGTACTGGAAGTAAGTCAGCAGGATGCCCACCAGGGCGCCGGCCACGGCCATACCGGCCTTCTGACAGACCGAAATGCCGCCGAAGGCAAAGCCGGACACGCGCTTGCCGGTCTTGACCTGGCCGTAATCGATGGTCTCGGCGATGGCCGACCAGAACACCGGTGCGTGCATGTCCACCACAAAGGACAGCAGGAAATAAAGGCAGAAGGCCAGCGCCATGTCGCCCGGCTTGACGGCGTAATACATGACGACGCTGATCAGGGCGACGCCGATCTGGGTGTTGCGGAACAGCTTGATCTTGCAATACGACTTGGTGATCCAGGTGGACGCGATCATCGACACAATCGCGGCGGCCACGCCGGTGGACAGGAAGGCGGCCACGGTTTCCGTGCTGCCGCCCAGATAGTATTTGGCGTAGTAGATGGCGACCGAGCCACGAATCACGTAGCCGATAGTCCCGGTCACGCACACGCCGCACAGGATCAGCCACTGGTCATTGCGCAGCAGCAGCTTGACCTGCTCGCCCAGGGATTGGCGTTCGACCACGTGGATTACGCGCTCGGTGGTGGTGAAGTAACAGAACATGAACAGCACCACGCCCATCACTGCCATTACCGCCATGGCCAGTTGGTAACCCAGGGCCGGATTGCCCGCGCCCCACTGTTCCGCCAGCTTGGGTACGACGATGGTGACCATGAAGGCGCCCACTTTGGCCAGGAACAGGCGGTAGCCGTTGGCCGACAGGCGGTCCTTGGGATCGGCAGTCAGCGAACTCGGCAGGGAGATATAGGGAATCCCGACGCCGGCCGTCATGACGGTCATGATGATGTAGGTGGAGTAAGCCCAGACCAGTTTGGCATCGTAATTCCAGCCCGGCGTGACGAACACGAAATACACGCTGACGCCGTAGGGAATGGCCAGCCACAGCAGATAGGGACGGTAGCGCCCGAAGCGGGTGGTGAAGCGGTCGGTGATCTGGCCCATGCCCAGGTCGGCAATGGCGCCCACGATCTTGACGACAACAAACAGCAGCGCAAGATCGGACGTTTTCAGTCCATAAATATCGGTATAGAAAAACGTGATCAACAACATCATGGTCGAGATCACCACATTCAGGGCCATGTCGCCGGCGCCGAAGCCCACTTTTTCAAGCGTCGATAACTTTTGGGTTTTCATTATTTTTTCCGTTACAAGTGCACAGGGGCGCTGCCGGTTTTTAGCCAGCAACGCCCCCTTTCAATCACTCAGGAGAGACTCAAGAGAGCGATGACGATTTACATTTTCCAGCGCAGCGACAGGCCGACCACACGGTCATAGCGGCGGATGTCGCGTGGGTTGCTGGCAATACCATGATAGTCGTGGTACTTGCGGTCAAGCAAATTCTCGACGTCCAGGGTCACGCTGGTGTTGGCGTTGATCTTGTAGGAGATCGAGGCATCGACCGTGGTGATGGCGTCGGCGATGACGTCGAAGCCCAGGCCGCGGTAGTTCGAGGTGTCCACATACTTGTCGCGCCAGTTGTAGGCCAGGCGGCCAGACCAGCCATCCTTCTCATACAGGCCGACGATGTTGTAGGACAGCTTGGACATATTGTCGAATGGCCGCAGCTTGCCACCGGTATCGGTCAGGTCGCCCTTCATATAGGTCACGTTAGCCTGCAGGCCGAAACCGCTCAGCCAGCCAGGCAGTCCGTCGTAGAACTGCTGGTAGGACAGTTCCGCGCCTTCCAGAGTCCCTTTGGAGAAGTTGCGTGGACGATTCACGTCGTACACGATCCCGTTGTAGGTTTCCTTGGTCGAGGTGGTGACGATGTAGTTCTTGAAGTCGTGCTTGTACAGGGTGCCGGTCAGCGAACCGGTCGGTGCGAAATACCATTCCAGTGCCGCATCGAAGTTGTTGCCTTCGATTGGCTTCAGGTCTGGATTGCCGCCGTTACCGACTGCCATGACGGTGGTGCTCGGCACGTTGTACGACACGCCGGGATTGAACTGGTCAAAAGCCGGACGCTGGATGGTCTTGCCCGCCGTGAAGCGCGCCTGCACCTGCGGCATGATCATGGCCTTCAAGGTCATGTTCGGCAGCACGTCGGTGGACGATGGCTCGCTGGTGACCGGAAGGATCACGTTGTTGGCCAGCGAGTAACCGCTCAGCGAGGACTCGGTCTTGATGACGCGCACGCCGACCGTGCCGTCAACCGGCAAGGAGCCGATATTGAAACCGTACTTGGCCTTGGCGTAGATCGCAAACGTCTTCTCCTGATTCTTGAAGCGCGAGAGCTTGTCTTCCTCGGTCTTGTTGCCGGTGCCGTTGAACAGCTTGCGCAGCGCAGGCATATTGGCTTGCAGATAGCTCGAGCAAGGCGTCAGCCAGGAAGGCAGACCGTAATCGCCCGCCATTGGCATGGACGAGCATGCCAGACCCGGCAAGCTGCTCAGGGGAATGTTGCCCGGCGCCGGCATGAAGCCGTTCAGTTCGTGGGCGTAGGACGCGTCGCGCTTGGCGACCCGCACGCCGGTGCTGATTTCCTTGAAGAAGCCGCGCTCTTCCGGCGACCAGATCACGTCGGCGCGCCAGTCGGTGGCGGCGCCTTCGGAATGGCTGTGGTTGTCGAACAGGGTGGCGACGCGATAGTTATTCACGCTCATCATGTCGTAGCCAGGATAGTAGAACTGGCCGCCGCCATTGACGTAGGTGTTGCCCGTGATCGAAGGCGGCGAGGCGATGAAGTCCATGATCGGGAATTCCTGGCGCACAGTACTGACGGTGCGGACCAGTTCGGTCGTAACGCGCCAGTCGGGCGTGACGTCCCAGCGTGCGCCGATCGCGCCCTGGCTGCCTTTGGACTTGTCGACCGGATTCTGGGTGGACGACAGGCTGAACGGGAAGTTGTTGGTCGAGGTCACGCTGGCAACCTGCTGGGTGCCGGGGATCAGCGTGTACTTCGAATCCTTGTTGATGCCCAGGCCAGCGACAAAGAACTGGCGCTGCGCATCGTGGTCGATGTCGGTCGAGAAGCCGTCGGCATAGAACTCGAGTTCCGGGCTCGGACGCCATTGCAATGCCAGGTTGGCGGCAATGCGCTTGCGCTCGCCCTGGTAGAGCACGTGGCCCAGGTCGTTCGGGCCGGTAATGTTGGCGCCCAGATCATTCACCCGCTTTTCCGGCGGCGAGTTGAAGGTCACTTCGTCGTGGTAATTACCCTTCTGGAAGGACAGGCCGGCCAGCGCACCGACTTCGCCGAATGCCGTTTTCCAGCGGTTCGAGATCATGCCGCTCGCTTGCGGATCGTTGGTCTTGGACTTGTCGCGGTTCTCGACGCGGCCCACCAGGTTGGCGGCAAAGCCCTTGTTGTCGAAAGGACGGGCGGTACGGATGTCGATCACGCCGGCGGTACCGCCTTCGACCATTTCCGCGCCCTGGGTCTTGTAGACATCCACACGCTGCAGCATGGCCGCAGGAATGTCGGACAGGTACAGGCTGCGCGAGGACGAGGTAAATACTTCGCGACCATTGAGCAGAGTCACGACGCCTGGCAAGCCACGGATGACGGGGGTGTTCGCTTCACCGGTATCGCGGCGGATCTGCACGCCCGTGATCCGGCCCAGCATCTCGGCAACGTTCTTATCAGGGAATTTACCTGCTTCTTCGGCCACGATGGAATCGAGAACTTCGTCCGAGTTTTGTTTGATCATCTGCGCGCTTTGCGCCGACTTGCGCACGCCGGTGACGGTGACGACGCTGCTGGTATCGATCTTGGCAGCATCCTGGGCCCAGACGGACGCGCCGCTCAGGACACCGGCGGCGGCGAGGGCGCCAACAGTCAGTTTCAGGGTGAATGGGCGCGCGGAAGTACCTGCGGCCGAACCGGAAGTGATCGGTTTCATACGTCTCCTATGGATTTCTAGTTATGTGAATCAGTCGGCATCTGCATGCTCTGAACCCATGTTAGGGAAAGCGTTTAGATCAATCCAATCAATTTTTTCCGGTTCTTGATATCAATTTGGATATGCATGTGAAAACCGACGCGAGTACGGTAGCGGTCCCAAAGCTCGCCTTAACTGCTGAGCAAGCGTCCTTGATTTCATTGGAATTTATCAGTGCGGTGAGCGATTTCACCAAGCGCCGCCTGGACATCCGGGCCGCGTTCAGGGTCAGTCCCGCACCGAGGCGGTGCACGCGGGCGCCGTTGTCGAACTGGTCATAAGCGAGTGCGACTATCAGTTGCGGAATTCCGGCGCGAAGGGCTTCCGCTGTCGTGCCTATGCCACCATGGTGTATCAATGCTGCAACATGCGGCAGCAGAATGCGCAGCGGCACGTAGTCCACCCACAGTGCGGAGGGGGGCAGATCCCGGGGCAGTTGAGCCCGGTGCGGTGTCAGCAGGATGACTCGCCGCTCGAGAGTGGCTGCCGCTGCAAGGGCCAGTTCGAAATAGCGTTCCGCCTGTTGATTGCCGGTTCCGTGCGTGAACACCAGCGGTGCTGTGCCTGCTTCGAGAAAAGTCAGGACGGTTTCAGGCAAGGCCGCCTTCGACTGTGGATCATCGAGCGTCGGATCGTAGAGGGTGAAGTCACCCATGCACAGCGGCTGCGGCCAGTCCGGCTTGGGCGGACCGAACCAGTCGGGGAACAAGGTGACCGACAGCTCGGGCGCGGCGTGCATGGCACCGAGAAAACTGGTGCTCGGCGGAAGGCCGAGTTCCGCACGCGCCTGGTTGATGTCCGGCAGCGCCACCGGATCGATCAAGCTGGCGCCAATACGGTCCCACAGCCAGCGGCGCACTGCCCGCGGCACCCAGCGCGGAATGGCGAGCGGCCCCAGCATCAAGGGGTCGTACACGGTGCGGATATTCGATGGTGCCAGGTAGGCGCCCACCAGCCTCATGTCCGGCCGCAAGGCGCGGCAAGCGGCCGCTTCCGGCAGCACCAAAGGATGGGCGACCATCAGGCAGGGTTCGCCCGGCGGCAGGGCCTCCACGTACTGGCGCAGGTCGCGCATGCCGGGCCGCAGCGCGCGCCAGACTACGCCAAAGCCGCGCCGCGCGTCCCACAGGTCCGGGTCGGCCAATACCGCGGGATCGGCCGACAGGGGATGGAAATCGACGCCGGCGCGGCGCACGTAGGGTTCGTGCATGACCGGCGCCAGCAAGGTGACGCGGCGGCCAGGCTGTTGCAGGCCGAGCGCCAGGCGCAGGAAGGGAAACAGGTCGCCAGCCGATCCCATGGTGACGACCAGCACGTGGACCGCGGCGTCATTTTCTTGCATGGTTCAGTCGGGTTCCTCGCGCTGGGGTTTGGGGCGCTCGCCCACTTGCTGGCGCCACATCGCATAGTACAAGCCGCGCCGCTCCAGCAGGTCCGCGTGGCTGCCGCTTTCCACCACACTGCCCTTCTCCAGCACGAAAATCGTATCGGCATGCATCACCGTCGACAGGCGGTGCGCGATCAGCATCGTCATCTGCGACTTGCGCGCCGAAATCGCACGCACGGTGCTGGTGATCTGCTCCTCCGTGATCGAATCGAGGGCCGACGTGGCTTCATCGAAAATCAGCAGCGGCGGCTTGCGGATCAGGGCGCGCGCGATGGACAGGCGCTGGCGTTCGCCGCCGGAGAGCTTCATGCCGCGCTCGCCGATCAGCGCGTCCAGGCCTTCCGGCGAGCGCGTCAGAAGATAGGCGCAGGATGCTTGCTCCATGGCTGCCACGATGTCGGCATCCGTCGCGTCCGGGCTGACGTAGCGCAGGTTGTCGCGGATGGTGCCGGCGAACAGATTGGTTTCCTGGGTCACCAGGCCGATCTGGCGGCGCACCATGTTGTAGCGGAAATCGTCGGTGGAAATATCGTTGTAGAACACGCCGCCGGCGCTCGGCGCATACAGGCCCACGAGCAGCTTGACCAAGGTGGATTTGCCGGAGCCGGAAGGTCCGACAAAGGCAATGGTATCGCCCAGCGCGGCGGAAAAGGAGACGTCGTGGACCGCGTCGTCCGGCGCGCCGCGGTGGCGGAAGCTCACGTTGGCAAAGCGTACGCTGCTCACCTTGCCGATATCGACGGGTTCCGCCGGGCGGCGTTCAATGGGTTTTTCGAGCAGGGCCGCGAAATTGATCAAGGACGCATCGGCCTCTCGCCAGGCCAGAATGATGTTGCCCAGTTCCTGGAGCGGTGCAAAAATCGCGACCGAGATGAACTGCATCGCGATCAGTTCGCCGGTGCTCAGTACATCACGGAAAATCAGCCACAGCAGCGCGAACAGGATCGACAGCTTCAGCAGGCTCAGCGTTGTGCCCTGCAAAAAAGACAGCAGGCGAATGCGCTTGACCTTCTCCATCTCGAGCGCGAAGATGGCCTCGGTCTGGGCCTGCAGGCGCCGGATTTCCGGGAAGGTCAGGCCGAGGCTTTTAATAAGTTCGACGTTGCGCAGGGACTCGGTAATAAAGCCGGAATTGCGATTGGTTTCGCGCACGATGGAGCGCTGCTGGCTCTTGATATCGCGGCTGAGTAATCCCGTCAGGCCGCCCATCACCACCACCCCGATCAGGAAGACAGGTACCAGCAGCCAGTGGCGCGCGAAGGCGTACCAGCCGAGAAAACCGATACCCACCACGGCGGTGAACACGGTATTGATGAAGGCGTTGATGAAGCGCTCCGTGTCGGCGCGCACCTTTTGCAGCAGGGACAGCATTTCGCCGCTGCGCAAGTCCTCGAATTCCTGGTATTTCAGGCGCAGCAGATGACGCAAGCCATCGTTGAACATGCGCGTGCCCAGTTTGTGGACCAACAGGCGGGTCAGGTATTCCTGCAGCGCCTTGGCCGCGCGCGAGAGCACGGCGACGACGACAGCCAGGCCCAGCAGGCGCAGCACACCGGCAACCAGTTCAGCTTCCGGTTTGCCGGCGCGGCCGGTGGCGTACTTGTCGATGATCGTGCCGAAGATGATCGGATCGACGAGGGCGAGCACCTGGCTTGCCGCGGCAAGCAGCAAGGCCAGCGCGGCAAGACGCCACTGCGGGCGGAGATAGGTCCAGAGGAGGTGCATGGGGTGGCGAGCTGTTCCGATAGCCGATGGTAGCAAGCTTCGGGATCGGAGCCCGCACCGCAGGGCAAGCCATGTCGGGTGGGCAGCCCTCTGCCCACCTCACCATCCTGAGGCATTGCAGGGTGGGCAGCCCTCTGCCCACCTCGCCATGCTGAGGCATCCAGTGAGCTGAGCAGAGGATTGCGATACCGCCCAAGCCCGCCCTACAATATGCGCCCCCGGTCGGCAGGAACTCCGACCGTTACTGGTCCACGCTTCGAAGCCTCACCCGCGCCCGTGCGCACATCCCACGGCTGCAACAGCGGCACATGAGGCCCACCACTTTGATGTATCCTCCTTGCACCTCCCACATTCAAAAAATACAGGAAGACAAATGCGCAATCGCATGACTCGCCATACCCTGGCGACCGCCGCCTTGATCACCGCAATCGCCGCCATTGGCAATCACGCCAACGCGACCGCCAAGCCCGAACGGCCCTTCGCCACCGCACCGGCCGCTACACCCGGCGTGACGGATGCGCGCCTGGCCACCCTGGCCGACGCCTTCTACATCGAACGCAGCCGCTTCGATCCCCTGCTGGCCACGGCTAACGGCGACAGCCGCTACAACGACCAGCTCGGCCTGAACATCGCGCCAGCGGTCCGCGCGCAACACTACGCGCAGTACCGCCGCATGCAGCAACAGCTCAAGGCAGTCAAACGCGCAAAACTGAACGCGAAGGACCAGCTCAATTACGACATGCTCGCCTTCGAACTCGACAGCGGCCTGAGCCTGGAAAAATTCCCCGAACACCTGCTGCCGCTGAACCACTTCGATAACGTGCCCAGCACCTTGGCCAATTACGCCAGCGGCGCCGGGTCGCAGCCGCTCAAGACCGTGCCCCAGTACCAGGCCTACCTGAGCCGCATCAGCCAGTTGCCGGCGTGGATCGACCAAGCCATCGCGAACATGCGCGAAGGCGTGCGCCAGGGTATCGTCCATCCGAAGGCCATCACCGTCGCGATGCTGCCGCAGTTCAAGCAACTACGCAGCGCCACGCCGGAAGCGAGCATTTTCTACAGCCCCATCACCAACCTGCCGGCGGCGTTTGCTGCCGAAGACAAGGCGCAGCTGACCGCGGCCTACCGCAAGATCATTGCCGACCAGCTCGCACCCGCGCTCGACCGCCTCGTCGCTTACCTCGAGACGGACTATCTCGCGGCCGGCCGCGACAGCACCGGCTGGAGTGCCCTGCCCAATGGCGCGGCCTGGTACCAGGCGCAAATCCGCGACCGCACCACGGTCAAGATGGCGCCGGAAGAAATCCACCAGCTGGGCCTGAAGGAAGTCGCCCGCATCTCGCAACAGGCTGCCCTGCTCGGCCCGAAACTCGGCTACGACGGCCCACCCAAAGGCTTGCCGCAATGGGTGGCGGCGCAAGACAAGTTCAAGCCTTTCAAGACAGACGCCCAGGTACTTGAAGCCTACGGCGACATCGACGCCAAGGTCAGATCAAAGCTCGCTCCCCTCTTTTCGCTATTGCCGAAGTCAAAACTGGAACTGAAGCTGGAACCGGAACTGAGCCGCGCGACCGCGTCCGACCATTACACACCCGCGGCAGCGGATGGATCCTTCCCCGGCGTATTTTGGGCCGTGGTGGAAGATCCGACGAAATACAGCCGCATCGGCATGGTCACGCTGTATCTGCACGAGGGGCAGCCGGGCCACCACTTTCATGCGGGACTCATCAAAGAATTGGACATGCCCGACTTCCGCAAGTTCAATACCGAAAATCCCAATATCGGCGCCTTTACGGAAGGCTGGGCACTGTACGCGGAAACGCTGGGCCACGACTTCGGCCTGTACGAAGAGCCGGGTGCCTACTTCGGGCACCTGAACGCCGAACTATTCCGCGCAGCGCGGCTGGTGGTCGATACCGGAATGCACGCAAAAGGATGGACGCGCGAACGCGCAATCGCGTATCTGATGGACACCTTGGGATTTAGCGAAGCGCGCGCCAAGAACCAGGTCGAACGCTACATGGTGTGGCCGGCCCAGGCACTGAGCTACAAGATCGGCGCCCTGAAAATCCTGGAATTACGCGAGAGCGCGAAGGCGCGCCTGGGCGACAAATTCAACCTGCCAAAGTTCCATGAAATGGTCATCGGCAGCGGCACCCTGCCTCTGCCACTGCTGGAACAACGTCTGAGGCAATGGCAATAAACGAATAAGTTGCCGCAAAATGTACAGCGCTTGGGGTCAGGTCTGAAAATCGTACATTTTGCGGCAAGATTTCCGCAAAATGTCCGATTGCCAGACCTGACCCCACACGCCGGACAAAAGGTGGAAACTTTTTTAGCTGGGGCGGACCGGGTTAAATGCGTCGTTGCCGATGACCGTGTTCCACTGTTTGATGCGATAGCTCGTGACCAGGCCGTGGATGACGTAGGGGTCGGTCTTAGCGAATTGCTCGATGATCTCGGGCTGGTCGGTCTGCCACAGCAGGACGGCCATGTCCGACGGCTCGGCGCAGGCGCCGGCCAGCACCAGCTCGCCGCGCTCTTGCGCTGCCCAGGCCAGTTTCAGGTGTTCATCACGGTACTCGCCGCGCCGTTCGAGATAATCCGGCGCGAGGTCGTAACACAACAGGTAGTGCATGCAGTCTCCTTCAGTTCATCATAGAAACCGGTCGAGGATCTTCCGGCTGTGCTTGTCGATGGTGTACATGTCGCGGATCAGGAAGTGGATGCCGTGGTTGTCGGAGATCAGCAGCGAAGTCTCGCCGATGCGCCTTATATCTTCCTCGCCCTTGAGCGTGAATTCGGTGTCGCCGCGGTCGGTCTGAACCGTCCAGGTACAGGGCGTGGCGAAGCTGCTCACAGCGGCAATGTGGCTGATCTCGGGCATGAACTCGCGTCCGTCGAGCTCAGCCTGTACGAGGTCGCGGATCTGTGCCGGCAAATCGGCCAGCGCGTCGATCCAGCCGACTTCCTTGCCGTCACTCAGCACCATCGAGATGCCGTCGCCCGGCGACTGGATGGGAAACGCGCGCACGGGCGCCACGCCGACGTGCTCGGTGCCGTCTTCGGCTGTCAGGATCAGCTTGCCGAAGCTGTCGCGCCGCAACTGGAATATGGTACTTGCTGCTTCTGCCATCTTAATCTCCGTCCGTCTCGTCCATGTCCGTATCCACATTGCGCGCCTGCGCTTCGTAGAGCCGGAAATAGGCGCCTTCGCGCGCCATTAGTTCGTCGTGGCTGCCCTCTTCCATCACCACACCACGGTCGAGCACGACCAGGCGGTCGGCCCGGTGCAGGGTCGACAGCCTGTGCGCGATCGCAATGGTGGTGCGGCCCTGGACCAGGTTGTCGAGCGCTTTCTGGATTTCTTTTTCGGTTTCGGAATCGACCGACGAGGTTGCTTCATCCATGATCAGGATGCGCGGGTCGATCAGCAGCGCGCGTGCGATCGAGATGCGCTGGCGCTCGCCGCCCGACAGGCCCTGGCCGCGCTCGCCCACCATGGAGTCGTAGCCTTGCGGCAGGCGCAGGATGAATTCGTGGGCATGCGCGGCGCGCGCCGAGGCGATGATTTCTTCGCGCGTGGCATGCGGCTTGCCATAGGCAATGTTCTCGGCAATCGTGCCGAAGAACAGGAAAGGTTCCTGCAGCACCAGGCCAATATTGCGGCGGTAGTCCGATACGGCAAACGAGCGGATATCCACGCCGTCCAGCAAGATCGCGCCTTCGGACACGTCGTAGAAACGGCAGATCAGGTTGACCAGGGTACTCTTGCCGGAGCCGCTATGCCCCACCAGGCCGACGAATTCGCCCGCCTTGATATTGAGCGAGATGCCGCGGTTGACGGCCCGGTTGCCGTAGCGGAAACCCACTTCGCGCAACTCGATATTGCCTTCGATCTTGTCCAGCTTGACCGGATTGGCAGGCTCGGGAACGCTCGACACGTGGTCGAGAATGTCGAAAATACGCTTGGCGGCCGACGCCGATTTTTGCGTGACCGAGACGATGCGGCTCATCGAATCGAGGCGGCCATAAAAACGGCTGCTGTAGGTGATGAACAGGGTCAGCACGCCGACCGTGATGTTGTGGCTCGACACCAGAAAGATACCGAACACCCACACCACCAGCAGACCCAGTTCGGTCAGGAAGGAAACGGTGGGCGAAAACAGTGACCACACCTTGTTGAGCTTGTCGTTCACGGCGAGGTTATGCCGGTTCGCTTCGCGGAATCGGGTCGCTTCGCGCTGTTCCTGGGCAAACGCTTTCACCACGCGAATGCCGGGAATGGTGTCGGCCAGCACATTGGTCACCTCGCCCCACACGCGGTCGATTTTCTCGAAGCCGGTGCGCAGGCGGTCGCGCACCACGTGGATCATCCAGGCAATAAACGGCAGCGGCACCAGAGTAATGACGGCCAGCATCGGGTTGATCGAACACAGGATCACACCGGTCATGATGATCATCAGCACGTCCGACGCGAAATCGAGCAGGTGCAGAGAGAGGAACACGCAGATGCGGTCGCTGCCGCTGCCGATGCGCGACATCAGGTCGCCGGTGCGCTTGCCGCCGAAAAACTCCAGCGACAGTTTCATCAGGTGCTCGTAGGTGGCCGAACGCAGATCCGCGCCCATGCGCTCGGATACCAGCGCCAGGATGTAGGTCTTGGCCCAGCCCAGCAGCCAGGCCAGCACGGCCGAGCCGAACAGGCCGGACATATACAGCCACACCAGTTGCTGATCGACCGGCTGGCCGTTCTGGAACGGGATCAGCACATTGTCCATCAGCGGCATGGTCAGATAAGGCGGAATCATGTGCGCCGCGGTGCTGGCCAGCATCAGGAAAAAGCCCAGTCCCAGTTGTCCGCTGTAGGGCTTGGCGAAACGCCATAAGCGGAACAGGGTCCAGGTCGATGGCGGGGTGTACAGCACCTTGGTGCAGATCGGGCACTCTTCTTCGTCCGGCGCCAGCGGCGCCTTGCAGCTTGGGCAAACGTTCTGTTCGGCTACGCGTACCGGCTCGCCGGTCAAGGCGCTGTCGAGCTGCTCGCGGAAGTGGTCGAGCACGCGGATGGCGTGCAGGTTCTGTCCCAGGGTAAAGCGCCAGGAGGCCAGCAACCCTTGTTGGTCGACCAGTTCAAGGTGGCCGACACCGGCGTGATCGTGGTGGCTCAGCTTCAGTCCGGGCCGGTAGGTCCACTCGCTCCAGCCGGTTTCGCCGGGGGCCTGGGCCAGCAGGCGCCGGTCGGTGACCACCACCAGGCCCTTTTTGAAGCGCAAACGCTGGTCGAGGTCAACCTCCAGGCTACTTAAAACGTTTTCCCCGGACGCAAGTTTTTTCGCGATGTCGGCCTGCCATTGTTGAGGAAGTGCCAGTGGGAGCGTCGTCGTGGAAGAAAGTAGTTGTTCAGTTGTCATCGTATCGAGTTTGGGGGCATACCATTTATGGTCCCGTTGGCCAATGAGCCATGGAATGTGGGCAGGCCTGAAGGCGCGATTCAGGAATCCACTCTGGCAGAAATCGGTTCAGCGCGGTAAGCTTCGTCTCAAGCAAGTATACAACATGATGTGCTTCGAAATGCCTCACCCGGACCTTGGGGCGTGCACAACGCCACGGTCTGTTATCAAGAAATTACTACATGACAAAGAAGAAAGACATCGGAATCCTGCGCGCGACGCATCTGCGCGGACCCAACATCTGGACTTACCGCCCGGTCATCGAGGCGTGGCTGGATATCGGCGAGCTGGAGGATTTTCCGTCGAACACCCTGCCCGGCCTGTACGAGCGCCTGCTGGCATGGCTGCCGGGGCTGATCGAACACCGTTGCGGCGTCGGCGAGCGCGGCGGTTTTCTGGAGCGCCTGCGCGAAGGCACCTGGTCCGGCCATATTCTGGAACATGTGGTACTTGAACTGCAAAACCTGGCCGGCATGCGCACCGGTTTCGGCAAGACCCGTTCGACCGGCGAGACCGGCATCTACAAGATGGCCTTCCGCACGCGCCAGCCGGAAGTCGGCATGGCGGCGCTGGGCGCCGGCCGCGAACTGCTGATGGCCGCCATTAACGATACGCCTTACGACCTGGCCGCGTCCGTGGAAGCGCTCAAGTCGCTGGTTGACGAACACTGCCTGGGCCCCTCCACCGCCCACATCGTCGAAGCGGCGGTCGAACGCAAGATCCCTTTCATCCGCCTGACCGATGGCAACCTGGTGCAGCTTGGCCATGGCGCCGCGCAGCGCCGCATCTGGACCGCCGAAACCGATCAGACCAGCGCGATCGCCGAGAGCATCGCCAGCGACAAGGACCTGACCAAGACCTTGCTGCAGGCCTGCGGCGTGCCGGTACCCGAGGGCAGCCTGGTCAAGAGCGCCGCCGCGGCCTGGGAAGAAGCCCAGGACATCGGCCTGCCGGTCGTGGTCAAGCCGTATGACGGCAACCACGGTCGCGGCGTCTCGCTCAATCTGATGACCCAGGCCGACGTCGAAGCAGCCTACCACCTCGCCAGCCGCAAGGGCGACAGCGAGAGCGTGCTGGTCGAACGCTACATCACCGGCAATGAACACCGCCTGCTGGTGGTCGGCAAGCAGGTCGTGGCCGCCGCCAAGGGCGAATCGCTGTGGGTCACCGGCGACGGCAAGGCCAATATCATTGAACTGGTGGACAGCCAGATCAACACCGATCCGCGCCGCGGCACCGGCGAAGACTCGCCGCTGAACGCACTGGCGCCGGAAAACGGCGCCGAGATCATCCTCGAACTCGAACGCCAGGGCATGACCGCCTACTCTGTGCCGCAGGCCGGCCAGAAGGTGCTGATTCAGCCCAACGGCAATGTGGCCATTGACGTCACCGACAAGCTGCATCCGTCGGTGGCCTATGCGGCGGCGCTGGCCGCGCGTGTGGTCGGCCTGGATATCGCCGGCGTCGACCTGGTGGCCGAAGACATTTCGCGTCCGCTGGAAGAGCAACGCGGCGCGATCATCGAAGTCAATGCCAGTCCTGGCCTGCTGGCCCACCTGAAACCGGCTGAAGGCGAAGCACGCCCGGTCGGCACGGCGATTGTGGCCAACCTGTTTGCGCCGGGAGAAAACGGCCGCATCCCGATCATCGGCGTGACCGGCACGCGCGGCACCAGCCTGGTGGCGCGCCTGATCGGTTGCCTGGTCAGCCTGACCGGCCGCCACACCGGCGTGGTCAGCGGCCAGGGCCTGTATCTCGATGCGCGCCAGGTATCGTCCGCCGACGCGATGACCTTCGAAGCCGGCCAGCGCCTGCTGATCAACCGCACCGTGCAGGCGGCCGTCTTCGAGAGCAATGCGAAGATGATCCTGACCGAAGGCCTGGCCTACGACAAGTGCGCGGTGGGCGTGGTGACCGACATGGATGGCGCCGACGTTCTGCGCGACTTCCACATCAACGACGCCGATGCGATGGCCAACATCATCCGCACCCAGGTCGATGTGATCCTGCCGGACGGCGTGGCGGTCCTGAACGCGGCCGAAGAACAAGTGGCCGAGCTGGCCGAGCTGTGCGACGGCCGCGTGATTTTCTACGCGGTCGACGGCGACCTGCCGGTGATCCAGGCGCACCGCGATGCGGGCGAGCGCGCGGTCTACATGCGCGGCCAGAACGTGGTGCTGGGCGACGGCGCCGCGGAGACCGTCCTGTTCCGCATTTCGACCCTCAAGCCGGGCACCGCCCAGCATCCGGAAAACGTGCTGGCGGCAGTCGCCGCCGCATGGGCGCTGGACGTGCCGCCGGCCCTGATCGGCGCCGGCCTGCGGACCTTCGACACGGTAGCGAAAAAGACGAAACACTAAGCACACCGCGTCCGGCCGTGGCTGACCATGGCCGGACGCACGCTTGCATTCAATTGTCCGTGCCAGCGATGCGGCGCAACAGATAGGAATAAACGGTTTATGGAAGTATCTCGCGTACGGGCCCTGCGCGGCCCCAATCTGTGGAGCCACCACACATCGATCGAAGCGATCGTCACGTGCAACGCAGACGAACAGAATGTGGGCGCCCTGCCCGGCTTCGAAGAGCGCCTGCGCGCGCGCTTCCCCGACATGAGTCCCCTGCAGCCGACCGGCCATGACGACACCATCGCCATGGCCGACGTGCTGGAACTGGCCACCCTGTCGTTGCAGGCGCAGGCCGGCTGCCCGGTCACCTTCAGCCGCACCACCCCCACCCCGGAAGCCGGCGTCTACCAGGTGGTGGTCGAGTATTCCGAAGAAGCCGTGGGCCGCCTGGCCATTAGCCTGGCCGAACAGCTGTGCGCCTCGGCGCTGGCCGACACCCCCTTCGACCTGGGTGCCGCGCTGACGCAGCTGCGCGACCTGGACGAAGACGTGCGCCTGGGGCCATCGACGGGCGCCATCGTGCAGGCCGCCTTGGCCCGCAACATCCCCTACCGCCGCCTGACCGACGGCTCCCTGGTCACCTTTGGCTGGGGCAGCAAGCAGCGCAAGATCCAGGCCGCCGAAATGGACCGCACCGGCGCCATCGCCGAAGCCATCGCCCAGGACAAGGAACTGACCAAGCGCCTGCTGCACGCGGCCGGCGTGCCGGTGCCGCTCGGCCGCGTGGCCTCGGACCCGGACGACGCCTGGGCCGCCGCGCTGGAGATCGGCCTGCCGGTCGTAATCAAGCCGAAGGACGGCAACCAGGGCAAGGGCGTGACCGTCAACGTCACCACCAAGGAGCAGCTGACGGCGGGCTTTCATGCCGCTTCCGAGTTCCGCGACGATATCCTGGTCGAGCGCTACCTGCCGGGTAACGATTTCCGCCTGCTCGTCATCGGCGACAAGCTGATCGCCGCCGCACGCCGCGATCCGCCGTTTGTCATCGGCGACGGCGCCCATACCGTGCGCCAGCTGGTCGACCAGGTCAACCTGGACCCGCGCCGCGGCAACGGCCATTCGACCTCGCTCACCAAGATCCGCTTCGACGACATCGCCCTGGCCAGCCTGGCCAAGCAGGGCTATCTGGCCGACTCGGTGCCGCCCAAGGGCCAGCGCGTCATCCTGCGCAATAACGCCAACCTGTCCACCGGCGGCGCCGCCACCGACGTAACCGACGACGTGCATCCCGAAGTCGCGGCGCGCGCGATTGCCGCGGCCCACATGGTCGGCCTGGACATCTGCGGCGTCGACCTGGTGTGCGACAGCGTGCTCAAACCGATCGAACAGCAGAACGGCGGCATCGTCGAAGTCAACGCCGCACCCGGCTTGCGCATGCACCTGTCGCCATCGTTCGGCAAGGGCCGCAAGGTCGGCGAAGCGATCATCTCGACCATGTTCGCGGACGGCGACGATGGCCGCATTCCCGTGGTGGCCGTGACCGGCACCAACGGCAAGACCACCACCGTGCGCCTGATCGCCCATCTGCTGACCGCCGGCGGCCTGCGCACCGGGATGACCAACACCGACGGCGTCTACATCGAAGGGCGGCGCATCGACAGCGGCGACTGCAGCGGCCCGCGCAGCGCGCGCAACGTGTTGCTGCACCCGGACGTCGATGCCGCCGTGTTCGAGACCGCACGCGGCGGCATGCTGCGCGAAGGCCTGGCCTTCGACCGCTGCCAGGTCGCCGTGGTAACCAACATCGGCTCGGGCGACCACCTGGGCCTGAACTACATCACCACCCTGGAAGACCTGGCGGTGCTCAAGCGCGTGATCGTGCAGAACGTGGCCGACGGCGGCGTTGCGGTGCTCAATGCAGCCGACCCGGTGGTGGCAGCCATGGCCGCCAACTGCCGCGGCACGGTCACCTTCTTCACCTCGGATCCCGACCATCCCGTCATGTCCACGCACCGCGCCCAGGGCCAGCGCGTGGTCTATGTGGACGGCGGCCACATCGTCGCGGCGCAGGGCAAGACCGAATACAAGATCGCGCTGGCCGACGTGCCCATCACGCGCGGCGGCGTAATCGGCTTCCAGGTCGATAACGCCATGGCGTCCGTGGCGGCGGCGTGGGCGGTCGGCACGGCGTGGGATGATATCCGCAAGGGCCTGAAGAGCTTCGCGAACGAGAGCGACAACGCGCCCGGACGCTTCAACGTCTTCAACTACCGCGGCGCGACCGTGATTGCCGACTATGGTCACAATCCGGATGCCATTCTGGCGCTGGTCGGTGCGGTGGAGAGCATGCCTGCCAAACGGCGTTCGGTGGTCATCAGCGGAGCGGGTGACCGGCGCGACCAGGACATCACGCAGCAGACCGAGATTCTCGGAGCCGCTTTCGACGACGTGCTGCTGTACCAGGACCAGTGCCAGCGCGGCCGCGCCGACGGCGAAGTGGTGGGCCTGCTGCGCCAGGGCCTGGCTGGCGCTACCCGCACCAGCTATGTGGACGAGATCAACGGTGAGTTCATCGCCATCGATACCGCGCTGGCGCGCCTGTCCGAAGGCGATTTGTGCCTGATCCTGATCGACCAGGTCGATGAGGCACTGGCGCATATTGCCCAGCGTATCGCACAGGGATAAGTCATACCGGCATGGCGTGCGTCGCTGGACGCCACGCCTGCCCGGTGCTACCTTCACCACATCAGCTCACCGGTGAAGGTCATGAACCAGATCGCAAGCAGCTTGTCCAATATCCTGGACGCGGACGACACCACCTATGAGGGCGACCTTGTATTGTGGTTCGAACGCCAGGCGGCATTCCTGCGCGCGCGACAATTCGAACAGATCGATCTGGAGCACCTTGTTGAGGAGCTGGAGGCCATGGCAAGTCGCGATCGGCGGGAGCTTGCCTCGCGCCTGAACGTGCTGCTGACCCATCTTCTCAAATGCCAATATCAACCCGATCAAGTCACTGGAAGTTGGCGCGGCACCATACGCACGCAGCGTCAGGAAATCCAGTCGTTGCTTGAGCAAAGCCCGAGCTTGCGGCGCTTTGTGGCCGCCTACGTGGAAAAGGGCTTCGAACATGCCGCCGCGGTCGCCGCTGATGAAACCGGTCTTGCGCGGGCGACTTTCCCGATGAGTAATCCGTATCCGGTTGAGCACATCCTTGATCCGAATTTCACTCCGTAAAAGCCGATGAACCAGCTCACACCAACCGCACTGCTTGCTTATCGTGCCGACAGTGGCTACGACACTGACTATCTGCTTTGGATAGAACGGCAGCGATCGCTGCTGCAGGCACAGCAATTTGAGCAACTGGACCTGGACAATATCATCGAGGAGTTCGGTGCAATGGCGATCAACCAGCGGCACGAGGTCCGTTCACGCGTGGAAGTTCTTCTGATGCACCTTCGTAAATGCCAGTTCCAGCCAGAACACAAGAGCGTAAGCTGGCTCGGCACGATTCATGAACAGCGCTCTCACATTGAACAACGGTTGGAGGACAGTCCGAGTTTGCGCAAGCTCGTTGGTGAGTTCGCGTTGAAGCGGTACGCCTCGGCGGTTCGGTGGGCGGCGAGTGATACGGGATTGCCCGTGTCGTGTTTTCCAGAGTTTAATCTTTATACGGAGGAGCAATTGCTCGATCCGGATTTTGTTCCTTAATTTATTGAAACAGCGATTGTTTCGTGCGGCGGCCGCTCGTCGTGGATAGCGCTCCGCTCATCCACCCTACGCCAGTTAGCGCGCCGCAGGCCCGGACATTCTGCAAAGGCTAGGGACAGGTAAACTGGCGTAGGGTGGATAAGCGCAGCGCCATCCACCACGAGCCGCCGCGCCAATGGTGCTCAACCACCCGCCCCACTGAGCCGCACCAGCTCCCGTTCCGACACCACCTCAATAAACCCGTACCCCAACACGATCACTCCGGCATCGGCCAAAGCCTTCAACTCCTTCGACAAGGTCTGCCGCGTGATCCCCAGCATCATCGCCAGTCCCTCCTGCGACACTGGGACCCTTGAGCGCACCAGCGACGCCATGGACGCATCGCCGCGCGCCAGCAGCAGCAATCTGCGCGCGATCCGGGCAGGCGTCGAACGCAGGGTCGAATCCTCCACGATCCCGTACATCACGCGAATCCGCGCCGCCAGCAGCGCCGCAACCGCGCGCGCGAACACGGGGCCTTCCATCAGCCGGTCGAACACGGCGCGCGGCAGCTGCAGCACCTCCACCGCCCCCAGTGCGGTCGCATCGTGCGTGCGCGGCAGATCGTCGATCAGTGAGATTTCCCCGAACCACACCCCCGGTTCAATAATGGCCAGGATCGCTTCACGCCCATCCTCGCGCAGCGACGACACCTTGAGCGCTCCGCTCACCAGCGCAAACAGACCGGATGGCGGATCGCCCTGGCGGAACAGCATCTCGCCTGGATTCAGACGCAGCAGCTCCGATTCGCTCACCATCAAGCTGCGCTCCGCCAGCGGCAAGGCACCGAACCAGCGGTTGGCCGATAGGCGAGCGAGCAGTTCGTGGCGGCCTGTCATCCGTATCCCCTTTTCACTCAATTGTAAAAATTTTGACAGTTCAGATTGTAGTCCGGATGTACTGTGAAGGTCACCAACAACAAGGAGACAAGCATGCACATCCCATCCCTCAAAGGTGTGGTCAGCGACGAAGAATGGCAGGTCCGGGTCGATCTGGCGGCCTGCTACCGCCTCGTCGCCGAATACGGCTGGAGCGACCTGGTGTTCACCCACATCAGCGCGCGCGTGCCCGGCCCCGAGCACCACTTCCTGATCAATCCCTACGGCCTGATGTTCGATGAGATCACCGCCTCCTCGCTGGTCAAGGTCGACCAGCAGTGCAACAAGGTGATCGAATCGCCCTTCCCCGTCAACCCGGCCGGCTTCGTGATCCACAGCGCCGTGCACGAGGCGCGCGACGAGGTGCAGTGCGTGATTCATACGCACACCCGCGCCGGCGTCGCGGTGAGCGCGCAGAAGTGCGGCGTGCTGCCGATCTCGCAGCAATCGACCTTTGTGCTGGCTTCCCTCGCGTATCACGGCTACGAAGGCGTAGCCTTCCGCGACGAGGAAAAGCCGCGCCTGCAGGCCGACCTGGGCCGGGCGACCTTTATGGTGCTGCGCAATCACGGCCTGCTGGTGGCCAGCCGCAGCATTCCGGATGCCTTCCTGTCGATGTACACCTTCGAGAGCACCTGCCAGATCCAGCTGGCGGCACAAGCCGGCGGCGAACTGACCGAAGTCGATCCGCGTATCGTGGCCGGCACGCGCGAAGCCATGCGGGTACAAACCGGGGGCATGGGCGGCGCCTTTGCCTGGCCGGCGCTGCTGCGCAAGCTCGAGCGCATCGATCCCGGTTACGCCAGCTAAAGACGCCACTTCCCGTAGCGCGGAAAAGCCGAAGGCGCCTTCCGCGGTGTGACAGATGAGCCACCAAGGACTCGTCCGTAGCACCGCGGAAGGCGCCTTCGGCTTTTCCGCGCTACGGTTGTTGCGTTGCCATGCGGGAAATGTATTTTTACAACAAAATCGCTGCGCGCAAATTCTTGTGTAGTAATATTACATGAAGGGCTTACCCTTCCAGCACGTGCGGCGTCACAAAAATGAACTATCAAGGACAGGGCGTCGCCTGCTATCTCTCTTATCAAGGAGTCTTACATTGCTATCCCTGAGTAGTATTACTTCACACGCCCGTGTGATTCTGCTCGCTTGCGCGTCAGCCAGCATGCTGGCCGCCTGCGGCGGTGGAAGCGACAGTACGCCGACCGCCCAGGCGCCGATATTTGCGGCGCAAAGCGCCACCCGCTCCCTCGTCGCCCTTGCTCCCGCCACTATCCGCATGCACTTTCGCCGTGCCCAGCGCGACGAAGCGCAATGGGGCGTGTACTCCTGGTCCGGCCCGGCCAAACCAAGTTCGCAATGGATTACCGACCGCTTCATGATGACGTCCAGCGACGCCTTCGGCGGCTACGTCGACATCCCGGTCGATACCTCCAAATCCGCCATCTGGTTCCTGGTCACCGATGGTGGCGGTAACAAGAACTGCCAGAGCGACCAGGGCGTGGACTTCGGCGCCGACATCGCGAGCAAGGGCCAGGAAGTCTGGATGCTGGAGGGCGACTGCACGGTCTACGCCGCCGCCCCGCCCATCAGCTACGGCAACCTGAATAACGCCGCCGCTCACTGGCTGTCCGCCTCCACGGTGGTTTGGCCGGGGACCACGGCCGCGGGCAGCAGCTTCAAGCTGTACTACGCGGCCAATGGCGGCCTGGGTTCGGCAGCGGAAGGCGTGACCGGCGCCGACGGCAGCATGGCGCTGACGGTCAGCGGCGCCCTGCCCGCCGCACTGCAAAGCAAATACCCCCACCTGGCTGGCGCCACGGCGCTGATCTTGTCGGCTGCCGATACAGCGGGCCTGACAGCGAAGGCCAGCGGCCAGTTCGCGATCGCCCAGTTCGACGGCGCCGGCAACCTGGTGCAGGTGACATCCCTGCAGGCGGCCGGCATGCTCGATGAGTTGTTCGCCGCCAAGGCCGCCGACGCCAGGCTTGGCGTGACCATCGGTGCTGGCGGTGTGCCCACCTTCCGCCTGTGGGCACCGACGGCCAAATCGGTCTCGCTCAATGTGTACGCTGACGCCAATGCAGCCAGCGCCAGCACGGTCGCCATGACGCGCGATGCCGCCAACGGCGTATGGCAATACACGGCGCCGTCCAGCGCGTGGGTCAACCGCGCTTACTACACCTACACGGTTCAGGTGCTGTCGCGCTGGGCCGGCAATGCGATCGTCAGCAACACGGTGACCGACCCGTACTCTCTGAGCCTGAACGCGAACGGCCAGCGCAGCTTTGTCGCCGACCTGGACGGACGCGCGCTCAAGCCGGACGGCTGGGACGATCAGCGCATTCCCAAGCTCGATCACCCGACCGATATCGCCCTGTATGAACTGCAGGTACGCGACTTCAGCGCGAGCGACATGACCGTGCCGGCCGCGCACCGCGGCAAATTCATGGCCTTCACGGAGTCCGGCTCGAACGGCATGCAGCACCTCAAGTCGCTGCAGCGAGCCGGCATGACCCATGTGCATTTGCTGCCCGCCTTCGACATCGCCAGCGTCAATGAAACCGGCTGCACCACACCGGCCATCCCGGCCGCGGCGCCCAACTCGCCCGACCAGCAGGCAGCGGTGGCCGCCGCCGGCGACAGCGACTGCTTCAACTGGGGCTACGACCCGGTTCATTACACGGCGCCGGACGGCAGCTTCGCCACCAACGCCAATGACGGCGCGGTGCGCGTACGCGAGTTCCGTTCCATGGTCCAGTCGCTGCACGAGCAAGGCCTGCGTGTGACGATGGACGTGGTCTACAACCACACCAGCGGCTCGCAGCAAGGACCGCTGTCGGTGCTCGACAAGATCGTGCCGACCTATTACTACCGCCTCAACGCCAACGGCGGCATCACCAACGACAGCTGCTGCGCCGACACCGCCGCCGAAAACGCCATGATGGCCAAGCTGATGATCGACTCCGTCGTGACCTGGGCCCGCGACTACAAGGTCGACAGCTTCCGCTTCGACATCATGGGCATGGCGCCGCTGAACGTCATCACGCGCCTGAAAACCGCGGTCAACGCCGCCGCCAAACGCGACATCTACCTGTATGGCGAAGCCTGGAATTTCGGGACCGTCGCCAATGACGCGCGCTTCGTGCAGGCACGCCAGTCGAACATGTTCGGCACTGGCGTGGGCTCCTTCAACGACCGCCTGCGCGATGCTGTGCGCGGAGGCGGCTGCTGCGACGGCGGCCCGGACCTGATCCGCCAGCAGGGCTTCATCAACGGCGCCTTTTATGATGCGAACGCACTGAGCACCCAGACCAAGGACGACCTGCTGCGCCTGGGCGACTTGATCAAGGTCGGCTTGTCCGGCACCTTGCGCGACTACAGTTTTACCGACCGCTTCGGCGCGCGGCGCAAGAATTCAGAGATCGATTATTTCGGCCAGCAAGCCGGCTTTGCCGCCAACCCGGCCGAGACCATCAACTACGTCGAAGCGCACGACAACCAGACCCTGTTCGACCTGAACGCCTACAAGCTGCCGCAATCGACCAGCCGGGCCGAGCGCGTGCGCGTGCAGAACCTGGGCGCGGCCATCAACATGCTGTCGCAGGGCGTGCCCTTCTTCCATGCCGGCCAGGAGATCCTGCGCTCCAAGTCCATGGACCGCGACAGCTACAACGCGGGCGACTGGTTCAACAAGCTCGATTACAGCTACCAGTCCAATAACTTCGGCGTGGGCTTGCCGATGGCGGGCGTGAACCAGTCCAACTGGGACCTGATGTCGCCGATCCTGGTCAACCCGCTGATCAAGCCTGACAGCGCGGCCATCGTGAATGCGCGCGACTACTTCCTGGAGCTGTTGGCGATCCGCAGCGAGTCCTCGCTGTTCCGCCTGCGCACTGCCAAGGATGTGATCGAGCGAGTGCGCTTCCACAACACCGGTCCGCAGCAAATCGCCGGCCTGATCGCGATGAGCATCGACGGCCGCGGCTACCCCGGCGCCAAGTACAAGAGCGTGACGACCTTCTTTAATGTCGACAAGGTGGCGAAGACGGTGAGCATCGCCGAGCTGGCGGGACGCAAGCTGTCGGTCCACAAGTTGCAGCGCAAAGCGAGCGCGGATCCGCTGGCGCAGACGGCAAGCTACAACAGTGCCAACGGCAGCTTCCTGATTCCGCCGCGTAGTACCATTGTGTTCGTTGAGAGCGCCGGCGCGTTCGGGCCTGGAAACAGCGGCAACAACGACGACTAGACCCAGCAGCAATACAACGCAAGAGCCACCGTGCAAACGCAGGTGGCTCTTTTTTCATGTGCGTGCTAGCGTAAGGGCGAAGGATCGCCATGAACAAACCCAGCGACACCAGCGCACTACCCACATCGGACGAGGCCGCTTATGAGGCAGACTTCGCGCTCTGGCGCGAGCGCCAGTCCGAACTCTTGCGCGCGCGTCAATTTAATCTGCTCGACATCGCCAACCTGCTGGAGGAGCTGGACGCCATGGGCCGCAACGAGCGCAGGGAATTGCAAAGCCGTTTGGCCATGCTGCTGATCCATCTGCTGAAATGCCGTTACCAGCCGGGCCGGAAATCGACCAGCTGGATCGCGACGATCGGCGAGCAACGGCATCAGATCGAATTGCTGCTGGCCGAAAGCCCGAGTCTGCGCCCCCTGCTCGCGTCGAATATCGCCAGCACGTATCCCGCGGCCGTCAAACGTGCAGCCATGGAAACAGGCTTAGCCAAAGCAACATTTCCTTTCAGCATCCCCTTCACGGATCAGCAAGTCGTCGACCTCGACTACTTGCCCTAGACTTCGCCCTTCCGGCATGCCGCCTGCGGCACTTTAAGTGCCCTCACGCAATCATTCATACGCAACAAGCGCGCAGCAGACACGAATCGTACTTGTCCTGAATCATGTTCTAGGGTGTAATGTTGCCTGTTGAAATATTAAATAGCTAATTTTTCAAACAGACCAACCTTTGCCCCGGAGTTAGCCCTCGATGCTGGACGCCCTGCTCGCCAGATTCAGCCAGAACGACCGCGTTTTGCGCCTGACCACGCCGCTTGGCGAGGACGTGCTGCTGGCCGAAAGCCTGCGTGCCGAGGAAGGCATCGGCCAGGGCTGCCGCATCGAGCTGACGGCACTCGCCAGCGATGCCGGCATCGCCCTCAAGTCGCTGCTGGGCCAGCCGGTGCTGGTCGAGCTGCTCACGTCCGCCAGCCGCACTTCGCTGCGTCCCTTCCACGGCCATGTCACGGCGTGCGAACTGCTCGGCTCCAACGGCGGCATGGCGCGCTACAAGCTGACCATCGAACCCTGGACCGCTTTCCTCGCACTGGGGCGCGACAGCCGCGTGTTTCAGGACAAGACCGTCTTCGATATCATCGATGCGGTATTCCAGGCCTGGGACGGCAAGGGCACGCTGACGCCAGCATGGCGCTTCGACATCGCCGACCGCGGCGTCTACCCGCAGCGCAGCCTGTGCACCCAATACCAGGAAAGCGACTTCGCCTTCGTCGAGCGCCTGATGAGCGAGGAAGGCCTGTTCCATTATGTCGAGCACAGCGCCGACGGCCACACCCTCGTCATCGCCGACCATAACGGCAGCTTCAAACCAAACGCCCAGGCCGACGTCGCTTTCACCCAGCCCGGCGCCGTCATGAAGGCCGATAGTATCGACCGCTGGCGCACCGAACTGAAAATGCAGACCAACGCGGTCGATATCAGCAGCTGGGATTACCGCATGCGCAGCACACGCGCCGCATCGGCCACGGCGGGCGAAGCGATCACCCTGAACAGCAGCGATGCGCCGGGCGCGTATGCCTACGAAACGCGCGAACAGGGCCAACGCATCGCCGAGAACCAGCTGCAGGCGCTGCAAGCGGGCAAACAGATTTTCGTGGGCGCCGGCACGGTGCGCAGCTTCGCGCCCGGCACCACCTTTACCCTGCACGGCCACGCCACTTTTGATGGCGGCGACAGCCGGTTCCTGATCGTGCGCGTGCGCCACCTCGCGCACAACAACCTGAGCGCCGAGATCGAAGGCGCGCTGGTCAAGCGCCTGGGCCAGTGCATCCTGGATGCGGCCAATCTGGCCGAACTGGCGACCGGACTGCATGCCACCGGCAAGGGCGCGGGCGAGCGGCCGCTGTACCGCAACCGCATCGACGCCATCGACAGCAAACTGCCCTACCGCAGCAGCCGGACCGACGGTCATGGACACTTGCTGCATCCGCGTCCCACCGTGCGCGGGCAGCAGAGCGCCATCGTGGTCGGTCCCGCCGGCGTGCCGGTGCACACCGACCGTGATCACCGCATCAAGGTGCAGTTCCACTGGCAGCGCGGCGATGCCAGCCACAGCCGCCTGCCCCATCCCGCACCGGATGGCCACAGCGGCGCGCCGGCCGACGATGGCGCCGGCACCTGGGTGCGCGTAGCCACGCCGCTGGCACCGGTAGCCGGCGAAAACTGGGGCAGCCATGCACTGCCGCGTATCGGCCAGGAAGTGCTGATCGACTTCATGGACGGCGATATCGATCGTCCGGTGGTGATCGGCGCGCTGTACAACGGCGTCGGCCAGCTCGATGCCCAGCACAACAAGGTGGCGCAAGGCGCGGGCGCCGCGACCGGCAACGCCAACCCGTGGTTTCCGGGCGACGCAGGCGCGCACGCCCACCCGGCCGCGCTGTCGGGCATCAAGACCCAGGCCATGCAGGCCAGCCAGGGCGGCAGCGGCGCCTACAGCCAGCTGGTGTTCGACGATACGCCGGGTGAAGCGCGCCTGGCCCTGCAGCGCCATGCCGGCGCCCACCAGGGCACCGATGAACTGAACCTGGGCCACCTGCGTCACCAGAGCGACAACCAGCGCCTGGCGCCGGCCGGCTTTGGCGCCGAACTCAAAACCGCGCACAGCGCGGCGCTGCGCGCGGGCCAGGGCATGCTGCTGGCCACCGACAACAGCGCGGGCGTCAATGGCAGCCAGCTCGACGCGCGCGCCGCCCACAACCAGATCAAACAATCGCAGCAGCTTCAAACCTCGCTCGCGACCACCGCCCAGGAACACAATGCGCGGCTGGCGCAGGAAGCCGCGCCGGACAAGCTGCCCGCCATCGTGCAGCTGGGGGCCAGCGCCGCCAGCATCGCGCACAGCAGCCAGGGCGACGGCGGAGAGTCGGGCGGCCATGGCGTGACCACCGCCTTCGGCACCGCCCAGCTGCAGCTGTCTTCACCGGCAGGCATCATCGCCGCCACCCCGGCCAGCGCGATTTTCAGCGCCGGCATCACGAGCAGCCTGACGGCTGGCCACGACCTCAATTTCGCGGCCCAGGGCAATGCGCTGCACTCGGTCACCGCCGGCATCAGCCTGTTCACCTACGGGAAGGCAGGCAGCGCGGACAAACCGAACAAGGAAACCGGCCTGCGCCTGCACGCGGCCAGCGGCAAGTTCAGTGCGCAAAGCCAGTCCGATGCGACGCGCCTGACCGCGGATAAGAAGATCAGCGTGACCAGCACCGCCGCCAGCGTCAGCGTGGCGGCCAAACAGCACGTGCTCATGACCGCCCAGGGCGCCTGGATCAAACTTGACGGCGGCAATATCGAAGTGCACGGCCCCGGCATCATGGCCTTCAAGGCCAGCATGAAGGAGTTGACCGGACCGAAAGCGAGCAGCCCCAAGCTGCCGCCGCTGCCGGGCGCCGGCAAGCTGACCACGGAAACGCCGTGGATCGAGATCGAGCGCCTGTACTACGACGGCACGGCGGTGCATGGCGCGCCTTACAAGATCACCTTCGCCGACGGTTCGGTGCGCAAGGGGACGCTCGATGACAAGGGCCAGGCCCGGGTTGAAGGCGTCAAACGCGGCGCCGCCAAGATCGAGATCGGCGAGGATGCGCGCGAGTGGCAGATCGAGGAGCCGGACGAGCAGATCGCCAATCCCGCCTTCGGCAAAAAACTCACGCCGGAACAGCTGATCGAGCTGGGCAAACTCTATTCATCGGTGAACAATTGAACGATATCGAAGCCGCGATCGATTGGTTTTGGGGCGTACTCCAGGGCGATTTCAAGGAAGACCAGACCACCGGCCAGATCGTGGTCGGCACCGTCATCTCCATGATTCCGTTTATCGACCAGGTGGCCGACATCCGCGACATCGTGGCCGGCCTGATCAACATCCGCAAGGACCCGACCGACGTCATGAAATGGGTGCTGCTGGTGATCACCCTCATCGGCCTGATTCCGACTCTGGGCAGTGCGCTCAAGGGCGTATTCAAGCTGGTGTTCAAGTTCGCCAAGGGCGGCGGCGCCGATGCGGCCAAGGCGCTCGAAGCGGTGCTGGCCGTGCTGCGCGGCGCCGGCAAGGGCGATCCGGTGGCCTTCCTGCGCAAGCTGCCGTTCGACCAGTACACCCGCATGGTCACGACCAAGTTCAACGACTTCATGAACGGCTTTCGCGAAGGGATCCATCAAGCGCGCCTGTACATGACGTCCAAGTGGCTCAACTGGGCGCTGGGTGAAACCGCGCGCAAGCTGCACCTGGTCGAACTCGAAATGCAGCACCTGCAAAAGCTTGGCCACGACATGATCCCGCAAGCCATGCACAAGCTCAAAGCCAAGGTCGACGAGCTGCTGGGCCATGTGCAGCCGGCCAAGGTCGAGGGCAACACCGACAAGGTCAACACCCTGGCCCACAGCAGCAAGCCGCTGATGCGCCTCGAATACGAACTGGCGGTGCGGCGCATCGGCGACGGCGTCGACAAGATGCGCGCGGCCGGCAAGTCGGAAGCCGAAATCGCCCAGTGGGCCAACAAGGAAAGGCGCAGCCTGGGCGAGCGCTTCAAGAACAAGACCGACCCGGAACTGCGCGAAGTCATCTACAAGCGCAATATCCGCACCTATGGCGACCCGCTCGGCCCGAAATACGAAGACCTCAAGCGCGGCTACCGCGTGCTGCCCGACGGGACCCACAAGCCGATCAGCAAAACCGGACCCAAGACCGACGAGCAGATCACGGCCAGCGCGACCCGCGCCGGCGGCGACGACCTGCCATGGGATATGATCCTGGAATACGGGCGCGCGAAAAAAGCGGGCAACAACGCGCAGGCTCTGGAACTGCTAAGACAAATCAATCTGAAGGTCAACGGCCCCTAGGGCCGCATTCATCCATGTACATTTACCAGCACTACACTTTCGGCGAGATCATCGACCTGGACGACGCCAGCGGCCGGTGGACGCCGATCGCGGAAGACGACAACAATTTCCCGGGCGTGATGAGCATGGCCCAGCGCAGCACCGACAATATCCGCGGCAGCTACACCATCGAAAACGGCAAGCGCTATGCCTTCTACTGGTCGCCCGAAGGCCGGCTGGTGCTGCGCACGCCGGACGACGTGCGCTACGAACTGTTCGAGCGCGCCGCCAGCGGCGCCTTCATCAACCTGATGGCCGGCATCAAGGTCGAACTGGGTGCGGCCACCTTCGCCGATGGCCACGCCAACACCGGCCACAGCGAATTTCGCCTGGTGGGCGCGGACGGCACGGTGCTGGTATCGGTCACCTACAACTCGCGCAAGTACATGGACCTGTACCTTCAGGACTTCACCTACGCGCCCGACCGCGACCTGAGCGACTGGGATTTTTTCGTCTCGGTCAAGCGCGAGATCGAAGCGATGACGGAACTGGCCGGCCCAGCTCCCGCCAGCGTGCCCAGGGCGGCCACGCTCACCGACACCAGCGTCAGCGCGCAAACGGGCGAACTTTGTCCTAAGAGCGGCGACTGGGTCGTATCGGACCGCCTGCATGCGCGCGTGCAGGCCAGCGCGGGCGAACGGATGCCGCCCCTGGGCGAACTCGATGTGACCTGGGTCTGGGTTGGCTGACCGGATCCTGATGCCAATCGGCCGCCCGCGGCATCTACCTGCGCCCCCCACTTGCCGCTGACCTTACTGTTCCCGATTTTTGTGCTGACCGCGCTGGGCGCCCTGCTCGCGCGCGGCGCATGGCTGCGTCCAGGCTGGCACACCGGCCTGACCGAACTGACGGCCAAGCTGCTGATCCCCATGCTGCTGTTGACCAGCACCTACCGCACCGGGATGCCCGCAGCGGTGTCGTGGCAGGTGCTGTGCGCCTTCTACCTGCCGCTGGTGACCTTGTTCCTGCTGGTGGCGCATGGCTCGCGCGCATTGGGCGACAGTGCGCCGCGCGCCTTGACCAGCGTGTACTCGAACACCGCCTTTGTCGGCATCCCCGTGCTGCTCAATGTATTCGGCGAGAGCCGGATGCAGTTCGCCTATCCCGTCATCGCCTTTCACAGCCTGGCCAGCTTCACCTTGTACTACCTGCACAGCGTGAAGCCGGACGCCGAGGGAACGCGCGGGATGCGCCGCGTCGTGCGCTCGCTTGCCAGCGCGGTCAGCAATCCCATTGTGCTGTCGCTGTTTGCGGGACTGGGCCTGAACCTGGCAGGTGTCACGCTGCCGCCCCTGCTGCTGCGCCCCCTCGACATGCTCGCCTCCACCGCCCTGCCCTGCGCGCTGCTGACCCTGGGCGCCTCGCTGGTGGGTTTGCGCATGCGCGCCTGGGCCGAACCGGCGGCGGTGGCGGCCATCAAGCTGCTGCTCCTGCCGCTGTGCGTGCTGGTCCTGTCGGCCTGGGTGTTCCACCTTCCCGCCCAGGCGCAAAGCGTGCTGGTGGTGCTCGCTTCCTGCCCGGTCGGAATCAATGCCGCTTTCGTGATCGGTTCCGACGGCAAAGACACCGCCATGGCAGGTTCGGCAATCCTGCTAAGCAGCTTGGCATGCGCCGCCACCATTCCCTTCTGGCTCTGGGTCATCGGCCTGCTCGCCACGGCGTAAGCACACGGGCGGCCCCACGCATGCGATAATCGCAACAGTTTTTTGGCGCGCACTGGCAGGCGCGCCAGCCGCCACTGGAATCTGTCGCTCTTGGATGGGATATCAAGCGCATGCAACAACGAACATGGCCCGAGGCACTCCAACTGGAGATTGCCGCAAATAAATTTTTCGATGGCACAGGCATACGCGAACCGCAAGGTAGTCGCGCCGCCGGTCCGTTTTACCGCGCATAAGGCCGCACCCTCATGGCCATTTTCAAACTATTCAAACGCAAGGCACGTGCGCGCACGGCGACGGATGGCGAACGGCGCAAGATCTTTTGGTACCTCAAGCGCAAATCGAGCCTGACCCTGTGGCAGGCCTACGCGGACGCGTTCAGCCGCTTCGCCGCGCTGGCGGCCGAGCAAGCCGGGCAGGCAACCCAAACGGTGCCGGCCGGCTTCAAGCTCGATGCGGACGCCGGCTGGAAAGATGTGGCCGCCCATGCCGCCACCGGACTATCGCTGTTCGAACAAGGCCTGGCGCGCCTCGCGCGCGGTGACCGGAGTGTGTGGCGCCACGAAGACGGCGGCGTGCTCAATGACGCCGGCGACATCTTTTGGCACTGGTACACTGCGATCGTCACGCACGGCCTGCAAGGCGACCAGCCCTACCAGGGCGACAGCCTGGCCGCCATCGCCGCCGCCCTGATCGAAACGTCGCGCTTCGCCCACGCGGTGGCCGGGATCGCCGAGCCAGCCGTGGCGGCTACGCCGGCGCCCGAACGCTGGTTCCCGCAATGGGTGCAGGAGCATGCGCTGACCGCGCCATTTCCCGATGCGCCGGCGCCCGTCCCCATTGCGCCCGCCGACGTGACCATCGATTCCGGCGGAACCGTGCCGCTCGACGGCATCTACGAACCCCTGCAGTCCGGCGGCAGCATGAACTATCTGCTGGCCGGGACCGTGGCGCCGGCGGCACTGCTGCCTGACAAGGCGGGAAGCGCATGGTCTCCGCAGCCGGTACTGTGGAAGCTGGTGTGGGAAGACACGCGCTACCAGGATGGCGACGTGCCGGCCGAGGAAGCCTTTTACCTCGGCCAGGGCGCGGCGCCTGCCGGCGCGCGCCGGGTACGCATCTTCAACCACTTTACCGGGGCCGACTTCCTCGACATCGACGACGCCACCGGCGACTGCCTTGACGTCGACAGCGACGAGGGCGAGATGGCCAGCGCGCTGTCGATCGCGCGGCGCCACCACTGCCCGATCGGCGGCAGCTACGCGGTCGAGGACGGGCGCCGCTATGCCATGTACTGGAGCGACGGGGATACCCTGGTGTTCCGCACGCCCGAGGGCGAGCGATTCGAATTGTTCCGCTGTCTGGACGACGGGCGCTTCGCGCCGCTGATCGCGGGCGTGCACGTGACCTTGAGCGCTGACGGAAACAGCGGCTGGACTAACTTCCGGCTAATCGATGCCGACGGGGGCGTGCTGCACGAGCTGCGCTACCATTCCTTGCGCTATCAATATGCAATCGGCATGAATTTTACCGCCGGACCGGACGAGGACTTGAGCGACTGGGATTTTTTCCTGGCGCTGCAACGGGGGATCGAGGAGCTGACGGCTTTAGCGGGATGAGGTTCGGGTATCGATCAACTTTTTGATCGAATGTCATCTGTTTTGCGAATGATCAACATCACCACTTGAAATTGGCATTTAGGTGCCCCACATGGGAAGATGAATTGTCTCCTCTATTCATCTCCTCGACGAATAGATTCAAGCCCGCCGAAACGCGGGCTTTTTTTTCGCTTGTGTGGACTGAGCGCCACGGCGCGTTCCGTACACGATGAATAAAGTCGTTATTGCCATACGGAAAAGTAATAATCGACATCACCACTTGAAATTGGCTTACACCCCGCCAATATGGGACTATGCATTTGTCTCCTCTATTCATCTCCTCGACGAATAGATTCAAGCCCGCTGATTGCGGGCTTTTTTTTTGCCGGTCCGCGCTTCCTGCCGCAGTTAGCGCTTTTGTTTTACCGCATCAAAGTAGAAGCCCCGCCAGTGGACAACGATTCTGTTCTTACCCTTCAAGAATATATCCGTACATCCGGCGTCGACCACGGTCACTTGCTCGGGTAAGCCCATGTTCGCCGAACTGACGTGGCCCTTCTCGCGCATGGTTGTCGCCGTATCCTCGACGCTTCGCTCGTAGCCAGGGTCTTGGCACGCCTCGGTGCCGACGACCAGCTTGTGCTTGGCGACCACGACCGTCGTTCCGATCAGCTTCCGTGCTCCGGATTCGGAGAGGGCCGTGATGTCCGCATAATCAAGAATCTTCGCGATTTTCCAACGTCCATAGATGTCTGCGTTGCTGTCTGCTCTGGCTACGCCATCGCCGCCGGTTTTAGCCAGCGCGGACCAGGCGCACATTGTTAAGGCCAATGCCAAACCAAGCTTCGTTTTGGTTATTCCAGGAATGGACACGCTGCTTACCTCCTCAGTTTGCGCGATCGTTAGTCTTTAAGCCGAAATGACGCGCTTGCCGCGGCGCGCCTCGGAGCAGACTTTGGCACCGCCACGCATCGGCACGGTGATTTCACGCAACTTTTGCGCCGCTAGCGATAACCGGTCATAGAACAAGCTCGAAGGCCGAAGCGCAATCACCCGCACCCACCGCCTCAAGGCGGTAAAATGCGGTCTACCGCAATCGCAGCACCTCAAAACCAAGATAAATGACGAATGTCCCGAAAGAAATCAGCGCTTCCGCCGTCAAGGCCAGCGCTGTAGAAAAGCACACCCCGATGATGCAGCAGTACCTGCGCATCAAGGCGGAGTACCCGACCATGCTGGTGTTTTACCGCATGGGCGACTTCTACGAGCTGTTCCACGAGGACGCCGAGAAGGCCGCACGCATCCTCTCCATCACCCTGACCGCGCGCGGCGCCTCCAACGGCAATCCGATCAAGATGTGCGGCATTCCTTTCCATTCGCTCGACCCTTACCTGGCCAAGCTGGTCAAGATGGGCGAGTCCTGCGCGATCTGCGAACAGATTGGTGACCCGGCCACGAGCAAAGGTCCGGTCGAGCGCAAGGTCATGCGCGTGGTCACCCCAGGTACTTTGACCGATGCCGACCTGCTGCCCGAAAAAGCGGAACGCCCGCTGCTGGCGGTCTGCATGCTCAGCCAGCGCAAGGTGGTCACTTACGGTCTGGCGTGGCTGTCGCTTGCCAGCGGCGCCTTGAAGCTGATGGAGTTTTCCGGCGACAGCCGCACCGTGGGTACGCGCCTGCAGCAGGAACTCGAACGCATCGCACCGGCCGAAATCCTGCGCGCCGACGGCCCAGACATGTTCGGGGACGACGGCAGCGCGCATACCCAGCACGTGCCGGACTGGCACTTCGATGTCGTCGGTGGGCACAAGGCGCTGCTCGATCAGCTGGCGGTAGCTACCTTGACGGGCTTTGGAGCGGATGGACTGGGTGCGGCTTTCGGCGCGGCCGGCGCGCTGCTGCGCTATGCGCAGTCGACGCAGGGCCGCGGCCTGCAGCACGTGCGCAGCCTGGCGCTGGAGACCGAGAATGAATTCATCGGCCTGGATGCCGCCACGCGCCGCAACCTCGAGCTGACCGAAACGATACGTGGGCAGGAGTCGCCGACCCTGTTCTCACTGCTGGACCACTGCAAGACGGCGATGGGTTCGCGCCTGCTGCGCCACTGGCTGCACCATGCGCGGCGCGATCAGGACGTGGCGCGCGCGCGCCACGCGGCCATCGGTTCGCTGGCGCAAAGCGATGTCGCTGGTACGCTGGCGGCGACTCTGTCCCAGGTGCCGGACATTGAGCGCATCACGACGCGCATCGCACTGCTGTCGGCGCGTCCGCGCGACCTGGCAAGCCTGCGCGACGGCCTGCAGCAGCTGCCGGCCCTGCGCCGCGCCATGCAGCCCGCGTTTGTGCCGGGCGAGCCTGGCCTCCTGGCCAAGGTGCACGAGTCGATCACCACGCCAGGCGAATGCCTCGATCTGCTGGTGCGCGCGGTGGCGCTGGAGCCGGCGGCCATGGTGCGCGACGGCGGCGTGTTCGCGCGCGGCTTCGATGCGGAGCTGGACGAATTGCGCGGCCTGTCGGAAAACGCGGGCCAGTTCCTGGTCGACCTGGAAACGCGTGAACGCGCGCGCACCGGCATCGCCAATCTGCGCGTGGAGTACAACCGGGTGCATGGCTTCTACATTGAAGTCACCCATGGCCAGACCGACAAGGTGCCGGAAGACTACCGCCGCCGCCAGACGCTGAAGAACGCGGAGCGCTACATCACGCCGGAATTGAAGGTATTCGAAGACAAGGCCCTGTCAGCCCAGGACAAGGCGCTGGTGCGCGAGAAGATCCTGTACGAGCAGCTGCTGGCCGATCTGGCGCCGCACATCGCCTGCCTGCAGACGATTTCGCAGGGTCTGGCGCAGCTTGACACCTTGACCGCGCTGACCACCCATGCGCAGCATCACAACTGGTGCGCGCCGCAACTGGTGCGCGAGCCTTGCCTGACGATCTGCGAAGGCCGCCACCCGGTGGTGGAAGACCAGATCGAGCGCTTCATCGCGAACGACTGCAAGTTCACCGATGACCGGCGCCTGCTCCTGATCACCGGCCCGAACATGGGTGGTAAATCGACCTTCATGCGCCAGGTGGCCCTGATTACCCTGCTGGCGTATATCGGCAGTTATGTGCCCGCCACCAGCGCCACCATCGGTCCGATCGACCGCATCTTCACGCGCATCGGCGCCACCGACGACCTGGCGGGCGGGCGCTCGACCTTCATGGTGGAGATGACCGAATCGGCGGCGATCCTGAACGGCGCCACCGAGCAGTCGCTGGTGCTGATGGATGAAGTGGGACGCGGCACCTCGACCTTCGACGGCCTGGCGCTGGCGTGGGCCATCGCGCGCCACCTGATCGACGCGAGCCGCAGCTTCACGCTGTTCGCGACCCACTATTTCGAACTGACGCAACTGCCCGAAAGCCACCCGAGCGCGGCCAACGTGCACCTGTCCGCGGTGGAGCACAAGGACAGCATCGTGTTCCTGCATGCGGTGCAGCCGGGACCCGCGTCGCAAAGCTACGGCTTGCAGGTGGCGCAGCTGGCAGGCGTGCCGCAGGGCGTGATCAAGGCCGCGCGCAAGCACCTGGCGCGGCTTGAATCGCAGGCGCTCGACACCACGCCGCAGCTCGATCTGTTCGCCCTGCCCTGCGTGGAGCCGGATGACGAATCCGAGAATGCGGGCGCGCCGGCAGCGCCCGCGGACGAAGGCAGCAATGAGGTGCTGGCGGCGCTGGCCGGTATCGATCCGGATGCGCTGTCGCCGCGCGAAGCGCTCGACCAGCTGTATCAGCTCAAGCGTCTGGCCGCGCGATGATACGGCGTCGGCATGCGGCGGCGCTGCTGTGCGCCTTCATGTTGTCCCAGGTGGCCGGCGCGGCCGAGAAGGCGGCCGTGCACGAATTCGGCGTAATCGGCAATGTGTTCGGCAATGGCGGCGGCGAGCCGCAACTGGAGCAAGCCATTGCGCGCACCAGCGAGTCGTCGGTGGCCTTCGTGGTCGCCACGGGCGTCAAGAGCGAACGCGAAGCCTGCAGCGACAAGCTGTATGAAGAGCGGCGCGATGTGTTCGAGCAGGCCAGGCGCCCGATGATCGTGGTGCCGGCGGCGAGCGACTGGAGCGGCTGCAAAAATTCGGCCGGCCGTTCGATCGCGATCGAACGCCTGAACCGCATGCGCGAAATGTTTTATCCCGAGCAGGCCAGCCTGGGCAAACGCAATCTTCCGCTGGTACGCCTGTCGGCCAGCTCCAAGTTCCGCAGCTATGCCGAGAACGCGCATTGGGTGGTGGGCAATGTGCTGTACGCGACCGTAAATATCCCGGCCAATAACAATCACTACCGCCCGGAGGCGGGCCGCAACAGCGAGTTCGAGGACCGCGCCGTGGCCAACCGTTTCTGGCTCAACCGCGTGTTCTCACTGGCCAAGCGCATGAACCTGGCGGCCGTGGTGTTGTTTTCGGAAGGCGACGTCAAGGCGCTGACGCAGCAGAGAGGCCTGATGGCGCTGCTGGGGCGCGGCGACAGCAAGCAGGATGGCTTCGCCCCGGCGCGGCGCCAGATCAACGCGCTGGCGCAGAAGTTCGATGGGAAGGTGCTGCTGGTCGATGCGGGACTGCTGGCGGTGGGAACCGAGCCGGCCATCGCGTGGCGCGACAACCTGGGGCATCTGAGTGTGGGAACAGGCGTAGTGCAGGTGCGGGTCAAGCCCGACAGCGAGGCCATGTTCAGCCTCGAGAAACCGTAAGGCGCGTCAGGCATTCGCAAGCGCGCACTAATCGCAAGGGCCCATCATGCGGCGCTTGCCCGACGCAGGCAGGGCCGGGATGCTCTCCCGGCCCGACCAAATTAATGTACCGGATGGGAACGGAAGTGGTCGCCCTCGTCGCCTTCGTCTTCGTCGTCGCCATGGTGATGGCCATGGGCGCCGTGCACGTGCTCGTGCGCGATTTCTTCGTCGGTCGCGGCGCGTACGCTGGCCACTGACAGTTCAAACCGCAGGGCCATGCCGGCCAGCGGGTGGTTGCCGTCCAGGACCACCTTGTCGTCGGCGATGTCGGTAACGGTGAAGATCATCGCCTCTTCGTCGCCGTCGGTGCCGTCTGGCATACCTTCGAACTGCATGCCCACTTCCAGCGGCTCGGGCAGGCGGTTGCGTGGCTCGACCTTGACCAGGGCCGGGTCGTAGTCGCCGAAGGCGTCGTCCGGTTCGATCTGGATGGTGGAGGAGTAGCCCTCTTCCTTGCCGTCAAGTTCTTCTTCGATTTTCGGCAGCGTGTTCTCGTAGCCACCGTGAAGGTAAACCATCGGCTGACTGCCGTCTTCGATCAGGTTATTCTGCGCATCCGACAATTTGTAGTTGACCGTCACGACCGTGTTTTTGGCAATCTTCATAGTGCTTCCTTTCAGTGGGTACAGGCCGAATTATACAACTGTCGCCCGCTTGCCTCGTTTCTGACTTGGTTATAATGTCGCATGAAAAAATTACCGCTTTTGGGCGATATCACGCCCGCTCAGTTCCTGCGCGATTACTGGCATAAAAAGCCGCTGCTGATCCGCCAGGCCATTCCCGGCTTCAAGCCCCTGCTCAAGTTTGAGCAGCTGGCGGAGATGGCCAAGCTCAACCACATCGAGTCGCGCCTGATCACCAATACCGATGGTGAATGGCAGATGCAGCACGGGCCGCTGGCCGAACTGCCGTCGCGTACCGAGAAAAAATGGACCATGCTGGTCCAGGGCGCCAATCTGTATGACAAGGCGGCGGACGCGCTGCTGCGCCAGTTCCGCTTTGTGCCGGATGCGCGCCTGGACGACTTGATGATCAGCTTCGCCACCGATGGCGGCGGCGTCGGGCCCCACTTCGATTCCTACGATGTGTTCCTGCTGCAGGCCCACGGCAAGCGCCACTGGAAGATCGGGGCGCAAAAGGACCTGAGCCTGGTCGACGGCCTGCCGCTGAAGATCCTCAAGAACTTCAAGCCGCAGGAGGAGTTTGTGCTGGAACCGGGCGACATGCTTTACCTGCCGCCGCACTACGCCCATGACGGCGTGGCCGAAGGCGATTGCATGACCTACTCGATCGGCTTCCGCTCGCCTTCCTACCAGGAGCTCGGCGAAGCCTTCCTGCAGTTCATGGCCGATTCGATCGACCTGCCGGGCCGCTACGCCGATCCGGCGCTGGAAGTGGCCAGGAACCCAGCCGAAATTCCGCGCGATATGCTCGACACCATCGCCGAGGAAATGAACAAGGTGCGCTTCACCGAGGAAGACGTGACCATCTTCGTGGGCGAGCATTTGTCCGAGCCGAAGCACAATGTGTTTTTCACGGGACCGGCCAAGCCGCTGACGATGGGCCGCTTCGCCGAGACCATCGCCAAGCGCGGCGTGGCGCTCTCGCTCAAGACCCAGATGCTGTACCGCGGCAAGCATGTGTTCATCAATGGCGAATCGTTCGCCGTGGGACGCGCGGACAAGGCGGTGCTCGATGCGCTGGCCAATGAACGCTTCCTCGACGGCGCGGCGCTGGCGCGCGCATCCGACGATGTGATGGAAGCGCTGTATACCTGGTATCAGGATGGCTGGGTGGAGCTGGGCTGAGCACCAGGCTGAATAACTGCTGTGTAAGGAGCTGCCATGGAAGACCCGATCGTCGTCAAGTTTGCATCCCGCGCCGAGTTCGAGGCGCACTTCAAGAAGTGCATTGCCCGGAGCCGGTCGACCCTGCAGCTGTTCGATCCCGACTTTGCCGCCTTCCCCTTGGGGAGCAGCGAGGTCGATGCTGCACTGCGCCATTTCCTGATGGGCGGAGGCAGTATTCAACTGGCGATGCATCGCACCGGGCACATCGAGCGGCACTACCCGCGCTTTTTGAACCTGCTGCGCGACTTCAATCACCGGATAGAGGCGCGCGTAACGCCGCGTAACTTGCATCAACTCACGGATTCGTTCTGCATTGGCGACGCTGTACATATCGTCCGCCGCTTCCACAGCGATCACATGCGCGGCGAAGCCGCCTGGAGTGCGCCTTTAGCAACAGAAATCAGCTTAGAAAGATTTGGTGGGATTTGGGTCGAAGCAATTTCTGGACTTCATCCAACTACGACAGGTTTATAAGTCGAAGAGACAATATTTCCAAACAAAATTTTGTTTTAGGTCAAATAGTTGACACCTAGATTCCAAACATGCTTTTTGTCACAAGATGAACCTTTCCGGTTTGCAATTTACTTACATCTTGACATGTTTGCGCTATTGCGAAGCACCAAATTTAGCTATAATATCGGGTTAGGAAGTTTCCGTTGTCTGTCAGGCACCATTACAGGTACGAAAGTCTACGAGAATTCCCTAACGAGCGATAATTACCGGTAATTATTCATCGCAACAAACGTCGTATAATTTTGTGAATTAATTAAGGAAAAACCCATGAAAAAATCTTTGCTGATCGTCTCCCTGATGGCTGTTGCTCTGGCTGCTTGCTCGAAAAAAGAAGAAGCACCAGTTGTTGCTCCAGCACCAGTCGTTGAAACCGCACCAGCACCAGCACCTGCACCAGCTCCAGCAGCTGCTGACGCTGCTGCTGCCGCCGCTACCGCCGCTTCGGCTGCTTCGGTTGCTGCTGACGCTGCTGTTGCCGCTTCGGCTGCTGCTTCGACCGCTGCTTCGGCTGCTGCATCGGCTGCTAAGTAATCAGCTTGGTTTGAAGAAAAGCCAGCCTTCGGGCTGGTTTTTTTTCGTCTCGTGGTTTGTGTTGGGGTGGTTTTTACCCCCTGGGTCGCGGACTGCGGATGGTGGATTACGCGCTTTGCGCTCATCCACCCTACGGTCCACTATGATTTGGCATCACAAGCAGGGCCGCCGGGGAAGCGCGCCGTAGGGTGGGCCGGGCCGCGTTTGGAGCCCTCTGCCCACGAGCCGACACGGGACGTCATGCCGACACGCTGCGCCCACCCGCAAGGACTCTTCCCATAAAAAAACCGGCCACGCGGGCCGGTTTTCTAAACCATATAAACGATTAGTATCAATCGTCTAATTCAGCTCAATCGCCTATTTCAGCTCATCGCTCAGCAGCTTGAGGATCTTGGCGCCGGTCGGCGCGGTTTCCGTCTTGCCGTCATTGCTCTGCACACCCACCTGGCTGACCGCCGCACCGGCCGCGGTCTTGACCGTTACGCGGTAGCGCTGGGCTTCCTTGGCTTTGTCCGAGGACGAGCCAAAACTGAGCAGCTTGCTCAGGAAGCCTTCTTTCGCTGCCACGTCCGGATCGACGTAGCGCACGAAGTACACGCCCTGCACGCGGTCGCGGTCTTCCACGGTAAAGCCGACGCGGTCCAGCGCCAGGCCGACACGGCGCCATGCGCGGTCGAAGCCTTCGTCCACTTCCACGTAGTCGCCGCCGGCGGCGTTGACCAGCTTGGCATGCTGAGGCGCGACGATGGCCGCGGCCACGGCTTTTTCGGCCGGCTTGATGACTTCCGGCGTACCGGCCAGCTTGGCCATCAGGCGGCTCAGGAATTGCGCTTCCAGGCCCGGGTCGTTGGGACGCACGGTCCAGGTGGTGCTTTCCTTCTGCGGTCCGGTCAGCACTTCTTCGGCGCCGCGGTGGCTGATGTAGATCTCGGTGCCGCCGTTGGGCGCGCGCTCCAGGCGGGTGCGATAGCGGTCGCGCTCACCGGTCGAGTAAAGCGAGTCAAACACCTTGCCGATCGACTGGCGGATGAAGTCCTGCGGGATCTTGGCGCGGTTCTCGGCCCAGTCGGTTTCCATGGTGCCGGTAGTCGGCGACTCGGTCACCAGGGTGAAGCCCGAATCGGCCCAGAATTGCTTGAGCTGAGGCCAGAGCTGCTCGGGGGTCTGGTTGACGACCAGCCAGCGCTGATTGCCGGCGCGCTCGACGCGCATGCCTTCGAGACTCGCAGGACCAACGGTCTGGTCCGACGGCGCCACGGCGGTGGTGCCTTTCGGCGCCTGATAAGTCGAGGCGGTTGCGATACCGCGGCCGTCAGGGACGGCGTAGCGGTTGTCCTTGGCCAGCTGGGTCAGGTCGGGCGGCACGTCCAGGGTGCTGGCTTTCTTGGCGCCGCGGTAGTCGACCTTGTCCTGGTCGATGACCGAACCAATCATGCCGCAGCCGGCCAGGCTGACCATCAGCGCCGAAAGCACCAGGCCGCGCGCCGCTACTGGAGAAATTGCCGTGGCCTTGGCCGGGGTAGTTGTCTTGCGAATAGTCATGTCGTAACTGGGTGAGAAGCTGAAAGGCAGCTGGTGTCTGAAAACGATGCGAACCCTTGCGGGTCAGCTCTGTGGATGAACGCCGGCGTCACGCAGGGCGGCGCGGACGACGTCATGGTATTCGGCCGACAGCGGCGCCAGCGGCAGGCGCATGCCCGCAGGCATCAGGCCCATTTCCGCCATGGCCCATTTGACCGGTACCGGGTTGGGTTCGACGAACAGCTTGGCATGCAGCGGCATGACCTTGTCGTTGATGGCGACAGCGCTGGCGATATCGCCCTTCATGGCGGCCGCACACAGCTCGTGCATGGCGCGCGGCGCCACGTTGGCGGTGACGGAGATGTTGCCGGCGCCGCCGCACAGCATCAGTGCGATCGCGGTCGGATCGTCGCCCGAATACACGGCAAACGATTTATCGACATTGCGCAGCAGTTCCAGCCCCCGCGCGATATTGCCGGTCGCGTCTTTCACGCCGACGATATTCTTGATCTTGGACAGGCGCACGATGGTGTCGTTGGACATATCCGCCACGGTACGGCCGGGCACGTTGTACAGGATGATGGGCAGGTCGACCGCTTCGGCGATGGCCTTGAAGTGCAGGTACATGCCTTCCTGGGTCGGGCGGTTGTAGTAAGGCACGACCGACAGCGCGGCATCGGCGCCGACATCCTTGGCGTACTGGGTCAGCTTGATTGCTTCCGCGGTCGAGTTGCCGCCGGTGCCGGCGATGATGGGGATGCGTCCGCGGGTGTGCTCAACGGCCAGCTTGACCAGTTCGCAGTGTTCCTCGACGCTGACGGTGGCGGACTCGCCGGTAGTGCCGACGATGACGATGCCATCGGTGCCTTCAGCGATGTGCCAGTCGATCAGCTTGCGCAGGCCCTCGTTGTCCAGACTGCCGTCTGCATGCATCGGGGTGACGATTGCTACTATGCTGCCCTTGATCATATGTCGTTATTTATGCAGTAAATAAAACTTCGATTGTAGCGGATAGCCCGCACGAATGGTTCATTCTTACTCAGAATCGCCGCCCGCCACGATGGGTACCGCCTGCCGCACCCCGTCCAGCACAGCCTTCGCGCGGGGGAAATCCGGCCCGGCGGCGCACAGGCGTTGCACCATGGCCGGCTTGGGTGCGCCAGTGTAACCGTCCTCGTAGGCGAGCACGCGCAAACCGTGCGCGGCAGCCGTGTGCAGCAACTCGCCCTCCTTCAGCAGGAAGGCGGGATTCGACGGCCGGCCGAAGGTTTCGTTGCCCTGGGAAAATGTTTCATAGATCAGCAGCCCATCCGGCGCCAGGCTGGCCGCAATCTGCGCCATCAGCGGGCGATGCAAATAGTTGGTGACCACGATGGCAGCAAAGCGGCCTGGAGGAAACGGCCAGGTCAGCGTCTCGTCTTCCAGATCGACCGCCATGGTGCTCACGCCCTCTCCCGCGGCCTGCAGCAGCGCGGCCGGGTCGCGGTCGACCGCCAGCACGGCATGGCCGAGCGCGGCAAAATGACGCGCGTGGCGGCCGTTGCCGCAAACCAGGTCGAGCACCTCGCCCGGCACGGCCAGTCCGGCAAAGCGCGCCACCCAGAGTGACACCGGCGTCAGCAGGTCCGCCATCAGGTGTACGACAGACCCATCGCTTCGCGCACGTCGCGCATGGTTTCCTGCGCCAGCTTGCGGGCCACGTCGCAGCCGTCGGCGACGATAGCGCGCACCAGCGAGGGATCGTCCAGGTACTGCTGGGCGCGCTCGAACATCGGTTCCTGCTCAAGAATGATGGCGTCGATCACCGGCTGCTTGCATTCGATGCAGCCGATGCCGGCCGTGGTGCAGCCCTTGACCACCCAGTCCTTGGTCGCCGGCTCGGAATAGACTTCGTGCAACTGCCACACCGGGCAGCGCTTGGGGTCGCCCGCATCGGTGCGGCGCACGCGCGCCGGATCGGTGGGCATGGTGCGGATCTTCTTGACCACCGAGTCCTTGTCTTCACGCAGGGAAATCGAATTGCCATAGCTCTTGCTCATCTTGCGGCCGTCCAGGCCCGGCAGGCGCGAGGCCACCGTCAGCTTGGCTTGCGGCTCCACCAGAATCAGCTTGCGGCTGCCTTCCAGGTAGCCGAACAGGCGTTCGCGGTCGCCCATCGACAGGCTCTGGGCATCGTCGAGCATGGCGCGCGCCTGCAGCAGCGCCTCGTCCTTGCCGTCCTGCTGGTAGTCGGTGCGCAGTTCCAGGTAGAGCTTGGCGCGCTTGCTGCCCAGCTTCTTGACCGCTTCCATGGCTTTTTCCTCAAAGCCCTTTTCCTTGCCGTACATATGATTGAAGCGGCGCGCGATTTCGCGCATCATTTCAATGTGCGGCACCTGGTCGTCGCCCACCGGCACCTGGCTGGCGCGGTAGATCAGCACGTCGGCCGCCTGCAGCAGCGGGTAGCCCAGGAAGCCGTAGGTGGCCAGGTCCTTGTTGGCCAGATTCTCGATCTGGTCCTTGTAGGTCGGCACCCGTTCGAGCCAGCCCAGCGGCGTGGCCATCGACAGCAGCAGGTGCAGTTCGGCATGCTCGGGCACGCGCGACTGGATGAATACGGTTGCCTGCGAAGGGTCGATGCCGGCGGCCAGCCAGTCGATCACCATGTCCCAGGTGCTGCGCTCGATGATGGTCGGGTCGTCGTAGTGCGTGGTCAGCGCGTGCCAGTCGGCGACGAAGAACAGGCAAGGCTGTTCGGACTGCATCTTGATCCAGTTTTTGAGGGCGCCATGGTAGTGGCCAAGGTGCATGGTGCCCGTCGGGCGCATACCGGAAACAACACGATCTGGATACATGAATTAACTCAAGAGGTAGGTAAAGGGGGTTGCCAACAGCATAAAAATTCCGACCACAAACTTTATACCTGCAAACAGCACGCCATCGAGGGCGCGCATCTGCATCAGGATGATCAGGCCGATGAAAACGAACAGGCTGTAGCGCTCGATCGAGGCATAGGGGCGCGCCAGCGACATCGGCAGGATGCCGGTCATGATACGCCCGCCGTCGAGCGGCGGAATGGGGATCAGGTTAAAGACGCACATGGCGGCATTCACGCTGATGCCGGCCTGGGCCATCTTGTAGAAGAACGCTTCATTGCTGCCGGCGGCCATCAAGGCAATGCTGAAGAGCAGCCAGCCAAAACCCATGGCGAAGTTGGCCATGGGGCCGGCGGCAGCGACAAAGGCCATCTGCTTCTTTGGATTGCGCAAGTTGGCGTAGTCGACCGGCACCGGCTTGGCATAGCCTATCGGCGGCAGCGTCATCAAATGTAATACCAGCGGCAGGATGATGGTCCCGAACGGGTCGATATGTCGAAGCGGGTTGATGGAAAGACGCCCCTGATCGGCCGCAGTGGAGTCGCCGAAATAACGGGCAACGTATCCATGCGCGGCTTCGTGCAAGGAAATCGCAAACAGAACGGGAATGGCGAAAACAGCGATGGTCTGGATGACGGTTTCTATACTCATGACGCGATTTTAGCAGAGCCGTCTTACGCAGCCCTTAGTGGGCGCGATGCCGCCCTACATCACAGACCGAAGACCGCGGCGTCGCCCCTGCCCTGGCGCACCAGCACCGGCTCATCGCCGGTGAGGTCGATCACGGTAGTCGCCTCCATTGAACACGCGCCGCCATCGATGATCAGGTCCACCTGCTTTTCAATGCGCTCGCGGATGCGCTCCGCGTCATTGAGCAGTTCGTCCTCGCCATCCTCGTCCGGCAGGATCAGGGTCGTGCCCAGCAGGGGCTGGCCCAGTTCGGCCAGCAGCGCATGCGCCACCGCGTTCTCGGGTACGCGCAGGCCGATGGTCTTGCGCGAAGGATGCGACAGGCGGCGCGGCACTACCCGGGTCGCCTCCAGGATCACCGTGTACGGGCCGGGGGTGGCCGCCTTGAGCAGGCGGAACTGGCGGTTGTCCACGCGCGCATACACGGCGATTTCGGACAGGTCGCGGCACAGCAGGGTCAGGTGGTGTTTTTCATCGATACCGCGAATGCGGCGCAACTTTTCCACAGCCGCCTTGTCGTCCAAGTGGCATACCAGCGCGTAGCAGGAATCGGTCGGCAGCGCGACGATGCCGCCGCCGCCGATGATCTGCGCGGCCTGCTTGATCAGGCGCGCCTGGGGATTATCAGGATGGATCTGGAAAAATTGGCTCATCGGGTCGCCAGCTGGTCAAGCGCAGCGATGCGCTGCTGCATGGGTGGATGGGTGGAAAACAGCGCGCCCCAGCCGCCGCCGCTGCCGGAAATGCCGGAGGCGGACATCGACGAAGGCAAGGCGCCCGGCTGCAGGCCGCCCAGGCGCGCCAGCGCGTGCTTCATCGGGACCGGGCTGCCCAGCAGGGTGGCGGAACCGGCGTCGGCGCGGAACTCGCGGCGGCGCGAAAACCAGGCCACGATGATCGAGGCGACCAAGCCGAACACGATCTCGCACACGAACACGGTGGCCATGTAGCCGATGCCGGTGCCGCGCTCGTTGCGCAGCAGAACCCGGTCCACGAAGAAGCCGACTACGCGCGCCAGGAACACGACGAAGGTATTGACCACGCCCTGGATCAGGGTCAGGGTCACCATATCGCCGTTGGCCACGTGCGCGACTTCATGGCCCAGCACGGCTTCCACCTCGTCACGGTCCATGCTTTGCAGCAGGCCGGTGGAGACGGCGACCAGGGCCGAATTCTTGAAGGCGCCGGTGGCGAAGGCGTTCGGCTCGCCGTCGTAAATGGCAACGTCGGGCATGCCGATGCCGGCGCGTTCAGCGAGTTTGCGCACCGTATTGACGAGCCAGAGTTCGGTTTGATCGGCAGGCGTATCGATGACGCGGGCGCCGGTCGACCACTTGGCCATCGTCTTGCTCATGAGCAGGGAGATGATGGAACCGGTAAAGCCCACCACGGCTGAGAACACCAGCAGCTCGGTGACATTGATGCCGGCCGCGCTCACGCCACGGCCGATACCGAGCAGGTTCAGCACCAGCGACAGGACCAGCAGGACGGCAAGATTGGTAGCAATGAACAGCACGATGCGTTTCATGGCGAAGCTCCCGGGAAGGGAAATGGTTGACAGGTCGATAAGATAAGGCTGACCTGGGCGAATTTCAAGTGCCCACATGGATGGGGGCAATGCGAGTGAGCAGCCACTTACGGCACAAGCAGCCCGCTTGCGTCATTTGCTTTGGTAGGGCGGAAAAGCCCGCAGGGGCTCGGCGCCCCCGCGCTTCCGCCGTGCTATGCGTGATTCGCTTGCGGCCCAACCGAAGCACCGCGGAAGGCGCTTCGCTTTTCCGCGCTACGGAGCCTTACCGTGCAAGCAGCCCAGCTGCGTCAGTTGCTTTGGTAGGGCGGAAAAGCCCAAAGGGGCTCGGCGCCCCCGCGCTTCCGCCGTGCTACGCATGAGCCCCTTGCGGCCTGACCGAAGGACCGCGGAAGGCGCTTCGCTTTTCCGCCCTACGCAGGCGCAACCGGTAGTCCTAAAACCAGTCGTGCCACACCGGTGTCAAATTGCCCGGCAGCGGAGGCAGCAAGGCAAAATCCACGCGCGACTCGCCCGGCGCATGAAAATCCGTCCCGCGCGACGCCATGAAACCGTAACGCCGCGCCTGCTCGGCATACAAGCCATACTGGTCCGGCGTATGACTACCCGTCACGACTTCGATCGCGGTGCCTCCCAGCTGCTTGAATTCATCGAACAGCGCGCCCTGCTGCACTGCCGTAAACTTGTAACGCCCCGGGTGCGCAATGACGGGAATCCCACCCGCCGCGCGGATCCAGCCCACCGCCTGCGTCAGCGAGGCCCAGCGATGCGGCACATAGCCCGGCTTGCCTTCGGTCAGGTATTTGCGAAACACTTCCGGGATATTGGCGCACACGCCGCACTCGACCAGGTAGCGCGCAAAGTGGGTGCGCGACATCAGATCGGGGTTGTCCACGTACTTGAGAGCGCCTTCGTAGGCGCCGGCAATGCCGGCACGGGCCAGCTGGTCCGCCATTTCGCGTCCGCGCGCGTCGCGTCCGTTGCGGGTCGCGGCCAGGCCCTGCACCAGGGTCGCATTGTGCTCGTCCACCTGCAGGCCGACGATATGCACGGTTTCATTTGCCCAGGTAATCGAAATTTCGACGCCAGCAACAAAGCGCATGCCCAAAGCGGTGGCCGCCTCGCGCGCCCGGCCTATGCCGCCCACCTCATCGTGGTCGGTCAGGGCCCACACATTCACACCGGCCTGATGCGCATATTTGGCCACAGCGGCCGGCGCCAGCACACCATCGGAGACATTGGAGTGGCAGTGCAAATCGACATTCAACATATGCGGACGAAACCTCGTGGCGACGACTAGACAAGTAAGCCCACATTGTACGCTGACAGGAAGCGATCCGGGTGGCCGCCGCGCTGCACTGCAACATTACTTTTCCTGTTGAAGAAATTCCTCGATGATGCGGGCCAGCACTTCCGGCTGATCGTGGTGCAGCATGTGGCCGGCATTCTCCAGCATGCGCGTGGTGACTTGCTTCAAGTGGCCCAGACGGCGGTCGATTTCGATGCGCGCCTGTTCCTTGGGTCCCATCCATTGCCACATATTGGTGTCCGCCGCTTCCACCCACAGCACGGGCGCCGTGATGGCCGACCAGCACGCCATGACTTCGCCTTCGCGGTACAGGGAAGGTCCGGGCTGCTTATGGACCGGGTCGCCCAGGATTTCCCATTCGCCCGCCGCATTTTCCGCCGCCCAGTGGTGCGACAGGAACTCGGCGCGCTCGTCGGACAAGCGCGGATTGGTCTTTTGCAGCCGGGCCGCCACCGCTTCCCGGCTCGGGTAGCCGCGCATGGTCGGCGGATTGCGCAGACTGTCCAGCCATTTGGCGTAACGCCGCGGCGACTGGTCGGGCGTCGACGCGGGCAGGCCGAAACCCTCCAGGTTGATCAGGCGCGCCACCCGCTCGGGACGCACGCCGGCGTAGATCCCGACTACATTGCCGCCCATGCTGTGGCCAAGCAGATTGACCGGCTGTTCCGGGGAGTAATGGTCGAGCAGGAAATCGAGGTCGGCGACGTAGTCGGGAAACCAGTAGGTGTCCGAGTGGGTGCGCTCCGAGAGGCCGAAACCGCGCCAGTCGGGGGCGATCACGTGCCAGTCGCCCTGCAGGCAATCGACCACGAACTGGAAAGAGGCGGCCACGTCCATCCAGCCGTGCACCATGAACAGCTTGGGTGCCCCCTCCCTGCCCCAGTGGCGCACATGGGTGCGCAGGCCGCGCACGGTCAGGAATTCGGAACGGAAAGGTTTCATGAGGCACTCGGAATAAAAAGAACGACCGTTCGAATTATACGCGCTGCCCCGCGCCTGCGCTGCAGACAACGCCGAAACTCAATTAGTCCAGTAAAGATAACGCAGGAAGCGCATGCCGGCATCGGTTTTCTGGGCGCGCTGGATCAGGTCCGGCAAGGACGAGACAGGATGCGCCGCATCGATGACCTTGCAATGGCGCGGCGACAAATTGGCGCGCGAGCCCAGCGACAGGCGGGTGCCGGCTGGCGGCGGCTGCTGATAGGTGGCGGCGATATCAAGCCCCATCCCGGGCGGGCACAGTGGCGCCACCTCGGCCAGCAAACCGCTGCCGCGTTCGGTCGTCGGCAACAGCGAGCGGCCTTGCCACAACGCGATCAGCTCCTTCATGATCGCACCCCAGGAGTCGAAATCGGCCTGATCCAGCGGAATCGGAAACACGCTCGATGCCTGCTTGGGGTTGCCGATCCATTCGTGGTCGTCATCGGTTTCGGCCAGCACCGACTGGCGCATCTCGGCCGACAGCGCCATGCCTCGCCCGATCAACTGGTGCGCCTGCTTGAGCAGTTCCGGCCGCGCGATGATCAAGCCATCGAACTTGGGCGTCAGGTCGAAGGCGCGCAAGTTTGTCAGGAAACCTTCCAGGAAATGGTGATAGGCCTGGGCCCACAGGATGTCGCTCTGGTCGAGCTTGATCACCGCGTTCACATTGTATTCGCGCTCGTAATAGGCCGGATCGTTGCTGGGTGCGCTGAAGCGAAACTCATGGTTGCCACGGCGCGGGATCGCAAAAAAGTGCTTTTCCCACAGGTCAACCTTGCCATCGCTGTCCAGATCCAGTTCCCACAAGCCAGGCGCGATGGTCAGCGAAGTGCGCTTGCCCAGCTTGACCTGGTCGAGTACCTTGCGCGTGACCGCCATTTCGCCGCGCGCATAGTCGATCTCGCGCACCACCTCGGCTATGATCGTAGCCGAATCGTTGCGCTCCTTCTCCATCCGCTTGAGTCCCTGGAAAATCCAGGTCGCGATCTGCTTGGTCAAGGCGGTGTCGCGGCATATGACGTAGCTAATCTTTTCCTCATTGCTCTTGAGCAGGGCCGCCTTGGCGGGCGCGGCCGCGCAGGCGCTCGCAAAACCCTCCCGGGTACTCAGGTCGATGGGAGCGGCCGCAAAAGCCACAGCGGAGGCGGACAGCAGGGACAGCACGGCGAACGCACGTGCGGCGAAAGACAGGCGCATAAAGGCTCTTTGGCAATATTATGAATATGCCATCATACGCCGAATATTATTCCAGTTGGAAATTCCAATCCCGCCCCCATCTGCCTCTGACGCGGTGGCGGGCACGGCGTAGGCGGTGAGGGCGTAAAATAGCGCCATTCCAACGCACACCTGAAGACACCATGGCCATCTACCAACTGGGCGAGCACGCGCCCGAGATCGACGCAACGGCTTACGTGGCCGACTCCGCCAGCCTGATCGGCAAAGTCACGCTGGAGGTGAACGCCTCGGTCTGGTCCGGCGTCACCATTCGCGGCGACAACGAACGCATCACCATCGGCGAGAACAGCAATGTGCAGGAAGGCACGGTCATGCACACCGACATGGGATATCCCCTGACGATCGGCAAGAACGTGACCATCGGCCACCAGGCCATGCTGCATGGCTGCACGGTCGGCGACGGCTCGCTGATCGGGATTCAGGCAGTCATCCTGAATGGCGCGAAGATCGGCAAGGGTTGCCTGGTCGGTGCCGGCGCCCTGGTTACCGAAGGCAAGGAGTTTCCGGATCATTCGCTGATCATCGGCGCGCCTGCCAAAGCCATCCGCACCCTGGGCCCGGACGACATCGCACGGCTGGAAGCAAGCGCCGCCAGTTACGTGGCGCGCGGCCAACTGTTCAAGACGCAACTGAAAAAGATTGGATAAAGCATGAGTACAGAGAACACCACGGACATCATCCAGGACAACCCGCAGGACACCCTGCAAAAATTCATCTTCGACAATGCCGCTGTGCGCGGTGAATTTGTCGAGATCTCCACCACCTGGCGCGAAATTCAGGCGCGCCACAGCTACCCGATGGCGGTCAAGACCGTGCTGGGCGAAATGGTGGCGGCCGCGGCCCTGCTGTCGGCCAACCTCAAGTTCAACGGCGCCATCATCATGCAGATCCACGGCGACGGCCCGGTGCGCCTGCTGGTGGTCGAGTGCGATTCCGACCTGCGCCTGCGCGCGACCGCCAAGCTGGCCGAAGGCGTGAGCGTGGCCGATGACGCCAGCCTGACCGACCTGCTCAACGTGAGCGGCAAGGCCCGCTTCGTGATCACCCTCGACCCGGTCGATAAGATGCCGGGGCAGCAGCCCTACCAGGGCATCGTGCCGCTCGACGGCGAGGACATGGCGACCGTCATCGAAAACTACATGCTGCGTTCGGAGCAGCTCGACACCCGCCTGTGGCTGGCGGCCGACGATCACGTCTCGCGCGGGCTGCTGCTGCAAAAGCTGCCGCGCCATAGCGGCAAGGAAGACCAGACCGCGCAGTCGAGTGAAGCGGAAGACCTGGAAACCTGGAACCGCGCGGTCATGCTGGGCTCGACCCTGAAGCAGGCCGAGCTGCTGTCGACCGACATCCAGACCCTGATGCAGCGCCTGTTCTGGGAAGAGACCATCCGTGTCTTCGACCCGGCCCATCCGCAGTTTCATTGCAGCTGCACGCGCGAGAAAGTCGGCAACATGCTCAAGATGCTGGGGCGCGAGGAAGTCGATGCGGCGCTGGACGACATGGGCCAGCTGGCGATCAATTGCGATTTCTGCGGCAAGCACTACGAATTCGACAAGGTCGATTGCGCCCAGCTGTTCGCGGCCGATGCGCCTGTCGAAACCCTGCTGCCCGCCAGCGATGTGAAGCACTGATCGAGGAAAGCTGAACGATGCGCGATAGCCCCCGCTCCGCCTGGCCGCACTTTTTGTCCATCCAGACGCGCTGGATGGATAATGATGTCTACGGCCATGTGAATAATGTGCAGTACTACTCGTATTTCGACACGGCCGTGAACCAGTTCCTGATCGAGCGCGGCGTGCTCGATATTCACCAGGGCGAGATTGTCGGGTTCGTGGTGGACAGCGGCTGTTCTTACTTCAGTCCGGTGGCTTTCCCGGACGTGGTGCATGTGGGGATCCGGGTGGTCAAGCTGGGCAATTCGAGCGTACGCTACGAGATCGGGATATACCGCAACGACGAAGCCCTGCCAGCGGCGGTCGGCCACTTTGTGCACGTGTATGTCGAGCGCAGCACTAACCGTTCGGTGTCTATTCCGGCCAATGTGCGCGACGTGCTCGACACGATTCGGGCGGCATCGCCTGGCGCCTGAGTTCTCGCAAAGGTTTCTGTTGCCCTGCAGCGGCCCGCTGGCCAAACAGGGCAGTTTTGTTCAATACAGTGTGTACGAAGGCCGCCTACGATCTCCCTTGATAATTTTTACAAAGGGAATCGGATATGCACACCACCAACAACTCGGCACTCCCATCCAAGTGGCAGGCCCTGATCGATCAAGCGGCCAACAGCTTGCGCGCGCTCGCGCTGAATGAGGAAGCCAAGGAACGTTTCTGCCACGACCCAGTACTCCTGCCCTACATGCGGCAGGTCGCTCGCCGCTACGTAGCCGGGCAGACCATTGCCGATGTAGTGCAGCGCTTGCATGCGATTGCTGCGCGCGGGCATTTGGCGTCGGCAGAATACATGGGGGAGAGCTGTCGCGATGAGAGCAAGGCAGACGCGGAAACCACGCACTTTCTGGGGTTGATCGACGCCAGCGGGCGCGCCAATTTGCCGTGTTCCATCTCGCTGGACTTGTCCCACATCGGTTCAGTGATCGATCCTGAGCTTGGTTACCGCAATGCCAGGCGCATCGCGACCGCCGCGAAGCAGGCTGGCCGGGAAGTCATGATTTCGATGGAAGGCGCGGACCGTGCCGACAACATCTATGCCACCTATCAACGCTTGCACAGCGAGGCCGGACTGGACAACGTCGGCATCACGATCCCGGCCAAATTGCATCGCAGCAAAGACGACCTTCCACGGCTGATGGACTACCGGGGACGCATCCGCCTGGTCAAAGGCGCCTTCCTTGAGTCGCCCGAGATTGCCTTCGATCGCCATAGCCCTGAACTCGCCGCCACCTACAGGCAGTTTGCGAAGATCTTGCTTACCAGCGGACACACATGTTCAATCGCGACGCATGACAGGCAGATTCAAGAGGACCTGGCAGAGTTCGTTGTGCAGAACAAGCTGCCCCTGCATCACTTCGAATTCGAGTCGCTGATCGGACTGGGGACCGAGCAGATCGATACCCTGCAACAACGCGGCTTTCAGACGCGCGAGTATGCGGTCTTTGGTGAGGAGTATTTTCTGTACGTGCTGAACCGCATCGCGGAGGAGCCTGTGCGTCTGTTCCAGGCGGTCGTCGACATCATGGAACTACAAGCAGCGGCGACGGTGCACGAGCGCGGTACTGTCCCGGCGTTGCAGCCACATACTGTTTGAATGCGCGCTGGAAGTGCGCCTGATCCGCGAAGCCGCTATCGGCGGCAACGTCGGCGATCGCCATGCCGCGCTTGAGCTCTGCTTGCGCATATTGAATCCGGCGATTGATCAGATAGGCGTGCGGGGTCATGCCGAACCGGCCCTTGAACGCCCGTATCAGGTACGCCGGTGAAAGGCTGGCTGCCGTACAAATGTCATCCAGGGTGAGCAAGCGTGTGCAGTTGTCGCTGATGAATTCAGCGGCACGCAGCAGCTTGATGTTGGCTTCGCCCAGTCGTGCGGGCGCCGGGTCCAGCGCCTGTTGCATGTCCAGGAAAAAGCCGATGGCGGCACTCTGTTTTTGTATCTGACCGGCGTCATCGTCGATCAGGATGTCGTACAGGCGGTTCAGGCCGATAAACATCGGCGTCGCCGTGGTTGCGGAAAACGCCCTGAAGTCCCGATTGCGGCTGAATCCAAGTTCGTGCTGCAGCTCGGTAAGCCATGGCACATCGACATAAAACATACGATATGACCAGGCCTGATCGCCAACCGGATTGCAGGCGTGCGCATCGTCCGGGTTAATGACCACGACGCTGCCCGCGCCAATGGCTTCTTTGCTGCGCCGATTGACATAGGTGCTGCGCCCGCCGGTAATCGCGCCGATCGAGAAAGTGTCATGCGTGTGTTTCGCATAGCCGGTTTCACGTCCATCCCCGATCGAGCGAACCTCAATAAACGGCAATGCAGCGTCCCGCCAAAAGGTGGGCGTGCTCGCGTTTTTTTCAGGGCGGAGAGGCATTCTCGAAAGACTAGTGAACATGCAAGTGGGAGTTGCCTATCATGCCACACCGCCCTGCCGCCTGCTGGCCCACTGACCACAGTTACCTATTGAATAATGTTGCATTCAGAGCCATACTTGGGGCGGAGTAAATACGACGAGTCTGAATCGGCAACCAACAGGAGAGCACAATGATTTTTATTTGGGGAAAACGCACCTACGGCGCAGTGCAAAAAGTCGGCGATGTCTCGGTCAAAACCGTATTCGGCCACCTGTGGTACCTGCCCCTCTTTCCCATGAGTAGCCATTACGTCGAGGCCAAGACCGACGCCGCCTACCAGCTCAACAAGATCAACTGGCGTTCCGTCGCCTGCGGCTACCTGCGGGTCTGGATGCCGGTGATTTTCCTGCTTTCCCTGATTTTCTTCCTGAACGACAAAACCACACCCCGCTGGCTCAGCCTGCTCGTGGTGATCTCGGCGGCACTGGCCTTCGCCGCTTCATACGTGCTCGACAAAAAATACACGCATGCCGAAAGCGACGAAGTGCGCCGTCTGATGCATGCGCATTTCGGTGTGGCGCTCGATCCCTATCACTGCGCATCCAATCTGCAGCAGGAAATCGACGGCAAGATGCAGTCCACCAGCGCCGAACCGCTGGACCATCACTGGTATCGGCGCACCCTGCAAGATGCGGACCCAGCGGCCGCGCACAAGGAACTGGCCGTGCTGCGTGCGCGCTGCGAGCAGCACGACGCGTCCCTTCAGCAGACGGCGCTGCAGAAACTCACGCCGCGCCCAGGCCCGCGTTAAACCCAGGCCTGAGTCCCTGATCAACGTCCCAGCACGTTCAGCACCGCCAAGGTCATGGCGTTGGCGGCGGTCTTGATGGACGGCTCGGGCACCGGCGCATAGAAGGGCGAGTGGTTGAAGGCGAGCGGCTTGCCGCCTTCGCGCTCGGCCTCAGCCACCGCCTTGGGATCGTACACGCCCGTGAAGAAGAACATCGACGGCACGCCCTCGTTCACGAACTGGGAAAAGTCTTCGCTGGCCGTCATGGGCGCCATGCGAAAGGCATTGGCGGGGCCGAAGGCATCCTTGAGCACCGCCTCGGTCTTGAGCACCAGCGCTTCGTTGTTGACGATGGCCGCGCCGCCGCTGTTCAAGGCCACATCCGGCGCCGGCGCGCCGGCCATCGCGGCCGAGGCATTGGCCACGCGCCGCACGCCGTCCAGCAGCTTGGCGCGCACCGCGGGGCTGTAGGAGCGGATTGTGCCGCGCACCTGCACACTGTCCGGAATGATGTTCCCCACCGTGCCGCCCTGGATGGCGCCGATGGTGACCACGCCGAATTCCTTGGGGTCCTTCTCGCGGCTGATCACGGTCTGCACGTCGACCACGAAGCGTGCGGCGATGGCGATCGGATCGATGGCCTTGTCGGGCGCCGAGCCGTGCCCGCCGCGTCCTTTGAACAGGATCTCGATCGCGTCCGAGTTGGAGGACACGGCGCCGCTGTTGTAGCCTACGGTGCCATATGCATTGGGCCAGGAGTGCAGCGCGAAGGCGAAATCGGGCTTGGGAAAGCGCGTGAACAGGCCGTCGGCCAGCATGGCCTTGGCGCCCGACACGGTCTCCTCGGCAGGCTGGCCGATGAACATCAGGCTGCCCTTCCATTGCACTTTAAGCTCGACCAGTGTGCGTGCCGCGGCGAGCCAGCTGGCCATGTGGACATCGTGCCCGCAGCTGTGCGTGACGAAGCTCTCGCGCCCGTCACCCTGGGTGCGCGCCCGACTGGCGTAGGGCAGGCCGGTCTTTTCTTCCATCGGCAAGCCATCGAGCTCGGTCCGTACCAGCACGGTCGGGCCGGGCCCGTTCTTGTAGATCGCCACAATGCCGGTCTTGCCGACTTTTTCCGTCACGGTGAACCCGAGCTTGCGCATTTCGGCCGCCAGCTTAGCGGCGGTGCGCACTTCCTGAAAGGCGATTTCCGGATTCGCATGCAGGTCCTTGTAGACGCTTTCCAGCCAGGGATACATGCCATCGACACGCGCCGCGACCTGGGTCTTGAGGGGAGCGCTACCCTGTGCGTGGACGGACGAGGCGATCAGCAGGGCGACGGACAGGATGCGTTTTTTCAAAGGAGACCTCGCGAGGTGGATAGGCGGGAGTGCGCCCGTCTACACTACCACCAAGCACGCGATCCGGCCACCTCGCCGAGTCAATCAGGGCAGGCGGTAGCTCACCGTGTAGAAGTGCTTTCCACCGACGATCTCGATGCCCATTGTGCCGCTGATGCCGGCCAGCTCGCCCGTACCCGAGTCGGGTACGATTGCAATGGACAGCGTATTGACGCCGCCCTTGCGGCTGCCGTTATGCTGCATCACAAAGCTGCCCTGTTTGCCGTGCAGGGTGCCGCTGACCCTTTCGATCGCGACGTAGGCGGCGGAACCCGGCGTGCCGGTCACGGCCGACAGCATCTCCCCTTTGCCGCTGCCGGAGAGGTCGCCGTGGTAGCGTTTTTCGATTACCATGCGTGCGGTCGTGGTACCGTCCTCGGTAGCGGACGCGCCGGCCGGCGTCACGCTGACATCGAACTGGCCTGCCGCACGTTTAGTTTCGGCTGTAGCCGCGGCGGACGGCGGCGCCGCGAAATGCACGCCCGCGAACAGGAGTGGGGTCAACAGCGGGAAGCGGATGATCGACATGGCTGGCTTTCATTGAAAAGTGAATTGGACCGGATCACTGTAGCGCTCACGAACGAGAAGATATTGGATAAACCCGACACCGGCCCGGCCAACCTGCTGGCCCAACGCGCGAACGCCCCGAAAGGCATCGTGGACCCCGCCGCCGCCGCACGGCGCATTCGTCTGGCCACTTACCCACCCTGCCCCGCGCTGCTGCCCTTTGTCGACTACTTCTGGCTGGTGGAATGGGACCTGGCTGGACGCCCTCCGCAGATTCAGCGCGTGCTGCCCTACCCGAACGCCCACCTGGTATTCGAACGCGGCCAGAGCGCGATTCACGGCGTGGTGCGCGGGCCCTTCGATCGCCAGGTCGCCGGTGCGGGTTTGGTGGTCGGCATACGTTTTAAGCCGGGCGGCCTGCGGCCCTTCATCGATCAGCCACTCGCGCGGCTAACCGGACGCACCGTGCCGGCCGATGGGCTGCTCGGGATGAGCACGGCGGCGGCCGAGGAACAGGTGCTGGCGCAGACGAACGACCAGTCCAGGGTGGCAGCGGCGACGGCCCTGCTCATGGCGATCCTGCCGGCAGTCGATGCGCGTGCGCTGGAGGTGGCACAGGTGGTCGCCATGGCGGAAGCCGCGGGTGGTCCGGTCAGCGTGGCGGCCCTGGCAAGCAAGGCAGGCATCGGCGAGCGCTCGCTGCAGAGGCTATTCAGCGAGTATGTGGGGGTGTCGCCCAAATGGGTGATCCAGCGCTTCCGGCTGCAGGAGGCGGCATGGCTGCTGGCGCAGGAAGGTGCGGTCGATCTGGCCGACCTGGCGGCGCGCCTGGGCTTTTTCGATCAGGCGCATCTCACACGCGACTTCACGCGCCTGGTGGGACGCTCGCCGCTGGATTACTGGAAATCGCAGCGCGCCTAGCAGGCGCTATTTTTTCGCCGTGCGCTTGCGCAGCGCTTCCAGCGTCTGCGGAATGCTGTCCTTGCTCAGGCTATCGACGATCCAGCCAAAGCCGAACGGGATTGGTCCCGGATCGGTCGTCACCACGTACTTGACCGCCGTCTTGCCTCCGGCAGCGGGCGCCAGTTGCCAGGAGCCCGTGGTGTCGGCGATGGTTTCCTCCTGCTTGAGTCCTTCCCAAAGCACGAGCTTCCACGCGACCGTGCACGATTGTTCACTGGCCTTGGGCTCCATCCTGAGCCGGTACTTCTTGGTTTTCCCCATCGGCAGCGCGAGCGTGACATCGATCACCGAATACCCAGGTCCACTTTGCGACACCCTGGTCGAGGCGGTATTGGGCATAAAGCTCGGATAGTCGGCATAGTTCTGAATCTGCGCACATACTGCAGGCAGCGGCGCATCGATCAAGGTCGCCGCGACGAAGGACTTGGACGCGCTTCCCGCTTTGCTGACATCGACCAGGGTGACCTTCGCCTCGCTGATGTTGCGCATGTCGATCGGCTCGGCGGCGTGGACTGACTCGATTGCAGCGGCGAGAACGAGGAGCAGACTCTTTCTGATAATGGGCATGTGGGGCGAGATCGTTGTTGTCAAAAATATGGGGCTCATCATCGCAGATTGGCAAGCGGGCAGGCAAGCACGATGAAACGCTGGGCAAAAAAAAACGCTCCCGGGACCCAAGGAGCGCTTCTGGTACTGAGGGTGCCTTAATTATTCAGCAGCACGTTGGCGATCAGGCCTGTGGCGATGGCGACCAGCAGGTAATCGTTGCCGGCCTGGACCCACTGGTAACCGCGCTGCGGCGCATACAGGCCGCGGTGACCGCGCCAGTCGCTGATGGCGTAACGCGAGCCGCGGTATTCCTGCGGTACGTAGCCACCGCGACGGAAGTCGTTGCGCACGTAGTAGCCGTTGCTGCCGTTGTTGTAGGAACCGTAGCCGTCATGGCGGCGGAAGTCACGGCTCTGGCGGTAGTCGCGGTGATCGCGGTCGCCGCGATAGTCACGGTTGTCACGATAGTTGCGGTCGTCCCGATCGTTGCGATTGTCGCGATAGTCGCCGCGGTGTTCGCTGCGCTGGTTGTCGCCGCCCCGGGACTGCTCGTAACGGTTCTGGTCCTGGCGCTGGCCGCGGTAGTCGTTGGTCTGGGCCATCGCCACACCCGAGCTCAAAGCTGCCACTGCGGCGAAGATAATAACGTTCTTGTTCATATGAACTCCTGTGGTGAAGTGAAACCAAAAAATCTACGTGGACTCCTGCAGAAATTTCTCTTCTCCAGGGACATGAGCGCTTTGTATTCCGATTGCCCATGTACACATTAAACCCCTGATCGGCCCCCACAACCAGCCTCGTTCAGTAAGAAGTGTTACGGGACGTGTCTGTCAATTTTGACATTTTCACCACTGATTCACGCTGCGTGGCGCAGGATATCAAGGCGCACATGTGCCTGCGCCAAGGAGCTTTTCGAAATAGCGCGTCCCTTGTACAGGGCTGTCGTAGTACGGTGCGATTTCCCGAAAGTCCGCCTGCAGGTACAGGCGCTGCGCCGCCACCGTCTGTGGCGCGGCATCCAATATCAGGCGCTCGACACCGGCTGCGCGGGCGTGTGCGATGACCGCTTCAATCAGGTCCATGCCACAGCGGCGGCGCTGAAAGTCCGGCTTGACGTAGAGCCGCTTCATTTCGCCCGTCACGCTGTCGAGGCGCTTCATGCCCGCGCAGCCGACCAGGCGACCGTCGCTGACGGCGACCAGCATGAATCCTTTGGGAGTGCCATACACCACGTCGAGCTGCGCGATTTCGGTGTCGAAGTTCTGGTAAGCGAGATCGAAGTCCAGCCACGCGACGTATTCTTCGATCAGCGCGCGCAAGGCTGGCGTATCGGCTGCGAAGTCGGCGTTGCGGATGATGGCGCGTTCGCCCGCGGGTGCTCTTGTCATGGCGGTCTTTCGGTGGCGGTCGAGGGTTATAATTTTCATTTTAACCAAGGGGCACTTTGTATGCATAAACCTGGTTTCAAAAACGCCGCCGCGATCGCCGCTGCGCTCACCTTCTGCCTCCCCGCCTTCGCCGCAGTCCACAACATCGATGTCGGCGCCACCCTGCCAAAAGCCTCCCTGCTCAAGGAAGGCAGCCACCACTACCTGCGCTACATGATCACCGGCGACGCACGCGCGCCGATCGACATCGTCACGCGCGAGGTGCGCTTTACCAGCGATGGCGGCCAGAAGCTGATGCAGATCCGCCAGCGCTACGACGGCGCCATGTATGCGCCGCCCGCCACCAGCGCGCCTTCACTGAAGCTGGTTGACTCGTGGTTCGAAGCCGGCACCTTCAAGCCGCGCACCCACGAACGGGTGACGGAGAAGGACGGCAAGCGCGTGGTGGAAGGCTTCGTGTTCGGGCCCGACAAAATCACCGGCATGCCGGCGCTCGCCGACAATACGCGCAAGGACTTCAGCGTGGCATCGACCGAGCCGGCCTACAACTTCGAGACCGACATGGAGATGCTGCAAGCCTTGCCGCTGGCGGAAGGCTACGAAGCGCGCATCAACTTCTACCATCCGGGCGGCGCGTCGGCGCCGGCGCGCTACACCTTCAAGGTGACCGGATCGGCGCAGATCGCCGGGCCGTCCGGCATGGTCGATTGCTGGGTTGTGACGACCGACTACAACCGGCCCGATTATGTGTCGACGTTCTGGTTCGCCAAGGGCAGCCAGCTGCTGGTACGTCAGGACAGCCCGGCCGGTCCGGGCAAGACGATGGTCAAGGCGCTGCTCGACTAAGCCGCTTTGCGACGGTCAACGATGAACAGGTAGGCCAGCACCGGCAGCATGATCAGCACGGCGAAGGTGTCGATCCAGACGTTGGCCCAGCAGCCGGCGCGCAGCGAGATGAACATGTCCTGGGGTGCCCACAGCACAATCCCGGCGATCAGCGCGCCCCAGGCGAAGGCGTTGCGCTGGCGGTCGCCCATCCAGGCCAGGGCGCCCATCCACACCGCGGCGCCCTGTACTGTGGGGCCGAACAGGGATATCCACCACAGCTGCTGGGCGCGCGCCGCATCGGGCGCCGCACTGCTCCAGAAGGCGTTCTCAATGCCGCGATGATAGTCGCCGAACAGCTCGGCGCCGGCAATCCACGGCAACAGCATGCCCACGAGTAGGTGGCCGGCGATAGTGGCGTAGGTCCAGCGGACCGCCCAGGTACGTAGCGTTTCGTTGTGCATGGCAGGATTACTTTTTGAGGAAGGGATTCTTGTGCTGGCAGACGCCGTCGCTGCAGGTGGGGACCTGGTAGCCGAGCCAGCGCGAGATGGTGTAGCGGTGCCGCGCGAACTGGCGGTAGAGCATGGCCGAGATCTGGCGCAGCACCGGTATGCGCAGCGGCAGTACGCGCCAGCGCCGCCCGACCAAGGGGTAAGCCGCCAGCATGGTGTCGATGCCGACCAGGATGCGTCCATCAAGGTGGCGGCTGTAGACTTCGCGGTTCAGGGCGTCCATGTCGGCGCCCAGCGGTGCCGGGTCGAAGCCTGGCGTGGTGATGTCGACAAAGGCCAGCTGGCCGGTCTTGTCCCATAGTCGCAGCTTGTCCATCTGGGTACGGCAGAACGGGCAGTTGCCGTCGAAGTAGAGGGTCAGGACGGTGCTCATGATTTGTCCTTGCCGTGTTGATCGTCAGGGCCGATGAAGCGCGCGACTTTGCCGCCCATTTTCAGGAAGCGCTGCAGAGTGGCCGGTGGCAGGTGCTTGTAGTCGTCGTAGGTGGCGCCGAGCATGTCCAGCAGTCCCAGAACATCGTTCATGCGTGTCAGCGAGGCTTTGTCCAGGCCCGTGTCCGTGGCGCCTTCGATCGCGCATTCGCGCAGCACCGTCAGGGTGGGGTCGATCTCGCGCCGTTTGCGCTCTTCCACAATGATACGGAAGATCTCCCATACGTCCTGCACCGCCGTGAAGTGGTCGCGCCGGTCGCCCATCAGGTGGGTCACGCGGATCAGGTTCCAGCTTTGCAGTTCTTTCAGGCTGTTGCTGACGTTGGAGCGGGCGACGGTCAGCGCGTCGGCGATGTCTTCGGCGGACAGCGGGCGGTTGGCGAGGAAGAGCAGTGCGTGGATTTGCGCCACGGTGCGGTTCACGCCCCAGCGGGTGCCCATTTCGCCCCAGTGCAGGATGAATTTTTGTTCGGTCGGGCTGAGGGGCATTTTTCTCTCGATTCTTTTATTTCTGTTCTTACAGAAATTTATGCCGGAACGAAAAGGACGTCAAGTCATTTTTGTTAGTTTGTTCAGGTTCGACTCCGGCGCGGCCCCATACGGCGGATGACGCGCGGCCCCTTGGGGATCCGCCCTACCATGTTGGTTCAGCCGGTGACTGTCGGCGCTTTTTTAATGCGTTGGGGTTGGGGACTTGTTTTTGTCGTCCGGCTTCGGCGGGGGAAGCGGGGTCGCCATTTCCTTAGGTTGGCCGTTGGCACCCAGGATCTGGATGAAGATTTCGTTGGATTTGATCATGCCCAGTTCGTAGCGGGCGCGTTCTTCGACAGCACCTTTGCCGTCCCTGAGGTCGCGTACTTCCGATTCGAGTTTGGCGTTGCGGGCCTTGAGTTCTTCCGTGCGTTTCTGGGCCGCCTCTACCTGGCGTTCGAGTTCGCCCACGCGCAGCCAGCCGCCGTTCTTCCCCAGCCACAGGGGGAACTGGATCAGTAGGAGCAAGGCAGCGAGGGCGAGGGTAATGAGGCGCATGGTGCAATTCCGGCCGGCGCGGGCCGACCGGAGTTCAGCGAGTTACTTCAGGTTGTAGAAAGCGTCGCGGCCAGGGTAGCTGGCGATGTCGCCCAGGTCTTCTTCGATACGCAGCAGCTGATTGTACTTGGCCATGCGGTCCGAACGCGACAGCGAGCCGGTCTTGATCTGCAAGGCGTTGGTACCCACCGCGATGTCGGCGATGGTCGAGTCTTCGGTTTCACCCGAGCGGTGCGAGATGACGGCGGTGTAGCCGGCGCGCTTGGCCATTTCAATGGCGGCGAAGGTCTCGGTCAGGGTGCCGATCTGGTTGATCTTGATCAGGATCGAGTTGGCGATGCCCTTCTGGATGCCTTCTTTCAGGATCTTGGTGTTGGTGACGTACAGGTCATCGCCTACCAGCTGGACTTTTTTGCCCAGACGGTCGGTGAGGATCTTCCAGCCGTCCCAGTCGCCTTCGTGCATCGCGTCTTCGATCGAGATGATCGGGTACTTGTCGCACCAGGTTTCGAGCATGTTGGTGAACTCGGTAGCGGTCAGCTGCAGGCCTTCGCCTTCCAGGTGATATTTGCCGTCCTTGAAGAATTCGCTGGCGGCGCAGTCCAGGCCCAGAGCGATCTGGGTGCCTGGCTCGTAGCCTGCCTGCTCGATTGCCTGCATGATCAGCTTGATGGCTTCTTCGTGGTTCGCCACGCTCGGTGCGAAGCCGCCTTCGTCGCCGACCGAGGTGGCCAGGCCTTTTTCGTGCAGGATCTTCTTCAGGGTGTGGAAGACCTCGGCGCCGTAGCGGACCGCTTCCTTGAAGCTTGGTGCGCCGACTGGAATGATCATGAATTCCTGGATGTCCAGGTTGTTGTCGGCGTGGGCGCCGCCGTTAATCACGTTCATCATCGGGACCGGCATCTGCATCGCGCCTGAACCGCCGAAGTAGCGGTACAGCGGCAGGCCGGCTTCTTCGGCGGCGGCCTTGGCGACAGCCATGGAGACGGCCAGCATGGCGTTGGCGCCCAGGCGGCTCTTGTTCTCGGTGCCATCGAGGTCGATCAGGGTGCGGTCCAGGAAGGCTTGTTCATTGGCGTCCAGGCCCATGATCGCTTCGGAGATCTCGGTGTTGATGTTCTCGCAGGCTTGCAGCACGCCCTTGCCGAAGTAACGGTTCTTGTCGCCGTCACGCAGTTCGATCGCTTCGCGCGAACCGGTCGATGCACCCGATGGCACGGCCGCACGGCCCATCACGCCGGATTCAAGCAGCACGTCGCATTCGACGGTTGGATTGCCGCGCGAATCGAGGATTTCACGGCCGATAATGTCAACGATAGCACTCATTTTTATTCTCCAAAGGGGTACGAACAAAGGGGTAATAAGCAAGGTTCGAGGAGGGCGAATCCGGGGGGATCCGCCCTTCTCAGTCAGGCGATCGGGCGGCCCCGGCGAGCGGGCCAGCCTGCTGCATCGGCAAGGACGCCTGCGTCAGGTAAAGCTCGATTCGAGGAAGCCAGCTTTCTTGACGATGCGGTCGATCTCGACGAGGGTGGTGAGCAGCTCTTTCATGCGTCCCAGCGGGACTGCATTCGGGCCGTCCGACAGCGCCTGCGCTGGATTGGGGTGCGTTTCCATGAACAGGCCGGCGATACCGGCTGCCACGGCTGCGCGCGAAAGCACGGGAATGTGCTCGCGCTGGCCACCTGATGAGGTGCCCTGTCCGCCCGGCAGCTGTACCGAATGGGTCGCGTCGAACACGACCGGGCAGTTCGATTCGCGCATGATCGCCAGTGAGCGCATGTCCGAAACGAGGTTGTTGTAGCCGAAGGAGACGCCGCGCTCGCAGGCCATGAAGTTGTCTTCGTTCAGGCCCGCTTCTTTTGCTGCCAGGCGTGCCTTGTCGATCACGTTCTTCATGTCGCCGGGCGCGAGGAACTGGCCCTTCTTGATGTTGACCGGTTTGCCCGACTGCGCGCAGGCGACGATGAAGTCGGTCTGGCGGCACAGGAAAGCGGGCGTCTGCAGCACGTCGACCACGCTGGCGACGGCGGCGATTTCTTCAATCGTATGAATGTCGGTCAGGACCGGCACGCCGATCTCGCGCTTGACGTCGGCCAGGATCTCGAGACCCTTGTCCATGCCCGGTCCGCGAAACGAGGTGCCCGACGAACGGTTGGCCTTGTCGAACGAGGACTTGTAGATGAAGGGGATGCCGAGCGCGGAGGTGATCTCCTTGAGCGTGCCGGCGGTGTCCATCGCCATCTGGCGCGATTCGATCACGCAGGTGCCGGCGATCAGGAAGATCGGCTGGTCGAGGCCGACGTCAAATCCACAAAGCTTCATGCTGCGTCTCCTTGCAGGGCAGGCACGGGAGCCTCGGCAACGACTGCCGGGCTCGGTGCTGCGTGGCCGGCGGCTGCCTGATGCGCCAGCGCGGCCTTGATGAACGAAATGAACAATGGGTGGCCGGTACGCGGGGTCGACTTGAACTCCGGGTGGTACTGGACGCCCATATACCATGGGTGCGAATTGTCGCCCGTGCGCGGCAGTTCCATGATTTCGCACAGGTCTTCGGTCGGGGTGCGGGCCGAGACAATCAGGCCGGCCGCTTCGACGCGCGACAGGTAGTGGTTATTCGCTTCGTAGCGGTGGCGGTGACGCTCGGTCACGACCGAACCGTAGATCTCGGCGGCCAGGGTACCCGGATTGACCGCGCAGGTCTGCGCGCCCAGGCGCATGGTGCCGCCCAGGTCGGACGACTCGTCGCGCTTTTCGACCTTGCCGTCGTGGTTCTGCCACTCGTTGATGAGGGCGACCACCGGCTGGTCGGTGTCGGTGTCGAATTCGGTCGAGTTAGCGTTGAGCAGGCCGGCCTTGTGGCGGGCGTATTCGATCAGCGCGACCTGCATGCCGAGGCAGATGCCGAGGTAAGGGATCTTGTTTTCACGGGCATAGCGCGCCGCCATGATCTTGCCTTCCACGCCGCGCTTGCCGAAGCCGCCGGGCACCAGGATGGCGTCGTACTTGGACAGGTGCTCGCAGCCCTTGGTCTCAATGTCTTCCGAGTCCAGGTATTCGATGTTGACGCGGCTTTCAGTGTGGATGCCGGCGTGGCGCAGCGCTTCGGTCAGCGACTTGTACGACTCGGTCAGGTCGACATATTTGCCGACCATGCCGATCGTGACCTCGGCCTTGGGGTGCTCCAGCGCGTAAATCAGCTTGGTCCACATGGACAGGTCGGCCGGCGGCGCTTCCATGCCCAGCGCTTCGAGAATGATCGCGTCCAGGCCCTGGTCGTGCAGCATTTGCGGCACTTTGTAGATGGTGTCGGCGTCCCACACCGAGATGACGGCCTGCTCTTCGACGTTGGAGAACAGCGAGATCTTGGCGCGCTCGTCGTCCGGAATCGGACGGTCGGCGCGGCACAGCAGCGCGGTCGGGGTGATGCCGATCTCGCGCAGCTTCTGCACGCTGTGCTGGGTCGGTTTGGTTTTCAGTTCGCCGGCCGAGGCGATGTAAGGCACCAGGGTCAGGTGCACGAACGCGGCCGATTTGCGGCCGGCGCGCAGCGACAGCTGGCGCGCTGCTTCCAGAAACGGCAGCGATTCGATATCGCCCACGGTGCCGCCGATTTCGACCAGCGCCACGTCCACGCCTTCGGCGCCGCGATAGATGTAATCCTGGATTTCGTTGGTGATGTGCGGGATGACCTGCACCGTCTTGCCCAGGTATTCGCCGCGGCGCTCCTTGCGGATGACCGATTCGTAGATCTGGCCGGTGGTGAAGTTGTTCACCTTGCGCATGCGGGTGCTGATGAAGCGCTCGTAGTGACCCAGATCCAGATCGGTCTCGGCGCCGTCATCGGTGACGAATACTTCGCCGTGCTGCATGGGGCTCATGGTGCCCGGATCGACGTTGATGTACGGGTCGAGCTTGAGCATGGTGACTTTAAGGCCGCGCGATTCGAGGATCGCAGCGAGAGAGGCGGCGGCAATCCCTTTTCCAAGGGAAGACACAACGCCACCGGTGACGAAGACAAATTTGGTCATTGCAGATGGTGCCGAACGGCACGTGCGGGAAATTGAAATTATACCTTAAACCGACCAATGCTTCCGCCAAACAAGCCAAAAAACGCCCAAACCGGGCTAACACGCGTGGTATCGGCGTCAACAACGGCGATCGGTTTGAAGCTTGATTTTGAGCAATAACGGGGCATTGCTGCCGCCGGCCATTATTTTCCAGAATTTTCTTCCAGACCTTTAACCCCGCTTTTGTTTCCCTTGCGTTTCAGCTCATGACGCAGCGGCCGACCGGCCCGCCGCCACGACCGTGACCAAGGAGAAACCCCATGTCCAAGTATCTCGCCGCCAGCGCCGCGCTGGCGATCGCCGCCACGCTGGCCTGCCAAGCACAGGCCGCCGGGACCGCTCCCAAAAAGACCTTGTCGGCGTTCGCCAGCGAGGCCCAGCTGCGGGATTTTTTCAAGCGTTACGGCGATGAGCAGCGCGCCCGCCAACAGCGCTACCTGGCCGATGCGGCCGCCCTCTCCTCGAATGCAATGCAATATTCGCCTTCGCCCCCGCCGCCGCCCGCATCCGCACCGGTGGCGGAAATGGCGGCGCCGGCGCTGTCGAAAGCATCGGGCGCAGTGGCAGCGCGCGCGGCCGACGGCGCCGAGTCGGTGACCAACACCCAGACCGCCGGCGTGGACGAAGGCGGCATCGTCAAGGTCCATGGCAAACACCTGGTGATGCTGCGGCGCGGGCGGCTGTTCACGGTCGACATCGGCCGCCAGCAGTTGCGCCCCATCTCGTCGGTGGATGCCTATGCGCCGGAAGCGGATCCATCGGGGAGCTGGTATGACGAAATGATCATCGCCGGCGACACGGTGGCCGTGATCGGCTACAGCTACAGCCGCGGCGGCACCGAGATCGGCCTGTTCGACATCGACGACGACGGGCGCCTGAGCTACCGCTCCACCTACCACATGCGCTCCAATGATTACTACTCGTCGCGCAACTACGCCAGCCGCCAGATCGGCAGCAAGCTCATTTTCTACACACCGCTGTCGATCGACGCCGGCCGCGCCGATCCGTTTGCCTCCTTCCCGGCCGTGCGCAAATGGCGTCCAAATGCTACGCCAAACGAATTCCAGCGCATCGCCCCAGCCACGCGCATCTACCGCACCGACGATCCGCTCGACGCCGGCATGACCTTGCACACGGTGACGACCTGCGACCTGGCCCGGCGCGAGATGCGTTGCGAAGCGAGCGCCGTGCTGGGGCCCGCCGGTCGCGTGTTCTACGTGTCGTCGGAATCGGTGTACGTGTGGACCACGCCGTCCGGGCGCCGTCGCGGCTATGACAATGGCGGCAGCAGCGGCGCCGGCCTGTTCCGGATTCCGCTCGATGGCGGCGCTCCGAGCGCGCTCAAGGTCAGCGGATCGCCGGTCGACCAGTTCTCCTTTCTTGAGAGCGCGGATGGCTACCTGAACGTCATGGTGCGATCCGAGGGCCGCGGCGACGGCATGTGGCAAGCCGAGCGCGGGCGCGGCGACCTGGCCCTGATGCGCGTTGCGCTGCGCTCATTTTCCGACGGGCGCGACAGCGCACCTGCGCAGAGCTACCGGCCCCTGCCTGGAGCGGGCGGGTACGCCCTGCAGAACCGCTTCGTGGGCGACTATCTGCTGTACGGCAGCGCCGACGGCAACGCCCGGCGCTACGACGGGCCCAGCCTGCAGGCGGTGCGCTGGGATGGCCAGGGCGAGGTGCAGACCTTGCCGCTGCCACACGGCGTGGAACGCATCGAAGCCATGGGCAAAGGCGCGGTGGTGATCGGTTCGGGCGGGCGCGACCTGCACTTCACGAGCATCGAACTGGCACGCACAGCCTCGCTCGGACACCGCTATATCCGCGAGAACGCGGCCCAGGGCGAGACGCGCAGCCACGGCTTTTTCTACAAGAGCGAGCGCGACGACGAAGGCATCGTCGGCTTGCCGATCGTGCACGCACAGCAAGGCGGCAGTACGCGCTACCGCAGTCCCGCCGCCTCGGTGCTCTACCTGCGCAATGCATCCTACAGGCTGAGTGAACTGGGCTCGCTGGCCTCGCAAGCGGGCCGCCAGGCCGACGATGGCTGCGTCGCCTCCTGCGTGGACTGGTATGGGAACGCCCGGCCGCTGTTCCTGAACGGCCGGGTGTTCGCCCTGATGGGTTACGAACTGGTGGAAGGCCGGGTCGAGGGGTCGCGCCTGTTCGAGACGCGCCGCATCAATTACGCGCCCGGGCCTTCCTACGCACGGCGCTGACCGGTTTTATTTCGAGCGGCGGCGGACGATATCGCCGCTGTCCACGTGGCCGGACGGCACCTTGACCCAGCTGGCGCCATTCAGACGCTCGACCCCAGCGAAAGGCGACGGCAGACCGTCCGCATCGAAACCGGGGCCGTTCTTCAGGTCGTAATGCAGGTGCACCAGAAAAGCATCGCCGGAAAAGCCCATCTCACCGACTTGCTGTCCCTGGGCGACACGGTCGCCCACCTTCAGCTTGACGCTGCCCGATTTCATGTGGGCCAGCATGCTGATTTCGCCATTGCCGTGATCGATCTCGATATGGTTGCCCCACATAAGGGATGGGTCGGCGATGAACTGCTCGCGCGAAAACGGCGGGCGTTTGCCCTTGGCGTTGTCGGGAAGATTGGCCACAGCGCGGATGACCGTGCCCGCCGCCGGTGCGGTCACCGGCGTGCCCCATCCATACCAATCCTCGTTCCTGCTGCCGTCGCCCTTGTACATCTTGCCCTGGGCATCAGTGAGCACGAAGTCATAGCTGTAGCGCATGAAGTTGCGTTTCCATTGCAGCGCCTGCGCCATCGGGTCCAGCAAGGGCAGGCGCCGGTGGTGACCGTAGAAATCGTGACCGTCGTGCACCAGGGCGGGCCCGGCCACCGGCAGACTCAGCTTGACCTTGGGAGTGAACAGCCTGGGCTGGACCAGGGTGTCGACCTTGTATTTGGTCTCGTCGCCCACGTCGAATTCGAAATGGAAACGCAGGCGCGACAGGTCCATGCCTTCGGGGAAATTGACCAGGGGATTGAAGACATGCTCGCTCTTGCCCGGCTCCACGAAGCGGTTGGGAACCACCAGGACACTTTGGCCATTGGCGCCCACCCGGTACTGGGCCACCAGTTTGTCGGCACTGCCCAGCACGCTCACTTCGATGCTGGACAGTTCAATCTTGTCCGCACTGGCGTTGTCGATCCGAAAATCGAGATTGAGCAACTGTTGTCCCTTGCCTTGTTCGATCAGTGGCTGGGCCGGGTGGATCGCCACCGTGACAGGTTCCACCGCCGCGGCCGCGACGGCGATGCCAGCCAGCACCAGGCTGGAAAAAAAGTGATTGATGGTCATGCGTGTGCTCATGCTGCCTCCCTCGATTGTCAATACGCGCCACTGTAGGCGATCGCACTCAAGAGCGCCGTCCGCAGGCGACAGACCGTCGAATTGCGGGGTCAGGCGGGAAAAACAAGTCAACGAGCAACTTTTAGTCTCGGCAATCATTTAACCGTGGTAAGATTTTTTTATTAATAGCAATTTACTATCGCGCAGCCCCAGTGGCATTCGCAACAGCACAGGATATGCTTTTGAAACGGCGAATTATCGGCATCAAGTTCAGATTGATTGCCTTGGGCGTAGGCATGTGCTTGGGCGGCGTCGCCTTGCGCCACTTTGTGGCTTTGCCTGCGATTCAGGGACACATCCAGGAACTGGTGGCGACCCAGCAAACCAGCACCGCCCGCCTTGCCGCGCGCGGCGTCGAGCACCAGGTGGCGGCGCGCCTGGCAATGATCGAACGTGTCGGTCGCGACCTCCCGCTTGCCCTGCTGGCGCAGCCGGAAGCGCTAGGGGCATGGCTGAACCAGCGTCAGCATATCTATCCCTTGTTTAACGGTGGCATGGTCGTGTTCGATCCCGCAGGCAAAATGCTGGCTTCAACTGCGGAGGCTGCCAACACCAGGGTCGGTATCGGCCCAGCCTGGCTGGACGCGCCGTCCGCTACCCCAGCGGCTGTGCGCGGTCCGGCGCTCGCACTCGACGATGGGCGCCTGGGCCTCATCCCGTTCAGCGTGGCGATCCGTTCCGACACTGGCGGCATCGTTGCGGTACTGAGCGGCCTGGGCCGGCTCGACCGCCCCGGCTTTCTCGACAATATGCTGCCGGACCAGGACAAGAGTCCTACCGGATTGTTGCTGATCTCACCAGCAGAACGCGTGTTCCTGGCGGCCAGCGACCCGGCGATGCAGCTCAGGCCAACGCCTGCAATGGGTATCAATCCGCTGCACGACCGCGCGATGCAAGGCTTTCGCGGCACGGGCCTGACGACCAACGCCAAGGGAATCGACGAGTTGTCGGCCATTGTGCCGGTCGCCGGCACCGACTGGTTCGTCGTGGCGCGCATTCCGGCCGAGATCGCATTTGCCGGGATCAGCGACGTGCGTGCGTTCATGATAAAGGCAAGCATCGCCGCGCTGATTTTCTTACTTCTCGTCCTCGCCGTCGGCGTGTCCCACATTCTCAAGCCGCTGGTCAGCGCCGCGCGCGCGATTCGCGACATGGCCAGCGGCAAGCGTGAACTGGCCGCCCTGCCTGTGGTGCGCGAGGACGAGGTGGGCCAGTTGATCGGCGTCTTCAACGTGCTGGTGAAACGCCTGCACAACGAGGAAGCCGCGCGAAGGGCCAGCGACGCACTCCTGCTGCACATGGCACATCACGATTCCCTGACCGGGCTATGCAACCGGGCCATGCTCGAGAACAGGCTGGCACTGGAGTTGGCGCGTTGCGAACGCAACGGCAGCGGCATGGCCCTGATGTTTTGCGACCTCGACGGCTTCAAGGCGATCAATGACGCCCACGGTCACCATGTCGGCGACGCCGTGTTGCGTGAAGTTGCTATGCGGCTCAGTGCGCGGCGGCGCCAGGTCGATACCGTGGCCCGGCTGGGCGGCGACGAATTTGTGATCCTGTTGTCAGACCTGGCCGATGCTCGCAATGCAGCCGCCGTGGTCGCCGCCCAATGCATGGAAAGCATGCGGCGCGGCTTCGCGGTGGAGGAGCTGCAGCTGTCGCTCGGGGTCTCAATCGGCATCGTTGTCCATCACGGCAGCGCGCTGCCCGCGGCACAACTGCTGTCGCGCGCGGATGCCGCCATGTATGAGGCCAAACGTCAGGGCAAGGGACGCTTCGTGTTCCTGGATTGAAACCAGCGAACGTGCTGTCGCTGGCCCGACGTGACGCCGGCCTTCTGTTTGCGTTCACCTTTTCTCGCGGATTCCTGTTTTCCGCTCTGTTTAACTATCCAGACTCCTGTTTTTTAACCCATGAAATCGATCGTTTGTAGTGCCGTGGTGCTGTCCACTTGTTTGTATGCCCATGCTGAACCAGAGGCATGCCGTGTCGCTCCGCTACGCGGCGGCAAGGCGAGTGACATCACCTGGACAGGAGCTTGCAAGGACGGATGGGCCGATGGGCTTGGTGTGCTCGAAAAGAAGGGGAAGCGCCAGCATGGCTGGCGTTATGAAGGGGCGGTGCTGCGGGGACTGCCCCACGGCCATGGCTATATGCTGATCGGAGACGGCACCCAGTTCGAAGGCGAATATATTGATGGAAAGCTTGACGGCCCAGGTATATATGTCGATTCCAGCGGCGATCGCTATGATGGCGGGTTCAAGAACGGTCGCAGCGAAGGACGCGGTTCCATGTCGTACGCACTCGGCGGACGCTACGACGGCGAGTGGAAAGACGGCGTCTACCACGGTATCGGCCTCGTCGAATATCCCGGCGGCCGCAAGCTTCAAATCAGATTTGAAAAATGGCCTTCCGGTGGGGAAAGAATCAGCGGCGCCGGCGGACGCCTCCTACAAGTTGAAGGCAGCCCCATCCACCGGGTCGATGCTGCCTCAGACGGTCGCGGTCAGCCCTATTCCCATAAATAAGCCTTATGCCCTGATGGACGATTCGGAACGTGCCAGTGTCAAGCGCATGTACCCCTTGATGGACGATGCAGATGAGCCGCCTTTTCCGCTCAAGGGCATGCGCGAGATCGACGAGGGGCTTTCCGCGATTGCCGGGAAGCTGTGGAGCAAGGGCTATCTCGACATCATCGTCCAGGTCGACAGCGAAGGTAACGCCACGACCGCGCAGGTGATCGCCGCCCCTGATCCCGAGTTGGGGAAAACCGCCGCGCAGTTGTTCCTGTTTATAAAATACAAGCCTGCTATGTGCGCGGGGACACCATGCGCCATGGCTTTTCCCTATTACACAAATTATGTCACTAGAATTTTTTAGCTCAGCCTGGTGCTATGATAGATTGATCAATATTTTCATAAAGTCAAAAAATTGAAATCAATTATTGCTTTTATCCTGCTCGGCACCTCGATCCTCGCCACTGCCGCACAGGAACCATGCCGGGTGGAGCCACTCAGCAAAGAAGGCGCGGAACAGCTCAGCTGGACTGGTCCCTGCAAGGACGGCCTGGCCGAAGGCAAAGGCGTGATTGAAGCCAGGGGCGAGGATTGGAAGGGTTGGCGCTATGAGGGCCAGGTCCAGCGCGGGCGGCCGCACGGCCACGGCTACATGAAAATGGAAGACGGTCGCGAGTACGAGGGCGAGTATGCCGACGGTCAGCTGGAGGGCATGGGAATCTACCTGAGTCCGTTCGGCGATCGCTACGATGGCAACTTCAAGGCTGGTCGGCGCGACGGACGCGGTTCGATGTCCTTCGCGCTGGGCGGCCGCTACGACGGGGACTGGAAGAACGACCAGTTCAATGGCCACGGCATTGCCGAGTATCCGGGCGGACGCAAGCTGGACACCATCTTTGTCGATGGCCTTCCACGCGGACAGGCGGCCAAAGCGCTTGCGCAGGAAAGCTACAAACTCACTGCCGCCGAGGCCGACCTGGGTTCGAACCTGAAACGCGCCGTCTCTTACAACAGCGATATTCCACTGAACAAATCATACGCCGACATGACGGAAGGTCAGCGCAACAGCGTGCGGGCGCGCTATCGCCTGATGGACGAAGGCGATGAACCGCCCTTCCCGATCAATGGGATGGAAAAGCTGCAGCGCGCCTTAATCGAGGTCAACCGGAAAACCTATAGCGCTGGAGAACTGCGCATGATCGTCAAGATTGACAGCGCCGGCCAGGCTAGTTCGGTCAGCATCCTTGCGGCCCCGGATCCAGCGATGGGCCAATATGCTGCCCGGCTGTTCATGGTGGAGAACTACAAACCCGCCCTCTGCGCCGGCAAGCCCTGCGCGATGGCGTTTCCAGTGCGCATGATGTTTATCCGAAGGGGATGATGTTTGTCGGACGCGCAGCTGAATTCGCCGGCAGGAAACAGTTGCGTTGCGTGATCCAGCGAACAGACCTGTTGGGTGATCCTCGCGATCATGGACTTTTACCAACGGAGGTCCATTATGTCTTACGAAGAACGCGATGCCTATGGCATGTATGTCGACAAGGGCTCGAAAGGCCCGGGTCCAGAACTGATGGGCGCCGATACCCTGATTGGCGACCACGTTCACAATCTGAAGAATGAGCACCTCGGTGAAATCAAGGAAATCATGCTCGACATGCGCACCGGTAAGATCGCATATGCGGTCATGTCCAGTGGCGGCGTGCTGAGCATTGGAGAGAAACTGTTTGCGGTGCCCTGGGAAGCATTGACGCTCGACACCGAGCACAAGCGTTTTACCCTCGACATCGAAAAGGAACGCATCGACAATGCGCCCGGTTTCGATACCGATCATTGGCCGGACATGGCCAATCAGCAGTGGTCGAGCCAGATTCATAGTTACTACGGCACCAGCGGCAGCAGCGCGCACTAAGCCGAATGATTCAATGTGATTCCCGGCCTCCGCGGCTCCCGTGGCGGGAATCCAGTCGGGACCTATAGCTCTGCTCATGGATGCTATAGGTCCCCGCCAAGCGGGCCGCCCAGGCCGGGAATGACGACGCAAAGGTGTGTGGCAAGGTCTTTTTTCCGTTTGCGACATCCCTCTTCCTAGGGGATGACGGATCGAAGGTTCGCGGCTCACTTGTAAAACTAGCAGAAGTTGCGGCTGCTCGTGTCCAGCCTCCCCAGCATCTCGGACAAGTCCACCAGCCGTTTGGCTACCAGGTGCCTCACCTCCCCTTCGCGCTGCCAGATACCGTACACCCCCAGCAAACTCGCCCCGAGCACCTCGCGCCGTTGCTGCTCCACCAGGGTCGGCCAGACAATCACATTGATATTGCCCGTCTCATCTTCCAGAGTGACGAACAGCACGCCTTTCGCCGTCGCCGGTCGCTGGCGCACGGTGACGATGCCGCAGGCGCGCGCCAGTTGTCCGTTCTTATAATCGGCCAGCGTGGAGGCCGGCATGAAGCGCTTTTCCAGCAGCCGTTCGCGCAGCAGCGCCAGCGGATGGCGTCCCAAAGTCAGTCCCTGGGAACGGTAGTCGCCGACGATGTCGTCGCCCTCGCTTGGCGCTTTCAGCTGCGGGGTCTCTTCCACCGGCGCGGTCGGGCGCAGCAAGTCCTTGTCGGGCACTGCTCCCACTGCCTGCCAAAGCGCCTGGCGCCGGTTCCCGGCCAGCGAATGCAGGGCGTTGGCACCGGCCAGGACCTGCAGGTCGTGGCGGTCGAGCCCGGCCCGCCGCGCCAGATCGGCCACGCTGGAAAACGGCCGGATCGCGCGCGCGTCTTCGATGCGCGCCGCTACTTCGCGCCGCATGCCGCGCTGTAGCGACAGGCCCAGCCGCACTGCCGGCTGCGCCCGGCCGCTCGGTTCCAGGGCCGAGTCCCAGCCGCTGATGGCAATGTCCACGGCGCGTACTTCGATGCCGTGGCGCTGCCCGTCCTGCACCAGCTGCGAGGGACTGTAGAAACCCATGGGCTGGCTGTTGAGCAGGGCGCACAGGAAGGCCGCCGGTTCGTGGCATTTGAGCCAGGAACTGGCATAGGCCAGCAAGGCGAAACTGGCGGCATGCGATTCCGGGAAACCGTATTCGCCGAAGCCCTGGATCTGGCTGAAAATGGATTCCGCGAAGGCGAGTTCGTAGCCGCGTTCGAGCATGCCGCTGACGATGCGGTCGTAATACTTGCCCAGGCCGCCCTTGCGCTTCCAGGCCGCCATCGCCCGCCGCAGCTGGTCCGCTTCGCCGGGCGTGAAGCCGGCGGCGATCATTGCCACCTGCATGACCTGCTCCTGGAAGATGGGCACGCCCAGGGTGCGTTCGAGCGCGACTTTCATTTCGGGCTTGTGATAGTTGACCGCTTCCAGACCCTGGCGCCGCCGCAGATAGGGATGGACCATGCCGCCCTGGATCGGCCCTGGCCTGACCACCGCCACCTCGATCACGAGGTCGTAAAAGGTACGCGGCAGCATGCGCGGCAACATGCTCATTTGCGCGCGCGATTCGATCTGGAATACGCCGATGGTGTCGGCCGCGCAGATCATGTCGTAGGTGGCCGGGTCCTCCGGCGGGATGTCCTGCATGGTGAAGACCGTGCCGCGCTGCTGGCTGACCAGGTCCAGGGTGCGGCGCAGCGCCGACAGCATGCCCAGGGCCAGCACGTCGACCTTGAGCAGGCCGAGTTCTTCCAGGTCGTCCTTGTCCCACTGGATGACGCTGCGCTCGGCCATGGTGGCGTTTTCGATCGGCACCAGGCGCGACAGCTTGCCCTGGGCAATGACGAAGCCGCCCGGATGCTGGGACAGGTGGCGCGGAAAACCCAGCAGGCGCTGGGCCAGGGTGGCCCATTGCTGGGCCAGCGCGGACTCGGGATCGAGGCCGCATTCGGCCAGGCGGTTGACGAGATCGTCCTTGCTGTCGAACCAGTGATGGGTCTTGGCGACTTTTTCGACAATGGCCAGGTCGATGCCGAGCGCCTTGCCGCTGTCGCGCAGGGCACTCTTGGGGCGGTAGCTGATGACCACAGCGGCCAGCGCCGCGCGGTCGCGCCCGTACTTGTTGTAGATGTACTGGATGACTTCTTCGCGCCGCTGGTGTTCGAAGTCGACGTCGATGTCGGGCGGCTCGTCGCGTTCGCGCGAGATGAAGCGTTCGAACAGCAGGTCGGCGCGCGCCGGATCGACCTCGGTCACACCCAGGCAATAGCACACCGCGGAATTGGCGGCCGATCCCCTGCCCTGGCACAGGATGCCGATCGAGCGCGCATAGCGCACGATATCGTAGACCGTCAGGAAGTAAGGTTCGTAGCGCAGGTCGCTGATGAGTTCGAGTTCGTGCTCGATCTGGGCCTGGACCTTGGCGGGTATGCCCAGCGGAAAGCGCTGATGGGCGCCGATATAGGTTTCTGCGCGCAGGTAGCCGGCCGCCGTCTGGCCTGGCGGCACCAGTTCGTCGGGGTATTCGTAGCGCAGTTCGTCCAGCGAAAACGTGCACAGGCGGGCGATGCGCAAGGTTTCGGCCAGCGCTTCCGGCGTGTAGATATTGGCCAGGCGCAGGCGCGCGCGCAGGTGCTGTTCGGCATTGGGCGACAGGGCGTAGCCGCACTCGCCCACCGCCTTGCCGATGCGAATGGCGCACAGGGTATCGTGCATGGGTTTGCGCGAACGCACATGCATGCACACATGTCCCACCGCCACCACCTTGAGGCCATGCTGCCAGGCGACTTCGTCGATGCCGATGCGGTGCGCGTCGTCAAAAGCCCGGTGCAGCAGATTGAGTCCGATCCAGGCGCGTCCCGGAAATACGGCGGCCACCCAGGCCGCCTGGGCATGCAGGCGGTCGACGTCGGCCGCGTCGTGCCCAGGGTAGGCCGGCAGCAGGATGGCCAGGCAGTCGGGCAGGCCGGCCAAGTGGTGCATGTCCGGCGGCGGCCTGGCGAGGTCGTCCGGCATGAGCAGGTAGGTCCCCTTGGCGCTGCGCGTGCGCGCCAGGGTGATGAGTTCGGACAGGTTGCCGTAGCCCTGGCGGTTTTGCGCCAGCAGGATCAGCGACAGCGCGGCGCTGCCATCGGCATGCTGGAGGTGGAAATGGGCGCCGATGATCAGCGGCAGCGCGGCCTTTTTGGCTTCCGCATGCGCCCGCACTACCCCGGCCAGCGAGCATTCGTCGGTGATGGCCAGGGCCGAGTAGCCCAGCTGCACGGCCCGCATGACCAGCTCTTCCGCATGCGAGGCGCCATGCAGGAAAGAGAAGTTGGACAGGCAGAACAGCTCGGCGTAATCCGGCAGGCTCTGGGGGGAGGCAGCGGCAGTCATGTGACCAGGTCAGAATAAGTGTTATCAAAACTACTGTATGGGCATACAGTATAACTTACACGACTGTGCACTACTACCTTGGATTCATCAATCCCGATGGCGGAACTTTTGTAAATTTGCGTCTGCTGCGCCGTGAATGTTGCAACCTGGCGGCGCCGGTGGGCAGGGGGTGCCCACCTACGATGATGCCGGGACCCAAGCATGCAATGTCCGCATAGCTCGTTGTCAAACCGCCACATTTACGCTACGTAGCCGGGATTGTTGTATAGAATCGCAATCTTTCTATAACAACGGAGACTGACGCGTGCCATCCACCTTGCTGTTTACCCCCCTGCGCAAGTCCATCCTGCTGGCGCTGTACGGCAGCGCTACCCTCGCTGCGTTCTCCCCTGCCGCTTTTGCCCAATCCGCCACCGAGCCTGCCAAGGCCGACGTGATCCCGAGCGTGTCTGTGGTCGGTTCGCGCCGCGTCTCTAACACCTCGGCCACCGAAACCGCCGTGCCGGTCGATTTCATTCCCATGACCAAGGTCGCCGAGCAAGGCGGCCAGTTCGACCTGGCCCAGACCCTGACCTATATCTCGCCCTCGTTCAATTCCACCCGCCAGACCGGTGCCGATGGCGCCGACCTGGTCGACTCGGCCGCGCTGCGCGGCCTGGGTTCGGACCAGACCCTGGTGCTGATGAACGGCAAGCGCCGCCACAGCACCTCGCTGGTGAATATTTTCGGTGCGCGCAACCGCGGCAACACCGGCACCGACATGAATGCGATTCCGCTGCTGGCCGTCAAGAACATCCAGGTGCTGCGTGACGGGGCCGCCGCCCAGTACGGCTCGGATGCGATCGCCGGCGTGATCAACGTCGAACTGAAGAAATCGCTCGGCTGCGAAACCGTACTCGGCGCAGGCCAGTACTCCGAAGGCGACGGCAAGAACTACCTGGCGTCGGCCTACTGCGGCGTGGCCGTGGCTGGCGGCGTGGTCGGCATCACCGGCGAGTTCCTCGACCGCGGCCGCTCCAACCGCGCCGAAGAAGGCAGCCTGCGCACCATCGGCGACAGCAAGGTCAAGAACAAGACCCTGTACCTGAACGGCGATATCCCCATGGTCGACGGCAAGCTGTACTTCACCGCGGGCACCCAGGTGCGCGACGCTTCCTCGGCCGCCTTCGGCCGCGGCGCCGACCAGATTCCGACCCGCAATGCGCAAGCGATGTATCCGAACGGCTTCGCCCCTTACATCAACGCCGATATCGACGACCACTACGGCACCGTCGGCTACCGCGCCAAGTTCGGCGACTGGAATGCGGATTTCTCGCAGACCTACGGCTACAACAAGATGCACTACAACATCAGCAACACCCTGAACGCCTCGATCGCGAACAAGGATTTGCTGGCAGGCGGCAAGGGTATCTCGGCCTCGCGCTTCGACGCGGGCGGTTTCTCGGCCACCCAGCTGACCACCAATGCCGATGCCAGCCGCTTCTTCCCAGGCATCCTGAGCGGCCTGAACCTGGCGTTCGGTACCGAATACCGCAAGGAAAACTACAAGATCTTCGCCGGCGAACCGGGTTCCTACATTGACGCCGACGGCCCAGGCTTCGGCGGCGACCCAGGCAGCCAGGGTTTCCCGGGCTTCCGTCCCGCCGATGAAACCGACCGCAGCCGTCACAGCGTGGCTGCCTACATCGACGTCGAAACCGATGTCACCGACCAGCTCAAAGTGCTGTCGGCGCTGCGCTATGAAAAGTTCAGCGATTTCGGCAACAGCGTCACCGGCAAGCTGGCCGCGGCCTACAAGCTGACCGACAGTTTCCTGGTGCGTGGCTCGGCCAGCACCGGTTTCCGCGCGCCATCGCTGCAGCAGGCTTACTTCTCGTCCACCTTCACCGAGTTCGTCAACGGCAATCCGGTTGATTCGGTCTTCGCACCGACCGGCGGCAATGTGGCCAAGGCCATCGGCATTCCCGCACTGAAGGAAGAAGAGTCGACCAGCTTCACCCTGGGCGGCACCTGGACCCCGACCCCGGCCGTGTCCGTCACCGCCGACCTGTACCGCATCGCCATCGACGACCGCATCGTGTTCTCGGGCCGTTTCGACGCCGACAACTTCGCGCCGATCGTGCCGCTGCTCAAGACCCTCGGCGTGGGCGCAGCCCAGTTCTTCGTCAATTCGATCGATACCAAGACCCAGGGCCTGGACCTGACCGTCTCGCATCGCATGGACCTGGCCGGCGGCAAGCTCAACACCTTCCTGGCCGCCAACTTCAGCAAGACCGAAGTGACGGGCGTGAAGGCACCGGCGGCCTTTGTGGGCTATGAAGACGTGCTGCTGTCCGAGCGCGAGCGCCTGTTCATCGAGCAGGGCGGTCCGCGCCGCAAGGCCACCCTGGGATTCGAATACCTGCAGGGCAAGCTGGGCACCGACTTCAAGATCATCCATTTCGGTCCGCAAACCCTGGGTACCTGGTCCGGCAGCCCGGTGCCGAACCAGTACTACAAGCCGAAGACCTCGGCCGACCTGTCCTTCACCTACAGCTTCAGCGACAAGACCAAGTTCACGGTTGGCGGCTCGAACATTTTCAATGTCAAGCCGACCGCCCAGAATCCGGACGAGACTGACAATGGCTTCAAGTATGAGTCGGTGCAGTTCGGCATGAACGGCGCGGCCTATTTCGCGCGCCTGTGGCACAAGTTCTGACCGTCAGCCGATAGCAGCGAAAAGGGCGGCAGCGATGCCGCCTTTTTTTTTCGTATTTGTTAAGATGCTTCACTCATTGCGTCACCAAGGAAATACATGAAATATTTACAGATTGCTGCAGCGTGCGCGGCAATGGCGTGTGCTCAAGTGGCTGCCGCGGCGGTACCGGCGACGGCTCCTGCCACGGCACCACCGGCGACGCCTAACGCGGCGCAGTTACAGGCAGTACGGGATCTGATGGCGGCCATGCAGGCCGAAAAACTCATGCGCACCACGGCGGGCGCCAGCCGTTACGCCAGCGATGCGCAGCGTCAGGCCGTGATGGACAAGCTGTCCAAGGTTCCGCCGGCCGAGATTCATCAGCGCCTGGCGGCGCAGGTGGCAAGGTTGATCAGTGCGGAGACTGCGCTGGAGATGACGAAGTTTTATTCGTCGAGTTATGGACAGAGGTTGTTGCACCAGACGTATAACGGCGGGCCGAGTATGTATGGGGTGCAGGATCCGAAGCCGTCCGGTGCCGAGAAGACGCAGTTGAAGCAGCCGGCGCTGGTGAAGGCGCGTCAGGAATTTGCACTGGCCGAGCCTGCCATCAAGCATGAAGCGTTTGTGTTGCTGCAGAAGCTCATCAAGTAGGGCTTGTGAAGAAATCGCCTGGTTAGAATTCCACTAGCTTCTTTAACGTCATTCCCGCAGAGGCGGGAACCCATAGCACCTGTGAGCACAGGTGCTATGGATCCCCGCCGCCGCGGGGACGACGTTGGAAAGTGTGCGGTGGAATCCAGCAATTCGGTTTCTTCAGCGCCTCTACGGGAATCGAATACTCACACTTAATCCACCCAAACGTTCGGACTGGCCGAGCGTCAGCGCTGCACCATGCCGTTCCGCGATCGCCTTAATGATCGCCAGGCCAAGTCCACTCCCACTCGCCTCGCTGCCGGCAATCCGGTAGAACCGGTCGAACACCCGCTCGCGTTCATCGGCCGGAATCCCTGGCCCGCTATCTTCCACCACCAACAGCACGCCCTTCCCTTCGCCCTTCGCGTCGCCCTTCCCTTCGCCAATTCCTTCCGCCGTCACACTGACATCCACCGTGCCGCCGGCCGGCGTGTACTTGATCGCATTGTCGATCAGGTTGCGCATCAGGATGGTCAGTGCGTCGCCCTGCCCGTTCACGCTGGCCGCGTCGGCGCGCTGCAGGCCCAGGTCCACGCCTTTCGCTTGCGCGGCGCCGGCCATGTCGGCCAGGGTGCGCTTGGCCAGGTCGCTCAGTGCCACCGGCTGCACCTTGGCACCGCTGGCGGCGCTGGCTTCCTGGCGCGCCAGCACCAGCAGCTGCTCCACCAGCCGCGTGGCGCGCTCGATACCGGCCGTCAGACGGCCGATCGCCACATTGCGCGCCTCCACATTATCGGCGCGCTCCAGGCTCAGGGCCTGCAGCTTGAGCGCGGCCAGCGGCGTGCGCAGTTCGTGCGCAGCGTCGGCCACAAAATGCTGCTGGGCGTCGAAGGCGGTCTTCACACGTCCGAACAGCAGGTTCAATTCCTGCACCAGCGGCAGCACTTCATCCGGCAGACCAGCCTCGGACACCGGCGACAGATCGTCGGCCTGGCGCGCCGCCACCTGCGAACGCACCCGCGCCACCGGCTGCAGCGAGCCGCTCACGACCCACCACACCACCAGCATCAGGATCGGCATCATGATGGCGATGGGACCGACCGTGCGCAAGGCGAGGTTACCCGCCATGTTGCGGCGCACGGCCATGTCCTGGGCCACCTGCAGGGTCTGGGTCGGGGTCTGCACCGAGAACACGCGGTAGGTGGTGTTGTTGGCTTTGACGTTGGAAAAACCCAGCACCGCGTGCTGCGGCAGGCGCGCACGCGAGACGGTGCGGAACACCTGCACGCCGTCCGGGGTCCAGACCTGCACCATCATGTCGTTGTTTTCGGCCGCTTCTTCCGCGTTGGCCATCGCTTCGCTGTTCGCCAGCGGCACGCTGGAACGCAGCGACAGCGCCATCTGTTCCATGTGGTAGTCGAAGATCTGGTCGGCGTTGTCGAGCGCGGAGCGGTAGGCAATCGAGGCTTGCGCCACCGCGGCAATCGAGATGGCGGCCAGCAGAAACCACAAGAGGCGGCCGCGTAAAGAGTGCGACAGGTTCATGGGACTTCCCCTCACAGCTTGGGCACCATGTAGCCCACGCCGCGGACATTCTGAATCAGTTCACTGCCCAGCTTTTTGCGCAGGCCGTGAATATAGACTTCCACCGCGTTGCTGCTCACTTCATCGCGCCAGCTGTACAGCTTTTCTTCCAATTGGGCGCGCGAGAGCACGGCGCCGGGCCGCGAGATCAGCGCTTCGAGCACGGCCCATTCGCGCGCCGACAGTGTCACCGGCACACCTTCGGCCAGCACTTCGCGGGTCGCGGGATTGATGCTGATGGATTTGTATTCGAACACCGGCTCGGCGCGCCCGGCGGCGCGGCGCAGCAAGGCGCGGATGCGCGCCAGCAGTTCGTCGAGGTCATAGGGTTTGAGGACGTAATCATCGGCGCCGGCATCGAGTCCCGCGATGCGCTGATCGACCGCGTCGCGCGCGGTGGCCACCAGCACCGGGGTGCGGTCCTTGCGGGTGCGCATGGCGCGCAGCACATCCAGGCCATCGAGGCGCGGCAGGCCCAGGTCGAGCAGCACCAGGTCGTAGTTCTGGGCCTGGCGCAGGGCCGTGTCGGCCATTTCGCCGTCCTTGACCCAGTCGACGGCGTAGTGTTCGGCCCTGAGCAGGTCGAGCACCACTTCGCCGATCATCGTATCGTCTTCCACCAGCAGCAGCCGCATCGCCGTATCCGTTCTCGTGTTGTCAATTAGCCCGGTCAGCGAGGCGGCTGCGCACTGTGCGCCTTTAGCCGATCCGCACCGGGATGAAGATTCTGTCACTGCCGCGCTGAATCAGCAAGGCGACCGACTTGCTGGCCTTGCCGACCACATCGCGCACCTGGTCGACCGAGGTCACCTGGCGTCCGTTGACCGACAATAATACGTCACCCGGCAGCACGCCCGCCGTGGCGGCCGCACCATTGGCGTCTTCGATCACCAGGCCGGAGGCGATGCCGGACTGGCGCTTCTCGCTAGGCTGCAGCGGCCGCAGGGCCAGGCCCAGCTTGGCGCTGCTGTCGGACGCGCCAGCATCGTCGCGGTCATCGAGCGCCACTTTCTCGCTGGCGTCGGCCAGCTTGGCGTCGATGCGTACGATTTTGCCGTCGCGCCAGACGTCGAGCGCGACCTTGTCGCCCGGCTTGGCCAAACCGAGCATCGCCGGCAGGTCGCCCGAGGCCACGATCGGCTGGCCGTTCAGCTTGCGCACCACGTCGCCCGGTTTCAGGCCGGCCTTGTCGGCGGCGCCGCCGCGTTCCACGTTCGACACCAGCGCGCCTTCAGGCGACTCGAGCTTGAAGGAATCAGCAAAGGCCTGGTTCACTTCCTGGATCGTAATGCCCAGCTTGGCATGCTGCACCTTGCCGGTGGCGACGATCTGGTTCTTGATGGCGAAGGCGACGTCGATCGGGATGGCGAACGACAAGCCCTGGTAGCCGCCGGTCTGGCTGTAGATCTGCGAGTTGATGCCGACCACTTCGCCGCGGGTATTGAACAGCGGGCCGCCCGAGTTGCCGGGGTTGACCGCAACGTCGGTCTGGATGAAAGGTACATTGCTGTCGTCCGGCAGGGAACGTCCCTTGGCGCTGACGACGCCGGCCGTGACCGAGCTTTCCAGGCCGAAGGGCGAGCCGATGGCCAGCACCCATTCGCCCACCTTCAGGTCGCTCGATTTACCGAGCGGTACCACCGGCAGGTTCTTGGCATCGATTTTAAGGACCGCCACATCGGTCTTGGGGTCGGAGCCGAGGACCTTGGCGCGGTACTCGCGCCGGTCCTGCAGCTTGACCGTGACTTCCTTGGCGTCGCGCACCACGTGCGCATTGGTCAGGATGACACCGTCCGGGCTGATTATGAACCCGGAACCGGCGCCAAAAACGGGCCTGTCGCGCTGCTGTCCACGGGGGTTTTGCGGTCCCTGGAAGCGGCGGAAGAATTCGAAGAAAGGATCATCCTCGGCGCCGGGCGGCAGACGCCCCTGCGACTGATCGAGGCTGGTCTTGGTGCTGCCCACCACGCGCACATTGACAACGGCCGGGCCGTTGCGCGCCACCATGGCGGTAAAGTCCGGCAGGACCACGCCAGCGGCCTGTGGCGGCGCGGCGGGATTGACCGCCGGCGCGGCGGCGACAGGTGCCGGCGCTGCCAGAGGAGCGGCAGCGACGGCAGGCGCACCGGAGGCGACTGCACTATTATGATTGACTGCGATCGCACCAACCGCGCCGCCGATGGCGCCCGCGGCGGCAAGGGCGAGCGTGAGACGCTTAGCGGTGATGGCTGTGAGGGCACCTTCGTTATGCATGGACGTACTCCTGATTGAATGGGGTTACAGATCTTGTTTTACGTTTTTTGCCCTGGGGGTTGTGCTGCCTGACTGCTGCCTGGCTGACCGTCACGACCCTTGCTGCGATGATGGAATCATGACGGATGAGTCTTAGAGTTTGCTTAATTTTTTCTGGGGGACGCGCGTGCGGAAACCACAGGCGTCGTGCCACGCAGGACGGGGCGTCCCGAACTGCGGACGCCCCGTCTTGGCTTACTCAACCAGCATCACACCTGGCCGGCCCGGTATCAGGCAGCCTGGCGCTGCTCCAGCACCTGCACATTGTCGCCACCGTCGATGACGATCTTGCGCGGCTTGAGCGCCTCGGGCACCTCGCGCACCAGTTCGATGGTCAGCATGCCGTTGTCGAAGGAGGCAGTAGTGACCTTCACGTGGTTGGCGAGCTGGAAGCGCTGCTCGAAGTCGCGCGCCGCGATGCCGCGGTGCAGATAGGTTTTCTGGGTCTCGTCCTTCTGCTTGCGGCCCGTGATGTGCAGGCTGTCGCGTTCGGTAACGATATCGATCTCCGAACGGTCGAAGCCGGCCAGTGCCATCACGATGCGGTATTTGTCTTCGCTCACCAGTTCGATGTTGTATGGCGGATAGCTGGGCTGCGCATCGGCGCGCTGGGTTTCCAGCAGATTGGCCAGACGGTCGAAACCGATAGCGGAACGATAGAGAGGAGTCAGGTCGAAAGTACGCATGATAAATATCCTTTTAGAAGTTAAGCGATAAGTTGACGGACCTCCGTGGAGCATCCGTTGAGTCCAATCTAGTGACGCCCACAAGTACTTTCAAGGCCTTGAAAAACACGATTTTTTGCCCAATGGACCGAAAAATATTCGGTTTTTTTCGGTCCGTTCCCACATCAGTTCATGAAGCTGCGCTCGGCTCCCCAGCGCACATTGGCGCGCGCCAGCAGCACCGCTTCGGCATCGGCCAGCCAGCCGTCGGCATCGGCAATGGTCCACATGGCGCGGAACAGGCGGCGCCGCAGCGCCGGTTCCTGGATGTCGTCCAGCATGCTGTCGATCAGCCCGTGGTCGAGCTGCACCATGCCGTGGCGGGCGGTGCTGGCCAGGTCGTCGCACAGGTCCTGCATCAGCTGGCGGAAGTCTGCCTGACCGAGTTCGATCTGCTCCAGCACCCGGCTGTCATTCAGGGCGATCAGTTCCGAGGCGGCGACATTGCCGTCAACGACCATGGCCAGGGCCAGGATGCGGCCGGCGGCGTGGGGACTATCGGTTTCGTAACTACGCATGTGAAGCTCCATTTCAGAAAAATCAATCGGTTTCAGTTCAATATGTCGAGCCCGGCCAGCTTATTTGCTCGACTCGCTGGGCTTGATAAACACACTGGCGATACAGCTGGCCGCAATCAGGAACGCCACCACCGTCAGCGAGGCCTGCACCGGCATGTGGTACCACGGCATGATCAGCATCTTGGTACCGATGAAGGCCAGTACCAGCGCAAGGCCGTACTTGAGCAGGTGGAAGCGGTCAGCCACGTCAACCAGCAGGAAGTACAGCGCCCGCAAGCCCAGGATCGCAAACAGGTTCGAAGTGAACACGATGAACGGATCAGTCGTGATCGCGAAAATCGCCGGGATCGAATCGACCGCGAACACCAGGTCAGTCACTTCGATCAGGATCAGCACCAGGAACAGCGGCGTCACAAACAGCACCCCGTTCTGCTTGACCGTGAAGCGCTCGCCATGGTCGCCTTCGGCCACCCGCAGGTGGCGGCGGGCAAAGCGCAGTACCGGGTTGTTGGCGACGTCAGGTTCCGCCTCGGCCGCCACCAGCATGCGGATACCGGTCAGCAGCAGGAAAGCGCCGAACAGGTACAGCACCCAGCTAAACTCGCTCACCACCCAGGCGCCGGCCATGATCATCACCGCGCGCATCACGATCGCACCGAGCACGCCGTAGATCAGGACGCGGCGCTGATACTGGGCCGGCACCTGGAAGGCGCTGAAAATGAGCAGGAACACGAAGACGTTATCGACCGACAGCGCTTTTTCGATCAGGTAGCCCGAGAAGAACTCCAGCGCCTTCTGGTCGGCCACCACTCGCCCGGCCGTCTCGCTCAGATACCACCACAGACCGCCGTTAAACAGCAGCGCCAGGCTGACCCACACGCCCGACCACAGCGCGGCCTCCTTGACACTCACCTTGTGCGCCTTGTTGCCGCCGAAGACAAACAGGTCGAGGGCCAGCATCACCAGCACAAAGGCGATAAAGGCCCCCCACATGGGCGCGGTCGCGATACTTTCCAGTCCGTTCATCGTGTCCTCCTTATCAATTGAGAGCCCATGATAGGGGCGCACGATTCATCGTACAATTCGAATATAGTGATCCAATACATCGAATTTTTCGACGTGTTTTGGCATCGATCAAGGAATCAACGCCATGGCGACCCTGAATTTCAAGCATCTGCGCTACTTCTGGATGGTGGCGAAAACCGGCAGCATTGCCCAGGCGGCCCAGCAGCTGCACCTGACACCGCAATCGATTTCCGGCCAGCTGACCGAATTCGCCGACAGCCTCGGCGTCGAACTGTTCCGGCGCGCGGGACGCAAGCTGGAACTGACCGACACCGGCCGCCGCATGCTCGGCTACGCTGACGAAATCTTCAATATCGGCGACGAATTGCTCGACGCCGTGCGCGACAATCCCGGCAAGGCCGCCATGGCCTTCCGGGTGGGCTGCGCCGACTCAGTCTCCAAGCTGATCGCCTGCACCCTGCTAGAACCTGCGCTCAGCATCGAAGAACCGGTGCGCCTGATCTGCCGCGAAGGCCGCCTCGCCAGCCTGCTGGCCGACCTGGCGGTGCACAAGCTGCACCTGATCATCGCCGACCGCCCCATGCCGTCCCATCTGAACGTGCGCGGCTTCAGCCATTTGCTGGGTGAAAGCACCCTGGCCGCGTTTGCCGCGCCGGTATTGGCGCAAAGTTTGAAGGGTCCTTTTCCGGCCTGCCTGGGCGGTGCGCCGCTGCTGCTGCCGGGCGAGGATTTCGCCATCCACCACAAGCTGGTGCAATGGCTGGCGGGGCACGATGTGCGCCCGCGTATCGTCGGCGAATTCGACGACAGCGCCATGATGAAAGCCTTCGGCCAGTCGGGCGCCGGCGCCTTCTTTGCGCCGGCCGTGATTGCCGACCAGGTGTGCCGGCAATATGGCGTGCTGCGGATCGGAGAAGTGGACGCGCTGTCGGAGCAGGTGTATGCGATTACGACCGAACGGCGCCTGAGCCACCCGGCCATTCTGGCCATCAGCCAGCGCGCGCGCTCGGCGCTGTTTGCCTGAGCTGTTTGTGATCTGTGCGCGTCAGGCTGGCGTGCATCGCGCCCGGCATGTTTTCGGTTTGGATGCTATGCTGCGGCCATGACTACCGATACCGACATCCAGCTGTCCGGCCCGTTCAAGGCGAGCGACAGCAGCGGCCGTTCCCACGACGTCAAGGCGATACGCATTTTCGACGAGGGCTACGGGATTATTGACATTTATGTGGACTTCGCCGCGCCGGTCGAGCCGGGGCTGTACAAGGACAAGACCCTGGTGGGCGCCATCATCGACCGCCTGCGCGCGCTGGGTTATGTGGGTCCGAATTTCGGCCACAGCGATCCGGGCCTGCAGGACCGCAAGCTGATCGTGCTGGAAGCGCCGGAAGAATTCAGCGCCTTCGCCAAGCTCAAAGGCTGGAAGAACCTGGCCGAAGAGTTCGACGACGAGTAAGAGGCTGGCCTTGTCCCGCACGGCCCCTCTGGTCCCGTTCAGCGAACGGGACAGTTTTATTCTTCAGATGTAACGCGCACTCCAGGCCGCAATCATGCCGGCCACCCACAGCGCGTCTTCCCGCTTTGTCAGCAAATGATCCGCATCGTCGAGCGACACAAAGCTCTTCGGATGCTTGGCCGCGGTAAAGATATGCAACGCATTGCTGATGTCCACGGTCCGGTCGCCCGGCGCATGCATCACCATCAGCGCGCGCCGCAACTGCCCGGTACTCACATCGAGCTTCTGTTCGGCCACATCCTGTAAAAACTGGCGCTTGATGCGAAACGGCCGCCCGGCCAGTTGCACCTGGGCTTCTCCGTCCTGTTCGATCGCCTGCAAGTGTTCTCCGAACAGCCCGGTAACATGCGCCGGGTCGCTGGGCGCACCCACCGTCACCACCGCCTTGACCTCGGCAATCGCGGCCGTTGCCGCCAGCACCGCCGCGCCGCCCAGGCTATGCCCGATCAGCAGCGAAGGCGCCTTGAGCGAGGCGCGCATGAAGTCGGCCGCCGCCACCAGATCCTGCACGTTCGAAGAAAAATTCGTGTTCGCGAAATCGCCCTCGCTCGCGCCCAGGCCGGTGAAGTCGAAACGCAGGACCGCGATGCCATGCTCCGTCAGGGCCTGGGCAATCCGGCTGGCCGCGAAGACGTCTTTGCCGCAGGTGAAGCAATGCGCGAACAAGGCATAGGCCTTGATCTCGCCGTCAGGCGCGTCCAGGCGCGCCGCCAATCGCTGTCCGTCGGCGCCCGAAAAATCCTTACGCTCACTTTGCATGCTTGATCCTCATTATGGTTTTTTGCGGCTCTGTTCCGCATCTGGACTATGATGCCACAGGAATAAGCAGCCGGAAGAGCATGGAAACTGTTGCCGTGTGGACATGTCATTCCTCGCAAGAAGTGAGTATTATTTCCCATCGACTAAAGCCAGCCAGGCGCCGCAAGGAGCCAAGCCAGCCACCGCAGGGGAGCATCATGGAGCACTACAACAGCATCGCGCACCGGAACCGGCGGCGCCAGCAATTCATGCAGTCGCCCTTGCCGGTCCTGCTGGCCGGCATCGGGATCGCTGCGCTCAGCTGGGCCAATCTTGTCCTGCTGAGCGTGTATCCGGACGTAATGACCTGGCTGCCTTCCGGCGCCGGCCTGGGCCTGATGCTGCTGCTCGGCGCGCGCGTGCTGCCGGCCCTGGCGCTGGGCCTCGCCGCCGGCTTGCTGCTGGGCGGCAGCGCCCTCGTTCCGGCCTGCGCCAACGCCATCCTCGACAGCGCCGCCTGCCTGCTGGCCTGGGCTCTGCTCATCAAGACGCGCCCCATGCCGCTCGACCGCCTGTCTGTGCCCACCATGGCGCGCCTGCTGATCACCAGCTTCGCGGTCTTTGGGCTTGCCGGCTACCTTGCCGCGCCGCTCGCGGCACTGCTGCACGCCAGCGTCGCGGCCACTGCCGCCCAGCGCATCCTGGCCGGGCCGGTCGGCGTCATGCTGATGGCGCCGCTGCTGGTATGGATGGCACAACCGCGCCAGCGCGTGGCCGGTCCCCACTGGGCCGGCGCCCTGGCCACCTTTGCCATCCTGGGCGCTGTGACCCTGCTGGTGTATGGCGGCACGCTGGAACACCGCTTCGGCATCGCCGACAGCGCCCTGCTGGTGCTGCCACCGGCGCTCTGGCTCGCGCTGCGCTACGGTACCGGCTTCACCCTCGCGGGCAACCTGATGCTGGTGCTGGCGGCCGGCATCGGCACGGCGCGCGGCTACGGCCCCTTCTCGCCCGAAAGCACGGGTCTGGCGCTGACCTTTGCGGTATTGCTTGCGACCACCTTGCTGGTGGCCGCCAGCCGCGCCGAATGCTGTCATGCCGAAGCCACCATTGCGCGCCTGGCCACGCACGACGGCCTGACCGGGGTGGCCAACCGGCGCGCCTTCAGTGAGCGCATGGAAGAAACCCTGGACGCGGCCGCGCGCGACGGGCGCCAGGTAGCACTGATGTTCATCGACCTGACCCACTTCAAGCACGTCAACGACAAGCGCGGACACCAGGTGGGCGACATGCTGCTGGCCGAGGCGGCCAAACGCATCCTGGGCTGCATTCGCAGCGACGCCATGCTGGGACGCTTCGGCGACGACGAATTCGTCGTCATGGTCGACCATGCGAACAGCCACGATGCCCTGAGCGGCATCGCCGGGCGCATCGCGGACGCGGTATCGCGGCCCTACGCGATCGGCGGGCACCCCTGCCAGATTGGCTGTGCGCTGGGCATCAGCGTGTTTCCCAAGGATGGCGCCAGCGTGGCCGAACTGGTGCGTAAGGCCGATGCTGCCATGTACCAGTTAAAAAGCGATGGGGCGAATGGTTATCGGTTTTATGCCACGCCGCGCGAGCGCGAGCCGGCGCCTGAGGTGGTGTCTTAGCCTGGATCTCCGGCTAGTTTTCATTTATTTTATATTTCCACGTTACGTGAAAATTATAAAAGCTTGAAAATTGCCGGGATTGTTCATACAATGAGTCCATTCACGGTCCGTGAAAAATGGAAGGAAATGTATGAACGAGCGCAACTTCCAGCATGCCATCCGGAACACCGAGCAGACACTGATCCTGGCGGCGCTGGCGGCCTTGCAGGAAAAGGCGGCCATTCAGGGCAGTCTGGTCGAATCGGAAGCTCCTCTTGCTGGAAAATACCAGCCCGATGGCACCATCGATTTGGTGTACGAACAGCAGACCACCCGCTTCCTTGTCGAGTGTAAATCGGCAATCGACCGCAAGGCACAAATCGATCAAGTCCACCGTCAACTCGAATCGGCTGGCGCACCCGGCTTGCTGATCGCTCCCTACCTCAGCAAGGAGCTGGCCGAGCACTGCCGGGCCAGGGAGCTGCAGTTCATCGACACTTGCGGCAACGCTTACCTGCGTGCGCCGGGCATGTTTATTCTCATTACCGGGGAGAAAGGCGAGCGTGGGCAAGCCTCCTTGCGGGCGCCAAGGGGGCTCACAAACGCGGCTGCATTGCGCGTGGTATTCGCACTGCTCGCACAACCCGCACTGGTCAACGCGCCGTTCAAGGACATCGCAAACCAGGCTGGCGTGTCGTTGGGCACGGCGTACAACGTGCTGGAGGATCTTGAGCGCCGCGGCTACCTGATCAAGGGCGGAAGTGCGGATCGCCGATCCCTGCTGGAACGGCGGCGCCTGCTGGACGAGTGGGTGATCAATTACCCGAGCACCTTGCGCGCCAAGCTACAGGGCAAGCGCTACACTGCGCCCGATCCATTGTGGTGGAAGAATAGCGATCTGCTCGCGTTTGGGGCGGCGTGGGGATCCGAGGTAGGGGCAAACAAAATGACCGGTCACCTCAAACCGGCGACCCAAACAATCTACGTCCAGCCGGCGGACATGGAAAGCCTGATCCGGACGCTGGTGAAACAGCATCGCATCCGGCCTGACCCGAACGGCGAGATCGAGATACTGGAAAAGTTCTGGCACTGGGAAACCGGCACCGCGACTGACATTGCGCCGCCCCTGCTGGTCTATTCGGAATTGCTCGCGCTGCTAGATCCAAGGGCAAGCGAGACAGCTGACATGATCAAGGAGAAGTTCATTGAACCCGCGCTCGATCAGGGCTGACTGGCCGGTCGATCCAGTCACCATCGATATCCTTCGGGCCGTTGCTGAGGAAGCCCGCGCCGAAGGAATCGAGCATATGCTGGTGGGTGCAACGGCACGGGATGTCCTGCTGACCCATGTATTTGGCATAGTCTCAAGGCGGGCAACCTATGACGTGGATTTCGCCATCGCCGTCAAGGATTGGCAGCAGTTCGACGCGATGAAGAAGAGGCTGCTGGCGCGGGGAAGCTTTGAGACAGGCGGGAAAGCTCTTCAGCGCCTGTATTACAAGGGCGAGCAAGGCAAACTCAACTACCAGCTCGACCTTGTGCCGTTTGGAGGCATATCGCAGGAGACCAAGGAAATCGCCTGGCCACCGGACATGAAAACCATCATGAACGTGGCCGGATATGACGACGTGCTGGCAGCGGCAGAGCTGGTGGCGTTCGCACCGGACTTTCAGGGGAAAGTAGTGTCCCTGGCGGGACTTGCCGTACTCAAGCTGGTTGCTTGGTCGGATCGTGGGAGGGAGAATCCGAAAGATGCCCACGATCTGATCCAGCTGATGGACAGCTATGCCGCGGCCGGCAATTTTGACCGGGTGTACGAGGAGGAAGGCGTCATTGAAGCAGGCGGCGACGATCCCGATCTGGCTGGCGTCTATTTGCTGGGCAAGGACATGGGACGAGTGGCCAGCCTGCAGACGCGCGATATAATCAAGCAAATTATCGAACGTGACTTTGATCGCTTATCCAGAGAGATGGTGAGAGCGCTCCGTCATTTGGACAAGGCGGAACAAAGGGTTGACGCCCGCCTCAGACTGTTGCAAGAGGCGCTTGGTCTGCGGGACGCTCCATGAACCGCTCACCCAAACAAGCCATGCAAGAACCAGCGCGGCTCATCCTGCACGGCACCCACAATCCTCTCGCGGTACACCCAGTAATACGCATGGTCCTGCCCTTCCGCGATGAAGTAGTCGCGCGTTTGCGACTGGCTCCACCACCCCGCTTCGATGCGCTCCGGGTTCGACACCATCTTCAGGGGCGAGCCGTAAAACGGCCGGTGGTTGCGCATCAATAGCGCGATCGGCTTGGCCAGCAGCCAGGCCGGACGCGGCAAGCTCGATAGATCCGGCGGCAGCTGCGCCTGCAGCGCCGCGGCCCGCGCTTTCTTTTGCACCGGCACCCACATATTCGCCAGCTCGGGACGGTAGTCGGCCTGGGGCGCGGCCTGCAGCACGTTCTCCGCTCCCAGGCGCGCCACCAGCAGTTCGAGCATGCGCCATTGATCGTCCTCGCTGCCGCCCGGCTCGGGAAACAGCGAGTCGCTGGGCGGCTCCATCGCCTGCACCTGCGGCGCTTCCAGGCACAGGCCGATCACGTGCGCCACCAGCTCCACCTTGGCCAGGCGCTCGCGCAGCAGGCGCACCAGGTGCTCGTCGCGCCAGGTCGGCTCGGCCAGCACGATCTCGATCAGGGTGGGCGGGCGCGCCACCCTGCCCCGCTCGTGCTCAAGCTGGAGCACGATGCGTTCGACCGCCAGCTGGCGCGCGCACAGCCAGCCCGTCATCTGCAGCAGCAGGCGGTGCGCGCCGAACAGCAGCGCCTCGGCGTTCTCGACCCGATCGAACAATTCCAGGTGGGCGCGGAAGGTGGTAGGCGCTTCGATCCAGTCGAACAGTTCGGGTGTCATGCCATAGGCCGCATCGAGCAGGTCGAGCAAGGCCCGTCCGCAGCGGCGCTGCAGGCCGGGACGCGGCAGGCGCCGCATCTCGCCCAGGGTGAAGCAGCCGATTCCTTCGAACCAGGGCGCGAAGGGACGCGCCGGCGGCGGCAGGCCGCTGGGCACCCGGTCCAGGCGCCGCACCAGCGAGGGCATGCGCAGCGCGTGCCCGCCACGCTGGCGCGCCAGCAGCCAGGCGCCGCGCGCGGTGGGTGCGCAACTGAGCGAGACCGAAAAACCGAGCGCCCGCAGGCTGGCCCGGATCTGCCGGCACAGCGAGCGCACCCCGCCAAACAGGCGCAGGCTGGCGCCCACGTCCATCAGCAGGGTCGCTTCCTCGGCCTGCGCGACCTGGGGCGTGTACTGGAGCAGCGCCATGGCGACCGCGTGCAGCGCCTCGGCTTCGCGCTCGGGAGTGCGTTCGTGCAGGCGCGCCTCGGGCAGGAGCATCAGCACCCCGCCGCGGCGCAGGCCCGCATGCACCCCGGCCGCGCGCGCCAGCGGCGATGCCGCCAGCACGCGCTCGTGCTCGAGCACCACGCTGCCGGCGTCAGTTGACCAGCTCGGGCAAAACACTTCGAGCGGGAGCTGGGGCAGGTAGAGGCCGATCCAGAGACGCATGGCGCTGCAATACAGAAGGTGTGGAGGAAGCGAGCGGCAGGAACAGCGGCGCGTCGCGCTGCGGACCGCGGCGCTTGACGAAGCCGATCTCGAGGCCGCCGACGGCCGGGCGCAGCGACAGGCGCAGCGGCGCGGGCGAAGCATCCTGGGCGGCGGCGAGCGGACGCATCATGAAAAACAGCGATTCGCCCGCCTGGGCTGCCAGGTGCAGGCGGCGCAGGGTTTCGCCGCGGGCATGGCTGGGCCAGAACAGCAGCGCGCCGCAACTGCCGCTGCGCAGCACCTGCTCCGCGGCCCACAGGGCATCGGCGCTGCGGCTGCTGCGGATCCACAGCAGCTGGGATGGCGCCAGGCCCAGGGCGGCCAGCGCCAGCGCCTGGGGCGGATGGGGCGGCTGCAGCAGCACGATGCGGCGCCGCGCGACCGAGGCCAGGGCCGGGCGCAGCAGGCGCAGTTCGCCGATGCCATGTTGCTGGAGTAATAAATCGATCAGGGTACCGGTCGGCCAGCCGCCGCCGGGCAGCTGGGTAGACAGGGTGGGATGGCCGGTATCGACGCAGCGCGTGGCCGAATGGGCCAGCTGCGAGGCGCGCCAGAGAGAGGGATGCAGGGCCTCCGGCGGAGGATGTGGGTGAGGACAAATCATGGTCGGGCTTGGAAAAGTACTGTATGTTTATACAGTACTATTCAGCCCTGGATTTGGCAAGACCTATCTTTTTGAAAAAATTTCGCGTGCGCCATTGCTTTCTGGGACGTGAAAAGCGTAGCAAGTTGGCATCCAACTCTGGCTAGCGCACGATGCGCCTGTGCCGTCCAAAAAAATCGACCAGCATCTTGCTGGCATCCGGTCCGGCGCCGGAATTATAGGAAAGCCGTGCGTCGCCCCCGCTCCAGGCGTGCTTGAGTTCGTCGATCTGGGCGACCCGCAGCATCAGCTTGCGCCCGCGCCAGACGTCATGCACCCGGTACGGCAAGCCACGCTTGTTGCCGGCCTTGTGCGCCACCTTGACCACCCCGTCGCCCAACTCGTTGAGCAGCATGGCCTGGCGCATCAATTGCGCCTGGTTCACGGGCCGCACGATCTCGTCGGCTTCGCCACCGATCAGCATGGTGGGCATGGAGGGAAAACCGGGGCGACGCGCGCGTACTTCCGCAATGGCACTATCCACCCGCGCGCTATTGCCGTGCTTCATCACGGCCAGCGCGCCCATGGTGCTGTGGCCGGCGCCGTAGAGCGGCGCGGAATGCATGCCCAGTGCGGCGAACAGTTCAGGATGATTCAACGCGACAACGTTGGCCATGCCAGCGCCGGCCGAAATGCCGCAGATATACACCCGCGAGCGGTCGATCGGATACGCCCCCGTCACCTTGCCGAGCGCGCCGACAATCAATGGCACGTCGCCGCCGCCCTGCTGGGTTGCCCGGTCGTACCATTTCCAGCAGCGATGGGGATGGGCGCTGGCCGATTGCTGGGGATAGAGCACGGCGTAGCCTTCCTTGTCCGCCAGCTCGTTCATGCGCGTGCCCTGGGCGAACAAAGTGGCACTCTGGTCGCAGCCATGCAGCATCACGATCAAGGGCAGGCCGGTAGTGGGCGCTAACTTATTGGGAAGATACAGCCAGTAGCTCAGACGGCGCGCCGGCACGCCGGTCTGGCCGGGATCGGTGGCGTAGTGGGCAGCGAGCCATTTGCCTTGCGGCGCTACGCCGGGCGGCAATGCTTCACGCAAGGGCCGCGGCGGGGCTGCCTTGAGCGTCTGCTTGGGAATGGGTTTGAGAGTTGGCTTCGGCGTGGGTTTGGGCGCGGCCTTGGCCAGCACCGGCTTCGGCTTGGGTCGGGCCTTGGGCTTTGCCTTCGCTGCCGGTTTAGGCGGCGCGAGCAGCGCCGTCAGCACGCGCGCAGCGGAGCGTTGTTGCGTTTTCCCGGCGCGCAGCAAGCTGCGTAGCCAGGGCGAGGTCGCTTTCACCATCGGAATCGGGCCAGCGCTCCGCTATGGAGGCGCGTGAACAGGAAGACTGCAAACGAACGGGTCGGAATCGGTTTGCCGAGCGGTCCGGCGTTGTTGCAGCGAGCTGTGACGACGATCATGAAAGGCCTCCTTGTTTTTTTACAAGAATATCCGCAGTGCAAGACCAACTCTGTGCGCTAAACCGCATAAGCCTCCAACTCAGCAATAAAGCAACAGTGTCGCTGCAACAAGGCGCGCTTTTGCACGATTGAGCCACATCAAACTCGGGCAGGTGCGAGGTCATAGGCTGGTCAGGTGAGCACCCCAGCACACGCAGAACACATCACCACACCACAGGAGAAGAAAATGAGCTATGCAGACCGCGACCGCTATGGGATGTACAAGGACACAAGCAGCAGCGCCGGACCGGGTCCCTCGCTGATGGGCGCCGATACCCTGATCGGCGACAGTGTCGTCAACGGACAGGAAGACAATCTGGGCGACATCAAGGAAATCATGCTGGACATGCGCAGCGGCCAGGTCGCGTATGCCGTGCTGGGCTTCGGCGGCTTCCTGGGCATGGGTGAGAAACTGTTCGCCGTACCCTGGCAGGCCTTGCATCTGGACACCGTCAACAAGCGCTTTGTGCTCAATGTCGACAAGGACCGCCTGAAGAACGCGCCTGGTTTCGATCCGGACGCATGGCCCGACATGAGCGACGTCGGCTGGGCCAACCAGATTCATACCTTCTACGGGACTGATCCCAATGTCAGCGGCCATGCCGGGACGATAGGCGGCATGCAGCCAGGCATGGGCGGCGGGGCCGGCACCGGCATGGGCGCAGCCTTATGAGACGTGCTTGACGAGTAAGCGCAATCCCCGCGCCTGAGTAGGGCGGAAGTAGCGAAGCGCATTCCGCCGTTCAGGCTCGGACAACGCCCTCGTCATCCAAGCCGAAGGGGGCGCCAAGCATTATTCGCGCCGAAGCTAACTGAGCAACGACTACGCGCGTCTCGACTACTTCTGCTTGTCCTCTTTGGTCTCGCCGTGCTCGGCACGCTGCTTGTTGACAATGCGGGCGGCCACCTCTTCCTCGCGTCCGGGATAGCGGCCCTCCTTCTTGAATTTGTCCTTGATTTCCTTGTACTCGTGTTCGCGTTTTGGGCTGGCACCGGTTGGCATGGCATCCTCCTCAAGGTCGATGAGTGCACAGCATGGCGCAGGACATCACCGGTTTCCGTACGCCGCCGCACATTGATCAACGCACGTGCGAAGCGCTGACACGGCGTGCGGCAAGAATCACAAGCGCAGCGGCCCCGGCTGCCAGGCAGGACCAATGCAGGGCGCCAAGCGGAATTATGTCCAACAAGGGATTGAGGTCGCTGAACGGCGCCAGCGGACGTATGTCCTCATGCATGACGCTGTCGAACAGGATGTGGGAATAACTGCCGGCAGCGGCCCCGATTGCCACCTGCGCCGTTCGCAGGCTGCGCCAATCAAGGATGTTTGGAAGTCGAAGACGCCGCAGCGCGAGAAACAGGGCAACAATGGCCGCAACCACCAGCGTAGCCCCGATCAAGGTATGCAGGAACCGGTGCCAGGGAGGATTGCGCGTCAACATGTAATACAGCGGCTCCACGTCCATCAGGACATTGGCAGCGCAAAAGCTCAAAAAACTCACCTGTCTGGGAGCGATTGCGTGGAGCACGGCACCGGGACCGAAATGGAACGGAGTGATTGGCATGTACGAAGACTAAAAAGAGAGGAGAGTTTTACTTTTTGATAATATACTCGTTCCCCACCTTCTTGATCCCCATCCTTGTGATCCTCCCTACCTTTCTATCCCGGCTGGCAGTAGCCGCCGCGATCGCCAGCCCGATGCTCGCCGCTGCACAGTCCACGTCCTTGCAACTGAACTGCGAAGGTGAGGACGGTCCCGTGCCGGAGGCAGCGCGCATCAAGGCGCTGGCTCCCGGTATCGTCATGCGCACCGGCAAACACCAACTCACGGTCAAGGTGACCGGCAAGACCCTGAAATTTGCCGACAAACCACCGTATGACGAGCTGGGCGGCGTTATGTACAGCTTCTGCGACCGCAAGGATGGTTTTATCTTGCTGAAGCATATCAACGGTGACCGCTTCGGCGGCAAGCTGATCAACGAAGCCGACGGCGCGGCCCTACCCGGTGGCGGGAGTGTCACCTTTTCTCCCGACAAGCGCGCCTATTTTGGCAAGGTGCAACCGGACGGACTCGACGGTGAGGAATGGTCGATCTACGCGGTGGACGGGCGGCGTTCATGGACCGGGTTCAGTTTTATTCCGAATCCGAAAAAACAGGGGTATATGAGCGCCACCTTGACGGACGAGCGATGGGAAGCGAACGGGACGTTCACGGCGCAAGCGACCTGTATTCCGGCCGACAAGATCACCTGGAGAGTGAAGCTGGTGAACAACGCGGGAAAATGGGATTGGCGCCCAACGCGGCGTTGTCCGGAATAAGCTCCGGAGTCACGCACGCGCGGCGGCCATGACGAAATCGAAATAGTCTACATATCACCAAATTTTTTAACGTCATTCCCGCCTCCGAGGCTGTCGCAGAACGTGTTTGTGTTGGTAACCACCACCTTAAAAGCCGTCAATCCCGCGGAGGGCTCGGCGCCCCCGCGTGGAATCCAAGTTCTCTATGAGCAGCGATGACTTGGATCCCTGCCGAGTGCCGCCTTGGCGCGAGGATGACGGTCTCTCGGCGGGCGGTGAAAACCATACTGCCACCCTTTTGCGACAGCCTCCTCCGCGGGAATGACGGTTTATGGGTAGGTGGTCAACGAACGCAGCGGGCGCTGAGCCTCCTGGTGGGCACGGCGTGCCCCCCCTACCCGACGCTGCCCCACGCGCTAGCGCTTGGCCGACCTATCTTTGCATCGACTCCCACACCTTCTGCAGCCGCTTGCCCGACACCGGCATCGGGGTCCTCAGCTCCTGCGCAAACAGTGATACGCGCAGCTCTTCCAGCATCCACCTGAACTCCACCATCTTGGGATCGGTGTTTTTACCGGCCAGGCGGTCGCGCGCGGCGCGCATGAAGTGGCTGGCCGACTGGTTCCACTCGGCCATCAACTTGGCGTCGCGCGCCGGATCGGCGCGCAGCTTCTCCAGCCGCACGTTGATCGCTTTCAGATAACGCGGAAAATGCGCCAGCTGCGAATAGTCGTTCTCGATCAGGAAGCGCTTGTGCACCAGTCCCTGCAACTGCGACTGCATGTCGGCCGCGGCTTGCGGCTGCACGCCCTGCAGTTTCTTGGGCAGCCCGTGGAACTCGGTCAGCACCTGCGACACCAGGCGCGCGATCTCGTTGACCAGCAGGGTCAGGCGCGACTTGCCCTCGTCCTTGCGCTTGTTGAACGAGGCGGCATCGGTCGGCAGCGGGTCCTGCAGACAGGCGATCTCGATCGCTTTCTGGATGATCTGGTCGCGCAGTTCTTCCTGCGATCCCATCGCCATGAACTGCATGCCCATCTGCTGCAGTCCGGGGATGTTCTTTTCGATGAACTTGATCTGCTCCTTGAACTGCAGCGCGAACAGTCGCCGCAAGCCGACGCGGTGCGTGGCCGCGGCCACGGTCGGATCGTCGAACACTTCCAGGTCGCAGTGCGTCTGCTTGTCCACCAGCGCCGGAAAGCCGATCAGGGTCAGTTTGCCCTGCACGATCTCCAGCAGCTCCGGCAGTTCGCCGAAGGTCCAGGAAGTCAGGCCCGTATGCTGGCTGACCTTGGGCGCATTCCCTGCCGCCGCTTGCGCGGCAGCGGGCGCCTTTGCTGACGAAGGCGTAGCCGACACCGCACCAGCCGTCATCGCCGTCGCCTTGACTTTGCCCGCACCTTCGGGAATCGATACCTCGGCCAGCTTCTGGAAGCTCTGGCGCGCCTGTCCGCCGAATTCGGCCTGCAGGGTGGCCAGATTGCGGCCCATGTCCAGCTGGCGTCCGTGCTCGTCGATCACCTTGAAGTTCATGAAGTGGTGGGCCGGCAGCGTCTCGGGCTTGAAGTCAGTCGTCATGACCATCAGGCTCGTTTGCGAACGGATGTCGGCGATGATCGCGTCGATCAACTCGCCGCGTCCGAACTTGCCCGCCTCGTGAATGCGCTCGCAGAACCTGGCCGCATAGTCAGGCAGCGGCACGCAGTGCCTGCGCAGCTTCTGCGGCAGGGACTTGAGCAGCAGGTGCACCTTCTCCTTGAGCATACCCGGCACCAGCCAGTCAGCGCGTTCGCGCGGCAGCTGGTTCAGTGCAAACAGCGGGACCGATAAGGTCACGCCATCGCGCAAGCTGCCCGGCTCAAAGTGGTAAGTCAGTTGCATCTCGATGCCGGTCACGGACATCGTCTTCGGGAACAGCTCCGTGGTCACGCCTGCCGCTTCGTGGCGCATCAATTCGTCGCGGTTCAGGAACAGCAGCTTGGGTTCCTTGAAGGTCGCGTCCTTGTGCCACTTTTCGAAACCGGCGCCGTTGACCACGTCGGCGGGAATCAGCTTGTCGTAGAAGGCGGCGATCAGGTGATCGTCCACCAGCACGTCGAGACGGCGCGACTTGTGCTCGAGGTTTTCGATTTCCTTGATCAGCTTGTGGTTATGCGCGAAGAACGGCGCACGGGTATCGTAGTCGCCCGCCACCAGCGCGTCGCGGATGAAGATCTCGCGCGCCTCGAAGGGATTGAACTGGCCGTAGTTGATGCGGCGCTGGCTGTAGATGACGATGCCGTACAGCGTGGCGCGTTCGGATGCGGTGACCTGCGCGGCGCGTTTTTCCCAGCGCGGCTCGCCCCAGGATTTTTTCAGCAGGTGGGCGCCGACCTTTTCGATCCACTCAGGCTGGATCTGCGCGACACAGCGCGCGTACAGGCGCGTGGTGTCGACCAGTTCCGCCGCCATGATCCACTTACCCGGCTTCTTGAGCAGCGACGATCCTGGCCACACATGGAACTTGATGCCGCGCGCGCCCAGGTAGCCGGCGCCTGGTTCGTCGTCCGATTTGAAGCCGATGTTCCCCAGCAGGCCAGTGAGCAGCGCGGTGTGCAGGTTTTCGTAGGTGGCCGGCAGTTCGTTCAGGCGCCAGCCCTGCTCCTTGACGATGGTGAGCAGCTGCGAGTGCACGTCGCGCCATTCGCGCAGACGCACTTGCGACAGGAAATTGCTGCGGCAGGTTTCCATCAGCTGGCGATTGGTTTTCTTGTGCTCGATGGCCGCTTCGAACCACTTCCAGATCTTGATATAGGTGAGGAATTCGGACTTCTCGTCGGCGAATTTTTTATGCGCCTCGTCCGCCGCCTGCTGGTGCTCCATCGGACGGTCGCGCGGGTCCTGCACCGACAGCGCCGAGGCGATGATCAGCATCTCGGTCAGGCAGGCGTTTTCCAGTGCGGCCAGAATCATGCGGCCCACACGCGGATCGAGCGGCAGCTTGGCCAGCTTGTGGCCCAGCTGCGTCAGTTCGTTCGCTTCGTCGACGGCGCCCACTTCCTGCAGCAGCTGGTAGCCGTCGGCGATGGCGCGGCCCTGCGGCGGCTCGATGAAGGGGAAAGTCTCCACGTCCGTCAGATGCAGGGACTTCATGCGCAGGATGACGGCGGCCAGCGATGACCGCAGGATTTCCGGTTCGGTGAACTTGGGGCGCTGGAGGAAGTCGTCCTCCTCGTACAGGCGGATGCAGACACCGTCGGCCACGCGGCCGCAGCGGCCGGCGCGCTGGTTGGCGGCCGATTGCGCGATCGGTTCCACCTGCAGCTGTTCGACCTTGTTGCGGAAGCTGTAGCGCTTCACGCGCGCCAGACCCGCATCGACCACGTAGCGGATGCCCGGCACTGTCAGCGAAGTCTCGGCGACGTTGGTAGCCAGGACGATGCGGCGCGCATTGGTAATCTTGAAGACCTTCTCCTGCTCTTCCACCGACAGGCGGGCGAACAGCGGCAGGATCTCCACGTGCGGTGGATGGTGCTTGCGCAGCGCTTCGGCGCAGTCGCGGATTTCGCGCTCGCCGGGCAGGAACACCAGCACATCGCCGGAACCGAGGCGACACAATTCATCGACGCCGTCGACTACCGCGTCCATCAGGTCGCGCTTTTCGCGCGCGGCCTGGGCCTTGGGCATCGGCTTGCCGGAGCTTGGAGGCGGCACGGCGACCGGATCGCGGTCCACCGGGCGATAGCGCACTTCCACCTTGTACAGGCGGCCAGATACTTCGATCACCGGCGCCGGCTTGTCCGGTTTGCCGAAGTGGCGGGCGAAGCGCTCCGCATCGATCGTCGCCGAGGTGATGATCACCTTCAGGTCGGGACGGCGCGGCAGCAACTGCTTGAGGTAGCCCAGCAAAAAGTCGATGTTCAGGCTGCGCTCGTGCGCTTCATCGATGATGATGGTGTCGTAGTTCTTCAGCAGCGGGTCGGTCTGCGTTTCGGCCAGCAGGATACCGTCGGTCATCAGCTTGACCGAGGCGCCCGGTTGCAGGGTGTCGGTGAAGCGCACCTTGAAGCCCACGTGCACGCCCAGCGGCGTGCCCAGTTCCTGGGCGATGCGCTTGGCGGTGGACGAGGCGGCGATACGGCGCGGCTGGGTGTGGCCGATCAGGCCTTTGCTGCCGCGGCCCAGCTCCAGGCAGATCTTGGGCAGCTGGGTGGTCTTGCCGGAACCGGTCTCGCCGGAGACGATGATGACCTGGTTCTCCATCAGCGCCTTGGCGATGTCGCCGCGGCGGCCCGAGACCGGCAGGTCTTCGGGGAAGGTAATCGGCGGCAGCGGCGTGCGGAACACTTCACGCGGTGGCTGCTGCGTACGGCCGCCTTCGCGCGGCGGGCGCGGATTGGCCGGCTGACCTTCGCGCGGCGGGCGCGGATTGGCCGGTTTGCCTTCACGCGGCGGGCGCACATTGGCGGGCTGGCCTTCGCGCGGCGGACGAGGATTCGCCGGCTGCCCTTCACGCGGCGGACGCGGATTGCCGGCAGCTTGCGCGTCGCGCGCGCCGCCCTGTCCCTGCGGCCGTGGCGCACGTGCTTGCGGGGCCTGCTTCTGGCGCGGCGCGCCCTCTGCTTCCGTGCGCGGCGCTGCTGCCGGCCTGGCTGGACGCTGCACTGGGGGATCCGACGGCTTGTTACTCTGATCTGACATTGTTTTTACATGAATTATGCGCGCAAGTCGCGCAGCGAATTATAATGCGCCAAATGGAAACTCATAACCAATTCGTCCAATGGCTGCGCTCGGTCGCGCCCTACATCCACGCCTTCCGTGGCAAGACCTTCGTGGTCGCTTTCCCTGGTGAACTCGTGACCGCCGGCGCGCTTCCCGTGCTGGCACAGGACCTGTCGCTGCTGGTGGCCCTCGGCATCCGCGTGGTCGTCGTGCACGGCTCGCGCCCGCAGGTGGCCGAGCAACTTGCGCTGCGTAATGTCGAAGGCCGCTTCCACAACGGTATCCGCATCACGGACACCGCGGCGCTGGAATGCGCCAAGGAAGCCGCCGGCGAACTACGTCTGGATATCGAAGCCGCGTTCAGCCAGGGTTTGCCGAACACGCCGATGGCGCATGCCGCCATCCGCATCATCTCAGGTAACTTCGTCACCGCGCGCCCGCTTGGCGTGATCGATGGCGTGGACCTGGAACTGACCGGCATGACGCGCAAGATCGCGGCCGAAACCATTCACGCGATCCTGGCCACCGACAGCGTGGTGCTGCTCTCGCCGTTGGGCTTCTCGCCCACCGGCGAAGTATTCAACCTGACCATGGAAGACGTGGCCGTATCGGCCGCCGTGGCTCTGCACGCCGACAAGATCATCTTCATCACCGAAACGCCGATGATGCTCGACGAGGGCGGTGTCGAAATCCGCGAACTGTCCTCGCACCAGGCCGAAGCCGTGCTGGGCGCGGGCTTCCTGCCGGCCGATGCCGCCTTCTACCTGCAGCACGCGATCAAGTCCTGCAACAGCGGCGTCTCGCGCGCCCACATCCTGCCGTTTGAGATGGACGGCTCGGCCCTGCTCGAACTGTTCACCCACGATGGCGTGGGCACCATGATCAGCCACGAAAATCTGGAAAGCCTGCGCCAGGCCACCATCGAAGACGTGGGCGGCATCATCAAACTGATCGAACCGCTCGAAGCCGACGGCACCCTGGTCAAGCGGGGGCGCGAGCTGATTGAACGCGAGATCGACCAGTTCTCGGTCATCGAGCACGATGGCGTGATCTTCGGCTGCGCCGCGCTCTACCCCTTCCCCGAATCGAAGATGGGCGAGATGGCATGCCTGACCGTCAATCCGGAAGTGCAGACCCAGGGCGATGGGGAGCGGATCCTCAAGCACATGGAAAACCGCGCGCGCGCGGCAGGGCTCAAGCAGCTGTTCGTGCTGACCACGCGCACCTCGCACTGGTTCCAGAAGCGCGGCTTCAAACCGGCCACCGTCGATGCACTGCCGAAGGACCGCCAGCATATGTACAACTGGCAGCGCAAGTCCCAGGTGCTGATCAAAGCCTTATAATCACTGCTTTACACATAGACGCTTTAGGAGCACAGATGGCCCGCACAATCCATTGCATCAAACTGAACAAGGAAGCCGAAGGCCTGGACTTCCCGCCGTACCCGGGCGAGCTGGGCAAGAAAATCTGGCAGTCCGTGTCGAAGGAAGCATGGGCCGCGTGGCTGAAGCACCAGACCATGCTGGTCAACGAAAACCGCCTGAACCTCGCGGACCAGCGCGCGCGCAAGTACCTGGCGACGCAGATGGAAAAGCATTTCTTCGGCGAAGGCGCCGATGCCGCGGCTGGTTACGTGCCGCCAGCGGACTAAGCCAGTCAGCTTAGTCGAAACAAAACCTAGAGGCTGTGAAGAAATCAAACATTCCAATTCCCGCTAAATTTGTCAACGTCATCCCCGCGGAGGCGGGGATCCATGGCACCTCTGCTCATAGGTGCTATAGATTCCCGCCTGCGCGGGAATGACGGTTTCATGGATGGTGGTATCAAGGAATTTCAAAATATTCACGCTCGTAGGGTGGGATCCGCAAGCGGTCGCGAATCCACCCTACGTTGCTTTGCGCTTACTCTTGGGGACGCTGAGCCGTTGGTCCCGCCGCAGCCCTGCCCGGCACCGGCATGCGCTTGCACTGGCGCAGTTCGCACTTGGCCATGAACACCGCGCCGTTGTCGCACACCAGGCGATACACTTCCACCGGACCCGGCGGTGTCATCAGCCCCGCACCCTGCTGACCCCAGCAACCTGCCTGCTTGGCCATGTTTTCAACCGTCACGGTGGACACGCCGGCGCGGAACGGAACGCGCTCGATCTCGGTGCCGTTGGCGGCGAACATGGCCGCGGCAGGCGCGGCTTGCATGGGTGCCGCGGCCGGAGAACGGGCAGCAGCCCCATCGCCACGCAGCTTATGGTAGGTGGAGCAGCCACTCAATACCGCCATCGACAACGCTACAACGAACACTCGCTTCATGGTTTCCCCGTTTTTTTTAACTACAATCAGAACGTGAGCGTCTTCACGCCTTCGCTCGTTCCCAGCAGGCACACATCGGCGCCGCGCTGCGCAAACAGCCCGACGGCGATCACGCCGACGATCTGGTTGATTTCCTGTTCCAGCGCCACCGGGTCGGTGATCTGCAGACCAGCCACGTCGATGATTTCGCCGCCATTGTCGGTGATGAAGGCCAGCTCGCTGCCGGCCTTCAGGCGCAGCCTGGGCTGGCCGCCCAGCGCCGCCAGGCGGCGCATGACAGCGGCTCGCGCCATCGGCAACACTTCCACCGGCAAGGGAAACTTGCCCATGACTTCCACCAGCTTGGAGCCGTCGGCGATGCAGACGAACTGGCGCGAGACCGACGCGACGATCTTTTCGCGCGTCAAAGCGGCACCGCCGCCCTTGATCATCGCGCCGGCCGCCGTGATTTCGTCGGCGCCGTCGATGTAGACGGCAATCTCCGCCACGTCGTTCAGGTCATACACCGCGATGCCGTGGCCGCGCAAACGCGCCGCCGTCGCTTCGGACGAGGCAACAGTGCCTTTGATCTTGTGCTTGATGAGCGCCAGTTCGTCGATGAAGAAGTTGGCAGTCGAGCCGGTGCCGACGCCGATGATCTCGCCTTCAACCACATAGGCGATGGCGGCGCGGGCTACGGCTTGTTTCAGTTCGTCTTGAGTCATGATGTTGGTAAAGATGGTGAATACAGCCATTTTAACGGATGGAGGACCGTCGAATGCCCTTTCCACCCGCAAATCGCTTGCCGTGTTGCAACAACGTCAAAAAGTGTTCGTACACCGTGACCCATTTAGCAATAAATGTAACGAACTATGCGAAAATGACCGATGCATAGGCATCTTCAGGAATATTGAAATGAACGAAACAAAGACGGTCCTCGTGGTTGACGACAGCCGGGTGTCGCGTTTGATGGCGCGCCAATTCATCCTGAGCAAGAAACCCGACTGGAAGGTCGAGGAAGCGGCGACCGGCGAGGAAGCGATCGAAAAAGTCAAAGCCATGTGCCCGGTACTGATCCTGATCGACGTCAATATGCCAGGCATGGGCGGTGTCGCCGCGGCCGAGCAACTGCGCGCTGCCTGCCCCACGACCCACATTTCGCTGGTCACGGCCAACGTCCAGAACGCCACGCGCAACCGCGCGACCGAACTTGGCATTGGTTTCATGGAAAAACCGATCACCGAGACGCGCGTGCATGCCCTGATCAGCGCCCTGGAATAAGCCGGTCAGCACATCATGTTCAATCTTAGCGAGCTGCAGCACGACGCCCTGGTCGAAATTTTCAACATCGGCGTGGGCCACGCCGCCGCCGCCATGAGCGAGATCGTCAATGAAGAAGTGACGATGTCGGTACCGTCGATCACCTTTGTAAACCGGGCCGACGCGGCTGCCATGCTCGGCAACAAGGAAGCGTCGCGCGTCTGCGGCGTCAGCCAGCACTACGAAGGCGCCTTCAAGACCGAGGCCATCCTGATGTTCCCCGAAGATAAGAGCCTCGACATCGTGCGCCTGATGGTGGGCGAATCGGTGCCGCTGAAGGAATTGACGGAGATGGAACAGGAGGCGATGAGCGAGATCGGCAACATCATCCTCAACTCCTGCGTCGGCACCCTGGCCAACATCTTTTCGCAAGAACTGAGCGGCTCCCTGCCCGAGTATCACGTCGGCACCAGCGAAGAAATCCTGACCGCTTCGGGCGGCGGCGCCGATACTGTCGTGCTGATGCTGCACATCGACTTCATCCTCGAAAAACACCAGATCCACGGCTATGTCGCCTTCATCCTGGACCTGACCGCGCTGCACGACCTGCAAGACCAGGTCGATCGCTATCTCGCCAAAGTGATGGGTTCGGCTTGACATGACCGAGAGCGACAGCAATCGCCAGAGCATGCTGGAAAGCGTGCTCGGCGCGATCAACCTGGGAACGGTCGTGCTCGACGCTGCGCGGCGCGTGGTGGTATGGAACCGCTGGATGAGCCAGTATTCCGGTTTTGCGCCGGAAGACGTACTGGGACAGGACTTTTTCCTGCTGTTTCCCGACCTGAACGGCAAACGCATCGCCAGCGCGGTCACCCAGGCCCTGCGCGACAATTTTCCTTCGGTCCTGTCGCAAACCCTGCACAAGGCGCCGTTTGCCTTGTTCGTGAATACCGCCGCGCGTGACAGCGGCGAACGCATGCAGCAAGCCGTGGCCGTGACGCCGCTGGAGGTCGCCGGTTTGCCGCGCCATTGCCTGATCCAGATCACCGATGTCAGCGTGGCCGTGCACCGCGAGCGCCTGCTGCGCGACCAGGCGCTAGAATTGCGCTCCCAGACCTTCTCGGACGGGCTGACCGGCATCGCCAACCGCCGCCATTTCGATGTGGCCATGGAAAAGGAGGTGCGCCGCGCCAAGCGCGCGGGCTCCCCACTGTCGCTGCTGATGATCGACATCGATTCCTTCAAGGCTTATAACGACCACTACGGCCACCAGCAGGGCGACGATACCCTGATCAAGGTGGCGCATGCACTGGCGAACATGCTGCAGCGGCCGCTGGATCTGATCGCCCGCTATGGCGGCGAGGAATTTTCCGTGATCCTGCCCGAGCTCGATCCGGTGCACGCCGGGATGCTTGCGGAAAATATGCGCCAGCGCATCGAAAGCCTGGCGATCCCACATGCCCAGGCCGTCGGGACCGACCGGGTGACGGTCAGCATCGGCATCGCCACCCATACTGGTGTTGACCTGGCCGATATCACCGCCTTGCTCGGCGCTGCCGACCGGGCCCTGTACACCGCCAAACGTGGCGGACGCAACCGCGTCGTGCGCGCAGACGCCGCCGTGTAAGGGCGCGGCGGGGTCAACAGCCGGCGCCGCTCAAGGCTCGGGCGAATGGCTCCGTTTAAGCACCCGCAACACGAATGTCGACCGGCTGTGGCGCAAGCCCGGCAACTTGTACAGGCGCCGCCGCAAGAACTCTTCATACCCCGCCGTGCCCGCCACGGCCACCTTGATCAGATAGTCATATTCGCCGGTCAGCAGGTAGGCTTCGAGCACCTCCGGCATGTCGGCCAGCGCTTGCCCGAAGCGTTCGAAGGTCTCGTCATCATGCTTGTCCAGGGTGACTTCGATCATCACCGTATCCGGCACCCCCAGCGCCTGTTGGTTGAGCAACACCGTATAGCCTTCGATGATGCCGCCCTCCTCCATCTGCTTGACCCGGTTCCAGCATGGCGAGGTGGACAGACCGACCTTCTCGGCCAGATGGGTATTCGAGATGCGGCCATCAATACGCAGTTCTCGCAATATTTTGCGGTCAATCTCGTCAAACTTGGAAGACATCATCGTGTTTAGCCGATAAAAAGAAGAATCGGTTGTGTTTTTAGGAAATTGAAGAATTTCCTTTCAGATACTGCCAGAAATAGCGATACTTTGAAAGCCTATTCTTCCCTGTCTTGCGTATCGTTTCGGTATGACTGACGCTTACCTCGCCCTTCGTTTTTCCGTGTCCCCGGCCGACACGCTCGACACCCTCGAAGCCGCACTCGCCATCGCCCGGCGTGGCGGCCTGCAACTGGCCGGCATCCACGTCCAGGCCCCTGCCGCCTGTCACGCCAACCCCGGTGACGAGGTCCTCCTCCAACTGCGCGCCGCCGACGCCGACCGGCTCGAGCTCTTTCTCACGCGCCTGCGCAATTTGTACTGCGCGCAGAAAATTGTCGTCCTGACTGCCCCCTGCCGCAGCCCTGGCACGTTTGATACGCATCAAACGGAGCAGGCGGCGCATGACCACACTGAAAGGCTCTGCCTTCAACCAAGGGAATAGCCATGGCTGCACTCTCCGAAGAACAGAACGACGAACTGCGCGAGCGCCTTGACGACGCCCGCGCCGCCGTACTCGAACAAATCCGTATGCGCAGGGGTGTCGCTGGCGATCCCGGCAGCGCGTCGCACCTGGCCCACCTGGGCCAGCCGGACGACATGTCGCAAGCGATCGAGCTGGGCGACAACGACATGGCCCTCCTGAGCCAGGAGCAGGATCTGCTGCGCGACGTCGACAGCGCGATCGAAAGGGTCAACGAGGGCATCGCCAATGTCTGCATCGCCTGTGGCCAGGACATCGCATTCGAACGGCTACTCGCAGTGCCTACGGCGCAAACCTGCATCGCCTGTCAGCAAGCCGCGGAAAAAGCCGAGCACCGTTCGCCGGCGCCGACCATGTAGCGCAGACGGGACGGACGCGCTGGCAAACAGGCGCGCGCGTCCTGCCATGCGTCCTGCGCGCTGCATTCTGCCAGGCGTTTTGCGCGGATCAGCGGCGGTCCTGCTGATCGTCGGCCTTCACATCCCGGTCGCGCGTACCTGCCGGCGTACCTGCGTCGCCATCACCAGGGAGCACGCCCAGTCCGGCACCACCCACATGGTCGATCGGTTCGCCGGACGAGACCCCGGTGCTGACCGGCGCCGGGGTGGCCGGATCCGCCGCCGGAGTTGCCGGCGCGACGACTTTATCGGTTTCCCCCTGCGCCGCCGGATCGGGCGGATGCGTGGGAATCGGCGGCTGAATCTCGCGGCGATGCGGGTCTTGCGGATCGAGCGGATCGTAGTCGTTCATTTTGTCCTGCGGCTCCGGTTTGTCGTTCATGAGTCCTCCTTCAAGATGGTTGCCCGTTCGGGCTTTGCTCCCGCGGCGTCGCGGGTGGACTTGTCTGCGGAAAAATAGAGGTCGCGGAACTGGGCACGCGAAGCGGCATAGCATTCGCAGGCGGCGTCTTCCAGCCCCGCGCGGTTGGAAATCGACAACTGCCCCCGGCTGTACTTCAGGAAGCCTGCCTGCTGGAAGGCGCCCGCCACCAGGCTCACGCTGGGGCGATGCACGCCCAGCATGTCGGCGATGAATTCCTGGGTGAGATAAAAGCTGTCGCCGTCCACGCGGTCATGCGTCATGAGCATCCAGCGCGCAAAACGTTCTTCGATGGTGTGCAGCCGGTTACAGGCGACCGATTGCGACAGCAGGGCCATATAGGCCAGCAGGTAGCGCTGCGCGAGCGAACGCAAGCCCGTACCGTCACCTGCGGCGCGCAGGAAGGCATCTGCGCTCATACGCAGGCTCGGCCCTTCTACCTGGCACAGGGTGGTCTCGGTCCATTGTTTGGAGCCAAGCAGCACTTCCAGGCCAAAAAAACCTTCGCGGCCGATCGTGCCGACTTCCACTGCCACGCCGGACTCCATGAAGGTCAGCACCGACAACACGCCGCCGCAGGGGAAATAGACATACGCAGGCGCCACGCCCCGCTCACCCACCACTTCCTTGCGGTGCAACTGCACGCGCTGCAGGTGCGGCTCCAGCACCGCGTACTCGTCACCGCTCAGGCATGCCAGCATCAGATTGCAGGCACGCGCACCTTTGTCCATTGGTGTTCCCATCGTTCCTCCTGAAAGGCCCACACGTATGACCGCCGGTGAAGGTCTCCGTTCGGCGAGGAGGTGCAATAGGAATAATCCTAAGCACCTATGTCCGACGTCATACCGACACGGATAAGCGTGCCTCCTATGCTGGCCACATTCTCAACGATCAAGGAAATGCCATGGACTTCCTCAGCAAAATCGCCGCGCCGCGCACCCTGGCCCTGTGGGGCGGACTCGAATGCACAGTCAATCGCGTCCGCGACGAGTATTTCAGCCAGATGGATCGCAACGGCCACGCGGACCGGATCGCGGATCTGGAACGTTTTGCTACCCTCGGCATTCATGCCATCCGCTATCCGGTGCTGTGGGAACGCACCGCCCCGAAGGGGATTGAAGAAGCGGACTGGAGTTGGCCGGACGAACGCTTGCCGGTATTGCGCGACATGGGCATCACACCCATCGTCGGCTTCGTGCACCACGGTAGCGGGCCGCGCCACACCAGCCTGGTCGACCCGGGCTTTGCGGAAGGCCTGGCGCAGTACGCGTCCGCCTTTGCCCAGCGCTATCCCTGGGTCCAGTACTACACGCCGGTTAACGAGCCGCTGACGACGGCGCGCTTCAGCGGCCTGAGCGGCGTGTGGTATCCGCACGGCCGCGATGAGCGCATCTTCATCCAGGCCCTGCTGAACCAATGCCGCGCGGTCGTCCTCGCAATGCAGGCAGTGCGCGCCGTCAATCCACTCGCCAAGCTGGTGCAGACCGACGATCTGAGCAAGACCTACTCCACACCCGAGATGGCCGGACTGGCGGCATTCTTCAACGAACGCCGCTGGCTGGGCTGGGACCTGTTATGCGGCAAGGTGGGACCGGAGCATGCGCTGTGGGAGTACCTGACCAATACCGGCGTCGACGCCCAGGAACTGCTGTGGTTCCGCGATCATCCCTGCCCGCCGGACATCATCGGCGTCAATTATTACGCCACCAGCGAGCGCTGGCTGGACCATCGCTGCGAACGCTACTCTCCGCGCTACCGCACCAGCTACGGCGGGCGCCTGCATGCCGACATCGAGGCCCCGCGCGTGCTGGCCACGCCCACACCCGGCATCGGACCGCTGCTGCGCGAAACCTGGGAACGCTATCGCCTGCCCGTCGCGGTCACGGAAGCGCACATCGATGCCGACCGCGAAGACCAGCTGCGCTGGCTATTGGAAATCTGGGGGGCCGCTGACCGCGAACTGCAGGAGGGTGCGGACCTCTGCTCATAGGTGCTATAGGTTCCCGCCTGCGCGGGAAAGACGGCTTTTAAGCTGGTGCTTATCAGTACAAAAACGTTTTGCGACAGCCTCCTCCGCGGGAATGACTGATCTAAGTTTCGCGGCAAAGGCTTTCCCCCTTCCGCGACAGCCTCGTTCGCGCGGATGACGGCGTTTTGATCTTCGGTGAAAGGATGGCGCGCAGCTTGACGAAAAAGTTGCAGGTATGCATGTTGCTTATTTCGCAAAGATGCCTGACACTATCTTCGTTGCGCCTGCGCGCCCTCCTCCGTCCGATCGCCGATTCCCATGCCCCTGTTCACCAAACGCCGTGCCGCTGTACTCCTCGTCCTGCTGGTCGCCGGAGGTGCCGGTGCCGCGTGGATGCAGTCGAAAAAGGAGCCCGCCATCCCGGAAGCACGTTTCCAGTCCGCGGTAGCCGACAAGGGCACCATCACCCAGACGGTCACCGCGACCGGCACCATCAATCCCGTGGCCTTGATCAACGTCGGCTCGCAGGTGTCGGGCACGGTGGTCGAACTCAAGGCCGACTTCAACGACCACGTCAAGAAAGGCCAGGTCCTGCTCAAGCTCGACCCGACCATTTTCAACGCGCAGATCCGCCAGGTCGAAGCCGGACTCGCTTCCGCACAGGCGTCCATGCGCCTTGCGCAGGCAAACTACGAACGCAACCAGCGCCTGGTCGCGCAGAATTACATCTCCAGCCTGACCCTGGACCAGTCGCGCCGCGAACTCGACGTGGCCAAGGCCAACATCAAATTGTCTGAGGCGCAGCTGGCCCGTGCCCAGGCCGACCTGGACAACAGCGTGATTCGCGCCCCCATCGATGGCGTCATCATCAAGCGCACGATTGACCTGGGCCAGACGGTGGCGGCCTCGTTCACGACCCCGAACCTGTTCCAGATCGCCAAGGATCTGACCAAGATGCAGATCGACACCAGCGTCTCGGAAGCCGATGTGGGCGCGCTCAAGGATGGAACACCGGCCCGCTTTGTAGTAGACGCGTATCCGGACCGGGAGTTCGATGCCAGCATGCGTCAATTTCGCCTGGCCGCCAATGTCGTGCAAAACGTCGTCACTTACAACGTCGTGCTCGATGTCGAAAACAAGGATGAACTGCTGAAACCGGGCATGACGGCCCAGGTGCGCCTGGTGACGGGCAACCGGCCCGACGTGCTGCGCATTCCCACCGCCGCGCTGCGCTTTCGCCTGAGCGACGAGGAAATCGAACGCAGGCAAAAGAAAGACAAAAAGGACAAAAAAGGCGACAAGGACGACAAGGAGCAAGCCGGCACGACTGTACCCGCGCCCGGGCCGGAGGATGACGTCGCTTTCCGCAACAAGAGCGAAACCACGCGCGTTTTCAAGATCTACAAGCTTGACGACAAGAACGAAGCCAAGCCGGTGGACGTGAAAATCGGCTTGTCGAATTTCCGCTTCACCGAAGTACTGTCCGGCGACCTGAAAGTGGGCGACAAGGTTGTCACCCGCGCCAAGTCCGCGCCGAAGAACGATCTGTGATGCAGGCCCAGGCGCACACGGCGGCCCTGATACCGCTGATCGATATCCGCAACGTCACCAAAAGCTACTTCTCCGGCAGCGTGGAAACCCAGGTGCTGTTCGGCATCGACCTGGCCGTGCCACGCGGTGATTTTCTCGCGGTCATGGGCCAGTCCGGCTCGGGCAAGTCGACACTGATGAATATTTTCGGCTGCCTCGACCAGGCCACGGGTGGCACCTACCTGCTGAATGGCATCGATACCCTCACCCTGTCGCGGGCGCAACTGGCCACCGTGCGCAACAGGACCATTGGCTTCGTGTTCCAGAGCTTTAACCTGATCAAGCGCATGAGCGTGGCCGAGAACGTCGCCCTGCCCCTGATCTACGCCGGCGTCTCGCGTGCCAAGGCGCACGCCAAGGCCCTGGTCGAACTCGACCGCGTCGGCCTGGCCGACTATGCCAAACGCACGCCCAATCAATTGTCCGGTGGCCAGCAGCAACGGGTCGCCATCGCCCGCGCCCTGGTCGGCGATCCACCGCTGATCCTGGCCGACGAGCCGACCGGCAATCTCGACACCCAGACCAGCGTCGAGATCATGACCTCCTTCCAGCAACTGAACAGCGAGCGCGGGATCACCATCCTGCTGGTCACGCACGAGCCCGACATCGCCGCCTACAGCAGGCGCCTGATGCGGCTCAAGGACGGACGCGTGATCTACGACGGCCCTGCCGCCGAAGGCGTGCGCCAACTGGCGCTCAGCCACGAACAGCACGCGCTGGCGCAGGGAGTGCCGGCATGAACTTTCTCCAGGTCGTGATCGAAGCCTTTCGCTCGATGGGCGCCAACCGTTTGCGCACGGTGTTGACCATGCTGGGCATCATCATCGGCATCACCTCGGTCGTGCTGCTGCTTGCACTCGGCGAAAGCATGAAGCGCTTCATCGGCAAGGAGCTCGAACTGCTCGGCACGAATATGCTCTTCATCGCGCCGGGCGGCAACCGGGCCCAGGCCCAGCGCATGCGCCAGGGTGCGGCGCCGGCCCTGACCCTGGACGATGCGGCCGCGCTCAACAAGCTCAAGAGCCTGTCCGGCGCAGCGCCTGCCTTGCAGGGAGGATTCAAGCTCGCAGCCGGCAATGAAACCTTGTCCAGCTCGGTCATGGGCGTGACCCCGGCGATGTTCAAGATCAAGAACTGGAAGATGGACAGCGGCAGCATGTTCAGCGACGCCGACATCCGCGCTTCGGCCCGCATGGTTATCATCGGCAAGAAGGTCGCGGACCAGTTCTTCTACAAACAGGACCCGCTGGGCAAATACCTGCGCATCGAAAACGTCGCCTTCCAGGTGGTGGGTGTGCTCTACGGCGAAGGCAAGCAGATCGACGGGCCGGATCTGTCGGAAACCGTGCTGGTGCCGATCACGGCCGCGCGCGCCCACCTCGTGCGCAACCCCTTCCCTGACAATGTGCACTACATCGTGGCCCAGGGTAAGTCGGACGGCAACTTGCAGGACGCCATTGAGGATATCAACGAAACCCTGCGCGACCGGCACCACATCAAGTTCGAGGAACCGGACGACTTCCGCATCGACAACCTGGCCTCGTTTGCCGAGACAGCGGGAAAGATCAGCGCGGGCATTGCCGCCTTGCTCGGTTTGATTGGCGCGATTTCGCTGGTGGTCGGCGGGATCGGGATCATGAACATCATGCTGGTGTCGGTGACGGAGCGGACGCGCGAGATCGGCATCCGCATGGCAATCGGCGCCAAGCCGCGCGATGTGCTGCTGCAGTTTCTGACGGAGGCGGTGGTGATCTGCCTGGCCGGCGGGATAGTGGGAATTGCGATTGCCATGGCGGCTGCGGCTGCGATTACCTCGACCGGCAAGTTTGATGTCTACATCACCTTGTCCGCCGTGATCGTGGCGTGCGGATTTTCCAGCCTGGTTGGCGTGTTCTTTGGCTTCTATCCGGCGCGGCGGGCATCAAGGTTATTGCCCGTCGACTGCCTGCGTTATGAGTGAAACGCAACTTCGTGGGCATCGTACGCCCACGCTCGGAACGTATAAAGTTTCCATCCTCATCCGAGACCACTATTCTTGAGTCCGTCATTCACGCGCAGGCGGGAATCCATAGCACATGTGAGTGTAAGCACTGTAGATTACAAGCATGCGCGGCAATGACGTCACAAAAAGTCAGCGGATTTAAATACTTTTCGACTTCCTCGCTACTTTGCTGCAATTGCGGCATCAAGCAGGTCAGCGATCGCAGTCAATTTTGAATGATCGATGTTAAGCGGGACAACGGGCCACCATTCGGAACCCAAGCTAAGATGTTTCAGAATGAACGGCATGCGGTTGCGGTCATTCTGTACTCAGCAACAATCTCCCGTCGTAAGCCATCACGCTATTGGCCCAGAAATTGAGTTCAGCTGGGAATGAACTCCACCGACAGTCCGATTTCAACGGCTCGTCGTCTCAACTTTAGAACTTCGTCCTCGGAATAGAACCCTAACTTCCATGCACGATCGCCTCTCGATATCTGCCTAACCAAGTCATCCGCATAAAAATTATTCATTCCTTCAAAAACCCTTTTGACCTTCATCTGAGTCTTGCGTACATCAGCCGGATTGTTGGCCGGAACGATCGCTGCGAAGACCTTTGTCTCTAGTGGAATAGGATTGTCAATAAAGTGAACCCGAACGGGAAATTCGTGCCGGCAGCGATCGCATTGATATATTTTTACTGCACCGACTGCGGAAAGTGAACTGGCTTCCCCTCCACATAACGGACATTTGACCAGGCTTTTCATTATTTTAACCTCTTGGAATATTGTGCTCCAGACTGTAGGAAAACGTTAGCTGCCTTTTGATCAATTTGCGGATAAAGCGGACTCTTGACCATATATTCAATCGCCTCCCGATCCGTGCGTAAGAAAAAGCCACTGTCTACACGGCGTTGAACGCTGTAGGCCGCCAGCTCCTTCTCAAGTGCTATGGGACCATCAGCATACTGCCTGGGAGTCAGGCGTTGCAGAAAATGTTCGCCCTCATGCGCTACCAAGCCAGCCGTTTGCGAGGGAGTTCCTGAATAATTTCTAAAAATAGTCATCTCATTGGAGGCATAAGGCATCAAACCGCCCTGTGGATTAACTAGTATCTCATCGGAGAAATTTACTTTCAAATCCCCGCGTTTGAGAAGCTTCGCGATCGCTGCACCTTCGGTGGTGTCGCTCTGTCTGAGCGCCCGCATTACGGACGGCATGTTCACCTCGCCACCCAAGGACGCCCATGCATGCGGATGCAGGCCAAAATGATTCGACAGGCCCCGTGCCCCAACACTAGTTGCCGCGGATGAACTAGCAAGATTGATCGCTCCAACCTGCCTGGCGGTGTTCGACGGGGCTCGCGTCGCGGCCACAACAGCGCCAATCTCTGCGCTGTAGATCGCTACGCCTACAGTGGTGGCACCTCTATAAACAGCAGGCGAAGCCAATTGAGCGGCTATGCCTCCAAATGCCTGCACACTATTTTCATACTGCCAGATCCGGCCCGTCACTTTCTCGTACTTCGAGAACATCGTATAAGAAACATCGCTATCGAAGTGCGACGCTACGCCCGCGATGGCATAGCCGCTCATGCGATAAGCAAACGCAGCGGTTTCGGGAATGAGATTTAGTATTCCCTTTGCTGCACCGATGGCCAGATCGCCATAAAAGCCCCCAACCTTCTTCATCTGCTCGCCGTAACTCATCGACGGGACGCTTTCATCAAGCTCCAGGCCCTCGGCACCGGCATCGCTCGCCTCGAGCGACTGCAATATCACAGGCTCAGTCTCAAGTTCCGGGATAAGCACACCTGTCTGAACTGTGCCGCTAGCGCCACTGCCTCCCCCGCCAATGAACACGTTTCCCGACCCAGTGATGACGATGGCACTGCATTTGATCAGATCACCCAAGCGCACTGCAGGGCAGCCATTAATAAACACATTCGAACTGCCGGTGGCGATAGGCAAGGGTACTGGCGGATGAAGCGAACACACCGCCAGATCGACGCCTGATCGCGCAGCGGGAATCCCGTTGACGAACACGTTGCCTGAACAGGGCCCAATGATCAAACCTGTCGGCACGCCGCCCGGCCCGCCACGCCCCCTTGCGTCCGGAGGAATCGGCGGAGCGTGACCGATCAAGTCGCCTAATCGTGCGGCAGAAGGCATGCGTTTACTCCTTCGCTAACTGGTCGAGCATGGTGCGGACCTCAGCAATGCTGGAAAGCCCGACGGCGGATGCGTGGCATACAAAATTCTCGGCAAGATGAAGCTGGTTGCGCAAAGACGGCATGCCATGCTCCTGCGGTGGCTCCAGTACGTACTTGCCCGGCTCACGCCACCATGCGCTTGGCTTTTCAAACCTGGCGCGAAGGGGATTGCCTACCGCGTCAAAAAAGCGCCACGCATCCGCCTGAACTTCGTAGGAGTCGGTGTTGCTGCAGGCTTCGTCTTGATTGGCAAAGGCATGGAAGGCTCGCCGGCTCGCGCATAAGCCAAAAACGGTCGGGGCTTTGATTGCTGGCTTAACAGCTACGGTGGCAACATTGTTGGAGGTGTCGATCCGCTCGCGCAGCTTCAGGCTCCCGAGGAGATTCTCGAATGTCGCATGCCACTGGTGCGCGAACTGTTTCTGGCATGTTGCCGTTATCAGCAACGATTCACGCTCACGGTGGTGAATGCCGGGTACCAGCAGCAGTACCTGCCGCTGGTGCAGCCACTTGAACCTGCGTTGCCAGACATAGGCCAGTTCGATTGCGGGCATGCCGGCAAGGCTACGCTCCGTTGAAGCGAGCAGGGAGAAATCAGGCATCGCTTGCGACATTCCGGTAACGATATCGTCGGCAAAGTCGGCGAGGGTTTCTTCCGGCTGCACCTTCGCATGCGACATGACGACGCTGAAGTCGCCCGCCTCGTCATCGCGGGACACGAAAACGTGCATCGTCCGGTCCGTGAGCTGCTCTGGCAACGCGAAACTCGCGTCATTGACGTGATGTAGCATCGGATGTGTACCTGCAGTGGAATGTCGAGTTGCCGTCGCCGTCGCGCTTGCCGCACTGTGAAAGGCGCGAAAGTGTCTCTCAGGACTGCTATCTTGCCACCGCTAAATAAAAGTCCTTTAGCGCAAGATCAAACCTCGAAGCGACACCACCAAACGCGGCCAGATTGCAACTAAGCGAGCGATCTGTTGCCGAGAATCCTTTTTCAACATTCCCCGAAATTTTCCCGCAATTTACTGATTTAAAATCAACTCTTGACGATAGAATAAGGTTATTCAATGCAATAGTTGATAACAAACCTTTTCGCCCGGACGTCACCTTCGTTTTCTACGTCTCGCCCCCTTCCTCACTTCAATTTATTTTCCAAAGGAAAAATATAATGATTAGCGTAAAGCATATGCAGCACTTATGTGCCTTGGCAGTGGTAGCTGCAACGATGGGTTTTGGCGTGGCGCAGGCAACTCCAGTTAGCATGCAAAGGGCAATATCCCAGCAAGCATCCGTGCAACAAGAATTAGAAGTGGACGTGACGGGTATCTTCAATAACGATGAGCGAGGCTCTGTAAGTAACGTTATTCGGGATTTTTACGTCGGCCCCCGAGCGCTGATCACCAGTCTCAGGTGGGACGTCAACGTAACAACCTATCCCGGAAGCTACCTATCTGAAATGCAAGTGACCTTCAGCGATTCACTGGGCAATGGGGTGACTTTCACTCCCGGCGATGGCGATGATGAAGACGGCACCATGGATTACGCCGGATTCCAGGATCTGGGCGACCTGGACAAGATTTTCGCAGTCGGTAACGATGGGATCCTACGCCTTGAGTTTCACGATGCGTTCAAGGATCTGGCCTTCGACGAACCAGAAGGCGTATGGAACTTCGGTACGCTGACCTTCGGCATTGCCGAAGCACAGGTGCCGGAGCCACCGACCTACGCGCTGATGCTGGGCGGTCTGCTCTTGCTCTCAGGCACAGCCAAGCGTCGCCGCTCCTGAGAACCGAACATACTTGAGTTCGCGGTAAAAGTTTCTCCCAAATAGCTAGTCCCCAAGCCGATCGCCACTGGAGGTTGAACCATGTCTGTACGCTCTTTCTACCGTTTTATCACGCGCTTTTCCCCAGGTCTTGGGGGCGTAGCACTTGTTTTAGCATCGTTTTTCTCGTCAGCCCCGGCATTCGCGGAACCCAAATTTGAAACCGCGAAACCGATTCCGCTTTATTCCTACTACCCGACAGGCAACGTCAATGCCGTCGTAACCGCACCGTCCTCCCTCCCGACGCCCTCGTTCGTCCTGATGGGCGGCGGCCCTGACGTCGATCCCGCCTTCCGCTGGTTGATTCAGCGCGCCGGCATCAAGCCAGGAACCGGCGGTCGTTTCGTCGTCATCCGAGCAACCGGGGAAGATGGTTACAACCCCTATATCTACTACAGTGATGACACCTTATCGACGTCGACCAACGTCGCCGAGTTGTGGGTAGGCGGTGCTTCGCTCGGCCTGACATCCGTCGAGACGTTGGTGATTCCAAGCGTGAAGGCAGCCAACAGCGCGGCCGTGAACGCCATCGTCGCCAAGGCGAACGTGGTCTTTATCGCAGGTGGCGATCAGAGTCACTACATCCGTTTCTGGAAAGGTACGGCGCTCGAGCAGACCCTCAAAACGCTGATGCAGAAGAACGTTCCCCTGGGCGGTACCAGCGCCGGCCTCGCCGTCCTGGGACAATTTGACTACTCCGCACTGTACAAATCCGCGACCTCGGAGTTGTCGATGGCCGATCCTTATTACAAGGACATTACATTCGACCCATCGCCCTTGAGCTTGCAAGGCGGCTTCATCGCTCCACCAGCGCTGGATAGTCTGATTTTCGATTCACACTTCGACAGCCGCGACCGCATGGGCCGTTTCATTACCTTCATTTCCCGTATCGTCGCGCCAACCGCAACCCCGGGCGGCACTTTCGGATGCAGCGGCGGTGTACTGCCGGCTTCCTCCAGCGGCAACAAGACCGCGCGCGGTATCGGTATCGGCGTCGAAACTGCGTTGCTGGTTCAGGGAAATGGCGGCGGGCAGCCCGTTACTGCAACACGGGTCACCAACCCATCGACTGAGACTGAGAGCGCCGTCTATTTTGTGCGCCCCTCGGTACCGCCGACGGTTTGCCGCGCTAATACACCGCTGTCGATCCCCACCGTTGAGGTAAGAAAGCTGGCCGACTCGGCCACCGTCTTCAATCTGACCGACTGGACCGGCGTGCCTTTGTATAAGCACCTGGACGTCAACTCGGGCCAGCTGTTTCCGGCTGACTGGTATTAAAAAAGTCGGTCATCCAAAGGGCAATTCGTGCATGCGATACACCTAAGCGCGCAGCCGCGGCAGATTCGCACGCGCGCCCGGGTCGGCGAGGAAGCCGGCCAGGACCTGCTCGAACAGATCGATATTGCCGGCGTAGCGGCGCTGGGCCATCACCTGCGCCGCGCCCAGCTCTTTGAGGGCGAAGTAGTCGGCAAGCAGATCCCCCTGGGCTTCCATGTTGTAGTCGGCCAGGGTCTTGTGCGGCGCGAGTTCGTAGCGGTAGCTCAGGCCAATGCGCACAGCGCCGCGCCACCACACCGGATAGCCCAGCTGATGCTGCCACACATGCGTCATCTCGTGCATGAACCAGTGGCGCGCATGTTTACTGCCGTTCGAGAAATCGAGCAGGCAACAGGATTTGTCGAAGTAGATCGCGCCATTCGGCGTCATCGCGCAGTTCTTGGGCTGCAGTCCGAAAGGCAGATAGCGGCGGTTGTAGATGGTCACCCGCGCGTAGTCGATGGCGTCGCCGAACAGGGTCGACGCCATCGCGATTTCGCCCTCGGTCAGAGGGCGTCCCTGCTCCCTGCCACGTGGCAGACGCACGGAATGCGGCCTTGAGGATCAGGCCCGCAGGGCCGCCGCGGCGCGCGCCAGCTCGGTGATGTGCGCCCAGTTGCCGGCCTTGATCGCATCCTTCGGCGTCAACCACGAACCGCCCACGCAGGCGACGTTTTTGCACGCCAAAAACTGCGGCGCGGTGTCGATCGAAATCCCACCGGTCGGGCAGAAGGTGATGTCCGGCAGCGGGCCGCCGATCGCGTTGAGCATGCCGACGCCCCCGGCAGGCACCGCCGGGAACAGCTTGAGCTGGCGGAAGCCGGCTTCGCGCGCAGCCATCACTTCCGACGGCGTCATCACGCCCGGCAGGAGCGGCAGACCGCTCTTGCGCGCCGCTTCGATCAGCGCCGGGGTCAGGCCGGGCGAGACGCCAAACACCGCGCCGGCGTCACGCGAGGCTGCAAATTCCTCGGGCTGGGTCAGCGTGCCGACGCCGACGATGGCGCCCGGCACCTGCGACATGGCGCGGATCGCATCGAGGCCGTGCGCGGTACGCAGCGTCACTTCCAGCACGCGGATACCGCCGGCCACCAGCGCCTGCGCCAGGGGAACGGCGTGCTCCGGATCGTCGATGGCGATAACGGGAATCACGCTCGCCGAGCGCATGATGTCGAGTAGGGTCATGGTCATGTTGGTCTCTTGTTGGTGTCGTTCGATTTACTTGGGGTTCTTGATCAAAAAGTCTTCGTCCGAACCAGGCACGGTGTCGCCGATGTCGGCGGTGGCATGCAGCGGTACCGTGGTCGGGATCGGCGAAGGAAGCGGGAAGGTGGTGGCACCTTTCTCGGCTTCGCTGATCGAATTGCGGAACATCGCAAACAGTTCGCGCCCCATGCCGATATGGCTGGACGACAGATCCGCGGTGGCCAGCGAACGCGCGGCCCAGACTTCGGCCGGCACCAGTGCTTCAAGCGTGCCGGTGGTGGCGTCCAGGCGGATGATGTCGCCGTCGCGCACCAGGCCCAGTGGGCCACCAGCCAGAATTTCGGGCGAGACGTGGATCGCGGCAGGCACCTTGCCCGACGCCCCGGACATGCGGCCGTCGGTCACCAGCGCCACGTGGCGGCCGGCGTCCTGCAGGTTGGCCAGCGCCGGCGTCAGGGCGTGCAGTTCCGGCATGCCGTTGGCGCGCGGACCCTGGAAGCGGATCACCGCCACGAAGTCGCGATCGAGCTTGCCGGCCTTATAGGCATGCATGAAGTCTTCCTGCGAATTGAAGGTCAGTGCAGGCGCTTCGACCACGCGGTGTTCTTCCTTGACGGCCGAGATCTTCATCACGGCGCGGCCCAGGTTGCCGGCCACCAGGATCATGCCGCCATCCTTGGCGAACGGCGCCGATGCGGGACGCAGCACGTTCTCGTCGCCGCTTTGCAGCGGCAAGTCCTTCCACACGGCCTTGGCGCCGTCGAGGAAAGGTTCGACGCAGTGCGCGCGCAGGCCCTTGCCAAGGATGGTGGTCACGTCGTCGTGCAGCAGGCCGGCGTCGAGCAGTTCGCGGATCACGAAGCCGGGACCGCCGGCGGCCTGGAAGTGGTTCACGTCGGCGTCGCCGTTCGGGTAGATCCGGGTGAGCATCGGTATGATGGCCGACAGTTCGTTGAAGTCGTCCCAGTCGATCACGATGCCGGCCGCCTTGGCGATCGCCACCAGGTGCAGGGTGTGGTTGGTCGAACCGCCCGTGGCCAGCAGGCCGACAATGGCGTTGACCATGCATTTTTCATCGACCACCTGGCCGACCGGCGTGTAGCTGCCGCCCTGCTGCGAAATGGTCACCGCGCGCTGGGCCGCGGCCGTGGTCAGGGCGTCGCGCAGCGGCGTACCCGGTGTGATGAAGGCGGCGCCCGGCATATGCAGGCCCATGATCTCCATCAGGACCTGGTTGCTGTTGGCGGTGCCGTAAAAGGTACAGGTGCCGGCGCCGTGGTAGGACTGCGATTCGCATTCCAGCAGCTCGTCGCGCGTGGCCTTGCCCTGCGCGTACAGCTGGCGGATGCGCGCCTTTTCCTTGTTCGACATGCCCGAGGTCATCGGACCGGCCGGCACGAAGATGGCAGGCAGGTGGCCGAAATGCAGCGCACCGATCAACAGGCCCGGCACGATCTTGTCGCACACGCCCAGGTACAGGGCCGAGTCGAACATATTGTGCGACAGCGCGATGGCGGTGGCCATGGCGATGGCGTCGCGCGAAAACAGCGACAGTTCCATGCCCGGCTGGCCCTGGGTCACGCCGTCGCACATGGCGGGTACGCCGCCGGCAAACTGCGCCACCGCGCCGACTTCACGCACGGCGTCCTTGATTACAGCGGGAAAATATTCGAAAGGCTGGTGCGCCGACAGCATGTCGTTGTAAGCCGAGACAATGGCCACCGACGGCTTCTTGACTTCGCGCAGTTTGAGTTTGTCGTTGGCGGGAAAGGCGGCAAAACCGTGCGCCAGGTTGGTACAGGACAGCGCGCCGCGCTGCGGACCCTGGATGCGCGCCGCATCCATATGGGCCAGGTAAGCCGCGCGCGATGCCCGGCTGCGCTTGATGATCCGCTCGGTCACCGATTCAACTACGGGATGCAAGGCCATGAGTCTTCCTTATGAATTTATTTCCTGAAATTTTACTACAAAAATGGGTTGCCGCGCATAATTTAGTCAGCCAGCTTGCTCCTTTTATGCACAATTGGCAAGCCGAGCGGCCCTGCAGCAGCATCACAGCGATCGTTTCCACAGCAAGCTCTACACTCGGGGCAGCCATATTTTTGTAGTGAATTTACGCGTTTTTCCTGTATTATTCGATAACCTTCAGTCGAGACGCGGGCCGTGGCCCGCATCGGCACGTCACCCGCACTTCAACCCAACCGACCCAGCGACCACCATGCGCCAGCCTGCACTTACCTCCACCGCCAGTTTCCAGGCGCTCGAAACGCACGCCATTGAAGCCGAAGACTGGCAACTGCGCGGCCTGTTCGCCGCCGACCCGGAACGCTTCCCTAAACTGACCGTCGATGCCGCCGGTTTGTTCCTAGACTATTCAAAAAACCGGCTGGACGGGCGCACGCTTGAACTGCTGGCGGACCTGGCGCGCGAACGCGGCGTCGAGGCTCAGCGCGACGCCATGTTCGCAGGCGAACGCATCAATCTGACCGAGCGCCGCGCCGTCCTGCATACGGCCCTGCGCGCGCCGAAAGATGCCGCCCTGGTGGTCGACGGCCAGGATGTGATTGCCGATGTGCACGCCGTACTCGAGCGGGTGCGCGCCTTCAGCGATGCGGTCCGCGCCGGCACCTGGCTCGGCTACAGCGGCAAGCCGATCACCGACATCGTCAACATCGGCATCGGCGGCTCCGACCTGGGTCCCAAGATGGTCTGCCTGGCGCTGCGCCAGTACACGCATCCGCGCCTGACCATGCACTTCGTGTCCAATGTGGACGGGCATGACATGGACGCGGCCCTCGCCAGGGTCAATCCGGAAACCACGCTCTTCATCATCGCCTCCAAAACCTTTACCACCACCGAGACCATGATGAACGCGCAGACCGCGCGCGCCTGGTTCCTGCAGCACGGCACGGAAGAAGCGCTGGCGCGCCATTTTGTGGCTGCGTCGACCAATACCGAAGCGATCAAAGCCTTCGGCATCGATCCGGCAAATATGTTCCCGTTCTGGGACTGGGTGGGTGGACGCTATTCGGTGTGGTCGGCCATCGGCCTGCCGGTCGCGCTGGCGGTGGGATTTGGCTACTTCAGCGACTTGCTGGCCGGTGCCCACGCCATGGACAAACACTTCCGGGAAGCGCCGCTGGAGGCGAACATGCCGGTGCTCCTGGCTTTGGTGGGCTTCTGGAACCGCCAGTTCCTGGGCTGCTCGTCGGTCTCGATCGCGCCTTACCATCAGGACCTGAACCGCTTCCCCGCCTACCTCCAGCAGCTCGACATGGAAAGCAACGGCAAGCGCGTCACCAAGAGTGGCCTGCCGCTCGATACCCCGACCTGCCCGGTGATCTGGGGCGACTGCGGCACCAACGGCCAGCATGCCTACTTCCAGCTGCTGCACCAGGGTACCGACATCACGCCCATCGACTTCATCGCCACCCTGCGTCCCGCGCACGAACTGGAGAACCACCACGCCGCCCTGCTGGCCAACTGCTTCGCCCAGTCCGAAGCCTTCATGCGCGGTAAAACGCTGGACGAAGTGCGCAAGGACCTGCAGCAGCAAGGCCTGTCGCTGGCCGAAATCGAAACGCTGGCGCCGCACAAGACCTTCCCCGGCAACCGTCCCAGCAACACCATACTGATGGAGTACCTGACCCCGTACACCCTGGGCGCGCTGATCGCCCTGTACGAGCACAAGACCTTCGTGCAAGGGGTGATCTGGGACGTCAACAGCTTCGACCAGTGGGGTGTGGAACTGGGCAAGGTGCTGGCCAAGAAAATCGAAGCGGAGCTGACCGGTGAAGCCACGCCGGAAGCGCATGACAGCTCCACCAACGGCCTGATCGCCATGGCCAAGGCGGCGGTGTAATGAGCGCCCAAATGAGCACCCAGGAATTCGCGGGGAACGTTTTCAGTGTGGTGAGCGAGCAGGCCATGCAGGTGGGCGAATGCCCGCTCTGGCATGCGGCCGAACAGACCCTGTACTGGGTCGATATCGACGCCTTCACCGTGCACGCAAAGGACTTGCGCGATGGCGTGCAACGTGCATGGCGCATGCCGGCCGAACCATCGGCCCTGGCGGTCAATGCTAACGGCGGCCTGGTAGTGGCCATGCGCAGCGGCTTCGCGCACCTTGATACCGCCGGCGGCGATATCACGCCCATCGCCGACGCACCCTTCGATACCACCACCACGCGCTTTAACGATGGCCGCGTCGATGCGGCGGGACGCTTCTGGGTCGGCACCCTGTTCGAGCCGCGCAATGCGCAGGCGGCCGAGATGTATGTGCTCGACAAAGGCAAGGTCAGGCTGGCCTGGTCGGGCGGCATGACCAACTCGAATGGCCTGGGCTTCAGTCCCGACAACCGGACCATGTACCACGCCGACACGGCGGCGCACCGCATCGACCGCTACAGCTTCGACCTGGAGCGCGGCGAAGCGTCGGACGCCCAGTGTTTCCAGCAGTTCGCCAGCGACAAGAAGGCCGCCGATTATGGCGGCCGTCCCGATGGCGCCGCGGTCGACAGCGAAGGCGCCTACTGGTGCGCCATGTTCGAAGGCGGACGTCTGCTGCGCTTTTCGCCGCAGGGCGAACTGCTGCGCGAAGTGAAGCTCCCGTTGCGCTGCCCAACCATGATCGCCTTCGGCGGACCCGACCTGCGCACTCTGTTCATCACCAGCGCCAGCCATGGCCGCAGCGAAGCGGAACTGGCACAGTACCCCCTGAGCGGACGGGTGCTGTCGCTGCAGGCCGAGGTGGCCGGCCGCGAGGAGCCGCGCTACGCTTGAGCGTGCGGCACCGCCCGTCACAATTGTCTTCCATCCTGTGACAATCGCGTTACAATCGGGCATCGACCAAGGTAGGTAAGGACAGCCCGATGAGCGTGCTAGCGCGTACTCCACAATGAGTATCGATCGTCGCAAGGTGCCCCGTGAAATGCTGGCGCAGATCGCCGGCAGGATGGCGCATCTGGGTGCCTGGGTGGCAGACCTGCACAGCGAGCGCTGCTACTGGTCCGACGAAGTGTGCGACATCCACGAAGTTCCGCACGGGACCTGGCCCACCTTCAAGCAGGCCTATTCGTTTTACCCTCCCCACTGGCGCGCCCAGGTGGCCCACGCGGTGGAAGCCTGCTCGCGCGACGCCACCCCCTTCGACATGGAAGTGCAGATGCAGACCGGCGGCGGCAAGCTGCTGTGGGTCCGCACCATCGGGGAAGCCGTGCGCGACGATGCCGGCGTCATCGTCCAGCTGCAGGGCGCGTTCCAGAACATCGGCGCAGCCAAGCAGGCCGAAGAGCAGCGGACGCAACTGGCGGGGCGCCTCACCGCCACCCTCGAGACCATCACCGACGCCTTCGTGATGATCAACCGCGACTGGACTTTCGGCTACCTGAACCGTGAAGCCGAGCGCCTGCTCCAGTGCCGGCGCGAAGATGTGCTGGGCAAGGACATCTGGACCGTCCACCCGCTCATCGTCGGCACCCGCTACGAAACCGAATACCGGCGCGCCATGAAGGAAGGCGTCGCGGTCGCCTTCGAGGAATACTACGCCCCGGTCAACCTGTGGAGCGAAGTGCGCGCCTTCCCGTCGGAAGAAGGCCTGGCCGTGTATTTTGTCGACATCCAGGCGCGCAAGGCGGCCGAGTCGCAGATACGCTCGCTCGCCTATTTCGACACGCTGACCGGGCTGCCGAACCGCAGTCTGCTGGTCGAACGCCTGGACGCCGCGCTGGCGCCCGACCCGTCCAATCCGGCCTGCAGCGCGGTGCTGATCATCGACCTGGACAATTTCAAGAGCATCAACGACACGCGCGGCCACGACAAGGGCGACATGCTGCTCAAGCTGGTCACCGCGCGCCTGACGGACAGCGTGCGGCGCGCCGACCTGGTGGCCCGCTTCGGGGGCGATGAATTTATCATCCTGCTCGGCGCGCTGGGCGACGACCCGGTTGAAGCGGCAAGGCGCGCCGAGAAGACCGCGCACACCATCCTGGCGACCTTCGCCGAGGCCTTCGAGATCGAGGGACTGCCGCAGTACAGCAGCGCCAGCATCGGCGTGGCCCTGTTTGGGCATAACCATGAGGGCGACCCGCTCACACCCGACGACGTATTGCGCCGTGCCGATCTGGCGATGTATCACGCCAAGGCGGCCGGACGCAACGCCGTGGCCCTGTACGATCCGGGCATGCAGGCGCGCGCCCTGCACCGCGCCGGACTCGAGGCTGACCTGCGCAATGCCCTGGCCCAGAGCCAGTTCCTGCTGCACTACCAGCCGCTGGCCGCCGTCGACGGTTCCATGACCGGGGTCGAGGCGCTGGCGCGCTGGCAGCATCCACAGCGCGGCATGATCTCGCCGGCCGAATTCATTCCGGCGGCTGAGGACAGCGGCCTGATTCTTGCGCTGGGTGACTGGGTCCTGCACACTGCCTGCACCCTGCTCGCGCAATCGGGCCAGCAGGCGCGCAGCGGGCACCTGACCATGTCGGTCAACGTCAGCGCGCACCAGTTTCACCGTCCCGATTTCGTGGCCGGGGTCAAGGGCGCGCTGGCCGCCACCGGCGCCAACCCGCGCCGCCTCAAGCTGGAATTGACCGAGAGCCTGATGATCAAGGACCTGGAAGGCACCATCAGCAAGATGCTGGCCCTGCGCCAGATCGGGGTTGGCTTTTCGCTCGATGATTTCGGCACCGGTTACTCTTCGCTGGCGCACCTGCACCGGCTGCCGCTGGACGAACTCAAGATCGACCAGTCTTTCGTGCGCGATGCCGTCAGCGGCGGCCACGGCGCCCTTATCGTCCATACCATCCTGGCGCTTGGCAAGGCGCTCAACCTGTCGGTGCTGGCCGAAGGCGTGGAAACGGCGGAACAATACGAGTTCGTCCAATGGGCGGGCTGCCACGCCTACCAGGGTTACCTTTACAGCAGGCCGCTCAGTGCCGCAGCTCTGGAAGGCTTCATCACGCACGCGGCAATCGTGCCGACCGGAATGAATGGCGAGTGATAAACTCGCGTGCTAAATCAACAAGCACGCTTGTGACAACACCATACCGGAAGGAAACTAATTGGACACGCTGGTCAAAACAGGCATACCCGGCCTGGATGAAGTGCTGCAGGGAGGAATTCCCCGCGGCAACAACCTCATCGTCGAAGGTGCTCCCGGCACCGGCAAGACCACCCTGGGCCTGGCCTTCATCCATGCGGGCGCGGCCCTGCATGACGAACCGGGCGCCATCGTTTCCTTCGAGCTGGACTCGGCCAAGCTGCTGCGTGACGCGGCCGGCTTCAACTGGGACCTGCAGGGTCTGATCGATGCCGGCAAGATCAAGGTGATCCAGACCAGTCCCGCCGTGCTGCTGTCGGAATTTCGCAACGCCGACGGTGCCTTCGCTGACGCCCTCAAGTCGATCGGCGCCAAGCGTCTGCTGATCGACGGCCTGACGCCCATGCGCCTGTACGCCGAAGTGCACGACCAACCCTTCCGCGAAGACATCCACCTGCTGATCGAAGGACTGACCCGGCTGGGCGTGACCACCATGGTCACGGCCGAGCGCGACGAATCCTTCGGCAGCGTGCCCAATCACGAACGCTTCGTGTTCGACACCATCATCGAACTGACGCGCGGCGAGTACCGGCGCCGCGTGCAGCGCCGCCTGACCGTGCTCAAGTCGCGCGGCCAGGACTTCATCGGCGGCAGTCACACCATGCGCATCGAAGCTGGCAGCGGCGTGCACGTGTACCGGCGGGCCCAGTCGCGCCCCATCAGCGCGGACGAGCAACCCACTTCCAACGATCGCATTTCGACCGGCTCGCGGGCGATCGACGAGATGATGGATGGCGGCCTGTATGCCGGCTCCGTCACCATGGTCAGCGGAATATCGGGCACCGGCAAGACCGTCTTCAGCGTGCAGTTCCTGGCGGCCGCGGTCGCGGCCGGCCACAAGACCTTGCTGGTCAGCCTGGACGAGCACCCGCGCCAGCTGATCCGCAACGCCACGACCCTGGACCTGGACCTGGGCGGTCTGGTCGAGCGCAAGGAACTGTTCCTGCACTACGAATCGCCGCTCGAACTGGAACTGGATGTCCACTTCGACCGCATCACCCGCCTGGTCGAGCAGGAAGGCATCGACTGCATTGCCTTCGATTCCTGCGCCGTGTACGAGATGACCAGTCCGGCTGAAGTGGCCGACTACCTGTACGCGCTGGCGACGTATTTCAAGAACCGCCTGGCCACCGTGCTGTTCAACTACGAGAGCCCGGAACTGCTGGGCATTTCACAGATCAGCGAAGAACTCAAGGGATCGCACCTGGTCGACAACATCATCCTGCTCAACTACGTCGAGATCTCAACCGTGCTGCGGCGCGCGATCGCGATTCCCAAGGTGCGCGGCAGCCGCAACCGCCAGGTCACGCGCGAATACGTGATCGGCCAGGGCGGCCTGCTGCTGGTGGACGAAGAAGGCGGCAATGCCGACCCGGCCGGCGTGGTGCCGCAACTGCCGTTCTCCTCATACTACGGCCTGCTGTCACGCTCGCCGTCGCGCCAGAGTCCCCTGATCGAAGACGCGGTCGCGCACGGTGCGCGTCTGCCGGAATCGGTCGACCTGCCCACCGAATCGCCGCAGTGATCAACATCGCCGCACCTGGTGACGCCGCGATCGACTGGGATGCCTGGGTGACCCCGCTCACCCAGTTTTCGCAGGCGACCGGGCTGGCGGTGGCGGTGTACGACGTGCGCGGCTGGCGCCAGGTCGGGCCGCTGCTGTCGGCGCGTACCGCCACCCTGCTGGCGCGCTCGCGCCTGTGGAGCGACGACGGCCCCGGCACCGCGCTCGAACGGCGCATTGCAGGCGCCGTGTTCGGGCATGACACGAGCGCGCCGGAACACGATTTTCACGGCATGCGCGTGTGCAGCATGCAGCTCACCCAGTTTGGCGATATCTATGGCGTGCTGGTTTACGGCTGGCGCTTTCGTGACTTCAGCTCGCCCATGGCCTGCGACCAGATCGGCTGCGAGGTTGGTGTTCCCGGCCACCAGTTGTGGGCCGAAGTCAGGCTGGAGACCCCGGTGTCGGACACGCGCATGTCCACCTACACCGCGCTGCTGGAAACCCTGGTCGGCTCGATCGACCGCCAGCGCGAAAACATCGAAGAACTCAATCGCGTGAACCGCGCGCGCGACCTGTTCCTGGCCACCGTCTCGCACGAGATGCGCACGCCCTTATCGGCCCTGTCGATGCGCATCGAAGTCCTTCTCAAGACCGTGCAAGACCTGCCGGTGGCGGTGGAAAGCGGCCTGATGGCGATGCGCCTGCACGTGCGCCAGGAAGCGGGCATGATCGACGACCTGATCGACGCCGCGCGCACCCTGACCGGGCAGATGTCGATCGCGCGCGTGCCGGTATCGCTGGGCCAGGTGCTGCGCGACGCCATCTCCACGGTGGAAGTCAACGCCCACGAAAAGAACATTCTGATCCGGGTCACCCCCGTCGACTACGGCGACCGTATCGCACTGGACGCCGACGGCAAGCGCCTGCAGCAGGTGATCTGGAATCTGCTGTTCAACGCCATCAAGTTCACGCCGCAGGGCGGGGCCATCAAGGTCAGCATCAGCGAAGGCGAGCAGCAGGTCGAGATCGACGTCACCGATTCTGGCCAGGGCATCGCGCCGGAAGACCTGCCGCACGTGTTCGGCGCCTTCACCCTGCAGACCCAGCATAACGCGTCGGGCCTGGGACTGGGACTGTACATCGCGCGCCACCTGGTCGAACTGCACGGCGGCTCGCTGTCGGTTGCCAGCGCCGGCAAGGACAAGGGCACCACCTTCACCATCCGCTTGCCGCTGTAACGATGGCCCGCGCCGCGGTGGGCAGAGTTCTGCCCACCCTACGCACAACGTGAGGCTCTGCCTTTGTAGGGCGGAAAAGCCCACAGGGCGCCTTCCGCCGTGCTACGGAAAAGCCGCTTGCGGCCCCAACGTGGCACGGCGGAAGGCGCTGCGCTGTTCCGCCCTACGCGCCGCCCCGTGGCGAGCGATGCTATGATCCGCGCAGGAGGTGCCAGCCCATGTGCCGCAACATCAAAACCCTGTTCAACTTCGCTCCCCCGGCCACCGACGATGAGGTCCGCGCCGCCGCTCTGCAGTTCGTGCGCAAGCTGTCCGGCTTCAACGCTCCGTCCAAGGCCAACCAGGCCGCCTTCGATCAGGCCGTCGAAGAGGTGGCCCGCAGCGCCGCCACCCTGATCGCTTCCCTCGTCACCACCGCCGACCCGCGCGACCGGGCCATCGAAGCCCAGCGCGCCAAGGCCCGCAACGCCGTCCGCTTCCGCCCCGTCGCCTGAGCTTTCGCCGACAATTGCGTAGTAAAATTTCTTGCAAACGTGGTATTTATGTAGTAAATTTACATTTACCAGCTTCATCATCCCGGCATCCACTTTTTTGCGATCACACACTATGGCTCTTACCGATTTTGACCTCGTTCTTTTTGGCGGCAGCGGCGACTTGGCGATGCGCAAACTGCTTCCCGCGATGTACGCGCGCGACGTCGCCAACGACCTGCCTGCCACCGCCCGCATCGTCTGCGTGGGCCGCCATGAATGGTCGAACGAAGAATTCCTCAATACCGTCGAGTCCACCTCAAAACCGCACGTCAAGGCGCCGGTGGAAGCGTCCTGGGTCAAGTTCAAGCAGCGCATCGTCTATGTCTCGCTCGACGCCACCGATCCGGCCACCTACCCGGCCCTGGTGGAAGCCCTGCGCAACGACGACAAGCTGACCCGCGTGTATTACCTGGCCACGCCGCCGCACCTGTTCGCCCAGATCTGCGACAACCTGTCCGCCGCCGGCCTGGCCACCGCCAATTCGCGCGTGGTGCTGGAAAAGCCACTGGGGCGCGACCTGGAAAGCGCCAAGCAGATCAACGCCGAAGTCGGCAAGGTGTTCGCCGAATCGCAGATCTACCGGATCGACCACTACCTGGGCAAGGAGACCGTGCAGAACCTGCTGGCCCTGCGCTTCGGTAACATTCTGTTCGAGCCGCTGTGGCGCCGCGAGTGGATCTCCGACGTCCAGATCACCATCGCCGAAAAGCTCGGCGTGGGCAACCGCATGGGTTACTACGACACCTCGGGCGCGCTGCGCGACATGCTGCAGAATCACCTGCTGCAGCTGCTGTGTATCGTCGCGATGGAGCCGCCCACTTCGATCGCCCCGGATGCCGTGCGCGACGCCAAGCTGCAGGTGCTGCGTTCGCTCAAGCGCTTCACCCCGACCACCCTGGCGCAGAACATCGTGCGCGGCCAGTACCGCTCAGGCCATGTGGACGGCAAGGCGGTGCCGAGCTACCGCGACGAGCCGGACGCGCCGCAGCAGTCGAGCACCGAAACCTTTGTCGCCATCAAGGCCGAAATCGATACCTGGCGCTGGGCCGGCGTACCCTTCTACCTGCGCACCGGCAAGCGCATGGCCGACAGCCTGGCCGAGATCGTGGTGCGCTTCAAGCAGATCCCGCATTCGATCTTTAACCAGCCGACCAGCAGCTTCCAGCCCAACAGCCTGGTGATCCGCCTGCAGCCGGACGAAGGCCTGTCGATGAACCTGATGGCCAAGACGCCGGGCGACAGCATGCGCCTCAAGCAAGCAGAACTCGAACTCGATTTCCGCGAGCAGTTCAAGACTCCGCGCATGGATGCCTACGAACGCTTGCTGCTCGATGTGCTGCGCGGGCAGCTGACCCTGTTCATGCGCGGCGACGAGCTCGAAGCGGCCTGGGAATGGGTGGAGCCGATCCTGGATCACTGGGAGGAAGACGACAGTGTGCCGATTCCGTACAGTGCGGGAACGTGGGGCCCGGCCGCGGCCAGTGCGCTGATTGGGCGCGATGGTTTGCAGTGGCGCGAGGAAGCGCTGCCGGAGGATTAAGGGCAGCCGCGCATGACTTTCGTAGGGCGGAACCCCAAGGGGTTCCGCCCTACGCTCCACTTTTGAACCCAAACTATGCTCCTAGACTCGATCCGCACCCAACTCGATTCGCTCTCGAAATCCGAGCGCAAGGTCGCGCTGGCGGTTCTCGATCAACCCGCCGCCACCGTCAGCCAAAACATCACGGCGCTGGCAAAGCACGCCCAGGTGTCCGAGCCGACCGTGGTGCGCTTCTGCCGCACCCTGGGCTACGACGGCTGGCATGAATTCAAGCTCAAGCTGGCCCAGGGCCTGGCCCTGGCCCTGCCCGGCGCCAACGAACAGCCGGCCCAGGACGACCTGGCCTCGGACCTGGTCAACAAGATCTGCAGCCGCTCGATCAACACCCTGCTCGACCTGCGCAATAACCTGAATCCGGAAGCGATCCAGCGTGCCCTCGACATCCTGTCGCGCGCGAAGAAGATCGAGTTCTACGGCCAGGGCACCTCCGGCATCGTGGCAACCGATGCCCAGCACAAGTTCTTCCGCTCGGGCGTCCCAACGGTGGCCTACGCCGACCCCAACATCCACAGCATCGCGGCAGCCCTGCTGCACGAGGGCGACGCGGTGGTCGCCATTTCGCAGCGCGGCAACAGCCCGGCGCTGGTGCGCTCGGTCAAGCTGGCGCGCCGTGGCGGCGCCGACGTGATCGTACTGGCTCCCTCGGGCACGCCCCTGTCCGACCTGGCAACCGTGCTGATTCCGATCGACCTGGTGTTCAATACCGACCCTTACACGCCGATCTCGGCACGCCTGGCCTACCTGGTCGTGATCGACGTGCTGGCCGTGGGCCTGGCACTACAGCGCGGACCGGAATTTCGCAAGAAGATGCAGAACGCCCAGAAAGCGCTGCAGGAGTTCGATATGCAGTTCGATTCCTTTATTGGATGACAAGCGGTTTCAAGGTTGTACAATAGGATTCTGATATCCCTCATCCTGTGCCGCCATGAACCAACTCGAACAACTCAAGCAATTCACCAAGGTCGTCGCCGACACCGGCGACTTCCAGTCAATCAAGCAGTACACCCCGCGCGACGCCACCACCAATCCCTCGCTGATCCTCAAGGCCGTCCAGAAGCCGGAATACAAGCCGCTGCTGGAAAAAGCCGTGAAGGACTTCCCCGGCCTGTCGACCGGCGATGTGATCGACCGCGTGCTGGTCGCTTTTGGCATGGAAATCCTGAAGATCATTCCTGGCCGCGTCTCGACCGAAATCGATGCCCGCCTGTCGTTCGACACCGAAGCGACCGTGGCCAAGGGCCGTGAACTGATCGCCCTGTACGAAGAAGCCGGCGCCGGCCGCGAGCGCGTGCTGATCAAGATCGCCTCGACCTGGGAAGGCATCCGCGCCGCCGAGATCCTGCAGAAGGAAGGCATCCGCTGCAACATGACCCTGCTGTTTTCGCTGGCCCAGGCGATTGCCTGCGCCGAAGCGGGCGCGCAGCTGATCTCGCCTTTCGTCGGCCGTATCTACGACTGGTTCAAGAAGTCGACCGGCGTGGACTACTCTGGTGCGGACGATCCGGGCGTGCAGTCGGTCAAGCGGATCTACAACTATTACCGCAAGTTCGGTTACACGACCGAGGTGATGGGCGCGAGTTTCCGCAATACCTCGCAGATCCTGGAACTGGCCGGCTGCGACTTGCTGACCATCAGCCCGGAACTGTTGCAGGCGCTGGCCGACAGCGATGCGCCGGTCGAACGCAAACTGAACGCAAATGCGTCCGCGGTGTCTATCGAGAAAGTGGCGATCGACGAGAAGACCTTCCGCTTCATGATGAATGAAGATGCGATGGCGACCGAGAAATTGGCCGAAGGAATTCGGACGTTTTGTGCCGATTCGGGCAAGTTGAAGCAGATCATCACCGGCATGCGCTAACAAGGTGGTGGATAGCGCGCCCGTTGGGCGCTCATCCACCCTACGAAAGGCAATGTCCCGCCGCCAGGATTCTACGGCACATGCCGGACGGTGGCGATAATCAGACCCGTGAGTAAGCAAGCCTTGCTTAGGGTGGATGAAGCGCAGCGGAATCCACCTTCAACCGGGCCCCAAACAGAGCGACCGCAACAAGCACCCGAACATCGATTGAATCTACACGCGGAGAGACCTTAGATGCGTATCGACGATTTCTCCGCCCATCTCGACCAGATCGAAATCCGGATTGATCAGCCAGTTCCGCACCAGGCCCTCGATCAGCACCAGCAAACCCAGCGCCACCGCCTGAGGCTTGACCCCGGCCACGATGCGCCCGCTGGCAATGCCATCGCGCACAATGCGCTCGCAGCGCGCATGCCATTGCTCCCGGTGCAGCATCTTGCGCTCGCGCACCGCGCTCATCTCGGTCACGTATTCCATCTTCAGGCTGCCGATCTCGAACACCCGGCGCGCCTTGGGATCGTCCAGGGTCAAGCTGAACACGCACAGCGCATAGCCGTGCAGCGCCTGCAGCGGATCGAGCGAGGCATCCGCGTCAAGCGTCTGCATCGCGCCTTCCAGCGGCATCTTGGCGCGGTCCATCATGGCATTGAACAGCGCGCCCTTATCTTCAAAGTGCCAGTAGATCGCGCCGCGCGTCACGCCCGCGGCAGTCGCGATATGCTGCAAGGTCGTACCCGACACACCCTGCTCCACAAACAGCAATTCGGCCGCATCGAGGATGCTGTCGCGCGTTGCCAGCGCGTCTTCCTTGGTCCTGCGTGCCATCGGCCCTGCTCCTTCTTTGATACCAAAACCTGATACCGAAAACATTAAACATACACTCGTGTTAGTATATTCCAAAATCAAACAAGCCCGGGAACGACGTGTTACTGCGCAAGAAACTGTTGCGTAGTAAATACAGTTTGTCCAATTTATTGAAGGATGTACACGCAATGCGCCCCAACCCTCTTCTGACCTCCTCCCGCCTCACATTGCACCGTAACGTTGCCGGCGCCGTCGCCGTGCTGGTCCTGATGGCCGCCTGCGGTTCGAAAGACGCGGCGGCACCAGGCGGCGCGCCGGGCGGCAACCGCCCTCCGCCTGAAGTCGGCGTCGTCACTACCCGCATCGAGCCAATTGCCCTGCAGACCGAGCTGCCAGGCCGTGTCGAGCCAGTCCGTGTGGCGCAGGTACGCGCCCGCGTCAATGGCGTGGTGCTCAAGCGCCTGTTTACGGAAGGCAGCGAAGTCAAGCCCGGTCAAGTGCTGTACCAGATCGATCCGGCGCCTTACCAGGCCCAGTTGAGCAGCGCCCGCGCCTCGCTCGGCAAGGCCCAGGCCAACCTGGACCAGGCCGCCGCCCAGGCCGCGCGCTACAAGCCGCTGGTCGAAGCGAACGCCGTCAGCAAGCAGGAATATGTGAACGTGGTAGCGGCACAGAAAACCGCGGAAGCCGATGTGGCCGCCCAAAAAGCCGCCGTGCAGATCGCCCAGATCAATACCGGCTATGCCAGCGTGACCGCGCCGATTGCCGGCCGCATCGGGCGCGCCCTGGTGACCGAAGGCGCACTGGTAAGCGCCACCGAAGCGACCCAGCTGGCCCTGATCCAGCAGACCAGCACGGTCTACGTCAACTTTACCCAGTCGGCTTCCGAACTGCAGCGCCTGCGCCAGGACGCCGGCGGCAAGCTCGCCGGCAGCATTCCCGTCACCATCGTGCAGGATGACGGCACCGAACTGCCGCGCAAGGGCAAGCTGCTGTTCTCGGACGTGACGGTGGACCCGACCTCGGGCCAGATCACCCTGCGCGCCGAAGTGCCCAATCCCGACAACGCGCTGTTGCCGGGCCAGTATGTGCGGGTTCGCCTGTCGCAGGCTCAACTGCCGGCCGGCATCCTGATTCCCCAGCAAGCCGTGACGCGCGGCAGCACCGGCGACACCGTGATCGTGGTTGGCCCGGACGGCAAACCGGGTCCGCGTCCGATCAAGATCGGTTCCCAGCAGAACGGCCAGTGGGTCGTGCTGGAAGGCCTGAAGGCGGGCGAACAGGTGGTTGTCGACGGTTTCCAGAAGATGCAGGCGCCCGGCATGACGGTCAAGCCAGTGCCATGGACGCCGCCGGCCGCAGCCGGCGCCGCACCAGCGCCAGCATCGGCGGCCACACCAGCAAGCGCTCCCGCAGCAGCCGGTCCGGCCGCTCCCGCGCCGCCCGCTGCAGCCGCTGCCCCGGCCGCCTCTGCTCCGGCTCCGGCCGCCGCACCCGCCAGCCGCTAACAAGAACAGACAAAGGTTCCATCAATGGCACGTTTCTTTATCGACCGCCCAATTTTTGCCTGGGTTATCGCGCTGTTTATCATGGTGGTGGGCGGGGTCGCCATCACCCAGCTGCCGATTGCCCAGTACCCGGCCGTGGCGCCGCCCGCCATCGTCATCAGCGCCGCCTACCCTGGCGCCTCCGCCCAGACCCTGGAAGACTCGGTCATCAGCGTGATCGAACGCGAGATGAACGGTTCGCCCGGGCTGATCTACATGGAGTCGATCAGCCAGGCCAACGGCACCGGCTCGATCACGCTCAGCTTCGAGACCGGCACCAATGCCGACCTGGCCCAGGTCGACGTTCAGAACCGCCTCGGCCGCGCCACGCCGCGCCTGCCCCAGGCCGTGGTCCAGCAGGGTGTGCGCGTGGACAAATCGCGTGCCAACTTCCTGATGTTCACGATCCTGTCCTCGGACGATCCGAAGTGGGACCCGATCGCGCTGGGCGACTACGCCTCGCGCACGGTGCTGCCTGAAATCCAGCGTATCGCCGGCGTGGGCCAGGCCCAGCTGTTCGGTACCGAACGCGCCATGCGCATCTGGATCGACCCGGCCAAGCTGGTCGGCTTCAACCTCTCGCCGACCGACGTCAACAACGCCATCCGCACCCAGAATGCCCAGGTTGCCTCGGGTACCATCGGCGACCTGCCCAATGTGGGCGGCCAGGCCATCACCGCGACCGTGGTGGTGACCGGCCAGCTGAGCAATGTCGAACAGTTCGGCAACATCGTGCTGCGCGCCAATCCGGACGGCTCGACCGTGCGCCTGAAAGACGTGGCCCGCATCGAAATCGGCGGCCAGAGCTATTCCACCTCGGCGCGCCTGAACGGCAAGCCATCGACCGGTATCGGCATCCAGCTGTCGCCCACTGGCAATGCGCTGGAGACCGCCAAGCTGGTACGCGCACGCATGAATGAGCTGTCGCGCTACTTCCCGGCCGGCATGAAGTACGCCGTGCCTTTCGACAGCTCGGCCTTTATCGATATTTCGATCAAGCAGGTTGTGGAAACCCTGGTCGAGGCCGTCATCCTGGTGTTCCTGGTGATGTACCTTTTCCTGCAGAACTTCCGCTACACCATCATTCCCACCATCGTGGTGCCGGTCGCCCTGCTCGGTTCGCTTGCCACCCTGCTTGCGCTCGGCTACTCCATCAACGTCCTGACCATGTTCGGCATGGTGCTGGTGATCGGTATCGTGGTCGACGACGCCATTGTGGTGGTCGAGAACGTCGAACGCATCATGAGCGAAGAAGGCTTGCCGCCGCTGGAAGCCACACGCAAGGCCATGGGCCAGATTTCCGGCGCCATCATCGGCGTGACCGTGGTGCTCATTTCCGTGTTCGTGCCGCTGGCCTTCTTTGCCGGCGCGGTCGGCAACATCTACCGCCAGTTCTCGGCGGTGATGGTGTCATCCATCCTGTTCTCGGCCTTCATGGCGCTGTCGCTCACGCCGGCCTTGTGCGCCCACCTGCTCAAGCCAGTCGAAGCGGGCCACCATCACGCCAAGAGCGGTTTCTTCGGCTGGTTCAACCGTGGCTTTACCCGCACGGCCAAGAATTACGAAGGCTTTGTGGCGCGCATCTTACGCCACACCGGGCGCGCGCTGATCGTGTTTGTCGCCGTCATCGCCGTGGTCGGCTTGATCTTTGTGCGCATGCCGAACTCCTTCCTGCCAAACGAAGACCAGGGCTACATCATCGCCAACTTCCAGCTGCCGCCTGGCGCGACGCTGGAGCGCACCGGCAAGGCCCTGAAAGAAGCGGAAGACTTCATTCTCAAGCAGCCCGAAGTGGCCAGTATGGTCGGGGTGCAGGGCTTCAGCTTCTCGGGCCAGGGCCAGAACATGGCGCTCGGCTTCATCACGCTCAAGGACTGGAAAGAGCGCGGCGGCGCCGGCCAGAGCGCCACCGATGTCGCCAACCGCATCAGCGGCCGCATGGCTGCCGTGCGCGACGCCTTCATCTTCGCCATCAGCCCGCCGCCGATTCCCGAACTGGGCCGCGGTACCGGCTTCTCCTTCCGACTGCAGGACCGGGGCGACCAGGGCCGTGCCGCCCTGCTGGGCGCGCGTAACCAGCTGATGGGTCTGGCCTCCAAGAGCCCGATTCTGGCCGGCGTGCGTCCCGAAGGTCTGGAAGACGCACCGCAGGTGCAGCTCGACATCGACCGCGACAAGGCCAGCGCCCTGGGCGTAAGTTTCGACGCCATCAATGCGGCAATTTCCACCTCGCTCGGTTCGGCCTACATCAACGACTTCCCCAACGCCGGCCGTCTGCAGCGCGTGGTGGTCCAGGCCGATGCGCCGTCGCGCATGCAGCCATCGGACCTGTTGAAACTCAATGCGGTCAACACCCGCGGCCAGCAAGTGCCGCTGTCGGCCTTTGCCACCACCCGCTGGATCACCGGCCCGATGCAGACCGTGCGCTACAACGGCTACTCGACCATGCGCCTGGCGGGCGACGCCGCGCCGGGTCACAGTACCGGCGAAGCGCTGGACGAGATGGAACGCCTGGCGGCGCAACTGCCGGCCGGCTTCGCGTTCGAATGGACCGGCCAGTCGCGCGAGGAAAAACTGTCGGGTTCGACCGTCTTCGTGCTGCTCGGCTTCGCCCTGCTGGCCGTGTTCCTGGCATTGGCCGCACTGTATGAAAGCTGGTCGATTCCGGTCGCCGTGCTGCTGGGCGTACCGCTTGGCGTGCTGGGCGCGCTGCTCGGCGCCACCATGCGCGGTTATCCGAACGATGTGTACTTCAAGGTCGGCCTGATCACCATCATCGGCCTGGGCGCGAAAAACGCCGTGCTGATCATCGAGTTCGCCAAGGAACTGCAAGCCCAGGGCAAGTCGCTGGTGGAGGCCGCGATCGAAGCCTGCCACCTGCGCTTCCGTCCGATTCTGATGACCTCCCTCGCCTTCATCCTCGGCGTGCTGCCGCTGGTCATCGCCGGCGGCGCCGGATCGGCCAGCCAGCGCGCCATCGGTACCGGCGTAATGGGCGGCATGATCACCGCGACCGCACTGGGCGTGTTCTTCGTGCCGGTCTTCTTCGTCGTGGTCCGCAAACTGTTCAAGGGCAGCGAGCGGCAGCGCCAGATCGACGCGCACGAAAAGCCCCACACTGTCGTCGTTGAGCCAAAACACTGAGCCAGGTTATGAATAAAAAACTCTCGCAACACCGACTCTCGCAACACTTTACCCTCGGCGCCGTGCCGCTGGCAGCGGCCCTGCTGCTGGCCGGCTGCGCCTCGATGGCGCCCAGGTACGAACGTCCGGCCGCGCCGGTGGCTGCCGCCTTCCCGCTGATCGAAGGCGCCGCCAGCCCGGCATCGACCGAAGCGGCCGCTGCCATCTCGTGGCAGCGCTTCTTTGCCGACGCGCGCCTCAAGCAACTGATCGAACTGGCGCTGAACAACAACCGCGACCTGCGCGTGGCGATCCTGAACATCGAACAGGCGCGCGCCGCCTACCAGATCCGCCGTGCCGACCAGCTGCCTACCGTGGGCCTGTCGGTCAGCGGTAACCGCGTGCCGGGCAAGGACGATACCATCAGCAGCACCTACCAGGCCGGCTTCGGTGTGAGCGCGTTCGAGCTCGATCTGTTCGGCCGGGTTCGCAGCCTCAGCAATGCCGCCCTGGCCCAGTTCCTGGCGACCGAAGAAGCGCGCAAGGCTACGCACATCAGCCTGGTCGCTTCCGTCGCCAACGCTTACCTGAGCCTGCTGGCGGACGAGGAATTGCTCACCCTCACCAAGCAGACGCTCGATGCGCGCCTGGAGTCGCTCAAGCTGATCCAGCTCAAGTACGACAACGGCGTGGTTTCGAAGCTGGACCTGCAACAGGGTCTGTCGCTTGTGGACAGCGCCCGCGTCGTGCTGGCGCAACAGCAACGCCTGCGCGCGCAGGATATCAATCTGCTGACCCTTCTGGTCGGCCAAACCCTGCCCGCCGACCTGGCCCCGGCGACCAGCCTCGCCTCGACCGAGCTGAGCGACCTGCCCGCCGGTCTGCCGTCGGACCTGCTGACGGCGCGTCCGGATATCCGCTCCGCCGAGCAGCAATTGATCGCCGCCAACGCCAACATTGGCGCCGCCCGCGCCAACTTCTTCCCGCGCATCAGTCTGACTGCCAGCGCCGGCAGCGCCAGCACCGAGCTGAGCGGCCTGTTCAAGAGCGGCTCCTTTGGCTGGACTTTCGCACCGCAGATGGTGTTGCCGATCTTCGACTATGGCCGCAACAAGGCGACTTTGGGCAGCGCCACAGCGGGCCGCGACATCGCCGTGGCCCAGTACGAAAAGACCATCCAGTCGGCCTTCCGCGAAGTGTCCGATGCGCTGGCCGGACAAGCCACCTTCGGCGAACAGCTGCGGGCCCAGCGCGCGGTGGCGGCGGCCGAGCAGGAACGCTTCAACCTGTCCGACCTGCGCTATCGCAGCGGCGCGTCCAGCTATCTTGATTTGCTCGATGCACAACGTTCCCTGTTCACTGCCCAACAAGGGGCAGTGCAAGCTAACCTGCAGCGCTTGCAGAACCAGGTCACCCTGTACCGCGTGCTGGGTGGTGGCTGGACGCAATAAGGTGTCCGGGGCGGGTTGACCCGCCCCGCCGGGGCAAGGACAGAGTTGACACTTCATTCCTACAAGCACAAAATTGGTGCACATGAAGTTTCACTGCAGCGCCTGATTCCAGGAACGCTATGCACTCTGGCCGTTGGCTTGGCGAACTACTCTTTTGTGCCCTGCTGGCCCTGCCGCTCAGCTGCGCGGCGGCGGAACAGCTGGTGATCGACTACGTCATTTCCAGCGCGGCCCAGCGCAAGGCCTGGGTCCACCTCATCGAACGCTTCTCCCAAGCCAATCCGGACGTCACCGTTTCCCACAACGCCTACGCGCAAGAGCCCTACAAGCAGACCTTCACCCAGCGCCTGCAAACCGGCAAGGCCGACCTGGCCTTCTGGTACGCCGGTGAAAAATTGCGCGAAGCCGCACGCGGCAAGCTGCTGACGCCGCTGGACGAGGACCAGGTCAATCTCCTGCTCAAACGTAAATTCGCCCCAGCTACTCTCGAAGGCATGCGCATCGACGGCGAGGTCTACGGCATCCCGCTCTACTACTACGCCTGGGGCTTCCACTACCGCAAATCGCTGTTCGAGCAGCTCGGCCTGCAGCCCCCGGCCAACTGGCGCGAGTTGCTGCGCGTGTGCGCACAATTGAAAGCGGCCGGCGTAGTGCCGTTCGCGGTCGGCGCCGAGTACGGCTGGCCGGCGGCCGGCTGGTTCGACTATCTCGACCTGCGCATCAACGGCATCGACTTTCATCGGCGGCTGCTGCGCGGCGACGAGCGCTTCGGCGACGCGCGCGTGCGCAAAGTATTCGACGTCTGGGCCGACCTGTTGCGCAAGGGCTACTTCCTGGAAGCCACCATGACACAGGACTGGGAAAAGGTCCTGCCTTATCTCTACCGCAAACAGGCCGGCATGATGCTGATGGGCGGCTTCGCGATGGCCAGATTCCCGCCCGACATTGCCGAGGACATGGGTTTTTTCGCCTTTCCGCGCTACGCGGCCGACATGCCGACTTACGAAGACGCCCCGCTCGACGTGCTGGTGATGCCGGCCAATGGTGTCAACGTCAAGGCGCGCAGACGGTTTGTCACCTTCCTGGCGGAGAGCGGCGTGCTGCGCAGGTTCACCGAGTTCAACAATACCGTATCGGTGCAGGAAGACCACGGCGCGCCGCAGAGCGCCGCGCGCGAGGCCGAGCTCGCCATCCTCAACAATGCCGCCGGCCTGACTTTCTTCTTCGACCGTGACGCCAAGGCCCACCTGCTCGACGCCAGCTTTGACGGCTTGCGCTACTTCCTCAAGCCACCCCACGATACGGCCCAGACGGTGCACCGCATCGACAGCGCCATCGAGCAAGCCAAGGCGCGCGACAAGGCCAACTAGTCAGGACCCCGCTTACCTTCCCCGCTTACTTTATATTCAGCGCAAACTGCGGCGCTGCCGCGCGAACTTCCCTTGCTGCCTTGCTGTCTACGATGCAGGAGGATGCCTATGCGCGCCTGTATCAGTGCCTGGTTCAAGACGGTCTGTGCCTTTGCCATCCTCGGTGTGATGACGTTCCTTACCATGGCCGCCACTGCTCCCCCGCTCCCGCTTGCCGCACGGCTCGAACAGCACGTGCGCCAGATCGCGTCAGTCGAACACAACACCGCCACCATGGCGGCTCTGGAGAAGGCGGCGGTGTATATCGAAACCACCCTCACCGCGGACGGCTACCGCGTCGCGCGCCAGGAATACACGGCGGACGGCCATCGCGTCCGCAACCTGGAAGTGTCCATCGCCAACCTGCTCCCCGGCAAACCGCCTGATCGCATCTTCATCGTCGGCGCGCACTACGACTCCGCACGCGGGGCGCCCGGCGCGAATGACAATGCCAGCGGCACCGCCGCCGTGATCGAGCTGGCGCACATGCTGCGCGCAGTCAAACCCAGCGCCGGAACTGAACTCAAATTCGTCTTCTTCGTGAACGAGGAACCGCCCTACTTCTTGAGCGATGCCATGGGCAGCTGGCAGCACGCCAGCGATCTCAAGACGCGCACCCAGCCGGTGGAAGCGGCCTTGATCCTGGAAACGATAGGCTACTATTCGCAGGCCGATGGCAGTCAGCGCTATCCGCCGGGCCTGGCGCGCTTTTACCCAAAGTCGGGTAATTTCATTGCCTTTGTCGGTACCCTGGGTTCGTCTGCGCTCGTGCGCAACACCCTGGCGGCGTTTCGCGCGGCTTCGTCGTTTCCCGCGGAGGGACTGGCTGCGCCGGCGTTCGTCGAGGGTGTGACCCTGTCGGACCATACCTCGTACAACCGCCACGGCTACCCGGCGCTGATGATCACCGACACGGCATTCCTGCGCTATCCCTACTATCACACCGCGCAGGATACGCCGGATAAACTCGACTACGCCAGCATGGCCCACGTGGTGAATGGCCTGTCGCGCGTGGTGGAAGGGATGGTGGCGCCCAAGCGCACGTGACCCAGCGCAGGTCCCGCACTTGAGTAATTGTCGGGACGCAGCGAACTCACGGCGCCAGGAACATCTCCTGCAAATCGTTCAGGAAGCGCCTGCCCAGTTCCGTCGGCCGGATGGTCTTGTGATCGCGGTACAGCAAGCCCTTGGCCTCGGCCGCGTTGAGCGTCTTGTCGATGGCGTTGATGCTCATGCCGGTGCGTTCGCCGAACAGGTTCGCTTCGAAGCCACCGGTCAGGCGCAGGGTATTGAGCATGAACTCGAAGCCCATGTCGGCACGTGCGATTTCGTGCTCTTCCTGCACCGGGTTGCCCGCGCGTGCCGCATCCATGAAGGACTTGGGCTGCTTGAACCGCGCCTGCCGCAGCACGCGGTGCGGGAATGATATTTTCGAGTGGGCACCAGCACCGATGCCGAGATAGTCGCCAAACTCCCAGTAATTGAGGTTGTGGCGTCCTCTCCGGCCCGGCTGCGCGTAGGCCGACACTTCGTACTGGTCGAAACCTGCTGCAGCGGTACGCGCCGAAATCATGTCCTGCATGTCCGCGCTGGCGTCGTCGTCCGGCAGCGCCGGTGGATACTTGGCAAAGACCGTATTCGGCTCCATCGTCAGGTGATACAGCGACAGATGCGGCGGCGCGAACGACAGCGCCGTTTCCAGGTCCAGGGTCGCCTCGGCCAGCGTTTGCGAGGGCAAGGCGTACATCAGGTCCAGGTTGAAGTTGTCGAAATTCGCATGCGCGATCTCCACCGCGCGGCGCGCCTCATTGTCGTCATGGATGCGCCCCAGTGCCTGTAGATGGCGGCTGTTGAAACTCTGGATGCCGATCGACAGGCGGTTGATACCGCTGGCGCGAAACGACTTGAACTTCTCCGCCTCGAAGGTGCCCGGGTTGGCTTCCATCGTCACTTCCGCATCGATATCGAGCGGCAGCAAGGTGCGCACGTCCGACATCAGGCGGTCCAGCCCCTTGGCCGACATCAGGCTCGGCGTACCGCCGCCGATGAACACTGTATAAATCTTGCGGCCCCAGATCAGCGGCAGCGATTGCTCCAGGTCCAGGCGCAGCGCGTCGAGGTATTCCTCCTCCGGGAAATCACCCTTGGCCTCGTGCGAATTGAAGTCGCAATACGGGCACTTGCGCACGCACCAGGGAAAGTGGATGTACAGCGACAGCGGCGGCAGCGCGGTCAGGTTCAGCGCGCCCGGCTGCAGGTACTGCAGCGCGCTCGCGGCCGGTGAGCGCGATTCCGGGGCCGCCTGGCCAGAGATGACTTTGATCGGAATCATTTGAGCTTGTCGACCAATGCGCGCAGGGCCTGGCCGCGATGCGACAGCCCGTTCTTTTCAGCTGGCGTCAGTTCCGCCACGCACTTGCCCAGCGACGGGATAAAGAAGTGCGGGTCGTAGCCGAAGCCGCCGTTGCCGCGCGCCACAGGGGTGATCTCGCCATTCCAGCGGCCATCGGCAATCACCGGCTGCGGGTCGTCCGCATGGCGCACATACACCAGCACACAGTAGTAGTAAGCCGACTTGTCGCCATGCGCCGCGAGGTCCGCGATGACCTTCTCGTTATTGCGCGCGTCCGACTTGGGCTCGCCCGCATAGCGCGCCGACCACACACCTGGCGCGCCGCCAAGGGCATTGACGCAGACGCCGGAATCGTCGGCCAGCGCGGGCAAGCCGGTCAGGCGGGCCGCGTGGCGCGCCTTTTCCAGCGCATTCTCCACGAAAGTGGCAAACGGCTCCTCCGCTTCCGGCACGTTGAATTCGCCCTGGGGATGCAGGGTGAAGCCGATCGGGCCGAGAATCTCTGAAAATTCCTTCAGTTTGCCGGCATTGTTGGAGGCGAGGATCAGGCGTTGAGTCATGGAAGTGAAGCGCGCACAGGCGCGTGAAGCGGTGGGAAGCCGCTATTTTAGCGCCAACGGCGCGAGACTCCGCATCTGCATCCACATTCCCCACGGCTGACCGGGCTTCTCCGAGGCAAACAAGGTAATATATCGCCAACTTTGCCGGGCACTCCCTTCAGCGGCAAGTAGCCCTATCCCCTTAAGCGAACACTGATGGAAAAACCAGATTTCAACTACGGCTCCGACCCATCCGGCCTGGTATGGGGATACCTGTTCCGCGAGGGTCACGTGGCCGCGCAGATCGACTCCGCCGCCGCCCTGACCTGGCTGGAAACACCCGAGCATCAGCGCGAAGGCCAGTTCATCTGGCTGCATTTCAATCTGTCCAACACGGCCAGCGAGAAATGGATGACCGCGCATGCCAACCTGGCCGAGGAGTTCTACGAGACCTTGCACCTGGGCTCACGTTCGACCCGCATCGAACTGGCCGAAAACACCCTGATCGCCGTGGTCAACGACGTGCTGCACAATTTCTCGTTCGAAGAATCGGACATCTCGACCCTGTGGGTCAATGTTGCCCGCCACGTGATGGTGAGCGCCCGCAAAAAGCCCCTGCAATCGATCGAGCGCGTGCGCCAGGCGGTCAAGCAAGGAGAACCGGTGCGCTCCTCGGTCGAACTGCTGGTGCACCTGCTGCGCGACCAGGCCGACGTGCTGGTCAAGATCGTGCGCGACGCCGTGGCCAAGGTGGACGTGATTGAAGACAAGCTGCTGGCCGGCCATCCCACCGCCCAGCGCGAAGACCTGGGCGCGATGCGGCGCGTGCTGGTGCGCCTGCAGCGGCTGCTGGCGCCGGAACCGGCGGCCCTGTTCCGCTTGCTGCAACGTCCACCGAGCTGGATGGCGGACCTGGACACCCAGGAACTGCGCGAATCGACCGAGGAATTTTCTGTGGTGCTGTCGGATATGTCCTCGCTTCAAGAACGCATCAAACTGCTGCAGGAAGAAGTCGCCGCCCGCGTCAGCGAGGAGACCGGCCGCAGCCTGTTCGTACTGACCATCGTCACCGTGCTCGCCCTGCCGATCAACATCATCGCAGGTTTGCTCGGCATGAACGTGGGCGGCATTCCACTGTCGCATCACCCCTACGGTTTCTGGATCATCGCCGCCATCGTCGCCGTCTTCACGCTTGTGGCGGCGTGGTTTACCAAGCGTGCCAAGCGCCGTCTGCGCTGACGATTCGCTATCATCGGACGAAGCACATCTCACTGGAGCTCCGATGAACGACAACGAGAACGACAACAAGACCCACAGCAAAATGCCAGCCACGGCAAGCCTGATCGCCAGGGTCCTTCCCGTTCAGCTTGAGGAAGCTTTCGTCTACCGCGGCCTGGCCGACGCCTCGGCCGCCGCCGCGCTTGGCGAAGACCTGTTCGTGGTAGCGAATGACGAAAACAATCAGCTCAAGGTCTACCGCCGCGGCGAGGCCGATCCTGTCGATTCCATCGACCTGTCAGGATTTCTGGGTACCAAGCCGAACCAGGAATCGGACCTCGAAGGCGCTGCGACCATCGGCCAGCGGATTTACTGGATCTCTTCGCATGGCCGCAACAAAAAGGGCGAGGTCGACGAAAACCGTTTCCGCTTTTTTGCAACGGAAGCGACTGGTGGGAGCCGCCATGTGCGCGAAGTCGGTCAGCCCTATGCGCGCCTGCTGGACGACATGATCGCCGCTCCGCAGCTTAAGGACTATCCGCTGGCGAAAGCGGCCGGATTGACGCCGGAAGCGCCGGGCGCTTTTAACATCGAAGGGCTTGCGGCAACGGCGGACGGGGGCCTGCTGATCGGCCTGCGCAACCCCGCACCCGAAGGCCGGGCGCTCGTGCTCCCGCTGCTCAACCCTGGCGACCTTGTCGAAGGCAAGGATGCGGCGCGTTTTGGCGAGGCTGTGGAACTCGATCTTGGCGGCCTGGCGATCAGGTCGATGGAACTGGTGGGACTGGCCTACATGATCGTCGCCGGGCCGACGGCAGACAAAGGTGGCTTCGCCCTGTACCAGTGGTCAGGCAAGGCGAACGAAGCGCCTGTCGCCTTGCTGCACGAAGATTTCGCGGAAGCGAAACCGGAAGCCCTGTTCGCGATTCCGGGCACGCGCAAAGTGCAGATCCTGAGCGACGACGGCGGAGCCAAGACCAAGAAGCAGCCTTTGGAAAAACAAACCTTCCGCAGCGTCACCATCACCCTCTGAGCAATGGAACGTAGTCAGCGGCAAAACCAGATGCGTAGGGTGGATAAGCCGAAGGCGCCGTCCACCAATTGCAGCTGCACCTTAAGCGCCGGCGTTGTCATTGGTGGATGGCGCCTGACGGCTTATACATCCTACGGTTCAGTGGCTTGGCTTAAGGCGCGATCCCCAGCGCCTTCTTCTGCATCGCGATCAAATCCGCAATCCCGGCCTGCGCCAGGTCGAGCAAGCGGTTCATCCCGGCGCGGTCGAACGCCGCGCCTTCCGCCGTGCCCTGCACCTCGATGAAATGCCCGACATCGGTCATCACCACATTCATGTCCGTATCGCAGCCCGAATCCTCGACATAGTCCAGGTCCAGCACCGGCATGCCCTGATACACACCGACCGAGATGGCGGCCACAAAGCTCTTGGCGGGCACCGCAGCAATCGCGCCACGCTCGACCAGTTTCGAAAACGCGTCATACGCCGCCACCATCGCACCGGTGATCGACGCCGTGCGCGTACCGCCATCGGCCTGGATCACATCGCAATCCAGATGCAAGGTGCGCTCGCCAAACGCCTGCAGGTCGAACGCGGCGCGCAGCGAGCGGCCGATCAGGCGCTGGATTTCCTGCGTGCGGCCCGACTGCTTGCCGCGCGCCGCTTCGCGGTCCATGCGCGTGTGGGTCGAGCGCGGCAGCATGCCGTATTCCGCCGTCAGCCAGCCCTGCCCTTTGCCCTTCAAAAAGCCCGGCACCTTGTCTTCGATACTGGCCGTGCAAATGACCTTGGTGTCGCCGCACTCGATCAGCACCGAACCTTCCGCATGCTTGGTGTACTGGCGCGTCAGCACGATGTCGCGCAACTGGTCGACGGCGCGGCCGCTCGGACGTGATTCAAAAGTCATGTGTTGCCTTATTCAGATTAGCGGACTTATTTCAGTACCTGCGAGGATTTCTCGATCGCGTCGCGGATTTCCGCAATCGCCTTTTCGATCTCGTCTTCGTTGAAGGCGTCGATCTCGGTCGGGGTATCGGACTCCGGCAGGCTCAAAATGGACGTGCTGACCAGGTTATCCGGCAGCATCATGGTCGAGATGACCGTGCCCATGTCGCCGCTCGGCACGCCGTCCGCGTCTTCCGCCGAGCCTTGCCACATGATGGCCAGCGCGGTGGTGTTGTCGCATCCCGGTCCGCCGATGGTCACCGCCGAATTGATCATGTCCGGCAGCGCGCGCACGATGGTTTGCGTGGACAGCCGGTGCGCCATGTCTTCGTCCGACAGCATCGACCACAGGCCGTCGGAGCACAGCATCAGCACGTCCCCGGTCAGCAGGCCGACCTGGCGCGACACTTCGATCTTCGGAATCGACGAGGCACCGATGCAGTTATACAGCTTGTTGCGGTCGGGATGGGTGGCGCGTTCGGCGGGGTCGGCCTGGCCCTGTGCGATCAGGTGTTCGATGTGGGAGTGGTCGCGCGTGCGCGCCAGGATCTGGCCGCGCCGCAGCCAGTACAGGCGCGAGTCGCCGCAGTGGGCCCAGATCGCGGTGTTGTGCTGGATCAGGCAAGCCACCACGGTGGTGCGCGGCGTCTCCGGCATATTGTTTTCGATGCGGTACTTGTGGATCTCGTCGTGGGCGGCCAAAAAGGCTTCTTCCAGAAAGCGCTCGGGCTTGCGCACATACGGCGTCGCGTGCTGCTGGAACATGGTGGAGATGGTCGACATCATGATACTGGCGGCCATCTCGCCACGCAGGTGGCCGCCCATGCCGTCGGCCAGCACCAGCAGCAGCGCGTCGCGCGTGAAGCTGTAACCCATGCGGTCCTGATTGACCTTGCGGCCACCGATGTGGCTCTCCTGATAAACGGAAAATTGCATGCTCTACTCCTGATCAGGTTTTTTCGTTGGCTTTTTTGCGTCCGATGCCGCCCAGCCGGTCCACCAGGCCGCGAAACTGGCCACCGAGTTTGTCGAGCCCCTTCGGTTCGACCACCACCGGCGGTGACGCGGCCAGTTCCTTTTGCAGCGTGAACAGGCTTTGTGGCCGCGCCAGCGGATCCATCTCCAGGCACCAGGCCACCATCTTGATCAGCGCCGGCGAATACGTGGCCTCCAGGCGCACGTAGTAGCCGGGCATCTTGTCCTCGCTCTTGCGCTGGTCGGCCGGCTGCGGCGGCGCGCCCGCCATGCAGGCGAACATGGCCGCGCCAATGCTGTAGATGTCCGACCACGGTCCCAGCGCCGCCGTCTTGGAGTACAGGTCGGGCGGTGCGAAGCCGGGCGTGTACATTGGCGTCAGCTTGGGAATGTCGGCGTTGATGGTCTGGCGCGCGGCTCCAAAATCGAGCAGGATGGGCGAGCCGTCTGTACGCAGATAGATATTCGCGGGCTTTAAGTCCAGGTGCAGCAGCTTGTTGGCATGGACCTCGCGCAGGCCGCCGCACACACCCAGGAAAATCTGGCGGATGAAGGCTTCGCCGAGCCGGCTCCCCTTCGATCCCAGGCGCGCGATATGTTCCTGTAAAGAGTGGCCGGATTCATAGGCCATGACCATGTATACCGTCTCGTTGGCGCGAAAGAAGTTCAGCACCCGCACCACGTTCGGATGCGAAATCAGGGCGAGCGCCCGCCCTTCCTCGAAGAAGCACTTGAGGCCGATGCGGAACACTGCCAGATTCGCGGGCGAAATGACAGGAATGAGCTCGCCCGCCGAGCGTAAAGCTAGCGAACTGGGCAGGTATTCCTTGATCGCCACCGCGTTGCCGTCGGCGTCGTACGCGAGATATACAATACTGAACCCACCGGACGCAATTTTCTTTACAATGCGATATCCGGCAATTTCCAGCCCATCGGGCAAGGGAGCGTTATTTTGTGCAGCCATGAGGGTTCCTTGCTTAACACGGCGATTGTGTGGATAAATCACTGCTTTGTAAAGAAAAGATAAAAACCGGGGACTCCTTTGAGCATTTCTAGCATGACAGGTTACGCGGTGGCCACGAGCGAAGGCGCGGCGGGCACCCTCACGATCGAGATCAAAAGCGTCAATTCGCGCTTCCTCGATCTGCAGTTCCGCATCAACGATGAGCTGCGCGCCCTCGAGCCGGACCTGCGCGCCGCCATCATGGCCGCCATCACGCGCGGCAAGGTGGAAGCGCGCCTGAGCTTCGGCCGCAAGGTCGCCGGCGGTTCGCAAGCGCTCAATGGGGCCCTGCTGGCCGACCTGGCACGCCTGCAATCGGAAGTGACCAAGCACTTTGTGTCGGCGCCCCTGATGACGGTGGCCGAGCTGCTGCGCTGGCCCGGCGTCATCGAAGAAGCCCAGGTGGGCCAGGAGTCGCTGCAGGCCGATGTCGCCGCGCTCACCGCCACCACCGTGGCCGCGTTCGTCGAGAGCCGCCGGCGCGAAGGCGCCGCACTGGAAGCGATGCTGGTCGCGCGCATCGACGCCATGGACGTCATCGTCAAGCGCATCACACCGCTCATTCCCCAGGTGATCGCCCAGTTCCAGCAGAAGGCCATCGAGCGCATGCAGGATGCCCTGGGTCTGGCCGGTCACGGCACGCCGTCCACGCTGACGCGCCAGGAAGCGTTCGAACGGATCCGCCAGGAAGTGACCCTGTACGGCATCCGCATCGACGTCTCGGAAGAACTGTCGCGCCTGACCGCGCACCTGACCGAAACCCGGCATATCCTGAAAAAAGGCGGCCAGGTCGGCAAGCGCCTCGACTTCATGATGCAGGAATTGAACCGCGAAGCGAACACCCTGGGCGCCAAGGCCTCGGTCAAGGAACTGGCCGACGCCTCGATGGAGCTCAAGCTCCTGATTGAACAAATGCGCGAGCAGGTACAGAATTTAGAGTAATCCACCATACATGCAAGGTCATTCCCGCGCAGGCGGGAACCCATAGCACGCGGACAGAATCGCGGCGCATCGGGTTCCCTGTCGCGCGAGACCGACCTTGCGGTGGTGGCGCACCAGGCGCCAACGTTTTAGAAAGCACACCATGACCACCACCACCATCTCCCCCGCCTTTTCGGGCAGCCTGTTCGTCGTCGCAGCGCCATCGGGCGCCGGCAAATCCACCCTGGTCAACGCGCTGCTGGCGCAGGAACCGGGCATCAAGTTGTCGATTTCGACCACCACCCGCCCGCCCCGTCCGGGCGAACAGGATGGCCGCGAATACCACTTCACCACGGCCGAAGACTTCGTCGCACGCGCCAACCGCGGCGAATTCCTCGAATGGGCCGAGGTCCATGGTAATTACTACGGCACCTCGCGCCTGATGGTCGAAAAGGAAATGAAAGAGGGCACCGACATCCTGCTCGAAATCGACTGGCAGGGCGCGCGCCAGGTGCGCAAGCTGTTCCCGGACGCGGCCGGCATCTTCATTTTGCCGCCGTCGATCGCTGCCCTGTCCGAGCGCCTGCACAAGCGCGGCCAGGACGAACCGGATGTCATTACACGCCGCCTGCTGGCGGCCGGCGGCGAGATGGCTCACGCTCCGGAGTTCGAGTATGCTATTATCAATGAAGAGTTCAACGTCGCCTTATCAGAGATGAGCGCGATTGTCAGAGCGACACGCAGCCGGTTTGCACAGCAGGCTGCGCGCAACGCCTCGCTATTTGCCCAACTGGGTATCCATGCGCAACAATCGTAAGCGTCGGCATTTTGCCCCTTGATAAGGCAACCTATCGTCAACATTTGGAGTAATTATGGCCCGCATTACCATTGAAGATTGCCTGAAGAGTATCCCTAACCGCTTCCAGCTGACCCTGGCCGCAACCTATCGCGCCCGTCAGTTGTTGCAAGGCCACACGCCTAAAGTGGATGCCAAGGACAAGCCGACCGTCGTCGCGCTGCGCGAAATCGCTGCCGGCAAAGTTGGCATCGAGATGCTGAAAAAGGTTCCAATGTAATTGTTGTTGTGTGCCCGACCAGTGTCATCAAGCCATTCTGATTTTCTTTTTTTCACATAGCGGCTGATTGACTTTGCGTATGAATTCGATTCCGGATACGACACTCGCAGGCACGCCCAAGACCCGGGCCTCGCGCTCGGCGACCAAGTCGCAAGAGAGCACCCCCGTCACGCCCCCTGCACCGGGCGTGGCGTCGGTCACCCAGCTCACCACCAAGCTGGCGGAATACCTCACCCCCTCTGAATTAAAAAAGGTCAAGGAAGCCTATCGTTTTTCCGACGAGATGCACCTTGGACAAGTCCGCAAGTCGGGCGAACCGTATATTTCCCATCCCATCGCCGTGGCCGAAATCTGCGCCGACTGGAAGCTGGACGTGCAAGCCATCCAGGCCGCGCTGCTGCACGATGTGATGGAAGACCAGGACGTCAAGAAGGAAGAGCTGATCGAGCGCTTCGGCTCGCCCGTCGCCAACCTTGTCGACGGCCTGTCCAAGCTCGAAAAAATCGAATTCCAGACCCTGATCGAAGCGCAGGCGGAGAACTTCCGCAAGATGCTGCTGGCCATGGCCTCGGACGTACGCGTCATCCTCATCAAGCTCGCCGACCGCCTGCACAATATGCGCACGCTCGAGCACATGACGCCCGCCAAAAAGCGCCGCATCGCCGCCGAGACCATGGAAGTGTACGTGCCGATCGCGCACCGCCTGGGCCTGAACAATATCTACCGCGAGCTGCAGGACCTGTCGTTCTCGCACCTGTACCCGATGCGCTACCGCACCCTGGCCAAAGCGGTCAAGGCGGCGCGCGGCAACCGCCGCGAAGTGGTCAAGAAGATCCTGGAGTCGGTCAAGAACACGCTGGCGATTGCCGAACTCCCGGCCGAAGTCTACGGCCGCGAAAAGACCCTGTACGGCATCTACAAAAAGATGCGCAGCAAGCACCTGTCGTTCTCGCAGGTGCTCGACGTGTATGGCTTTCGCGTGGTGGTCGATTCCTTCGCCAACTGTTATGTGGCGCTGGGGACCCTGCACGGTCTGTACAAACCGATGCCGGGCAAGTTCAAGGATTACATCGCGATCCGCAAGCTCAATGGCTACCAGTCGCTGCACACGACCCTGATCGGCCCTTACGGCACCCCGGTCGAATTCCAGATCCGCACCCAGGAAATGCACCGCACCGCCGAATCGGGCGTGGCTGCGCACTGGCTGTACAAAAACGGCGACTCCAACCTGTCGGACCTGCAGCAGAAGACCCACGCCTGGCTGCAGTCGCTGCTCGACATCCAGCAGCAGACCGGCGACTCGGCCGAATTCCTGGAACACGTCAAGGTCGACCTGTTCCCCGATTCGGTCTACGTGTTCACGCCCAAGTCCAAGATCATCGCCCTGCCGCGCGGCGCCACGGCCCTCGACTTCGCGTACACCATCCACACCGGCATCGGCGACCATACGGTGTCGGTCAAGATCAACAACGAACCGGCCTCGCTGCGCACGGAACTGCGCAACGGCGACATCGTGGAAATCGTCACCGACAGCTCATCGCGTCCGAGCCCCACCTGGCTGGCGTTTGTACGCACGGGTAAAGCCCGGTCCGCGATCCGCCACCACCTACGCACCATCAACCTGAACGAGTCGGTGGAACTGGGCCGCGACCTGCTGGCGCAGGCCCTCACCACACTCAATATCAAACCCGACCTGCCCGCGCCGACCGTTGAGAAGCTGCTCAACGAATCGTCGGCCAAGTCGATGGAAGAACTGTACGCCGACATCGGCGTGGGCAAGCGCATGGCCGCCCTGGTGGCGCGCCACATCTTCGGCCTGGTCGACGATGACGACGCCACCCTGCCGTCGGAACACCATGTCGCCTCGAGCGAACTCGATCCGGTCACCATTTACGGCAGCGAAGGCGTGTCGGTGCAGCTGGCGCCATGCTGCCTGCCGATCCCGGGCGACCAGATCATCGGCCAGCTGCGGCGCGACCAGGGTCTGGTCGTGCACACCAGCGACTGCGTCAGCGCCAAGCGCTTGCGCGGCAAGGAGCCGGACCGCTGGATCGCCGTGCAGTGGGGCGCTGAACTGAACCGCCGTTTCGATTCGCGCATTCGCCTGCTGATCAACAACGAAAAAGGCATTCTGGCGCGCGTGGCCGCGGAGATTGGCGAGTCCGATGCGAACATCTCGTATGTGGGGATGGACGAGGATGAAGAACACGTGATGACGCAGCTGCGCTTCACCATCCAGATCAAGGACCGCGTGCACCTGGCGCACCTGATCCGCAACCTGCGCCGCGTGACCGGCGTGACCCGCGTGGAGCGCGAACGCTCGTAGAAGGACTCTGCATGTAGCCAGCGTGTGTAGTACGTGCAGAGGTGGCAAAGAAATCGCGAAGACAGAATTCAGCCGAAATTGTTAACGTCATTCCCGCGGAGGCGGGAACCCATAGCACCTATGGTTAGAGGTGCTATAGGTTCCTACCTTCGCGGGAATGACGGTCTGAAAGCTAGCGGCTTCGGAGAATACGACATATTCACACACGAGCGGGCTGCCACACCTGGGCGCTGGCACCGCTCGCAAAGCTCCTCGAACTCATCAACTTCAACTGGCACGGCCGTTCCAGACCGCTAAACAGCGGCAAGCCCTGCCCCAGCACGACCGGATGCACCATCAGCCGGAACTCATCGACCAGTCCCAAACGCACCAGCGAACGAGCAAAACGCGCCCCGCCATGGGCCAGCAGATCGCGCCCGGGCAGCGCCTTCAGGCGCGCGATTTCGGCGGCCAGTTCACCGCGCACGATATGCGTGTCGCCCCAGCCGGCATCTTCCAGGGAACGACTGAACACGAACTTGGGGATCTCGTTCATGGGCGCGGCGAACGGCTCCTGCGATTGCGGCCAGTGCGCCGCCATATCGCGATAGGTTTGCGCACCCATGAGGTGGACCCCAGCCTGCCACAGGGTATCGACCAGCCAGCCGCTGGCGCCCTCGTCCATGCTGGGGAAGATCCAGTCGACCTCACCGAGCGGCCCGCCAATGAAGCCGTCGAGCGACATCTGCATCTTCAGTATCAGCTTTCTCATCGTGCGCGTCCTCTATCTACACTGCCTGCAATATGGACACGACGATCGAGATGACACGCAATCGACAGGCACGCCACATTGATTGTGGGCCTGGCCGGAAACGGTGCGCGGATGAGCGCAGCGCAATCCGCGTCTACAACGCCGGCGATGCCGGACGCAGTGCAAGAATCCGATCGAACGCATCGCAGGCCCCACGGCAGGCTTCGGCGATGTCGTCCGCGCTGCTCACGTCAGCGCGCAGCGCCAGCATGAATTGCCGCCAGCGCGGCCCTGGTCCCTCTTCGCCAGGTCGCAAATAGCGCAGCGGATGGGGCGCCAGAATGCCGTTGAGCCGCTGGTACAGGACCGCCCCACCCAATTGCGAGCCCTCGACCACGTAGCAAACACCCCAGCGATAAGCAGCGCCCGCGTCACACGGCCACGCTGCATCTTCAACCACAACGCCTGGCGCCATACAAGGATGCGCAAGATCGGCATCGATCAGGTCCCGGCGCGGCAACGGCGGCAAGGCAGCTTGCGGCCCGTCGTCAAAACCGGCCAGCCAAGCCTCAATCGGACCCAGCCAGGCGCGCAGCATGCGCAGGTGATCGCCGTAATCGGCCAGGGTGGGAAATGCGCCGCTCAGCGCAAGGCCGCTGTCGAGCATGGCGTGACGTCCCGCAGTAGTGGCGCGCAAGGCGCCAAGGACGTCCTGCTGCGTGTTGTGTTCTGTTGAATTGATAAAAAATCTCTGTGCATGCGTCTGAAACTTCGTAGTGTATCAGCCGATTTCATGCGGCAGCGTCTCCGTACAATTCAGAAGGAAACAATGCATCCATGACAAGCAACGCAGGAAACACTGTCGGATTTCTTTACATAAGGAAATTTTAGTTTTTATAATTCATTGATTTGATTCAACTAATGTTGCTGGCACGTATGTTGCTTATACTCAATCATTCGTTATCACAACAAGGAAAACCATGAAAAACCTGACCGTCAGCAAACTGTTCGCTTCCGCTGCCCTGGCCACAACGATGCTGTTCGCCGCCGCCGCGAACGCCGCCATCGTCACCTACGTCGCGACCGACGCTGGCGCTGCCAACGCCGCCGGCATGGTCAACTCGACCGCCAAGGCCGCGCAGTTCGCCGCCGCACTGCCAGGTTCGACCCTGATCAATTTTGAATCGGCCCTGCCGGCCGGCGTCACGGTGACCGGCGGCAGCAACATGGCGGGCGCCTGCGACGCGCAAGCCTCGCTGTATGGCTTCAATGTCAGTGCCGGCGGCAATACCGTGCGCTGCAGGCTGACCAATGTCCCGATTGTCTTCACCTTCAGCTCGGGTATCGATTCCTTCGGTCTGTTCATCACCGGCCTGCAATCGGCAACCTTCGGCGCCCAGTCGCTGACTTTCTCCGACGGCAGCAACCAGACCATCGCAACGCCGCTCATCTCGTCCGGCGGCGCCTTCCTGGGCTTTACCGACCTGGGCAAGCTGATTACCAGCGTGACTTACAACCCTGGCAGCGACGCCGTTGGCATCGACGACGTCCGCTTCCGCCTGGCCAGCGCAGCCAATGCCGCCAAAGTGCCGGAACCGGGCAGCATGCTCTTGTTCGGCGCCGCCCTGCTCGGCCTCGCCCTGGCCCGCAAGCGCAAGCAAGGCTGATCCGTCTGGTCCGCCCGGATGCATCCCGGCGGACCCTAAGCTTCAAAAACTTTTGCTCAGGCTGACGCGAAACGACCGTGACTCAGCCGGGTGAAAGTGCACATCCTCACTCCCCTCCGCTTCTCCCTGCAAGCGCGACGCATAGAAGTAATCGATGGCGGACGCCTGCCGGTTGGCCAGGTTGAATCCCTCCACTTCCAGTTTCCAGCTCGCGGCCAGCTTGTAGCCGATGCGGCCGTTGATGGTGGTGGTCGATTTCGAACGCACCGCGTTATTCTCGATCAGAGGGCGCGGTCCGAAAAAGCGCAGCTGCAGCGCGCCGTACCATGGCCCCAGCTTGTCGACCGCCAGCGCCAGCGAAGCGACGCCCTCCACCGCGCCGGGGATCCTGCGCCCCGCCGCATCGGCATCCCTGAAACGCGCATGGGCAAAGGCCAGATCGGCGTCGATCGTCATCCAGCCGTTTGGCTTGTAGTAGTTGGAGAACTCGAAACCGCTGCGCCGGCTGGGCCGCCCCGCTTCCGTGGTGCCGGCATCGCCCACAAAGACCAGTTCCGAATCGAAGTCCAGCCGGTACAGCGAGAACGTACTTTGCAAGCCGGCCAGCGCCTCCGTCCGCAGACCGAGCTCCACACCTTTTGCCCGCACCAGCGGCGTCACCGGATCGGCCGCCTCACCTGTTTTAGGATCGACGCGGATGGTGGCGCCGCGCGCGTCGTTGCTGTGAAAGCCGGTGCCCACATTGAAATACAGCTCGGTCTTGTTCCAGGGTCCCGCAATCAGGCTGAGGGTGGGACTGGCCTTGCTGGCCGTGACCGTGCCGGTATTGGCGGCCAGGATGCTGTCGACGTCGAAACGGTATTGATCGACCCGCACGCCCGCCACCGAACGCAGCCAGCTGTTCCAGCGCGTGCTGCGTTCGTAGAACACCCCGGCACTGGTTTCGACGATGTGGTCTTCGCGCGTGGTCGCGCGGCGCCGGCGCGCGACGGTATCGTACAGCCCGTTGTAGATATTATCGTTCTGGACCTGGAAGCCAAGCCGGTTATCGCCCCAGCGGTGGGTGCCGCTGATGGCGCTGGTCACGCGCCGGTCCGGCTGGCTGAACTGGTCACCGTTGACGGGATCGTCCAGAAAATAGGTGAAGTTGGAATACAGCGCCAGCCGGTTGGCCACCACCGAGGCACTCAGGGTCGATGCCCCCGCGTCCGAATTGCCATGCCAGTTGGCGGACAAGCTCGACCGCGTGGCGCGGCCGCCATCGCTGCCGTCGACCAGGTCGAAGCGCCCAAGACGGCCATCCTCAACCGCGCGCAGCGGGATCTGGTCGGTCGAATTCCAGCGCCCGCGGTAAGCCATGGCCGTGGCATTGAAGCCGTTGGCGGCATCGCCCTGGCTGTAGCGCAGTACGCCATTGACCTTGTTGTAGTCGTCTCCGCGCGTGAACGGGCCGTCATTATGGAAAACTTCGAGTGCATACAGCAGGCGGCCCGCGCCGGCGCGTGGCGAATCGGCCAGCAAGGCGCGCCGGTAGCCATGCTGCCCCACGCCAATGCTGGCCAGGCCCTGCGGCAGCCTGTCGGCATAGCGCACCGCCAGCGCGCCGGCCGCGGCAAAGTCGCCTTCATCGGCGTAATAGGGTCCCTTGCGGTACTCGAGCCGGTCGGCCAGCTCGGGAATCAGGAAGTTCAGATCGGTCCAGCCCTGGCCATGCGCGTGGCTGCGCTGGTTGACCAGCATGCCGTCCACCGTCGTGCGCAGGTCGGTACCGTGGTCCAGATTGAAGCCGCGCAGGTAAAACTGGTTGGCCTTGCCTTCGCCGCTGTGCTGGCTGACGATCAGGCCGGGTGTCGCTTCCAGCAGCTCGCCCGGCCGGTAGACGGTGCGCGCAGCCAGCTGGTCCTGGGTGATCACGCCCGAATTGGCGGAATCGGCAATCCCCAGCTGGCTGATGCGCGAGGCCGACACCACCACGGTCGGCGTTGTGTCGGCCATGTCCTGGGCCTGGGCCTGGGTCAGGCCGCAGGCGGCCGCCAGAGCGGCCAGCACGGCGGCGCGCAAGTTACGTTGAGGGGGCATGCTTCCAACCTTTCGTCATCACGTATCGATTATGCAAATCGCGGTGATGTCTTATTCGTTCGGAAACCTGTTTTGGATTCAAATTCGCCCGGGGCGGACTCAGCCGGCCACCTTGTGATGCATGCGCCGCAGTCCCAGCCAGACAATTGCCACCATCACCGGGATCACGGCGCCGGTCAGCATATCGGGATTAACCGGCAGGCCGGCCGCCTTCAAGGCCTTGCCGGCGTACGCCACCAGCCCGATCGAATAGTAGGAGATCGCCACCACCGACAAGCCTTCCACGGCCTGCTGCAGGCGCAGCTGCTGGGCCGCGCGCGAGTTGAGCGACTCCAGAATGCGGCGGTTCTGCTGCTCCTGCACGATGCCCACGCGCGTGCGCAGCAAATCGTTGGTCCGGCCGATCCGTTCGGCCAGCGCTTCCTGGCGCCGCACCATCGATTCGCAGGTATTCATGGCCGGGGCCAGGCGCCGGTCCATGAATTCGCGGATGGTCGGCACGCCCGGAATCCGGGTTTCGCGCAATTCCTCGATGCGCGCCTGCACCAGGCGGTAATAAGCCTTGGAGGCCGCGAAGCGATAACTGTTCTCCAGCGCCAGCTTTTCCATGCGCGCGGCCAGAGCCGTGATCTTTTGCAGCAGCGCGCGCTCGTCGTCAGGCGAATCGACCAGGTCGACCACCTCGGTGCTGTCGGTCATGCCGGCCGACAGCCGCGCCAGCTCCGCTTCGATGGTGTTGAGCACCGGCGCAGCCAGCTGGGCGTGCGGCAAACCGAGCAGTGCCATCATGCGGTAGGTTTCGATCTCCAGCACGCGCTGCACCAGGCGGCCGGCTTGCTGGTACTGCATGCCCAGGTCCTGGATCACGACCCGGCCAAAGCCGTCCGGCGCGATGGCAAAATCGGTCCACACCTTGGCAAAATTCTGGCTGTCGCTGCCTACCAGCAGGTTACCGGCGAACAGCTGGCGCATGTCCGTCAGCGAAGCGCTGACTTGCTGCAGGGCCACGTGGGTGGCAACCATCACCTTGCCGCCCAGATTGAGCAGCCATTTTTCGGGCACATGGCGCAGCGGCACCTGCTCGAAGGCGGAGTCCAGCGCCATTGTCTGGCTGTGGTGCTCGGCAAAGGTATAGGTGGAAAACTCCGTATGCGATTCCCATTGCAGGCGGAAGTTGCCGAAGTCGTGGAAAAAATACTTGGCATCCAGGTGGGGCGCCGACACCCCGAAGTACAGGCACAGCTCGGCCAGTAGTTCGTGCTGCAGCAACTGCGGCGCGGTATCGTCGACGCCGTCGCCGCGGGCGTAGACCGCCAGGTGGGTCAGGGTTTCGGTGCCGTTCAGGCGCAGGGAAGGACGGGAATGGACCTCGGCGGCAAGGGGTATTCGCAGTGCGTGATTGAAGCTGGTGTGGACTATCGACATCGGCAACTCGCTATCAAATTAAAATTCATTCCCCGGCGGGCGGCGGATAGCTCACGCTCAGCACCTCGAGTTCTTCGGCGCCGTGCGGCGTCTGCAGGGTGACCAGGTCGCCTTCCCTGGCCTTGGTCAGCGCACGCGCCACCGGCGACACCCAGCTGATCTTGCCCTTGAGCGGATCGAGCTCGTCGATGCCGACGATGTTCACCGTGTGCTCCTCGCCTGCCGCGGTCGTGTAGTGGACCGTCGCGCCGAAGAAAATCTGGTCATTGCCATGGTGCACGCTCGGATCGACGACGGCGGCCGAATCCATGCGCTTGGTCAGGAAGCGGATGCGGCGGTCGATCTCGCGCAGGCGCCGTTTGCCGTAGATGTAATCGCCGTTCTCGGAGCGGTCGCCGTTGGACGCGGCCCAGTGCACGATCTTCACGACTTCCGGGCGGTCGACATCGATCAGCTGCAGCAGCTCATCCTTGATGCGCTGATAGCCGGCCGGCGTGATGTAATTCTTGGCCCCGGCAGGAATCGCCTGCGCCAGAGCGAGCGCTTCCTCGTCGTCGTCGTTGTCCGATTCTTTGACAAATGCTTTATTCATAGGATGTGAAACGTCGGTATAAAACTTCGCTCGACTTTGCTCTTGTGCATCTTCATCTGCGTCTTCATCTGTTGCTGTACTTGCAGCCGTGATGGGCTTATTGTAACGGCGCGGGGGGCTTCCTGTCCGGGCGATACCGCTTGCGCTTACCAGCCAACCATTCACGTATCATGTCCTGAAGGAGTGCCATGACCCGACCCCGACGCCTGCGCAAGCTGCTGCTTACGCCGCTGGTCTACCTGGCGGCGCTCATTTTGCTGTTCGAGGAATGGTGCTGGGATACGGGTGTGGCGATTGCGCGCTGGCTGGCGGCGCGCCTGCCGCTCGACGGCCTGGACGAGCGCATCCGCAGGCTGCCGCCTTACGCGGCGCTGGCCCTGTTCGTACTGCCGGCTATTTTGCTGTTTCCCGTCAAGATCATGGCCCTGATGGCGATTGCCTCGGGCCATGTGTTCACAGGGGTATGCACGATCGTGCTGGCCAAGATCGGCGGCGCGGCCGCCGTGGCCCGGCTTTATCTGCTGACCCGCCCTACCTTGCTGACCGTAAAGTGGTTCGCGCGCTGGCACGACGCCTTCATCGCGCTCAAGGACCGCTGGATCGGGCGGCTCAAGGCGACCGCGGCCTGGCGCCGCACGCGCATGCTGGGGCACCGCATCCGCAGTGCGGCGCGTGCGCTCAAGGACAACATCACCGCGCGGCCCGGTGGACGGCTCAGTATCCGCCCGGCCCGCTATATGCGGCGCATCATGGCGATGTGGCGGGCGCGGCGGAGAAGTTGGAAGGAGCGCTAGGCGTAAGTCGCTTCACCTTTGCCCAGCGACCAGTTCTCCTTGTTCACTTCCACCAGGCTGATCAGCACGTCTTCGGGTCGCAGGCGCAGCGCCTCCCCAAGCCGCTCCACCACCTTCTGGTAAAACGCCTTCTTCATGGCTAGCGGGCGCTCGCTGTTGCAGGTCACTTGAATCATGACCAGATCATCCGATCGCTCGATCCCCAGATACGTCTTCCCATAGTAAAAGTCGCTGTCGTCATGCTCGCTGAGCAGCATGAAGCGATCGTCCTCCGGGCAGTTGAAGGTTTCCCGCATTGCCTCGTAGATATTGTCTAAAATAGCCCGCTTGTAGTCCGCGGGTTTTCCTTTTTTCATAGCGACCCTAGTCATTGGCATGCTGTGCTCCCGGCTGGTGGATGGATGACTTGAGTGTATCTGCCGGGTCGGGATGTACAAGCGCAATCCCTGCATGGCTTGCATGTTGGCACCGCATGCGAAAACGCCATGGGAGCCTAGACCAGGAAACGCTATGGCCTGCCGAGCGACTGCATGTTGAGCCGGTGTCGCGCGGCTGGGGTCAGGTCCGGCAATAGGTCACGGCCTCTGCAATAGCGCGAGAATATTCCTTAAAAATTGAAAAAAGCAGCAGAATTTTCTGCAAATGATGAGCTTGTGTCCGTTTGCCGGACCTGACCCCGGGCGAAATGACATGCGCCCTGACAAGCGCATATAGCATGCCGGCATGCGACTGTCATGCGAACGCGCGGCCTGCCTCGACAGGGCACGCGAAAAAACGCCACGGCGTTCTAGGGAGATGAAATGAATAAGGCCGACAAGCAGAATAAGCTCCTCATTAAGGAAGTTGCTCGTTTGCTGCAGCGTCCTGTTCGCAATGGTGATGAGATTGTGCTCAGTGAAACTGATGAAGTGCGCTCGCTGCTATCGACACGCTGCATTCAGTCTTCCGACGACGCGCAGGAGTTTTCTATCGAAGCATCATTTGCCGTGCAAGTCTTCGCACTGCCAGTGGCATGGTCGCGCTACTCCGGAAGAAAAGGCGACCCCGACACCTACAGTGCAGTGCTGTCCTTGCGAAATGCTGTCTTTCCCGGCAACGACCTGCCCGACTGGGGTTTCTCCTTCTCGCTGCGGGATATTTCGCCGATGGACGCTGTCGTGGGTCGCATCGCGGCAGTCGCAGCGACGTGTCTTGTGCGCCTGGCCCAGCGATGCGGGAGCGCAGCAGACTTGCTCGCTCTCGCTGAGGAGGGTGTGCTGGCATTTCATCGGTTCGACACAGTGCTGCTGTTAAAGTTGGCAGGGCGCGATGCCGAATGCGAGCTCGCCCTGGTCAATGCCAGGGCTTTCTTCGCCGATCCGGACCTGGGGCCTACGAATCCTGCCATACTCGTAAGCATGTGCGACAGACTCGCCGACGATCTTGCGTCCCAGCCCAGGTAATACGGCACCGGCAACCTCAAATGGGTAATGGGTAAATCGGTGTGAAGCATGCGGGGCGCCTTCATCCCACGCGTGAGCCTTGTCATACGCCCATTCGACCTCTGGAGCACTGCCTTGAAATTGACCACACTGGCTGGATCTGCCCTCCTGTTCTGTGCGTGCCTTGCTGACGCGGCCGCTCCGCCACCTCCCGCTGCTCCAGAAATCCATTGTGAACTCGGCCTTGGTAGCTGGTGCATTACGCAGGGAGCCCATGAAATCGTGCGCCAGCTAGCCGATGATGGCCGTAACGATCGCCAATGGACATTACGAGGGTCATTCCGATCGCATTCCAGACTGATCATTCTGGAGCCAAATGGCTGCCAGGCCGGCCCCGCCGACGCGGTCGCCTTGGCGCGTTTTGAACAGGCAATCAAATGGAAGGGCAAATCCTGGGATCGTGCCACCGTAAGGGTCAAAATGGACGGCAGCTGCGATCTCACAGTCATGTTCCCGCCAGAAAAAGGCGACCCGCTGGGATTTGCGTTTCCAGAGGGGTTTCGCTTGATACGTGCCTGTCTCGATGCCCAGTGCAACGGCGGCGATGTGACTGGCATCAGCGAATCGATAAGGCTGCGGCGGGGCAGTACGAACAAAATAAAGGCGAACCCTGACCGGAGAAACACACCCGCCCGCCACTAGCGCTCCTATCCAGCCCGCGCTTCGACTACACTTCTGTCGATGAGCAAACTCTCCTCCACCTCCTCCGAACCGATGCCGCCCTCCGTCAGCAAAACACCCGGACTGGTCTACCAGTTCGTGCTGCATTCGGACGGCAAGGTCGCCTTCCCTTACCTGAGCGAAGGCTGCGCCGCCCTGCTCGGCCTGTCCGCCGCCGAACTGCAAGCCGCACCGGAACGCTTTCTCGCGCTGATCCTGCCCGAAGACCGCAAGAGCTATCTCGATTCCATGCGTGCTTCGGCCAGCGCGCTGACCGGCTGGAACTGGGAAGGCCGCATCTGGATCCACGAGTACAAGGACCAGAAGTGGATCAACCTGCGCTCGACCCCGCAGGCCCTGCCCGGTGAACCGGGCACAGCCCGCAGCGTGCAGTGGGAGGGCTTGATGACCAACATCACCTCCAGCAAGCTCGAACAGCTGGAGGTGACCCGTTCCCACGCGCGCCTGGCCGAGCTGACTGCCCACATCGAGCAGGTCAAGGAACAGGAACGCACCCGCATCGCGCGCGAAATCCACGATGACCTGGGCGGCAACCTGACCGCCATCAAGATGGCCCTGATGATGCTGACCCAGCGCCTTCCCGCGGACCAGCCCCAGCTGGCCGAACGCGCCGCCTATGTCGACTCGCTGGTCGACCGCACCATCGATGCGGTGCACCGTATCTCGCTCGATCTGCGCCCCTCCATGCTGGACTTCGGCATCGTGGCGGCGCTGGAGTGGCAGATCAAGGAATTCGAGAAGCAGAACGGCATCGCCGCCAGCTTCAGCTGCACCGAGAAGGAAATCGATCTGCACCTGGACCACGCGACGGCGCTGTTCCGCATCTTTCAGGAAGCGCTGACGAATATTGCCAAGCACGCCCACGCGAGCCAGGTGAATGTGCGCCTGCAGCGCCTGCGGCGCGAGATCGTGCTCACGATCGCCGATAACGGCGGCGGCATCGCGCAGTCGGACCGCAGCAAGCCGCAGTCCTTCGGCCTGCGCGGCATGAGCGAGCGGGCCCAGGCACTGGGCGGCACCATGACCCTGTCCCAGCCGGCCGGCGGCGGCACGGTCGTGACCATCAAAATCAAGCTGACTTTCCCTGAAGCGACGATAATGCCGGGTAGCACGGCAAACGATGCCGAACAGGTTTAAACGGAGCAAGCTGGATCACCATGAGCGACAAATCCACGGACAAAATTTCGTCACGCACCACCATCCGCGTGTTCATCGCGGACGACCATGCCATCGTGCGCGAAGGCTTGAAGCAGATTCTTGCCGAGTCGCCCGACATCATTGTCGCGGGCGAGGCGGAAAACGGGCTGGATGCGATCAAGACTTTCCGCAAGTCGAAATGCCACGTGATGCTGCTCGATATTTCCTTGCCCGACCGTAGCGGCATCGATGTGCTCAAACTGGTCAAGAAGGATCATCCGGATCTGGCGGTGCTGATGCTGTCCATGCACCGCGAAGACCAGTATGCGATCCGCTCGCTCAAGGCAGGCGCGGCCGGCTACCTGACCAAGCAGAGCGCGCCGCGCGAGCTGGTCACGGCCATCCGCCAGGTCGCTTCCGGCCAAAAATACGTGAGCGCGGCCCTGGCCCAGGAACTGGCCAGTTCGGTCGGCGAAGACCATGAGGTGGCCTTGCACGACACCCTGTCCGACCGCGAATACCAGACCCTGACCATGATCGCTTCGGGCAAGACCGTGGGCGCCATCGCGAAGGAATTGTCGCTCTCGGTCAAGACCATCAGCGAGTACCGCGCGCGCCTGCTGGTCAAGATGAAGCTCAAGAACAGTGCCGAGCTGACCCATTACGCGATCAAGAACCAGTTGATCGAGTAGTCCGGCGCTCATTCTTTAAGCGAGCTCAACCGTTGGTAGCAACCAACGGTTTCACTTTCGCCATGGGCAGGGCTAATGCTGTGGAGTAAGATGAGCATTCTGCCTCTGTTCGGAAGATGGTAGAACGGAAACTCGCTTATCATAAGCACATCAACGCTCCATATAACCCGAGGCAGCAGTTCCCCATGTCCACCACCCCGTCCAAGCCGCCTCTGAAGCCGGCTGAAATTGCGCGCGAAGCCTTCATGCGCCTGGCCACCCGCCGCATCGCCCCCACGCCCGAAGCCTACCGCGAGATCTACAACGAAATCGCCGGCGTGAGCGAGCCTGAGCCGGTCCGCATTCCCGAAGCCGCGCCGGCCGCGCCGCCCGATAACGGCGCCGAAAACGTCCTTTCCGATTTCGCCACCAAACTGACCGAGACCCCGGGCGACCTGGCCGAGTTCGGCCGCCGCTTCAACCGCGCCGTCAAGGCGCGCGACTGGGATGCCTATGCGCGCAACCTGTCGCAGCTGGTGGAAAAGCATTTCCGCAAGGCCAATACGATCGAACTGGTCGGCGCCGACGAGAATCCGGAAGCCAGGCAGCTGCGCGACCTGCTCAGCCGCACCCTGAGTTTCGCGGTCGCTTCCCTGCTCCAGGGCTCGCCCGTGCTGGTGAAAGAAGCCGAAGCACTGGGCGCGGCCGTCAAGACCGCCCATACCGAGGAAGCGCTGGCCGAAATCGGTGCGCGCCTGAAGCAGCTGTGCTACCAGATCGAACTCAAGAGCGGCGATGTGGCCGAGACCCAGGAACTGCTGCTGCGCCTGTTCAAGCTGCTGCTGGAGAACGTCAGCGAGCTGCTCGACGACGACAGCTGGCTGCGCGGCCAGATCGATGCCGTGCAGAACCTGATCGCCGGCCCGCTCGACCAGCGCAGCCTGGAAGACGCGACCCGCAGCCTGAAGGAAGTCATCTATAAGCAGAGCCAGCTCAAGCACAGCCTCACCGACGTCAAGGCGACGGTGAAGAACATGATGATGACCTTCATCGACCGCCTGAGCTCGGTGGCGACGACGACCGGCGACTTCCACGAGAAGATCGGCGGCTTTTCGGAAAAGATCAGCCACGCCGACAATATTGTCGAACTGAACAGTATCCTCGACGAAGTCCTGCGCGAAACCCGCCTGGTGCAGACCGAGGCGCTCAAGACGCGCGACCGCATGGTGGCGGCGCGCCAGGAAGTGCAGGAAGCCGAGCAGCGCATCCACAGCCTGGAAGCGAAGCTCCAGCACATGAGCGAGCTGGTACGCGAAGACCAGTTGACGGGCAGCCTGAACCGGCGCGGCCTGGACGATGTGTTCGAGCGCGAGACCGCCAGGTCCGACCGCCGCGGCACGCCCCTGTGCATCGCCATGCTCGACCTGGACGATTTCAAGCGCCTGAATGACACCTACGGTCACCTGGCCGGCGACGCCGCCCTCAAGCACCTGGTCAAGATCGTCAAGGACACCCTGCGCTCGATGGACGTGATCGCCCGTTTCGGGGGCGAAGAGTTCCTGATCCTGCTGCCCGAGACCACGGTCGAAGCGGCCTCGGCGACGATGACGCGGCTGCAGCGCGAGCTGACCCGCCACTTCTTCCTCGCTGACAACGAGAAAGTCTTGATCACCTTCTCGGCCGGCGTGGCCCTGCGCCTGCCGAACGAAGAGCAGGCGTCCCTGGTCAAACGCGCCGACAAGGCCATGTACCAGGCCAAGCAGACCGGCAAGAACCGGGTGGTAGTTGCCGAATAGTTAACTTAAGAATAGCGTAGGTCGGAATAGCCGAAGGCGCCTTCCGACGTTCAAAGCATGCGTCAACGAGGCGCAAGCGGCGAATGTCGGAAGGCGCCTTCGGCTTTTCCGACCTACAAGGGCGTCCCAAGGTAGATTTTAGACCCCAAAATAAAACTATTTTGCCCCTAAAGCTCCGCGCCATCCTGTCGTTTAAGCGAGCCCAATCCCCCGCGCTGTAGAGTGAAAACGCAGATTTTTCACGACTTTTTTTCCTCAACTTTCCCCACCTGCCACCGTTACCCAAAACAAGCGCCACGGTTTGATTGCTTCGGTAGAGAGAAGCAGACCAAGGCGCCCAGCGGCACGCAGCCGGACCCGCACTACAAGTTTTGGAGAAAAAAATCATGGCAGCTTTTATCAACACCAACACGTCTTCGCTCAACTCCCAGCGCAATCTGGCGATGTCGCAAGCCGGGCTGACCACTTCCCTGCAGCGCCTGTCGTCCGGCCTGCGTATCAACAGCGCCAAAGACGACGCCGCCGGCCTGGCGATTTCGGAGCGCATGACTTCCCAGATCCGCGGTAACGATCAGGCAGCACGCAATGCCAACGACGGCATTTCGCTGGCCCAGACGGCCGAGGGCGATCTGTCCCAGATCGGTACCAACCTGCAGCGTATGCGTGAACTGGCTGTCCAGTCGGCCAACGCCTCGAACAGCGCTTCCGACCGCGCCGCACTGAACCAGGAAGCCCAGCAGCTGTCCGCTGAAATCGACCGCGTCGCGTCCAACTCGACCTTCAACGGCGTCAAACTGCTTGACGGCACCTTCAACGCACAGACTTTCCAGATCGGCGCCAACAGCTCGGCCAACGACCGCGTCACCATCGATGCCATCTCCAGCGCCCGCACCACCTCGCTGGGCGGCAGCGGCACCTCGACTTCCTCGACCGTCACCGGCGCTGTCACCACCACCGGCCTGGCCGCTGGCGATGTCACCCTGAACGGCTTCCAGGTCGGCGCTTCGACCATCGGTTCGGCTCCCGGCCAGGCCGCCAGCAGCGCCTTCTCGATCGCCAACGCGATTAACGCCGTGTCGGCCCAGTCCGGCGTGACGGCTACCGCCGTGGCCGCCACCGTGACCGGCGCCGCCGGTACCGCCGGTGCCGTCACCGCAGGTTCGTTCTCGATCAACGGCGTGAACGTGGGCGCCATCGCCGCCGGCGGCAACGCTGCCGGCCAGGGTGCCAACACCGCTGCGGCCATCAACCTGGTCTCCGGCCAGAGCGGCGTGACCGCCACCGCCGACAACGCCGGCCTGGTCACCCTGACCACCGCTGACGGGCGCAACATCCAGCTGGTCGAAAACGCCAACGACGCTGCCGGTAACGCCGTGACCGCAGGTTCGGTCGCCACCGCAACGGGCTTTACCATCGCTGCCGGTGCCAACGGCACCACCACGACCGGCAAGATCAAGCTGGACTCGAACAACGCTGCCGGTATCGTCGTCAGCGGCGGCAACGTGGCCCGCGCCGGTCTGACCGCCGCCACCACCGCGCCAAGCACGGTGTTGACCGTCAACAGCATCTCGACGGTCAAGCTCGATACGGTTGCCGGCGCCCAGAACGCCCTGACCGCCATCGATGGCGCCCTGAACACGGTCAACAGCAGCCGCGCCAAGCTCGGTGCTTATCAAAATCGCTTTGAGTCGGTGGTCTCGAGCCTGCAAACGACCTCGGAAAACCTGTCGGCATCGCGCAGCCGTATCCAGGACACCGACTTCGCCAAGGAAACCGCCTCGCTGACCCGCGGCCAGATCCTGCAACAGGCCGGTACCGCGATGCTGGCCCAGGCCAACCAGCTGCCAAACGGCGTACTGTCCCTGCTGCGCGGTTAATCGTAGAAAGAACCGGTGGGCACAGTACGTCCACCGGTTTTTAATACCGGGTTCGCACTCGGTGGCTCCCTTCCCTGGATTTATTTTCGCATTCTAAGCTTCGAACTAAGGGGTAAACACCCCTCTATTCTGATTCAAGATCGCCGCCGCGCGGTCGATTAAGCGCGCCCGTTTCGCTCTTCCTGAGAGTGAAAACGGGCTTTTTTGCGTTTTTTTCGCATTCAAGCTTCGCCCTCCCACTCCGTTACCCAAAACAAGCACCACGGTTTGAATGCTTCTGAAAAACGAGGCAGACCAAGGTGAACAAGCGGCACGCAGCCCACCCCGGTACTACACAGTTTTTGGAGAAAAAATCATGGCAGCTTTTATCAACACCAACACGTCTTCGCTCAACTCCCAGCGCAATCTGGCGATGTCGCAAGCCGGGCTGACCACTTCCCTGCAGC